>Ga0209233_1000003_pt1:0-487500 | contig 1607366 bp, 1498 predicted proteins | sample AraplaCL_Cvi_mCL_FD_184269 | JGI IMG/M metagenome (GOLD analysis project Ga0209233, IMG submission 184269) | Arabidopsis root microbial communities from the University of North Carolina, USA - plate scrape CL_Cvi_mCL (SPAdes) (version 2) | ecosystem: Host-associated > Plants > Roots... | reverse complement strand
CTGACGGTTGTTCATCAACTTGGTCTAATCCTCGTAACTGGTGGTAATGTTTCACCACTCCAAGTCCGGGCCTTTCCCGGAGGTCATTCCGGACGACTCTCGTCCGCGAATATATCGCCCAACCCGTTCCAAGGTGTGACAGCCGGGGCGCGCAAACGGATGCGCGGCTTCCGCAGCTTCATCTGCCGAGACGCCAATTGGCGGCCTAGCCCTTGGGGGTGGGCACAGGGGGTCTGCTTCGATTTAGCGACGCCCCAATCCCAATACCCATTTAGTCGCTCCCTCGGGCAATTCCAAGGGGGAATCATGCACGTGGGGTTGCGACCACACAGCGATCCCGTCCTGCGAGATCGGTCCTGATATGCGTATCTAAACCCGCAACTTCGAACAAAGTTCTAACGGCCCGCCCCTGTTTATGTCCTATTTCGACACAGGCCACTCCGCCGGGCGGCAGCCGGAGTACCGGCGCGATCCGGCGATAGTCGTCGAGTCCGTCGGGGCCGGCGAACAGAGCCGAAGCCGGCTCGTAATCCGCCACGTCGCGCGGCAGCTCCGCATCCGCCTCTATATAAGGTGGATTGCACAGGATGAGGTCGAACTCGCCCGAGGCGGCGGCATCCCAGCTTCCGCGCTCGATCCGCGCGCGATCTCTCATTCCGAGCCTTTCGGCATTGGCGCGCGCGATCGCCAGCGCCGCGTCGCTCTGATCCACGCCGAGCCCGGTCGCGTCGGGCCATTCGGCGAGCGCGGCCAATAGCAGCGCGCCCGATCCCACCCCCAGATCGAGAATCCTGCGGGGCGCCCGCCCGCCGAAATGCGCGACCGCCGCCTCGATCAAGGTCTCGCTGTCGGGGCGCGGGATCAGCACGCCCGGGCCGACCATCAGGTCGATCGTCCAGAAGGCGCGACGGCCGACGATATAGGCAAGGGGCTCATGCGCCAGCCGCCGTTCGACCAGCGCATCGAACGCAGCGGGCGCCGGGCCTTGCGGCGGGTCGAGCAGCAGCCGCTCGCGCTCGACGCCCAAGGCATGCGCCATCAGCAGTTCGGCGTCGAGCCGGGGCGTATCGCTTGCTTCGGCCAGGCGGCGCGCCGCCTCGACGAGCTTCTGGCCGGCGTTCAATTCGGATCCTGCCAGGCTTTGTCTTCGGCCTTTTTCTGTTTCTGCTCGTCGGCCCAGCTCTTGATGTTGCGCAAGGTGCAGCCGGTCGAGCCGCCCGCGCCGACATTGGTGCAGGAGCCCGCGCCCGTCGCCCCCAGCACCGGGTCGACAAGCTGGGTGCGTCCGTTGCGGCTCAGCCCGAGCGCGAAGCGCGGATCGAGCTTGGGCAGCCGATAGCCCTCGGCAATGCCACGATCGCGCGAGCAGACCACGACTTCATCGTCATCATCGCTTTCGGGGCAGCCGCGCACCGCGTCGACCACGACCTTATGCTCTTTTTCGATCGGCCCCATCTTGGGCTTGGTCGTGGGCGGACCTTCCGCGGCAAGCGCGGCGGCAAGCAACAGCGCGATCATTTCTTGAACCGCCCGGCGGGGCGAAAGCCGCGCTGCTGGTCGGCGGCATTCCACCCCCTGACCATGCAGCCGGTCCAGCCGCCGGCGCCGACATCGCTGCAGGAACCGGGGCCGGCTTCGCCACCTTCCATCAACTTGTGCCGCTCGCGCGCGACGCTGTCGATCGGTCCATTCACGTCGAAGCCGGTGTCGCGCACGGCGGGCGCGAGGCGAAAAGGCGATTCGCCGTCTCGCTTCGCGCAAACCAGCACCGTCCCATCCGCGGGCGCCCTACAATTACCGATCACATCGCGCAGCACGTCCGCCAAGGTGGGTTGCGCCGAAGGTGCGGGCAAGACCGTCGCGAGAAAGACAAGCGGGAGCATCCCGGCCTGCCCTTATTCCGAAAGCTGCGCCAGCCGGCTCGCTTCGTCTTCCGCGATCAGCGCGCCGAGCAATTCGTCCATCTGCCCCTCGATGATCTCGGGCAGGCGGTGCAAGGTAAGATTGATGCGGTGGTCGGTCACGCGGCCCTGCGGGAAGTTGTAGGTACGGATACGTTCGCTCCGGTCGCCTGAACCTACCATGGATTTGCGCGCGCCGGCGCGCTCGTTGGCGAGCCGCTCGCGCTCCATCTCGTAGAGGCGCGAGCGCAGCACCTTCAGCGCCTTGGCCTTGTTCTTGTGCTGCGATTTCTCGTCCTGCTGGATCACCACCAGTCCCGTCGGCAGGTGGGTGATGCGGACCGCGCTGTCGGTGGTGTTGACCGATTGGCCGCCCGGCCCCGACGAGCGATAGACGTCGATGCGGAGATCCTTGGCCTCGTCGATCGCGACGTCGACTTCCTCCGCCTCCGGCAGCACCGCCACCGTCGCGGCCGAGGTGTGGATACGGCCGCCGCTCTCGGTCGCGGGCACGCGCTGGACACGGTGGACGCCGCTCTCGAACTTCAATTTGGCGAATACGCCCGGCCCGGTGATCGAGGCGACGACTTCCTTGTAACCGCCCAATTCCGCCGGAGAGGCAGACATCAATTCGGTGCGCCAGCCCTGCGCATCGGCATAACGCTGGTACATGCGGAACAGATCGCCCGCGAACAGCGCCGCCTCGTCGCCGCCTGTGCCGGCACGGATTTCCAGGATGGCCGAGCGCTCGTCGGCCGCATCCTTGGGCAGGAGTGCCAGCGCGAGCTTGCGGTCAGCGGTTTCGAGCTGTGTCTTGAGGTTCGCCAGTTCCTCGGCGGCCATGCTCTTGAGCTCGGGGTCCGCCTCCTGCTCCACCATGAAGGTGAGCGCATCCTGCTCCTGGCGCAGCCGACGCACCTCGTGCGCGGCATTGGCGACCGGTTCGAGCTCGGCGTAGTCCTTGGACAGCTTCACGAACTGGTCGGGCGCGAGGTCGCTGCGCGCCATCGCGGCGGACAATTCGTCGCGGCGGGCCTCGATCTGGCGGATACGGTCGAGCGGGATTGTGATCATGCCAGGCTTGCGAGCACGCCTTCCACGTCGCCGATAGTGCCGCCCAACGTCTTGAAGCGGCGGGTGATCCCGCCGTCCTGCTGGTCGAGCGAGAGGATCGCACCGGGCGAGAGCTTGACCGCGCGATCGTAGCGTTTGCGGGGCGAGCCAGAAGCGAGGATTTCGACCGCGATCCCGGCGCGGCGAAGTGCAGCAGCGGTGCGGATACCTTCCTCGTGGACTGCGTCATTCTCGACCACGAGCGCGACGAAATCCCGATTCTGCGCAGGCGCATCGATCAGCATGGCGAGCCGTTCGATACCCGCCGCCCAGCCCACCGCGGGGGTATGCGCGCCGCCCAGGGTCTCGATCAGCCCGTCATAGCGGCCGCCGCCGAGGACGGTGCCTTGCGCACCCAGGCGGTCGGTCACGAATTCGAAGGCGGTGTGGCGATAATAATCGAGGCCGCGCACAAGGCGCGCATTGCGGGTCCATTTGACGCCGGCCGCGTCCAAGCCGCGGGTCACCGCCTCGAAGAAGGCGCCCGCCTCGCTCGACATATGCGTGTCGATCTCGGGCGCGGCATCGGCGATCGGGCGGTCGCGCGGATCCTTGGAATCGAGGATCCGTAGCGGATTCTTGGCCAGGCGCTCGACGCTTTCCTCCGAAAGCGCGTCGCGCGCGCCCTCGAAATGCGCGACCAGAGCCTGCCGCCAGGCTTCGCGCGTGGCGCTGTCGCCGAGCGTATTGAGCTGCAAGGTGACGCCGTCGGCCACCCCCAGCTCGTGCAAAAGCTGGTCGGCGAAGGCGAGAAGCTCGACATCGGCGGCGGGTTCCCCCGCCCCAATGATCTCCGCATCGAGCTGGTGGAACTGCCGGAAACGCCCTTTTTGCGGGCGTTCGTAGCGGAAGAGCGGGCCATGGGTCGCGACCTTGAGCGGTGCATATTGCTGCCAGCCTTCGGTCAGATAGGCGCGTGCGATGCCTGCGGTGAACTCCGGACGCAGCGTCAGACTGTCCCCGCCGCGATCCTCGAACGTATACATTTCCTTGGAAACGACGTCCGTGGTCTCGCCCAGCGAGCGCGAGAAGACCGCGGTGGCCTCGAATACGGGCGTCTCGATCCGGTTGAAGCCATAGAGCTTGCGCACGCGCTCGAACGTCTCGACCACCTGGGTGAAACGCTGTGCCTGCTCGCCCAGCATATCCTGGGTGCCGCGAATGGGGCGGGGAGTCTCGATTTTCGCCATCAGGCGGGGGCCTCTAGAGTAAGTTGGGGTCGGGCGCGAGAGGGCCCCGGCTAGAAGCCCAGATGCTTTGCCATGATCGCCGCGAGCGAGGCCTTGTCCTGCGCCGACGCCGGCTCGGCCCCGCCGCATTCGAGACAGCGGACCTGGATTGCCGGCCCAAATGCGAGCGCGCGGGCATCCGCCAGCGCGTGCGCCAACAGGTCCTGCGGGCGATGCGCGATCCGTGTCCAGGGATCGACCGCGCCGTCCGCATTGCCGTCGCGCTTCTGCGTCCAGTCGCGCAGCAGGGCTTTCCAGCTGTTGGGTTGCTGCTCGATCCAGCGCGGATGCGCGGCGCTGCCGGTCAGATTGGCCTGCTTGGCGGCATAAGCGATCGCGTCGTCGAGCGTGCCGAACCGATCGACCAGCCCGATCTGGCGCGCGATGCCGCCTGCCCAGACATGGCCCTGCCCGATCTCGTCCACCTTCTGCACGCTCATATGCCGCGACTGTGCGACCAGCCCGGTGAAGCGCGCATAGATGTTGGAGATGCCGGTCTGGATCAGCGCATCGAATTGCGGGCTGGTGCCGCGATAGACATCGGGTTGGCCGGAAAGCGGCGTGGTCGCGACGCCGTCCGCCGACAGGCCGACCTTCTGCAGGGTGCCCGCGAACGTCGGGATGATGCCGAAAACACCGATCGAGCCGGTGATGGTCGAAGGTTCGGCGAAGATCGTGTCGCCCGGTGTGGAAACCCAATAGCCGCCCGAAGCCGCGACCGAGCCCATCGACACGACAACCGGCATCTTCTGCGCCTTGGCGGCGAGGATCGCGCTGCGGATCCGTTCGGACGCGGTGACCGACCCGCCCGGCGAATCAACGCGTACGACCAGCGCCTTGATGCGGTGCTTGCCCAGTTCCTCGGTCAGCAGGCCCGCGATCGTCTCGCTCGCCGCCTTGCCCGGCCCGGAACGACCATCGACGATGTCGCCCGCGATCGTGACGACACCGACCTGACCGCCATCGCCCTCGGGATGCGCGGCCAGATAATTTGCCAGCGGCAAGGTCGAGAAACCGCCCGGCGCACCGGTGCCATCGGCTCCCGCCAGCCCGATCAGACGTTCGCCGAAGGCGATGCGGTCGCCGAGCTTGTCGACCAGGCCCGCCGCCTGCGCCGCCCTGGCGCAGTCTCCGCCTGCGCCGACAAGCGCCGCGTTGGGATCGGCCGCATAAGCCGCGACCTTGGCCTTGGGCCGCGCCTGGGTGACATCCTGTCTCCAGGTCTCCCACAGCGAATCCGCGAGCGCCTGGTTCGCCTGGCGCGCCTCGGGCGACTGGCCGGTCAGGATGAAAGGTTCGACCGCCGACTTGAACTTGCCGACGCGATAGACGTGCGTGGTGACGCCAAGCTTGTCGAGCAGCCCCTTATAATAAAGGTGCGGCGCGCCCGGCCCTGCGATCAGGACCGCGCCGATCGGGTTGAGCCAGACCTCGCTTGCATGCGCGGCGAGCTGATAGCCTTCGTCTGCATAGCCGGTGGCATATACCAGCACCGGCTTGCCAGTATGCCGCACCTCATCGAGCGCAGCGCCGATCGCGGCGATCGCCGCTTGCCCGCCGCCTGTGAAATTGTCGAGGTCGAGCACGACCGCCTTCACCGCCGGGTCGGTCGCGGAGAAACGGATCGCGCGGATCACGTCGCGCAGACGATATTCGCGCGTGGCCGGGCCATTGCCCGACACGATCGCGAGCGGATCGGCATCTTCGGGCTGCTCGACCACGGCGCCGTCGAGCTTGATCAAGAGCGCGCCGCTTGAGGCCAGCTTGGGGTTGGGCCGCGCGGTGAGGCCGGCATAAAGCAAGCCGAAGAAGAGAAGCAGGAGGAGGAGGACGAGCGCGTCCTTGACGCCGACCAGCAGCTTCCAAAGCCCGCGCAGCACTTTCATCAAACGTCACTCCCACGGCGAACGGACCGCCGGAGCCGCTATGTAGGCCAACCCGGCGCGCTAGACCATCGCGTAGGGAAAGCCGGAGCGCTACACCATAGCGTCGAGAATATCGTCGACCTTTACGGATGCGAAAGTGGTGAAGCTGTCCGCCACCCCATAAGGCAGAAGCAGCATGCGATCGTGTATCAAGGACCCGCAACTGTAGACGACATTGGGGACGTAGCCATCGCGTTCCTTCGGGCTGGGATGGACGAGAGGCAATTTCATCCGTTTGATCAATTTGGTCGGATCGTCCTTGTCCAGCAGGCTCGCGCCCAGGCAATAATTGCGCACCGACCCCACGCCGTGCGTGATCACCAGCCAGCCTTCATCCAGTTCGTGCGGCGAGCCGCAATTGCCCATCTGCACGAATTCCCAGCTATATTTGGGCGGGATGATGATCTTCCCGTCATTCCAGGTCAGCAGATCGTCCGAGGTCAGATACCAGACATTCTCATTATCCATCCGGCCGAGCATCGCGTATTTTCCGCCGATCCGCCGCGGGAAGATCGCCATACCCTTGGCGTTCGCCGACGAGCCCTTGAGCACATGCATCTCGAAATGGCGGAGGTCGTCGCTCACGCGAAGCAGCTCGGAACGGGCTTCCAAGCCGCTGAAGGCTGTGTAGGTGCCGAGATGCGCGATCCGGCCGTCATCCTCGCGGAAAGAGCAGAGCCGCAGATCCTCGATTCCGCGCGCTTGTGCCTGGGTCATCGGAAAGAGCACGGTTTCCGAAATGTCGTGATTGCCCATGCTCTTGAGATAAAGGCTCTCGCGCCCCTCCTCGCCTTCCTTGCGCTCGATCTGGGGCGGAATCCCCGCCGGACGCGGAGTGTCGATCTCGATCTCGCCGCTCGCGGGCGTCCAGGTCCCGGTGCGGAAGGTGACCGAGGAGACATGCCCCTCGCCGATCCCGCGCAACGCCATGAAGAAACGGATCGTGCCCTCGTCGAGGCCGGACTGATCGTGACTTATCACGATGCTGGGATTGAACAAGGCGGCCGCCTCGAACGAAAACTCCTCGCAGAAATAGCCGCCGATCACGAGCTTGCGCAGATGAGTCAGGCCGTTGCCGTTGGGGATTTCGAGGGCGCTCACCTCTTCATCGAAACGCCGCTGGAGGATTTCCTCGATATCGTCCTGATGGCCGCTGAACGACGCCATGATACGGTCCAGCTCAGCCTTCAGGCCGTCCTCGTCCAGCGACAATATCCGTTCGGCAATCCGGTGGGGGCGCGGCTGGCCTTCGATCGCATATCCATCGGGATCGGCGGGCTGGAAAGGCCGGACCACGGTGCGGCTGGGGTTGGGGCGAAGAATGACCTTCGAATGGGTCATCAGGTCGGTGCCGCGCATAAAGATCCTTGGCGACGGGATGGTCGAGGCACGGAAAAGCCTGGAAGTAACCTAAGTTCCTCTTCGTGCGGCGGACCGCATGAAGATGCCGCTGCTGGTGTCGATGTTACAACCGGTTCGGACGAGAAAGGCCGAAGGGCCACTATCCTTCGCTAGTCGCCCTTTATGGCGGGAGAATCTATGGCTTTCCCTGGCGCGGAACCCGCGTCCCGTGAGGCGTAAATGAGCAAGCGAGAATTCGAACGGATGTTCGAGACCCCCGAATCCTGCGGCTCGGCGTCGCAGGCCTCTTTTCTGGAACGCACCACCGTCGCCATGCTGGCCTGCGGTGCGCTGGCCTCGACCGTGGCGGTCATATGCACGATCATCGAAGGAAGCCGGATCGGCATCCTATAGGGCGCCGCTCGCTTATTCGGGCCAGATAACCGCCTGCGCCACGATCACATCCTTGCCGTTGAAGGTAGAGGACGGTGATCCGTAGAGAACATAACCCATATCGAGGATGGCCGAGACGCGCCGACAGAAGTCCGCGTCGTCCTTGCCGGTAAGCAGACGATAGCGTGGCAGATCGTCGGGCGGCACATTCTTTGCGCTGATCACGCTCGATTCCTCCGAATGATGGCCGCTCGAGGATGCCATATCGGAAAGATGGTGCCCAGGGACGGAATCGAACCGCCGACACCGTGATTTTCAGTCACGTGCTCTACCAACTGAGCTACCTGGGCACGGAAGCGTTGGGAGGCGCGCCTATAGAGGCCGGTTCCGCTAACTGTCCAGCCCGTTCCGATCAGAATCTTGTTCATCAGCCTCGGCGGGCGGCCCGGGAATGCGATAGCCGTCGGACAGCCAGGCGATCAGATCGCGATCGCGGCAGCCCTGGCTGCAAAAGGGCTTGTGTTGCGGGCTCATCGGCTTGCCGCAATTCGGGCAGGCGGAGCGGTTAGTTTTGGGCGCGGCTGGCATGGCCCGCGGATATGGCGAGCGCCGGGTCAGGCCGCAAGGCGACCGGCGCGCCCAACCTTTGCGCGAGAGTGTCGATCCAATCCGGCCGGCTTTCGATCCGGGCGAGGACAGCCGGATTCGCCTGCAGCGTGAGCGTGCCAAAACCGAGCGTCCGTTCTGCCCGACGCAGGAGCGCCAGCGCCGCGGCCCGCACGAGATCGGCCTGCACGATCTCGACCAGCGAGGCGCGTTCGCGCCGCCGTATAATCTGCAGGAAGCCGAAGCCGTTGACGGCGGTGCGTTCGAACGGCTGGGGCAGTATTTCGTCGAATGCGATGGCGGCCGCCTGGCGCCCGGCCTTGTCGGCGACGGTCGGCAGGTCGATCCCGATCGATCCCGATATTCCGAACCGCCGGATCGCTTCCGCCGACGCGCGCGCGCCCGCCAGCGCGACCTCGGCCGGAGCGCCCGCGCCATCGACGTCGATCAAGGTCATTGCGGGCGTCAGTGCGATCCGCAACAGCACCTGCGGCGTGGTCACCACCCCGTTTGCCGCCTCCTCCAGCGCTTCGGACCAGCCATGCGCCTCCAATAGATCGGGCCCCGGCCCAAGCACCGTGACCGGCAGCCCGCTCGCCCCCAGGCGCGCGCGCAAGTCTGGCCCGTCCGACGGTTTGGCCTCGCCAGCCGCAGCCTTGACCCGAAGCGGCTTGGTCTCCGCCCCCTCGCGCAGCGCCTCGCGGATTACCTCGACCATCAGGGCAGCCCCTTCGGTCAATCCCCCCGGCACCGGTTGAAGCTGGGCGGCCATGCCGTCATCGAGCATCACCAGGCCACGCCCCGATCCGTCCGCCTTGCGCGTCAGCTTCGCACGTCGGATCGCGCCGACGCGGAGGCCCGCATCATCGCGTTCGACCAACATTTCCAGAATGCGCCCGCCCTCGACCAGGGCGCCGCGATTTTCGCCGACGCCGGCCTCGTAGAGCCACTCAGCCAAGCGGATATCCCGCGCTTTGCAACAAAGCACGCGTCTCGAATAAGGGCAGGCCGACCACGCCCGAATGCGTGCCCGACAGGAAGCGTACGAAGGCTTCGGCGCGGCCCTGGATCGCATAACCGCCGGCCTTGCCCAACCCCTCGCCGCTGGCGATGTAGGATTCGATCTCAGCCTCCGACAGCGCCTTGAAGGCGACGATCGTGTCGGCCAGCCGGGTGCGCGCTTTGCCGTCCGGACCGATGACGCACACCGCCGACAGACAATGGTGGCGACGGCCCGACAATAGCCGCAGCAGATCGCGCTGAATGCCTTCGCTATCGGCGGGCGGCAGGATGCGGCGGCCAAGCGCGATCGTGGTATCGCCCGCGATGACGACATCGCCCGCGTCCCGCGCGACGGCCGCCGCTTTCTCCTGCGCGAGACGCAGCGCATAGAGGCGCGGCAACTCGCCCGGCCTGGGACTTTCGTCGATCGCGGGGGATATGACGAGATCCGGCGTGACGCCGATCCGCGCCAGCAGATCGCGGCGCCGTGGGCTTGACGATGCGAGGATCAGGCGCATTGCCGGGTCAATCCCGAACCGCAGGCATATAGTCCAACCCGTTCGTGCTGAGCTTGTCGAAGCACTGTTCTTCTTTTCATCCGGAGGAAGAAAGGACAGCCCTTCGACAAGCTCAGGGCGAACGGTACCTGCACGATCCGTCGGCCGCCGGCTCGACGCACCGTTTATTTGAAGCGGTAGGTGATCCGGCCCTTGGTCAGATCGTAGGGGGTCAGCTCGACCAGGACCTCATCGCCGACCAGCACGCGGATGCGGTTCTTGCGCATCTTGCCGGCCGTGTGGCCCAGGATCTCATGATCGTTTTCGAGCTTCACGCGGAACATGGCGTTGGGCAGAAGCTCAACCACCTGACCGCGCATTTCCAGCAGTTCTTCTTTCGCCAAGCGAAATCCTCTTAATCTTGCGATGTACCGAAAAAGTGCGCCGCCTTAGCCCTTGGAGGTAAAAAAGGAAAGCGCGCGCCACAACGGAATATGGGAATGGGTGCCGCTGGTTACGAGGCTTTGGCGGCACGTTCGATCAGCTCGATCCGATTGCCGAACGGATCCGCGGTGAAGATGCGCGCCTGCCCTTCGATCGGCGCGTCCTCGACAATGGGATGACCGCCAGCTTCCAGCCGCGCAATCAGCCCGGCCAGATCATCGACGAGGAATGCGGGATGTGCCTTGCGCGCGGGCTGGAAGTCGGGGTCGATGCCGAGATGCACCTTGAGCGCACCGTCGCCGAACCAGCAGCCGCCACGCCCGGCCAGGGATGGGGGCTTGGCCGCTTCGGAAAGGCCGAGCGCGTCGCGATAGAAAGCGCGTGCCAGATCCTCACTTCCCGCGGGCATGGCAAGCTGGACATGGTCGATGCGGATGAGGCCCATGCCGCCTCCTTAGCCGTTGCGCGGGCATCGGCGCCATGCCTATAGCAAGCCATGGTTCGCTTTTCGTTCTGCGGTGTCGCACTGGCCACGCTGGGGCCTGGCGCGCTCTATTGGCCTGCGCGCGAGGCGCTGCTGGTCGCCGACCTGCATCTGGAGAAAGCGAGCTGGTTTGCGCGCGGCGGACAAATGCTGCCGCCCTATGATTCGATCGCGACCCTGAGCGAGCTGGCTGCGTTGCAGGACAAGACCCGCGCGAAGGAGATCTGGTGCCTGGGCGACAGCTTCCATGACAAGGAAGGCTGCGAACGGCTGCTGGCCGATGCCCGCGCGCGTCTGATCGCGCTGACCGGGGCCACGCGCTGGACCTGGATCACCGGCAACCACGACAGCGTGCTGACCGACCATTGCGGCGGCGAGGTGGTGGAGGAAACGGAGATTGACGGGCTGGTGCTGCGCCACGAGGCGGATCCGCGCGACCCGCGCCCCGAGCTATCGGGCCATTTCCATCCCAAGCTGCGACTGAACGTGCGTGGCCGCCATGTCGCGCGGCGCTGCTTCGTCGCGAGCGGGAACAAATTGATCCTGCCCGCCTTCGGCGCGCTGACCGGCGGCATGGACGCGGACGACCCGGTGATCATCCGCGCACTCGGTGGTTCGGCCCAGGCACTGGTACCGGTCGAGAACAAGCTGCTGCGCTTTCCGCTGGCGGCGTGATCCGCCGGGTCCGGCGAGAATCTAGCCCCGCGTCGCGTTCACCAGCACCGGCTTGTCGCGCCACAATTGGGGATACATCGCCTTGAGCGCGGCGACCTTGGGCAGGTCGTTGTAGCGGATATAGCCCGAGTCCGGGTGCAGGGTCAGATAATCCTGGTGATAGGCCTCAGCCGGATAGAAAGGCTGAGCCCGCTCGATTCGCGTCACGATCGGCTTCTTCCAGAGATTGGCCTTACGGAGCTGGTCGATATAGGCGGCGGCGACCTTGCGCTGCGCCTCGTTCGTCGGGAACAGGGCCGAACGATATTGGGTGCCGGTATCGGGGCCCTGGCGGTTCAATTCGGTCGGATCGGTGATCACCGAGAAATAGACGCGCAGCAGATCGGCATAGCTGACCTGGGTCGGATCAAAGACTACGCGCACCGATTCGGCATGACCGGTATCGCCGTCGGACACGCGCTCGTAATGCGCGGTGTCGCTGCCGCCGCCGGTGAAACCCGAGATTGCGCTCTTCACGCCCCGCACATGCTGGAACACGCCCTGCACGCCCCAGAAGCACCCGCCCGCGAAGATCGCGGTTTCGGAATGGGCGGTGCTGGGAATGGTGACGATCGGCGCCGGGGCGTGGACCGCGCTTTCGGCCGCGGCGCCGGCGGTGCCGTAAACGAGGGTAAGGGCAAGGCCGAGCGCTGCGGCGCCGGCGAACAGACGGGAAGGAAGCCGTGTCATTGTTCTGCTCCGAAGGAGGACCATCATATAGGTGCGCTCGAACCGATGGTTAGTGGCCGCAGGCAGGGCGCAGCCAATATACGCCGCAGACGTTGGCCTGGTTACTGATGTGCGACCACCCGGAGGGAGATTGACGATGACCACCCGCAAAGCATCCGCCCGCTATGAGGGCTTCGGCAAGCCTGGCAAGGGGCATATCTCCAGCCAGTCGGGCGTGCTCGACAATACGCCCTATGGATTCGGCACGCGCTTCGGTGATGAGAAGGGCACCAATCCGGAAGAATTGATCGCGGCGGCGCATGCAAGCTGCTTCACGATGGCTTTGTCGTTCGCGCTGGCGGGCGAGGGGTTCGAGGACGGCACACTCGAAACCGAAGCGGCGGTCACGCTCGACAAGGATGGTGATGGCTTCAAGATCACGCGATCCGACCTGACATTGACGGCGTCGGTGCCGGGCATCGACCCGGACAAATTTGCCGAAGTAGCGGCGGGCGCGAAGGCGAATTGCCCGATCTCGAAGCTGCTGAACTGCGAGATCACGCTCCAGCACACGCTGAGCTGACACCGAATGCCGTCATGCCAGCGAAAAGCTGGCATGACGGGAATATCGCCAGGCGGCCCGGGACCCCGGCTTTCGCCGGGGTGACGGTTAGCGCAGTGCCGCGCAGGCGGTCTGGATGCGCTGGCAAGCCTCGGTCAGGATCGCCTCCGAGGTCGCGTAGCTGATGCGGAAAGCGGGCGAGAGGCCGAAGGCTTCGCCATGCACCGCGGCGACGCGGACATCGTCGAGGAAATAATCGATCAGGGCCGCATCGCTGTCGATCGTCTTGCCGCCCGGCGTCTGCTTGCCGATCAAGCCCGACACGTCCGGATAGACGTAGAAGGCACCTTCCGGACGCGGACAATGCACGCCGTTGATCTGGTTCAGCATCGACACGACCAGATCACGGCGCTTCTCGAACGCGGCGTTGCGTTCGGCCAGGAAATCCTGCGGGCCGTTCAAGGCCGCGGTCGCCGCCGCCTGCGCGATCGAGCAGGGGTTCGAGGTCGATTGCGACTGGAGCTTGGCCATCGCCTTGATCAATTGCACCGGCCCGCCCGCGAAACCGATGCGCCAGCCGGTCATGGCATAGGCCTTCGAACAGCCGTTCACCGTCAGGGTGCGTTCGTAAAGATCGGGAACGACCTGCGCGATCGTTGTGAACGTGAAGTCGCCATAGACGATATGCTCGTACATATCGTCCGCCATCACCCAGACATGCGGGTGCCGGAGCAGCACCTCGCCCAGCGCCTTCAGCTCGGCTGCGGTGTAAGCCGCGCCAGTCGGGTTGGAGGGCGAGTTCAGGATCAGCCACTTGGTGCGCGGGGTAATCGCAGCCTCAAGCTGATCGGGCTGGATCTTGTAATTCTGCGCCGCGCCCGCCGAGACGATCACCGGCGTGCCGCCGCAATATTGCACGATGTCGGGATAGGAGACCCAGTAAGGCGCGGGGATGATGACCTCGTCGCCCGCCTCGACCGTCGCGACCAAAGCGTTGAAGAGCGTGTGCTTGCCGCCGACATTGACGCTGATCTGGCCCGGCTCATAGCTCAGCCCGTTGTCGCGCTTGAACTTCGCGACGATCGCGGCCTTCAGCTCGGCAGTGCCGTCGACATTGGTATATTTGGTCTTGCCCGCGCGGATCGCCTCGATCGCGGCTTCCTTGACGAAGTCGGGCGTGTCGAAATCGGGCTCGCCCGCCGACAGGCCGATCACATCGATGCCCTGCGCTTTCAGTTCCAGCACGCGGCCGGTCATGGCGATCGTGGGCGAAGGGCTGATGCGGCCAAGCGCGGCCGAGAGGAGGCTCATCGATGTCGGTCTTTCTGCCAATGGGTAGAGAAGGCGTGGCGCCTATAGACCCTGCCCTCCGCCAGCTTCAACCGTGTTAGTCTTTAGGCCGGCCAAGCTGGACGCGGCGGCACCGGTCCGCCTCAGTGCAGCTGAACCAGGCCAAGGCCCTTGCTCAGCCCAGATGCGCCTTCATCAATCCCCGCAGATCGTTGGCAAGGTAGAATTCGCCGCCAAGGTCGGCGGCGGTCAGTTCGCCCTCCACGGCCTCGCCGCTCTCGATCAAGAGCGCGCGCTGGATGCCCGGCAGTAGGCCAAGGCCGAGCGGCGGAGTGACGAGTTTGTCGCCCTTGCGCACGAACAAGGTGGTGAAGCTGCCCTCGGTCAAGAGCCCGTCGGGCCGCTCGAAGATCACTTCGAACGATTCGGCGCCGGCGCGCGCGGCGGCGTAAAAAGCGCGGTCGGTAGTCTTGTGGCGCAAGCGGAAATCCTGCGGATCGACCGGCAACGGGACCACCCGCACGCGGAAGGGTTGGGGCGGGGTGGCGGGGATCGGCGTCACCTCGATCGACACCGCGCCGCTCCGCCCCAGCATCAGCCGCACGCGCGACGGCCGGGTCAGGCGGAAGGTCGCCGCGTGCATCTCGTTGCGGATTTCGTGCCGATCGAAGGCGAAGCCGAATTCCTTCGCGCTCGCGCCCATCCGGGCGACATGCTCTTCCAGCCGGACGATCCCCTCGTAGGGATCGAACCGCATGGTTTCGAACAGGTCGAAGCGGGGCTGGTCCATGGTCAGGAACGCCCCCTTGGCAAGGCATTCCTGCCATTCGCCCTCGACGGTCGAGTCCGCGACCACGGCTGACCCAAGACCGATACGCGCCTCATCCCGTCCCTCCTCGAGCACAAGCGTGCGGATCGCCACGTTGAACGCCGCGCCGCCATCCGGGGCGAGCGCGCCGATCGCCCCCGTATAGGGTCCGCGCGCGTCCGCCTCCACCTCCGCAATCACCTCCATCGCACGCAGCTTGGGCGCGCCGGTGACCGATCCGCACGGGAACAAGGCGCGGACCAGATCGACCGCATCGCGTCCCGGCGCCAGATCGGCCTCCACCGCCGACACCATCTGATGGACGGTCGGATATTGCTCCACCGCGAACAGCCGAGGCGTGACCACGGTGCCCGCCCGGGCGACGCGCGACAGATCGTTGCGGATCAGGTCGACGATCATCAGATTTTCGGCACGTTGCTTGGGATCGGCAGCGAGCAGGCGCGCCAGTTCCGCATCCTCGGCCGGGTCCGGATCACGCGGGGCGGTGCCTTTCATCGGCCGCGCCTCGACATGATGGCCGTCGCTCTTGAAGAACAGTTCGGGCGAGAGCGAGAGCAGCCAATAGCGGCCGTCATGCACGATCCCGCCCCAGCCCGCGCGCGCGTTGCGCCGTAGCCTGGCATAGACGGCGAGCGGATTACCCCTCACCGCGACGTCGGCGCGGAAGCTCAGATTGGCCTGATAAATATCGCCCGCCGCGATATAGTCCTGCACGCGGGCATGCGCCTGTTCATAGGCGGCGCGCGAAATACCCGGCCGGGGTGGTCCGACCCAGGATCCGGCCGGGTCGGCGAGCAAACCGGTGAGGGTCGCCTCGTCGATCGCCTCAGCCTTCGCAAAGAGGCCGAACCAGAGGAGCGGCATCGCGTCCCCTGCCCGCGTCAAAGGCGCGAGCTTTGGCTCAAGCCCATGTCCCGCCTCATAAGCCATCCAGCCGGCGGCATGCTGGCCCCGCGCGAGCGCCATCCGTATTTCTTCGAGCGCAGGCCCGATTTGTTCGGGCCGCCGCGCCTCTATCGTCCCCATGGGGTCGCGATAGAGCAGGCGCGGGCCACCGGGCCGGGCGTCATCGAGCAGAACGAAGGGTGTGCCGGCGGCGAGCATGCTGGCGCCTTGCCCGCTCCGACGCGCCGCCGCAACAGCGCGGGCGCCGCGCGCCGGCGGCGCCCGGTCCGCCTCAATGCATGCCGTTCAGCATGTCGATATGATGCTGAACCACCGGCACGATATCGCCCGCAGCGCTCTTGAGCGCAGGGGTCGAGCCGGTCGCGGCATAGTCCTTCATCAGGTCGAGCGCCTGACTATGCGCCTTACGCTGTTGCTCCAGATATTTCTGGTCGCGATCGGCGCCGTGCGCGCGGCGCAGCTCCGCAATCATCCCGCGTTGCGCGCTGTCGAGCATTGGCGGCTTGGGATGGAGACCCGAACGCGTGGCGGCTGCCTTCAGCATCTCGGTGCTCTTGGTGTGATCGCGGACCATCTCGCCCGCAAAGTCGCGGATCCGCTTGTCATGCGTGCTCGACAAGACGATCTGGCTCGATTGCTTCTCATAAAGATCGCTTGCGCCCGCCTTGGCCAGGAAGACCGGCGTCGGCGGCGCGGCCTGGGTGGCACCGGCGAACATCAACGCGCATGCCCCGGTGAGGGCAGCCTTTGTCCTTCCTAACATATGTAAATCCTTTGGTTTTAAGCCCGAATCAGGCTGGCCGGGTAACGTCTGAGCGGCGGGAAGGTTCGTCTTCGCTTGCCCGAGGAGGGGCCGGTCGCCATCTTGGGCCGCATGGCTTCCGAACCGCCCCTTCGCGCCGCGATCATTCCGGTCACGCCCTTCCAGCAGAATTGCACCTTGATCTGGTGCACCAGGACGATGCGCGGCGCCTTCATCGACGTCGGTGGCGAACTGCCCCGACTGAAGGCGGCCGCGGCGCAGGTCGGCGTGACGATCGAGAAATTGCTCGTGACGCACGGCCATGCCGATCATTGCGGGGGCACGGCAGCGTTCGCGAAGGAGCTAGCCGTGCCGATCGAAGGCCCGCATGAGGACGATCGTTTCTGGATCGCGGGCCTCAAGGAGGACGGACCGCGCTTCGGCATCGAGGCGATGCCGTTCGAACCCGATCGCTGGCTGGTCGACGGCGATCAGGTGACGGTCGGCGAGCTGGTGCTCGACGTCTATCATTGTCCCGGCCACACGCCGGGCCATGTGATCTTCCACCACAAGGAATCGCAGCTCGCACAGGTCGGCGACGTGCTGTTCCAGGGATCGATCGGGCGCACCGATTTCCCGCGCGGCAATCATGCCGATCTGATCGCGTCGATCACGCAGAAGCTATGGCCGCTGGGGAACGACACCGCTTTCGTCTGCGGCCATGGCCCGACATCGACCTTCGGCCACGAACGCCAGACCAATCCGTTCGTGGGGGATCGGGTATTGGCCGGCCGAGGGTGACGGCACCGCGTCGTCGAAGGCAGCGCTAGCGCACCAGGCCATAAGCGATGGCGATCGCCCAGCCGACCAGCAGCAGCAGCGCGAAATAGGTCAGCACCGCACCGAGCAGGCGATAGGGATTGGGCGAAGGGCGATCCAGGCCGAACGGGTGCAGCACGCGCGCCACCACCAGCAGCGCGCCCACGCCCCACAGCCAGCGCGATGCGCCGACGTTCATTTCGATCAGGCCCATCAGGATCAGGGCCATCGGCACATATTCGTTGAAATTGGCGTGTGCGCGGGTGCGGGCCAGCATCTGGGGCACGTTGCCGTCACCGAGCGAGACCTTGTGCGCCGCGCGGCCGCGGCTCACGCGCATCCCCAGCCAGACGTTGAGCAGGCCCATCGCAGCGGCGATGATGAGGGTAATCTGTGGTGCGGCGGCAATATGCATCGAAACGTTCCTCCCCGCGGCCTTGCAACGTCGGCCGAAATCGCTATAGGGCAGCGCCTTCGCGACGCGCCCATCCGGAGGCCCGCGGCTTGAATAAGCCGCCCCGGCCAACGGCGAAGCGCGTCCTATCGTTTTTTGCAGATATGGAACAGGTGCCGAGATGGCAGTCCCTAAGAGAAAGACCTCGCCGTCCCGGCGGAACATGCGCCGCAGCCACCATGCGCTGAGCGCCGAATCGTTCCAGGAATGCCCGAATTGTGGCGAGCTGAAGCTCCCCCACAATCTCTGCGGCCATTGCGGTCACTATAACGGTCGCGAGATTCTGCCGGTCGGCAACTGACCGGCGGTAAGGCGGGGGTTTGAACTTGGGTCCCTGTCTCGCAATCGACGCGATGGGGGGCGACGGCGGTCCGGCGATCGCGGTCGCTGGCGTCGCGTTGGCCCTTTCCCGCGATCCCGGCCTGTGCTTCACCCTGTTCGGGGATGAAGCGCTTGTGCGCGCCGAATGCGCGCGCCATCCGGAGTTCGCCGATCACGTTTCCATCGTCCACTCGCCCGACGTGATTTCGGGCGAGGACAAACCCAGCCAGGCGATTCGCCGCGCCAAGACCACGTCGATGGGCATGGCGATCAACGCGGTGAAGGAACGCCGCGCCGATGCGGCGATCTCGGCGGGCAATACCGGCGCGCTGATGGCGATGGCCAAGATCGCGCTGCGCACCATTACCGGCATCGACCGCCCCGCGCTCGCCGCGCTTTTGCCCACGCTCGGCGCGCACGACCTGGTCATGCTCGACCTCGGCGCCAACACCGAATGCGACGCGCGCAACCTCTTCCAGTTCGCGGTGATGGGCGCGGCTTACGCCCGTATCCTGCACGATACCGAACTGCCCACCGTACGCCTGCTCAACATCGGCACCGAGGAATTGAAGGGCACCGAGGAGTTGCGCCAGGCCGCCGCGATGCTGCGCGCCGCCGATCATCTGCCGCTCCGCTTCGATGGTTTCGCGGAGGCGAACAGCCTCGGCCGGGGCGAGACCGACGTGATCGTCTCGGACGGCTTTTCCGGCAATATCGCGCTCAAGACCGCCGAAGGCACCGCGCGCTTTCTCGCCGACCTGATCCGCCGGGCCTTCACCAGCTCGCTGCGCTCGAAATTCGGTTTCATGCTGTCGAAGCCGGCCATCACCCTGCTACGCAAGGGCATGGATCCCAATATGCGCAACGGCGCGGTCTTCCTCGGCCTCAACGGCACTGTCGTGAAGAGCCACGGTCACGTCTCGATCGAAGGCTTCGCCAACGCGATCGAGGTTGCAACCAAGCTCGCGCGCGGTTGCATCACCGACCGGATCGCCGCCGACCTCGCCGCCATCACCGTTCCCGAAACGACCGCGGCATGACGCGCCGCGCCACGATCGCGGGCACCGGCTCTGCCCTGCCGCCGCGCCGGGTCACCAATGACGAGCTGGCGCAGACCGTCGACACTTCGGACGAATGGATCGTCGAGCGGACGGGCATCCGCGCGCGCCACATTGCGGGCGAGGGCGAGACCACCGCGACGCTCGCGACCGACGCCGCGCGCAAGGCGCTCGAAGCGGCGGGCATGTCGGCCGGCGAGATCGATCTGATCGTGCTCGCCACCGCGACTCCTGATCAGACCTTTCCCGCCACCGCAACCAAAGTGCAGCATGCGCTCGGCATCCTCGACTGCGTTGCCTTCGACGTGGCCGCGGTCTGCTCGGGCTTCCTCTACGCGCTCTCGGTCGCCGAAAGCATGATTCGCGGCGGCGGCAGCACCAACGCGCTGGTGATCGGCGCGGAAACCTTCAGCCGCATCCTCGACTGGGAGGATCGTGCCACCTGCGTCCTGTTCGGCGATGGCGCGGGCGCGGTCGTGCTGACCGCGGAAGAAGGGGAACGCGGCGTGCTTTCGACCGCGCTCCATGCCGACGGACGCCACAATCAGCTTCTCTATGTCGACGGCGGCCCCTCCACCACCGGGACGGTCGGCAAGCTGCGCATGCGAGGATCGGAGGTGTTCCGCCATGCGGTGGTCAACCTCGCCGCCGTGCTGGAGGAAGCGATCGCCAAGGCGGGCCTCACCACCGCCGATATCGACTGGGTGGTGCCGCACCAGGCGAATCGCCGCATCCTCGACGCCACCGCGCGCAAGCTGGGGCTCTCACCCGAGCGGGTGGTGATCACCGTCGACGAGCATGCCAATACGTCGGCGGCCTCCGTGCCGCTCGCACTCGATGTCGCGGTGCGCGACGGGCGGATCAAGCGCGGCGACCTGATCGTGCTGGAAGCGATGGGCGGCGGCTTCACCTGGGGCGCGGCGGTCGCGCGCTACTGAGACGCGGCGGGCTTAACTATCCGCACCGATCATGTCCGGATTGGATGCAAGACTTTGCGCGACGGCGATTCGCGCGTATTTTCTCCGCAATCTCACCTGGGAGGTGTCGATGCGACGCTCCTTCTCAACCACGATTGCAGTTGCGTCCCTGTTGTCCGCTCCCGTCGCCGCCGCAAAGACAGAGGCGGCGAGTTGGGGCAAGCCGGGTGTCTCTATCGACCAATACCGCACTGACGCGGTCACCTGCGGTCGCGCGGGCTATTATGCGGACGTCTCCAACACCCAAGCAGCCAAGGTCTTCAAGCGCGCGACCAGCGACCTTGAAGCCAATGAAACCGACCTCTCACTGATATCGATGGATCCCTCACCCAGCGCAGGCGCCATGCTCGCCACAATCGTCACCCGATCCGCGATGATCGTTGAAGGGACCCATGCCGATGCCCAGATCAAGGACGTCGGCGCGCTGATGCAGGCCAAGGTGGACGATTGCCTGAAAAGCCGGGGTTACATCCATTTCAGGCTGACCGATTCGCAGCGCAAGCATCTCGCGCATCTTCACCTTGGATCGGCCGAAAGGCATATCTATCTCTATCAGCTCGGCACCGATCCGGCGGTGCTGAAGGCCCAGGCGATGTAACAATGCGCCTTGAGTCACGGGTCTTTTCCCGGGACTTGATGCGAACCTGTCCGAAGCTGCGCAAAGCCTTGTCCAACGACTTGTTTTCTTGGAGCCATTTGGTCTAAAGATTGAAGCTTCAACAGGGATCGGGCGTGGGGGGAAAACATGGCCGAAGCAGATATGATGGCGGCGGATACTCTAACCCGCGCGGATCTTTCCGAGATTCTGCACGGTGAGATCGGCCTTCCGCGCTCGCAATGCGCAAGCCTGGTCGAACAGGTGATCAAGCATATGTGCGAGGCGCTCGCCGAGGGCGAGAACGTCAAGATTTCGGGTTTCGGCACCTTCGTCCTGCGCGACAAGGCGCAGCGCATCGGCCGCAATCCCAAGTCCGGTGTCGAGGTGCCGATCGCGCCGCGCCGGGTGCTCACCTTCCGCGCCAGCCAGACGCTGCGCGATCGTATCGTCCGCGCGGGCTGAAATGGCCGATCCGTCGGCTAAGGCGGAAGGCGCGTTTCGTACGATTGGTGAAGTGGCGGCCGAGCTCGGCCTGCCGCAGCATATCCTGCGCTATTGGGAAACGCGCTTTCCCCAGCTTCGCCCGCTCCAGCGCGCGGGCAATCGCCGTTATTACCGCCCCGCCGACGTCGCGCTCGCACGCCGGATCGACCGCCTCCTCAACCAGGAAGGCTATACGATGCGCGGCGTGCAGAAATTGCTCGCCCAGGGGGACACGGGCGAAGCGCCGGCTGCCGCCGCTGCCGCATCGACACCGACCGCTGTCGCGCCAGCCTCGACCGGCAATCGCGAGGCTTTGATCGCGATTCGCGATGTACTCGCGAACGCGCTCACAGAAGACCAGCGCGTCCACATTTAGATCTGCAACGTCATCCCGGCGGGGTGACGGGAGCAATTGTCAGATCAATGCACCCATTGCGCGAGCCAATCGGCCAGCGCCTGCGGTGTCATGCTGCGTGCATCCTCAAGCGCGGAAACGTGGCCCGCATCGAGCAACTTGTCGGTGCGCGGATCGACCACCAGCAAAGCCGGCACGCCCGCCAGGCGCTGGGTAATGCCGTAATGGGCGGGCACGTCGAGATTCTTGTCGAAGCGGCCGATATCCACCGTCACCAGCTCATAATGACGCCGCACGAAAGCCTTCACCTCGGGTAGGTCCACCGTCCCAGCCAGGATGCGACAATCGAGGCACCAATTCCCGCCCAGATCGATCAGCAGCAATTTATGCGCCGCCTTGGCCCGGGCGCGTGCTCTGGCGACCGCCGTCTGCGCATCGGCACCCTCGTCATAGGGGAGTGGCAGCGGCTGGGCGAGATCGTTGAAGGTCCGCGCGTGGACGTGTGGCGCGGGCACCGCCGCGCCGGCGGGAAGCGCGAACGCCAGGGCGGCAAGAAGGGCGAGCTTACGCATAGGAGAACTCCGAATCTGGGTTAGCCGGAACCTAGCCCCGCACGGGGCCGAGGCGAATCAATCTTTCTCGGGCATGAAAAAGCCCGGCCGCATCGCTGCGACCGGGCCTTTCCTGGTGATTCGCGGGCGAATCAGTCTTCGGACGAAGGCGGGGCGAGATTGACCGCGGCATATTTGCCGCGGCGATCCACCTCGAGTTCGAATTCGAGTCGGTCGCCTTCGTTGAGCGTGGGCATGCCCGCGCGCTCAACCGCCGAAATATGCACGAAGGCGTCGGGCTGGCCGTCGTCGCGCTGGATGAAGCCGAAGCCCTTCATCGCGTTGAAGAACTTGACCACGCCGCTTGCGCGCTCGCCCGTCAGCTGACGCTGCGGGCCGCGATCGCCACCCGCGCCACCGGCTGGCGGTGCACGACCTTCGCTGACCGGAACCACCTCGCCCTCAAGCTGGAGGTTGGTCGCCGAGACGCGGCCGCCGCGATCGACCAGGCTGAATGCCAGCTGCTGGCCCTCGCCCAGGCCGGACAAGCCCGCCTGCTCCACCGCGGAGATGTGAACGAACACATCCTCGCCGCCATCATCGCGGACGATGAAGCCGAAGCCCTTCTGACCATTGAAGAATTTAACGGTGCCCTTGGCTTCGCCGATGACCTGGGCGGGCATGCCGCGGCCACCGCCGCCACCACCGCCGAAACCACCGCCGCCGCCGCGATAGCCGCCGCCACCGCCACCGCCGCCGAAGCGATCGCCGCCGCCGTAACCGCCGCCGCTACCGCCACCGCCGAAACGGTCGCCGCCGCCGCGGTAACCGCCGCCACCACCACCGAAGCGATCACCACCGCCACCGTAACCGCCGCCGAAATCGCCACCGCCGAAGCCGCCGCTATCTTCGCCAAAGCCGTCGCGCTTATCCCTGCCGCCGCGCTGCCCGCGCCGCCCACGATCGAAACTCATGCCGTCAAAATCTTCCCGAATTCGCCCCTGTCATTCCATCCACGGGCGCCGGGCAGGCGACTCGCGAACCTTGCGACCAAGCAGGTCATGCTAAGCCAATCTCGGCTCTTATAGGAGTTTGGTCCAGACCGCGAGAGCTTTTGCCGCATTGCACGCCCGAAACGATCCTTGGCATTTACCGTTCCGTCGCACGCGCCTATCTGCCCCACATGAGCGTTTATCTGCATGAAGAGGATCTGCCGGCCGACGCGCTGGGGTCCGGACCGGTCGCGGTCGATACCGAGACGATGGGTCTCAACACCTTCCGGGACCGGCTGTGCCTGGTCCAGATCTCCGATGGAAGCGGCGACGAGCATCTCGTCCGCTTCGCCGCGGGCAGCAATTATGCCGCGCCCAATCTGCGAGCTGTGCTCGGCGATCCCAGCCGGCTCAAGCTCTATCACTTCGCGCGCTTCGATATCGCGGCGATCCGCCATTATATCGGAGTGGTGGCAGCACCGGTCTATTGCACCAAGACCGCCTCGCGCCTGATCCGCACTTATACCGACCGCCACGGCCTCAAGGAGCTGGTGCGCGAACTGCTCGGTCAGGAAATCTCCAAGCAGCAGCAATCGTCGGATTGGGGCGCGGGCGAACTGAGCGATGCGCAGAAGGAATATGCCGCGTCCGACGTGCGCTATCTCCACCAGCTCAGGACGATTCTCGACGAGCGGCTGATCCGCGAGAATCGCATGGGGCTCGCCCAGGCCTGCTTCGATTTCCTGCCCGCGCGCGCGGAACTCGATCTGGCCGGCTGGCCCGAAATCGACATCTTTGCGCATATCTGATCGTTAGGGTTTCATGTCGCAGCTTGCCGAGCAGCAGCGCCGCGAGCGCCGGATCTGGGCCGCCAACGGCAGCAGCCACGACCGGCTGATCGCGACGCTGCGCATCGTTCTGCCGATGGCGGTCGGGGTGCTCGCGGCCTTTCTCGCGCTGGCGCCGCTCACGGTGGGACGCGACATCAGCTTCGTCCTGTCCAAGGACCGGGTCGATGTCGCGAGCGAGCGGATGCGGGTCGAGCATGCGACCTATCGCGGCCAGAACAGCAAGGGCGAGGCCTTCACGCTGGATGCGGCCTCCGCGATCCAGGCAACCTCGCGCGACCCGATCGTGCATCTCACCCAGCTCGACGCGAAGATCCAGCTCCAGGACGGCCCGGCGACGATTCGCGCCAACCAGGGCCGTTACGACATGGACAATCAGAATATCGCGATCGACGGGCCGGTCACCTTCGACAGCGCCGACGGTTATCATATCACCACGCGCGACGTGTTCGTCGACATGGACGAGCGCATGGCGCACAGCCGCGCGCCGGTCGACGGCACGATGCCGCTCGGCCACTTCACCGCCGACCGGATGAGTGCCGACCTCGAGCGCCACATCGTGCGCCTGGACGGCCGGGCGCGCTTGCATATCGTCCAAGGCGGCGCCAGAGCGAGGCGATGATCCGCGTCCCGCCCCTGATCGCCCTCGCCCTGGTCGCCGCGCCCGCGCTGGCGCAGCAGAATGGCGGCGGCTTTTCCGCCCTCAAAGGGCATGACAGCAACGCGCCGATCGACATCTCGTCCAATCATATCGAGGTGCAGGACCGCGCCAACCGCGCGATCTGGACCGGCGCCGTCCATGCCGTGCAAGGCGACATGACGATGGATGCGGAGCGCATGACCGTCGCTTATGCGCATGCCGCCCAAGCCGGCCAGGATCCGCAGATCGAGCGCATCGATGCGTCGGGCGGTGTCACCGTCGTCTCGCCGACCGAACGCGCCAAGGGCAATTTCGGCATCTATGACCTCAACCGCAAGCTAATCACGCTGATCGGCAACGTTGCGCTGACCCGGGGCACCAACACCGTGAACGGGGCGCGGCTGGTGATCGACATGAATAGCGGCCGCGCGACCGTGGACGGCAATGCGGTAGGCGGCGGCGTCAACCCGGCTAATGGCGGCCGCGTCACCGGTCACTTCACCGTTCCCAAACGCGCCCAGGCGACGACGACCACGCCGACAACCGGCACGCCCCAGCCGAAATAGTCGCTTCGGCGCGACAATCCGCGCCGATTCAGCGCGTTTTAAGGCCGATTCGCTCCAATTCGTCCCAATGCAAGAAACTTGCCGTTTCCTGCTTGAGGCGCTTGCGGTAACCGGATCGCGCGATTGAAAGAGCAAGCATGACCGATACGGCCATTGTCGAACCCGAAAGCTGCATCGCAAAGAATGCGGAAGGCTGCGGCCTGTCGATCGTGTCGATCGCCAAGGCCTATGACAAGCGCCAGGTGCTGCACGACGTCAGCCTCGACGTCGCGCGCGGCGAGGTCGTGGGTCTGCTCGGCCCCAACGGCGCCGGCAAGACCACCTGTTTCTATTCGGTGATGGGGCTGGTCAAGCCGGACGAGGGGCGGATCCTGCTCGACGGCAACGACGTCACCGCGCTGCCCATGTACCGCCGCGCGATCCTGGGCCTGGGCTATCTGCCGCAGGAGACCTCGATCTTCCGCGGTCTGACGGTCGCACAGAATATCATGGCGGTGCTTGAAACGTCCGAGCCAGACAAGGCTGCGCGTGAAGCGCGGCTCGACGCTTTGCTCGGCGAATTCCATCTCGAACGGCTGCGCGATGCGTCCGCCATGGCGCTGTCGGGTGGTGAGCGGCGGCGCTGCGAGATTGCGCGCGCGCTGGCGGCATCGCCCTCGATCATGCTGCTCGACGAGCCGTTCGCGGGCATCGACCCGATCTCGATCTCCGACATCCGCGACCTGGTGAAGGACCTGAAGCGCCGTGATATCGGCGTGCTCATTACCGACCACAATGTCCGCGAGACGCTCGACATCGTCGACCGCGCCTGCATCATCTATGATGGCCGCGTGCTGTTCCAGGGCAGCCCGGCCGAGCTGGTGGCGAACGAGGACGTGCGCCGTCTCTACCTCGGGGAGAGCTTCGCGCTCTGACCCCCGCATGATCCTCCCATGAGCCTCGCGCCCCGCCTCGATCTGCGCCAGTCGCAATCGCTGGTGATGACGCCGCAACTCCAGCAGGCGATCAAGCTGCTGGCGTTGTCCAACCTCGAACTCGAAGGCGTGATCGCCGAGGAACTGGAGAAAAACCCCCTGCTCGCCGCGGGTGGGGAGGATGGCGAACCGCAACAGGCCGAGGCGCCCGCCGAGGGAGGGGATGATTTCGGCGAAGATGCCGAGCCGATCACCGCCGACCGCCTGATCGAGGCGGGCGACGCGCAGGCCGACGCTCCGCTCGATGTGGATTATGAAGCCGAGACCTTCCATCACGACAGCGCCGCCGACATGAGCGGCGGCATGGGCGGCCAGCTCGGCATGGATGGGATTCAGGGGGCCGGGCCCGAAGATGGGCCCGACATGGACGCGCTCGCGGCCGAGGCGCCCAATCTGACCGACCATCTGCTCGCGCAGGCCGGCGAAGTGCTCGAGGGCGAGGCATTGGCAATCGCCACTCGCCTGATCGATGCGATCGACGAGGCCGGATATCTGGCGACGCCGGTTTCAGAAATTGCAGAAAATCTGGGCGTTGAAGACGCTTACGTCGAACGCATCCTGAAGACCGTCCAGAGTTTCGATCCGACCGGCGTTGGCGCGCGCGACCTGGGCGAATGCCTCGCACTCCAAGCCAAGGAGGCAGATCGCTACGATCCGGCAATGGCGACGATGCTTGGCAATCTCGAAATGCTCGCCAAGGGCCAGCTTCCCCAACTGCGCCGCCTGTGCGGCGTGGACGAGGAAGATTTTGCGGACATGATCCGCGAGTTGCGCGGCTATGATCCCAAGCCTGGCCTGAAGTTCGGCGGCGAGCGCGCGGCGCCCGTCTCCCCCGATATCTTCGTTGCCAGGACGCGGGCCGGCTGGGCGATCGAGTTGAACAACGCGACCTTGCCGCGCCTGCTGATCGACCGGCGCTATTATAGCGAGCTGGCGCAAGGCGCGCAGGACAAGAGCGGCAAGGCCTGGCTTGCGGACTGCCTTGCGAGCGCCAATTGGCTGATCAAGGCGCTGGACCAGCGCGCCCGCACGATCGTCAAGGTCGCAACCGAGATCGTGAAGCAGCAGGAGGCCTTCTTCCTGCAGGGCGTAGCGCATCTGAAGCCGTTGACGCTTCGCACCGTGGCGGATGCGATCGGCATGCATGAGTCGACCGTGAGCCGCGTCACATCGAACAAATATCTGGCCTGCGAGCGCGGGCTGTTCGAGCTCAAATATTTCTTCACCAGCGGCGTATCCGGCGCCGATGGCGAAGGCGTCTCGGCCGAGGCGGTGAAGAGCCACATCGCCAAATTGATCGCCGAGGAGGGCAACGACATTCTCTCCGACGACAAATTGGTCGAAATCCTCAACGCCAAGGGCTTCGACATCGCCCGGCGGACGGTGGCGAAATATCGCGAGGCGATCGGGCTCGGCTCTTCAGTGCAGCGGCGACGGCAAAAGGCCTTGAGTTAGCGGTCTATTGCCTCGAGTTTGGCCGGCTCCTATCCATCGCCTGTCGACAGGGAGGGATCGCCATGCGCAGCAACATGCTTTTGATCGGAGCGGCATTCGCCGCGCTCGCTTCCGGTGCGGCAAACGCCGCCGACGGGAAATATTCGGCCCAATTGGTTCAGATGCTGAACGCTGCGGCCGCCGGCAAATGCTCGCCCGATATGATGGGTTCGGGATTGCTTGCGGCGTGCCAGGCACAATTACCTGCAATGACAGCGGGGCTCGCTCCGCTCGGCAAGATCGATACCGTCACGTTCGTAAGCTCGCAGGATACGGACAAAGGGCCGGTTGAAACCTATGCGATCAAATATGCGTCGGGCCAAACGCTCCACTGGGTGATCGGGCAGTTCCAGAACGGCAAATTCGAGACTTTGGGCTCCAACGGCAGCTGATTTCAGCGCGGCGTCTTCGCACCTTCCAGCATCTTGATAATCGCCGAGAAATCGAGCCCGCCATTCCCGGCATTGGCGAAGGCCTGATAGAGCGATTCCGCAGCGGCCCCCATCGGCACGCTCGCGTCGGCATCCTGAGCCGCCGCCATCGCCAGCTTCAGATCCTTGAGCATCAGCGCGGCCGCGAAGCCGCCCTGATAGTCGCGATCGGCGGGCGTTTCCGGTCCGACACCGGGGACGGGGCAATAACTTGTCATCGACCAGCTTTGCCCCGAGGCCTTGGACGAGATGTCGTAGAAGGTCTGGAGGTCGAGCCCGAGCTTCTTCGCCAGCAGGAACGCCTCGCAGGTCGCGACCATCGTCGCGCCGAGCAGCATATTATTGGCGATCTTGGCGGCCTGGCCTGCCCCGCTATCGCCGGCATGGATCACCGCCTTGCCCATCGCGGCCAGGATCGGTTCGGCGCGCGCAAAGCCGTCTTCGGTGCCACCGACCATGAAGGTGAGCGTGCCGCCATTCGCCGCCGCGATCCCGCCCGAAACGGGTGCATCGACCATCTGATAGCCCTGTTCGGCCGCTTGAGCCGCGACCGCCTTGGCGCTGGCGACGTCGATCGTCGAGCAATCGATCAGGATCGCGCTGGTCGGCGCGGCGCCGATCACGCAATCGGCATAGACTTGCCGGACATGCTTGCCTGCGGGCAGCATGGTGACGACCGCATCGACACCCGCCGCCGCTTCGCGTGCAGTGGCCTGGCGCAGACATCCATTCTCGACCGCGTGCACCAGCGCCGCTTCGGCAAGGTCGAAGGCGTGCACTTCATGCCCCGCCTTGACGAGGTTCGCAGCCATGCCGCCGCCCATATTGCCGAGCCCGATAAAACCGATATTCACGCCATGCTCTCCGTTCTTGTTCCGATGGCGTCATGCCAGCGGAAGCTGGCATCTCGTGAGGCGCGCCCAGCCTCCTGAGACCCCAGCTTTCGCTGGGGTGACGGATGTGCTTACCTCCCCGTCCAGCTCCCCGGCCGCTTCTCGACGAAAGCGCTCATCCCCTCTTTCTGGTCCTCGGTGCCGAACAGGCCGTGGAACAGGCGGCGTTCGAAGGTGATGCCTTGGGCAAGGCCCCCCTCGAACGCGGCATTGACCATCTCCTTGACCGCGATCGCGGCGAGCGGCGGCATGGCGGCGATTTCGGCGGCGAGCTTGAGCGCTTCCTCGACCAGGCTGGCGGCGGGCACGATCCGCGCGACGAGGCCCGAACGCTCGGCTTCCTCCGCACCCATCATTCGGCCGGTCAGGCACATGTCCATCGCCTTGGCCTTGCCTACCGCACGGGTCAGGCGCTGCGATCCGCCCATGCCCGGGCCGACCGCGAGCTTGATCTCGGGCTGGCCGAACTTGGCGGTATCGGCGGCGAGGATGAAATCGGCCATCATCGCGACCTCGCACCCGCCGCCGAGGGCGAAGCCCGAGACCGCCGCGAACCAGGGCTTGCGCGTCGCGGTGACCTTTTCCCAGCCGGCGAAGAAGTTGCTGCCATACATGTCGGCGAAACCCTGCGCCTGCATCTCCTTGATATCGGCGCCCGCGGCGAAAGCCTTCTCGCTGCCGGTCAGCACCAGGCAACGTTGCGAGGGGTCGGCATCGTAGGCCGCGAAGGCGACGATCAGATCGCCCAGCACCTGGCTGTTGAGCGCATTCAATGCCTGCGGGCGATTGAGGCGGACGAGCGTGACCGCGTCGTGCCGCTCGACCAGGATGGTTTCGTAATCGGACATCGGGTCCTCCGTCAGAGCCTGAGCGGCTGCCACGCCTCGTCGGCGGGCAGCGGGGCGAAGATCGTGTCGAGCATGGTGTCGGTGACCCCTTCGGGCGTCGCCGGCTCCCATTTGGGCGCATTGTCCTTGTCGACCAGCAGCGCACGTACGCCTTCGATGAAATCGTGGCGCATCGAGACGTGCGCGGCGAGACCATATTCGGCACGCATCTCGTCGGCGAAATCGGTGCGTGTGGCGCCGTCGCGCAAGAGGCGAAGCGCAACCTTGCACGATTGCGGCGATTTGGTGCGCAGGCCGGTCAACGTCTTCTGCGCCCATTCACCGGGATCGCCTTCGAGCGCGGCGAGGATTCCCTCAAGCGTGTCGGCGGCGAACAGCCGGTCGATCTCGGCCCGCTGGGCGAGGATCGGGGCCTCGGGTGGCGTGGCTGCAGCGGCGTCGAGGATCGGCTCAACCGCACGCGGATCGGCGACCAGTTGCGCCTTCACATCCTCCAGCGCCTCGGATGGGATATAGTGGGTGGCGAGGCCGATCGCCTTTGCGTCGGCGCCGTCCAGCCGCGCCGCGGTCAGCGCGAGATATTGGCCCAGCCGCCCCGGCAGACGCGACAGGTACCAACCGCCGCCGACATCGGGAAACAATCCGATCGTCGCCTCTGGCATGGCGAATATCGTGCGTTCGGTCGCGACGCGATATTTGGCGGGCAGGCCGATACCGACGCCACCGCCCATCACGATCCCGTCAAGGAAACTCACCACGGGCTTGGTGTAGGTGAAGAGCAGATGGTTGAGCTGATATTCGGCGTGGAAGAAGGCGCGCGCCGCGATGCCATCGCCCTTACCGCTTTCCGCCACGGCGCGCACATCGCCGCCCGCACAGAAGCCGCGACCCTCAGCATGGTCGAGTAGCACCAGCTCGATTTCCGGGTCGCTGCGCCACGCCACCAGCGCGTCCATCATTTCGCGGCACATGGCTTCATTAAGCGCGTGGATCGCCTTGGGCCGGTTGAGCCGAAGGCGGCCGACCCTGCCTTCCTTGAAGGCGAGCAGTTCGTCGCTCATTGCCTCAACAGCTCGCGCGCGATGATGACGCGCATGATCTCGTTGGTGCCTTCCAGGATGCGATGGACGCGCAGGTCACGGAAGAAGCGCTCCACCGGATAATCCTGCAAATAGCCGTAGCCGCCATGGAGCTGGAGCGCGCGGTCGACCACGGCCGAGCCGGTGTCGGTCGCGAGGCGCTTGGCCATTGCCGCGAACTTGGTCTTGTCGGGCGCGCCCGCGGTGACCTTGGCCGCCGCCGCGTAGAGCAAGGTCCGCGCGGCCTGCAATTCGGTCTCCATGTCGGCGAGCGTGAACTGGGTCGCCTGGAAATCGACGATGCGCTGGCCGAACTGGCGGCGCTCGCGCGTATAGGCGATCGCCTCGTCGAGGCAGCGCTGCGCGCCGCCCAAGGAGCACGCGCCGATATTGAGCCGGCCGCCGTCGAGACCCGACATGGCGATCTTGAAGCCCTCTCCTTCCTGGCCGACCAGATTGGCGACGGGCACGCGCACGGCATCGAAATTGACCTGCGCGGTCGGCTGCGAACGCCAGCCCAGTTTCTTTTCGTTCGCGCCGAAGCTGACTCCGGCCATGTCCTTCTCGATCACCAGGCAGGAGATACCCCTGGGTCCTTCCGCGCCGGTGCGGACCATGGTGACGTAGACCTCATTCTCGCCACCGCCGGAGATGAAGGCCTTGCTACCGGTCACGACATAATGGTCGCCATCTCTGACCGCCTTGGTCTTGAGCGCGGCGGCGTCCGATCCGGAGCCGGGTTCGGTCAGGCAATAAGAGCCGATCCGATCGCACGTCACCATGTCAGGCAGATAGCGGCCTTTCAGCTCGGCCGAGCCGAACGTGTCGATCATCCACGATGCCATATTGTGGATCGATATGAAGGCGGAGGTAGAGGGACAGCCATAGGCCATCGCCTCCATGATCAGGGCGGCCTCCAGCCGGCCGAGCCCGATTCCGCCCGAATCCTCGGAGACGTAGATGGCGCCGAAACCCAGTTCGGCGGCGGCCTTCACCACATCGCGCGGGAAATGGTGCTTCTCGTCCCATTCGGCCGCATGCGGCGTGATCGCGTCGGCGGTGAAACGCTGCGCCATCTCCTGAATGGCAAGCTGGTCCTCGGTGAGATCGAATTGGGTCATGGCAAGCCTGATAAGCCATCCCCGGGCAGCGGTTCCACCCCGAATCCGTAACAACTGAAACTAAATTGCGCCGTCCCTCACGCCTTTTTGGGCGCGGACGCATCTCCGCGCGCACGCATCGCCACCACCAGCCCGGCTATTACGAGCAAGCCGCCCAGCACCGCCTCGACTGACCAGCGATAGCTTTCGAAAACAGTCGAGAAGCCCATCGCGATCACGGGGATCATCACGTTGACATAGCCGCCGCGCGCGGCGCCGATCCGGCGGATCAGGTTGAAATAGAGCGTGAAGGCGACCGCCGAGGCGATGACGCCGAGATAGAGCAGGCCAGCGATATAAGAGAGGCGGAGATCGAACGTGGGCGGCCCGGTCCGCACCCAGGCCACAGCCGCGTCGAGCAGCGCACCCCACCCCATCGCCCAGGCGAGCAGGGTCGCCATCGGCACCTGCCGCGCGCGCGGGCTGCCCTGAAAGACATTGCCGAGCGAGGCGAAAAAGACCGCAATCAATGCGAGCCCGATACCGAGCGTGACCTCGTGCGGATTGCGGTCGACCGCACGCCATTCGTGCAGGAACAGCAGCACCACGCCCAGCATCGCCACGGCCGATCCCATCAGGAAGGGCCGCGACAATTGCTGCTTGAGGAAGATCCGCGCCAGGACCGCGTTCAAGGGCACCAGCAGCGAGAAGATCACCGCGACCAGGCCGGACGTGATGTGCTGTTCCGACGCGTAGACGCAATTATAGTTGATCACGAAGATGACCAGGCTGAGCGCGGCGGCAAGCGCATGGTCCGAAAGGCGGACGCGCAACGGCAATTTCATCGCCACCGCAACCACGAACATCGAAAGCGCGCCGACCGCGAAGCGGTAGGCCACCGACCATTGGGTCGATACCGCACCGAACTGGCTGTGGATCGCAAGCCAGGTCGATCCCCAGATCAGCGTGACGAGCGCGAACGGGATTAGCACGCGGCCCCGGGCGGTGGAGTCGAGAGGGGCAGCCCGGCTCACAGTTTTTCAATCGCGCGCGCGAGAGCCTCCACTTCGGCCGGCACGCTCGCCCAGTGCGTCACCAGCCGGATTTCGCCCGCGGCCCAATCGTAGAATTGAAAACCCTGCGCGCGCAGCGCGGCGGCTTCGTCGGGACTCATATAGAGGAACAGCTCATTGGCCTCGACCGGGTTGATCAGCCGGCCTTGTGCCGCCGCGGCCAGCGTCTGCGCATGGCGATTGGCCGCGCGCGCAGTCTCCAGCCACAGATCGCCTTCGAGCAAGGCGTGGATTTGCGCCGCGAGATAGCGCCCCTTGGAAAGAAGATGTCCCGCGCGCTTGCGTCGCCGCTCGGTCGCTTCGATCAAATCGGGGCGGAAGAAGACCAGCGCCTCGGCCGACATGCCGCCATTCTTGACGAAGCCGAAGCTCAGCACGTCCACGCCCCGAACCAGCTCGGCAGGCATGCAGTCGAGTGTCGCGACCGCATTGGCGAAGCGCGCGCCATCCATGTGGAATCCCCAGCCGCGCGCCCTGGCGAGGCTGCCCAGCGCCGAAACCTCGTCAGGCGTGTAGACGCAGCCATATTCGGTGGCGTTGGTGATCGTCAGCGCGTGCGGCTGGACACGATGCACGTCGTCAGCGATCGCGTCGGCGACGCGCACCACTTCCCCGACCGAAAGCTTGGCGCCCTTGCCCTCGCCCAGGATCAGCTTGGCGCCGTGCGTATAGAATTCGGGTGCGCCGCATTCGTCATTCTGCACATGCGAATCACGATGGCAGATCACGCCTCCGTAAGGCGGACAGAGCGCAGCCAAGGCGAGCGCGTTCGCCGCCGTCCCGCTCGGCACCCACAAGACCTTCACATCGCGCCCGAACAATGCGGAGAAGCGCGCGTCCAGTCCCCGGCTCAGCGCATCACCATCATAGGCGGTATCGACCGCATCTGCCGCCTGTATCGCGGCCATGACCTTTGGATGCACCGGGGCTGCATTGTCGGAGAAGAAGCGCATGGCTTGCGCTTGGGGCCGTCCCCGGCTTCAAGTCAATCATGTCGCCGGAGACACGAATGCGCCTGCTGTCACTTTTTCTGATCTGCCTTTCGAGCGCGGCGATGGCGGCAAGCGCGGACGACCAGAAATTCAAGACGATCAGCACGCGCGAATATGCCTGGTCGCAGACCGAAAATGGCGGCGGCGAGGATGCCGAGAGCATAGCCCCCCATTTGCAGGACGTGCGCCCCGCTGCCCAGGCCAAGCGCCTCGCTTATCTGCAGCAGGTGCTGGCCGAACTCGATACGCTCAAGCCTGCCGATCTCTCGCCGTCGGTCGCGGTCGATTATGCGGTCTATCGCTTCGACATCGAGACGCGCGTCGCGAGCCTCAGGTCGCGCGATTATGAGATGCCCGCCAATTCGGACAGCAGCTTCTGGAGCGATGTCGGCTATACCGCGCGTACCCAGTTCAAGACCGAACGCGACTATCGCAACTGGCTCAACCAGCTCCATGAGATTCCGGCCTATTTCGACGAGCAGATCGCCAATATGCGCGCCGGCGAGAAGAGCGGCTTCACCCCGCCCCGGATTACGTTGGCGGGCCGGGACGAGTCGGTCGCGCAAGTCGCGGGCGCGAAGACGGCGGAGGAAAGCTTCCTCTATCTTCCGTTCAAGACGCTGCCCGCAACGATCCCGGCAGAGAGACAGGCCGCGATGCGCGCCGAGGCAAAGCAGGCGATCGAACAGCAGGTTTTGCCCGCTTACCGCCGCCTGCTCGCTTTCCTGCGCACCGATTATATCCCGCATGCGCGCGCGACGCTGGCGGCCGAGGCCCTGCCCGACGGCAAGGCGTGGTACGCGCAGCAGATCAAGGCTTATGCCACCGTCGACCTGACCCCCGACCAGATCCACGCCATCGGCCTGGCCGAGGTTGCCAAAATCCATGCCGAGATGCTGGACGTGATGAAGCAGGCGGGCTTCCAGGGTGACCTGCCCGCGTTCCTCGCGTTTCTGCGCACCGATCCCCGCTTCTACGCCAGGACACCGCAGGACTTGCTCGACCGCGCCGCCTGGACCGCCAAGCTGGTGGACGGCAAGGTCGGAATGTTCATCGGCCATCTGCCGCGCCGGCGCTTCGGCATCATAGCGGTGCCCGCCGACATCGCGCCTTTCTACACCGCCGGGCGGGGCGGGCCCGGCGAATATCTGGTCAACACCTACGACCTGCCCTCACGCCCGCTCTATCAATTGCCCGCGCTGACGCTGCATGAAAGCGCGCCGGGCCATGCCTTCCAGATGCCGCTCGCGCAGGAGAACAAGGCCGCCGCGCCCTTTCGTCAGAATATCTACATCTCGGCCTATGGCGAGGGCTGGGCGCTTTATTGCGAACGGCTGGGCGACGAGATGGGCATTTATCAGACGCCCTATGAACGCTTCGGCATGCTGAGCTATCAGATGTGGCGCGCAGCCCGGCTGGTGGTGGACACCGGCATCCATCACCTCGGCTGGACGCGCGAGCAGGCACTCGCTTTCCTGCACGACAATACCGCGCTTTCGGATCACGAAATCGCGACCGAGGTCGACCGGTATATTTCCTGGCCGGGCCAGGCACTGTCTTATTATCTGGGCGAGATGGCGATCCGGCAGGGCCGCGCGAAGGCCGAAGCGGCGCTCGGCCCCAAATTCAATATCCGCGCCTTCCACGACGCGGTGCTGGAACTGGGATCGGTGCCGTTGCCGGTGCTGAATGCCCGCATCGACCGCTTCATCGCCGAGGGCGGCAAAGGGCCTTATCCGGACGAGGAATAGTCAAGCCACCCTTCGACAGCGCAGGGACAAGCTACCCCGCATGGCTTACCAGCAAGCGCCCGATCTTGCGCTGTAGCTCGCCGCCGCGGAAGGGCTTTTGCACGATCCGATCCTCGCTGACCGAGGAGATGGCGCTTAGATCCGCGTAGCCGGTCACGAACAGGATCGGCAGGCTTGGCCATTTCTTACCGACGGTTGCGGCGAGCTCGGCGCCGTTCATGCCGGGCATGGCGAAATCGACGACGAGCAGGTCGAAATCCGCGCCCTTGGCGCCAAGCATCTCGAGAGCCGAGCCGCCGCTACCCGCTTCGATCACCTCGGCGCCCATCGTGCGCAGCATGGTCGCGGTGATCTCGCGTACGGGCGGATCGTCGTCCACCACCAGCACGCGCTTGCCGCGCACCTCGCCCCGCTCCTCGGGCGGCTGTTCGTAGCTGGTCGCGCGTGGCACCCGCCGCCGCTCCTGCGCGCGCGGCAGATAGACGCGCACCGAAGTCCCCTCGCCCAGCTTGGTCTCGATCGCCACCCCGCCACCCGATTGTTTGGCGAAGCCATAGACCTGCGGCAGGCCCAGGCCCGATCCCTTGCCGATCGGCTTGGTGGTGAAGAAAGGCTCGAACGCGCGGTCGCGCACCTCGGGGGTCATGCCGCTGCCGGTATCGGTGACCGCAATCAGCACATAATCTCCCGGCGGCGGCTCCTCCGCCCGCGTCGGCTCGCCGAGCGTGATATTGTCGGTGGAGACGGTGAGCGACCCGCCAACCTCCATCGCGTCGCGCGCGTTGATCGCGAGGTTGAGGATGATCAGCTCGATCTGGGTCGGATCGACCAAAGCCGGCCACAGATCGGGCCTGAGCCGTGCCTCCAGCCGCACCGATCCGCCCATCGAGCTTTGCAACAGGTCGCGCATCCCGATCACGGTGTCGTTGAGATCGACCGGCCGCGCTTCCAGCCGCTGGCGGCGCGAGAAAGCGAGCAACTGCGCGGTCAGCGTCGCGCCGCGCTCGGCGGCGGTGCGCATATAGCCCAGCCGCTGGCGGGTCTTCTCGTCCATCTTGGCATCGGCCGCGGCGCGCGCGACCAGATCGACATTGCCCAGGATCACGGTCAGCAGATTGTTGAAATCGTGCGCCACGCCCGAGGTAAGTTGCCCGATCGCCTCCAGCCGCTGCATTTGGCGCAAGGTCGCCTCGACCCGCTCGCGCTCCTCGATCTGGGTGGAAAGCTGGCGGTTGGTCGCAGCGAGCTCGCGGGTGCGTTCGACGATGCCGCGCTCCAACACCTCGGAGGCGAGATGCACTTCGGTGATGTCGACGTCGCAACCAACATAGCCGACGAAACGCCCTTCCATCTCGCGCGGGCGCGCCTCGCTGTGCAGCCAGCGCGTGACGCCGAAGCGATCGATCACGCGCACGTCGCGGCTGAACGGTGCGCGGTTTTTGAAGGACTGTTCGAAATCGGCGACGAAACCGTCCTGATCCCTGGGATGGATGATGCTTTGCCAGCCTTCGCCCATCAGCTCGGTCGCGGGGCGGCCGAACGTCTCTTCGTGCCAGCGGTTCGCGAAGACGAGCGCGCCATTTTCGTCGCACATCCAGATCAGGGCGGGTGCGCTGTCGGCCAAAGTGCGGAAGTGCGCCTCGCTTTCCCGTATCTCCTCCAATGCGGCCTTGCGCTGGGTGATATCGAGCACGGTGCCGATCGCACGCACGCAACGCCCGCCTTCGAATATGCCGCGCCCCTTGGCCGCGACCCAGCGGATCACCCCGTCTTCCTTGCCGATCGTGCGATATTCGACGTCATATTGCGCGCGTACCGCCGGATCCAGCGCGGCAAGGAAAGCGTCGGTGGTCGCCTTCCGATCCTCGGGATGCAGCCCGTCATAGAAATCGGCCAGCGTCACCGGCACGCCGGGCGAGATGCCGAACATCGCCCGCGTGCGGTCCGACCATTCGATCTGGTCGGCGACCATGTCGAGATCCCACGTCCCGATCTCCGCCATCTCGGCGGCAAGCTCGAGCGAACCGCGGCTGAGCTCGAGTTGCTCCTCGAACCGGACGCGATCGGTCACGTCATTGCCCTCGACGAAGATCGCCGTGACCTTGCCGTCATCGTCGAAGATCGGCTGGTAGAGGAAATCCAGCAGCCGCTGCTCCTCCATTCCCCCAGGCAGCCGCTGCAGCGCCACCGGCACCGCCCGGCCGGAATAAGGCTTACCGCTTTTGACCACGTCGTCGAGCAAGGCGATGAAACCTTGCGCCGGAAGTTCGGGCAAGGCTTCGCTCAGCGGAAGGCCGAGCACCGGGCGTCGGCCGATCAGCTGCATATAGGCGGCGTTCGCGAAATCGAAGACATGGCCGGGCTCGCGCAGCAGGGCCATGAAACTGGGCGCCTGCTCGAACATCCGCGCGAGACGCGCGCGTTCGCGGTTGGCGTCGTCGATCGCCTGGGCCCGTTCGGTCACCTCATAGACGATGCAAAGCACGCCGCCCGGCTCGCCATCCGGGCCGCGCACCGGATTGTAGGCGATGTCGAGCTGCGCCATGCGCGAAATGCCCTTGCGCCAAAGCGGGAAGAGGCGGTCGTTGACCAATTCGCCCTTGCCCGTTTCGCGCACGCGCGTGACGACGGGGCCGATATCCTCCCAGATGTGTGCCCATTTTTCCTGACAGCGGCCGCCGAGCGCGTCGGGATGGCGGTCGCCGATCGCGAACGCATAAGCGTCATTGTAGAGCGCGATCAGCTCCGGACCCCAGAAGAATACCATCGGCAAAGGCGACGACAGCATCATGGAAAGCGTGTCGGTCAGCGGCGCCGGCCAGCCATCGATCGGACCGAGCGGGGTTGCAGACCAGTCGCGCGCCGCAATCATATCGCGGAGCCTGCTGTCGCCGGGTGCATGGAGGGGATATGTCTTTACCCTCGTCACCGCCTGTCCCCCATGAACATTGCGCCCGACCTTAGCTGGGGCGCAAGCCGGGAGAAAGACACGATATTCGCCAAATCCGCGCTAACCCATGTGGGTCAGGCGGCGATGCGCACCCGGTTCCGGCCTTCGTCCTTGGCAGCATAGAGCGCAACGTCGGCCGCGGCGAGCAACTCCTTGGCACTCCGCTGGCCCTCGCGCGCGGCGATGCCGATGCTGATCGTGACCCCGGGGAGCGACTCGTCGAGCTCGGCGACCGTTTCCATCGCCTCGCGCAGCCGTTCCGCGACATGGGCCGCTTCCTCAAGCGTCGCACCGGGCATCAATATGCCGAATTCCTCACCACCGAGGCGGCCGACCAGATCGCCGCCCCGCACCACACTGGCGGCACGCGCGGCAATCAGCTGGAGCACGCGATCGCCCACCGCATGGCCGTAACAGTCATTGACCAGCTTGAAATGGTCGACGTCGAACATGGCAACGGCGAGCGGCCAGCCGAATTCGGCGGCGCCCGCGATCTCGCGGTCGAGCTGGCTCATGAAGGCGCGGCGGTTGGCGATGCCGGTCAGCTCGTCGGTCGAGGCGAGCAAGGTTGCTTCGCGGGCGCGCTGCTCGGCCCGGCGCTTGGCGGTGATGACATGCTCTTCGAGCCGCTTGCGATCGTCGATATCGCGCAACGTACCGGTCGCGCCCGCGATGCGGCCGTCCTGGTCACGCAGACCCTGGATGAACAATTCGACCCAACGCAGCCCGTCCGGCGTTTCCAGACGCACCGTGCGGCGGGCCGAGCTATCCTCGCCACGCAGCACCGTGTCGGTACGATCGACCAGCTCGGGGCGCGCGCTTGGCTCGATCAGCTCGAGCCAGGAGCGTCCCAAGCTGGCGCCGATCGGTTTGCCGGTCAGCGTCTCCCAAGCCGGGTTGAGATAGGCCCAGCGGCCATGGCTATCGATACGGAAGATGACCTCGCCGATATTCTCGACCACCGATTTGAAATGTTCGGCAAAGGCGCGCGTCTCGTCGGCCTGGTGGTCGCGTTCATTAAGGACCGCCGCGACGGGCAAGGCCGAAAGCAGGTTGGCCGCGATGAAGAGTTGGAGCAGCAGCACCTGGTCGCCCGGCTGATGCCGGAGCAGAAACGCGATCGGGCCATAACCCGCGGCGGTCGCGCTGGCGGCGATCGTCGTCACGATCGCGACGCCGACGACCGCACCAACCGCCCGGAAGCGGAAGGTGAGCAGCAATATCGCCGGCGGTACGATGAAGGTCAGCGGCAGCCGCGTGGTCAGGAAGACATAGCCGGTCAAGACCGCGGCCAGTGAAGACAGACCAAGGAATTCGAACGCCGCCCTTATGTTGAAGGACCGACTTCGGTGGCCCCGCACCAGATCGACCGCGACCATCACGCTGGGCGTGACCATCACCGCGCTCAGCACGCCCGAAATATACCAACTGAACCAACCCTCCCAAAAGGGGGTGGAACGGCCGATCCATAGACCCACGCCACCGATCGTGGACGAGAAAAACCCCGTCACCGCCGCGGCAACCGCCAATGCGAAATAATTGCCGACCCGATCGACCAGCCCGCCGCGGATCCCGGCGAGGCGAAGCAGCATGAAGGCCATGCCGCTTTCGACCGTGTTGGCCGCCGTCAGCGAGACCAGGATCGAGATCGGGTCGCGATAGACGAGGTGGAGCGAGATGCTGCCTGCAGCGCCGCCCGCAATGATCGCGGCGATGTCGCCGCGATTGCGGCCGGCGAGAATCAGGATGGCGAGCACGATCGCGTTGCTCGGCCATAACGCCTCAAGCCCGCTGCTCTGCATGGCGGCGAGATGGCTTCCGAAAGCCGCACATAGGAACAGGACCCCCGTACCGACCCCCAGGACCGGACGACGGATCCGCGACGCTATTTTTCCCACCCCAGGATAGCCTTTCGCTCGATGCGCCAACCTGCGCAGCGACTGGTAAAGATTCGCTTAAAGTTTGCGCTTTCGCAAACTCTCAGCCGCTGTTGCGCAGCCCCGTTGCGATCGCGTTGATCGAGAGCTGGATGCCCTCACGAACGCGGTCGTCCTGCTCGCCGCCGCGCCAGCGCTTGATCAGCTCGATCTGGAGCAGGTTGAGCGGCTCGATATAAGGCAGCCGCAACCGCACCGAGGCATCGAGCGAAGGCGTGTGTTCGAGCAGGCGCGACTGGCCGGTGACATCGAGCACGCCGTCGCTCGTCTGGCGCCAACCGGCGCGGATCCGGTCGAAGATGGCGCGGCCCGCCTGCTGATCCTCGACCAGGGCAAGATAGCGCTCCGCCAGTCCCATGTCGGACTTGGCCAGCACCATCTCCAGATTGGCGAGCGTCGCCTGGAAGAAGGGCCAGCCCTCGGCCATGTCGCGCAACAGACCCTTGTCGGCAAAACCGTCGAATGCCTTGCCGACCCCATACCAGCCGGGCAGCATCACGCGCGACTGCGCCCAGGAGAAGACCCAGGGAATGGCGCGCAGATCCTCGATCTTGTCGCTCTTGGTGCGGCTGGCAGGACGCGAACCGATCTTGAGCGTCGCGATCTCGGCGATCGGGGTGAACTGGCGGAAGAAAGTACGGAAGCCTTCGGTACCGTAGACCAGGTCCCGATAAGCCTTGAACGCCATGCCGGACAGTTCCGACATCGCATCGGCGAAGCGGGCGCGATCCTTGTCCGGGATTTCGCTTTGTTCGAGGCTGGCCAGCAAGGTCGCCGCGGTCATCGCCTCCAGGTTGATCTGCGCGGCGTCGCGCGTGCCATATTTGGCGGCGATCACCTCACCCTGTTCGGTGATGCGGATGCGCCCCTCGACCGTACCTGAAGGCTGCGCGCGGATCGCGGCGAAGGCGGAACCGCCGCCCCGCCCGACCGCCCCGCCGCGGCCGTGGAATAGCTGCATCGCCGCGCCCGCTTGCTCGAACACCGGCTTCAACGCGCGGCTGGCCTGATGCAGCGACCAGACCGAGGTCAGGTAACCACCGTCCTTGTTCGAATCCGAATAGCCGACCATCACCTCCTGATAGCCGCGCTGGGTGGTGAGCGCGGCGATCTCGGGTAGCGCAAAATAAGCCGACATGACGTCGGGCCCGCGCTCCAGATCCTCGATCGTTTCGAACAGCGGCACGACCATGATGTCGCAGCGCGGCTCATTGCCCGGGCGGTAGAGGCCCGCCTCCTTGAGCAGGATCATTACCTCCAGCAGGTCGGAGACGGTCGCGGCCTTGGAAATGATGTAGGTCGTGATCGACTGGCAGCCATATAACCGGTGCGCCTCGGCCGCGGCGCGCACGATCGCGAGTTCGGATACCGTCTCTGCGCCATAATCGGCATAAGCGCTGGCGAGCGGACGGATCGTTGCAAGCTCGGACCGCAGCAGAGCCACGCGCGCATCCTCATCGAGCGCAAGATAATCGTCTTCGACCCCCGCGACCTTGAGCAGTTCGGCGACGACGCGTTCGTGCACGTCGGCATTCTGGCGAAGGTCGAGCGTGGCGAGATGGAAGCCGAACGTCTCAACCGCACGGATGAGCCGGCCAAGCGCGCCGCCCGAGGACAAGGCCCCGCTGCCGCTCTTGGCGAGGGCCTTGGCGAGCGTGCGCAAATCGGCACGCAGCGCGGAAGCATCCGCGTAGGGCTCGGCCCTCACCGAAGCGGGCCGCGCCGGCGGCCGACCGGTGATGGCCTCGTAATTGGCGGCGACGCGCGCATAGATGCCCGTCACGGCCCGGCGATAGGGCTCGTCGATCCGTGCCGGTGAATCGTCATGCGCCGAAGCGGCAAGCGCTTCGACCTCGGGCGAAGTCGGCATCAACTCGGTCGAGATTGAAAGCTCGCCGCCGATGCCATGCAGCAGCGAGAGATAATGGCCCAGCACCGTCTCGGCATTGCGGCGCGTGGCGAGTGCGAGCGATTCGGCGGTGACGTTGGGATTGCCGTCGCGATCGCCGCCGATCCAGGATCCGGCGCGCAGGAAGCTCTTGGGCCGGCGGCCGAGCACGCGCTCCCAGCGCGCATAGAGTGCGGGCATCACCGGCAGAAAAATGTCGCGCAGATAGGACAAAGCCGTTTCGACCTCGTCCGCGACGTAAAGCCGCTCGCGCCGCAACGGGCGCGTCTGCCAGAGCAAGGCGATCTGACGGTAGATCGCCTGTTCGACCAGATCGCCCTCGGGCGTCTCCTCCGCACCGGTATCGCGCAGGTGCATCAGATCGGCGATGCGGTTGCGATGGTCGATCATCGACTTGCGCCGCACCTCGGTCGGGTGCGCGGTCAGCACCGGCACGATCAACCCCTTGTCGAGCAGGGCGGTGATCGCTTCCTCCTCGATACCCTGAGCCCGCAACTTGGCGATCGCGGCGGCAAGGTCGGCGCCCGGCTCGGCGGCCACGCCCTGCCGATCCTCCGCGAGATTGGCGAGCATCGAGAAGAGCATGAAACCGCGCGTGAAGGCGAGCATCTCCTCCAGGTCGAGCGCGTCGAGACCGGGATCGACATCGCCGCCGAGGCCGCGCGCACGATCGACGGAGGCGGAGCGGATATATTCGATCCGCTTGAACAACTTGTCGCCGCCATAAGCCCGGATCACGTCGCCCAGCAGCTTGCCCAGGAAGCGGACATCGGGGTTCTGCGCGACGGGTGGGATGGCGTTCATGGCGACTCTCTGCTGCAATGCAACACTGCCCCTACAAGCATCCTCCTTGCGCCGCACCCCTAAAACCCGCAAGGAAATGTCGCTCGAACCCGATCGTTGCGAAAAAAGCGCAATTCGCGCCCATTTCGAAGTGTGAATAGGGTTCCTACGAGGCTGGAAAAGAGATGGCGAAACCCGTTCTGTTCGTTTTGAACGGCCCGAACCTTGAATTGCTGGGCGAGCGCGAGCCTGAAATCTATGGCTCGACCACGCTTGCCGACATCGAGGTCCTATGCCGCGCCGAAGCGGATGCGGCCGGACTGGATCTGCGCTTTCACCAGACCAATGCCGAACATGAGATGATCGGCTGGCTGCACGAGGCGCGCAAAAGCGCGGCGGGCATCGTCATCAATCCGGCAGCTTTCTCTTATGCGGGCTACCCGATCCTGGATGCGCTCAAGATGTGCGGCTGCCCGATCGTCGAGGTCCATATCTCCAACATCCATCGCCGCGACGAGGCCTGGCGCAAGGATTCGCTGATGACCGCGGCGGCCACGGGCATGATCACCGGCCTTGGTCCCCACGGCTATGTGCTAGCGGTACGCCACATCGCGAAGCTGCTCGGCAAGTAGCTGCCGACGCCACTCCCTGCGAAAGCTGGAGTCCATTTTCCCCTGCCTCGCTTGACCTAACCGGCCGAGACGGATGTCAGCTTTCGCTCGCATGACGAGCGGGCATGCCCAAAAAAAACGCCCCCCGGGTGATCCCGGGAGGCGCTCAGGGTGGTTCCCCAAAGTAAAAGGGTTGGGGAGGGTAAGGTTAGAAATTGTAGCGGATGCCCCCGCGGTAGAAGCGGCCCAGCAGGTCGTAGAGCGCCGGGTTCGCGTCGAGACCGGTGTTGGTCTGCGGCGAGGGGGTCGGGTCGCGATTGAATAGATTGTCGATCTTGAAATAGGCGGTCAGCTTGCTCGTCAGCTTGTACGAGCCGCCGACATCGAAATAGAGCGCGCCCTTCATGTGGTTATAGTCGATCGTCGGATAATTGTTGGCTTCGGCCGCGCTGCGGATCGGGCAGGTCCCCGCGCTGCAGACGATATATTGGTTACCGAACGTGCCGCTGCTGAACCAGCGCTGCTGGATCGAGAAGCTGGCCTTGTCGCCATCCCAGGATTCGATCGCCAGCAGCTTCCACTTGGGCGTGTTGCCGCTGTTCTGGCCCGCCGTGTCGACGATCGCCGCGCCGGCGATGCCCGGATCGGTGATATAATGACGGACGTTGGTCGCGAGGCCCCGCACCGTGAAACGGCCCAGATCCTCGACGCGGAACTGATAGCTGCCTTCGAAGTCGAAGCCGCTGGTCTTGATCGACGCGAGGTTGAACACCTGCACGTTGACGAAGGGCGTTCCGCTGGCCGGTGCGAAGTTGAAGGTCGAGCAATATTGGGTCAGCCCGGTGAAACAGAAGTTGACCTGCTGCTGCGCCGACAGGCTCGAAATGACCCCGTTCACCTTGATGTGATAATAATCGACCGACAGGCTGAGGCCCGGCAGCCAGGACGGGCGCGAATAGACGATGCCGGCTTCGGTGTTGCGCGCGACCTCCGGCTTCAGCGCCGGATTGCCGACCACATTCTGGATCACCAGCAAGGCGCTGTTGGTGAACGGGTTGGTGAAGTTCGGAATGGTCGTGCTGACCGGCGCCGCGAACAATTCCGACAGGTTGGGCGCGCGCACGTCGCGCGACGTCACCGCACGCAGGCGAACGCCATCGAGCGGCGTATCCCAGGTGCCGCCAACCTTCCAAGTATAGACGGTACCGGCGGTGCTGTAATGCGTCCAGCGGCCCGCCGCGTTGAGGTTGGCCTTGCCCAGCGTATCCGAATTGAGAAGCGGCAGGTTCACCTCGAGGAAGGCTTCCTTGACGTTAAACTGGCCGCCGCCATTGTGGTAATTGCCGGCATACCAATTGTTGATCGTGCCCAGCACCGGGTCGGCCGGATAAGCCGCGCTGTTCGGGCTCTGCGCATCCACGCCGTTGCCGTACGGATCGGCGACGACATGGTACCATTCACGGCGCCACTCCCCGCCGAACGCGACCGAGACCGGCCCCGCCCACAAGGAGAAAGGCTCGCCATTGATGCTGACGCTGGCCGCATCCTGCTTCTGGCGCGAATGCTGGAAGGGGCCATTCTCCGGCTCGATATACGCCAGCGCGGCGGCGCTCGGCGTTATGCCGCCGAAGATGTTGATCGGCACGCAGCCATTGGCCCGCGCGGTCGGGTCGGCACAGACGATCTGGCCGTTGAGCGTGGTCGCGTTGATCGCCTGCTTGTAGCGCGCGGTGAGCATGATGTCGCGAACATGCAGGTTCGTGATGTTCTCGCCATGCGTATAATAGGCATCGTAGCGCCAGGTGGTGCCACCAAGGGCGAACTTGCCGTCGGCACCGACCACGCCGCGGAATTGCGTGCGGGTCGGATGGACGTTGATATTCTTCGGGAGCAGCGCGTTGCTGGTGCCGTAGGTGAAGCTGGTGATGCTGTTGGCAGCGCAGGCCGCAACGATCGTAGCGGGTAGATAGGGATTGCTGCACTGCATGGTCAGGCCTGTCGTGGCCGCGCCAGGGTTCGGCTGGTTTTCGGTCGCGACGCGCGCGACGTTGAACGTGCCGTAGATCTCGTTGTTCGGATCGAGGTCGAAACCGATACGGGTGTAGCCGTCGAGACGATGCAGCCGCGACTGGAGCGAGGTGCCCACGCCGACATTGCCCGAAAGGTCGCCGCCGACGCAGAAGGCGCCCGACGAATAGCAGCCGGTGACGTCGCCCTTGGCGTTCTTGGTCGGCACGCCGTTCGAGCCATATTGGAACTGGAACGGATTGCCGTTCTTGTCGAAAGCGGTTCCCTGGAGCGGGCCCGCACTGATCAGGCCATATTTGGTGTATTGATAGGCTTGGGCGTGCAGCTTGTAGAGATATTGCGGCGAGCCGTTATTGGCCTGACCCGTATTGACCAGCGTCGCGGTCGAATACCAGTCGCGGCCGTTCGGGGCTTCCTCACCGAAGCCACCCGCGGGCACGCCCTGTTCGTGGTCATATTCGACGCTGGCTTCGAAATGGAGCCGATCGTCGAGAAAGCTTTTGCCGACCGCGGCCTGGAGCAGATATTGCTTGTCGTCGCCATAGGTGGTGATGCCGCCCGACACGTTGGCCTTGAAGCCTTCGAACTTCTTGTTGGTGATGAAGTTGACCACGCCGCCGACCGCGTCCGAACCGTAGGAAGCCGACGCGCCGCCCGTCACCACGTCGACACGCTCGATCAGAAGCTGCGGGAACAGGCTGATGTCGGGAACACCGGTGACGTTGGCGGGCACAACACGCTGGCCGTCCAACAAAGTCAGCGTGCGGATCGTGCCGAGGCCACGCAGCGAGAAGGAGCTGAGACCCTGCTGGCCGCTCGACGTGCTGAACGTGCCCGTGGTCGCGCCGGTCGAGCCCTGCAGCGACGGGAGCTGCGTGATCGTGGTGAAGACGTTGGGTTCGGCGTTACGGGCAAGATCGGCCGCACCGAAAACCTGCGTCGGCGTGGGCGCGCTGAAACCGGTCGACGTGATGCGCGAACCGGTGACGATGACTTCGCCCGCATCGGTATTGGCAGGTGCGTTCTGCTCCGTCGTTACGGTCGGTGGCGCGGCAGGAACGCTCTGCGCGAATGCAGGCGCGCTCAGCGCGATGAGGCCGATGGCGCTCGCCGAAAGCAGAGCGCGCAAGCGGACGGAAGGCGAAACCCCCTTGGATTGATACCCCATGACACGGCACCTCTATTATCGTTTCTGAGCCGCAGCTTGCCGTGCAGTTAAGGACCGCGCGGAAACGTTTTCGGCAGGCTGCGTGATTAGGGGAGGCGCCTCGGGCAAACGACCGCGACCATGGTCGTAAACCATCGCGACGATGGTCGTAATGGTCAGCGGCAGGGCGCCGCCGGATATGACTGGACCCTTGTAAGGGACGCGCCAGCGGCCCGACCGGGACGCGTACAGGAGAAGCCTATGGGGCGGAAAAACGAGACGGGATCCGCCCAGGCGATCATCATCATGGGCGTCAGCGGCAGCGGCAAATCGACCTTGGCCTCCTTGCTCGGCAAGGCGCTAGATTGCCCCTTCTTCGAAGGCGATTCCTTCCATTCGGAAGCGAATGTCGAAAAGATGCGCAGCGGTGTGCCGCTGACTGATCAGGATCGGTTGCCCTGGCTGGACGCATTGGGCTCCGCCATTGGCAAGGCGGTGCGGGAAGAAGGGACCGCGGTGGCGGCCTGCTCGGCGCTCAGGCATATCTATCGCGATCGGCTGCGCGCCGCGATCGGCGCGCCGGTCAGCTTCGTCCTGCTCGAAGTTGGACGCGACGAACTGGTCCGCCGGCTCAATAACCGGCCGGACCATTATATGCCCGCCGGCCTGATCGACAGCCAGCTTGCGATCCTGGAACGCCCCGGTCCGGACGAGCGCGCGCTCGCGATCGATTCGACCGTGCCGCCGACGGCCGAGGCCGATCGGGTTTTGCAATGGCTCGCCGGAGAAGGCCTAACGGCGAGAAGGACCGCCAGGGCTCGCTGATCCCAAGCTAGGGCAACAGCCTCTTGCGCCCCTGGGTCAGGTGCCAGCGCATCGCCAGCGCCGCGCCATCCGCATCCTGCGCGCGGATCGCATCGACGATCATCTCATGCTCGTACATCATCGCCTGAATCACCTCCGGCGGGCGCGACCGTGAAATATCGACCCCGGCACGCAGGATGTGCTCGACCTCGTCGTGCAACAGCTCCAGCGAGGCAATGAAAGCGGGATTGGCGGTCGCTTCCGCGATCGCGCGATGCAACGCCCAATCCTCGTTATGCGCGGGCGCCGACGACATCAGCGCATTGCGCAGATCGACCAGGCATTGCGCGATTTCCGCCATCTGCTCGGGCGAACGCCGTTGGGCGGCGAGCCGGGCGGCTTCCGCCTCTACGACGAAGCGGACCTCATATGTGCCGAGCGTCGCCGACAATTCCGACATCGGCACGTGCACGCCGAGTTGTTCGGACGGGCGGCTCTTCACATAGGAACCGGCCCCGCGCCGCGCCTCGGTAATGCCATCGGACGCCAGCCGCACCAAAGCCTCGCGGACAACGGTGCGCGACATGCCGAATATTTCGGCAAGCCGGGCCTCGGACGGCAGACGGTCCCCCACCTGCAGCCCGTCACGGTTGATGATCTCGACGATCCCGGCATAGGCGCGATCCGCCAGTCTGCCTTCCTGCGCCAGCATATTCGTGGCCAATTAGCAGGCCCCCTCTTCCCCGTCACCGGCTTAGCGCAGCGCATGGGATGCGGCCAGCCCGGACTTATTTTCTGCCGAACTGTTGGACCAGTTTCGCAAATCTGTCCAACAGCTTTAACGTTACCGTGGGAAAGATGCGCAAAAAAAGCGCCTCTTGACGGCGGTTGGTCCGACAATTAGCGTCAACTTGTCCAACCGATTCCGGCGACTCCATGAGGGAGGATAGCAGGAACGGCGGACAGGCCCGGCGGATCGCCTGCAGCGCCCCGTCCCGGCAAGGGTGCGACCCACCTGGAGAGGGAAGATTATGGGACTGATTGCGAGAATCGAGCCGTCCGCATTCCGTACCGTGGGCCAGCCGGTCCCGGCAGCATTCGCGGAACTCACCCCGACCCAGCTCAAGGTGCTTCACGGCGTTCATTCGGGTCTGCTCAATAAGCAGATCGCTTATGACCTCGGCATCGCCGAGGCGACGGTGAAGGCGCACATGACCGCCCTCATGCGCAAGCTGAACGTGCGCAATCGCACCCAGGTCGCGATCGTCGCCCAGGCCGCCTTCTGGGCGCAGCAGGACGAAGCCGAAGCCGCCTGAGCGGCTTCCTCGCCTTTAGATTTCAACCGCGAACAGAGCGTGGTGGGCGAGGATGAACAAAGTTCGCCCGTTCGCGCCGCCGAAGATCAATTGCAGCGGTCGCTCGGGCACGTCGATCCGTCCCACTTCGGACCCGTCCGGCGCGTAGACGAACACCTGCCCGTTCGCGACATAGACGCGCCTGTCCGGGCCGACCGCAACGCTTTCCCCGCCACGATTGGCAAAGGGCTTGAGGCCGGTGACGCTGCCGCCCGGCCCGACGATGCCGCTGTAGGTCTTGTCCTCCGACCCGTTGCTCAGGAAGATGCGCTCGCCCGGCTTGGCCGTGACGAAGCCATACGTGTCGAGCATGTCGGAAAAGCGCCAGCCGAGGAAGTTGGGCGGCCCCTGTTCGTGCGTCGGGAAAGCGGGCAGGACGAGGCTGCCGTCGGGCGAGACATATTCCTCGGCCTTGGGCGCACCCATGTCGCGGACGAACATCTCGCCCAGGGTGGTGAAGCGATAGGTCTTGAGATCGAGCTGGTCGCGGAATTCGCCATTGTTCCAGACATTGCCCGGCAGCGCTACCATCGCATCGCGCCGCTCTTTGGCCGGGGCCGGTTTGATGACCTCGATCCTGCTGTTGGGCGTGCCCGGCTTGAACGCATAGACCGTGCCCTGCGCGCCTTCCGATGACAGGACGAGCAAATTGCCCGATTTGTCGAAGGCGAGATTGACCGGATCGAGCGTATCGTCGCGTTCGATCGTCAGGCCCTGCTCATTGGACCAGCCGTAGATCGTCTGGAATTTGCGGTCGACGAAGTAGAGCTTGCCGTTGGCGTCCACCGCCGCGCCCGCGATCGAATAGAAACCCTCATGCAACGTCCGCACCGCCGGCTCTTGCGCGGGCGGCGGCGGGGTGCCGGGCACATCGAGGACGGCGAACTCCCGCTCGCGCACCTGGAGCCCGCTTGTCACGTCGGTGATGGCATTCTCGTAAGGATACTTGGTTGCGCGCAGATAGGTGCCGCAGCCGGTCTTGTCGCAGAAGGAGAAGCCGCTTTCGCCGTTCACGTGGACGTTGCGGAAGCGGATGTCGGAGGAGTTGATCAGCCGCACCGCGGTCGCCGCCGGCTTGACCGAGCGGGTGACGCGATAGGCATGGTAGTTGGCGATCAGGATGTTGCGCGAATTGCGGATGTCGAGGCTGATCGTGTCCTGGCTCTCGCCCGTCTCCTCCTCGGTCTGGGGAGCGAGGAATTCCCAATTCCTGACGCCGTCGAGCACGATCTCCGAACGGACATGATGTTCGTTCGAAAGCTCGTACACATGACCCGGCGTATCGGTGTCACTGACCTTGAAGCCGGCGGTCGCATAGGTATCGGGCGACCAGATGTCGGTGAAAGTACCGCCGCCGCCGTCGGTCACCCAGATGCTGGAATATTGGGCATCCCAGCGCCGGACAGGATCGGCGTCGCCCGTGTGGTTGGCATTGTAGGGATCGAAGCGGGTGCCGTCGGCAAGGCTGGTGCCGTGGCCGTTCTGGATTTTGACGTCCTGGACGAGCGAGGCCGCGCCCGCCCTCCACAGCAAAGCCGTGGCACGGGGGTTGATACCATTGGTGTTGAGGCCGAGGCCGGAGACGATCGCGTCGCCACCCCTGGCACTCTCGATCAGCGGTTTGGGATTGCCGATGCCCGCATAGCCCGGCGTGCCGTCGGGCAGGATGATCTGGGTGAGGCTCGGATGCAGGCCGATCAGCACGCTGTCAGGCCGGAGCTTGAGCGTGTCGGTGACGAGGTAGCGGCCCGCGGGGAAGTAGATCACGCGGTGGTCATCGATCGCGCGCTGGATCGCGGCGGTGTCGTCCGCCTTGTTGTCGCCCTTGGCCCCGCCTTCGCGGACGTCGAACCACTGGCCGACCGGGGGCAGCAGACGGACGGCGCGGTCGCGAAGCGCGGGCAAGGCTTTGAGCGGCTTGACCTGCATATTGGTGGCATAGTGGCCGGTCTGGCCAAGCCCGGGCACAGCCATGCCATAGTTGAACTCGGTCACGCGATAGGCGGCGGCGGGGCCGGCCACGGTCTTCCCGCTGTCGCGGAAGCGCGCGAAGACGGGGGTGGCCTTGGCCAGGGCGTTGTCGAAGCCGACCTGGGTGTAAGCGTTGCCCTCGTTGGAGATGACCACAGCCGCCTTCGAGACATTCTCGAAGCGGACATCCTTGCCCCACAGCCAGTCGCCATAGCCTTCGTCGATGTCGATCCCGACCGGCGTGTTGCTGATGCTGGTGTTGACCAAGGTCAGCCCGGCCTCATGCTCGCGGATCGCGGCCTCGCGCTGGCCGTCGAAACTGGAGTCGATCAAGGTGAACTGCCAGGCGGGCGAGGTCTTCTCGGCAAGGATGCCGTAGCGGCCGCCGTGGAAATGGAGGTCCTCGGCCTCGTTGCCGACCTGGTAGAGGCCCGCCAGACCGGAGCCGAGCCGGAAGTCCATGTGGCTCAAATAAGCATGCTGCGCGGCGTGGAAGCGGATCGCGGTCGCGGCTGGGTTGCCCGCGCCGATCTCGAAATCGACGTTGGACATGGCCGAGTAAAAGGTGCCCGAATTGGCATCCGCAATCTTGTCGTTGGCGGGGACGCTGCCCTGGGGCGGGACGGGGACCTTGAAAGGGCGGCCGCCGAAGAAGGGCCTCGCCGGATTGAAGCCGGCGAAGATGACCATCGTGCCGAGCCCCTGGCCGAAACCGGGCGTATTAGGGGCGAGCAAGATCACCGGCCGCGTCTTGCCCACGCCGAAGATGCGGATTCCCGGCCAGACCTTGATGGTGCGGCTGATGCGGTAGCGCCCCGACGGCAGGAAGACGATGCCCTCACCCGTCTTGCTGGAGCCGGCCTGATCGATCGCGGCCTGAAGCGCGGCACTGTCGTCGGTACGGCCATCTCCCATCGCGTGGACGGTGACGGCGCCGGGTTCGGCCGGAGCGATCTGGAAGGTGGAAGGAGAGGCCGCATCGGCGGCAAGCGGCAGGCCAAGCAGAGCGGTCGTGGCCAACAACCAGAGGGCGGTGCGCATAATGGGGTTCTACCCACCCGCCGAGCGAGCCGAAAGCCGCGACAAAGGTCGTATGGACCGCGCCGGCAGGGGTGGCATACCCCCACCAACATGCTCCTTACCTAAGGGAAAACTCCCAAAAATTCAGAAACGAACTTGATAGGACCGGAGGATGATGAAGGGTTGGATAGCCGCTGCGATATGGCTCTTCGTGGTCCCGGTAGCACGCGCGGCCGAGCCCGAAACGGTGCCAATCTGGGCTCATGGAGCACCGGGAGCGGAAGCGCGAGTCAATACCCCGGAAGTCGTTGAAAACACATATGTTCACAGTGTGCACAACCCGAACCTGACCGTGTTCCGAGCCGACCCTGTTCATGCCAATGGCGCGGCGGTGGTGATCGCGCCGGGTGGCGGCCACCGCATGCTGGTATTCGTCAATGAAGGCGTGATGCCGGCCAAGACATTGAATCGGTTCGGAATCACCGTATTCGTGCTGAAGTATCGGCTGGCGCGCGAGGCGGGATCGACCTACTCGATCGAGCGCGATGCCGCAGCCGATGCGCGCCGCGCGATCCGCTGGGTGCGCGCGCATGCGGCGGATTATGGCGTCGATCCGCATCGCGTCCGCCTGATGGGCTTTTCGGCAGGCGGCGAGCTGGTGTCGTTGGTAGCGGACAATCCCGAGCCGCCGCGGACCTGGACGCCCGACGCGGTCGATCGGCAGAGCGCGCGGCCCGATTTCCAGATCCTGGTCTATCCAGGCCCGCTCGGAATTCCGGCTCAGGCGGTGAAGGATGCCCCGCCCGCGTTCATCACCGCAGGCACGCTCGACACATGCTGCGAGCCGTCGTCGATCGCCTTGTTCAACCAGCTGCGCGAGGCTGGCGTGTCGGCGGAGCTGCACATCTTTGCGAGCACCGATCATGGCTTCAACGTGGCGATGCATAATGAGCGGGTGTCGATCCAGCATTGGCCGGACCGTCTGTTCGACTGGCTGAGCGACGAGGGCTGGCTGCTGCCGGGGAAGAAGTAGCCCTCTCCCGCAAGCGGGAGAGGGCTATCAAGTGGACTCAGCGCCCCCGCATCCCTAGATCGCGGGCATGTCTTTTCGGTTCCACAAGATGCACGGGCTCGGCAACGACTTCGTGGTGATCGATGCGCGCGAGCAGGCGGTTGCGATCGATGCCGACCGGGCGCGCGCGATCGCGGACCGGCGCGAGGGGATCGGGTGCGATCAGCTGATCCTGATCGAGCCGTCCGAAGTGGCCGACGCGCGAATGCGGATCTGGAATTCGGACGGGAGCGAGGTCGAGGCGTGCGGCAATGCGTCGCGCGCGGTGGCCTTGCTGCTCGGGCGGCAATCGACGCTGGAGACTTTGGGCGGCACGCTGCAGCTTGCGGTCGAAGGCACGCTCGCCACGGTCGACATGGGGTCGCCGCGTTTCGGCTGGGACCAGATCCCGCTGGGTTATGCGATGGACACCGGATCGATGCCGGTCGGATGGGAGGATTTGTCCGATCCGGCGGCGGTCAATGTCGGCAACCCGCACGTCATCTTCTTCGTGCCCGATACGGACGCGGTCGAGCTGGACCGGCTCGGCCCGCAGATCGAGCATGATCCGCTCTTTCCGGATCGGGTGAATGTCAATGTCGCGACGATCGAGGATCAGGACCGCATTCGCCTGCGCGTATGGGAGCGTGGCGCGGGGCTGACGCGCGCTTGCGGCACGGGCGCATGCGCCACCGCGGTCGCGGCGATCAAGGCGGGGCGCGTGCAGAGCCCGGTCACGGTGGCCTTGCCCGGCGGCGAATTGTTGATCGATTGGGCGCCGGGCGGCAGTATCAGCATGTCGGGCCCGGCGGCGCACGTCTTCACCGGCGAGGCCGACGGATTGTGAGCGGCGCGACGCTGATTTCGCACGGCTGCCGGCTCAACATCGCGGAAAGCGAGAAGATCGCGGCGATGCTGGGCGCCGAGGACGACCTGGTCGTGGTCAATAGCTGCGCGGTCACGGCCGAGGCGGTGAAGACCGCGCGGCAGGCGATCCGGCGGGCCAAGCGGGAGCGGCCCGGGGCGCGGATTGTGGTGACGGGCTGCGCGGCGGAGACCGAGCCGGAGACGTTCCGGGCGATGTCTGAGGTCAGCGCCATTGTTCCGAATAGCAGGAAGCTGGACCTTTCCCTTTATCCGTCATCCCAGCGGAAGCTAGGATCCCGGGAGACAAAGGCGGCACTCCCGCTTCCCGAAATCGCAGCTTCCGCTGGGATGACGGGATATTTTGCCGGGGCACCACGATCGGGACACGCCCGTACCTTCCTGCCGGTGCAGAATGGCTGCGATCATCGCTGCACCTTCTGCATCATTCCTTATGGCCGGGGCCCGAGCCGATCGCTGCCCGCTGGCGGGGTGATCGAGGAGATCAAGGTTGCGGTCGATCAGGGCGCGAAGGAAATCGTGCTGACGGGGGTCGATCTGACCGCTTATGGCGCCGACCTGCCGGGGCAGCCGTCGCTGGGCAGCCTGGTCGCGCGTATCCTCCGTTATGTGCCGGAATTGCCGCGACTGCGGCTGTCTTCGCTCGACCCGTGCGAAATGGATGAGGCCTTGCTCGAGCTGATCGCCCACGAGAAAAGGCTGATGCCGCATGTCCATCTGTCGCTCCAGGCAGGCGACGACATGATCCTCAAGCGAATGAAGCGACGGCACAGCCGCGCGCAGGCAGTGGAAATCGCGGCGACGCTGAGAGCGCTGCGTCCGGAAATCGCGATCGGCGCGGACCTGATTGCCGGTTTCCCGACCGAGGACGAGGCGATGTTCGCCAACACGCTCGCGCTGATCGACGATTGCGGCATCGCGCTGGCGCATATCTTCCCTTATTCGCCGCGCGCGGGCACGCCGGCGGCTCGCATGCCGCAGGTGGCGCGCGGGGTGGTCAAGGAACGCGCGGCCCGGCTGCGCGACGCGGCGGCGCACGCCAAGACCGCATGGCTGAAGGAACAGGTTGGACAGGTGACGGACGTTTTGGTCGAACTGGATGGGACGAGTGGCCACGCCGCCAATTTCGCGCGGGTGGCTATAGCCCCTTTCCCCTTGCGGGAGAGGGGTTGGGAAGAGGGGACGCGCGAAAGCGCACCAAACTCTCTCGCAAAGTCGGCCATCGAGGCCGACCTTGCGCCCCCCCCTCCCCGGTCCTCCCCCACAAGGGGGGAGGGAGCTTTTGCACCCAACATGATCGTCCGTACGCGCATCGTGGGCGTCGAAGGCGACAGCCTGATCGGGGTGGCGGCATGAGCAGCTGGACCGAACGGCTGTTCGGCGGGTTCCGCCGCACGTCCGACAAGCTCAATGAGAATCTGTCGGGGCTGTTCGGCAAGGCCGCGCTCGACGCCGAGACGCTCGATCAGATCGAAGAGGCGCTGATCGCGTCCGACCTCGGCCCGACCACCGCCCGGCGTGTACGCGAGCGGCTGACAGGCGAGCGCTTTGCCTTGGGATTGACCGAAGCCAAGCTGCGCGAAATCGTGGCCGAAGAGATCGGACAGATATTGGCGCCGGTCGCCAAGCCATTGGAGATCGACGCTTTTCCGCGCCCTCAGGTCATCCTGGTGATCGGCGTCAACGGTTCCGGCAAGACCACCACCATCGCCAAGCTGGCGCATCTGTTCACCGAGCAGGACTATTCGGTGATGCTGGTGGCGGGCGACACGTTTCGCGCCGCCGCGATCGGCCAATTGAAGGTTTGGGCCGACCGGATCGGCGTGCCGATCATATCGGGCAAGGAAGGCGGCGACGCGGCGGGCCTGGTGTTCGAAGGCGTCAAGCGCGGCACCGCCGAGGGCACGGACGTGCTGATCGTCGATACCGCCGGCCGTTTGCAGAACAAGGCCGGATTGATGGACGAATTGTCCAAGATCCGGCGCGTGCTCGGGCGGCTCAATCCGGCGGCGCCGCATAACGTCGTGCTCGTGCTGGACGCGACCACGGGCCAGAACGGGCTCAACCAGATCGAGGTGTTCCGGAAGGAGGCGGGGGTGACGGGGCTGGTGATGACCAAGCTCGACGGCACCGCGCGCGGCGGCGTGCTGGTGGCAGCGGCCGAGCAGTTCGGGCTGCCGATCCACGCGATCGGGATCGGCGAAACCATCGACGATCTCCGCCCGTTCGACCCGAACGAAGTGGCCCGCGCGATCGCGGGCATCGAACGTCTCGCGCCGGAGAAGAAGTGATGGCCAGCCCGACGAAGCCCGCCGAGCCCGGCGTCGGCATGCGCCTTGCGCTCGATCTGGGGCCGCTGGTCGTCTATTTCGCAACCTACGCGGCGACCAAGCACGACATCTTCATCTCGACCGCCATATTCATGGGCGTGACCGCGGTGGCGATGCTGGTATCGCTGATCCGCTTCGGCAAGATCTCGCCGATCCAGATATTCTCGGCGATCATGGTGCTGATCCTGGGCGGCCTGACTATCTGGCTGCACAAGGATTGGATCATCAAGATCAAGCCGACCATCTATTATCTGACGGTCACAGCGATCCTTCTGTGGGGCCTCGCCACGGGGCGGCCTACGCTGCGGATGGTGCTGGGTCAGGCCTATCCCGGATTGGACGAGGAAGGCTGGCGCCTGCTGACGCGCAACTGGGCGATCTTCTTCCTGGTCCTGGCGATTGCGAACGAACTGGTGTGGCGCAACACCTCCACGGCCTTCTGGCTCAGCTACAAATTGTGGGGGTCGATGCCTGCGACCCTGATCTTCGCGGCGTGCAACGTACCGATGCTGATGCGGCATGGACTGGCGGCAGACGATAACAAAGTCGTGCTGCCGCCGGAGGAATGACGCGCGTTTCCGGAAGTGATTGAAACCTCGCGACGATCGTCGCGTTTGCAGCCGCCCCGATCAAGGAGCTTTCGGTGCGGAGAGGTTTGCGGACGACGATTGCGATAGGCGCCCTGCTAGCGATTGGCGGTTGCGACCGTCTAAGGCACCTTTCCGGCGACAAGACCGCAGACGCGAATACGCCACACCCGGCTGTCTGGACCACCGCGACCGCGCGACAATTGCGCGAGGCGCTCGCCAGCCGCGCGGCACACGGCCTCGACCACCTGCCATTGGAGATGGGCGGCACGCCTGGAACAACCGAGGGCGACGCCACGCTTACCCGCGCGGCCCTAGCCTATGCCAAGGCGCTGGCGGCGGGCGCAACCAATCCGACCCGGCTCTACGACACCTATACGATCCCGCGCCCGCATCCCGACCTTCGCGGCGGCCTGACGCTGGCATTGCAGAAAGACGACGTTCGCGGCTGGTTGGAAGGGCTCGCGCCGCAGGACGCCAATTACCGCCGGCTATCCCGCGCGTATCTTGCCATCGCGCAGCATAAGAGCGCGCCGGCGCCCGTCATCCCCGACGCCGGCAAGGAGATTCGCCCCGGCTCCTCGGATCCGCGCATCCCGCTCATTGCGCGTCAGCTTGCCGCGCTCGATTATCTCGACCCCCGCCTTGCCGATCAGCGGCGCTATTCCGGCAAAATGGTGGCTGCGATACGCGCACTGCAGGCCGATTACGGCATCAATCCCGACGGGATTATCGGATCGGCGGCGCTGGCCATTCTCAATACGACGGACGAGGACCGCGCCCGTGCGCTTGCGGTGGCGATGGAGCGGCTACGCTGGCTCGACCGGTCGCCGCCGCCGACGCGCATCGATGTGAACCTGGCCGCCGCACGGCTTACTTATTGGCGCGACGGAAAGATCGCGGACAGCCGCAAGGTCGTGGTGGGGGAGCCGGACAAGGAGACGCCGCAGCTCCAGGCGCCGATCTTCCGTCTGGTCGCCAATCCGACCTGGACGGTGCCGCGTTCGGTCCAGGAGACGGAACTTGCCGGGCAGACCGACGATCAGTTGGCGGCGCAAGGGATGGCCTGGAAGGACGGCTGGATCGTCCAGCAGTCGGGCCCGAAGAACTCGCTCGGGCTGGTCAAGTTCGACATGGCGGACGACCAGGCAATCTATCTGCACGATACGCCCGCCAAGGCCCTGTTCGGCCTGGTCCAGCGCCAGCGGAGTCACGGCTGCGTAAGGGTCGAGGATGCGCTGGGCTTTGCCGCTATTCTGGCCGGCGACGAGGGGATCGAGGCCGAATGGAATGAGGCGCTGGCGACCGGCGAGGAGACTCTGATCAAGCTTCCGCGCAGTATACCCATCCGCCTGCTCTATCAGACCATCCTTTTCGGCGACGATGGCGAGCCCATCATCCGCGACGATCCCTATGACTGGAACGAGCGGGTGGCGGAGGCGCTGGGCTTCCCGAAATCCAATTCGATGGCTCTCAAGGCGAGCCGCACCGACATCGGGCCCTAATCCGGCATGCCGTGAAAACCTATGCCCTGGCATGGCGCCGCTTTCTTGTGTATTATTATGGCAATACACTTGGAGGCGCGGGACGAAGATGCGGCTGATAGCGCTGTTAATTGCGGTTGGTGGGGGGATCGTCAGGCCGGAAGCGGCTCTTGCGCAAGTTGCAGCCTTGTCGCCGGCATCGGACGAGCAAGCGGTGCGCGGCGCCGACGACGCGTTCTGGCGCGCCTTCAACGGCTGCGATGCCGCTGCCATGGCGGGTTTCTTCGCCGAGGATGCCGAATTCTATCACGATATCACCGGGCTGACGCGCTCCCGCGCCGCGATTGTCGCATCGTTCATCAAGGGACCATGCGGGACGCCCGGCCTTCATATGCGCCGCGAGCTGGTGGCGCAGAGCGTGCTTTATCAGGCCATTCCCGGATATGGCGCCATACTGTCGGGCGACCATCTCTTTTATGCGCGCGAGGGAAATGCGCCCGAGCGGCCGGCGACGCTGGCGCGGTTCCTGGTGATCTGGAAGCTGCAGTCGGGCCGCTGGCTGATGACGCGGATCGTCAGTTACGATCACCGCCCAGCGCCTTATTCACCGTCCTCGCGCGAAATCCCGCTGCCGGCAGAGGCGTTGAAGCCCTATATCGGCCGCTATCATACCGCCTCCGGCGACGTGGACATCACGCTGGAAGACGAGCGGCTGGTGCTTCGCTCGGGCGGCTTAAAAGTCAGCCTGGGGGCCAGCGCAGTCGGACATTTCTTCGCGCGGGAGCGGGATCTGCGGATCAATTTCTCGGGCACCCCCGACATTTCCACGATCGAGATCGAGGAGAATGGCGCCGTGGTCGCACGTGGGATGCGTGTCGAATCCCGCTGAGCGACGTAATGTGTTGGTCAGTGCAAGCTTGCGGTCTGGCGCAGAGCTTCGCCCAGCGCGAGCGCGGCGGATGTGGCAAGATTCATCGAGCGGACCTGCGCCCGGATCGGGATGCGCAAGCGGGCGTCGCAGGCGTCGGCCACGGCCGCCGGCACGCCCGCGCTTTCCTTGCCGAACAGCAGGATGTCATCGGACAGGAAGCTGAATTCATAGGGCGATTGGCGGCCCTTGGTGGTGAACAAGATCAGCCGGCTCGAGCCGATGGTGGCGCGGAAGGCGTCGAAGCCGGCGTACCGCGCAATCTCGACATGATCGATATAGTCCATCGCGGTGCGGCGGACGCGGCGATCGTCCCATTCGAAACCCATGGGCTCGATCAGGTCTACCGCCACACCGAGGCAGGCGCCGAGGCGCAGGATCGCACCGACATTTTGGGCAATTTCGGGTTCGTAGAGGGCGATGCGCATTGCGAAATATGCTCGTCATCGCGAGCAGAGCGAAGCAATCCGGTCCGCGCGGTCGGGCCCGGATTACTTCGTCGCTGCGCTCCTCGCAATGACGGGGAGAATTACTGCTGCTGGTCGGCGCGGCTGGCGCCTTGGCCGTCCAGGTTCTGGGAGACGAAATCCCAGTTGATCACGTTGCCGAGGATGGTCTCGGCGAACTTGGGCCGCGCGTTACGATAGTCGATATAATAAGCATGCTCCCACACATCGAGGGTGAAGAGCGGGGTCACGCCATGCGCGACAGGCGTGTCGGCATCATGGTAGGAAGTGACCTTGAGCTTGTCGCCTTCCAGCACAAGCCAGCCCCAGCCGGACGCGAAGTGATTGACGGATTCGGTCGCGATCGCCTTCACGAGCGCATCCTGGCCGCCAAAATCGTCGATCAGCTTGGCGAGCTTCTCGGACGGCTTGGTCGAGCCCTGCGGCGCGAGGCACTGCCAGAAGAAGCTGTGGTTCCAGATCTGCGCACTGTTGTTGAACAGACCCTTGTCGCCGCCGGTTTTCGCCTTGTCGATCACCTGGAGAAGCGAGAGGCCGGCGAGGCCCTTCTCGTCGATCCAGCCGTTGGTCTTGTCGACATAGGCCTTGTGATGCTTGCCGTGGTGATATTCGAACGTTTCGGCCGACATGTGCGGTTCGAGCGCGGTCGGGTCGAACGGGAGCGCGGGAAGTACGAAGGCCATCGGATCCTCCTTGGGGGGCGTGTAGGACTCGCAGCGGCCCTAACGCCCGAGCGGGGGCCGGGTCACGCGAAAAAGCGGCAAATATTTATTGGGCGCGCTTCGCCGCAGCTTGGATCACGGGCACGAAGGCCTCGGCGGTGAGGCTGGCGCCGCCGATCAGCGCGCCGTTCACATCCCGGCACGCCAATATCTGCGCGGCGTTACCGGGATTGACCGAGCCACCATAGAGGATTCGGACGCGCGTCCCCTCCTCACCCAAGAGCTGGATCAGCTTGGCGCGGATCATCGCGTGCATATCGCAAATCTCGGCCATGGTCGGCGTACGGCCGGTACCGATCGCCCAAGCAGGCTCGTAGGACACGACCAGATTGCCGGCGTTGGAGGCGGGCGGGACCGATCCGTCGAGCTCGGCGGCGACCACGGCGACGGCGCGCCCCTCGTCGCGTTCGGGCTCATCCTCGCCGACGCAGACGATTGCGGTGAGGCCGGCGGCCTGGGCGGCCTGGGCCTTGGCCTGGATCAGCGAATCGCTCTCGCAAAATTCGGCGCGGCGTTCGCTATGACCGCAGATCACGAAAGTGGCGCCCATCTCGACCAGCATGTCGGCGGAGATGCTGCCGGTATGCGCGCCTTTGGCGGCGTGGTGGCAATCCTGGCCGCCGATCCAGACGCGGCCGGCGCGCGGGCTTGCTTCGCTTATCAGGGTGAAAGGCGGGGCGATGGCGACATCGACCGCTTCGTGGGTGGCGGCGGCCTCGGCGATCCGGTCGAGCTCGGCCAGCATCGCGCGGCTGCCGTTCATCTTCCAATTGCCCGCAATCAGGAATTTCAGAGCCATGGACGGCGGGTAGCAACCGTAGCGGCGAACGCCAACCGTCTACCTTCTTCGGCTTGCGGAGCAGAAGCCCACGCGGGCGAGAGAGAGGGCCGTGCCCCTGCCGCTTGAAGCCGCGACAACGCGCCTCTATTGGGTTCGGCTTCCCTCAGGCATTTCCGGATCGCATATGCTCTCCTTCTTCCGCCGCGTTTTGTCCTCCTGGATGGCGGTGGCGATCCTCGCCGTGATCATGATCGCCTTCATCGTCACCGGTGTCGGCACACCCGGCGGCGGGCTGGTGGGCGGCGGCCCGGGCGCGGATGCGGTCGCGACCGTGGGCGGCCATGCGATCAGCACGAGCGACGTCACCCATCGCGCCGAGCAGGCCTTGCGCCAGGCGCGCGAGCAGCAGCCTTCGCTGACGATGGGCCAGTTCCTGTCCGCGGTGGGCGGGCTCGGCCCGCTTGTCGAGAATATGATCGGCATGTCCGTACTGACCGAATGGGGCCAGCGCCACGGCGTCGCGGCAAGCGAGCGACTGATCGGCGGCGAGATCGGCAAGGTCGGCGCGTTCAAGAACGTGGCGGGCCAGTTCGACGAGCGCGTCATGAACAGCGTGCTGGCGCAGCAGAAGCTGAGCTTCCAGCAGCTGCATGACGATTTCCGCGACGACCTGATCCGCCGCCAGATCCTGACGCCGATCCTGTCCAACACGCGTGCGCCGGACGGCATGCTGCGCGCTTATTCGCAGATCGTGATCGACAAGCGCCAGGGCACGATCGGCATGATCCAGGCCAAGCCGGAAGGCCCCGCGCCGACCGATCAGGAGGTCACCGATTTCTACAAGGCGCATGTCGCGCGTTATTCGCTGCCCGAACGCCGTTCGCTGCGCTACGCGATCATCAGCCCGGACACGGTGACGGTCGCACCGCCGACCGACGCCGAGGTCGCCGCCCAATATAAGACGGACGCGGCCAAATATGCCGCGAGCGAGACGCGCACGATCCAGCGCGTCATCCTGCCCGACGAGAATGCCGCCAAGGCCTTTGCCGCCAAACTCGCCAAGGGTACGCCCTTTGCGCAGGCAGCGACCGAATCCGGCCTTGCCGCCGCCGACATCAACGTCGGCGCGGTGACGCACGACGCCTTTGCGGGGACCGACGGCAAGACGCTGGCCGATGCCACCTTCGCCATGGCCAAGCCGGGCAATACCGCGCCGATCAAGTCCACGCTCGGCTGGGCGATCGCGCATGTCGAGGCGATCACGAAGGTGCCGGCCAAGTCGCTTGCGCAGGCTGCCCCCGAGATCAAAACCGCGCTCGCCAAGAAGAAGTCGGACGACGCGCTCGCCACCCTGATCGGCCAGGTCGAGGATGAGGTGGGCAACGGCGCCGCCTTCGCCGAGGTCGCCGCCAAGCACAAGCTGCAGGTGACCACCACGCCGCCGCTGCTGCCCAGCGGCGCCGCGCCCAGCGACCCCAATTTCAAGCCCGACGCGACCGTGACCGCCCTGCTCAAGGCGGCCGGCGACGCGACGCCCGACGACGAGCCGACGGTCGAGAACCTCGATCCGACGCATGCCGCCTTGCTCGGCGTCGCAAGCGTGGTGCCGGCGGCGCCCGTGCCGCTCGCCCAGATCAAACCGCGCGTGGCGCTCGACATGCAGATGCAGCGCGCCGCAGAGAAGGCGCACGCAATCGCACAGACGATCCTGGCCAAGGTCAAGGGCGGCCAGCCGATGGCGGCAGCCTTCGCCGCGGCCGGACAGCAGCCGCCGCAGCCGATCGCGATCAGCCAGCTCGAACTGTCGCGCGCGGGACAGAATGTGCCGGTTCCGATCCGCACGCTGTTCCGGCTCGCACCGGGCAAGGCCGATCTGATTCAGGGGCCCAATGGCAGCTGGTTCGTGATCAAGCTCGAACAGATCGTACCCGGCGACCCGCAGCTGCTGCCGGTCGTGGTCAACGGCACGCGCAACCAGCTCCAGCGCACATTGGGCGACGAATATGCCCAGCAGTTCGCCAGCGCCGCGCGTGGCGAGGTGAAGGTCAAGCGCAACCCGCAGGCGCTGCAGGCGCTCGACCAGCAATTGCGCGGCAACGGGCAGTAAGGTGGAGACGGCCGGCGGCGACGCCGAACTGGATGCGCACGCGATACGCTGCCTCTCCTCGGGACGGCCGGGATTGGTGTGGCGGCGGCAACTCGCGGATACCGAGACTCCGGTCGCGGCCGCGCTCAAGCTGATCGAGCCCGGGCGGGGGGATTTCCTGCTCGAATCGGTCGAGGACGGCGCAACGCGCGGGCGCTACAGCCTGCTTGGCCTGGCGCCCGATTTGGTTTTCCGGGCCAATGGCACGGACGCGGAAATCAATCGCGACTGGCTGCTCGACCGGAACGCCTTCAAGCCGGTCGAGGGCGGACCGCTCAAGGCGCTGCGCACATTGGTGGCCGAATGCCGGGCGGAGATGCCCGAGGAGCTCCCGCCCGCGCTGGCGATGCTGGTCGGCTATTTCGCCTATGAGACGGTCGGTTTGGTCGAGACGCTGCCACGCCCCGCGCCCAATCCGCTTGGCCTGCCCGACATGCTGTTCGTGCGGCCGACGCTGATCCTGGTGTTCGACCGGCTGGCGGACGCGCTCTATCTGGTCGCGCCGGTATGGCCGGGTCATCCCGAGCCAACCGAGACGGTCAGCCGCGCGGTGGAGCGGATCGAGGCGGCGGCGGCGCAGCTTGCCGGCGCGGTTCCGCAGCAAAGGCGCATGCCCGATGCGATCGACCTGCCCGTGCCGCAGCCGCAGCTCCCCCCTGGCCGCTATGGTGAGATGGTGGCGCGCGCGAAGGACTATATCGGTGCGGGCGACATCTTCCAGGTGGTGCTGGCGCAGCGCTTCACCACGCCCTTCCCGCTGCCCCCGTTCGACCTGTATCGCGCGCTCCGGCGGATCAATCCGTCGCCCTTCCTCTACCATCTCGATCTGCCGGGCTTCGCGCTGATCGGATCGTCGCCCGAAATATTGGTGCGCGTGCGGGACGGGGAGGTCACGATCCGCCCGATCGCGGGCACGCGGCCGCGGGGCAAGACCGCGGCCGAGGATGCCGCCAACCGCGACGAACTGCTTGCCGATCCGAAGGAACGGGCCGAGCATCTGATGCTGCTCGACCTTGGCCGCAACGATGTCGGCCGCGTTGCGGCGAAGGGCACGGTCGCGGTGACGGACAGCTACACGATCGAAAAATACAGCCATGTGATGCACATCGTATCGAATGTGGTCGGGCGGCTGGACGAGTCCAAGGATGCGCTCGACGCCTTGTTCGCGGGCTTTCCGGCGGGCACGGTTTCGGGCGCACCCAAGGTGCGCGCCTGCGAGATCATTGCCGAACTCGAACCGGAGACGCGCGGCGCCTATGCCGGCGGCGTCGGCTATTTCTCGCCCGACGGCAGCATGGACAGCTGCATCGTGCTGCGGACGGCGGTGGTGAAGGACGGCGTGATGCACGTGCAGTCGGGCGCGGGCATCGTTGCAGACAGCGATCCGGTGTCCGAACAGAAGGAATGCGAGGCCAAGGCGGGCGCGCTGTTCGCGGCGGCACGCGAGGCGGTCGAACGGGCGGGCGAGGCCGGGTTCGGGCAATGATCGGCCGCCGCGCGCTCCTGAGCGGCGGTATGGTAATGGCGACGGCGGCCATGGCGAACATTCCGATCGCGCATGGCCGCCCCGGCCCGGCCCGGCGACGTTTCTCCAGCCCCTCGATCGAACAGGCGATCGCCGAAGTGCGGGCGAAGATGGGGCCAAGTGCCACGGCACAAAAGATCGGCGCGATGTTCGCCAATTGCTTCCCCGACACGCTCGACACAACGGTCGAGTTCGAGGATCGGCCCGGGCGGCCCGACACGTTCGTGCTGACCGGCGATATCGCCGCGATGTGGCTGCGCGACAGCACAGCGCAGGTGTGGCCCTATCTCCCCTTCTGCAAACAGGACGCGCGGCTGCAGCGGCTGATCGCGGGGGTGATCGCGCGGCAGACGGCGAACGTGCTGCTCGATCCTTATGCCAACGCCTTCAACAAGAATCCGACAGAGGTTTCGGAGTTTGCGGGCGACGACACCGATATGAAGCCCGGCCTCCACGAGCGGAAATGGGAGGTGGATTCGCTCTGCAACACGATCCGGCTGGCGCATGGCTATTGGCGCACGACCGGAGACGCGAGCCCGTTCGGCGCGGACTGGCGGCGTGCGGCAAGGCTGATCGTCGACACGTTCCTCGTGCAGCAGCGCAAGAGCGGGCGTGGCCCCTATCATTTCCAGCGCAGGACCAGCTGGCAGCCGGACACCGCACCGGGCGGCGGCTATGGCAATCCGGTCAAACCGGTCGGGCTGATCGCCTCGCTGTTCCGCCCGTCGGACGATGCGACGATCCTGCCCTTCCTTGTGCCCGCCAACATGTTCGCGGCCGTATCGCTGGTCCAATTGGCGGAAATGCAGACGATAACGGGCGACAGCGCTTTCGCGGCCGAATGCCGCGCCATGGCGGTCGAGATCGCGGATGCCCTTATCCGATATTGCGTCGTCGATCATCCGCGCCATGGCCGGATCTGGGCCTATGAGGTGGATGGCTATGGCAGCCATATCCTGATGGACGACGCCAATGTGCCGAGCCTGCTGTCGTTGCCTTACCTTCGCGCGTGCCGGGCGGATGACGACCTCTATCGCGCGACGCGCGCCTTCGTGCTGAGCGACGACAATCCGTGGTTCTTCAAGGGTCGCGCCGCCGAAGGCGTCGGCAGCCCGCATACCGGTGCGGGCCGCGTGTGGCCGATCGCGATCATCATGCGCGCGCTGACCAGCCAGGACGATGCGGAGATCGCCAACGCGCTACGCATGCTCGCCGCGACCGATGCCGGCACGGGCTTCATTCACGAAGCGTTCGATCCCGACGATCCGGCGCGATTCTCGCGGCCCTGGTTCGCCTGGGCGGACAGCTTGTTTGGCGAGATGGTGTTGAAGGTCGCCAACGAGCGGCCGGGGATCTTGCAAAACCTCTAGGCAGCGTCCCCGTCATTATCGGGAGCGCAGCCACGAAGCGATCCAGGCCCGAAAGCTGGGACTGGATCGCTTCGCTATGCTCGCAATGGCGAGTTACGATCTGCGAACGGGAGACGGCGCGAAGGCCGTCTCCCGTTTCCCCAAGGGCCGTGGATCAAGCGCCGAAGGAAGTTGCCTGCTGGCCGACGAGCGTGACCTCGACCCGGCGATTCTGCTGGCGGCCCGCCTCGGTCTTGTTGTCCGCAACCGGATCCGCCTTGCCGTGGCCGATCGCCTGGATGCGCGCGCCATCGACGCCCATCGCGATCAGGGCCGCACGGACCGAGCCCGCACGCGCCTCCGACAGCTGCTGGTTATATTCGTCGCCGCCCTGCGAATCGGTATGACCGTCGATCCGCACCTGAACGTTGGGATTGGCCTGCAGATATTGTGCGAGCGGGCGCAGGCGATCGGCGGCACCGGGCTTCAGATCCGCCTTGGCGGTTTCGAACACGACATCCTGCAGGACGAGTGTCGCCCCAAATTGGGTCTGCTGCATCTTATAGTCGGCCATTTCCTGGCGCAGGCGATCGGCATCGGCGCGCGCCTGGGTCGCCTGCGCAGCATTGGCTTCGGCGGCGGCGCTGGCGTCCGCGGCGGCGTGCTGCGCATCGGCGGCTGCCGCGCGGGCGTCGGCGGCTTCGGCCTTGGCCGCGCCAATCTGCGCGGCGTCATGCTGGACGATCGCGGCGTGCGCGCGGGTGCGCGCGATCTGGAGCTGGGTGTCGATATCCGAGGTGATCTCGGCGACGCGGCGCGTCTTGTGGTCGTCGAGCGCGTCCGCCAACAGCGGGATTTCCGCATCGGCCTTGGCGAGCGCGTCGGCGCCGTTAGCGGCGACGCCAGGTTCGGCGCGGGCGGCGGCGATCTTGTCGCGATAATTCTCGACGATCACGCGGTTGGCCCGGCTCAGCGCGAGAGCGGGCGTTGCGAGCGCGAGCGTCGCCGCCGCGCCCATCAGGCTGAGGACAAATCTGTTCATGGCTTTCACTCCTGAGGGGTGGAGATCGCTTCCCTGCGCTCCGCCTCCGCCTCGCGCGATTGCGCGGTCGCCAAGGCGAGGTCGGCGAGCGAACTTGCCCGCTCGGCGGCGGCAAGGGCGCGATCCTCATGATGTTTGTGGAATTGCTCCTGCGCCTCGTCGAGCGCGGCGCGGGCGCGGGCCTGGGCATCCGCTGCGGGACCGTTGACGCCGGCGCGGTCGCCCGCCTCGATCTTGGCGCGCGCGTGCATGATCGCGAAGCGCGCATCGTCGCGATCGGCGGCGTCCACCGCAGCCGGCACGATCACGGCAAGCATAGCCGCCCCGACGATCGATTTGATCATGATCGACATGGCCACTCCTGAGAGTCGTTGGGACGGGCCGGACAATGCAACGTCGGAAGCGGAGTTCCATTCGTTACGGGTGCGTCCCAGGCGGGATAGAGAGGCTTGCGCGGGCCAAAGTGCGCCGGTGATTGCCAGAAGGCGCCGCGCTGCCTAGGTCGCAATCCATGATCCTGGTCATCGACAATTATGACAGCTTCACCTGGAACCTGGTGCATTACCTCCAGGAACTGGGCGCCGAGGTAGAGGTCGTGCGCAACGACGCGATCGGCGTCGGCCAGGCGATGACGTCGGGCGCGCAGGCCTTCCTGATTTCGCCGGGCCCATGCACCCCTAACGAAGCGGGAATCAGCCTGGAACTGGTCGAGGCCTGCGCCGACCAGAAGAAGCCTTTGCTCGGCGTATGCCTGGGGCATCAGGCGATCGGCCAGCATTTCGGCGGCGCGGTGGTGCGCGCGAGCCGGCTTATGCACGGCAAGACCTCGCCCGTCACGCATGACAATAGCGGCGTGTTCGCCGGCATCCCCTCGCCCTTCACCGCGACGCGCTATCATTCGCTGGTGGTCGAGGGGGCGCCTTCCACCCTGATCGCCAACGCGCATAGCGACGACGGGATGGTGATGGGCTTCCGCCATGCCGAGCTGCCGATCCACGGCGTGCAATTCCACCCCGAGAGCATCGCGACCGAGCATGGCCATGACCTGCTCGCCAATTTCATGCGCCTGGCCGGGGTCAAGGTCTCCGAACGCGCATGACCACGCTGGCGCTCCTGCCCGATCCGCGCGAGCCGCTCGAGCACGAGACGGCGGAGGCCGCCTTCGCCGACATTCTCGACGGCAAGGTGCCGGACGAAGCGATCGCGCAATTCCTGACCGCGATGACGATCCGCGACGAGACCAGCGTCGAGATCGCAGCCGCCGCGCGCGCTCTTCGGGCGCGGATGATCGAGGTGAAGGCGCCCGAGGGCGCGATCGATGTGTGCGGCACCGGCGGCGATGGCGCGCACAGCCTCAACATCTCGACCGCGGTCGCGATCGTGGTCGCGGCGGCGGGCGTGCCGGTCGCCAAGCACGGCAATCGCGCAGCCTCGTCCAAGGCCGGTGCTGCCGATACGCTGGAGGCGCTCGGCCTCGATCTCGACCGGGCTTCGGCCCGGGCCGAGGAGAGCCTTGCCGATCTGGGCATCGCTTTCCTGTTCGCGCAGAAGCATCATCCCGCGCTGGGTCGGCTGGCACCGATCCGCAGCGCGATAGGACGGAGGACGATCTTCAATATCGTCGGGCCCCTGTGTAATCCGGCGCGCGTCACACGCCAGCTGCTCGGTGTGGCGCGGGTCGATTATCTCGACACGGTCGCCCAAGCGCTCGATCTGCTCGGCACCGAGGCGGGGCTGGTCGTATCGGGCGAGGAAAGCCTCGACGAACTGTCGATCGCGGGGCCGAGCCGGTCCGTGCCGGTTGGCCTGTGCGGCATGAGCGGGATAATCACGCCCGAGGATGCGGGGCTGGCACGCCATGGCCTCGACGCGATCCGCGGCGGCGATGCGGCCTACAACGCCGCCGCGCTGCGGGCGCTGCTCCAGGGCGAGCACGGCGCCTATCGCGATGCGGTGCTGTTGAACGCGGGCGCGGCCCTGGTCGTTGCGGGCGAGGCCGCCACCCTGCGCGATGGGGTGGAGGAAGCCGCCGAGACGATCGACAAGGGTCTCGCGAACGCGCTGCTCAAATGCTGGATCGCTTACTGATGCTCCACGCACTCCATCCTTGCCGTCATGCCGGGCTTGTTCCGACATCGGCCCATCCGCGAGGGAATCCCTGCCGGCCCGGCGGACGCCGGAACAAGTCCGCGGTGACGATGAAGAAGCAAATATGACTAACCGCCTGACCCAGATCCTGGAGACCAAGGCCGGTCATGTCGCCGCCGCCAAGACGCAGCGCAGCCTCGCCGATCTGGACACCGCCGCAGCGCTGCAATCGCCGCCGCGCGGCTTCCGCATGGCGCTGGAGAAGAAGGCCGAGCGCGGCTTTGCGCTGATTGCCGAGATCAAGAAAGCGTCGCCCTCCAAGGGCCTGATCCGCGCCGATTTCGATCCGCCCGCACATGCGCGGGCCTATGAAGCGGGCGGCGCGGCCTGCCTTTCGGTGCTGACCGACGTGCCTTATTTCATGGGCGCGGACGACTATCTGGTCGCGGCGCGCGCGGCCTGTTCGCTGCCCTGCCTGCGGAAAGATTTCATGATCGATCCCTGGCAGGTCGCCGAGGCGCGGGCGCTGGGCGCGGATGCGATCCTCATCATCGTCGCCGCGCTGGAAGACACACAGATGGCCGAGATCGAGGCGGCCGCGGTCGAGCGCGGGATGGACGTGCTGGTCGAGGTGCATGACGCGCACGAACTGGTACGCGCGCTGCGACTCAAGTCGCGGCTGATCGGGGCCAATAATCGCGACCTGCGCGATTTCACGGTCGATTTCGCGCGCACCTACGAACTGGTCGCGCACGCGCCCGCCGATTGCCTGTTCGTCGCCGAGAGCGGAATCGGATCGCATGCCGATATGGAGACGATGGCAGGTCACGGCGTGCGCGCCTTCCTGGTGGGCGAAAGCCTGATGCGCCAGGCCGACGTAGAGGCCGCGACCAGGGCCCTGCTCGCGGCATGAGCAAGCTCACGCACCTCGACGAACAGGGTGCGGCGCATATGGTCGATGTCTCGGCCAAGGCGGTGACCCAGCGCGAAGCGACCGCGACCGGGCATATCGCGATGTCGACGGAAGCGCTCGCCGCGATCCGCGACGGGGCGCTGGCCAAGGGCGATGCGCTGGCGGTGGCGCGTGTCGCGGGGATCATGGCGGCCAAGCGCACGTCGGACCTTGTGCCGCTCTGCCACCCGCTGCCGATTTCCGCGGTCAGCGTGGATTTCGGGTTCGGCGACAAGGGCATCGACGCCACTGCGACCGTGACCACCACCGGCCAGACCGGGGTCGAGATGGAAGCGCTGACCGCGGTCTCGGTCGCCTTGCTCACGCTCTACGATATGGCCAAGGCGATCGATCGCGGGATGACGATCGGCGGCGTGCGGCTGCTCGCCAAATCGGGCGGACGTTCGGGAGACTGGCGGGCGTCATGAGCCTGCTACCCGTCGCCGAGGCGCAGGCGCGCCTGCTCGCGCTGGCGGCCCCGTTGGCGGTCGAAACCGTTCCCCTGATCGACGCCGCCGGGCGCTGGGCAGCCGAGGATGTGATCGCGCGCCGTACCCAGCCTGCCGCCGATCTGTCGATGATGGATGGCTATGCGATACGCTTCGCCGACCTGCCCGGGCCCTGGGCGGTGATCGGCGAGAGCCGCGCGGGTGCGGGCTACGGGGGCATGCTCCACGCGGGCGATGCGGTGCGCATCTTCACCGGCGCTCCTGTCCCGGAAGGCGCGGATGCGATCCTGATCCAGGAAGAAGCCACGCGCGACGGCGACCTGCTTCAGCTTTCCGGAGAAGGTCCACCCAATATCGGCTCCAGCATCCGTCGATTCGGATCCGATTTTGCCGCTGGCGATCGTCTGATCGCCCAAGGCGCGCGTCTTACGCCCGGCCGGATCGCCGCGGCGGCTGTCGGGGGACATGGGGCGCTTGCCGTTCGCCGGAAGCCGCGCCTCAGCTTGCTTTCGACCGGGGACGAACTGGTCCCACCGGGTGAAGCCGCGGAGGGCGTGATGCTGCCCGCGTCCAACGGCGTGATGTTGCGCGCGCAGATTGGATCGATGGCCGAGGTACGGGATGCGGGAATCGTTCCGGACCGGCTCGACGCGCTGGTCGATGCTTTCCGTTCGGCCGAGGCCGACATCATCGTAACCACAGGCGGCGCTTCGGTCGGCGACCACGATCTGGTCCGGCCGGCGCTGGCCGAGGTCGGTGCCCAACTCGATTTCTGGCGGATCCGGATGCGGCCGGGAAAGCCCTTGCTCGCGGGCCGGTTCGGCGATGCGATCGTGCTGGGTCTACCAGGGAATCCGGTCTCCGCCTTCGTCACCGCGCAGCTCTTCCTGCTGCCGCTGATCGCGCGGCTTGGCGGAGCCAGCGCGCCCATCCCGTCGACCGAACCGGCAACGCTCGCCGCACCCCTCCCGCAGGTCGGCAATCGCGACGATTATGTCCGTGCGGCCCTGTCGGGCGGCCGCGTTACCGCATTACCCAATCAGGATAGCGGGGCACTCGCCACGCTCGCTCTTGCCGACGCGCTGATCGTCCGGCCGGCGGGTACGCCCCCGGCCGCTGCGGGCGATACCGTGGAAATCCTGCGATAGGGGCTGGACCATGTCGCTTGTCGTCCTGATCGGAGCGTCCGGCGCAGGCAAAACCACGATCGCGCGCGCGATCGCCGCGCGATCGACGGCCGCAGTTTTCTTTTTCGACAGTATCGGCGTTCCGCCAGCCGAGGAGATGATCCGGCTATACGGCTCGGGCGAGGCGTGGCAGCGCGCCAAGACCCTCGAATGGATGCAGCGGCTGGCCGAGGAGGTTAAGACCGGCCATTCGGTGCTTTTCGAGGGGCAAACCCGGTTTTCCTTCCTAGCCGAGGGCGCGGCGGCAGCCGGCAGCCTCGCTTACACGCCGATACTTGTCGATTGCGACGACGAGACGCGGGCGGCGCGATTGAGGAGCGAGCGGAAGCAACCCGAACTCGCCAACGAAGACATGATGAAATGGGCGCGGCACTTGCGCGACGAGGCTGTCGCCGGGGGCCACCCGATCCTCGACACGTCCCGGCTCGCGCTGTCGGACTGCGTGAGCTGGGTCTCGGAGCAACTGGTACGCTGAGGCCGGCGAACGAATCCCGACTCGGTCCCTTTGCCGAGTCGCTTGACCCGCCCCGTAACGTTTAATATACGTTCCCCATACGTTCCTTGAGCCAGGGGAAAGTCCGTGCTGACCCGCAAGCAACATGAGCTGCTCTGCTTCATCAATGACCGGTTGAGCGAGACCGGCGTTTCGCCCTCTTTCGAGGAAATGAAGGAGGCGCTCGACCTCAAGTCCAAATCGGGCGTGCATCGCCTGATCTCGGCGCTGGAGGAACGCAATTTCATCCGCCGCTTGCCCAACCGCGCGCGTGCGCTCGAAATCCTGCGCCTGCCGGATGCGATCAAGACGCCGGCACCGGCGACCGGAGCCAAGCCGAATATCCAGGCTCCGCCCGCGCGCGCGATGCCCTCGGCCGCCAATGACATCCTCGAACTGCCGCTACATGGCCGCATCGCGGCCGGCCTTCCGATCGAAGCATTGGAGGGCCAGAACAGCCTGTCCGTTCCCGCCGCCCTGCTCGGGCCGGGCGAACATTATGCGCTGGAGGTTGCAGGCGATTCGATGGTCGAGGCGGGTATTCTCGACGGCGATTACGCGCTGGTCCGCAAGGCCGACACGGCACGCGACGGCGAGATCGTGGTCGCGCTGATCGATGAGAGCGAGGCCACGCTCAAATATTTCCGTCACGAGGGCTCGATGATCCGGCTCGATCCGGCCAATCGGTCCTACGATCCGCAGCGTTATCGTCCGGGCCAGGTCCGCATCCAGGGCAAGCTCGCCGGCCTGCTGCGCCGCTACTGACGGAGCCCGCCATGTCGGATCAGGTCCCGACACTCGGCTACACGATCCTCTATGTCGAGGATGTCGCGGCGACGCTCGATTTCTACGAGTGCGCGTTCGGACTCTCGCGGCGCTTCTTCCATGACGAGGCTGGCAAGGCCTATGGCGAGCTGGAGACCGGCGCGACGCGGCTCGCCTTCGCCAGCATCGCGCTTGCGGCGGAGCATCTGGGGCAAATGCCGGTCCTGGCCGACCCCAGGGCAGCACCGCTCGGCTTCGAGATAGCGCTCACCGCTGACGACGTGCCCGCGCTCCACGCGCGCGCGGTTGCCGCAGGAGCGACGAACGTGAGTGCCCCCGCGACCAAACCCTGGGGCCAGACAGTGGCCTATGTGCGCGATCAGGCGGGTTTCCTGGTCGAGCTCTGCACGCCGATACCCTGATGACGGCCTATGTCGCCCTGCTCCGTGCGGTGAATGTCGGCGGGACCGGCAAGTTGCCGATGACCGAACTCAAGGCGATGTGCGAGGCGGCCGGGTTCGACCGGGTCCGCACCTATATCGCCAGCGGCAATGTCGTCTTCACCAGTGGCAAGAGCGAGGATGCGGTTCGTGCCGCGATCGAGAAAGCCCTCGAAAAATATGCGGGCAAGCCGGTCGGCGTGATGGTGCGTACCGCCGCAGAGATGGCCGAAACGCTTAAGCGGAATCCCTTTGCCGACAGACCGGGCAATCGCGTGGTCGCCCTGTTCGTCGATGGGCCGATCCCTAAGGATGCGCTGGAACAGGCCAAGGGCGTCAAGAACGAGGAAATGGCGCTCGGCAAGCGCGAGATCTTCATCTTCTACGGCGACGGCCAAGCGGATTCGCGGCTCGCAATTCCGGCTGGCAAAGCCGGGACCGCGCGCAACATGAACACGGTCGCAAAACTGGCCGAGATGGCAGCGGCACTCGACTGAACGCCGCTTGCGTGCACCCGGATCGGGGACCATCCTGCCCCCATGATCGACCGCCGCAGCATGCTTGCCCTTTCCGCCGGAATGCCCGTCGCGGCGCTTTCCGCCATACCCGGCTATGCGGACGACCCGACCGAGGTCATACCGCTTTGGCCCGGGCTGCCGCCGGGTTCGCCCGCGACCCTTCCAAACGAGCAATATGTCGAGCGCGCCAAAGCGGGCGAGCCGCACGACCGCTATGCCGCGCACATCGCGCGTCCCACAATCAGCGTGTTCCGGCCCACGCGCCCCAACGGCAATGCCGTGCTGCTCGCGCCGGGCGGCGCCTATGTGCGCGTTGTTTCGGATAAAGAGGGCTATGACACCGCGCATTGGCTGGTCGCGCATGGCATTACCGCATTCGTGTTGCGTTATCGCCTGCCCGGCGACGGCTGGGCGCGTGCGCGCGACGTGCCGCTGCAAGATGCGCAACGCGCGATACGGCTGATCCGGGCGAGAGCGCGCGACTTCGCGGTCGATCCCGATCGGCTGGGCATGATCGGCTTTTCTGCGGGCGGCCATGTCGCGGCATCGATCGCGGTGCGTCACGGCTTGCAATCCTACGATCCCGTCGATGCCGCCGACCGGCTTTCCGCACGGCCGCAGGTGATCGGGCTGCTCTATCCCGTGATCCAGATGGGCAACCACACGCATCCGGGCTCACGCGACGAATTGCTTGGCAAGAATCCGAGCGAGGCGGCGATCGCGGCTTACTCGCTTGATCGACATGTCGGTACGGATACCCCGCCGACCCTGCTGGCGCATGCCGCCGACGATCCGAGCGTTCCGTTGGAGAATAGCTTGGGCATGTTCGCCGCACTACGCGCCGCCGCGATTCCATCCGAGCTGCATGTGTTCGAGAAAGGTGGGCACGGCTTCGGCTTACGTCTGCCGCCGGACGCAACCGCCAATGCCTGGCCGGATCTGTTCCTGCGTTTCGCGCGCAACCACGGCCTCGCTTGACGCGATCAGCTCGAAAGCCCGCGCTCGCGCAGTGTGCGTTCCCACGACAAGGCATCGTTCACGATCTGCCCGATATCGTCATAGCGCGGCCGCCATTCGAGCGTGGCCAGGATCGCGCGGTTGTCCGCGATGAGACTGTCGGGATCCCCGGGGCGCCGCCCGACCAGCCGCCGTTCGATATGCCGGTTGGTGACGCGATCGACCGTGTCGAGCACCTCCAGCACCGAATAGCCGTGGCCGTAACCACAATTAAGCGTGAGGCTTTCGCCGGGATGCGCGATCAGATGCTCGAGCGCGTGGACATGCGCGTCGGCGAGATCGCTGACATGGATATAATCGCGCACGCCGGTACCGTCTGGCGTGTCGTAATCGGTGCCGTAAACGTTGACGAAGTCGCGCTTGCCGGTCGCCGCCTCCGCCGCGATGTGGATCAGGTGGGTTGCGCCCCGGGTCGACTGGCCCGAACGCCCCTGCGGATCCGCACCGGCAACGTTGAAGTAACGCAGCGCGCAATAATTGAAGGGATGCACCGTCGCGGCGTCCGCCAGGATCTGCTCGGTCATCAGCTTGGACGTGCCGTACGGATTGATCGGCTTCTTGGGTGCGCCTTCGGGCACCGGCACCGTCTCGGGCACGCCATAGGTGGCGGCGGTCGAGGAAAAGACGAAATGCTTGCAGCCCGCCATCACCGCAGCCTCGATCAATGACCGGCTCGCGGCGGTATTGTTGCGATAATATTTGAGCGGATCGGCGACCGATTCCTGGACAAGCAGCGAGCCCGCGAAATGAAGGATCGCACCGATCCCATATTCGCGGATCACCTCGGTCATCAAAGCGACGTCGGCGACGTCGCCCTGTACGAAGGTCGCGGCGTCGGGCACCGCCCAGCGGAACCCCGTGACCAATGTATCGACCACCACCACCGGCCAGCCCGCATCGAGCAGGGACAATACGGCATGGCTGCCGATATAGCCGGCGCCGCCGGTGACCATCACGGGAAAGGGCTTGTCGCTCATGCGGCCGCCATGCCCGAAAGAGGCTTACAAAAACAAGAACCCCGCCATCCCCGGCGCAGAAGCGCGCGGAGATGACGGGGAGCGAGACCGGGAAAGGGGGGCAAACCCGGCCTCTGAACTCAAAGCGCGCTAACGCTCAGCCATGGAGTTTGTTCGCGATCTCCGCGACGTGACGGCCCTGGAAATGCGCGCCTTCGAGCTCGATCTTGCTGGGGTGGCGGCTGCCGTCGCCGCCCGCGATCGTGGTCGCGCCGTAAGGCGAAAGGCCATGGATTTCGGTCAGGCCCATCTGGCCCTGGAAGCTGTAGGGCAGGCCCACGATCACCATGCCGAAATGGAGCAGGTTGGTGATGCCCGAAAAGAGAGTCGTCTCCTGCCCGCCATGCTGGGTCGCGGTCGAGGCGAAGACCGAGCCGACCTTGCCGTTCAATTTACCGGCCGCCCACAGGCCGCCGGCCTGATCGAGGAAAGCCGCCATCTGCGCGGGCATCCGTCCAAAGCGGGTCGGGATACCGAGGATCACCGCGTCATAATCGGCGAGATCCTCGACGCTGGCGACGGGCGCGTCCTGATCGAGCTTGAAATGCGCGGCCTTGGCGATCTCGACCGGCGCCGTCTCGGGCACGCGTTTGATGTCGACATGCGCACCGGTTTCGCGCGCGCCCGCGGCCACCGCCTCGGCCATCTTCTCGATATGGCCGTAGCTCGAATAATAGAGAACCAGAACCTTGCTCATCGTCAGTCTCCGTGAACACTTCCCCTTCCCGCTTGCGGGAGGGGCCGGGGGGTGGGCAATCGAGGGATGGATCAGGCCCACCCCAAACCTCTCCCGCACGCGGGAGAGGTTTAGTCGTCAGGCGGCGTCGACCATCACCAGCTCGGAATCTTCGAGCGCGGTGACGGTGAGCGTTTCGGTGTCGGTGATCGCAACGCCGTCGCGCGCATTGGCGGGGACGCCGTTGATCTCGATCCTGCCAGTGGCCGGCACGAGATAGGCATGACGTTCGGCGCCGAGCGCATATTCAGCGGTCTCACCCGCCTTGAGCGTGGCGCCTACGACGCGCGCTTCGGTACGGATCGGCAGCGCCTCGCCGTCCTCGGCGAAACCCGAGGCGAGCGTCACGAACCGGCCCGAACGGTCTCCTTTGGGGAAAGGCCGCGCGCCCCAGCTCGGCTCGCCGCCGCGCTTCGACGGCACGATCCAGATCTGGAACAGGCGGGTGGTCTCGTCCTCCAGATTATATTCAGCGTGCGTGATGCCGCTGCCGGCAGACATGACCTGGACGTCGCCCGCCTCGGTGCGGCCCTTATTACCCAGACTGTCCTGGTGCGTGATCGCGCCTTCGCGGACGTAGGTGATGATCTCCATGTCGGAATGGGGGTGCGGCGGGAAACCGCTCTTGGGGGCGATCGCGTCGTCGTTCCAGACGCGCAGATTGCCCCAGGCCATCCGCTTGGGATCGTAATAATCCGCGAACGAGAAATGGTGGTGCGCATCGAGCCAGCCATGGTTGGCGGCACCGAGCGTGTTGAAGGGGCGGACGTCGATCATATTCTCTCTCCGGGCTGGCTGCTGGGCCAGCATTCGGAAACCTAGATAGTTGACGGCGGCGTCAAGAAAACAGAATTGAAGGCAAGTCACCGGTTACGGAATTTTACCGATGCGCCTGCCTGACTTCGATGCCTGGGCGATTTTCGCGAAAATCGCGCAAACCGGCTCTTTCGCGCGCGCGGCGAGCGAATTGCGCCTGTCAAAGCCGACCGTATCCAAGGCGGTGGCGCGGCTGGAGCAAAGGCTGGGCGCACCTTTGATCCACCGCACCTCGCGCCGCCTGTCGCTGACCGAGACGGGCAAGGCAGCGTTGACCCGCGCCGCGCGCATCCTGGCGGAGGGGGAGGCCGCCGAGGCGGAGGCGTCGGATCAGGCGGAGACGCCGCGCGGGATGGTGCGGATAGCGGCGCCCATGTCGTTCGGGATGAAGCACCTTGCGCCGGCCCTGCCCGAATTCCTGCAGGCCTATCCCGAGGTCGACCTCGATCTGAGCCTGAGCGATTCGCTGATCGACCTGGTCGGCGATGGTTTCGACATGGCGCTTCGGATCGCGGCTCTTGCCGATTCGAGCCTGCGCGCGCGCCGGCTGTGCGCGATCCGCACGCCGATCGTGGCGGCGCCGTCCTATCTTGAGAAATATGGTACGCCGCAGCACCCGCGCGAGCTCGTCGACCATCTTGCCATGATCTATACCGGCGTGCCCAACCCCGAGATCTGGCGGCTGCATCATCCCCGGGAGGGGGAATATGCGGTGCCGCTGCACGGGCGGATCCGCTCCAACAATGGCGACGTGTTCGTGGCGTCGGTCTGTGCAGGGCTCGGCATCACCATGCTTCCCGATTTCTTCGTGTGGCGCGATCTGGCGGAAGGGCGGCTGGTGCAGATATTGCCCGAATGGTCGATCAATCCGATCGCGCTGAACCTGCTGACGCCGCCCAATGCGCTCCGCCCGGCGCGGGTGCGCGTGCTGATCGATTATCTCGCGAAACGCTTCTCGAAAGCGGCGTGGGCGCTGGACGGGTAAAGCGCGCCGGGATAGCGCATGTCCATGGTCGATCCCGCCGCGCTGACCGAAGCCCAAGCCGCCGCCGAGCTCGAGCGGCTTGCCGCCGAGATCGCGCATCACAGCCGCCTCTATCACGATCAGGACGCGCCCGAGATTTCGGATGCGGATTATGACGCCTTGTTCCGGCGCAATGCCGCGATCGAGGCGCTTTTCCCGGCACTGGTGCGCGAGGACAGCCCGTCGCGCAGCGTCGGCGCGACGCCAACCGGGCCGCTTGCCAAGGTCCGCCATGCGCGGCCGATGCTCAGCCTCGACAATGCTTTTGCCGACGAAGACGTCGTCGATTTCGTCGATCGCGTGCGCCGTTTCCTGCGGCTGGGCGCGGACGAACCGGTGGCGCTGACCGCCGAGCCCAAGATTGACGGCCTGTCCTGCTCCTTGCGCTACGAAGGCCGCCGGCTGGTCCAGGCCGCGACGCGCGGCGACGGCACGATCGGCGAGGACGTGACACCCAACGTCGCCTTCGTGAAAGGCATTCCGCAGACCTTGCCGACGGATGCACCCGATCTCTTCGAGGTGCGGGGCGAGGTCTATATGGCCAAGGAGGATTTCGAAGGCCTCAACCGGCGTCTGCTCGACGAGGCGCGCGCCGCGGGCGACGAGAGCAAGGCGCGCCAGTTCGCCAATCCGCGCAACGCCGCTGCGGGATCGCTCCGCCAGAAGGACGCCGCGGTAACCGCGACCCGGCCGTTGCGCTTCATCGTCCACGGTTGGGGCGAGCATTCGGGCCTGCCGGGCGATACCCAGACCGCGGTGATGGATGCGATCACCGGCTGGGGTTTCGGCAATACTCCGCTCCGCATTTTGTGTCCGACGACCGAGGCCGCACTCGCGCGCTATCGCATGATCGAGCAGCGGCGCGCCGACCTCGAATATGATATCGACGGCGTGGTCTATAAGGTCGACCGGCTCGACTGGCAGGACCGGCTCGGCCAGGTCGGGCGTGCGCCGCGCTGGGCGATCGCGCACAAATTCCCCGCGCAACAGGCACAGACCACGCTTCGCGCGATCGACATCCAGGTCGGCCGCACCGGCAAGCTCACCCCCGTCGCGCGGCTGGAGCCGGTCACTGTCGGCGGCGTGGTCGTGACCAACGCCACCTTGCATAATGCCGACGAGATCGAGCGGTTGGGGGTGCGGCCGGGCGACCGCGTCGTGCTGCAGCGCGCGGGCGACGTGATCCCGCAGATCGTCGAGAACCTGACCCGCGACGAGATGCGCGAGCCATGGCATTTCCCGACGCACTGCCCGGTCTGCGACAGCGCCGCCGAGCGCGAGGAAGGTGAGGTCGATTATCGCTGCACCGGCGGCCTGATCTGCGCGGCGCAGCGGGTCGAGCGATTGATCCATTTCTGTTCACGCGGCGCGCTCGACATTCGCGGCCTCGGCTTTCAGCAGATCGAAGATTTCTTCAACGACGGCCTGATCCATGCACCTGCCGACATCTTCCGACTGAAGGAAGAGCAATTGCTCGCGCGCAAGAAGGACGGGCGGGTGTGGGCGGCCAACCTGCTCGCCGCGATCGAGGAGAAAAGACACCCTGATCCGGTGCGCTTCCTGTTCGGAATCGGCATCCGGCATATCGGATCGATCACCGCGCGCGACCTTTTGAAGGCGTTCGGCACGGTCGAGCATATCGCGGCGGTTGCGACCGCGGCGGCTGAGGATGAAGCCGCACGGGGCGAGATCACATCGGTGGACGGCGTCGGCCCGGTGGTGGCCGAAGCCTTGGTCGATTTCTTCGCCGAGCCGCACAATCGCGCGGCGTGGGACGACCTGTTGAGCGAATGCCACCCCACACCATTCGTCAACGAAGTCCGCGAATCCGAGGTGAGCGGCAAGACCATCGTCTTCACCGGCACACTCGAGACGATGAGCCGCGACGAGGCCAAGGCGCAGGCCGAAAGCCTGGGCGCGCGCGTGTCGGGTTCGGTCTCGGCCAAGACCGACCTGGTCGTTGCGGGACCTGGCGCGGGCTCCAAGGAAAAGAAGGCAAAGGAGCTTGGGGTCCGTCTGATCGACGAGGCCGAATGGAACCGGATCGTCGCCGCCGCGAGTTGAACGCCAATCCGTCATGCCAGCGAAAGCTGGCATCTCAGGAGGTCCAAGCCCGCCGCCTGAGATCCCAGCTTTCGCTGGGATGACGAAGATGTTCAGCGACGATTTAACGCATCTCGCCGATCATCGGGCGGATCATGAGGAGGATCGCCATGAAGACCCTGTTGCTGCCGCTGGCCGCGCTCGCCCTTGCCGCCCCGGCCCTGGCCGACGTCACCACCACGCCGATTTCGGGCACCGAACTCGACATTGCGGCGACCGGTACGTCGAACCGCACGCCCGACATCGCCACGATCGGCGCGGGCGTGGTTACGCAGGCACCCAAAGCGGGTGAGGCGATGGCTGCTAATGCCAAAGCGATGAGCGCGACGATCGCGGCGCTCAAGCGCGCGGGCGTGGCGGATCGCGATATCCAGACCCAGTCGATCAACCTGCAGCCGCAATATCGCTATGGCGACAATCAGCCGCCGGTGCTGACCGGCTATCAGGCGAGCAACCGGGTTTCGGTCCGCATTCGCGACCTGAGCGGCGCGGGTGGCGTGATCGACGCGCTGGTGGGCGCGGGCGCCAACCAGATCGACGGACCGACGCTTTCTGTCGAGCATCCCGAAGCCGCGCTCGACGAAGCGCGCGCCAAGGCTCTCGCCACCGCGCGGGCGCGGGCGGAGCTTTATGCCAAGGCGGCGGGACTGACCGTGCGCCGCATCGTTCGCATCAGCGAGAGCGAGGAAACGCATCCGATCGTCCGCCCGATGGCGATGATGGCGATCAAGCGCGCCGACACGACCCCGGTCGAAGCCGGCGAGCAGGAGTTGACCGTCAACCTGTCGGTCGTTTTCGAGCTGAGCTAGCTCCCGCTTTCCCGAGGAAAGAGGGAAAAGAAAAGGGCCGCCCCGGCAACCGGGACGGCCCTTGCGCGACGAATGTTTCCGCTTAGCGGACCGAGCCGCGGCGAACCAGATTGACGATCGCGAGCAGGACGATCGCGCCCACCAGCGAGGTCAGGAAGGTGTAAACCGTAAGCGGCGAATTGTTGATGTTGCCGCCCGAGAAGATCAGGCCCGCGATGAAGGCGCCGATGATACCGACAACCACGTTCAACACGATGCCCTGTTGCGCGTCGGTGCGCATGACGATGCTCGCCAGCCAGCCGACAATGCCGCCGATGACCAGCCACAGAATGATTCCCATGTCCGTCCTCCTGTTCGCCGCAAATCATGATTGCGCGGCGGTCGGACATGGATACGCGCCGGAAACAAGGTTTGTTCCCGGCGCGCGCCCTTAAGACTGTAAAGTCCAGATCAGTATTTCTGCTGGCGTTCGTACAACGACTTGTAATGCTGGATCCGCGTGACACGCAGGCCTGGCATACCCGAACGCTCGACCGCCCGCTTCCAGCAGGCGAATTCCTCAAGGCTGATGTCGTACCGCTCGCAGACCTCGTCAAAGGAAAGCAGCCCGCCATTGACGGCGGCGACAACCTCGGCCTTGCGGCGCACGACCCATCGCGTCGTGCCCGGAGGGGGCAGCGAATCGATGGTCAGCGGTTCCCCGAGGGGACCCACCACCTGCGCCGGCCTGATTTTCTGGTTTTCAATCATTGTCATCCTCGCGCTCGCCCTAGCGGGCACTGATCCCCCTCGTGCGCCCTTCGTACCGGCGCGGCTTGAAGGAAGCTTGAAACCGAAAGGTAAAGTTCTCGGTCATTTTTCCGCCTCGCCCTCGTCGCGGACCGACGCGGGATTGAAGCTCCCGTGCAATCCGATTGCCCCCTTGCCGTCCGTGGCATTGTCCCCGAACAAGCGGGTCAAGGCCTCGGTCAGGTCGAGACGGGCATGGGCCTTGTCGCTCGCGGCAGCGGTCGGCGTGGTCGCCTGCGCCGCCGTGAGCCCGGCACGGAGCATCGCGAAGTCCGGCTTGGCGAGCGGTTTGCCCGTCATGTCCAGATGAATCTTCACGTCTGCGCCGCTCCTGTCGTCCAGACCTAATGACGGTGACTGAGAAACCTTTTTTAGTCCCACACTCCATTTTGGACCGGATCGCGGCCGCGGACGTCCTCGATCCACCCTCGCCAGAGCGCGGCGCTTTCCTCGATAGCGATCAGGCTCTAAGAGTAGGTAAATCATGGAAGACCTGTTTCAGCTTGGGCCGGGCGGCGCGCGCCGCCGCATCGTCGTCGCCATGTCGGGCGGCGTCGACAGCTCGGTCGTGGCCGCGCTCGCGGCGCAAAGCGGCGCGGAGACGATCGGCGTTACGCTCCAGCTTTACGATCATGGCGCGGCGGTCGGCCGCGCGGGAAGCTGCTGCGCGGGCAAGGACATTGCGGATGCTCGTGCGGTCGCCGAGCGGCTCGGCATCGCGCATTATGTGTTCGATTATGAAAGCGCCTTCCGCACTTCGGTGATCGAGCGCTTCGCCGACGAATATGTCGCTGGCCGCACGCCAATCCCCTGCGTGCGCTGCAATCAGGGCGTGAAATTCACCGATTTGTTCAAGCTCGCGCGCGACCTGGGCGCGGATTGTCTGGCCACGGGCCATTATGTCCGCCGCGTGATGGGCGCGCACGGCGCGGAGCTCCATCGCGCACACGATCCCGCGCGCGATCAATCCTATTTCCTGTTCGCCACGACGCGTGATCAGATCGACTATTTGCGCTTCCCGCTGGGCGGCATGCCCAAGGATCGCGTGCGCCAGATCGCCGCCGAGCAAGGGCTGGTAGTCGCGGCCAAACCCGACAGCCAGGACATCTGCTTCGTGCCGGACGGCGACTATGGATCGCTGGTACGCAAGCTTCGTCCCGAGGCGGCAGCACCCGGCGAGATCGTCGATCTGTCAGGCCGCGTGCTGGGCGAACATCGCGGCATTGCCGGCTTCACCGTCGGCCAGCGCCGCGGAATCGAGATCGGCGGCACGCCCGAACCGCTTTACGTGATCCGGATCGAAGCAGCCGAGCGGCGGCTTGTGGTCGGCCCGCGCGAGGCGCTGGCAGTCCGCGCGGCGCGATTGAGCGAGGTGAATTGGCTGGGCGAAGATCTGGACGGGGATCTTAGCGTCAAGGTGCGATCGCTCGCCAGGCCGGTGCCCGCGCGCTTCGACGGCGAGATGGTCCATTTCGAAGCATCCGAATATGGCGTGGCGCCGGGCCAGGCCGCCGTCTTCTACGACGGCGAGCGCGTGCTGGGCGGCGGCTGGATCGAGGAAACCGTCGCCGCCGCGCTTGAATTGGCATAAATCCTGGCCAAGATAGCCGCATGCTCATGCACGGCTCACTCCAGGTGCCGACCTGTCTCGCCGATGTGGCCGACCCAAAGCGAACCGCGCTTCTGGTCTATGACATGCAGGTCGGTATCGCCCGACAGGTGCCGGGTGCAGAGGCGGTAATTGCCCAGATCCAGACGCTGGTTTCGGCGGCGCGGACCGCCGGCATGCGGATTGCCTTTTCGCGCCATTTGTCGGCGCCCTGTTCGTGGATGGGCGTTTCGCAAATGCGGATGGCGATGGCCTGGCAGCACATCTCCGATCCGCAAGAGGTGAAGCCATGGTTCCCGCGCGGCGCGGAAGCGACCGAGATCGTTGCCGATCTCGCGCCGCAGCCCGATGACCTGGTCTTCGATAAATTGGCCATGTCGGCTTTCGAAGGCACGTTCCTCGAATTCGCGCTGCGCGATGCGGGGATAACCGGCCTTGCCGTGGCCGGGATCGCGCTCGAGGTGGGAATCGAGCCGACCTTGCGTCACGCGGCTGATCTGGGGTTCATCCCGATCCTGGTCGAAGATGCCTGCGGTCACGGCAATGCCGAGGCCGCCGCGCGCTCGGTCGAGGCCTTGCGCTTCGCCGGCGACACGATCGTCACGACCGTGAGCGATTTTTGCAGAGCCTTGGCCGGCTGAAGCCGGTCAGAGCGCGATCCATCCTTCGACGATCGTCACGCAGCGGCCGCTCAGCACAGCGCGGTCGCCGTCCAGCGCACAATCGAGCCGGCCGCCGCGGGCGGAAGCCTGAAAGGCGCTGAAGGAGGCCCGTCCGAGCTGGGCCGCCCAATAGGGAACGAGCACGGAATGCGCCGACCCCGTAACCGCGTCCTCACCGGCACGCGCACTGAAAACGCGGCTGACGATATCCGTGTCGGTGCCCGGCGCGGTCGCGCTGAACTGGACGTCGCCCATTCGCGCCAGCGCCGCGAAATCGGGCTTGAGCGCGCGGACCTCGGCCTCGTCCGCATAACGGAGGATGCCATAGCCGCGGTCATGCCAGAGCGTTTCGATGGGCGCACCGCCGATCACATCCACCGCGTCGGGTAGGTAACGTGGCGTGGCGGCGATGATCGGCAGCGACAGGCTGAGCCGATCGCCATCGCGCCGTGCCTCGGCAATTCCCGCCGTCCGCGTGGCAAAGCGCACCGCGTCGCGGTCGCCGATCAGCGCATGGCCCGCCGCAAGCGTGCCATGTCCGCACAGGCCGATCTCGCCGCGCGGAGAGAACCAGCGGATTTCATAATGCGCCTCGCCCTCAGCCGGCAGTGCGAAGGCGGTAGCCGGAAGGTTGATCTCCATGGCGATACGGCGGAGCTCGGCTTCGTCGCGCCAATGATCGAGCAGGATCACGCCCGCCGGGTTGCCCGTGAACGGCGCCTCCGCAAATGCGTCGATATGCCAGAAAGGCAGATTGCTCACGGGTAGAGCAGGCCCTCGCTCCAGCCCTCGCCCGACCGCGTAAACAACCGCCGTTCGTGCAGGCGATGCGGCCTATCCTGCCAGAATTCGATTGCGTTCGGCGCGACCCGGAAGCCCGACCAATGCGGCGGCCGCGGTACGTCCTGCCCCGCAAAACGCGCCTCGACCTCGCCGAACTGGGCGAGGAAGACGTCGCGCGATGGCAAAGGCTGCGATTGGTCCGACGCCCAGGCGCCGAGCTGGGAATCGCGGCTGCGCGTGGCAAAGTAAGCGTCGGCCTCGTCGAGCGAGACGCCGCTCACCGCGCCCTCGATCCGCACCTGGCGGCGGAGCGACTTCCAGTGGAAGAGCAACCCCGCCTTGGGGGTGTCGATCAAAGCGCGCGCCTTGCGGCTCTCAAGGTTCGTATAGAAAACGAAACCGCGTTCATCGTGACCCTTCAACAGCACCATCCGCACCGACGGCTGGCCGTCGGCATCGACCGTGGCCAGCGCCATCGCGTTCGGGTCGTTGGGTTCGGCCGCCTTGGCTTCGACGAACCAGGCGTCGAACAGAGCGAGCGGATCGGCCGCCATCAGCCGAAGGCCTGCAATCCGGTCTGGGCGCGGCCAAGGATCAGCGCATGGATATCATGCGTGCCCTCGTAGGTGTTGACCGTCTCTAGATTCTGCGAATGGCGGATGACGTGGAATTCGCCGGTGATGCCGTTGCCGCCATGCATGTCGCGCGCGACGCGGGCGATATCGAGCGCCTTGCCGCAATTGTTGCGCTTGATCAGGCTGATCATCTCCGGCGCCATCTTTCCCTCGTCGAACAGCCGGCCGACGCGCAACGCCGCCTGCAATCCGAGCGTGATCTCGGTCTGCATGTCCGCCAGCTTCTTCTGGACAAGCTGGGTTGCGGCAAGCGGCCGGCCGAACTGGCGGCGGTCGAGCGTGTATTGGCGCGCGCGGTGCCAGCAATCTTCCGCCGCGCCCATCACGCCCCAGGCGATGCCGTAGCGCGCGCGGTTGAGGCAGCCGAACGGCCCGCCCAGCCCTTGCGCGTTGGGGAGCAAATGGTCCTCGGAGACCTCGACGCCTTCCATCACGATCCCGCCGGTGATCGAGGCACGGAGCGAGAGTTTCTCCTCGATCTTGGGCGCGGACAGGCCCTTCATGCCCTTTTCGAGCACGAAGCCGCGAATCTTGCCGTCATGCGCGTCGGACTTGGCCCAGACCACGAAGACGTCCGCGATCGGCGAGTTGGTGATCCACATCTTCTCGCCCGACAATTTGTAGCCGCCGTCGATCTTCTCGGCACGGGTACGCATCCCGCCTGGGTCGGAGCCTGCCTCGGGTTCGGTCAGGCCGAAGCAGCCGACCAGCTCACCGGTAGCCAGCCTGGGCAGCCAGCGCGTTCGCTGATCCTCCGAGCCATAGGCATGGATGGGGAACATGACGAGGCTCGACTGCACGCTCATCATCGAACGATAGCCGCTGTCGATGCGTTCGATCTCGCGCGCGACCAGGCCGTAGCTCACATAATTCGCGCCGACGCCGCCATATTGCTCGGGCAAGGTCGCACCCAACAGACCGAGTTCGCCCATCTCGTTGAAGATCGCGCGATCGGTATGCTCGTTGGCGTAGGCCTCACGAATGCGCGGGGCCAATTTGTCCTGTGCATAGGCCCGCGCGGTGTCGCGGATCATCATCTCTTCGTCGCCGAGCTGCTGGTCCAGCAGCAGCGGGTCGTCCCATTGGAATGCGCCGGAAGCGGCCACAACCTACTCCATCGAATTGTCTGTGAGGCGCTAGGCCTCCAATTCGATGTCCCAGTAAAGCCAGTCGCGCCAGGAGTCGTGCAGATAGTTGGGCGGGAAGGACCGGCCATTTTCCTGCAGCTGCCACGAGGTCGGCCGATAGGGCCATTCGGCGAGCTTCATATGCGCTTGATTGGGCGTCCGGCCGCCCTTGTGCAGGTTGCAGGGCGCACACGCGGTCGAGACATTCTCCCAGGTCGTCCGCCCCCCTTGGGCGCGCGGGATGACATGGTCGAAGGTCAGGTCGCTCGTGCTGCCGCAATATTGGCAGGAGAAGCGATCGCGCAGGAACAGATTGAACCGGGTGAAGGCCGGATGCGCCGAAGGCCGCACATATTGGCGGAGCGCAATCACCGACGGCAGCTTGATAGCATGCGTCGGGCTTCTCACCTCGCGCTCATAGTGCGAGACGATGTCGACGCGTTCGAGGAATACCGCCTTGATCGCGGTCTGCCACGGCCAGATCGAGAGCGGGTAATAAGAAAGCGGCGTATAATCGGCGTTCAAAACCAACGCCGGGCAACTATCGGGATGCCGCATGAGATCGGGGTGAAACATGGAACGACCAAGCCCTCCGCATCTGGCGGAGCGCATCGGCCAGGGATCGTACTCGTCCCGTCGCACTCGGGAGGCGAGGCCGTTGCCGCCGCGTCTCCGTCGTCTTGCCGCCTGCCAGAGCGGCGTGACACGGCCATGACAACATTCCCGCGACTCGCGGTCAAGAGCCGTTTTTTCCTGAGTCCAGAAACATGTGGATAGTGTGGTGACCGTATCGCGCTTCGCCCCCAGCCCAACCGGACGGCTGCATCTGGGCCATGCCTTTTCAGCGGTGCGCGCGCATGACCTGGCGCGCGAGAAAGACGGACTATTCCTGCTGCGGATCGAGGATATCGACGGGACACGGTCTCGGGAAGAATTCGTCGCGGGCATCGAGGAGGATCTGGCCTGGCTGGGCCTGACCTGGGATGGCCCGGCGATCCGCCAATCGGCACGGATGAACGTCTATGCCGAGGCGTTGGAGAAGCTTCAGGCGATGGGGCTGGTCTATCCCTGTTTCTGTACCCGCGCGGAGATCGCCGCGAGTGCGAGCGCGCCGCACGGACCGGAGGGGCCGGTTTATCCGGGAACCTGCCGCCATCTGTCGAAGGAGGAGCGGACGGCGCGACTGGACCAACCGCATTGCTGGCGGCTGGATATGGGGGCAGCACTTGAAGCCAGTGCTCCCTCTCCCATCGAGGGAGAGGGCGTTTTGGCGTGGCACGATGAATATGCGGGCTGGATGCAGGCCGATCCCGCTTCAGCCGGCGACGTCGTGCTCGCACGCAAGGAGACGCCGACTTCCTATCACCTGGCGGTCACGATCGACGACGCCGCGCAGGGTGTGACCGATGTGGTACGGGGGGTCGATCTGTTCGGGGCGACGCATGTCCATCGCCTGCTCCAGGCGCTGCTGGGCCTGCCCACGCCCGAATATCACCATCATCCGCTTCTGATCGGGCCGGACGGCAAGCGCCTCGCCAAGCGCAACGGCGCGCGGCCGCTGGTGGAGCTGCGCGCCGAAGGGGCCGACCCGATGCAACTTGTCGCCGCGCTGCGCGCCGGCCAACTTCCGATTGGCGTCACCACCGACGCGGCCTAGAGGGGAAATATGAAGCTCTTTTTCGGCATCCTCATCATCGTCTGCATGATCGGTGCGGCGGTTTCGATCGTGCGCGGCGTGATCGCCATGCTTCGGCAGGACCATACCAGGCTGAACAGCGAAGGCGTGAGCGAATCCAGCGCGCAGCAGAACCGCATGATGTGGCGGCGCATCCAATTCCAGGCGCTGGCAGTGATCTTCGTCGTGATCCTGCTGCTGCTCGCGCGCAGCCAGCAGGGCTGATGGTCAAGCTCAACAAGATCTACACCCGCACCGGCGATGCCGGTCAGACCGGCCTGGTCGACGGGTCGCGCGTTTCCAAGGCGCATCCGCGCATGGCGGCGATCGGCGACGTCGACGAGGCCAATTGCGCGATCGGGATTGCCGCGGCATCGCTGGAGGACGGCCCCGCGCGCGAGATGCTGTCGCGCATCCAGAACGAGATGTTCGATCTGGGCGCCGATCTCGCGACGCCTGGCGAGGATTTTACCCCCGGCGAAATGAGCCTGCGCATCACGCCGGCTCAGGTCGAGCGGCTCGAACGCGAGATTGACGAAATGAACGAGGCATTGAGCCCGCTCACCTCCTTCATCCTGCCTGGAGGTCTGCCCGCCGCGGCGCAGCTTCATCTTGCCCGCGCGATTGTGCGCCGCGCCGAGCGGACGGCGGTTGCAGCCGCCGCCGAAATCAGCCTCAACCCGAGCGCACTTATCTATATCAACCGCCTGTCCGACCATCTGTTCGTGCTCGCGCGGCTGCTGAATATGGCAGCAGGTGGCGACATACTTTGGCGCCCGGGAGCAACGAGGGGTTGATTGGAGCGTTGACGCAACGATCTAAGGCCTAACCGCGCCGACCGGGGCGCACGGCTGAAGGGATATCCACATGGCCGCTCGCGCGCAGGAAGTGACGGATCCGCTTGACCTTCGTGCGGCCTATCAGCGCACCCGCGATCTTTCCGCCGCCATCGCCGCGCCGCTTTCGGACGCGGATGCGACGATCCAGCCGCATCCCGACGCCTCGCCCGCCAAATGGCACCTGGCGCACACCACCTGGTTTTTCGAGACCTTCGTGCTGCGCGATCACGTGCCCGGACACAGGCGCTATGACGAACGCTGGGCCTATCTTTTCAACAGCTATTACGAGGCGGAGGGCGCGCGCCACGCCCGCGACCGACGCGGTATGCTGTCACGGCCCCGCCTCGGCGAGATAATCGCCTGGCGCGCCGCCGTGGACGAACAGATTGCGGCCGCCTTGCCCGGGCTTTCGGATGCGGCCCGCGACCTGGTCACGCTCGGTATCAACCATGAGCAGCAGCATCAGGAATTGATGCTGACCGACATCCTCGCCAGCTTCGCCGCCAATCCGCTCGATCCGGCGGTATGGGATCATCCCCGCAACCAGCCCGCGCCGATGAGCGACATGGGGTGGGTCGAAGGCCGCGAGGGCATGGTCGAGATCGGCCATGCCGGCGGCGGCTTCGCCTTCGATTGCGAAGGCCCTCGGCACCGCGAACTGCTCGTACCGCATGCGCTCGCGGATCGCCCGGTCACCAATGCCGAATGGCGCGGGTTCATGGCCGACGGCGGCTACGAAAAGCCCGAATATTGGCTGTCCGATGGCTGGGCCTGGGTGAAGCGCGAGAAGATCGAAGCGCCGCTCTACTGGCGCCGCGACGGCGAAGGCGGCTGGCTCGCCTTCGCGCTGGATGGCCTCCATCCGCTACACCCCGCGGCGCCGGTGACGCATGTCTCGCATTACGAAGCCGACGCCTTCGCGCGCTGGGCGGGCGCACGGCTTCCGACCGAAGCCGAATGGGAAAGTGCAGCGCAGGGGCTCGATCCCACCCAGGGCACCCAGCTCGACGAAGCCGGCCCGGTTCGTCCGCGCGCCGCGCGGTGGAGCAATTCACCGAACCAGATGTTTGGCGACATATGGCAATGGACGGCGAGCGCCTTCCTGCCATTCCCCGGTTTTGCCCCCGCCAAAGGCGCGGTCGGTGAATATAATGGCAAGTTCATGAGTGGACAGTCGGTGCTCAAGGGCGCGAGCTGCGCGACGCCGCGCGGTCACAGCCGTGCCTCATATCGTAATTTCTTCTATCCCTGGCAGCGCTGGCAGTTCACCGGCGTCCGCCTTGCGAAGGATCTGTGATGCTCCGTTTGGATGAAGCTCAGACCCAGCGGATCGAGGCCGATCCCGCCTTCCTCTCCGACGTGATCGAGGGGCTATCGCAGCGCAAGAAGGCGATCCCCGCACGTTGGTTCTACGATCTTCGCGGATCGCAATTGTTCGAGGAGATCACGCGGCTCCCCGAATATTATCCGACGCGGACCGAAAGCGCGCTGCTGGCCGAACATTGCGACGAGGTCGGGCTGATCGCGGGCAAGGGCCGCGCGGTGGTGGAATTCGGATCGGGCTCCTCGCTCAAGACGCCACGCCTGCTCTCGTGCGTCGCGCCGTCGGCCTATGTGCCGATCGACATTTCGGGCGATTTCCTGCGCGAATCCGCCGCCGCGTTGCAGGAAAGCTTCCCCGAGCTGCCGATCGTACCGGTCGAGGCCAACTTCATGCATCCGGTGCCGCTGCCGGGCAGCGTCGCGGCGCTGCCCAAGCTCGGCTTCTTTCCCGGATCGACCATCGGCAATCTCGTGCCGCGATCGGGCGTGAACCTGCTGCGCGACATGATCGAAACGATGGGTGTGGGTTCGATGCTGCTGATCGGCATGGACCAGGTCAAGGACACAGACGTCCTGATCCGCGCCTATGACGATGCCGCCGGCGTGACCGCGGCGTTCAACCTGAACCTGCTCGAACGGATCAATCGCGAGCTGGGCGCGGACATTCCGGTCCATTGGTTCAAGCATCGCGCGGTGTGGAACGATACGTGGAGCCGGATCGAGATGCACCTCGTCGCGACGCGCGACCTGTCCTTCATGATCGCCGGCCGCCATTTCGAGATGCACGCGGACGAAACGATCCATACGGAGAACAGCCACAAATATACGCCGCGCAGCGGACGCCAACTGCTCGCCGCGGGCGGCTGGACACCGCTGCGTGAATGGTGGGACGCCAATCGGATGTTCTCGCTGGTCCTGGCCGAAGCCAGGCCGGAGCCGATGGCGCCTTAACTTCTTCCCGTTCGCCTTGAGCTTGTCGAAGGGCTGTACTGCCTTCATGAGCAGGAAAGGACCGTGCTTCGACATGCTCAGCACGAACGGAATGAGGTAATATGAAAACGGTAGGTGTTATCGGTGCCGGGCAGATGGGCGCGGGCATCGCGCAGGTCGCGGCGCAGTCGGGCTATCGCGTACTGCTCTCGGACATTTCGCTGGAAGCCGCCGAAAAGGGCAAGGCCGGCATCGCCAAGCGCCTCGACCGTGCGGTCGAGAAAGAACAGATTTCGCAGGCCGATGCGGACGGCGCGCGCGATCGGATCGAGCCACAGGCCGATTATGCCGCCTTCGCCGATGCGGACATCGTGATCGAGGCCGCGACCGAGCGTGAGCCGGTCAAGCGCGCGATCTTTGCCGAGGTCGGCAAGGTGATGACGGCGGACGCGATCCTCGCGTCCAATACCTCCTCGATTCCGATCACGCGGCTCGCGCAGGCCACGCCCGATCCAGCGCGCTTCATGGGCGTGCATTTCTTCAATCCCGTCCCGGTGATGAAGCCGATCGAGCTGATCCGCGGCCTCGCCACATCCGACGATACGGTCGCGAGGGTCGAAGCCTTCGCGCGGAGCCTGGGCAAGACCGTGGTCCACGCCAACGATGCGCCCGGCTTCATCGTCAACCGCGTGCTGCTGCCGATGCTGAACGAGGCGATCTTCGCGCTCGGCGAAGGCGTCGCGACGGTCAAGGATATCGACGCGGCGGTCAGCCTGGGTCTCAACCATCCGATGGGGCCGCTCACGCTCGCCGATTTCATCGGGCTCGACACCTGCCTGGAAATCGCCCGCGTCCTGCATGAGGGCACGGGCGACCCCAAGTTCCGCCCCGCGCCCTTGCTCGTCAAATATGTCGAGGCGGGCTGGCTCGGCCGCAAGACCGGCCGGGGCTTCTACGATTATTCCGGGCCGGAGCCGGTGCCGACGCGCTGAGGATCGGTCTCCTCCGGCTTCTTGGTGACGAAGTCGGGTAGCGGCCCGAATGTCTTGCCGACTTTGCGCATATGGCATGTGGCTGCCATTATGGCTTCGCGCGCAACCAGGCTGAAGCCGGTATCGGCCTGCCCCTCCCATTCATGCTGTCTTTCGTACATCTTTTTCGCTCCCGCCCACATTTCAGGGGTGGCAATGCGCGTGAACGGCTCGAGCAGCTTGAAATATTCGTGCACGAAGCCCTCGGCCTTCTCCGATGTCGGGTCGAGCGGCAGCGCCGCTTCGATCCGCGTGCTGAACTCACGCCATTTCGCCAGCTGGGCCAGGGGGTCATAATCGGGCTGCAATTCCTTGCGGCGCAGGCGCCAATGTTCGAGTTCCTCCGGCGTAAAATAGCGCTCGGTCACCTTCTTCAAATTTTCGGCTTCCATCGCCCCGTCTCCTGATTTGATCAGCGAGCAGAGCGTCTCGGCGTCGAGCGGCTCGCCTCGGTCGACGCGTGACTTTGCGGACAATAAAAGACGCTTGGCCTCGATCAGGCTGGCTTGACGCGCTTCGAGCGCCTCGACCTGCGCCGAGATCAACCGCCCGAGATCGGCCTCCTTGCCAGCCAGGATGCGACCGATGTCGGTCAGGCTGAATCCGGCAGCCTTGAGCACGACGACATGGTTCAATCGCGCCAGTTCGCCCGGCCCGTAGAGCCGCCGTCCCGAGCCGGTCCGCAGCGGCTGGACCAGCCCCCGCGCCTCGTAGAAACGCAGAGCGCGAGCGGTCAGTCCGGTGCGGCGGATCACCTCCGATATGTCGAGTGCCTGGTCCATGACGGCTGACTAGCGGTTGACGCTGGGTCAGCTTCAAGCGCTTTTTTCCGGATGACAGAAGCGCAAACGACGTTACGCATGACGCGCATGGAAACCACTGCGCCCAAGCTGCCCAAATCGCTCTTCGCCTCCATGTTGTTCTATGGCGGCATGGTCACGACCGCCGGCGTATTGGGCGTGAAGCAGATCGCGATCGGGCCGCTCTCGGTCGAAGCGGGCATCTTCGCCTTCCTGCTGCTGGTGATCATGGGAAGCTCTGTCACCGAACTGCACGGCAAGGAAGTGGCCGATACGATGGTGCGCTGGGGGTTCGTGCCCCTGATCGCGGCGGCATTGCTGATCCGGCTGGTGCTGATCCTGCCGACGGACCCCGGCATGTATCCCCCCGCGATCACCGCCTTCCCGATCGTGGTCGGCCAGGGCGCGCGGATGATGATCGCCGGGCTGATCGCCTACGGCACGTCGCAAACGCTCAACGTGCTGATCTTCTCGAAGCTCGCGCGCGGCGAGGGCAATCTCGTCTGGCTGCGCGGCATGATCGCGAGCGCGGTATCGCAGGTCGTCGATACACTGCTGTTCATCACGATCAGCTTCTATGGCGAGCGGCCGATCCTGGGGCTGATGGCGGGACAGATGCTCACCAAGGTGCTGCTCTCGGTTGTGCTGGTGCCCTGGCTGATCACCTTCTTCGTCGCGTTCGGCCGCAAGCTGGACCGCGCCTGACCCATCATCCGGCGAAAACTGGGATCTTCGGTCTCCGGTAACGCATGCAATCCGCCGCGATGCCTGCTTTCGCTGGCATGACGTGGACGCTAAAGGGCCGGTCATGACCAATTACGCGCCCGATCCCGCTCTCCTGTTCAAAGCGGAAACGCTCGCCGAGGCTTTGCCTTACATGCAGCGTTATGCGGGCAGCACATTCGTCGTGAAATATGGCGGCCACGCGATGGGCGATGCGGAGGCCGCCGAGGATTTCGCCGAGGACGTGGTGCTGTTGAAGGCGGTCGGCATCAACCCGATCGTGGTCCATGGGGGGGGGCCGCAGATCGGTGCGGCACTCAAGGCGCAAGGGATTGAGAGCCGCTTCGTCGACGGTCTCCGCGTCACCGACGCCGCGACCATGAAAGTTGCCGAGATGGTCTTGTCAGGCGCGATCAACAAAGAGATCGTGTCCTGGATCGCCGCAGAAGGCGGACGCGCGGTCGGCATCTCCGGCAAGGACGGCCGGCTCGTCACCGCGACCAAGGTGCAAAGCGAGCACGATCTGGGCTTCGTCGGCGAGCCCGACGATATCGACACGCGCATTCTCGACACCATCTCCAAAGCCGGCATGATCCCGGTGGTGGCGCCGATCGGCGTCGGCACGGACGGCCAGACCTACAATATCAATGCTGACACGATGGCGGGCGCGCTCGCGATCGCCACGGGTGCGGAACGATTGTTCCTGCTGACCGACGTTCCGGGCGTGCTCGACAAGGACAAGCGGCTGCTGAGCGATCTGACCCCGGCGGATATCGCGGTGCTCCAGGAGGACGGCACGATTCATGGCGGCATGATTCCCAAGCTCCAGACCTGCATCGACGCGGTCGAGGGCGGGGTCGATGCCGCCGTCATCCTCGACGGGCGCGTGCCGCACGCGATGCTGATCGAAATCTTCACCCGCCAGGGCGCAGGCACTCTGGTGCGCCAAGGCTGACGTGGCGCCGCCCCTGTGCTTGCGATAGGGTGCCCTCACAAATTGGACGGAACCGCCCCATGTTCATGGTTTTAGACATCATCCAGTTCCTGCTGCACATCGCGACCTGGATCATCATCATCCAAGCGGTGCTGTCGTGGCTGTTCGCGTTCAACGTGATCAACGCGCATAACGATTTCGTCCGCCAGTTCGCCTACGCGCTGAACCGGATGACCGAGCCGATGTATCGCCCGATCCGGCGGATCATGCCCGATTTCGGCGCGCTCGATTTCTCGCCTCTGGTGGTGCTGCTGCTGATCCAGATCGTGTCGGGCATCATCATCCCGCATATCGAAGCCAGCATGAGCCCGGCGCTGGTGGGCGCATGAGCGCCGCGATCATCGACGGGAAGGCTTTTGCCGAGGGTCTGCGCGCGCGCGTCGGAACGCTGGCCGCGGACTTCACCGCCAGGGCCGGCCGCCAGCCCGGTTTGACCGTGGTGCTGGTCGGCGAGGATCCGGCGAGCGCGGTCTATGTCCGCTCCAAGGGCAAGGCGACCGAAGCCGCCGGCATGAAGAGCGACACGATCCGCCTGCCTGCCGAGACGAGCGAGGCGGAGCTGCTCGATGTGGTGCGTAAGCTGAATGCCGACGGTACGGTCGACGGCATCCTGGTGCAGTTGCCCCTGCCCAAGCATATCAACGAAAATGCGGTGATCGCGACGATCGATCCCAACAAGGATGTCGATGGCTTCCATCCGGTGAATGCAGGCCGGCTTGCGACCGGGCTCAACGGTTTCGTGCCGTGCACGCCGCTCGGCTGCCTGATGCTGCTCAAGGATCGCCTGGGCGATCTGGCGGGCAAGGAAGCGGTGGTGATCGGCCGTTCCAACATCGTCGGCAAGCCGATGGCGCAGTTGCTGCTTGGCGAAAGCTGCACCGTCACGATCGCGCATTCTAAAACGAAGGACCTGCCGAATGTCGTCCGCCGCGCGGACATCGTGGTTGCAGCGGTCGGACGTCCCGAAATGGTCAAGGCGGATTGGATCAAGCCGGGCGCGGCGGTGATCGACGTCGGCATCAACCGGATCGACGCGGGCGAAGGCAAGACCCGCCTGGTCGGCGACGTCGCCTTCGACGAGGTCAAGGAGGTCGCGGGCGCGATCACCCCGGTGCCGGGCGGCGTCGGGCCGATGACGATCGCAGTCCTGCTTCGCAACACGCTGGTCGCGGCGCATCGCAATGCGGATGTGCCGTTGGCAAAGGGCACGATTTGATCGCAGCCCTGCTTCTCGCCGCCGCAGTGCCGCCGGTCGAACAGGCCGAGCGGGCCTTCGCCGCAGCAGCGCAGACCAAGGGGCAATGGACGGCGTTTCGCGAGTTCGCGGCCCCCGATGCACGAATGCTGCTCGATGGGCTGCAACCGGCCGGGCCGTTTCTGGAGAACCGGAAGGACCCGCCGGTGGCGGTGATGTGGTGGCCCGCGCATACCGTCACATCCTGCGACGGCAGCATGGCGTTTTCGACCGGCCCCTGGATTCGCAGGGGCGGCCAGGCGGCAGGGCGCTATTTCACGATCTGGCGACATGACGGATCAGGTTGGCACTGGGTCTATGACGGCGGCACGGACACGACGTCGCCATCGCCGGCTGGCGACAAGGTAAGCGCAATCCGCGCCTCGTGCGGTCAAGGTTCGCCGCCTTCGCCGCCGGAATTCAACGTCGCCGGTGGCGGGGCAGCGCGTGACGGCACGTTGATATGGAGTCTGGTGAAGGCAAGGGCCGGAAAGTTCAATCTGGTCGTGATCTATCGTGATGGTCGGAACTGGAAGACAGAGGAGGCGATCGTCGGCTGATGCTGGGCCTATTCCTCTCGGCCTTCGTCACATTCTTCGTGGTGATCGATCCGCCCGGCTGCGCGCCGATCTTCGCCAGCCTGACGCGCGGCGGCAGCGAGGCGCATCGGCGTGCCATGGCGCTCCGCTCGACCGGCATCGCCACCATCATCCTGATCCTGTTCGCCTTGGTCGGAGAGCCGTTGCTGACCTCGCTCGGCATCAGCCTCGACGCCTTCCGCATCGCGGGCGGGATCATGGTCTTCCTGATCGCGATCGAGATGGTGTTCGAGAAGCGCACCCACCGCCGCGAGGAACGCGCCGAGGAAATCCAACGCCGCCATGCCGAGGAGCATAAGGAAGAACCCGAAGACATTTCGGTCTTTCCGATGGGCATCCCGATGATCGCGGGCCCGGGATCGATCGCGACGGTGATGCTGGTCACCTCGCGCAACCATGGGCTGCACCTGGCGGTGGTGCTTGCCGCGCTGGCGGCGGTGCTGGTCACCACCCTGGTCTCGCTGCTCGCGGCGGGCGCGATCATGCGCGTGCTCGGCGATAAATTGGAAGCGATGATCACGCGCGTGTTGGGGGTGCTGCTCGCGGCGCTTGCCGCGCAATATGTGGTCGACGGGATCAAGGCGAGCTTCAGCTAGGATGGCGCTCGAACTTCGGCCCAATTGCGAATTTTGCGACAAGGATCTGCCACCCGGGGCGACCGACGCGCGCATCTGCACCTATGAGTGCACCTTCTGCGCCGACTGCGTCGACACGAAGCTTTTCAACGTCTGCCCCAATTGCGGCGGCGGCTTCACGGCCCGCCCGATCCGCCCTGCTGGCGAATGGCGCCCCGGCCTATCGGTTGCGCAACGTCCTCCTTCCACCAAGCGGCGGTCGCTAAGTTATGACCTGGCCGACATCGAAGCCCTGTCGCTGAAGCTGCGCGATACCCCGCCGGAACGGCGTTAGGGCTCGACCCGATAGGTGCCGTGGCCTTCGCTCACACGGTCGCCGCGGAAGCGCAGAATCTCGAACCGCTCGGCCCCGCCGTTCATGCGGAAGCCGATCAGCAGCGAATCCACGCCCGCGAAAAGGCCGGTCAGATCGAAATGGAGATCGGGCACCAGCGCGAGCGCCGCGCTCCAATAGGCACGCAATGCGTCCTTTCCGTGCAGCACGCCATCGCTCTCGGGCACGACCTTGACCGCGAGCGGAGAGGTGAAAACCACGTCGTCGTGGAACAATGCCATCACCGCATCCAGATCATGCGCATTCCACGCGGCCAGCCAGCGGTCGGCAAAGGGTCGGGGATCGATCATCAGTTGAGCCTCCGCCACAGGCGATAGGGCGAATTGTCGGGCAGCTTCACCGGCTGCAACCAGGCCGGCACCTGGCCATGCAATATCTGCGCGTAGAAGCCCTTGGGCGCCTCGCTCAGATAGACGGTCGATTCGGGGAAGCCGGGGCAGATCAGCAACAGGCTTGCGCCGTGACGCCGCATCACGTCGTGCGCAAATTCGGGGTCCGGATTGCGGAAGCTGTGCTGGACGTCGAGAATCGCGTCGCCCGCGCGATGATAGGGTCCGGCGATGGCGTCGTGATGCGTCACCGCGATCAGGCGCGGACCGAGATCGATGAAGGTCAGGATCGTCGCCGGCGGCAGTTCCGCGATCGGATGCAGCGCCGGCAGCGTCGGGCAGCGCCGCGCTGCCTGGTCCACCTTTACGCGATACGCGGTCTTATGTTGGGGTATCGCTTCCTCGATCAAACCCGAGAAATCGCCCGAGACGAGCAGGAACACGCCGACGGTGCCGAACACGCGGACCAGGACGTTGCGATGCTCGAGCGTCCAGCCGACCATCGGCCAGCCCATCGCGGTGGCACCGATCACGCCCATCAGCTGCGAGCTGGGTCCCGCGCGCGTCTGCCAGAAGAGCAGAAGCGCCGAGAAAAGCGAGAGCAGCAAAACCAAAGCCCAGGGAATCGCCTTCTCGGTCCCGCGTGCTCGCCAGAAAGACCAGGCCGCGCCGATCACGCCGATCACCGACAGCGAAAGCGTGGGAAAGGCGATGCGCCAACCGTGCGTATAGAGCGGCTTGGCTTCCTTGATGTGGCTGAACCAGAGCTTGTCCGCCTCGGGCGAGAGATGTTCCGGTCGACCGAGGCACTGCGGGAAAGCCCCCGCATAGGCGCCACAGATGGTCACGCAGGCGGCGATCGCTGCGGCGATGCGCTGCCAGCGCTGTGCGAAGGGCAGTGCGCCCAAGGCGAACAGAATTGCGCCCGATCCGACCAGCGTGGAAAGATAGACCGGCGTCAGCGCGTCGCACAGCATCTGTTCGTTGTCGAACGAGCCAAAGACGAGGTAGCCGAAGGCGGTACCTGCGGCGAGGCTGATGCCATAGCCCTGCAGCCGCCGCGCCTGCGCGCCTTCCAGCACCCACCAGAGCAGGATCAGTCCGCCCACCACCGCGAGATAGGGCAGCAATTCGAGCCCGATCGTAAGCGAGAAGGCGGTCGCGAATCCCGCGGTCAGCCCGCCGCGGAAGCGCTTGCCGTCGGCCATGCCGGCAACCGCGACGATCAGGCTGGCCAATTGCCAGCCATGATGGTCGATGCGCAGCGGCATCCACATCAGCAAGGTGGTGTTGGCGCAGGCGAGGATCGCGGCCGCAAGGAAAAAGGACCAGCGATCGACCAGCCGCCGTACGGTCAGCATCAGCCCATAGAGCGCGGGCCCGATCGCGAGCATCGGCGCGATCGCGCACGCCCAGCGCGCGGCTGCCTCGCCACCGACGAAGGGCCGCAGGATCAGCATCAAGGCCGCGATCGGCAGGTCGACCAGACGCGACCAGTGGATCGAGATGCCGGCCGGCGGATCGATCCGGTGCTGGCGCAGATCGTACCAGCCCTGCCCGTCGAGCAAGGCCCGCACCTGCGCGAAGCGCATATTGTCGTCGGTATCGCCGAGCGCGAACCAGTGGATCGCATTCCACTTGTACCAGAGCATATAGACGACGAACGCGGCCCAGCAGGCGAAAAACCAGCGGCGCCAGTAAGTCGGTTGATCCGTCGTTTCGCTCACCGCTCTTCCCTCACAGGTGGCAGCGCTCTAGAGCCATCCCGTTGTCCGGGGAAGCGCTTCGCGCGTCCTTTGAGGCAGGACGAATAGGGGATGCGGGTTTGACGGCGATGGCGCGCAAGCGCGAAATGTTCTGGCAGATCGTGCGCTATGGCGTGAACGGCAGCATCGTCACCGCACTTTATTCGGTGGTGCTGGCCTCGCTCGACAGCTGGACGCACCTGCCGCTGCAGCTCTGCAATTTCGCGGGCTATATCGCGGCGCTCTGCCTCGGTTATTTCCTCCATTCGAAGGTGACGTTCCGCAATCACGGCACGCGCGACCGGGCGAGCCAGATCCGCTTCGTGGTGGCATCGGTTCCCAGCTACGCGCTCAATGCCTTCTGGGCCTGGCTGTTGGCCGACGCGCTCAAAATGCCGCATTGGACGATTTACCTGCCGATCTGGTTTGTAACCCCTGCTATGATCTTCGCCTTGAACCGCTGGTGGGTGTTCCAGTGAAAGTCGTCTCGTCCAACAATAATCCCCGCAACAAGCCGGTCGCGGCGGTCGCCAAGCGCCCGCTCGTCTCGGTGATCGTGCCGGTCAAGGACGAGGAGGACGCGATCCAGCCTTTCATCGCGCGCGTCAGCGCGGTGCTGGATGCGTTGCGTGATCCGGCGGGCGACGCGATCCTTTGGGAAATATTGTTCGTCGACGATGGCAGTTCGGACGCCACGCTCGCCGCGATCATGACCGCCAACATGCGCGACCCGCGCATCGTCGGCATCTCACTCTCCCGCAATTTCGGCAAGGAGGCGGCGCTTTCGGCCGGCCTCGATCACGTCCGGGGCGAAACCGTGATCCCGATTGATGTCGATCTGCAAGATCCGCCCGAAGTGATCGGCGCGATGCTTGATGAGTGGCGGCTGGGCAACGAGGTCGTGTTCGGCGTGCGCAAGAACCGCATGACCGACAGCCTGCCCAAGCGGCTTACCGCGGACCTTTATTACCGCGCGCACAATTGGCTGAGCGAGGACAAGATTCCCGAACATGCAGGTGATTTCCGCCTGCTCGACCGCAAGGTGGTCGAGGTGATCCGCGCGATGCCCGAGCGCAACCGCTTCATGAAGGGGCTCTTTTCCTGGAGCGGCTTCCGGCAATCGGCGGTCTATTATGACCGCGCCGAACGCTCGGTCGGCCGGACCAAGTTCAATTACCTCAAGCTGTGGAAGCTGGCGGTCGACGGCATCACCTCTGCCTCGACCGCACCGCTGCGCGTCTGGTCCTATATCGGCTTCGTCATTGCTGCGATCGCGCTACTCTACGCCCTGTTCCTGATCGGCCGGGTCGTGCTCTACGGCATCGACGTCGCTGGCTATGCATCGATGATGGTCGCGGTGCTGTTCCTGGGCGGGGTGCAATTGCTCTCGCTCGGCATCCTCGGCGAATATGTGGGCCGCATATTGGTCGAGACCAAGCGCCGCCCGATCTATATCGTGCGGGAGACGATCGGCGACACGGGCGACGACGTCGCCTGATGGAACGCCATGTCTATGAACGGATGGCGGAGATCGACCGCGACCATTGGTGGTTCGTCGGCCGCCGCAGGATCCTGACCGGCCTGCTCGAACGCTGGCGCCCAGCGAAGGGCCCGCTCCGCATCCTGGAGGTCGGCTGCGGCACCGGCGGCAATATCGCCATGCTGCAGCAATTCGGCACGGTCGATGCGATCGAACCAGACGATTATGCGCGCGCTTTCGCGTCCGAGCGGACGGGTGTGTCCGTCAAGGGCGGCTATCTGCCCGACGTGCCGCTGAAGGACGGGCATTACGACCTGATCGTGCTGCTCGACGTGCTCGAGCATATTCCGGATGACAAGGGCGCGCTCCAGGCACTCCGGCCCAAGCTCGCGCCCGGCGGGCGGCTGGTGCTGGCGGTGCCGGCGATGCCCAGCCTGTGGAGCGGGCACGACGTCGCACACCATCATCAGCGGCGCTACACCAAGCGGACCCTGGAGGCTGTGGTGAAAGCGGCGGGCTTCCGCGTGGTACGGCGCACCGCATTCAACACGATCCTGCTGCCCGCGATTGTCGGCATACGTTGGCTCAACAAATTGCTGGGCCGCGAAGGCGGCGACGAGGATCGGATTCCGCCCGCACCGGTCAACGGATTCCTGACCTGGCTATTCGGATCGGAGCGTCACGTCGCGGTGCGAGGCTTGTTCCCGGCGGGCGTATCGATCGCCCTGGTCGCCGAGCCCAGCGCGGGCTCCGGCATCACTTCCGACCAGGGCGGGCGCGGCCCGACCCGGTAGAGGATCCCGCTCTCGCCGCCATTCCAGATCGGCGTCAGACCCGGGAAGCTGTTCCATTTCGCCTTGGGCATGTCGATCAGCCAGACATAATCGAATGCGTCGTGCGGCAGGTTGTTGAGCCCATCGGGGTAGCGCTTGGCGCGACGATCGGTGCAGCGGCGCGGGCGCAGTATCTCGGTTGGATCCTCGGCATAACCCTTGGCCGGCGCATATTTGATCCGCACCAATTGCGCGCCCGGATCGGTCCACTGACCGTTGGCGAAGGCGCCGCGCCGGACGATCGCCATCGCGCCGAGATGGTCCATGCGCGATGTTTCCCACCACGAGAGGCACGGCAGATTGACCTCGACGAAAACGCGGCTGCCCGGCTTGACCAGGTTCAGCGCGGCGAGCTGATGCGCGTTGGCGCGGTCATGCGCCGCGAAATCGTCGGTCAATATGCCCATGCGCAGCACGAACAAGGCGGTCGCCGCCGCCGCCACGATCGCCGATTGGCGCCGCGATGGCGTGGCCAGTGCCAGCGCCGACACCGCGATCAGCATCACATAGGGTGCCAGCCGCATATCGGCATAGGCCGATCCGAATAATATGCGCGGCAGCAGGATATAGGCCAGGATCAGCATCAGCGAAGCGATGCCGAGCGTGCGATTCATCCGCACCCACACGCCCGCCAGGCCGAACGCGATCAGCCCCCACAAGAGATAGACGCAGGCGAGATCGAACTCCATCTCGGTGTTGCGCAGGATCGAGACCATATAGACATATTTGGCGCGCCATCCGAACCAGCCGACATTGACGCCGCTCGCATCCCCGCTCCGCCAGATCACCAGCAGCAACAAGGGCGGTGCCAGCGAGAGACAGGAGATTCCGCCTTGCCAGATACTGGGCAGGAACTTCTTGCCCGCGTCGCGCGCGCGCACCGTCTCCGCGCCGAACGCAAGCAGGCACAGCACCGCCCAGCCAAAAATATGCGCGGTGGTGAGGGCCAATCCGATCAGCACGAACAGGGCATGGCGCAACGTCCAGCGCCCCTGCCGCCCGAGCCGGAGCCACAAGGCATAAGCATTGAGCGCCAATGCCATCGACAGCAGGAAATTGAGGAAGCCCCAGATTAGCGGAAAACTATAAGCGAGCGGCAGCGCGAAGAGGGCAGGCGGCGGCACGCGGCCATGCGCCTCATGCGCGGTCCAGAGCAATCCGCTCGCGGTCAGCATCACGATGCCGATCACGATCAGCTTCACACCGAGCTCCAGTCCGAAGATCTTGGCCATCGGCACGATCAGCAGATCGACGCCGAGGTTGGCGATGAACGCCCAGTGGAAGCTGAAATAGTCCTTGAGCAAAGGATCGTTCGGATTGCTGAGCTGGATCCGGTAACGGCCCATATGTTCGGGCAAATCGGTCAGCGGCGGGATCGTCGGGTAGATCAAAGGCACCGCGGCCAGCAGCACCATCAGGATCAGGAACCATCGACTGTTCCACCAGCCAGCAGGCGTTTCGACCGGGGGGCCTGAGCGGAACATCGGGTCCCTCTTATGGCTTTGCGAGCCACCGCGACAAGTGCCTGCAAAGGCCTTAAGTCAAACAATCATGCGCGAACCACGCACAATCTGGATGGCCGCCGCCTTGCTTGCCGCAATCGGGATCGGCTTGCGGACCTGGAATCTGACCGGCAACCCCATGTGGCTGGACGAAGCCTATAGCGCTTACGCCGCGGAGCACGGCTTCGGTTTCCTGTGGCATGTGGTGCCGCTCTACGAAAGCCATCCCCCCTTCTATTACACCCTACTTCATCTGTGGGCATTGGCCTTCGGCAATGGGTTGGCGTCGCTCCGGCTGTTCGGATGGATCTTCGGCGTCGCGACATTGCCTGCGCTTTGGCTGGTCGCCGGCCGGATGGGAGGCTGGATCGGTTGGGAAATCACCGCATGCCGGCAACTCCAGCTCGCAGCAATCGGGCTGGGCAGCCTGTCGATCGCGCTGGTCGAGATGACGCGCGAGATTCGCCCCTATCCGCTGATGATCCTGATTTACACGGTGGAGATCGGTCTGATCCTGCGGCTCGCGACGCGGACGGAGCGAGGCCAAGGCCTCGCGGGCCGCGCATTGGCTTTATATCTGCTGCTGCTCGAAATCCTTGTCTGGCTGCACAATCTCGGTGCGCTGTACGGGTTGGCGCTGACGATCGCGGTGGCGATCGCTTTGCCTTTGTCCCGGCTCGCGCGCCGGGACTGGGCCGTACTGATCGCGGGCCACGCGCTGGTCGGCTTGTTCTATCTGCCATGCCTGATGATCATTCGGCGCCAGGCGGCGGTTTGGACGGTGCACACCTGGCTCCAGTTCAAACTCGATTGGGGCCTGCTCGATCATCTGATGACGCTTTATGGCGTGCCGGGCTGGATCGGCTTCGCCAGCCTCGTCCTCGTCGTGTTGGGCATTGCTGCGTTGCGCGGGACGTCGCACGGCACGCGGCTCACCGCGATGCTGCTGGTGCTGGCATTGCTGCCGCCGCTCGTCGCGGTGATCCTGTCGATGACGGTCGCGCCCGTGTTCGTGACCCGGATCATGACCGCGACCGCCGTCCCCGCGATCCTGCTGCTGGCGGTAGGGGTCAGTGCATCCGGCCGCTACCGCATCCTCGGCCTTGGAGGGGGAGTCCTGCTCGGAGGATCACTGATCAGTGCGGAAATCCAGGCGCGGATGGGGCCGCCGATGCAGGACTGGTATCCTACCGTCACCTGGCTGGCGCAACGCTTTCAGCCCGGCGACCAGGTCTTCGCTTATCCCAACGAAGGCAAGCTGCCGCTCCAATATGCCTTGCGCGACAAGGGGCTGAACTACCCGATCCGTGCGATCCCGCGCGACGTGCCCGCACTGGAGGATCGACATGGCACGCACCCGACCGGCACGCGCGGCGTTTCCTCGCTGCCCCAGGCCGAGCTGCACGCCATAGCGGAAGAGCCCGCGACCAGGGCAGTCCCCACCATCTGGCTGCTGCGGCTGGGCGCGGAGAGCTACGATCCCGGGGACCTGTTCCTGAAGGAACTGCACCGGGATCGCTACATCGTCCGGTCCTGGCACGACGGACCGATCGACATCATCGGGTTACGGCTGCGGACGCTGGCACCGTCGCCGGTCAAACAGCCGCAAGTGCCTGCTCGAAGTCCGCAATAAGGTCGTCCGCATTCTCGACGCCGATCGAGATGCGCACCAGATTGTCGCCGATCCCGAGCGCCCTCTTGCGCTCTTCCGGCACCGACAGATGGGTCATGCCCGCCGGATGGCTGGCAAGCGTCTCCGTCCCGCCCAGGCTGACCGCCAGTTTCGCGATCTGGAGCGCGTCGAGGAAGCGGAATGCCTCTGCCTCACCGCCCTTCAGGTAAAGCGAGAAGGTAGATCCCGCCCCGGTGCAGTGACGCCGATAGATATCCGCCTGGCGCGAGCCTTCCTCAAGGAAGCCGAGATAGCCGACATGCTCGACCTTGGGATGCTGGCGCAACCAGCCGCACACCTTGGCCGCATTCTCGCCCGCCCGGCTCATGCGCAATTCCAGCGTCTCCAACGAACGCAGCAGCATCCAGGCAGGGTGCGGATCGAGGATCGTGCCGATCGTATTGCGCATCAGCCGGATCGGGTTGAGCGCGGCCTTCGAACCGACCGCCCCGCCCGCGACAAGGTCGCTATGCCCGCCCGCATATTTGGTCAGGCTGTAGAGCACGATGTCCGCGCCATGCTTGAGCGGCTGCTGCCAGAGCGGGCCGAGGAAGGTATTGTCGATCACGACCAAAGGCTTCTGGTCCCCGAACAGCGCGTCGCGCGACGCGGTGACTGCCTCGATATCGACCAGCGCATTGGTCGGATTGGCCGGGCTTTCGAGATAGATGAGCGGTACGCGCCCGCTTGCCCTCGCCTTGGCCAGCACCGCGTCGATCTCCTCGCGCGTCGCGCCCGCGGGGAAATCGAGCCAGTTGATGCCGAAACGGCCAAGGATCTTGCCGATCAGGGTCTCGGTCGCGGCGTAAAGTGGCGCCGAATGGACGATTGTGTCGCCCGGCTGGACCATCGCCAGCAATACGGTCGCGATCGCCGACATGCCGGACGAGAAGGTAAGCGCGTCCTCGGCGCCCTCCCAGATGCCGAGCCGATCCTCCAGTATTTCCTGATTGGGGCCGTTGAAGCGCGAGTAAACGAGGCCTTCGGCGCCGCCCGGACGCTTGCCGGTGACGCCTTCGAAGAAGCGCTTGCCGTGGGCCGCGCTCTCGAAAACATAGGTCGAGGTGAGGAAGACCGGCGGCTTGAGCGAGCCTTCGGACAAAGCGGGATCGAAACCGTGTCCCATCATCAGGGTCGATGGACTCAGGCGGCGGCCGCCTATTTCGAGCGCATGCTCTCGCGGACGACGGCGGGGTTCGCCGGCCGTGAGGTCGGCTTCGGTGGGTGTGGGAGTCTTGGCCAAGGGATTGGACCTTTGCGAACATGTTGTGCGGCGCCCGCCGCTTTGGACGAGGCCTTGTCATGCGGCCCTTCTCCCAAATTCGGGCGATCAGGAGAAGGGCCGTCGGACATGTTCGAACGCGCGTCATTCAGCCGCGGAAGAACAGGAAATTGAGGATGATCACCACACCCAGCGGCAGGCCGAGCAGCCACAACAGGAAGGCTCTGCCCATCGGCACTCTCCCGCAGCCGGCCCTCGATCGGCCGTGCTTGCGGAGGCGCAACGAGCTTGGTTCAGGCCTGTTCCGACTCGGGCGCGCTGTCGCGGAAGAAGGGTTCGACCGTGCCGTTCAGCTTCATCGTGAGCGGATTGCCCTTGCGATCGCGCGTCTTGGCCATGGCGAGCCGCACCCAGCCCTCGCTCACGCAATATTCCTCGACGTTGAAGCGTTCCTGGCCGTTGAAGATGATGCCGACGCCGCGCGCGAGCGCATCCTCATCGTAGAAAGGGCTGCGTGGATCGACCGAAAGGCGGTCGGGCGGGGTCGGAGTCGTATCGGTCATGCGTGCGCCATAGCGGGGTTGAATCAACGCGTCATCCCGGGCTCGGTCAGGCCTGAGCGCGGACGGCTTTCTATTCCCAGGCGGCCGAATCGAATCGGATCGGGCGGCCCACCGCCTTCGCCGCGAGCGCGCCGTCGCGCATCACGCTCTGGCCACGGATGATCGTGCCGACCGGGCGCCCGGTAATCTCCATGCCGGTGAAGGGCGACCAGCCGCAGCGCGAGGCGAGCCAATCCTCCTCGATCGTCCATTTGGCCTTGAGATCGACCAGCGTGAAATCGGCGTCGTAGCCCGCCGCGATCCGGCCCTTGCCGGTCATGCCGAACACGCGCTGCGGCCCGGCCGAGGTCAGCTCGACCAGCCGCTGCAGGCTCAACCGTCCATGCGCGACATGGTTGAGCATCAAGGGCAGCAAGGTCTGGACGCCCGGCATGCCGCTGGGGCTGTCGGGATAGGTTTTGGCTTTCTCGTCCTTGGTATGCGGCGCGTGATCGGAACCGAGCACGTCGGGCACGCCCTGGTTGAGCCAGAACCACAGCCCCTCGCGATGCGCGCCGGAACGGATCGGCGGGTTCATCTGCGCATAGGTGCCGAGCCGCGGATAAGCCTCCTCGCCCGCCAGCGTGAGATGCTGGGGCGTGACCTCGCACGTCGCGATATCCTTGTTCTGCGCGATATATTCGAGCTCGGCGGGCGTGGTTACGTGCAGGATGTGGATCGGCCGCCGCGCGGCGCGCGCGAGGCGCAGGATCCGCTGCGTCGCCAGCATCGCGCTCTCGTCGTCGCGCCACACCGGATGCGAGGACGGATCGCCCGACACACGCTCACCCAGGCGCGCCTGCATGCGCGGCTCGTCCTCGGCATGGATCGCGACGCGGCGACGGCCGTGCGCCAGCACGCGCGCCAGCTCCGAATCCTCGGACACGAGCAAATCGCCGGTCGAGGCGCCCATGAATATCTTGACCCCCGCCGTGCCTGGCAGCCGTTCGAGCTCCCCCAGCAGATCGGCATTGGCGCTGGTCGCGCCGACATAGAATGCATGATCGCACCACATCCGCCCTTCGGCGCGCGCCAGCTTGTCGTGGATCGCGCTCTCGCTGTCGGTGTTGGGCTTGGTGTTGGGCATTTCGAACACCGCCACGACGCCGCCCAGCACCGCCGCGCGGCTGCCGCTTTCCAGATCCTCCTTGGCCTCCAGCCCCGGCTCGCGGAAATGGACCTGGCTGTCGATCACGCCCGGCAGCACGGTCAGCCCGGTGCAATCGATCGTCTCGCCCGCATCGCCGGCCTCCCCGATATGGACGATCTTGCCGCCGCGCACACCGACTGAGGCCTGAAGGGGTCCGCCCGGCGTCCAGACATTGCCGTTCTTGAGGAGAAGATCGTAGGCAGCCACAGGCGACTCCATTGGCAGAGGCGGTTGCGTTCCCTACCTCGCGAACATGACCGCGACCACCCTTAGCGACCGCGCGATCGTCCGGCTTTCGGGCGAGGACGTGCGCGGCTTCCTCCAGGGTCTCGTCACCAATGACGTGACCGGCCCGCTCCCCGTCTGGGCGGGCCTGCTGACCGCACAAGGCAAGGCCTTGTTCGATTTCCTGATATGGGCGGATGGCGACGACCTTCTGATCGATTGCGAGGCCGCTCAGGCCGACGCGCTGATCCGCCGCCTAACCCTTTATCGCTTGCGCCGCCCGATCACGATCGCGCGCGACGACGCGCTTGCGGTTCACTGGTCGCCGGCGGGCGACCGGGGAGTGCCGGACCCGCGCCTTGCCGCGCTCGGCCGCCGCTGGATCGCGCCTCCCGACGGCGCCGTTGCCGGATGGCGCGCGCATCGGCTGGGGCTGGGCGTGGCCGAGGGCGTGGCCGAATTGGGATCGGACAAGACGTTGTGGCTCGAAACCAATGCCGCCGAGCTGCATGGCGTGAGCTTCGACAAGGGTTGTTATGTCGGCCAGGAGAATACGGCGCGGATGAACTGGCGGCAGAAGGTCAATCGCCGCCTTGCGATAGCACGGACCGACGACGATCCAGGCAAGAAGGCCAATGTCTATTATCCCGATCTCGGGCTCGCGGTGATGCGCGTGTCGGCCGATCGGCTGGCCCTCGCCGGAGAGGCAGTAAAAAGCGAATACTTCGTCCGTCCCGACTGGCTCATGGCCGCGATTTCGCGACCGGCGGGAATGTAAACTATCTTTGCCGGATCGGCGTTAACTACCTATTGGCATTGCAAAAGCCGCAACTTCAAGTTATCCACAATCCCAAGGCAGAGGCGTTTGGCCCCCTACAGTCCTTCGCGACTCGGGTCCCGGACGGTCAACAGACCAAAAACAAAAAACAGGTTTGACCGGGGACGCGGCACCAGTGCCGTAAAGCGAGAGTGGGGACTCATCAATGCGTATGTCTGTCGTTCGGGCGGCCATAGCCGCCGCCGGCCTTGTTGGGGCGGCGAGTTTCTCATCGGCCGCATTGGCTACGGACTTCTCGATCAATACCAATGTGCCGGGCGGCAGCGCCTGGGTGATCGATCCGCCGGGCTATATGGTCGGCACGCTGCATGACGGTGGCTACAATGTTACCGCCTATATCGGCGTGATCGACCTCAAGGGAACGCTGGTCAACAATCCGAACGCCGGGCTGACCGACCTCAAGGTATTCTGCATCGACGTGAACGACGATCTGCGCGGCGGCACCTTCACGGAAAGCTCGATCGCCGATCTCGAGAATCCCGGCGCGACCAACATGAATGTGCACTACACGGCACAGCAGGTTACCGACCTGACCAAGTTCCTCGCTTATGTCGACACCCAGGGGGTGACCAATGCGCTGACATCAGCGGTGGCGCAGCTCGGCGTGTGGGAAATCATCAGCGAAGCCAATGATACCAATTGGAACCTGACAAACGGCAACTTCTACATCACCGGCATGGACAGCAGCGTGCTGACGATGGCTAACAGCTGGCTTGCCAGTTCGCGCAGCCAGTCCACCGTCGGCTACACCTTGCATGTGCTGGACCCGGATGCGGGCAATCAGACGCAGGCGTTCGTGACGCACATTCCGGGCGACAGCACCACGATCGGCGTTCCCGAGCCGGCGACCTGGGGCATGATCGTACTGGGCTTCGGCCTGCTCGGCTCGGCGCTCCGCCGCCGCAAGGAAGAGGCATTATTCGCTAATTAGAGCTGCAATGGGGGAGAGCCCGGGTGGCGCGCCGCGCGACGCCCGGGCTTTTAAATTCGATACTTTTGGTTTGGGGACCAAAAGGAAGGGGCCCGGTTCAGTAGAACCGGGCCCCTTTTTCATGCGTGTAGCGAGCCGCCGCCTCAGGCGGCGAGCTTGCGCAGCACGTAGGGCAGGATGCCGCCGTTGAGGAAATAATCGAGCTCGTTGACCGTATCGATCCGGCACCGCGCTTCGAAGGTCGTCGTGCTGCCATCAGCGCGCCTGACCTTGACCGTCACCATCTGGCGCGGGCGCAGGCCGGAGACGTTGTCGATCGTGAATTGTTCGGTGCCGTCGAAGCCCAAGGTCTTGCGGTCGACACCCTCCGGGAATTGCAAGGGCAGCACACCCATGCCGACCAGGTTGGACCGGTGGATGCGCTCGAAGCTTTCGGCGATCACCGCACGCACACCCAGCAGGTTTGTGCCCTTGGCCGCCCAATCGCGCGACGAACCGGTGCCATATTCCTTGCCCGCGACGATCACGAGGCTGGTGCCGTCCGCTTTATATTTCTGCGCGGCGTCATAGATCGCCAGCGTTTCGCCCGTAGGCACATATTTGGTCATGCCGCCTTCGACGCCCGGCACCATCTCGTTGCGGATACGGATGTTCGCGAAGGTACCGCGCATCATCACTTCATGGTTGCCGCGGCGCGCGCCGTAGCTGTTGAAATCGGCCTTCGAGACCTGATGCTCGTTCAGATAACGGCCCGCCGGGCTGTCGACCTTGATCGAGCCCGCCGGAGAGATGTGGTCGGTCGTGATCGAATCGCCGAGGATGGCAAGCGGGCGCGCATCGACGATGTCCTCGACCGGCTTGGGCGTCATCGTCATGCCCTCGAAATAAGGCGGGTTCTGCACATAGGTCGAGCCCGCCGACCAAGTATAGGTATCCGAACCTTCGACCTGAATGCCGCGCCACTTGGCGTCGCCTTCGAACACATTGGCATAACGGGTGCGATACATGTCACTGTCGATCACGGAGCCGATCAGATCGGCGACCTCCTGGTTGGTCGGCCAGATATCCTTGAGCATCACCGGCTTGCCGTCCTCGGTCGTGCCGATCGGGGTGGTCGTGATGTCGTCGCGGACGGTGCCCTTGAGGGCATAGGCGACCACCAAAGGCGGCGATGCCAGGAAGTTGGCCCGGACATCGGGCGAGACGCGGCCTTCGAAATTGCGGTTGCCCGAGAGGACCGAGGCCGCGACCAGATCATGCTCGTTGATCGCCTTGCTGATCGGCGCGGGCAAAGGCCCCGAATTGCCGATGCAGGTGGTGCAGCCATAACCGACCAGGTTGAAGCCGATCGCGTCGAGATCCTCGCTGAGCTTCGCCTTGTTGAGGTAATCGGTCACGACCTGGCTGCCCGGCGCGAGGCTGGTCTTGACCCAGGGCTTGGGCTTGAGGCCGAGCGCACGTGCCTTGCGCGCCACCAGGCCGGCGGCGACCAGCACCGACGGATTCGACGTGTTGGTGCAGCTGGTGATCGCGGCGATCACAACGTCGCCATGGCCCACGTCATAGTCGCCGCCCTCGACCGCAACACGCCGGTCGCTGTCGCCGGTCTTCTTGTAGCCGGTGACGAGCTCGTTGTTGAAATTGTCGTCGACGTTGGAGAGCAGCACCTTGTCCTGCGGACGCTTCGGCCCTGCCAGGCTCGGCTGCACGCTCGACATGTCGAGCGCGAGCGTATCGGTGAAGACCGGATCGGGCGCAGCGGCGTCGCGCCACATGCCCTGCGCCTTGGCATAGGCCTCGACCAGCTCGATCTGCGCGTCGTCACGGCCGGTGAGGCGGAGGTAATTGATCGTCGCCGTATCGACCGGGAAGAAGCCGCAGGTCGCACCATATTCGGGCGCCATGTTGGCGATCGTCGCGCGATCGGCAAGGCTGAGCGCGTCGAGGCCCGGCCCATAGAATTCGACGAAGCGGCCGACCACGCCCTTCTGGCGCAGCATCTGGGTGACGGTCAGCACCAGGTCGGTCGCGGTGATGCCTTCGGCGAGCGTACCGGTCAGCTTGAAGCCGACGACTTCGGGGATCAGCATCGATACGGGTTGGCCGAGCATCGCGGCCTCGGCCTCGATCCCGCCCACGCCCCAGCCGAGCACGCCAAGACCATTGACCATCGTGGTGTGGCTATCGGTGCCGACGCAGGTGTCGGGATAGGCCACGTCGCTGCCGTCGCTGTCCTTCGACACCCACACGGTCTGCGCGATATTCTCCAGATTGACCTGGTGGCAGATGCCCGTGCCCGGCGGGACCACCTTGAAATTGTCGAGCGCCTTGGAGCCCCAGCGCAGGAACTCATAGCGTTCCATGTTGCGGGCATATTCGATCTCGACATTGTCCTGGAACGCCTTGGGCGTGCCGAACTCATCGACCATCACCGAATGGTCGATGACGAGGTGCACCGGTACCAGCGGATTGATCTTCTGTGCATCGCCGCCAAGCGCGCCCATCGCGTCGCGCATCGCCGCAAGATCGACCACGCAGGGCACGCCGGTGAAGTCCTGCATCAGCACGCGCGCCGGGCGATACTGGATCTCCCGTTCGGACGTGCGATCGGTAAGCCACTGGACCATCGCTTTCAGGTCGTCGGTGGTCACCGTGACGCCGTCCTCGAAACGCAGCAGATTTTCGAGCAGCACCTTCATGCTGAAGGGCAGGCGCGAGACGTCGCCGATCGTTTCGGCCGCCTTGGCGAGCGAATAATAGGAGACCTGACGCCCTCCGACCTCCAGGGTCGAGCGGGTGCCGAGCGTGTCCTGGCCAACGGCGGTCATGGCGGGAATCCTTATGCTGCGATGCGGTGTGTGCGGTGCCCCTAGCAAGGGGAACCCGCGCGGGAAAGGGGTGCATCCCGCCTTTATCAGCGGTCGATCCCGCCCTTTTCCCTATCGAAGCTGTCGGCGCGCTGTCAGGAGACGACGATCGAACGCCATTCCGCGAATTCGGGATATTCCAGCGGCTCGGCCAGCAGCAGGCCGGCCTGGTCGTCACGCCACCAGCGGATCGTGGCGGCACGCAGCGGCAGTCCCGGCATGCCGATCGCGCAGGGCGCTCCAGCCTGCAGCGGTTGCGCGATATCGATCTGCACGCCCGCCTGCGAGATGTTACCGATGCGAACACCGCGTTGCTCGATGCCGAGCTTGAGCAGGCCGCGCATCTCCACGTTGATCCGCGGCGGGCGGAGCCTGCCCATGCGATCGTCGAACGAGCAATGCGCCATCATCGCCGCCATCGGCATCGGCTCGTCGAACGATACGCCGATCAGGCCATTTTCCGCCCAGGCGATGCATCCGCCAAGCAGATGGCCGGTGCGCAATTCGATCTCGATATGCGTGCCCGTTTCGGCCGGGATATAGAGCTCGGCCTTGAGGCCTTCGGGCGAGATATCGCGCAGCATGCACAATTCCTCGCGGCCGCCGAGCCGGATCTTGGCGACCTGCATCACGGTCGTGTGGCGGACACTGCGCCGGCGCTCCTGCACCGGAGTTTCCGCGATCTCTCTGGTCTTTGAAAAGAACACGCAGACTCCACCGATTGACCGGATTGGTGGGCCCTCTTTGCCGCACGAGTCCGTAATCAATCCCGCTTCAACATCCTTTGCGGTAAATTAAGGATTATTATTCCGGGGCCGTCTCCGGAATGACTCGCGGGAATCGTCCGGAAGGTTTGGGCGCAGCGCCGGTCAGCGCGATCCCGCGCGCCAGCGCGCGAAGGTGGGATAATCGAAGGGCTCGGTGAGCATCAGCCCCGCATTACCTTCCCGCCACCAGCAAATTGCGGCCGCCCGCGCCGGCAGGCCCGGCAGCGCGACCGAGCAGGGCGTGCCGGACCGAAGCGGCTCGGGCGCTTCGGTCTGCATCCCGGCCTGGGAAATATTGCCGATGCTCACCATCCGCGCGTCCGCTCCGATCCGGAGCAGGCCGCGCATATTCACCTTGAGCCGCGGCGGGCGGAGATTGCCGCGCTCTTCGAAAGAGCAATGCGCCAGCATCGCCGCCGCCGGGATGGGGGCGTCGAAGGCAACGCCGATCTCATTGTCCGCCGCCCAGGCGATTCGCCCCGCGGCGGTGTGCGCGGTTCGCAGCTCGACATCGATGTGGTCGCCGGCCTGCAGCGGGATATAGACTTCAGCCTTCAGACCCTCGGCCGAAATATCCCGGAGCAGGCACAATTCCTCGCGGCCGGAAGGCAAACGAATCTTGGCGACCTGATTTATCGTGGTGTGACGGACGCTCCGACGGCGTTCCTCGACCGGAATCTCAGCGATTTGCCTGGGTTTGGAAATGAACACAAAAACTCCGCCGTCACAGTGGCTTGTGCGGATCATGGCATCGGAATTCGTAACTATTGACGGCTCGATTTGGCTGCCGGGAAATTAAGGATAAGTTTTGGGCCCGGCGAGCAGGAGGCGATTGCCGAATATGAGTCCGGACCCTAGCTTGGCATAAGAAAAATGCCCGCCCCTGAAGCCCCGCCTTTACCCGAAGACGCGCTCGAAGAACGTTTCCTCGCCGCGACCGGCCCCGGCGGCCAGAACGTCAACAAGGTCGCGACCGCGGTGCAGCTTCGGCTCGACGTCTATGCTCTGCGCCTGGCGCCCGATGTCTTTGCGCGGCTGAAGATCCTGGCCGGGAGCCGTTGGACCCTGGATGGGGGCATCCTCGTCACCGCGCGCACGCACCGCACGCGCGAGGCCAATCGCGAGGAAGCGCGCCGCCGCCTGGCCGAGATGGTCGCCGAGGCGCGCATTCGCCCGGAACGGCGGATCAAGACCAAGCCAAGCAAGGCGGCGAAGGCGAAACGGGTCGAAGCGAAAGCGAGGGCGGGTGCGATTAAAAAGAACCGCGCGAAGCCGAAATTGGACTAAGCCCCGACCTGTGCTTTCGCTGGCATGATAAATTAGGAATCGGCCGAGCAAAAAAAGCCGCCCCTGCCAAAGCAGGGACGGCGGAAAGGTATTCGGTACGGGGAGGGGGAAAAAGTTTACGCGACTTCGGCCATCGGGGCTTCGTTCGGCTCGCGCAGCACGTAGCCGCGGCCCCAGACGGTCTCGATATAATTCTCGCCGCCGCATGCCAGGCTGAGCTTCTTGCGCAGCTTGCAGATGAAGACGTCGATGATCTTGAGTTCGGGCTCGTCCATGCCGCCATAAAGGTGGTTCAGGAACATTTCCTTGGTGAGCGTGGTGCCCTTGCGGAGCGAAAGCAGCTCCAGCATCGCATATTCCTTGCCGGTCAGATGGACGCGGGCGCCATCGACCTCGACCGTCTTCGCATCGAGATTGACCGCGAGCTTGCCGGTCTTGATGACCGACTGGCTGTGGCCCTTCGAGCGGCGGACGATCGCATGAATGCGGGCGATCAGTTCCTCGCGGTGGAACGGCTTGGTGACATAGTCGTCGGCGCCGAAGCCGAGCGCGCGGACCTTGGCGTCCATCTCGGCAATGCCCGAAAGAATGAGGACCGGGGTCTGGACCCGCGACGTGCGCAGCTTCTTGAGCACATCATAGCCGGTCATGTCCGGCAGGTTGAGGTCAAGCGCGATCAGATCGTAATCGTACAGCTTGCCGAGATCGAGGCCTTCCTCACCGAGGTCGGTCGTATAAACGTTGAACCCTTCCGAGCTCAGCATCAGCTCGATCGAGCGGGCAGTCGTGGGATCGTCTTCGATAAGCAGTACACGCATGGCCTAAACCCCTGTCTCCTGGCGCCCCGGCTGGACCCCCGTCCGAAACCGTCAACGCGCTTGGTTACGAACACGGTAATGAAGGTTAAAGGTTAACAAGAGCCTAAACGTCTTAACCTTTCTTACGTGTCCTCTCCGTTACGGTTCAAAAATGGCGAAAAACTCCCGATTCGGAGTCTTGATCGATCTTTCCGAATCGAACTCGTTTTTATGAGCCGACCTCCTTTCGGCTCTTCATGAGCGGTTGAATCCGCGTTCCGAAGGCATCGACTCCCTCCAGAAAGTCGTCGAACGTCAACAAAACACCGCCGGTATTGGGCACCTCCGCCATCTCGTCGAGCATCCGCGCGATGCTTTCATAGCTGCCGACCAAAGTGCCCATGTTGAGGTTCACCGCGCTTTCCTTGTCGGCCAGCTGCCGGACATTGGTGGTGGTGCTGGTCTTGTCGGCAGCCCCCTGCTCGCCCAGCCAGGCGACCGCTTCTTGATCCACGCCCTCGCGATAGTGGATCCATTTCTCCATCGCTTCCTCGTCGGTCTCCGCCGCGATCACCATCACCAGCACGAATACGGAAACGTCACGCCCGGTCTTCGCGGTCGCGAGGGCGAGACGCTCATTGTTGAAGCCGAACGCCTTGGGCGTGTTGACGCCCTTGCCGAGGCAGAAAGCATAGTCTGCATATTGCGCCGAGAAAGCGAGGCCCGCGTCGGACGATCCCGCGCAGATGATCTTGATCTCCCCCTCGGGCCTGGGCCGGACGCGGCAATCGTCCATCTGATAATAAGTGCCCTTGAAGTCGGAGACGCCGGTCTCCCAAAGCTCGCGCAGGATATGCGCATATTCGCCGAGCATCTCGTAGCGGTTGCGGAAATGCTCGTCCCCCGGCCACATCCCCATCTGGCTATATTCGGGCCGCTGCCAGCCGGTGATCAGGTTGAGTCCGAACCGCCCATGGCTGATCGAATCGATCGTGTTGCACATGCGCGCGGCAAAAGCGGGTGGGATGATGAGCGTGGGGCAGGTCGCGTAGATCTTGATCCTGTCGGTGACCGCGGCGAGGCCCGCCATCAGCGTGAAGCTTTCCAGCCCATATTCCCAGAATTCGGTCTTCCCACCGAAACCGCGCAGCTTGATCATCGACAGCAGGAAATCGAGTCCGTGCCTTTCCGCCTTGAGCGCGATCTCCTTATTGAGGTCGAAGCTCGGCATATATTGCGGGCTGTTCTCGCTGATCAGCCAGCCATTGTTGTTGATGGGAATGAAGACGCCGACCTGCATGAGTCTTACTCCTCGATGAGATTTTGCCCGGCCAGCCAGGCGAGCGCGAAATGATGGAAGCTTTCCGGGTCGGTGACGTTGCAGGCATGACCGCCCCATCGCATCGTCACCTCGGTACCGCCGTTGAAGGGCGAGAGATGGTCGACGATCCGCGTCGACGCCATCGAGGGCACCAGCACATCGTCGCTTGCGCACACCGCCAGCAGCGCGGTGCCGATCTCGCCGATCCGATCCAATATGTCGAAGCTGCGCGCCGCGGCGATCCTTCTCTCCAGCGTCGCGATCTCCGGAAAATGTTCGACCGTGGCACGCGCCATCGCGGCCACGTCCTCTTCGTGCAGCGCAATCCAGTCGGCTGGGAAAAGGAAGATCGACTGCGCCGCTGCATAGGCCTGCGGTCCGCCGTCGCGCAAAAGGGCGAGCCGCGCGTCGAAGCAGCGCCCCGTATGGGGCTCCAGCCGCGCCCAGCCGTTGATCACCATCAGCCGCCGCAGCCGGTCACGCGCCTTGAGCGCGATCGCCATACCGATCATCCCGCCGATCGCATGACCGACGAAATGCGCGCGATCGATGCCGATCGCATCCATCAGCGCGATTACGTCGTCCGCCATGTCCTCGATGCTCACCATTTCAGGCAGCATTCGATCGCTGCGGCCGGTGCCGCGATGATCGTAGAGCAAGACCCGGAAGCGCTCGGCGAAGGCATCCAGATTGGGCCGCCAATAATGTGCGGATCCGCCGAGGCCGGATGAGAGGATGAGCGGCTCGCCCGCGGGCGGGCCGTGCAGTTCGTAATAAAGCCCAGCGGCTTCAGGCACCGATATGCGCCACCGACGCGATCTCGACCAGGCAGTCGGGCTTCACCAGATCGCACCTGATGCAATAGCGTGCGGGCTTCTGGCCCGGAAAATAGTCTGCATAGACCGCATTGAAGGCGGCGTAATCGGCGAGATCCTTGAGGAAGATGTGGTTCATCGCCACGTCCGCCAATGTCGCGCCGGCCGCCTCCAACGTGACCTTGATCACGTCCAGCACATGCCGCGTCTGCGCGGCGACATCGCCGACATGCAGCACCGTGCCGCCCTCACCCAACGCCAGCACGCCCGAGACATAGACCGTGTTGCCCGCCTTCGCGCCGGCGGAATAAGGCGCGATCGGCGTCGGGAACTGGGGCGGATTGATCGCCTCGAACGGCATCTTATTCTCCCTCTTCTTTCTCAGGACGACCGATCTGGCCGAAGCTGCCGCAGAAATCGGCGACCGTGCTGACCCAGCCGAAGAATTTCTCGACATTGTAGACGGTGGCCGCCTGCGTGAATTCCGGCCCGAGATGACGGGTCGCGTCTTCCAGCATCACCCCGAAATATTCGAGGTGGAAGCCATCCCTCAGCGTGCTTTCGACGCAGACGTTGGTGGCGATGCCGACGAAGACGATGTTGCGGATGCCGCGCGCGCGAAGCGTCTGGTCGAGCTGCGAATTGAAGAAGGCTGAATAGCGCGTCTTGTGCAGCCGGATGTCGCCCGGCCTGGGTGCAAGCGCATCGACCAGATCATAGTCCCAACCCCCGCGCGCGAGCAGCTGGCCGTTGAGCTCGGGCCGGTTGCGCATCGTCTTCAGCGCATTGGACTTGTGGTAGTTGGGCGATCCCGGCCCACCCGCCTCGACATAATCCGGGTCCCAGCCGTTCTGCAGAAATATGACCTGCACGCCCGCCGCGCGCGCCGTTTCCAGCACGGTTGCGATCTTGCCGATCGTGCCCGCCGCGCCTTGTATGTCGAAGCCGGCGAGATCGACATAGCCGCCGGAGGAAGCATAGGCATTCTGCATGTCGATCACGACCACCGCGGTCTGATCGGCGGCGAGCCGGATCGGTTCGGGTCTTGCGGGTAAGGTGACCATCCGTTCCGAGGACGGACAGGCGGGTTCGACGATGCCGCCGTGCTGCTCCATTCTGGCGATGGTGGCGCGTTCGGGACTCGCGCGCAAGCCCTCCCCGAACCCGTCACCCCAGCGAAAGCCAGGGCGACGGTCGAGAATTATTCGTAGCGGAGCGCCGATATCGGATTTGCCCGCGCTACGCGAAGCGCGTGGCTGGCGATCGTGGCGATCGCGATGCCGAGCGCGAGCCCGCCGGCGATCAGGAAGGGCATAGGTCCAAGCCCGATGCGCGCGTCGAACTTGTTGAGCCAGTCGCGCATCACCCACCAGGCGACCGGCCAGGCGATGACGTTCGCGATCAGCACCGGCCTGCTGAACTGCCAGACGAGCAACTGAACGATATCGCGGGTGCGCGCGCCCAGCACCTTGCGGATGCCGATCTCCTTGGTGCGGCGCTCGGCGGTGAAGCTGGCGAGCCCGAAGAGGCCCAGGCACCCGACCACCACCGACAGGAGCGCGAAGCCGGCGAACAGCTGGCCGCGCGCGGCGTCCTGCTTATATTCGTCGCGGATCAGATCGTCGGCGAAATCGGCCTTGAACGGCACCTGAGGCAGCAGCCGCTGCCATACCGCCTGGACACGATCGCGGATCACGTTCGGCGCGACCCCGGCGAAGCGCACCTCCAGCCCGTTATAACCGTTCTTCTGCATGACATACATGATCGGCTGAAGCGGATCGTGGACCGAGCGGAAACGCGCATCGGCGACCACGCCGATGATCGTTGCCGGCACCATCCCGCCGACCTCGTCCACGGTGATACCCGCCTGGATATTCTTGCCGATCGCGTCCTGTGGGGTGCGGAAACCCAACCGCCGCGCGGCGGACTCGGTCACGATGATATTGGCACCGCGCGCGACCAGTGCCCTTTCCGCGTTGAGATCGACCGGAAACGGCGTCGTCGCATCATCGCGCGGACGCAGATCGGAGAAATCGCGCCCGGCGAGCAGCTTCATCCCCATCGTCTGGAAAAAGCCGGTCTGCACCCCGTAGACGCCGAGCTGGATCGACGAGGGGTTTCCCGGCAGGAAAACGCTGGTCATCGAATTGTTGCCAGGCGCCACGCCGATCCCGGTCAGCGCCGCCGATTGCACCCCTGGCACGCGGCGCACCAATTCCGCCAGCCGCAATTCATTGCCGTTGGTTCCCTTGTAGTTCAGATTGCCGACCTGCAGCAGCCCCTCGCGGTTGAAGCCCTGATCGACCGTCCGCGCATAGAGCGTCTGGGTGTAGATAACGATCGTACAAACGATCAGCGCGATCGACACCGCGAACTGCCCGATTACCAGGGCGTTGCGCAGCCGACCCGAGCCTTGCGTGTCCGCTCCGGATTTGTTGGCACGCAGCACGCGCGCGGGTTCGAAGCGCGAGAGATAGAGTGCCGGATAGATGCCGCCGGCGGCACCGACCAGCAGGATCAGCGCCAGCAGTTGCGGGAACATGCTATCCCATCCGAAATAATGAAGCGCGATATCGGAATCGAGGAACTGGTTGAACGCGGGCAGCAGCAGCTCGACCAGCGCCAGCGCGATAACCATCGCAATCGCCGCGACCAGGACCGATTCGCCGATGAATTGCGCGATAAGCTGGCCGCGCGTCGCCCCAAGAACCTTGCGCAGCGCGACCTCGCGCGCCCGCTGCGAGGCGCGTGCCGTGGCGAGATTGGTGAAATTCACGCACGCCATGCCGAGCACCATGAAGGCGATGACGCCGAACGTAGTCACCGTGCGCAAATCATTGCCCGGCTTCATCGAAGCCTGCTGGGCCCGCCCAAGATGAATATCGCGCAGATTGACCAGCTTCCAATCCTCATTGGTTCCGGGATTGGTACGCTCGCCATTGGAGACGTCGTCCGGAATGTTGCGCTTTTTCCACGCCGGCAGCTGCGCATTTATCTGCGCCGCATCCGCACCGGGACGAAGCTTGACGTAGAACCAGCCGTTCTGGTTGTTCCAATTGGTCATCTGCTGACGACGATCCGCAAATTGCGTGTTGGGATCGAAGCGCGCGACGACGTTCGCCGAAAAATGGCTATTCTTCGCAATGTCCTTGAATACGCCCGTGATGCGATAATCGACGTTGCCCGAGTTGAGCACGAGCGTGAGCGTCTTGCCGACGACGTCGATCGTGCCGAAGCGCCGGATCGCCTCGCTCTCGCTCAGCGCCATCGAGCTGGCGTCGTCGAGCGCATGGCGGGGATCGCCGCGCACGAACGGCACCTGCAATATGTCGAACAGATTGCCGTCGACCATCCGCACATGCTCGGTCGCCTTGGCGACGCCGTCCTGCAGGATGACCGGTCCGAACGACCAGACGTAGACCAATTTCTCGACCTGCGGGAAATCCTTCTGCAGTGCGCGGCCCGCGACGAAAGCGGCCATCTGGAGATGCATCTCCTCTGTGCCCTTGGCGTCGGCCTTATAGTCGGTCTGGAACTGGTAGGCGCGGTCCGCCTCCTTCATCCATGTGTCGTAATTGAGCTCGTAGCGCACATAGAGCAGGATCATCACCGCCGCGGCCAGACCGAGCGCCAGCCCGAAGATATTGATGAAGGCGTAGGTGCGATTCTTGGCCAGCGCCCTTAGGCCCACGATCAGATAATTTTGCAGCATCCCCGCCTCTCCGCTTATTCTTCTTTCGCCGTCCTCACTCGTAGCGGAGCGCCAGGATCGGATTGGCGCGCGCGACGCGGAAAGCATGGCTGGCGATCGTCGCGATCGCGATGCCGAGCGCGAGCCCGCCCGCGAGCAGGAAGGGCGTCGGCCCAAGCCCCACGCGCTGGTCGAACTTATTGAGCCAGTCGCGCATCACCCACCAAGCCACCGGCCAGGCGATCATGTTGGCGATCAGCACCGGCCGGCTGAACTGCCACACCAACAATTTCACGATGTCGCGCGTGCGCGCACCCAGCACCTTGCGGATGCCGATCTCCTTGGTGCGGCGCTCGGCGGTGAAGCTGGCGAGGCCGAACAGACCGAGACAGCCGACCACCACCGACAGGAGCGCGAAGCCGGCGAACAGCTGCCCGCGCGCGGTATCGGCCTTATATTCGTCGCGCAGGATCTCGTCCGCGAAATCGCCCTGGAATGGAACTTGCGGAAGCAGCCGGTTCCAGACGCCCTGCACCTCCTCGCGCAGCTTGTTTGGCGCGATGCCGGCATAGCGGACGTCTATGTGGGTGAATCCGTTCTTCGCCATCAGGAAGATGATCGGCTGGAGCGGGTCGTGCATCGATCGGAAGCGCGCATCCTGCACCACGCCGATGATCGTCGCCGGAACCAGCCCGATCTCCCGCAGCGTGAGCCCGGCCATGATATTCTTGCCGATCGCTTCCTGCGGCGTACGGAAGCCGAGCCGTTTCGCCGCACTGTCGCTGATAACGATGTTTGCGCCGCGCGCGGCGAAGGCGCGCTCCGCATCCTTGTCGATCGGGAAGGGGGTGGTCGCATCGTCGCGCGGCCGGTTCTCGTCGAAATCGCGGCCGGCGAGCATCTTCATGCCCATCGCGCGGAAAAAGCCGTCCTGAACGGTATAGTCGCCAAGCGCGATGGAAGAGGTGCTGCCCGGAAGGAAGACCCCGGTCATATTATTGTTGTTCGGCTGGATCGCGATGCCGGTCGCTGCGGCGGCCTGCACGCCCGGCAGACGGCGGATCTGATCGACCAGCCGCAACGTGACCTTGTCCACACCTTGCGAATCCAGGTTACGGATCTGGAACAGCCCCTCGCGCTGATAGCCCTGATCGACCGTGCGCGCATAAATCGTCTGCGCGTAGATCACGATCGTGCAGATGATCAGCGCGATCGACACTGCGAACTGGCCGATCACGAGCACATTGCGCAGCACGCCCGACCCTTGCGCATCGGCAGCCGACTTGTTCGCGCGTAACACGCGGGCAGGCTCGAACCGCGACAGGTAGAAGGCGGGATAGACACCACCCGCTGCCCCGACCAGCAGGATCAGCCCAAGCAGATAGGGCAACACCGTGTTCCGCCCGAGATAATCCAGCGTGATCTGCGCATCGAGGAAGGTATTGAAGAGCGGAAGCAGGAGTTCGACCACTGCGAGCGCGATCACCATTGCGATCGCCGCTACCAGTACGGACTCGCCGATGAATTGCGCGATAAGCTGGCCGCGTGTGGCGCCAAGCACCTTGCGCAATGCGACTTCCCGCGCGCGCTGCGACGCACGCGCGGTGGCGAGATTGGTGAAGTTCACGCAGGCCATGCCCAGGACCATCAGCGCGATCAGGCCAAAGGTCAGCACCGTGCGCTTGTCGTTGGTCGGCTTGATACCGAAACGCTGGCCTTTGCCGAGATGGATGTCGCGTACATTGACCAGCGCGTAATCCTGCTGATCGCCTTGATTGGTGCGCTCACCATTGGTGATGTCGTCGGGGATATTGCGCTTTTTCCAGGCGGGGATCTGTGCGTTGATCGCATCGGCGGACGCGCCCTTGCGAAGCTTCACATAATACCAGCCGCCCTGGCTGCCCCAGTTCGTCAGGAAATTCCCGAATTGGTTGAGTTCGGTCTGGGGATCGACACGCGCGACGATATCCGCGGCGAACTGGCTGTTCTTCGGAATATCCTTGAACACGCCGGTTATGCGATAATCGACATTGCCCTGGTTGAGCTCGAGCGTGAGCGTCTTGCCGATGACGTTGATGGTGCCGAAGCGGCGGATCGCCTCGCTATGGCTGATCGCGAGCGAATTATTGTCATCCAGGACGTGCGCCGGATTGCCGCGCTCGAACGGGAATTGCAGGATGTCGAAGATATTGCCGTCGACGATCCGGACCTCGTCGGTCTTCTTCGCGACCCCGTCCTGCAGGATGACCGGATTTTCGGACTTGATGTAGACGATCTTCTCGACCTGCGGGAAATCCTTCTTGAGCGCCTGGCCCGCGATGAACGGACTGACCTGCATGGGCATCGCCTCGGTGCCCTTCTTGTCCGCCTTGTAATAATCCTGAAGCTGGAAGGCCTGGTCCGCGCCCGGAAGCGCCGCGTCGTAGCTCATCTCGTAGCGCACATAGAGCAGGATCAGGACCGCCGCGGCGAGCCCGAGCGCCAGGCCGACAATGTTGATGAAGGCGTAGGTCTTGTTCTTGGCGAGTGCCCGGAGACCGACGGTGAGATAATTGCGGATCATGGCCCTGCTCTTTTCGGTTTCGATGAGGGCCTCCGCTTTGCCGCCCGGCGAACCGGAAGGGACCGCGGCCAGCGAAGGCCCTCACCCTGGCTCCCTCCGCTGACCACGAAGGGGGTTATTGATCTCAGGCCGCGCGCTTGCGCTCGGTCAGCACCTGTCCGTCGAGCATGTTGACGACGCGGCCGGCATAATCGGCATGGCTCGGCGAGTGGGTGACCATCACCACGGTCGTGCCCTCACGGTTCAAGGCCTGGAGCATCCGCATCACCTCTTCGCCATGATGGGTGTCGAGGTTGCCGGTCGGCTCGTCGGCGAGGATCAGGTCGGGATTGCCGACCACCGCGCGCGCCACCGCGACGCGCTGCTGCTGGCCGCCCGACAATTGGCTGGGGCGATGGTCCGCGCGATGCGCGATCCCGACCTTGTCCATCACCGCATCCACCCGCGCGCGCCGTTCGGCCGCACCAATGCCATGATAGAGAAGCGCCAGTTCTACATTCTCGCGCACGGACAATTCATCGACCAGATTGAAGCTCTGGAAGATGAAGCCGATATGGCGCTTGCGGATATCGCTGAGCTTGCTCTCGGGCAGGCCTGCCACCTCGGTCTCGCCGAACTTGTAGGAGCCGGACGACGGGCTATCGAGCAGACCCAGGATGTTGAGCAGGGTCGACTTGCCGCAGCCCGACGGGCCCATGATCGCGACGAACTCCCCGTCCATTATGTCCAGGTCGATCGAATCCAGCGCGGTCGTCTCGACCGTGTCGGTGCGATAGGCCCGGGAAAGATTACGCAGAGTCAGCATCAGACACGTCCCCTTGGCTCAATGGGTGATGGTCAGCCGATCCTTGTCGGCGAAACCGGTGTAGGGAGAGGTGATAACCTTCTCGCCGGGATCGAGCCCGTCGAGCACCTCGATATAATCCTCGTTGCGGCGGCCGAGGCGGACCTGGCGCTTGATCGCGTGGCGGCCGTCGGGCGCGACCACGAACACCCAGCTGCCACCCGTGTCGTTGTAGAAGGCGCCATTGGGCAGCAGCCGGGCCTGGGTCGGATCGCCGAAGGTCAGCCGCGCCTGCAATGTCTGGCCGCGCTGGATGCCCTTGGGCTCGTCGCCGATGAACCAGAGATCGGCCTCGAAGATGCCGTTCTTCACTTGCGGGTAGATGCGCGCGACCTTCAATTTGTAGGTCTTGCCGGCATAATCGACCGTCGCGATCTGCCCGACCTGAACACGGCCGAGATAGAATTCGTCGACCTGCGCGCGCAGCTTGTTGTGGCCGGGGCTGTCGATCTGGCCGAGCCGCTCGCCCTTGCTCATGCTCTGCCCGATCTGGATCGTGAAGGACGAGAGCTGGCCATCGACCGGCGCGCGCAGGTTCAACTGGTCGAGGTTGGTGCGCGCGATGCCCAGCGCATTCTGCAGCGTCGCGGAGGTCTGGCGCATCTGGCGGAGCTGGTTGGTCTGAAGCTGGTTTTCGGCGGTCAGCGTGTGGCGCGCGACATCGAGCTTGCGCTGGGCGGCAAGCAGATCGTCGCGCGTGTCGCCGAACACCTTGCCTGCAACGAAGCCCTTGGCCGCGAGCGGTTGCTGCAAATCATATTGCCGCTTGGCCTTGGCATATTCGTTCTCGGCCGCGGTCACCGCCTGGTTGTTCTGCGAGCGGGTCTGCTCCAGGCTCAGCTCGGCCAGCTGCTGGTTGTAGACCTGCTGTGCGACGTAGGTCTGCGACTGCAAGGTCTCCAGCTGGAGGTCGGCATTGGTAAGGACCGCGAGCAGCTGCCCCTTCTTCACCGAGGCACCATCCTCGACCAGGATCTTGTCGACCCGGCCGCCCTCGACCGCGTCGAGATAGACGGTGAGCAAAGGTGTCACGAGCGAGCGGAGCGGCAGGAAATCGTCGAACGTGCCGTTGCGCACTTCCGAGATGGTGAGACGATCAGCCTCGACCGTCTGATTATTGCCGCGCGGCGCCAGGAAGATCCAGGTCAGGACCAGCAGCAGCACAGCTGCGGCGGCGCCCGCATATTTGGCCCAGGCAGGCAGTCTCTTCTTCTCGATGATGCGATCCATGCCGCCGGAAAGCGGCTTGGCTTCGGAATCGGATTTCATGCGGACGACGCTCATGAAAGGGTCCTAAGCAGAGATCGTGCCAGAGGCCGTTTACAGAAGCGAAAGGTTCGGGCCTATCGTCCGCCTGTCCGTTTCCGGACACCTGGGTGTCCGGCTGCGGACAGGCGGCGGACAGGAAAGCATTTAGCGCGCCGCCAGCTGGACGGCCTGGTCGCGCATCGCCTGACGCAGCTTTTCGTGGGCGTTGGCGACGCTTTCGCGGCGGCATGCCTCGCTCGTGCTGATGTTCGCATTCTCGATCCAGCAGGTGGCGCGGGCGGCGCGGTCGATGCGGCCATCCAGCGCTGCGCGGCCGGACGCGGTCGAAAGGTCGAGATCGCCATAACGGACATGCGCGGTTGCGGCCTGGCCGGGCGAGCCTGCCATTATGGTCACGCCGGTGGCGACCACTGCGGCGGCGAAAGCGAGGGGGGACAAGCGGTTCATGGTCGTAACTCCCGGATCAAATCGACGTGATTGCCGATGCCGGATATCTCAGCATTTGCCGTGCCAACTCGTGCATCCAATTGATTTATCAGAAATATTCAAGACTGCTCGGCAACCGCCCCTCACTACGGCTGCCCGCTTTCGGACAGTTTCCCGTCCGGGTGCGGACAGTTTTGGCACGTTTGTTGATTGGGTCTTTGCCGAAAGCTAACGAGCAGGTTTGGGGAGTGACGATGGCGGACAGACCCGCATTCGATCTGTGTGTCGTGATCGACGATGATGCCGACATCCTGCTGGCGGCACGGCTGCTGTTGCGCGAATTGTTCGCCGAGGTCGTGACCACGCCTTCCCCCGCGCAGGCGATGGAGGTGATCGCCGAACGCTCCCCCGATGCGATCCTGCTCGACGCCAACTTCATGCGCGGCGCGACCGACGGGCGCGAAGGCTTCCTCTGGCTCGGCCGCATCCTGGAAAAGGATCCCGAAGCGGTGGTGGTCTTGATCACCGCGCATGGCGGCGTGCAGATCGCGGTCGAGGCGATGAAGCAGGGCGCGACCGATTTCGTCTCGAAACCCTGGAACAACGAACGCCTGCTCGCGACCGTGCGCACCGCCGCCTCCTTGCGTGCGCAACGGCGCGCGACCGGGGTCGAAAAAGCCAAGGCGCAGGCGATCGCGACTCCCGCTTCGGGCGAGATTCCTTTGCTGGGGGAAAGCCATGCCATGCGGCGCGTGCTCGCCTTGATCGAGCGCGCCGCACCGACCGAAGCCAATGTTCTCATCACCGGCGAGAACGGTACCGGCAAGGAACTGGTCGCACGCGAGATACATCGCCGCTCGCATCGCGCGGACAAGGTGATGCTGTCGGTCGATCTGGGGGCGATCGCGGAACATCTGATCGACAGCGAGCTGTTCGGCCATATGAAGGGCAGCTTCACCGATGCGCGGGCCGACCGGATCGGGCGGATGCAGGCCGCCGACGGCGGTACCTTGTTCCTCGACGAGGTCGGCAATTTGCCGCTCCACCTCCAGCCCAAATTGCTCACCGCGCTCGAGCAGCGCCAGGTGACCCCCGTGGGCGCCAACAAGCCGGTGCCGATCGATATCCGTATCGTCTCCGCGACCAATTTGCGGCCCGAGCAGATCGAGGATCCGTCGGTCTTCCGCACCGATCTCCTGTTCCGTCTCAACACGGTCGAGATCGAGCTGCCGCCTCTGCGCGAACGCGCCGAGGACGTGCCCTTGCTGCTCGACCATTTCCTCAACCTTTACGCCCGCAAATATGGCAAGCCCGTCCGCACGCTGCCTGCTTCCGTGCTTGCCGGGCTGCAGGGTTACGAATGGCCGGGCAATGTCCGCGCGCTCCGTCACGCGGCCGAGCGCGCGGTGATCCTGGCCGAGGGCGACGCTTATGCCTTGTCGGACTTCCCGCTCTCGCGCGCGGCGCCCACGATCCGGATTGCGCCCGAGGTGCTGCCGCATGCCGCACCGGCCGATGCCGGGCTCAACCTGGGCAAAGCCGAAAAGCAGATGATCGAGCGCGCGCTCCAGAAGCATGCTTACAATATCTCCGCCGCCGCGACCGAGCTTGGGCTGACGCGCGGATCGCTCTATCGGCGCATGGAGAAGCATGGCCTTTGAGAGGAACTTTGCGCTGGGCTTCGGCTGGCGGCTCTTGCTGCTGCTGGTCGCGGCCGGCGCGCTTGGCTACACTTTATGGCTGCCCGATCTGCGCGCGGCGCGGATCGTCGCGCTCGCGGCGGCGATCGGCACGACCTGGGGCCTGTGGTATTATATCGGCCGCACCAACCGCGAGATAGCGCGCTTCGTCGAGGGGTTGCGCTACGGCGATTTCAACCAGGGCTTCAGCCGCACCGGCGGCGGCGGCTTCGACGAGCTTGGCCAGGCGCTGGGCGACGCGATGCGCCAGCTCCGGGCGGAGCGTGCGCAAGCCAATGAGGAAGCGCGCATCCATGGCGCGCTCGCCGACGAATCTCCCGCCGCCCTGTTGCTCGTCGACGAAGACGATCGCGTGACGCTGTCCAACAAGGCCGCGCGCAAACTGTTCAATCGGCTGGACGGCACGCGGATCGAGGATTTCGCGCGCTATGGGCCTGATCTGGTCGCCGCGCTGCGTGGCGGCGGCCCGGGCACGCGCAAGGTGGTGCCGTTGCGGGTCGACGATGTGGTCCAGCGCGCGATGGTCTCACGCGCTGCGCTCGACCGCCTCGGGCGCAGCCTTGCCATCGTCGCGGTCCAGCCGATCCAGCAGGAATTGTCCGCCGTCGAGCTTGCCGCGCAGGCCGATCTGGTGCGCGTGCTGACCCACGAGATCATGAACTCGATGACACCCGTGGTGAGTCTCGCCGAAAGCGCCGCGCGGCTGATGGCGGGGATTAAGGACGAAAGCCCCGACGTCGCAGATGCGCGCGTCGCGATCGAGACGCTTGCGCGGCGCGCCGCGGGCATCATGCATTTCGTGGAGGCCTATCGCGCATTCAGCCGTGCGCCCGTGATCGAAAATAAGCGCTTCCCTGTGCGTGCCTGGGCGGAGGAATTGCGACGGTTGTTCGCAGCATCGGACGCGGGACGCGACGTACCGCTCGCGCTCACGATAGACCCCGACGACCTGCAGCTCGACGCCGACCCCGATCTGCTCGCGCAGGTGGTGATCAACCTGCTCAAGAACGGCGCCGAGGCAGCCGCTGCTTATAGCGACGCGCCCGCGATGAGCCTTTCGGTCCGCTTGCTGCAGGGCGGACGCACGATGATCACGATCTGCGACAACGGCCCCGGCATCCCGCCCGAACTTGCCGCCGAGATCTTCCTGCCTTTCTTCACCACCAAGACGGGCGGCACCGGCGTGGGCCTGAGCCTCGCCCGCCGCATCGTCACCGCGCACGGCGGCACGATCGCGCTTGGCGAGAGCGAACAGGGTGCCTGCTTCGAGATCGCGCTCTGAGGTAAGTCAAAGCTTTGAAATCCTGATGCATGCCGGTATCGGTTGACCGTGCGCCTGACGCTGAAGAACGTGGCTGTGACGGAGGGCTGGTTCAACCGGCTCGTGATCGGTGCGGTCGCGCTCGGCTTCTTCGTCCTGCTGGTCGCCGGGGTGGCCGCCTTCCAGGCGGTCCGCGACAACCAATTCCATGCCCAATGGGTCAACCACACCTTTGAGGTGGAGCATGCGCTCGCCGATTTCGATGCGCTGATGGAGCGCGCCGAAACCGGCCGTCGTGGTTTTTTACTGTCCGGCGCGCGGAACGCGGCGCTTACCTTTGACGAATCCAGGCGCCAGCTTGGTCCCGCGCTGAGACGCCTGCGCTATCTTACGCGGGACAACAGCCGCCAACAGGCCAATCTTGCGACGCTGACCGCGCTCGCCGCGCGCGACGTAAGCGCAATGGATATCTCGGTCGCGCAGGTGCGCGCAGGGCATCGCGATCAGGCCATCCGCTCATTCCAGGCCACGATACCGCTGAAGATGATGCGCAAGATTCGCGGCCAGCTCGATGCGATGCGAGCAGAGGAAAGCCGCCTGCTCACCATCCGCAACCAGGCACAGGCCGATACGCTCCATTTCTTCTACGGCACGGTCGTCATCGCGGGCATCATCCTGGTGATGGTGGCTGCCGGATCGATCTGGGTGATATCGCGCTATACGCGCGACCTCACCGCCTCGCGCGACGAATTGCGCCTGCTCAATGCCGACCTCGAAGGCGCGGTGCGCGAGCGCACCACCGATCTGCAGCGCGCCAATGATGAGATCCAGCGCTTCGCCTATATTGTCAGCCACGATCTGCGTTCGCCCCTGGTCAACGTGATGGGTTTCACGGCCGAGCTCGAAAGCGCGGGGAAGCAGCTGGCCCGAATGATGGACAGGGTCGAGCAGCGGGCGCCCGACCTGGTCGACAAGGAAGCGCAGCTCGCGATCCGCGAGGATCTGCCCGAAGCGATCGGCTTCATCCGCACCTCCACCCAGAAGATGGACCGGCTGATCAACGCGATCCTGCGCCTGTCGCGCGAGGGGCGCCGCGCGATCACGCCCGAAAAGCTGGACATGGGCGCATTGGTCCAGGGCATCGCCGACACGCATCGCCACCGTCTCGACGAGTGCGAGATCGATTTCTCGATCGTGGGCAGGCTCCCCACCATCACCAGCGATCGGCTCGCGGTCGAACAGATATTGGGCAACATCGTCGACAATGCGATCAAATATATGCCGCCCGGCCGCCGCGGCCGGATCGAGATACGCGGCCATAGCGATGGTCAGCGCGCGATCTTCGAGGTGGCCGACAATGGCCGCGGGGTGGATCCCAAGGACCATGACCGCATCTTCGACCTGTTCCGCCGGTCGGGCGCGCAGGACCGGCCCGGCGAAGGAATCGGGCTCGCGCACACGCGTGCACTGGCTTATCGCCTTGGCGGCACCATCGTCGTTGAATCCGAACTGGGCAGGGGCGCGACCTTCCGCATCAGCCTCCCGGTCGCCTTCATTGGGGAACAAGGGGCACTGATATGAACCAGCCGCAGCCGGTCAACATCATCATGATCGAGGACGATGAGGGTCATGCCCGCCTCATCGAGAAGAATATCCGCCGCGCCGGCATCTCCAACGACATCCAGCATTTCACCGACGGCACCACCGCGCTTGAATATCTGTACGAGGCCCCCGACGGGCCCGTGCATAACGGCCCCGCGCTGATTCTGCTCGACCTCAATCTGCCCGACATGAGCGGCGCCAACATCCTCAGCCGGCTGAAGGCCGACGGGAACCCATTGAAGCGCACGCCGGTTGTGGTGCTGACCACCACCGACGACAAAGTCGAAATCCAGCGTTGCTATGATTTGGGCTGCAATGTCTACATCACCAAGCCGGTCAATTACGATAGCTTCGCGGACGCGATCCGCCAGCTTGGCCTGTTCCTGTCCGTGATTCAGGTTCCCGACTTTCCCGAGGAGTGATGGCGGACGACGAAGACGCTCCTCGAATCCTCTATATCGACGACGACGATGGTCTTCGGCGGCTCGTGACGCGCGCGCTCGAACGGCGCGGCTTCCGCATTGATTGCGCATTCGGCGGCAAGGAAGGCGTCGAGATGGCGGCCGCGACCGCCTACGACCTGATCGCGGTCGACCATTATATGCCGGGGCAGGACGGGCTCACCACGCTGCAGCAATTGCGCAGGCTGCCCGATGCCCCGCCCGTAATCTACGTGACGGGATCGGAGGAGAGCCGCGTCGCGGTCGCCGCATTGAAGGCGGGCGCGATCGACTATGTCGTGAAGACGGTCGGCGAGGAATTCTTCGACCTGTTCGCCCGCGCGATCGAGCAAGGCATCGTCCGCGTGCAAATGCGGGCGGAAAAGGAGCAAGCCGAAACGCGCCTGCGCGAAAGCCACGAGCGGCTCGAAGCCATGCTGCATGAGGTCAACCATCGCGTCGCGAACAGCCTCCAGCTCGTCTCCGCCTTCGTCCACATGCAGGCGCGTATCGTCGGCAATGAGGAAGCGCGCGCCGCGCTCGACGACACGCAGCGCCGGATCGCGGCCATCTCGCAGGTCCATCGGCGCCTCTATACGGGCGGCTCGGTCCATAAGGTCGACATGGCCGACTATCTGCGCTCCTTGCTGACCGACCTTGAGGAGACCTGGTCGACGCCGGAGGGGCCACGCATCTTGTCGCTGGTTGCCGATCCGCTGGAGCTCGACACCGACAAGGCGGTCGCGGTCGGCGTGATCGTGAACGAGCTCGTTTCGAACGCCTGCAAATATGCTTACGGCCCGACCGACAGCGGCGAGGTGCGGGTCGAGCTCCGGTCGCATGGCGACACATTCCTGCTCAAGATCGAGGATGACGGCTGCGGCATGCCGGCCGACGGCGCGGTCAAGGGCACCGGCCTCGGCTCCAAATTGATCAGCGCGATGGCGGCGACGCTCAAATCGACCGTCGACTATGACAGCGGTCATGCGGGCGTGCGCGCGACGCTGCTCGCGGCGGCCTGACGTCATGCGGCAGGCTTCGACCGCGCTCGAAATCCAGACATCGGGCCAGCGCCTGTACGAGATCACGCGCGAGGTCGCGCGCTGGGCCGCGGGTCAGGACATGGACGATGGTCTGCTCACGCTCTTCTGCCGCCACACCTCGGCCTCGCTCCTGATCCAGGAGAATGCCGCGCCCGAAGTGAAGGACGACATCATCGCCTTCTTCGGCCGGATCGCGCCCGAAGATCGCGATCTCTACGAGCATGACGACGAGGGCCCCGACGACATGCCCGCCCACCTCAAGACCGCGCTGACGCAGGTCTCGATGACGATCCCGTTAGTGGATGGCCGATTGGTGCTCGGCACCTGGCAGGGCATCTATTTGTTCGAACACCGTCACCGCCCGCATCGGCGGAGCGTGGTGCTGCATCTGATCGGGGAATAGGCATCGGCGTCATGCTGAACTTGTTTCAGCATCCGCCCATCGTCCGCACCGGCGGTGCCTGCGGCACGCTGGACCCTGAAACAGGTTCAGGGTGACGATTCGTCTCTCGCCTCAGCCGGCGCGCCCTTGAACCCCTGCGCGATCACATACCATTCCGACGAATCCTTGCGGCTCGCGGGCGGCTTGGCGTGCTTCACGGTAGCGAACATGCGCTTGAGCAACGCGACCAGATCATGGTCCGCGCCGCCCGCCAGCACCTTGGCGACGAACGCACCGCCCGGTTGCAGGATGTCGCCCGCGAAATAGGCTGCCGCCTCGACCAGGCCCATCGTGCGCAGATGGTCGGTCTGCTGATGGCCGACCGTATTGGCCGCCATGTCCGACAGGACCAGGTCCGCCTTGCCGCCCAATTCCTCGGCGAGGATGCCCGGCGCGGCATCGTCCATGAAATCCATCTGGAGAAGCGTCGCATCCTCGATCGGATCGGTCGGCAGCAGATCGATGCCGACGATCCGCACCTTGGGATTGCGGCGCAGGACGACCTGGGTCCAACCGCCCGGCGCGACGCCGAGGTCGACCACGCGCTTGACGCCCTTCAGCAGGCCGAAGCGCTCGTCCAATTCCAGCAGCTTGTACGATGCGCGGCTGCGATAACCCTCCGCCTTGGCCTTGCGCACATAGGGATCGTTCAATTGCCGCTCGAGCCAGCGGGTCGAGGCCGCGGTGCGCCCGCGCCCGGTGCGGACGCGCACGCGCCCGCCCGATCCGCCCCGGCTCATCCGCGCAGCTCGTGCGCCATCAGCGTGCGCAATATGCCTTCGCGAATGCCGCGGTCGGCAACGCTCAGCCGTTCAGCCGGCCACAAATCCAAAATCGCCTCCAGGATCGCGCAGCCGGCCACTACCAGGTCGGCGCGCTCATTGCCGATACAGGCGAGTTCGGCACGCTGTCCAACGTTCATACCGGCGAGCCGCTGGCTCAAGGCGCGCATCGATTCGGCCGGCACGATCAGCCCGTCGACCGCGCGCCGATCGTAATTGGGCAGGTTGAGGTGCAGGCTGGCGAGCGTGGTCACGGTGCCGCTGGTGCCGAGCAGACGCCCGCCTTCGCCCACGCCGCGCGCCTTCAATGTCGCGGCAAAGGGTGCGAACGCCTCGTTCACGCGTGCGCGCATCCGGGCATAAGCGGCGCGCAATTCCTCCTCGGTCTCGCCCAAATGCGGCTCGCTTTCGCTGAGCGACACTACGCCCCAGGGCGCGGAGAACCAGTCGCCGACATGCGGGCCGCCTTCATTCTCTCCCCCGATATCGCCTTCCAGCAGCACCAGCTCGGTCGAGCCGCCGCCGATGTCGAACACCAGGGCCGGGCCCGTGCCGGGTTCGAGCAAGGCATGACAGCCCGTCACCGCCAGCCGCGCTTCCTGCTCGGCGCTGATGATCTGCAGGCGGATACCCGTCTCGGCAAGCACGCGCGCGACGAATTCGCGGCCGTTGGTGGCGCGCCGGCAGGCTTCGGTTGCGACCGAACGCACCAGGGTCACATTGCGGCGCTTCAGCTTCTCCGCGCAGATCGAAAGCGCCGCGACCGCGCGATCCATCGCCGCGTCGCTCAATCTGCCCGATTTGGCGAGGCCTTCGCCCAGCCGCACGATACGCGAGAAAGCGTCGATCACGATGAAGCCGTCGCCTGCCGGGCGCGCGATCAAAAGCCGGCAATTGTTGGTGCCAAGATCGAGCGCGGCATAGGTGCCGCGCATCGGCTGCGCCCGCGAGGTGCGGGGCGAATGCGCGGCAGGCCGGCGATTCGCACCGGACGCCTGCGCCGCTTTTTGCGCGCGCTCTGCCATCAGCCGTCTCTTATGTTCTCCGGAATTCGGCCGTTGAGGCCGCCGGTACTTGCCGCCTGATTAGTCCGAAAGCGGCCCGACCGGCAAGGGCGCCGCCGATCCGTTGACAGGCAGGGACGGCTTGCCTATCGAGCCCGCCTCCATTGGTGCCCCGTCGTCTAAAGGTAAGACTACGGACTCTGACTCCGTCAATTGAGGTTCGAATCCTCACGGGGCATCCAGCTTTCCCTGCCGATCCGCACCAGCCTCCCCGGGGGCCGGACAAAGAGCCTCCCGCCTGGGGCCGACGGCCCCTTTGGCCGGGACCTATACCGGTAGAATCTGCACCCGGTCGGGCTTGTTGCCGTAACCTGCCGAAAAAGCGCGCCCCGATCGGGCCGAAATCACGGATAACGCCAGTCGACGCAACGGCCGGCTGTAAATCCTTAACCTTCTCCTTTTAGTTTCGGAAGCGATGCGATCAGTTTTGGGGCTGGCCGTGCTCGCCTTCTGGCAGAGCCTTGCCGCCGCGGCCGTGCCTGCGGCGGATGTCCTGTGGGAAAAAGGCGACTATCGCGGTGCCTTCGCCCAGGCGATCGAACCCGCGATCCATGGCGATGCGGACGCCCAGTTCCTGATCGGGGAAGCCTATCGGCTGGGCCGTTCGGTCGATCCCAATTTCCCGCAAGCCGAGGATTGGTATGCGCGCGCCGCCCGCCAGGGCCATGTTCCCGCCGCAACCGAGCTGGGGCTGCTGCTCGCGAGCCAGCACCTCGAGGCCGATGCTTTGCCATGGCTCACGATAGCCGCGCAGCATGGTGAGCCGCGCGCGATGTGCTCGCTTGCCGCACTCTATTTCAATGGCGACGGTGTCGAGCGCAACGAGCCGCTGGCCTACGCGCTGATGGTTCGCGCTGCCCGGACCGGCCTGCCGGAGGCCAAGGTCCGGCTCGCGACCTTGCGCGGCCTCTTGTCGGACGATGCGCAAAATCGGGGCGACGCGCTCGTTGCCGCTGCCATACCCAATGTGGCACCTCCCCCTCCGCCACGCGCCGCGATCGTGCCGCCCCAGCCCGTCGCGCGCCGGGTGATGCCGGCCAAGGCATCCGTCTCCGCGCTGGCCGCGCCGGTTCGCATCCAGGTAGGGGCCTACCATTCGGCCGCCGCCGCGCAGCATGCCTGGAGCTTGCTCGCGTCGCGGGTCGCCGGACTGGACCAGACGGATCATGTCGTGGTTCGGGCGGGCGCGGTCTACCGTCTGCAGGCGCATCTCGCCGATCGGAACGCGGCGGCTCTGTTTTGCGGCCGTCTCAGGAGCGCGGGATGGGAGCATTTCACCCGAGAGGGAACGGCCCGGGCCTAATATAGGTTACGGTGGTTGCGGGGTCCGCTGCCTGGTGCGGGCTTAGGTCCCCGGCAACGGAGCGCCCCGCCGCCTTCCCGGGCGGCGGGGCGTAACATTCAATCCAGCTTCTCGAACGTATCGGCATTGGTTGCGACCGCATGCGGCCACGGTTTGTCGGTCGAAACCACATGCCAGACGGTCTCTATCCGCCCCTTTTCCATTCTTCCCGTGAAAGAGCAGACCGCAGCCGAGCCATCCCGCTCCAGGCCGAAGCAAAAGCTCACCGCGCTGCCGGAACGGACGCCCGCGATCGGCACGGGCGTTCCGAAGAATAGACTATCTTCCAGAGCCGTCTCGAATTCTCCGGACAGAAGCCCATCTTCTTCCTGCCGCAATCGCAGCACCGAGCCATATTGGTTTCGCCATTGCCCCTGAAGGTCCATCGTTCGAGCTCCTGACCGGAAACCGGGACGCGCTTCGGCATGCGCTTCAAGGCCGCGCGCCCAAGGCGAACGCTCGACGGCAAGACCGTGCTCCGAGATCGCGATCGGGAACCCAAGCCGCTCCCGCCCCGCCCGAGCTCGATCAGGCCAGATCCTTGACCCAAATCATATCTTCATATTCGACATCGCCCACGCGGAAGTCCTGCTTGCAGCCGGTGTCGATAAAGCCCTGACGCGCATAGAAACGCTGGGCGGCCTGGTTCGCGCGATAGACGCAAAGATAGAGCTTCTTGGCGCCCAGCGATCGCGCCTCGCTCTCGACCGCTTCGACCAGCTTCACGCCCCAGCCGCCCGACTGGAAGGATGCAAGCAGATAGATACGCTTCAATTCCAGGTCGCCTGGCGCGGTCGGGCAATCCACCGCTGGCGATGTCATCACCGCGTAGCCCACCGGCGCCTTGAGGTCGGTCTCCAGGATCCAGGCCGCGCAGGTCGGATCCTCAAGCAGGCATCGGTACCAATCGACCGAATGGTAGCGATCGACGTGCGCGATCAGCGCATCGCCGGGATGGTCGTGCGCGAAGCTGGCGAGGAAGGTTGCCCCGCCGAGCAAGGAAAGCCGCGCGGCATCGTCAGGTTCGGCGCGGCGAAGCGTGAGCGGAATCATGCGTAATCAGGCCCCAGTTCCGGATCGAGGTCGCGTGGCCGCACGAACCGCTTCAGATCGCCACCACCTTCCGCCACCTGATCCCAGCGATCGACCGGAAAGGTCATTTCCGCCAGGCTGGCGGTCGGATATTTGATCTCGACGTCTTCACGCGCGCCGTCCGCGCCATGCGGCACGAGCCGCAGCACGAGCTGTTCCAGCCCCGGATTGTGCCCGACCAGCAGCACAGTCTCCGCCTCTTTCGGGGCCTGATGCACCACGTCGAGCAATTCGTCGGGGGTCGCGAGATAGAGCTGCTTGTTCCAGGACGTGGCGGGGCCGAGGCTATAAACCGATTCCACCTCCTCCAGCGTTTCCACCACGCGGATCGCGGGCGAGGCGATCACCGCATCGAAATGCAGCGCCTGGTCACGCATATACCGCCCGATCGCGCGCGCGGCGCGGCGTCCCTTCGCATTCAAGGGGCGATCGAAATCGCGGGCGACGGTGCCGTCGTCACCCGATTTGGCGTGGCGGAGCAGCGTCAGCCGCTTCATTCGGACCTCGCTTCTGTCTCTCCAAGCTCCTGATGGCGCAAAGATGCGACAGACGGAAGGCGATCCGCGACCCGGCGCACCGCTTCGTCGAGCGTGACGCGCGATACGGCGACTCCGGGGGGAAAGGCATCGAGCAGACGCGAAGGCGTCGCCGCCGACAGAAGGACGAACGTTCCCTTGTCATCCGCGCGCCGGATCAGCCGGCCGAAGGCCTGCGCAAGCCGCGCGCGGATCAGCCGGTCGTCGAAGGCGGTCCCACCTCCAGCTGCACGGCGCGCGCCATGCAGCACCGTGGGACGCGGCCAGGGGATTCCCTCCATCACCACCAGCCGCAGTGAATCGCCGGGCACGTCGACCCCGTCACGGAGCGCGTCGGTGCCGAGCAGGCTTGCGCGCGGATCGTCGCGGAAGATGTCGACCAAAGTGCCTGTATCGATCGGATCGACATGCTGCGCGTAGAGCGGCAATCCCTCGCGCGCCAGGCGATCGGCGATGCGCGCATGGACCGCTTTCAGCCGCTGGATCGCGGTGAACAGGCCGAGCGCGCCGCCGCCCGAAGCTTCGATCAACCGCGCATAGGCGCCTGCCAAAGCCGCCGTATCGCCGCGCTTGATGTCGGTGACGATCAGCACCTCGGCCTGGTTGGCATAGTCGAAGGGCGAAGGCGTGGCGAAGCGCATCGCCGCCTTGTCGAGATGATTGGCGCCGCTGCGCGCCTCCGCCACGTCCCAATCCTCGCTGCCGCGCAATGTGGCCGAGGTCACGATCAGCCCATGCGCCGGCTTGAGCACGGTTTCGGCGAGCGGCCGGGTCGGATCGAGCCAGTGGCGGTGCAGGCCGATATCATATTCGCGCCCATCGACGCGGTCGACCGCGAGCCAATCGACGAAATCGGGGTCGGCCGGGCCGCCCAATCGGCCAAGCAACGCAATCCACGCCGCAAGCGTCTGGCTGCGGCTGACCAACCCCGCGATCGCGCCCTCGACCCGCGCGCGCGCCGCGCTGTCGAGCCAGTCGGGCGCATCCTCCAGCACCGCCTGCAAACGTTGCCGCAATCGTGCGAGCGGCCGGACCAACGCTTCCAGCGCCTCGATCGCGGGCGCGGATGCCTCGATCAGCCCGACATCCAGTTCGGCGGCGTGCGTCTCGATCCCATAGCCCGCGTCCGCCGCGCTGGCGCGGGCATAGGTCGTGCTGCGCACCGCCGCCAAAAGCTTCTCGATCGGCCCGAGCGGCAATTCCTCGGCGAGCCGCCCGAGCCAGCCATCGCCCGGCAATTCGCGCGCGGCGGCGCTCGCCTGCTCGATCGCGCGATGTCCCTCCTCGTCATAGGAGGCGACGTCGAGCAGCCGCGCGGCGAGCCCGCGCCGACGTCCGCGCGCCTTGGATTCGGGGCCCAATATCCAGCGGCGAAGCTCGATCGTCTCCTGTCCGGTCAGCGCGGCGGCAAAGGTCGAATCCGCCGCGTCGAACAGATGATGGCCTTCGTCGAACACGATCCGCGCAAGGGGGCGGCCCTCATCCATCCGCCGCGATCCCAGGATCATCACCAAAGCATGGTTTGCGATCACGAGGTCGGCCTGGTCGGCGGCGCGGGCCGCGCGTTCGATGAAGCATTTCCGGTAATGCGGGCAGCCCGCATAGACGCATTCGCCGCGCCGGTCCGTCAGGGCCGTCGAACCCGCGCGGCGGAACAAGGTCGGTAGCCAGCCGGGCAGGTCGCCGCCGATCATGTCGCCGTCGCGCGTATAAGCCGCCCAGCGCGCCACCAATTGCGCCAGGATCGCCGCCCGGTTCTGGAAACCGCCCTGCAGCGCATCCTCCAGATTGAGCAGGCAGAGGTAATTCTCCCGCCCCTTGCGAATCACGACCTTCTCGCGTCGCACATGATCGTCGGGGAAAACCCGCGCGCTTTCGGCGGCAAGCTGGCGCTGCAGCGCCTTGGTATAGGTCGAGACCCACACCGGCCCGCCCGCCTGCGCCGCGTGGAGCGAGGCGGGTGCCAGGTAGCCCAAAGTCTTGCCGATACCCGTTCCCGCTTCCGCCAACAGCAGATGCGGCCGCCCTGCGGCATCGCGCGGGTCGAACGCACGCGCCGCGGCGGCGGCATAAGCCTTCTGCCCCTGGCGCGCTTCGGCATTGTGCCCGACCAGTTGCGCCAGCCGGTCGAGCGTCTCCTCGTCGTTCAGGCGATAGGGCCGCGGGTCGGGGCGCGGGCCGGCCTCGTCCCATTGCGGCAGCTTGGAGAAAAGCCACCGTTCCGCTTGCGCGGGCCGGTCGATCAAGGGCGCGACCAGAGGCGCCCAGGTCCAGCGCAGCCGCCCCAGCGACTGCGCGCTGGTCCAGGCGCCCTCGCGCTCGGGCCAGTCCTTCTCCCCCAGCCGCGCGAGCAAGGCCCCCGCCGCCTCGCGCAGGAAAGAAGCCGCCAGCGCATCCTGCTGCGGCGGATCGAGGCCGAGCGCGCGTGCCATGCCGGCGGGGGTCGGCACCGCGAACCGCGCGGGATGCACAAAGGCATAAAGTTCGAGCAGATCGAGCCCGGAAAGCTCGCTCAGGCCCAGCCGCGCCGCCACCATCGGGGCGTTGAGCAGCAAGGTCGGCGTTTCGGAAACGAAGCTGATCGCCTCGCCTCGGCCGAGCGCACGCGTGCCCTCGGCGGTGGCCAGCCAGATCCCGCCATGCGTTGCGTGCAATGCGGGAAGCGGTGGGAGCGGGCTTACCAACGCTCGAGCGCCGCCACGAACGCGGCGGCGTCGGGCAAGCGATCGAAATGGATATTGCCGTCAATGTCGGCGCAAGGATCGCCAGGCACCAGCATCACCGCGGCCGGGCCGTTACCGCGCCGGTCGAGCACGCCGAGGATGCCGCCCGTCACGCGCTCCCGCCCGATCTCCATCAGCGGCGCCTTCATCCAGGGTAGCGTCCACAACAAGCGTCGGTCGGTGACCTTCAGGCTGATGAAGGGCGAGCGCAACACCGCGAGCACGAAGCCTGGATAACGGCGCATCAGCACCCAGAATACCAGCATCACCAGGGCCGCCAGCACCGAGGTTGCGCTGATCGAGAAGATATAGTCGCTCCGGCTCGAAGGTCCCGGCCACCAGATCGCCCACAGGAAGCCGATCAGGGTGAAGGCCTGCAGCCCCACGAACGCCGTGACGGTGCCGGCGCCCGAGGGAATCGCACGAATCCCCGGCCGGGCGACGTAAAAGGTCCGTTCCGCGATCGGATCGAGCCGCCGCACATAAGGGACGGGCAGGCTAACGTCGGGCGGGGCTATATCCATCGGCCGTCCATGACTCCGCTTCCCACAGGCGACTCAGCCCCTTAAAGGCTGATGTGTAGAGTTAAGCGATCCAGGAACAAATGACAAACGAACTGCGCGAAGCGGCGCTCGCGTCCAAGGCATGGCCCTATGAGGAGGCGCGCAAGCTGCTCGCCCGCTACCCGGCGGGCGCGCCGGCCAAGGGCCATGTCCTGTTCGAAACCGGTTATGGGCCCTCCGGCCTGCCGCATATCGGCACCTTCAACGAGGTGCTGCGCACGACGATGGTGCGCCACGCGTTCCAAGCCTTGTCGAACGTGCCGACCCGCCTGGTCGCGTTCAGCGACGACATGGACGGGCTGCGAAAGGTGCCCGACAACGTCCCCAACCAGGCGATGCTGGCCGAGCATCTCGGCAAGCCGCTGACGCGGATCCCCGATCCGTTCGGCAAGTATGAGAGCTTCGCGCATCACAATAATGCGATGCTGCGCGACTTCCTCGACCGCTTCGGCTTCGATTACGAATTCCTGTCGGCGACAGACTGCTACACGACCGGACGCTTCGACGACGCGCTGAAGAATGTCCTGCGTCATTATGACGACATCATGGGCGTGATGCTGCCGACGCTCCGGGCCGAGCGCCAGGCGACCTATTCGCCGGTACTGCCGATCGATCCGCGCACCGGCATCGTGCTGCAGGTGCCGGTGGAGGTGATCGACGCGGAGGCCGGGCTGATCCGCTACACCACGCCCGATGGCGACACCCACACCACCACCGCGCTTGGCGGCGCCGCCAAGCTCCAGTGGAAGGTCGACTGGGCGATGCGCTGGGTCGCACTCGGCGTCGATTATGAGATGGCGGGCAAGGACCTGATCGATTCGGTCACCCAATCCTCCAAGATCTGCCGCGTGCTGGGCGCCCGGCCACCCGAGGGCTTTAATTATGAGATGTTCCTCGACGAACATGGCGAGAAGATCTCCAAGTCCAAGGGCAACGGCCTCAGCCTCGACCAATGGCTGACCTATGGCCCCCAGGAGAGCCTGGCATATTTCGCCTATCGCGAGCCCAAGCGCGCCAAGCAGCTCCACATCGGCGTGATCCCTCGCGCGATCGACGATTATTGGAAGTCGGTCGCCGATTATCCCGATCAGGGCTTGCCCCAGAAGCTCGGCAACCCGGTCCACCATATCCACAATGGTGATGTGCCGGGCGAAGCGCTGCCGGTCAGCTTCGGGCTGCTGCTCAACCTGGTCGGCGTGATCGGCGAGGCCGACAAAAAGGTGGTGTGGGATTATCTCCAATCCTACCGCCCCGGCACGCAGCATCCCGCGCTCGATGCGCTGATCGGCCACGCGCTCGCTTACCATCGCGACTATGTCGCGCCGACCCTCCAGCGCCGTGCGCCGACAGCGGAGGAAGCGACCGCGCTCCGCGATCTCGACGCGCGTCTCGCAACGCTGGCGGGCAGCGACGACCTCGCCGCCGCCGCCCAGAATGAGGTCTATGAAGTGGGCAAGGCCCATTACGGCCAGGAACGGCTGCGCGACTGGTTCAAGGCGCTATACGAGACTTTGCTCGGTTCGGAGCAAGGCCCGCGCATGGGCAGCTTCATCGCACTCTACGGACTGGACAATAGCCGCCGGCTGATCGCCGAAGCCCTGGGAGGGACGGGCTGACGGATCGTTTGGGGGCGCGGCGCTTTGTCCAGACGCATGGATAAAAAGAAGAATTTTTTGGGGGTGGGTCTGATGGGTCTGGCGCTGGGTTGGGCCAGCCCGATTACGGCTGCCACCCCGCGCGAGATTCTGACGCAGGCCTCGTTCCAGACCGCAGACAAGGCGACCGCCCTCGGCCTGATCAAGCAGGGCCTTGCCGAAGCCGAAGCGATCCTCGCGCGCGATCCGCAGGACAAGGAAGCGCAGATGCAGCGCGGTGTCGCGATCGGCGACCGCGGTCATTTGCTGCGCTCGCCGGGTGACGCCAAGGCTGCGCGGCGAATCTTCGAAGCCTTTCTCGCCGCCAATCCCCACGATCCCGAAGCCCATCTGGCGATAGCGACCTGGCATCTCGATACGGTCGACGCGGGCTTCTTCGCAGCGGCCTTGCTGGGCGGGAAGAAGGATGTCGGCCTTGCGGAGCTCGACAAGGCGGTGGCACTTGGCGGTGGGCGCCCTTTCTTCACCGGTTTCGCTGCGCTGATGCGGATCCGTCTCAACCCCAACGATATCGTCACCGCCCGCAGCCTCGCCGAACAGGCGGCGATAGCGCCCGCGCCGACCATGCTCGACCGCATCGCCAAGCATGCCGCGCAGCAGGTGCTCATCCCCCTGCGCAACGGTGACGGACGCACAGCGGCGCTGCTTGCGCGCAAATATCTGCCGTTCGGGCGTATCGGTTAGAACCGCACAAGCGAAAAGGCCTGGCACGGTCTCCCGCACCAGGCCTCCCTTGTTACGACAAGCTACGTAACAAGCTCAGAAAACTTAGAAGAAGAAGCCGCTATTGACCTCCAGCACATGGCCGTTGCGGATGTCGATCAGCACCACGTCGCGGCCGTAGCGGACCCAGCGCTGATAACCGAGCACTGGGCGCAGATGATAACGATAGGGATCGATCCAGTAGCGGCGGTCATAGAAGACCGGGTCGAAACGATAGCCGACCGTCACCGGATGCCAGCGATAGCCGCGCGGGCCGATCCATGCCGGGCCGCGATAATATTCGGGGTGGTGGTTGCGGTAATCGCGCCAGTCCTCACGATATTCGCGGCGGGCATCGCGTACGTCGCGCCGATCCTCGCGAATCCGATGCATCGACGCGCCGTCGCGATAATCGCGGGCGACGTCGCGCTGCTGTTCGCGAATGTCGCGACGATCGTGCCGGAGCTCGGCATCCTGCGCCTGCGCGATCGTCGGCACCACGGTAGCGGCCAGCAGGCCTGCAATAATGGCGTTGCGCATATTCCTACTCCTTTCCTGTCCCTTCGAAGACTGAACACACCTCGGCATGTTCGTCGTTGAAGGGGTCTAATCCCGCTTCGCTGAACAGCCCTCGAATGCGATTGTCAGCTTCTGGAAAGATAAGATCGTAGAACTGGCTCTGTTCGAATATTTGAGGCCGGCGCCGCGGAAACGGCACCGGCCTGCAGGAATTTAGGATTTAGTAGAAAAAGAAGTTTGGAATGACGTCGACGACTTCGCCAGTCGTGACGTCGACCAGCAGCGCGTCGTTGTAATAATGGACCCAACGCAGCGGCCAGTCGACCGGCGGCAGGCGATAATCGTCATAGGGATCGTCGAGCCAATAGCTCGAGCTGTAGAAAAGCGGCTCGAGGAAGAAGCCCGCATAGACCGATCGATAATGATAGCCGCGCGGCGCATAATAGCGGCGAACGAAGATGTCGCGGTGGCTGTCGCGCCAGTTGCGCCAGTCATAGCGATGGTCGTTGCGCCAGCGGCCCGGATCCCAGCGGTGATCCCACCGATGGTCATTACCGCCGGGACGATTATTCCAGTCATGGTTGCCGTTCCAGGGACCGCCCGGATTGGGGCGCCCATCCCAATGATGGTCGCCCTGGTTGCCCGGGCCGCGATTGCCGTCCCAGCGATGATCGTCGCCATTCGGACGGTGATCGCCATTGCCCCATTGGTTGCGGCCATTGTCCCACTGATGCGTATCGTTGCCCGGACGACGGTCGCCGCCATTCCAGGGCCCACGGTTATTGTCCCAGCGATGGTCGCCATTGGGCTGGTAGCTTTGTCCGTTGCCGGCCCAATTCCCGCCATGATCGCCCTGACGCCATTGCGCGCGGGCCTGGCCGGTATCGGCGTTGGGCACGGGGACCGGACGCGGTGCGTCCACGCGGACGTCGCCACGCCCCTGCGCGCCCGGGCCGCGCCAGCCGCCCCGGTCCTGTAACGGGGGCTGGGCCTGCGGTGCGGCCGGGCGGAAGCCGCCCGGCGGGCTACCCGGCATCACCATCATGCCCGATCCGTGGCCGCCACCCTGCGGGGACGCGGGGCGCGGATGATCGCCGCCGCCATGATTGCCGCGATCGCCATGACCGCCATGATCGCCCTGATCGGGCTGGTTCTGCCTGTCCGCCCAGGCCGTCGCCGGCGTGACCGCCAAGGCAGCCGCGGCGAGCAAGGCCATCCTCATGCTCTTCATCGTCTCTCTCCTCTCGACGGAAGGCATGCGCCTGCCGCCACTAACGCCCTTTTGAACGCACGCGCGTGATCAGTCGCTGAATTGATCCGTCAGCGTTCAGAAAGCTTGCCAAGATGGGCGGTTCACTTGTGCGGCGGGGTTAACGCCGGCACCGCCGCCGCGGCATCCTCGGGGTCGATCTCGGGTGGCGGGGCCGCCGCGAGCCCCTCACCGCCTTTGCCCGCCCGCGCCGCGCGGCGGATTGCGCGACGGATGCGGGGATAGGTGCCGCAGCGGCAGAGATTGGTGATTGCCTCATCCATCTGCGCGTCGGTGGGATCGGGTGTGTGCTGAAGCAACGCCGCGGCGGCCATCAGCACGCCCGACATGCAATAACCGCATTGCGGCACATTCTCGGCGGCGAAGGCCTGTTGCAAGGGATGGCTGCGATCTTCGCTCAGCCCTTCGATCGTAGTCACGAACGTGCCTTCGATCGCGCCGATCGTGATCTGGCACGAACGACGCGCGGCCCCATCGACGATCACTGTGCAGGCACCGCAATCGCCCGTACCGCAGCCATATTTGGTGCCGGTCAGGTTCGAGGCGTCGCGCAGCGCCCAAAGGACGGGCGTCTGCGGGTCCATCTTGTAATGGACGGGCTCGCCGTTGACGGTGAAGCGGGTCATCGCCGCACCCTATAAACTAGGGGATGGATTGGAAAGCGCGGACGCCATCCCATATCGCTCGCGATGCGCCAGCCCACATTCTTCCTTCCGCATGGCGGAGGCCCCTGCTTCTTCCTCAATCCCGACGGCTCCTGCCCGCCGGCCTGGGCACGCATGCACGATTATCTCGCGTCGGTCCTGCCCTCCCTGCCGGAGAAGCCGAAGGCGATCCTGATCGTCTCGGGCCATTGGGAAGAAGCCGACTTCACCGTCCACACCGGGGCGCAGCCCGGCCTGCTATTCGATTATTACGGTTTCCCGGACCATACCTATTTGCTCGAATGGGATGCGCCCGGAGCACCCGCGCTCGCGGAACGGGTCAGGACATTGCTGGAAGGCGCGGGCTTCGCGGTCGGCGAAAACGACACGCGCGGCTGGGATCACGGCGTCTTCATCCCGATGAAGGTGGTGGTGCCCGATGCCGATATTCCCACCGTTCAGCTCTCGCTGCGCAAGGATCTCGATCCCGCCGCGCATATTCGCGCGGGCCAGGCGCTGGCGGGATTGCGCGACGAGGGGGTGCTGATCGTCGGCTCCGGGATGAGCTTCCACAATATGCGCAGCCTCGGCCACGATGTGACCGCGCAGGCCGACATGTTCGACGATGCGCTCAGCGCCGCGGTGACCGCCCCCGATCCGGAGCAGCGCCGCGCCCGCATTGCCGATTGGGCGACCCTGCCGCAGGCGCGCTTCGCCCACCCGCGCGAGGAGCATCTGATCCCGCTGATGGTGGCGCTTGGCGCGGGCGGCGACGATCCGGCGATCCACGACCTTCGGGATCGGGTGATCGGCTGGACCGTCTCGGCCTATCGCTTCGGATGAAACCCAAGGGCGGCTCGTAGCCTTATTAGCTTGTAGAATCAGGTTCGCGCTGTTAGGGGCGCCGCTTCCCGACGCAGGCTCTGCCCGCGGCGTCACTCTTTTATTGCCGGCTGTCGGACGCGTCAGTCGTAGTGGAGAATTGGTTTTTTATGCAGATCATCGTTCGCGATAACAATGTCGATCAGGCCCTGCGCGCGCTCAAGAAGAAGCTGCAGCGCGAAGGCGTGTATCGCGAGATGAAGCTGCGCCGCCACTATGAAAAGCCGTCGGAGAAGCGTGCGCGCGAGCGCGCCGCCGCCGTCCGCCGCGCCCGCAAGCTGGAGCGTAAGCGCGCCGAGCGCGATCAGGCCCGGTAAGGCCTGATTTCATGTCAGACGTGACAGCCGTCCCGCTCCGCCCGGTGGGCAAGAGCGGGATTGTTGCATTGTGGGCAGGCGTTGCCCTGCTCCTGGCCGGTGGCGTGGCTGCTGCTTATGCCACCAGCGAAAAAGCGGTGATGGCCGCCATGACTCCCGACCAGTTCATGGCCGCTAACGCCAAGCGCTCGGGCGTGCAGACGACCCCATCCGGCATCGAATATCAGATTATAACGGCTGGCAACGGCGCCAAGCCGACCACCAGCGACATCGCGGTGGTCGACTATAAGGGCGCACTGCTCAATGGCGCCCAGTTCGACGCATCCGAACCTGGTCACCCTGCACGTCTTCCAGTGGCTGCGGTCGTCCCCGGCTTTGCCGAGGCGCTGATGCTGATGCCCAAGGGCGCTACTTACCGCGTCTGGATCCCGCCGCAGCTCGGCTATGGTCCGGATGATCATGGTCCGATTCCAGGCAATAGCGTGCTGGTATTCGACCTGACGCTGCAAGACATTCAGCCGATCACGCCGCAGATGATCCAGCAGATGGAACAGATGCAGCAAATGCAGCAGCAAGCCCAGCAGCCCGGTCAGTAAGTCGGGACGGTAGCCCGTCCTAACGACCGCCACCCCCCAGCGAAGCCGGGGTCCGTCTCCCGCCGCCTGACCGCTTGGTGCAACCAGCGGAGATGGATGCCAGCTTTCGCCGGGACGACGTCAGGACGTCTTCGCGTCCTCGGCCGCCAGCTCGCTCTTCTCCTCGAGCAGCACCTTCATCATCGCCACGATCGGATCGGCCAGAGCCAGGCCGAGGATGCCGAACAGCGCCCCGAACAGGAGCTGGCAGCCCAGCACGAGCGCGGGCGGCAGATCGACCGCGCGCCGCGCGACCATCGGCACCACCACATAGCCGTCGAACGTCTGCACCAGCACGTAGACGATGATCGCCCCGATCCCGATATTGGTGCTCGCCGAAAAGCCGACCAGCACGATCAATACCCCCGACACGATCCCGCCGATCGTCGGCAGGAAGGCGAGCAGGCCGGTCAGCACGCCGAGCAAAGGTGCCATCGGCACGCCGATAAGACTGAGCGAGACGCCGACGAACAGCCCTTCCACCGCCATGCCGACCAGCCGCCCCGCCATCAACCGGCGCAGAGTGTGCCCCATCTTCTCAGCGGTACGATAGAAATCCTGGCGGTTCTTGAGCGGCAGCATCCAGGCGATACCGCGTTCGTAGATGCGCGGCTCCATCGCGATGAACAGGCCGAGCACGATCATCGCGAGCAGGCTGGAAAGTGCACCGAGCGCGCTCCCCAGCGCGGCGGTCACCCGTCCGAGCGAGCCGACCAATTGCTGTCCGATCTGGCCCGCGCCCTGGTTGGGCGGCACCAGGCCGAGCCGGTGGCCATAATCCACGATATGGCCGATCTGAACCATCACCACCGCGCGCAGCGCCTCGAACTGGCCGGCCAGCTGGCTGCCTGCCAGGTAGAAGAAGCCGATCAGGAAGCAGATCGCGAAGGTCGCGACCACCGCCAGCCGCAATCCCCGCCCGACGCGCGGAAAGGCCTTGCCGAGCAGCCGCACGCCGCCATCGAGCAAGGCCGCGAAAACCACCCCGCCCATGATCAGCAGCAAAGGCTGGGCGAGCAACCAGACCAGCGCCACGGCGACCACCATCCCGATCCAGATCACCGCGCGGTGGAATTCCCGGTTGGTCGCGGGATCGGTGAAGTCGCTCGGGCCCGGCGCCTCGCGTGGTGCCCGCGCCATGATCAGCGTCCCGCCTGTTGCGGACGGAGACTGATGAAGGCGCGATGATGGCGCAACGCGGTCACCCAGCTGATCGGATTCCAGATCTTGCCATCGCCGTCATAGCTGTGCGTGATCGCCTCGGCCCGGCCGCTGATCGCTTCCAGCGGGATCGGGCCGTTCAGGCCATTATCGTCGAACGGCACGCGGCTGTCGGCGGATTCGTCGCGATTGTCGCCCATCACGAACACATGGCCCGGCGGCACCACCATTTCCGGATAATCGTCGACCTGCGGATAATAGCCGGCGTCGATCGTGTCGTACGTCGCGCCGTTGGGCAAGGTCTCGCGATAGCGCGGCAACTCGCAATAATCCTTGCCGTCGGCTTCGGTCTTGCGGAACGGCGCCTCGGCGAGCGTCGCGCAAGGCACATTGGCGTCGATCGGGATCATTGCCGGCGTTTCGCGTACCCGCGGCACGGGCTTGCCGTTCAGGATGACCACACCTTGCCGAACCTCGATCCGATCGCCGGGCAGCCCGATCACCCGCTTGATCAGATCCTCGCCGTCGCGGTCGAGCGTGACGATGTCACCACGCTTCGGCAGCTTGCCGAACAGCCGGCCGCCGAACGGGGTCGGGTGGTAGATCAGCGACGCATAATCATAGCCATAGGGATATTTGGTGACGACCAGCCGATCGCCCTTGATGAGCGTCGGCATCATCGATTCGGACGGGATGTAGAAGGGCCGCGCGACGAAGGTCCAGACGAACAGGATTGCGAGCACCATGCCGGTCAGGCTGCGCGCCTCGGCTTTCCAACCCCCGCTTGCCGGCTTGTCCGCCATCCCGTCTAGCCCCCGATCATTTGCCCAATTCACTTACCACGCGCCGGCCTCAAGCTGGTTCCGGCGCGGCCATGGCGCAGCGCGCTGAACCAGCTGATCGGGTTCCAATATTGCGTCGAGCCGTCATAGGAGAAAGTGATGAATTCGGCGCGCCCGCCAAGATTCTCCCATGGCACCGGGCCACCCAGACCCAACTGATCCTGGGGTACGCGGCTGTCGGCCGATTCGTCGCGATTGTCGCCCATCAGGAAGACCTGGCCTGGGGGCACGGTGATCTCGGGATAATCGTCGGGAATGCCGGCAAAATAACCATCGTCGATCGTGTCGTAGCTGACGCCGTTGGGCAAGGTCTCGCGATAGCGGGGCAGCTCGCAATAATCCTTGCCGTCGGCCTCGGTCTTGCGGAAGGGCGCCTCGCGCTCGTTATTGCAAGGCACGTTGGCGTCGATCGGGATCATCGCGGGCGCCAGCCTGACCCGCGGCACCGGAACGCCGTTCAGGATGATCACGCCCTGGCGCACCTCGATCCGGTCTCCCGGCAGCGCGATCACGCGCTTGATATAATCCGAATCCTCCGCCGGCGGCTTCAGGATGACCACGTCACCCGGCTGCGGCATCCGGCCGAACAGGCGGCCATGGATGAAGGGCAAGAGGTGGAACGGCGCGGGTGAGACGTAGGAATAGCCGTAAGGATATTTGGTCACGACCAGCCGATCGCCCTTGATCAAGGTCGGCATCATCGATTCGGACGGGATGTAAAAGGGCTTGGCGACGAAGCTCCACACCGCCAGCACCGCCAGGATCAGCCAGGCGAAGCTCTTGATCTCCGCGACCCAATCGGTTGCGGGCTTGTCCTTCTTGGTCGCGGCAAAGGTCGCGTTCGGCTCGCTCAAGATTCAAAAACCCCGTTAAATCGGTCGCGCGTACAGGATGACGAACGCCTGCGCCCATGGATGGTCGTCCGTGAGCGTTACATGAATGTCCACCGCGTGGCCCGGCGGGGTGATGGCGTCAAGCTTGGCCTTCGCGCCACCGGTCAAGGCCAGGGTCGGCGCGCCGCTGGGCAGGTTGACCACGCCGATATCCTTCATGAACACGCCCTGGTTGAATCCGGTACCGATCGCCTTGGAGAAGGCTTCCTTGGCAGCGAAGCGCTTGGCGTAGGTGCCTGCGCGCGTCATCACGCGCTTCTCGGCCTTGGCGCGCTCGATATCGGTGAACACGCGCATGACGAACTTGTCGCCGAACCGGTCGAGCGACGCCTGTATCCGCTCGATATTGCAGAGGTCCGAACCGAGCCCGATGATCACCGCGCCGCGTCCATGGCCTGGCGCATCCGCCGCACCGCTGCCTCCAGCCCGACGAAGATCGCCTCGCCGATCAGGAAATGACCGATATTCAGCTCCGCGATCTGCGGAATCGCCGCCACGGGCGCGACATTGTCATAGGTCAGGCCGTGGCCGGCATGCGGCTCGATCCCGTTCTTGGCGGCAAGCGCGGCCATGTCGGCGATGCGCCTCAGCTCGTCCGCCCGCGCCGCGCCGGTGCGATGCGCGTAGCGGCCGGTATGGAATTCGACCACGGGCGCACCCAGGAAGATCGCCGCCTCCACCTGCGCCGCGGTCGGCTCGATGAACAGGCTGACGCGGATGCCGGCATCGCTCAAGGCCTTGACCATGGGCGCCAAAGCCTCGCGATGCCCGTCCGCATCCAGCCCGCCCTCGGTAGTACGCTCCTGCCTTTTCTCGGGCACGATGCAGGCGGCATGTGGCCGGTGCCTGAGCGCGATGCCGACCATTTCGTCCGTCGCGGCCATCTCAAGATTCAAGGGCAGGGTGATTGCTGCCATCAGCCGCGCGATATCCTTGTCGGTGATATGGCGCCTGTCCTCGCGCAGATGGGCGGTGATGCCGTCGGCGCCCGCTTTCGCCGCCAGTTCCGCCGCGCGCACCGGATCGGGATGGTCGCCGCCGCGTGCATTGCGCACGGTCGCGACATGATCGATGTTCACGCCTAGCCTAAGCCGGCCTTCGCCGGAGGGGCGGAGGTTCGCGGTCATGGCTTGGCCCTGCTCCCCGGCTTGATCGCCGGAATCGCTTCCAGTTCGGGCGGCAGCTTGTCGGCTTCGTAGGCCGGTACTTCCAGCCGGATCAGCGGGAAGAAGGGCACGCCGAGCTCGACCTTGCCGTTCGACCGGTCAACCAGCGCACCCGCCGCAATCACCTGCCCGCCCGCTTCCTCGATCGCCTTGATCGCCTCGCGCGACGACAGACCGGTGGTGACGACATCCTCCATCATCAGCACCTTCTGGCCCGGCCGCAGCGAAAAGCCGCGCCTGAGTTCGAAAGTGCCCGACGGGCGCTCGACGAACATCGCGTCGAGGCCGAGCGCGCGGCCCATTTCCTGCCCTACGATCACCCCGCCCATCGCGGGGGAGACTACCGCTTCGAGACGATCCCGGATCTCCGCCGGGATACGTGCCGCCAGCGCTTCGGCCAGGCGCGCGGCGCGTTGCGGGTTCATCAAAACCCGCGCGCATTGCAGGTAACGTGGGCTGCGCAGACCCGACGACAGGATGAAATGACCTTCCAGCAGGGCGTCCGCCGCACGGAATTCGGCCAGCACTTCCTCGTCAGTCATCGTCTCTTCCCGCCTTTCACTTGCGACAAGCGCGATAGACGCGGGCGTGACTGCCTTCAACAGCTTGCATTTCCCCACGATCCGGTGTTGAGACGGCCCCCGGGCGCGTCCGGCAAATATGCCGTCGTGCCATGACCCAAAGGTCTCGAACTGGGGAATGATCCGAGTGTTGAAGACGATCCGGGGCACCGTCCTCGCCATGTTGATGGGGCTCGCCGCACTCGGCGTCCAGCCCGCATTCGCCCAAGCTGAACCGTCGGTCCAGACGGTCACACCGCATCCGGGCACGCCGACGCCGTCGCCGACTCCGCCCGTGGTGGCAGGCAAGCCGGGCGACATCGTCCACATCGCGCCGACGCCCGGCATCGGCATGCCGACCGACAAGATCAGCCTGCAGCCGCAGGTGACGCCGATCGGCGGCGAGGCGCAGTGGTTCCACGACGTCATCCTCGTTCCGATGATGGCGATCATCTCGGTATTCGTGCTGATCCTGCTGATCTGGGTCATCGTCCGCTACAATGCACGCGCCAACCCGACGCCGTCGCACACGCATCACAACACGCTGATCGAGATCATCTGGACCTTGGGTCCGGTGATCATCTTGGTCTGCATCGCGGTGCCGTCGATCCGGCTGCTCGCGCATCAATATGAGACGCCCAAGGCCGACCTCACGGTCAAGGCGATCGGCAACCAATGGTATTGGACCTATCAGTATCCGGACAATGGCGACTTCGAGGTCGTGTCCAACATGCTGAAGGAAAAGGGCGAGGCGACCGGCAAGGAAAAGCCCCGCACCGACGCCGACGGCCCCCGCCTGCTCGCGGTCGATGAGCGCATGGTCGTGCCCGAAGGCGCGGTCGTGAAGGTCATCACCACCTCGAACGACGTGATCCACAGCTGGGCGGTCCCCGCTTTCTGGGTCAAGATGGATGCGGTCCCGGGGCGCCTCAACGAAACCTGGTTCAAGGCGCCCAACCATCCCGGCGTCTATTTCGGCCAATGCTCCGAACTGTGCGGGGCACGCCACGCTTTCATGCCGATCGCGGTCGAGGTCGTGACGCCAGCGCAGTTCGCGCAATGGGTCGCCTATAAGGGCGGCACCATGCCGGGCGCCAAGGGTGCCGCGAATCCCGACGCGACTGCCGGCTCGCCCGCCACCCAGGGCAAGGCCGCCGGCGGCCCGGTCCCCGCCGACGCCGCGGTCCCGGGCACGACCGGCAAGCCCGCCACCACTTCCCAGCCTGCCGTCGCGCAGAACTGAAGGCCAGATAGATGACTGATATCGCCGCCCATCCCAGCCATTTCCATGCCGAACATGGCGATGAGCATCATGATGCCGATCACAAGCCGGCCTTCTTCCAGCGTTGGTTCATGTCGACCAACCACAAGGATATCGGCACGCTCTACCTGATCTTCGCGATCTGCGCGGGCATCATCGGTGGCACCATTTCCGGCATGATGCGCGTCGAACTGGCGCATCCCGGCATCCAGTATCTGGGCAAGTGGTACGAATTCTTCCACGGCGTCGGCACCGCGGACCAGGCGCACCATTTCTGGAACGTGCTCGTCACCGCGCACGGCCTGATCATGGTGTTCTTCATGGTCATGCCGGCAATGATCGGCGGCTTCGGCAACTGGTTCGTTCCGATCATGATCGGCGCGCCGGACATGGCGTTCCCGCGCATGAACAATATCAGCTTCTGGCTGCTGATCCCGTCCTTCACGCTGCTGCTCGGCTCGACCATGTTCTCGGGCGGCACCGGCCCCGGTGCCGGCATCGGCTGGACGGCCTATGCGCCGCTTTCGACCTCGGGTTCGCCCGGGCCGGCGGTGGATATGGCGATCCTGTCGCTCCACCTGGCCGGCGCCTCGTCGATCCTGGGCGCGATCAACTTCATCACCACCATCCTCAACATGCGCGCGCCAGGCATGACGCTGCACAAGATGCCGCTCTTCGCCTGGTCGGTGCTGGTCACCGCCTTCCTGCTGTTGCTGGCGCTGCCGGTGCTCGCGGCCGCGATCACGATGTTGTTGACCGACCGCAACTTCGGCACGGCCTTCTATGATGCGTCGGGTGGTGGCGATCCGATCCTCTACCAGCACCTCTTCTGGTTCTTCGGCCACCCCGAAGTGTACATCATGATCCTGCCCGGCTTCGGCATGGTCAGCCACATCATCTCGACCTTCAGCCGCAAGCCGATCTTCGGTTATCTCGGCATGGCCTACGCCATGGTCGCGATCGGCGTGGTCGGCTTCGTCGTGTGGGCGCACCACATGTTCACCACCGGCCTGTCGGTCGATACGAAGATGTACTTCACCGCCGCGACGATGGTGATCGCGGTGCCGACCGGCATCAAGATCTTCTCGTGGATCGCGACGATGTGGGGCGGCTCGCTGTCGTTCAAGACGCCGATGGTGTGGGCTATCGGCTTCATCTTCATGTTCACCGTGGGCGGCGTCACCGGCGTGCTGCTCGCCAATGGCGGCATCGATAATTATTTCCAGGACACCTATTACGTGGTGGCGCACTTCCACTACGTGCTGTCGCTGGGCGCGGTCTTCTCGCTCTTTGCCGGCTTCTATTACTGGTTTCCGAAGATGTCGGGCCGCATGTATAACGAGCTGCTCGGCCAGCTGCATTTCTGGATCTTCTTCATCGGCGTGAACATCCTGTTCTTCCCGATGCATTTCCTGGGTCTGCAGGGCATGCCGCGCCGCTATCCCGATTATCCCAATGCATTCGAGCATTGGAACACGATCGCGACCGACGGCTATTTCATCATGGCGATCAGCATGGTGATCTTCTTCGTAAACGTTTTCTATTCGCTGCTCGCGGGCCCGAAGGCACCGGCCAATCCCTGGGGCGAGGGTGCCACCACGCTCGAGTGGACGCTGCCCAGCCCGCCGCCTTACCACCAGTTCGAACAGCTCCCGCGCATCGATTGACGCGCAAGCGGTCCGAACGGGGACGGGAACAAGCGCTCCGGGGCAACCCGGGGCGCTTTTTCTTTTACCGCGGGAGCTGGCCCAGCTGGTCGACAGGCTGCGGCACGCACCTTATGCCGAACGCATGACCGACCTGACGATCGCCGCGGTCGAAGTCGCCCGCTCCGAAATCCAGACCGTCTTTTCCAACCGCGTCGTCCGCACGCCGCAGCTCGACCAGTTCGTCCATCGCTCGCCCGCGCGTTATATCGCGCCCGAAATCCGGTTCAGCGCACCGCAGCCATTATTCGTAATCGGCGACAAGTTCACCGTCCTGGCCGAACGATCGGGTCTGGTTCCAGGATCTACCTACCTCTTCAATGAATATGAATGGCGCGGCCTGTTCGAACCGCACCGGGCCATCCTTCCCTTGCCGGACCAGACCGTGCTGGTTGCCGGCAATGCGGGATGGCGCAATTATTCGCATTGGCTGTTCCAATGTTTTCCCCCGCTTCTCCTCGCGCCGCAGGTCGGATTGGGAGAGACCTACGCGATCGTGCCACCGCTCAATGCCGTCCAGCGCGAGCTGCTCGCTTATGCGGGGTGGGATTCCCGCCGTTATACCGAATTGCCGGTCGGTTCGGCGGCGCTTCCTCGCAACGGCGTTTACACCAACCTCACCGGGGGCGATTTCCCGTTCCTGCCCCATCCGGCGATCGCCGCCCCGTTCGAGACCCTCGCCGCGCAGGCACCACGATCGGTCTTTGCCGGACAGCGCGTTTTTCTTTCCCGGGCCGATGCGCGGAAGCGCGTCATGATCAATGAAGCCGAGCTCACAACCGCTCTCGAAAAGGAGGGCTATACGATCGTGACACCTGGCGCCTTGAGCGCTCGGGAGCAGATCGCCTTGTTCCGCGATGCCGCTCTGCTCGTCGGCCAGCACGGCGCCGCTTTCACCAACCTTCTGTTTTCACCCTGCGGCAAGGACGGCCCAGTCGTGGTCGAGCTCCATCAGGAAAATTACCCGGCCTCCGCGTTCGTCAAGCTCTGCCAGGCCAAAGGACTGAGCTACACCGCCATTTTCAGCCGAATGATCGATGCGGGGGCCGATGGGCGGCATGATTCGACCTGGGAGGCCGACATCCCGCTGATTCTCGAGACGCTGGCAAAGGCACACGCCTGATTGCCGCAGATGACTTTCGCGAATCTTCTCATGCGCCTATAGCGCGCGCAAATGTCTTCCCCCGCCGTTCCGATTACGCCCGCGCTGCCGGCCGAATGGCGCGATTTCCTCGCGCTGACCAAACCGCGCGTCATGACCCTGGTCGTCTTCACCGCTTTGTGCGGGCTGCTGGCGGCGCCGGCCCATATCAACCCGATTTTGGGCTTCACCGCGATCCTGTGCACCGCGGTCGGCGCGGGCGCCTCGGGGGCGCTCAACATGTGGTACGAGGCCGATCTCGACGCGCACATGAAGCGCACCAAAGGCCGCCCGCTTCCCGCGGGAAGGATGGATCGTCAGTCGGCGCTTCACTTCGGGGTCGCGCTCGCGGTGGGCTCGGTCGTGCTGATGGGGTTGGCGGTCAATCTGTTGGCCGCCGCGATCCTGACCGTGTCGATCCTCTTCTATGTCCTGGTCTACACCGTCTGGCTCAAGCGCCGCACGCCCCAGAATATCGTGATCGGGGGCGCAGCCGGCGCCTTCCCGCCGCTGATCGGCTGGGCCGCCGCGACCGGCAGGATCGAGCTGCTGCCCATCCTGCTCTTTCTGCTCATCTTCCTGTGGACGCCGCCGCATTTCTGGGCGCTCTCCTTGTTCGTCCGCACCGATTATGCCGCCGCCGGCGTGCCGATGCTGCCGGTGGTTGCGGGTATCCGCACGACGCGGCGGCAAGTGTTCCTCTATACGCTGCCGATGGTTGGGGCCGCGGTCGCGCCCTGGCCGCTGGGTCTGACCGGCGCGATTTATGGGCTGACCGCGAGCCTGCTCAGCGCCTGGTTCCTGCTGCTCGCCACGCGCGTGGGCCTGAGTCAGGAAACCGATCAGGCGCTGATGAAACCCGAACGCGCCTTGTTCAAATTCTCGATCCTCTACCTCTTCGTCCTGTTTGGAGCGCTGGTGGTCGACCGGATGGTGTTCGCATGACCCCAGAGTTCGAAGACGAATATCGCCGCCGCCAGCGCGCCCGCGCGAAAGTGACCGCCTGGATATTGGGGGCGCTCGTCGTCCTGTTCTTCGCCATCTCGATCGTTAGGATGATGTAATGGCCAGCTCCGCGCCCCTTGACCGCGCCAAGCGGCGCACCGGCCTGATCATGCTGCTCGTCGCGGCGGGCGCGCTCGCTTTGGGCTTCGCCAGCGTGCCGCTCTACCGCATGTTCTGCCAGGCGACGGGCTGGAACGGCACGGTGCAGGAGCGCTTGAACGCGGTCGCGCCCGGCGCGGTCGCGGGCCATTTCGTCAACGTCCGCTTCGATGCCAACACCGCGCCCGATCTGCCTTGGTCGTTCGAGCCCGATCAGCGCATCGCCCATGTCGCGGTCGGCGCGCGGCAGATGGTCTTCTTCACCGCTGTCAACAACAGCAACCACACCATCACCGGCAGTGCGGCGTTCAACGTAAGCCCGCCCCAGGCCGGCCAATATTTCGTGAAGATCCAATGCTTCTGCTTCACCGAGCAGACGCTGAAACCGCACGAGCGCGTGCGGATGCCGGTGGTCTTCTATGTCGACCCGGGCTTCGCCAAGGATCCGGACGCGAACGACATCAGCGAGATCACGCTCTCCTATACATTTTACCCGGTAGCGAAGCCGAAAACGGCAAGCTAAGGGGATAGTCAAAGACACTGACAGGGATCCGACACACATGGCCGGAGCGAAGAGCCACGAATACCATATCCTGCCGCCCAGCATCTGGCCGCTGATCGGCGCCGCCGCGGCGCTGGCGATGGCCTCGGGCGGTATCATGTGGATGCACAGCGCGGCTTACGGCGGCTGGATCTTCTTCGCCGGCCTTGCGGGCGTGCTCTTCACCATGTTCTCCTGGTGGTCGGATGTGATCCGCGAGGCGCATGCCGGGGATCACACCCCGGTCGTGTCGCTCCATCTGCGCTACGGCATGATCCTGTTCATCGCCTCGGAAGTCATGTTCTTCCTCGGCTGGTTCTGGGCCTGGTTCGATTTTGCGCTCTTCCCCTCGACTGCGGACGTGATTGGCGGCGTGTGGCCCCCCAAGGGCATCACCGTCCTCAATCCCTTCGCCTTCCCGCTGCTCAATACGCTGATCCTGCTCTGTTCGGGCACCACCGTCACCTGGGCGCACCACGCGCTGATCCATGGCGACCGCAAGGGCCTGATCCGCGGCCTGTGGTGCACGATCCTGCTCGGCATCACCTTCTCGTGCATCCAGGGCTGGGAATATGCGCATGCTCCCTTCGCCTTTAAGGGGCTAAGCTACGGCGCCTCCTTCTTCATGGCGACCGGCTTCCATGGTTTCCACGTCCTGATCGGCACCTGCTTCCTGATCGTGAATCTCGTCCGCGCCTATCGCGGCGACTTCACGCCCAGGCAGCATTTCGGCTTCGAGGCGGCCGCCTGGTACTGGCACTTCGTCGACGTCGTATGGCTGTTCCTGTTCGTCTCGATCTATGTCTGGGGCGGCTGGGGCGCGCCGATCGCCGGCTAATGCCACACGGCTGGCAACTCGCGCAGATCAACGTCGGGTGTCTGGTGGCGCCCGCCGAGGATCCCGCGGTTGCCGATTTCATGAATGCGCTGACGCATGTGAACGCGCTGGCCGAGGCTTCGCCCGGCTTCGTCTGGCGCCTCAAGGACGAAAGCGGCGCGGGCGCGACCGACATCCGCCCGTCGCCCGATCCGCAGTTCATCGTCAACATGTCGGTCTGGGCCGACGCGGACGCCCTGTTCCAGTTCGTCTACCGCAGCGGCCACACGCCTTTCATGGCGCGCCGTCGCGAATGGTTCGACCGGTTCGAGGGCGCCTATCAGGCGCTCTGGTGGATTCCCGCCGGGCATAGACCCACGGTCGAGGAAGGCCTGTCGCGCCTGTGGATGCTCGACCGCTACGGCCCGAGCCCCCAGGCCTTCACCTTCAAGGCGCGCTTCCCGGCTCCGGGCGAGGAAGGGCAACCGCTCGACATGCAACCCGATCCGTGGTGCGTCGGCCGCGCCTGACGTGCCCGACGCCCCGCCCCCACCGATCAAGGCCGGGCTCACCGGCCATTGTCCGCGCTGCGATGCGCCCACCTTGTTCGCCGGCTGGATCAAATTCGCCGACCGCTGTTCCAAATGCGGACTCGATTTTTCCAGCTTCAACGTCGGCGACGGTGCCGCCGCTTTCCTGATCCTGATCCTGGGCGCGGTCACCGCCGCCGCAGCGATCGTGGTCGAGCTCAAATTCTCCCCACCTTTCTGGGTCCACCTGGTCCTGTGGCCGCCGATCGTGCTGGCGATGACGATCGTCTCCCTGCGCGCCTCCAAGGGCGTGCTGCTCGCGCTTGAATATGCCCATGCCGCGCGTGAAGGCCGGATCGTGAAATGAAGCGCGCGATCCCGATCGTGCCGACGATCATCGTGCTGCTCGCCGCTTTGCTGATGATCCGGCTGGGCGTGTGGCAGCTCCATCGCCTGCATGAAAAAGAGGCGCTGCTCGTGCGTTATGCCGCGAACCAGGCCAAGCCGCCTTTGCCCTTCGCCGCTCTCTTCCCCATAACGGACGAGGCGCTGTACCGCCGCACCAGCGTCCTGTGCCTCGACGTCACGCGCTGGCAGGCCGCCGCCGGCCGCGCGGTCAACGGCAATTCGGGCTGGCGTCACATCGCCGCCTGCCGCACCGGTGCCGAGGGGCCAGGCGTGCTGGTCGACATGGGTATTTCCGCCGATTCGCGGCCGCCCGCCTGGAAGGGCGGTGCCGTCAGCGGCCGCCTGACCTGGGCACCCGGCAGCGAGCCCTTGCTGATGCGCATGTTCGCCACGCCCACGCCGCCGACACCGATGATCGTCAGCGACACCTCTGCGCCCGGGCTCACGCCGACCGCACCGCCCAATCCGGCCGACATTCCCAACAATCACTTCTCTTATGCGGTGCAGTGGTTCCTGTTCGCCGCCGTCGCCCTGATCATTTATGGCATCGCGCTCTGGCAAAGGGCGCGCAAAGTTGCCCTGACGCCCCCATCCCGCTAACGCGCGCGCCATGCTTTACGTCAGCACGCGTGGGGATGCGCCCGCGCTCGATTTCGAGGCGGTCACGCTCGCCGGCCTCGCCAGCGATGGCGGCCTCTATGTTCCGGAGGCTTGGCCAACTTTCACGCGCGACCAGATTCGCGCGCTTGCCGGTCTGTCCTATATCGACACCGCGGTCGCGATCCTCGCGCCCTTCGTCGGCGATTCCCTTTCGCGGGAAGAGCTGCGCAAGCTGTGCGACGCCGCTTATGGCCGCTTCGCCCACGCCGCGGTCACACCCCTGGTCCAGCTCGACAGCCGCCAGTGGGTGCTGGAGCTGTTCCACGGCCCCACGCTCGCCTTCAAGGACGTGGCGCTCCAGTTGCTCGGCCTTTTGTTCGAGCGCTTCCTTTCGACCCGCGACACCCACCTGACGGTGGTCGGTGCGACCTCGGGGGACACCGGCTCGGCCGCGATCGATGCACTTGCCGGCCGCGCCAAGGTCGATCTGTTCATGCTGCACCCCAAGGGCCGCGTGTCCGACGTGCAGCGGCGGCAGATGACGACCGTGCTTGCGCCCAACATCCACAACATCGCGATCGAGGGCAGCTTCGACGACGCGCAGGCGATGGTGAAGGCGATGTTCGCGGACGCGGGCTTCGCGGGCCGCTTCACCTTGTCGGCGGTCAACTCGATCAACTGGGCGCGCCTGGCGGCCCAGATCGTCTATTATTTCTACGCCGCGGTCCGCCTCGGCGCGCCGGACCGGGAAGTCGCTTTCTCGGTCCCGACCGGCAATTTCGGCGACGTGTTCGCAGGATATGTCGCGGCCCGGATGGGCCTCCCCGTCGCTAAATTGATCGTCGCGACCAACGTCAACGACATTCTCCACCGCGCGCTTTCGGACGGCGATTATTCGGTCGGCAGCGTCACGCCCACCGCCGCGCCGTCGATGGACATCCAGGTCAGCTCCAATTTCGAACGCTTATTGTTCGACCTGCACGGCCGCGACGGTGCCGCGCTTGCTGCGTCGATGAAGGGCTTCGAAGCGAGCCGGAAGTTCAACCTGACGCCCGCGATGCGCGCGCAGGCGGCGGAATTGTTCGCCAGCGCCCGCATCGATCCCGAAGCGATGAACATCGCGATGCGCCGCGCGAATGAGCAGTCGGCGATGATCCTCGATCCGCACAGCGCGATCGGTTACGCCGCTGCGCTCGATGCCGACCTGCCCGCCGAGGTGCCGATCGTCACGCTCGCCACCGCGCATCCGGCCAAGTTCCGCGACGCGGTCGAGCGCGCAACCGGCGGCCGTCCGTCGCTCCCCATCCGCGTCGGCGACCTGTTCGATCGCGAGGAGCGTTACGAGACGCTGCCCGGCGATCTCGCCACGGTCCAGGCCTATATCGCCGCGCGGGCGACACCCACCGCATGACCGCCAGGCTCCACCTGCTTGCCAACGGCCTCCGGGTCGCGGTCGAGCCGATGGCGGGGGTCGAGACGATCGCGGTCGGTCTCTATGCCGACGCCGGTGCGCGTTCCGAGCCCAAGGGCCTCTCCGGCCTCGCCCATATGGTCGAGCATATGGTGTTCAAGGGCGCGGGTGGCCGTTCCGCGCGCCAGATTGCCGAGGCGATCGAGGATAAGGGCGGTTCCTTGAACGCGTGGACTGCGCGCGACCATACCGTCTTCCAGGCGCGTGCATTAGCGGGCGATCTCGCGCTCGGCAGCGAATTGATCGCCGATCTCGTCCGCAACGCCGATCTCGACGCCGACGAACTGGAGCGTGAGCGCCATGTCGTGCTCGCCGAGCTCGGCGAGGCGCGCGACACGCCCGACGACATCATCTTCGATCATCTCCAGGGTGCGGCTTTCCCCGGCCAGCAGCTTGGCGAAGCCGTGCTGGGCGACGAAGCGAGCATCGCGGCGATCGACGTGCCCGCGATGCGCCGCTGGATCGGGGATCAATATCGTCCCGAAGGCCTGGTCTTCGCCGCCGCAGGCAAGGTCGACGAGGACGAATTGCTCAGGCTCGCCGAGCGCCTCTTCGGCGACATGGCCGCGGGCGCGCCGCCCGCACCCGCACCGGCCAGCTTCGCGGGCGGGGCGCATCACGACCGCCGCCGCTTCGACCAGCTCCACGTCGCGCTCGCATTCGAGGGCGTCGGTCACGCTCATCCCGACATGCATGCCTTGTCGCTCTTCACCAATGCAGCCGGCGGCGGCATGTCCTCGCGCCTGTTCCAGCAGGTACGCGAAGAGCGCGGGCTGGCTTATTCGATCTACGCCTGGGCGCATTCTTATGCCGATACCGGCCTGTTCGGCATCTATTGCGCGGCGGCCCGTAACGACGCCGCCCAGGCACTTGCGCTCGCGCGCAAGGTGCTGGCCGAGACCGCCGAGGGCCTGACCACGGCCGAACTCGAACGCGCCCGCGCGCAGGCCAAGGCCGGGTTGCTGATGGGGCTCGAATCGGTCGCTACCCGCGCCGACCATCTCGCCCGCTCGATCCAGGTCCATGGCCGGATCGTTCCCCCGTCCGAAACCGTAGCCCAGATCGATGCGGTCTCGCTCGGCCAGGCCCGCCAGGCCGGCGCCAATGCGCTCGCCGGCGGCGAGGCGCTCGCCACGGTCGGCGGCAAATTGGCGCAAGCGGCATGACGCACCCTCTCCCCTTGGGGGAGAGGGTACCTGCCGCGAAGCGGCAGGGGGGGGAGGGTGACTCCGCGCTCACTCTGACTCACCCTCAGCTTCCCATCGCTCCGCGATGGGCCCCTTTCTCTCCCCCAGGGGGAGAGGAGATATGACGCAACTCCTCACCCTCGTCACCGAACCCTGGCCCGATTACGGCCTGATCGATTCCGGTCACGGCCGGAAGCTCGAACGCTATGGTCGCTTCCAGTTCATCCGGCCCGAGCCCCAGGCGATGTGGGCCCCCGCATCCCCAAGCTGGAACGCCGATGGCGACTTCATCGCGGCTTCCGACGAGGATGGAGGCGGCAAATGGCACCTCTCGCGCGACGTCCCGCGCGGCGGCTGGCACATGAAGTGGGAGGAGGTGCGCTTCCTCGCGCAGAACACGCCCTTCCGCCACCTCGCTTTCTTCCCCGACATGGCGCCGCAATGGAGCTGGATGCGCGAGCGCACCGGCGAGGGCGACGAGGTGCTGAACCTGTTCGGCTATACCGGCGTCGGCACGCTCGCTTTGGCCGCCAAGGGCGCAAAGCTGACCCATGTCGATGCGTCGAAGAAATCGGTCGAGGCGGGCAAGGCCAATGCCTTCCTGTCCGACATGGCCGATCGCCCGATCCGCTGGATAGTGGACGACGCGGTCAAGTTCGCCGCGCGCGAGGTACGCCGCGAGCGGCGCTACGACGGCATCCTGCTCGACCCACCCAAGTTCGGCCGCGGCCCCGATGGGGAGGTGTGGCGACTGGAGGAGCATCTTCCCGGCCTGATCAAGCATATCCGGGCGCTGCTCGACCAGAATTCGAAATTCCTTGTCCTGACTGTCTATGCGGTCCGCATGTCCGCACTCGCGATCGGCGAATTGCTCAGGCAGGAGCTGGCCGATCTCGGCGGCACGGTCGAGGTCGGCGAAATGGCCGTCCGTGAGGAATCCCGCGGCCTCCTCCTCCCCACCGCCATCTTCGCCCGCTGGTCACGTTAAGCTCCTCCGCGGAACGGGGGAGGAGCTAAGAGCGACCCGCCCGAAGTGCCGCGCCAGCGACAAATGGCGCACCAGCCACGAATAATAGCGACGTCGCCGCCAACAGCTTCAGCGCCCCCGCGCCAGGGCTGGCGCCGAAGATCAGCAGCGGCACTGCCAGCGGCAGCATCACCAGCCCGATCAGCGCACTCGCCCCGCGCAGGCTCGCCGTCAGCGCCGCAACCGCAAGGCCGAGCGCGGCCAGGCCTGGCGTGCCGAATAACAGCCCGATCTCCAGCCGCGCCAGCGTCGCACCGTCCAGATTGAGCAATGCCGCCGCCGGAAGCGTCGCAACCATCAAAGGCGGCCCGAAGCTCAGCCAATGCGCGGCAAGCTTGGCGGCAGCGACGCTTTCGTCGCCAACTCCCCGGATCGCGAGCTGGTCCATCACACCTGAGGCAATGTCGGGCCGCACCAGCCGCTCGACCGGCAGCAACGCCGCCAGCAAGGCCGCCGTCCAAAGCGCGCCGCCGCCGATCTTGGCAAGCAGCGCCGCATCCGGACCGATCGCGAACGGGAAGAGCGTCGCCACCAGCAGATAGAAGATCAAAGGCAGCCAGGCGCCCCCATGCGCGAAGGCGCTTGCCAGATCGCGGCGAACCAGTCGCGCGAACGCGCTCACAGCGCCAGCTCCCGCATCTCGAGCCCCAGAGGTTGATGGCTCGCCGCCAGGATCACGCCGCCGCCCGCAAGATGCCCCGCCATCGCCCCCGACAATTCGTCGAGCGATGCCGCGTCCAGTCCGCTCGCCGGCTCGTCGAGCAGCCAGATGCCGGCTCCGCTCGCGATCACGCGCGCCAGCGTCGCGCGGCGGCGCTGGCCGGTGGAGAGGAGCCGCACCGGCACCTCGGCAATCTGCGCCAGCCCAGTCGCCGCTAGCGCCAGCGCCACTGCCTCGTCCCCCTGTCCGTCGAGCCGTGCCCAGAAAAGAAGCGCCGCGAACAGGCTCCTGTCCTCATCCAGCGCGGCGGTTTCGGCCGACAGGGCAATGCCGCCTTCGCGGATCACGCGCCCTGCCGCCGGCACCAGCAGCCCGGCCGCGATCCGCAACAGGCTCGATTTGCCGACTCCGTTCGCTCCGGTAACCAGCATGCCCTCGCCGGGGCCCAGCATGAGATCGAGATCCTCGAACAGAAGGCGCCCGCCACGAAAGCAGGCGACCTGTTCCAGCGCAAGCCGCGTCACGCGCCGGCCGCGGCTTCGAGCGCGTGCATGTCGTCGTCGCTCAGCCCGAAATGGTGGCCGACCTCATGCACCAGGACGTGGCCTACCAAAGCCTCGAGCGTCTCGCCGCTCTCGACCCATTCGTCGAGCAGGGCACGACGATAGAGGAAGATCATGTCGGGTAGCGCACCGCTGTCGCCGACCGATTTCTCGCCCACCGGGCGCCCACGATAGAGGCCGGACAGCTCGAACGGATTCTCGATCCCCATCTCATCAAGCGTCGCATCGTCTGCGAATTCCTCGACGCGCAGCACCACGTCGCCCAGATATTTGCGGAAGACGTCCGGCAACCGCTCGATCGCGGCGCGCGCCAGCGCCTCGATCGCCTCCGCGTCCGGCGCCCGGCCCCAGCCTTGCGTTTGACCTGCCCGCAGCATCGCGCGACATAAGCCGAAAGCGTGCGCGTGCGCCAGCAGGAGGGACATATGGCGATCGAAGCGTTGAGCGAGGCCGAGCGCGCCGATGCGCTCGATGACCTGCCCGACTGGGATTATGACGAGGCGCGCGACGCGATCACGCGCCGGATCGTCTTCGCCGATTTCGCGGAAGCGTTCGGTTTCATGGCGCGCATTGCTCTGATCGCGGAGAAGATGGACCATCATCCCGAATGGTCCAACGTCTGGAACCGCGTCGACATCTTGCTCACCACGCACGATTGCGGCGGCCTGTCCGAACGCGATGTGGCGCTGGCCCAGGCGATCGACGCCATTGTCGACTGAGGGCCTGCCCGCTCTCGCCTACGAACAGGCCTCGCGCCGCTATGCCGGCGTATCAGCGGTCGATTACGTCTCGCTCAAGGTCGAGCGCGGGTCCTTCGTCGCCCTCGTGGGCCCGTCGGGCTCGGGCAAATCGACCTTGCTCCGCCTCGCCAACCGGCTCGACATACCCGACACGGGACGGGTTCTGGTCGATGGCAAGGATGTAGCGCACGCCGATCCGATCCAGCTGCGGCGCGGCATCGGCTATGTCTTCCAGAATATCGGCCTGTTCCCGCATCTGAGCGTAGCCGAGAATATCGGAATCATTCCCCGTCTTGCCAGACGCGGGCTTGTCGACATCGCTGCCGCGCTCGCGCGTGTCGGCCTCTCGCCCGATCTGGCCGACCGCCTGCCAGCGCAATTGTCCGGCGGCCAGCAACAGCGCGTCGGCATCGCCCGCGCGCTCGCGGGCGAGGGCAAGCTCCTGCTGATGGACGAGCCGTTCGGCGCGCTCGATCCGGTCACGCGCGATACGCTCGGCAAGACAGTGCGCAAGCTGCACGACGATCTCGGCCTGACCACCATCCTCGTCACCCACGACATGGCCGAAGCGCTGCTGCTGGCGGACCGGATCATTGTGATGAGCGAAGGCAAGATCGTCGCCGATGCTTCCCCACGCGAACTGCTTTCGGGCCAGGCCGGTCCCGAAGCCAATGCCATGGTGGCGGTACCGCGCGAACAGGCCGAGCGGCTGGCAGCTTTCCTCCAATGAACGAAGCCCTGCGTCAGCTTCCGCCCTTGATCGCCAGCCATGTGCTGCTCGCTGCTGCGGCGATGGCGCTTGCGCTTCTGATCGGCCTGCCGCTCGGTCTCGCCTCGGCGCGGCGGCCGCGGCTTGCGACGATCGCGGTCGGTTTCGCGGGGCTGGTCCAGACGATCCCGGGCCTGGCCTTGCTCGCGCTTTTCTATCCGCTGCTGCTGGCGCTGTCCGCGCTGATCGGTGGCGGCGTCCCCGCGCTCGGCTTCCTGCCCGCCTGGCTCGCGCTCACGCTCTATGCCTTGCTCCCGATCCTGCGGAACGTGGTCGCGGGGCTGCAGGGCATAGATCCGGCGGTGCTGCAGGCCGCGGATGCGGTCGGCATGACCCCCCGCCAGCGATTGCGCCTGGTCGAGGCGCCGCTTGCCGCTCCCGTCGCGATGGCCGGTATCCGCACCGCCGCGGTCTGGACCATCGGCGCGGCCACGCTCGCGACCACGGTCGGCTATCCCAGCCTCGGCAATCCGATCTTCGCCGGCCTCCAGATCGAGCGCTGGGATCTGGTGCTCGCCGGCTGCATGGCCGCGGCTCTGCTCGCGCTGGTCACCGATGGACTGCTCGGCCTGATCGAACGAGGGATCGGCCGGCGCAGGCGCGGCCTTGCGCTGGCCGGGCTCGGGCTATTGATCTTCGGCCTGCTGCTCGCCTGCCTGCCTTTGCTGCATCGTCCCGAACGCACGGTCACGATCGGCGCCAAGAACTTCTCCGAGCAATATATCCTGGCACGCCTGATCGGTGGCCGGCTCGAACAAGCGGGCTATCATGTTTCCTATCGCGAAGGGCTCGGCTCGGCGGTCGCATTCCGCGCGCTCCAGAGCGGCGATATCGACGTCTATGTCGAATATTCGGGCACCCTCTGGGCGGGCACGATGGGTCGCAAGGACACACCGTCGCGCCAGGCGATGCTCGATGGCATTGCAGCCTGGATGGCGGCCGGGCCGAAGACGGCCTTGATCGGCCCGCTCGGCTTCGAAAATGCCTATGCGCTCGCGGTTCGCCCGAACAGCGGCCTCACCACCATCGCGGACCTCGCCCCCAAAGCCCCCACCCTCACGCTGGGTGCCGATCTTGAATTCCTCGACCGGCCCGAATGGCGCGCGATCCGCGATGCCTATGGCCTCCGCTTCAAGGCGACCCGCGCCTACAGCCCCACCTTCATGTATCGCGCGCTGCAATCGGGGCAGGCCGACGCAATCTCGGCTTTTTCGTCCGATGGCCGGATCGCCGCGGATCATTTGACCGTGCTCGCCGATCCCAAGGCCGCGATGCCGCATTACGACGCGCTCCTGCTTGCCTCGCCCCAGCGCGCGCGGGACGAGGTTTTCCTCTCCACGCTCCGCCCGCTCGTGAACCGCATCGGGGTCGAGGACATGCGCAGCGCCAATTATTCGGTCGATCGCGACACCGATAAGCAGAGCCCTAAGGCCGCCGCCGCCTGGCTGGACGCGCATCTGAAGCCGCCGCGCCAGCCATAACCGTTCCAACGCTCTCCCGGAACATTTCGCCGCGCCGCAGCATCGGTTCACCGCCGCTTCATTGACGGGCCACCATAGTCGGGCCATCGACGCGATGATACAACATATCACCTTTTAAGGATTACCAGGTGCGGACACTGATCGGGGTTTCGATGATCGCGTTGATGGCGACGGCTGCGCAGGCGGCGGATACCCCCACCACCGTAACTGCGGACCCGGCGGGTCCGCCCACGCCGCCGACCGAGATTACCGGTCCCGACACGAGCAATGCCCACCCCAACGAGATCATCGTCACCGCGCGCCGCCTGTCCGAAGCGCGCGCCGCGATCCAGCCGAGCCTGGGCGCGACATCCTATGGCGTGACCAACACCACCATCCAGGCCTTACCGGGCGGCGACAATCAGCAGTTCAACCAGATCGTGCTGCAGCTTCCCGGCGTGGTGCAGGACGGCTTCGGCCAGTTCCATGTGCGCGACGACCATAATGGCCTCCAATATCGCATCAACGGCACCATCCTGCCCGAGGGCATCGCCGTGTTCGGCCAGACGCTCAGCCCGCGCCTGATCGACCATTTCGCGTTGCTGACAGGTGCGCTCCCCGCCCAATATGGCCTGCGCACCGCGGGTATCATGGACATCACCACCAAGACCGGCTTCCAGAATGGCGGCCAGATCTCGGTCTATGGCGGTAGCCACGATATGATCGAGCCGAGCGTCGAATATGGCGGCTCGTCGGGCAACACGAACTATTTCGGCTCGTTCGATTTCCGCCACACCGGGCTCGGCATCGAAAGCGTCGATGGCTCCTCGACCCCGCTCCACGACAAGAGCGATCAGGGCACGGCCTTCGGCTATGTCGATCACATCATCGACAGCGACAATCGCGTCTCGCTGATCGGCGGCTATTCGGACCAGAGCTTCCAGATTCCGAACCCGCGCGGGCTGCACCCCGATCTCGGCTTCGACGTCGACGGCCAGACCGACTATCTCTCGGACGACCTCAACGAGAAGCAGCGCGAGCGCACCGCCTTCGCCCAGGCATCCTACCTCCATCACGGTAGCCAGCTCACCTTCCAGGCAAGCCTGTTCGCGCGCTATTCGTCGTTGGTCTACACGCCCGACGTCACCGGCGAATTGTTGTTCAATGGCGAGGCGCAAAGCGCCGTGAAGCACGATTTTGCGATCGGCGGCCAGATCGAGGCCGCTTATCGCCTCAACAGCACGCACACCTTGCGCGGCGGCGTGATCATCTCGCGCGATCACAGCACCAGCGATACCACCACCTATGTCTTTCCGGTCGACGATACCGGCGCGCAGACCGGCCCCTATTTCGGCATCCCCGAAAAGGGCGGCGCCACCGAGATGACCTATTCGGCCTATCTCCAGGACGAATGGAAGCTCACCCCCACCTTCACGGTCAATTTCGGCGGCCGCTTCGATCTCTACAACGCCTATCGCGAGGAACATCAGTTCAGCCCGCGCATCAACGCGGTGTGGCAGGCGACGCCTGGGACCACGATCCATGTCGGCTATGCGCGCTATTTCTCGCCGCCACCGTTCGAGCTGGTGGCCAGCACCAGCGTCAACAAGCTGATCGGGACCAGCGGCGAGGCCGCGGGCACGCAAAACACCACACCCTTTGCCGAGAAACAGAATTATTTCGACGTCGGCCTCGAGCAGAAGCTGGGCGAGGGGCTGAGCTTCAGCATCGACGGCTATTATCGCCGCTCGCATAATCTGATCGACGAGGGCCAGTTCGGCGCGCCGATCATCCTCCAGCCCTTCAATTACCGGCTCGGCACGATCAAGGGCGTCGAGGGCAACCTCACCTATCAGCGCGGCAACGTGCTGGCCTACGCCAATTTCGCGGTGGCGAGCGCCAAGGGCAAGGACATCGTCTCAAGCCAGTTCGCGTTCGACCCCGACGACCTCGCTTACATCAAGGATCATTACATCCACCTCGACCACGACCAGAAATATACCGGCTCGGCGGGGCTCTCCTACCTGATCCACGAGGGCGCGCTCGCGAACAGCAAGCTGGGCGTCGACATGATCTATGGATCGGGCCTGCGCACCGATGGCGCCACGCCCAATGGCGGCGTGCTGCCGGGCTACGCGCAATTCAATCTGTCGGCGAGCCACACCTTCCCCGAAGGGTTCGAGATCCGGTTCGATGTCGTCAACGTCGCCGACCACAAATATGAGATACGCGACGGATCGGGCATCGGCGTCGGCGCGCCGCAATATGGGCCGCGGCGCGGCTTCTTCGTCGGGATCAGCAAGAGCATTTGAGCGTGCGTCATGGGGCGCTAGACCGAGCCCCATGACCGATCGCCTCTGCAACATCTGCGGCCATTACGGCACGATCTTGGCATCACCCGAACGCTACGATCTGCTCCGCGATTATGGAGCCGACCTGCTTCGGCATGGCATCCCCGAAGTGGCCTGGTAGGGTTGGCCCGCCAATTCGGTATTGGTGCCCGACAAGCAGGACTTGCTGATGCGCGCCTGATGCTTGGCGCGCCGGGCGGCAGGCAATAGGAAAGGGCATGGCCGACTTCGCACCCATTACAGGCGGCTGCCTCTGCGGCGCGCTCCGTTACGAGGCCGCGGCCGAACCCATTTATGCCGGCCTCTGCTATTGCGCCGATTGCCGCAAGGCCTCGGGCTCGGCCTTCATCCCCTTTATCGGCTTCCGCGCGGCCGATCTGGTCATCACGGGGGAAGCCCTCCGGTCGCACGTGCCGAGCTTCAATGGCGGTACCGCGACCCGCAACCATTGCGCGCATTGCGGCGGCCTCGTCTTCGGCGGCATCCACGGCGAGACCGACGAGCATACCGTCTATGCGGGCTCGCTCGACGATCCTTCGCGTTTCGAGCCCAAGGTCGCCCTGTTCGTCCGCGACCGCCCCGCCTGGGTAGAGGTGAAGGCCGGCCTCACCGAATATTGGACGATGCCGGAGGAGTGAGCCTTCAGCGGCTGGCAGCCAGGCTCAGCCCTAAGCCGATCAGGATCGTGCCGCACGCCGCGTCGATCGGCCGGCGCAGCCGCAGGTAGCGGCGCTGGACCCGCTCGGACGCGAGCAGAAGGCTGAGCCCTCCGTACCATCCGCCGGAAATGCACGGCACGAGCGCGGCAATCGCGACGAAGAACCAGGCGGGCGCGTGCGGCGGGAACATCGAGCTGAAGATGCTCGTCCAGAAGGCACCGGCTTTCGGGTTGGTCAGATTGGTCAAGAGCCCCGCCCGAAACGCGCCGAAGGCGGTTGTCGGCAGGCTCGCCAGCCGCGGCGCCTCGACCGCCGCCTTGCGCGCGCCGAGCAGCAGCCGCACGCCGAACCACAAGAGATAGAGCGCGCCCGCCAGCCGGATCGTCGTGTGCAGCCAGGCGATGTGATCGAGGATCGCGGCCACGCCCGCCATCGCCAATATCGCCCAGACGGTTCCGCCCGCCGCGATGCCGAGCCCCGCCTGGATGCCCATCCGCCGCCGGCCCGACAGCGCAAGCTGGCTGACGAGCAGGAAGTTCGGGCCGGGGCTCACCACCGCGACCCAATAGACCGCCAGGATCGTCAGCAGGATCGGAAAATAGCTCACGCCATCTGCGTTAACACGAAAGCGAACGCTTCGGCACGTTCATGCAACGCCTCGAACCGGCCCGATTTGCCGCCGTGCCCCGCGCCCATGTTGATCTTGAGCAGGAGCGTGTTGCCGTCCGTCTTTGTCGCGCGCAGCCGCGCTGCCCATTTGGCGGGCTCCCAATAGGTCACGCGCGGATCGTTCAAACCGCCCGTGATCAGCAGGGGCGGATAGGCCTTCGCCTCGATATTGTCGTACGGGCTGTAGCTCCGGATCAGTTCGAACGCGGCCTTGTCGGTGATCGGATCGCCCCATTCGGGCCATTCGCCCGGCGTCAGCGGCAAGTCCGCATCCAGCATCGTGTTGAGCACGTCCACGAACGGCACGTCCGCCACCACCGCGCCCCACAGATCGGGGTCGGTGTTGGTCACCACCCCCATCAGCTCGCCGCCTGCCGATCCGCCATTGATCGCGATATTGCCGGCCTTGGTGAAACCGGCCTCGATCAGGCCTTTCGCCGCATCGACGAAGTCGTGGAACGTGTTCCAGCGCGCCCCCGCCTTGCCCTGCAGATACCAGTCATAGCCGAGATCGTCGCCGCCACGGATATGCGCGATCGCATAAGCCCAGCCGCGATCGAGCAGGCTCAGCCGCCCGGTCGAGAAGCTCGGCGGGATCGCATGACCATAGGCGCCATAGGCATAGAGGAAGACCTTGCCGCTGCCGTCCCTGGGAAAGCCCTTGGGATAGACGATCGAAACGGGCACTTTCGCGCCGTCGCGTGCCGTCACCGTCAGCCGCTCAGTCGCGTATTTGCTGGCGTCATACCCTGAAGGCACTTCCTGCACCTTGAGCGTGGTCAGCGCGAGCGTTTCGGGATCGCAGTCATAGACCGTGAGCGGCGTCACCATCGACGAATAGGTCAGCCGATAGGCCGCCGGCGCGAATTCCGGATTGGTCGAGGCGCCGGCACTGTAGCTCGCCTCGGGGAACTGCACGCGCTGCTCCTTGCCGCCCCAGTCGCGCAGGATGATCTGATCGAGTCCTTCGATCCGTGCCGCGATCATCAGATGGCGGTCGAACGCCGCGATGCCGGTCAGGTACACCTGGTCCGATCCCCCCACCACTTCTTCCCACGTCCCGGGATTGTCTGGGTCGGCGCGAACGATGCGGAAATTGACGTGGTTGTCGTTCGTCAGGATCCACAAGCTGCCATGCGCGCTGTCCACGCTATATTGGCGCTTCACCTGCCGCGGGCTGACCAGGACCGGCTCGGCTGTGGGATCGCCCGCGGGTACCAGTCGAACCTCGCTGGTCTGATTGTCGCCGGTCGCGATCTCGATCCATTTTTTGTCGCGCGTGCCGCCGACAGCGACGCGGAAGCCTTCGTCCGCCTCCTCGTACAACACCTTGTCGTCTTTGGGGTCGGTGCCGAGCCGGTGCAGCAGCGCCTTGTAGCTTCGCCAATTATCGTTGACCTCGGTATAGGCCAGCGCGTCCGATCCCGCGCTCCACGCTACTCCGCCATTGCTGACCAAAGTCACCGTCTCGATATCTTCGCCTGTCGCGAGATCGCGGATCCGCAGCGCATAGCGCTCGGCACCGCTGTCGTCCGCGCTCCAGGCCATCAGCTTGCCGTCGGAGCTGATCGCGACCGCGCCGACGCGGAAATATTCCTTGCCCTCGGCTTCCTTGGGTTCGTCGAGGATCAGCTGATCCGCTCCGCCCGCGACCGGCCGGCGCCACCACTTCGGATATTGCCCGCCCGTCTCGTAGGCCCACCAATAAAGATAGTCCCCATCCTTCTGCGGGACGGAGGAATCGTCCTGCTTCACCCGCCCCCTCATCTCTTCGTAGATCGTTTCGATCAGCGGCCGGTGCGGCGCCATCCGCGCCTCGAAATAGGCATTCTCCTCTTTCAGATAAGAGAGAACCGCCTCGTCGGTGACCTCCGGATAATTCGGATCCTTGAGCCACGCCCACGGATCCTCGATCCGAATGCCATGATGCTCATAAACGTGGAGTTTGGTCGCGGCGATGGGCGCTTGGGCGTCGTTCATATCGCCTCTGTGGGGACAGGACGGCGCCATCGCAAGCATTGGCACAATCTTAAGCGTCGGCGTAGAGGGAGAGGGAGACCGGCTCGCGCGTTGGGGTGGCGCGGGTTTGATCGCCGCTCGATGAGGTTTATTAGGCCCCTATGTCCACTTATGCCGACCGTCTCCAGGCTCTGCGCGAGGAGCTTGCCCGCCGCCGTCTCGACGGTTTCGTCGTGCCGCTCACCGATGAGCATATGTCCGAATATGTCGGCGCTTATGCCCAGCGGCTGGCCTGGCTGACCGGCTTCCAGGGCTCGGCCGGCACCGCTGCCGTATTGCCTGCGGAGGCCGCGATCTTCGTCGATGGCCGCTACACCTTGCAGGTGCGCGAGCAGGTTTCCGCCGACCAGTGGAGCTATCAGTCGGTCCCGCAGACCAGCGTCGCCGCCTGGCTGTCCGAGCATGCGCCCGAGGGCGCGCGGATCGGCTACGACCCCTGGCTGCACACCAAGACCTGGGTCGAACAGGCGACCAAGGCCCTGGCCGAGAAAGGGGCGACTCTGGTCGCGGTCGACACCAATCCGGTCGATGCGGTCTGGCCCGATCAGCCTTTACCCTCCGCCGCGCGCCTCGTGGTGCAGCCCGATCAGTTCGCCGGGCGCTCGTCCGCCGACAAGCGCCAGGAGATCGCCGACTGGCTGACCAGGGCCAAGGCCGACGCCGCGGTCCTGTCCGCGCTCGATTCGATCGCCTGGACCTTCAACGTGCGCGGCCAGGATGTCGATCGCACCCCGGTCGCGTTGGCCTATGCCCTGGTCAATGCGGACGGCACCGCCGATCTGTTCGTCGCGCCCGGCAAGATCGGCGAGGATGTCGCCCAGCATCTCGGCAACGCGGTCCGCGTCCATCCGCGCGACGCCTTCGCCGGCCATCTCGCGAACCTCAAGGGCAAACGCGTCGCGGCCGATCCCGAACGCGCGGTCTCGGCCATCTTCAAGACGCTATCCGATGCGGGCGCGACCGTGCTTGAGCTGCGCGATCCCGTCGTGCTGCCCAAGGCGATCAAGAACCAGGCCGAAATTGCCGGCCAGGATGCCGCCCAGGCACGCGATGGGGCGGCGCTCACCCGCTTCCTCCACTGGCTCTCGGTCGAGGCGCCCAAGGGTGGGGTCGACGAGCTCAGTGCCGCCGCCAGGCTTCAGGCTTTCCGCGAGGAGACAGGCGCGCTCCGCGATCTGAGCTTCGATACGATTTCCGGCGCAGGCCCTAACGGCGCGGTGGTCCATTATCGCGTGAGCGAGGAGACCAACCGCCCGCTCGAACCGAATTCGCTCTATCTGGTCGATTCGGGCGGCCAATATCAGGACGGTACCACCGACGTGACGCGCACGGTCGCGATCGGCACGCCGACGCCGGAGATGCGCGACCGTTTCACCCGCGTGCTCAAGGGACATATCGCGCTCGCCCGCGCGGTCTTTCCGCAGGGCACGCGCGGGTCGCAGCTCGACACGCTCGCCCGCCAATATCTGTGGGCAGCCGGGCTCGATTATGCGCACGGCACCGGCCACGGTGTCGGCTCCTTCCTCGCGGTGCATGAAGGGCCGCAGCGGATTGCGCCCGGCGGCAGCGGCTTCGCCGGCGGCGACGAACCGCTCCAGGCGGGCATGATCCTTTCCAACGAGCCCGGTTATTACAAGACCGGCGAATATGGCATCCGGATCGAGAATCTGGTGCTGGTCGAGCCGCGCGACGCGCCCGGCGCGGAGAAAAAGCTCCTCGGTTTCCGCACGCTCACCTTCGCCCCGCTCGATCGCCGGCTGATCGATCTCGACATGCTCACCAGCGAGGAGCGCGCCTGGGTCGACGGCTATCATGCGCAGGTCGCGGCGATCGTCGGTCCGCAGCTCGATGGCGCCGCCGCCGACTGGCTCAAGGCCGAGACGGCACCGCTGTAAGCCGCTGACAGATAGCGGCCGTCACTCCCGCGAAAACGGGAGTCCCGATGCGAGAACCGCGCGCCTCTTTCCCGACCGGGCGAGCTTATGGATTCCCGCCTGCGCGGGAATGACCGGAGGAAGCGTTGCCCTCGCTCTGCCCTGCCTCGTCCTGCTCGCGGCTCTGCGCTTTCCTGCGGCGCAAATTCGCACGCAGTGCCTCGGCCAGCCGTGCCTGCCGCTCGGGATCGTCTTTTGCCATGGAAGGTTCCTTGACCTTCCGCGTTTGCTTGTCCATAGGCGCGCCTTCCCCGGCGTTCTCGCGCTCTTGGGGACCAGCATGCTGGTGCCTTGCTGCCGTAGCTCAGTGGTAGAGCGCATCCTTGGTAAGGCTGAGGTCGTGAGTTCAATCCTCACCGGCAGCACCAGCATCCCGTTCGTTGCTCGATAGAGGCAGATCGTCTCAGGCCGCCCTGGGCGGCAAGATATCGATCGTCGCCTCGGCTTAGCGCTCCGCGCTCCCGGGGGCGCCACAGGCAGGATCGAGCGGCCGGTGCCTATGAGCGCATCCCTCGGCGCTTCGTCCGTCAGCGAAGGCCCGCGCATGATCCTCCGATTAGGAGCGAGCTTGGATCAGTTTGCGAGCGTCCGAGCGGCCGCGTCAGGCGTATGACATTGATAATCCGAGTCGATTACCCTTCAAGGAGGGACGAGATGGTGCCGCACGACAGGGGCGATCATCAGCCGGCCAAATGGGCGCTGGGCCCGATGGGCGAGCGACTGACGCTGGACAAGCTGCCACCGCCGACGACGCGCCGTTGGGTCATCCGGCGCAAGGCGGAGGTGGTATGCGCGGTTCGAGGCGGGCTGTTGACCCGCATCGAAGCGATCAGGCGCTACAATATCAGCCCCGATGAGTTCGAAGCCTGGCAGCGCTCCGTCGAGCGCCATGGCATGCTCGGCCTGCGATTGACCCGGTTTCAGGACTATCGGCGGCGGGAGCAATTATACCCCTCCTTCTGAGCGCAACGCAGGCGTGGAATTCCGCGCGCGGCTTCCCATCTTGCGTCCTGCCGTAACGGCATGACCAGGAAGGAACACCCGCATGGCCCGCCGCATGAAGATCGATTTCGTGTCCGACGTCGTCTGCCCCTGGTGCGTGATCGGGCTGCGCGGGCTTGAACAGGCGCTGGAGCGGACCGGGGATACGATCGAGGCGGAGGTGCATTTTCAGCCGTTCGAGCTCAACCCCGACATGGCGCCCGAGGGCGAGGACGTGGTCGCGCATATCCGGCGGAAATATGGCTCCACGCCCGAGCAGGCCGCCGCCAATCGCGAGATGATCCGCGAACGCGCCGCGGGGCTGGGCTTCACCATGCCCGGCCTCAACGAGGATCGCCGCATCTACAACACGTTCGATGCGCACCGGCTGCTGCATTGGGCGGAGCTGGAGGGGCGACAGAGCGCGCTCAAGCACGCGCTCTTCCAAGCTTATTTCACCGAAGGCCGCGACCCGTCCGACCGGGAAGTGCTGGTCGCGCTGGCCGCAGAGGCAGGGCTGGACCGCGACGCCGCGCGCGACGTGCTGGAATCGGGCCGCTATGCGCAGGAGGTGCGCGATGCCGAACAGCTCTGGCAATCGCGCGGCATTCATGCCGTGCCGGCGGTGATCATCGACGACAAATATCTGATCCAGGGCGGCCAGCCGCCCGAGGCGTTCGAGCAGGCGCTTCGGCAGATCGCGGCGGCTGCGTGATTTAGCGCGGCGGAAGACCGAGCGCGCTTTGTGTCACCCAAAGAAAAACCCCCTCCGCCATGGGCGAAGGGGGTTCGAAGGTGGGTTGGAACTTATTACCAGCTGCCGCGCAGGATGAACGAGTAGCGGCGGTCTTCGGTGAAGTAGGAACGCGGGCCGATCGCACCCGCGGTCGTATATTGCTGCAGTGTCCTCGTGACCTCGTTGTTCAGGTTGACCGCCTGAACGCCGACACGCAGACCCTTGGCCACCGTGAGGAAGGCCGAGGCGTCGAGGTGGCCCTCGGCGGCGTTGTAGATCGGATAATAAGGGAAGATCACGTCCGTCGCGGTCAGCAGGAACTTCGACCGCCACGTATAAGCCACACGGAGCGAGACCGGCCCCTTTTCGTAGAAGACCTCGGCATTGACATTGTGCTTCGACAATTGCTCGAGTGGCAGATTGCCGGGCTTGATCGGCGAATTGTTCGCCGCCGCGCCGCCGTTGAGGAAGCTGTTCGGCAGGCCCTTGCTCTGCAGATAGGTGTAGGACACCTGCGTGCCCAGACCGCTCAGCAGGCTCGGCAAGAAGTCGAAGGTCTGCTGATAGGCAACCTCGACGCCCTTGATCTTGCCATGCCCGTGATAATTGTCGGGACCGCGGACCTGCGTGCCCAGCGTAACGCCATTGCTGGTCAACGTACGCGTGAAGACGTTCTGATAGAAGAAGTTCGTCACGTCCTTGTAGAAGGCGTCCACGGTCAGCGAGCCGACACGGGCGAAATACCATTCGAAGGTCGCGTCGAACTGGGTTGCCAGTGCGGGCTTCAGGTACGGATTGCCGGCATTGGCCGACAAGGACGAACCGTCGCCGCTCAGGCTGGTCGACACGAAGTTGCGAATGTCGGCCAGGTCCGGCCGGGTCATCACGCGCGACGCCGCAAGGCGGATCAGCATATCCCGCGACAGGCCGAACTTGAGGTTCATGCTGGGCAGGAAATAATGATATTTGTTCCGCGCGACATTGGTGACCGTCAGGCCAGTCGCGAACTGCTGCAGCTGCGCATATTGCGCCGGGGTAAGCGTGCAGACGCCGGTTGGAACGGCCGGCGGAGTGCCCGGAGGCGAACCCGCAGGCGGCCCCGGCGGTGGGCAGCGCGTGGTGTACGGATCCACCACGCCCAGCTGTTGCTGGGTCGGCGCGCCGACCGAGCCGGTCGAGGTGATGTCGTCGCCGACATAGCGGACGCCGATATTGCCATCGAGCTTGATGTTTCCGAACAATGGCTCGTCGCGGCCGAAGCTCAGCATGACGTAGGCGTCTTTGTTCTTCTCGGTGACCGGCTGGATTTCCGACGGCAGATAAGGCGTGCCCGGGACTACGCCGGCCCGCTGCGCCGCCGGGGTCCACGGCGTACCGCCGCCCTGCGCCTTCCAGGTCGCACCGATATTCTGGAAATATTTGGACCCGCCGCCATAATCGGTGATCAGGTCGCCATTATAATAATAAGCGGCCGGCGGTCCCGCGGCGGCGCCACGGAAGAAATTGTCGAACGTATAGAGCGCAGCACGGTCGCCGATCTGGTTCATCGAAACCTGCTGGCCGGCCCACACTTCGGACAGCGCGCCCCAATTGTAGGTCGTGTACCGCACCACTTCCTCGCGGTCGGCATAACGGGCGCCGAACTTGACACGCTTCAGGAAGGGATCGTCACCGCCGAAATTGTAGGAAATATCGGCCTTGCCCGCCCATTCATGGCCGGTCGAATGCTCGATATGATCCATCGCCGCGCGCCAGAATTCGTTGTTACGGTCGGCGAAATACTGGGCGTCATTCTCCGCCACGACGAGCGGGTTGGGCGTGGCCCAGCCGGCCGAAAGCGTCAGTGGCTTGTGCGGGATGATGGTCGGCAGGTTGCCGCTCAGATCCAGATAATTGTCGGCGAAGGTCGAGCCGAACACGCTGACGTCGAGGTCGTCATGCTGCGCGCGCGTATAGTCCGCGTCCAGGTTGATCTGCCAGTGATCGTCCGGCGAGAACTTGAAGTTCAGGCCATAATCGTTGACGCGATTCTGCTCTTCGACCTGACGGCGCGACAGGCTCTGTTGCTGGCCGCCGGTCGGAACGCGCGTGTCAGACGAGCCGCTGGTGCTGTTGCGCCAGCCGGTGCCGGGGTAGGTGATATACCCCTTCTCGAACAGGCCGTTCTGGTCATAGGTGTAATTCTGGGTCGAGCCGGTCGGGCATTCCGCGCGGACCGAACCGTTGGGGCCGTCGCTGTTCTGCTGGCAGCCCGCCGGATAGGTATTGTATTCGGCAAGGTCGGGGCCGGTCTCGAACGTATGTTCGCCCCAGGCATTGAGCGAGCTGGTGTGCAGGAACTGCGCGGTCAGCAAGGCACGGCGGTCGAGGCTTTCCCACTGCGCGGCGAACGAGATGCCGCGACGCTTGCGGTTATAATCCTCTTCGCGGAACTGGCCGCCCACCGGCGCATAAAGCGTGCCGGCATTGTCGAGCTTGCCATCGGCGCCGGGCGTGCTGGCTGCGCCGCAGGTGCTGAGCCCGCCGCCCTGGTTCGGCAGGGTGGTCGTGTCGGTCGTGCCCGGGAGCGGATTGCGGCAAACCAGGGTTGTGGTCGAGTTCGACTGGATCGCGAGCTGGCCGTCACGCGTCTGGATGTTGGTGATGTTCAGGCCGTTCGACTTCGAACGCAGCTGCGAGAAGGAAGCCGAGCCGAGCAAGCCGACGCGGCCGATGCCCGTATCCCAGGTGTCGCTGACCAGGAACGACCAGGTCGGCGACCAGCGCTTTTCGAGATCGCCATAATTGCCTTCCACGTCGAAGCCGATGTGGAGGCCCTTGCTGTCGAACGGCTTGCGCGTGTTGAGGTTGACCGTGCCGGCGAGGCCGCCCTCGATCATCTCGGCGGTGGTGTTCTTGTAGACCTCGACCGAACCCAGCAGCTCGGCGGGCACGTCCGCGAAGTTGATCGCCTGGCCGCCGACGCCGGCGGAGAAGGTGTCGCGCCCGTTGAATTCCGAGCGGACGAAGGTGAGGCCGCGGACGACGACGCCCGAGCCTTCGACCGAGAAGTGATCGGGGTCGTTGCTGCCCGCGAAGCGGTTCATCGCGACACCCGGAACGCGCTGCAGCGCTTCCGTCACCGAACGGTCGGGCAGCGCGCCGATGTCCGAGGCGGTGATTGCGTCGACGACCGTATCCGAATTGCGCTTGATACTCTGCGCATTGGCAAGGCTGGCGCGGATGCCGGTGATGGTGATTTCTTTGGTGTTGCTGCCGTCCGATGTGTCGGTGGCCGGCGCTGCCGCCGCATTCTGCGCGATGGCCGGCGCTGTCATTGCGCACAAGGCGATCGCGGAAACGCCGCACTTCAAAACCCGGCCGACATGCTCGGCATACGGATTTGTGGCATCGGAACGAAACATCGGCACCCTCCCCCTTTATGACAACGCTGACTTCTTCCGGTCGCGTGTCCAGTTACGGTAGCGATAACTTGGGTTACCGAAATGAGCAAGACGGTTTCATAAATGGGAAAATATTGTGTCCGCCTTGCCACGTTTTTGAGCCCGAATAGCTCAATTTAAGTCCAATCGGCGAATGATAGCGGTTACATGAGCCGTCGGTTGACCAGCGCGTGGTGGCGCCCCCATAGATTGGAAAATAAAATAGTGCGGGGGAGTAAGCATGCCGACGCGCCGCGTCGTGATTGTGGGAGGGGGAACCGCCGGTTGGATGACCGCGGCGGCACTCGCCAAATTGCTACCCGGCCGCTGCGACGTGCATCTGGTCGAATCGGAAGCGATCGGTATCGTCGGCGTGGGTGAGGCGACCTTGCCGCACATCCGCGCCTTCAATGAGCGGCTCGGCATCGATGAATCCGATTTCATGGCCGCCACCCGCGCCACCTTCAAGCTGGGCATCGAGTTCGTCGACTGGGGTCGGGTCGGCGATTCCTATATCCATCCGTTCGGCACTTTCGGGCCGGGCGGGGGCGAGGTCGACTTTCATCAATTCTGGCTGCGGCTACGGCAGCAAGGCATCGCCGTGCCGGATCTCGATCGCTTCTCGATGGCCTGCACGATGGCACGAATGAATCGTTTCGCGCTGCCCTCGCGCGATTCGCGGCGGCTCGATTCGACTTTCGGCTACGCCTATCAGTTCGACGCTACGCTCTATGCGCCCTATCTGCGCCGGATCGCGGAAGGCATGGGCGCGAGGCGGACCGAGGGCCGCATCGTCACCGTCCATCGCGATGGCGAGACGGGCGACGTCACTTCGGTCCAGCTCGAAAGCGGCGAGAAGGTCGAGGGAGACCTGTTCGTCGATTGCTCGGGCTTCGTCTCGCTCCTGCTCGACAAGACCTTGAACGTGCCGTTCCAGGATTGGTCGAAATGGCTGCTGAACGACCGCGCCACCGCGATGCCCTGTCGTACCGAAGGCCAGGTAACCCCTTATACGGGCGTGATCGCGATGCCTTATGGCTGGCGCTGGCGTATCCCGCTCCAGCACCGCACCGGCAATGGCTATGTCTATTCGAGCCAGTTCCTCTCGGACGAGGATGCCGCGCAGGCGCTGATCGGCGCGGTCGAGGGGGAGCGGATCGCGGAACCCCGCGTGTTGCGCTTCAAGGCCGGCCGGCGCGAAAAGAGCTGGGTCAAAAACTGCGTCGGCGTCGGCCTGGCCTCGGGCTTCCTCGAGCCACTCGAATCGACCAGCATCTACCTGATCCAGGCGGCGATCACCGCCTTGCTGGAGTTGTTTCCGGAGAAGAAGGTTTCGGCGATCGACCGCGACGAGTTCAACCGGTTGATCGACCTCGAATATGACCGGATCCGCGACTTCCTGATCCTGCATTACCATGCCACCGAACGCGCCGACACGCCCTATTGGGATTATGTCCGGACGATGGATATTCCGGACAGTCTGGCCGAGAAGATGGATCTGTTCCGCCGGCGTGGACGCGTGGTCAAATATCGCGAGGGCGTGTTCCTCGATGCGAGCTGGGTCGCGGTCTATCTCGGTCAGCGCGTCATTCCGCAAGGCCACGATCTGCGTGCCGACGCCCCGTCCGCCGAAAGTCTGATCGCGGGCATGCAGAAACTGGTCCGCGAAATTCAGGGCCTGTCCTCGGGCATGGAGGAGCATAGCGCTTATCTGCGCCGCTACTGCCCGATGAAGGAGGCCGCCTGAGGTGATTGCCCCTGGGACTGGCGAGAGGATGCGCGACGTCCTCGTCGTGGGCGGCGGCCTGCTCGGCTGGTCCGCCGCAGCCGCGCTCCGGCGCAAGATCCCCGCACTCCGCATCACGGTCCTGCCGCTGCCGCCTCCCGTCGATGCGCTTGCCGAGCGGCTGAGCAGCACCTTGCCGTCGATCGTGGAATTCCATCGTGACATCGGCATGAGCGACGGCGATGCCTTGCTGCGCGCCAATTGCGGCTTCCGGCTCGGCACCGAATTCCAGCATTGGGATGGGCCTTTGCGCTCCTACGTCCACGCTTATGACCGCTATGGCCAGGCGTTCGGTACCGCATCCTTCCACATCCATTGGGTGCGGCAGGCTCAGGCTGGCTCGACGCCGCCCTTCGATCATTATTCGCCCGCCGCCGCTATGGCGCGCGCCGGCCGTTTCGTCCTGCCCGAGGCCGATCCCGCCCATCCGCTCGCGCATTTCGAATATGGCCTGGCGCTCGATGCGCAAGCCTATCCGCAGATGATGCGCGCTTATGCCCTGCATCTCGGTGCGGTCGAGCGGCCGGGCGGTTTCAAGGGCGTGCGGATCGATGGCGAGAGCGGCTTCATCGCCGCCGTCGCGCTCGACGACGGCAACGAAGTGAAAGCCGACCTGTTCGTCGACTGCACCGGGCCGCGCGCGCTGCTGCGCGGCCAACTCGACCGGGCCTTCGAAGATTGGAGCCGTTGGCTGCCGTGCGATCGGCTTTTGTTCGCGGACGCCGCTCCGGTCGCCGATCCGTCTCCGCTCGATCGCGCCATCGCGCATGGGGCGGGCTGGCGCTGGGTCGCGCAGTCGCGCAGTCGCACCTCGCACGGTTTCGCTTATGCGTCGAGCGAGCTCAGCGACGACAAGGCGGCGCGCACCTTGCGCGGTCATGCCATCGCGGATCCGCTGGCACCGATCGCGCTCCGCCAGGGCAGGCGCCCGCAACCGTGGTTACGCAATTGCGTGGCGCTGGGCGACGCGGCGACGATGATCGAACCGCTCGAATGGACCAACCTCCATCTCGCGCACAGCGCGATCGACCGGCTGGTGGCGATGATGCCCGACCGCGACTGTGCGCCGGTCGAGCTCTGGGACTATAACCGCCAATGCGCGGCCGAGAGCGACCGCGTGCGCGATTTCCTTGCGCTCCATTATGCCGCCTCCAACCGCGACGAACCTTTCTGGCGGCGGATGCGCGACGTGGCACCGCCCGAAAGCCTGGCGCACACGATGCGCCTGTTCGCCGAGCGCGGACGCCTGCCCTTTTACGAGGACGAGACCTTCGCCCGCGACAGCTGGCTTGCCGTGCTGTTGGGCCAGGGCATAATCCCGCGCCGCACCGATCCGCTGATCGACTCGGTCCCGCTTGCCCAGTCGGAGCAGGCGATGGCGGCGTTGCGGGACGGGATCGCCCGGATGGTGCCGACGCTTCCTACCCAAGCCGAATTCCTGACGCATCTGCAAAGGCAAGCCGCCCGATGAACGAACATACGATCGAACATGTGGTCATTGTCGGCGGCGGGACCGCGGGCTGGATGGCGGCGGCAGCGATGTCGCGCTTCATGAACAATGGCATGACCCGCGTGACCCTGGTCGAATCCGAAGAGATCGGCACGGTCGGCGTGGGTGAGGCGACGATCCCGCCGATCCTCACCTTCAATCGCATGCTGGGGATCAACGAGGATGAGTTCGTCCGCGCCACCAACGGCACCTACAAGCTTGGCATCGAGTTCGTGAACTGGGGCGGAATCGGCGAACGCTATTTCCATCCCTTCGGCGCGCATGGCGAGGATCTGAGCGGGGTCCATTTCCACCAGCTCTATCTGCGCGAGCGCAAAAGACGCGCGATGCAGGATATTTCGGCCTGGTCGATCAGCGCGGTCGCTGCCTCGATGGGCCGCTTCGCGCGGCCGCCGGCGGGTGCGGGCTTCCCCTTGAGGGATCTCTATTACGCCTTCCAGTTCGACGCCTCGCTCTACGCCAAATATCTGCGTTCCTATGCCGAACGCGGCGGCGTGCGGCGGATCGAGGGCAAGATCGTCGATACCGAATTGCGCGGCGAAGACGGCTTCGTCCAATCTGTCACGCTGGACAGCGGGCAGGAGATATCGGGCGATCTCTTCATCGATTGCTCGGGCTTCCGCGGCCTGTTGATCGAGGGCGCGCTCAAGACCGGTTACGAGGATTGGACGCAATGGCTTCCCGCCGATCGCGCGATCGCGGTGCCGAGCGCGCTTGCCGGACCGCCCGAGCCGATCACGCGCGCCACCGCGCATGCCGCCTGCTGGCAATGGCGCATCCCGCTCCAGCACCGGATGGGCAATGGCGTGGTCTATTCGAGCCAGTTCCTCGACGACGATGCGGCCGAGCAAATTTTGCTCTCGAACCTCGAGGCCGCGCCCACGGGGGATCCGCGCCGGCTGCGTTTCATCACCGGCCGGCGCAAGGCGAGCTGGAACAAGAATGTGATCGCGATGGGACTCTCGTCGGGCTTCGTCGAGCCGCTCGAATCGACCAGCATCCACATGGTCCAGGCCGCGATCGCCAAGCTGATCGCGCTCTTCCCCGACAAGCGCTTCAATCCGGTCGAACGCGACGAATTCAACAGGCAGATGCGCGACCTCTATGAGGATGTGCGCGACTTCATCGTGCTTCACTACAAGGCGACCAGACGCGACGATTCCGATTTCTGGAATCACTGTCGGATGATGGCGATTCCCGACTCGCTTCAGCACAAGATCGATCTGTTCCGCGCCAAGGGCCGCGTCTTCCGCGAGGGCTTCGACCTGTTCGGCACCACCTCCTGGGTCGCGGTGATGCTCGGCCAGCATATCATCCCCGAAGATTACGAGCCCGCGGTGGACGCGCTCGACGAGGCCCGCGTCGCGCAGGCGCTGGAGGACATGCGCCTCACCTATCTCCGCGCGGCCGAGCAATTGCCGAGCCATGCCGAATTTCTGGGGCTGGCCGGCGCGGCGCCGCCGCCGGTCCAGAATTTCTCCTTCGCGGACGAGGTACCGGCCTTCATGCCCTTCACCGGGCAGAATTCATGATCCCCAACGCGATCCGTAAAATCGTGATCGTCGGCGGCGGCACCGCCGGCTGGATGGCGGCCGCCGCCATCTCACGCATCATGGGCAATCTCGGGATGACGATCGAACTGATCGAATCCGAGGAGATCGGCACGGTCGGCGTGGGCGAGGCGACGATCCCGCAGATCAACCTGTTCAACGCGATGCTCGACATCGACGAGGCCGATTTCGTTCGCGCCACCAACGGCACCTACAAATTGGGCATCGAATTCCGCGACTGGACGCATATCGGCCATCGCTACACCCACCCGTTCGGCTTTTACGGCATCAACATGATGGGGGTCGAATTCCACCATCATTGGCTCAAGGGCCGCACCTTGGGCGACATGACCCCGCTGGATGCCTATTCGATCAGCGTGGTGGCGGCGCTTGCCGGCAAGTTCGAGCATCCCCGCCCCGATCAGCCCAATTCGCCGCTCTCCAAGATCGGCTACGCCTTCCAATTCGACGCCTCGCTCTACGCCAGATATCTGCGCCGCATGTCCGAGGCGCGCGGCGTCGTGCGAACCGAAGGCAAGATCGTCCAGGTCCACCAGAATGCCGAAACCGGCTACGTCGAGTCGGTCGAGCTCGAAAACGGCGCCCGGATTGAGGGTGACCTGTTCATCGATTGCTCGGGCTTCCGCGGCCTGCTGATCGAGCAGACGCTGAAGGCCGGGTTCGAGGATTGGGGCAAATGGCTGCCCTGCGACCGCGCGCTGGCCGTGCCTTGCGCCTTGGGTGGCGACCGCAACCCGCTCACCCGTTCGACCGCGCGCAAGGCGGGCTGGCAATGGCGCATCCCGCTCCAGCACCGGATCGGCAACGGCCATGTCTATTCGAGCGAGCATATCTCGGACGACGAGGCCGCCGCGATCCTGCTCGCCAATCTCGACGGCGAGGCGCTCGCCGACCCGCGCCCGCTCCGCTTCAGGGCAGGCCGGCGCAAGAAGGCCTGGGACAAGAATGTGGTCGCCCTGGGCCTCGCCGGCGGCTTCCTCGAACCGCTCGAATCGACCAGTATCCACCTCGTCCAGACGGGCATCGCCAAGCTGATGACGCTCTTCCCGACGCGCGACATCAGGCAGGTCGAGATCGATCGCTACAACAAGGAGGTCGAGCGCGAATATACCGACATCCGCGACTTCCTCGTCCTCCATTACAAGGCGACGACGCGCGATGATTCCCCCTTCTGGGATTATTGCCGCACTTTGCCTCCGCCCGAAGGGCTGCAAGCCAAGCTCGACATGTTCCGGGCGAATGGCCGTATCTTCCGCGAGCATGAGGAATTGTTCACCGAGACGAGTTGGCTCGCGGTGATGGTCGGCCAGGGGATCGAGGCGGGTGCCTATCATCCCGCCGCCGACCTGCTGCCCGATCAGGAGACCTTGACCCGGCTCAAGCATATCCGCGAAGTCGTCGCCGCCACCGCCGACGCGCTGCCGACCCAGTTCGAGTTCCTGCGCCAGCGCAACGCCATTTCCGAAGCCGCCCGAGGCCTCGCCGCCTGATGGCGCTTCCCGAGCCAAAGCCGATCCGTGAGGTCGAGGGTGTCGACCGCACGCGTTTCGACGCCGAGATCCGGCCTGCCCGCCAGCCGGTGGTTCTGCGCGGCCTGGGAAACACCTGGCCCGCGGTCCAGGCCGGCCGCACCTCGCCCGAGGCGGCGATCTCCTATCTCAAGCGTTTCAGCCATCCCGATCCCGTGCCCGCCATCCTGGGGCCGCCCGAGATCAAGGGGCGCTTCTTCTATACGGACGACCTCAAGGCGGTTAATTTCCAGCGCGGCCAGAGCCCGCTCGATCCCTTCCTCGATCGCCTGCTGCGCGACCAGGCCAATCCCGCGCCTTATGCGATGGCGGTCCAGTCGATCCCGATCCCCGAATTGCTTCCCGGCTTCGTGGCCGAGAACAAGACCGATTTGCTCGATGCGGATGTCGTCCCGCGCATCTGGCTCGGCAACCGTATCCAGGTCGCGACCCATTATGACCTGATGGAGAATATCGGCATTGTGATTGCGGGCCGCCGCCGCTTCACCGTCTTCCCGCCGGAGCAGATCGCCAATCTCTATACGGGTCCGTTCGAGCTCACGCCCGCGGGCACGCCCGTCAGCCTGGTCGAGATCGCCAACCCCGATCTCGCCAAATTCCCCAAATTCGCCGACGCGATGGCACATGCCCAGTCGGCGGTGCTGGAGCCGGGCGACGGCATCTACCTGCCCTTCCATTGGTGGCATGCGGTCGACTCGCTCGATGCCGTAAACGCCTTCGTCAATTATTGGTGGAACCCCGCGCCCGAAGGCCTCGGCAGCCCCTACGAGGCGCTGATGTTCGCGCTGATGTCCTTGCGCGGCCTCCCGGAGGATCAACGTCAGGTCTGGCGCATGCTGTTCGACCATTATGTTTTCCAGACCAACGGCGATCCGGTCGCGCACCTGCCCGCCGACGTGCAGGGCGTGATGGGCCCGATCACCCCCACCCAGATCGGCCGCATGCGCGCGACGCTCATCGAAGCCCTGAGCCGGAAATAGCGGCTGCGCTATTTTCACCGTTCGCCCTGAGCTTGTCGAAGGGCCGCCCTTTCTGAGACCGCAGAAGAAAGAACAGGGCTTCGATAAGCTCAGCCCGAACGGCGCGGGGATCGCGACGAGATAGTATCAAACGAAACTTTATCGTACACTGGCGCCATGGCCGCCGACTCGCTCATCCGTCCGCCGCACGCCGCCGAGGATTGGACGATCCCGCAGGATTGGGATCGCTATACGCCCGAGGAACATGCGGTGTGGGACACGCTCTTCGCGCGCCAGGCGGCGATGCTGCCCGGCCGCGCCGCGCAGGAATTCCTCGATGGGCTCGACATGCTCCATCTGTCCCGCCCCGGAATCCCCAATTTCGAGGAATTGTCGGAGAAGCTGACCAGGGCGACCGGCTGGTCGGTGGTCGCGGTGCCCGGCCTCGTCCCCGACGACGTCTTCTTCGAGCATCTCGCCAACCGCCGCTTCGTCGCGGGCCAGTTCATCCGCAAACCCGGCCAGCTCGATTATCTGCAGGAGCCCGACGTCTTCCACGACGTGTTCGGCCATGTGCCGATGCTCGCCCACCCGGTCTTTGCCGATTATATGCAGGCCTACGGTCAGGGCGGTCTGCGCGCCAAGCAGTTCAACGCGATCGACAAGCTCGCGCGCCTTTACTGGTACACGGTCGAGTTCGGCCTGATCCGAAACGGCGACGCCTTGAACATCTACGGCGCGGGCATCGTCTCCTCGCGCGGCGAGAGCATCTTCGCGCTGGACGATCCCTCCCCCAACCGGATCGCGTTCGACATGGAGCGCGTGATGCGCACCCATTATCGGATCGACGATTATCAGCAGGCCTATTTCGTGATCGACAGCTTCGAGCAATTGCTCCGCGCCACGCTCGACACCGATTTCGCCCCGCTCTACGCCCGGCTCGAAGCGCTGCCCGATTTGGCGGTAACCGACATATTGCCCGAAGACCGCCTGATCACCCGCGGCACCCAGGAATATGCTCTGGCGAAAGCCTGATCTCTGCTGCTAATCCCGCGCGATGGCGGGAAACCTGAAACTGATCAAGGCGCGGCCGGGGCCGATGATGGCGCTGACCAACGATTTCTATGTCGGCTACGCGATCGAACTCTACGGCGAATATTGCCCCGCTGAATGGGCGGCGCTGCGCCAGATGATCCGACCCGGCATGAACGTGATCGAGGTCGGCGCCAATATGGGCACGCACAGCGTCGACATGGCGCGTGCCTGCGCGCCCGGCACCTTCTACGCCTTCGAACCGCAGCCGCGTCTGTTCCAGATCATGGCGGGCAATCTTGCGCTCAATGATATCGCAAACGCGCTCGTCTATCCGGACGGCTGCGGCGAGGCGGAAGGCGAAGCGATCCTGCCATGGACCGACTATGACAAGCAGGGCAATTTCGGCGGCATCTCGCTCAAGGACGAAGGCGAGGGCTTTCGCGTCCGTATCCGCACGATCGACAGCCTGGAGCTGGAGGCGTGCGGGCTGATCAAGATCGATGTCGAGGGCTTCGAGCCGCGCGTGCTGCGCGGCGCGGCCGAGACGATCCGCCGCTGCCGCCCGGCTTTGTATGTCGAGAATGACCGCGCCGCCAATCAGCAGGAGGTGATCGACCTGATCGCCGCGCACGATTACCAGCTCTACTGGCACACGCCGAGCTTGTTCTCCCCCAACAACTTCCGCGGAGAGAGCAAGAACGTCTACGGCCACACCGTCTCGCTGAACATGATCGGCCTGCCGCGCGAGCGGAATGTCGAGGTCGATCTGGTCGAGGTCGATCCCGCCAACTGGACCAGCCCGATCAAGGCGATGTGAGCGTTCGATTTCATTAGCTATTTAGCTAAATACCGAATATAGGGTCCCCATGGACTCGGTTTTCGACGCGCTCTCGCACCCGATACGGCGCGAGATATTGGAGATGCTGAAGGGGGGCAGCCGCTCGGCCGGCGAGCTCGCCGATGCCTTCCCCGTGTCGAAGCCGACCATGTCGGGCCATTTCGCCAAATTGAAGGCCGCCGGCCTGATCCATGGCGAACAGCGCGGCGCAAGCGTGATCTACAGCCTCAACCTCTCCGTGCTCGAAGAGGTTGTGCTCGGCTTCATGCAGCGCGTGAAACGGCCCGCGAAAGACGGGGAAGACGCATGAAAAATCGTGGAATGATCCTCTTTTCGGGCGCCGTGGTGGCGGCGCTGGCAGCCGCGTCCTTCTATGTCGGCCAGGGCTTGCCCGCCGCCGCGCAGGTACCGATCCACTGGAACGCGGCCGGGCAGATCAACGGCTATGCCGACAAATGGACGGGCCTGTTCGTCGCCCCGCTGCTCGCGCTGATCGGCAGCCTGATCTTCACCGCTATCTCGGTCGCCGAGCCGCAGCAGGGCAATCTCGCCAAGAGCCGCGCGCTCGTCGGGATCGCCTGGTTCGGCGCGCTCGGCGCGGCGGTCGTGGTCGAATTCGCGCAGATCGCCACCTTGCGCGGCTGGAATGTGCCGGTCGCGGCCTTGATCATCGGCGGCCTCGGCCTGTTCTTCATGGTGCTCGGCAACCAGCTGTCCAAGTCGCGCCAGATGTACATGATCGGCATCCGCACCCCCTGGACGCTCGCCGATCCCGACATCTGGATCGCGACCCACCGGCTCGGCGGCAAGCTGATGATGATCGCGGGCCTGGTCTGGCTGGTCGCGGCGGCGTGCGGCTGGACCAGCCTGTTCGCCGCGCCCGTGCTGGTCGGCGTGATGATGGTCGCCAGCCTGGTGCCGGTGGTCTATTCCTACCTGCTCTGGCGCCGGATGGGCCGGCGGGCCTGATCCTCCCCGCCCGCGGGGAGGATCGTCCCGCTTCCACCTCTACCCGCCGAAAAAATCCTGCATCCGCCCCGTTGACTCGTTACGAGCCGCTACACATATGCTGCCTGGCACTCACCAATCGGGAGTGCCAACAGTTTCACAGTCATCAGGGCGGGAAGCGGGTCGCACCGTAGCCTGCCCTTGTTGCAGGAAAGGGACAAATATGGGTTTCCGACCGCTGCACGATCGCGTGCTGGTTCGCCGCGTCGAGGCCGAGGAAAAGACGGCTGGCGGCATCATCATCCCCGACACCGCCAAGGAAAAGCCCCAGGAAGGCGAGGTTGTCGCCGTCGGCGGCGGTGCCAAGGGCGATGACGGCAAGGTCACCCCGCTCGACGTCAAGGCGGGCGATCGCATCCTGTTCGGCAAATGGTCCGGCACCGAGGTCAAGCTCGACGGCGAAGACCTGCTGATCATGAAGGAAAGCGACATCCTGGGGATCGTCGGCTGATTTCACCCAATCCCGTCATGCCAGCGAAAGCTGGCATCTCAGGAGGCCACGGCACCGCCCCCCTCACGAGATCCCAGCTTTCGCTGGGATGACGCGCTCTAGTTAGAAAGAAGGAACACAGGACATGGCAGCGAAAGACGTCAAGTTTTCGCGTGACGCCCGCGAGCGCATCCTGCGCGGCGTCGACATCCTCGCCGACGCGGTGAAGGTCACGCTTGGCCCCAAGGGCCGCAACGTCGTGATCGACAAGTCGTTCGGCGCGCCCCGCATCACCAAGGACGGCGTCACCGTCGCCAAGGAGATCGAGCTCAAGGACAAGTTCGAGAATATGGGCGCGCAGATGCTGCGCGAGGTCGCGTCCAAGACGAACGACGTCGCCGGCGACGGCACCACCACCGCCACCGTGCTCGCCCAGGCGATCGTGCGTGAGGGCATGAAGTCGGTCGCGGCCGGCATGAACCCGATGGACCTGAAGCGCGGCATCGATCTCGCCGTCACCAAGGTCGTCGAGGACATCAAGACCCGCTCGCGCCCCGTTTCGGGCTCGAAGGAAGTCGCCCAGGTCGGCATCATCTCGGCCAATGGCGATACCGTCGTCGGCGAGAAGATCGCCGAGGCGATGGACAAGGTCGGCAAGGAAGGCGTGATCACCGTCGAGGAAGCCAAGGGCCTCGAATTCGAGCTCGACGTGGTCGAGGGCATGCAGTTCGACCGCGGCTACCTCTCGCCTTACTTCATCACCAATCCGGAAAAGATGACGGTCGAATTGAACGATCCGTACATCCTGATCCACGAGAAGAAGCTCTCCAACCTCCAGGCGATGCTCCCGATCCTGGAAGCCGTGGTGCAGAGCGGCCGTCCGCTCCTCATCATCGCCGAGGATATCGAGGGCGAGGCGCTGGCGACCCTGGTCGTCAACAAGCTGCGCGGCGGCCTCAAGGTCGCGGCCGTCAAGGCGCCGGGCTTCGGCGATCGCCGCAAGGCGATGCTCGAGGACATCGCGATCCTCACCAAGGGCGAGGTCATCTCGGAAGATCTCGGTATCAAGCTCGAGAGCGTCACCTTGAACATGCTCGGCACCGCCAAGCGCGTCTCGATCGACAAGGACAACACCACCATCGTCGACGGTGCGGGTGAATCCGACGCGATCAAGGGCCGCACCGAGGCGATCCGCAAGCAGATCGAGAACACCACCAGCGATTACGACCGCGAGAAGCTCCAGGAGCGTCTCGCCAAGCTCGCCGGCGGCGTTGCCGTGATCAAGGTCGGCGGTTCGACCGAGGTCGAGGTCAAGGAGCGCAAGGATCGCGTCGACGACGCGCTGCACGCGACCCGCGCCGCGGTTGAGGAAGGCATCGTCCCCGGCGGCGGTACCGCTCTGCTCTACGCCACCAAGGCGATCGAGGGCCTCAAGGGCGCGAACGACGACCAGACCCGTGGCGTCGATATCGTCCGCAAGGCGCTCTACGCCCCGGTCCGTCAGATCGCGGCCAATGCCGGCCATGACGGCGCGGTCATCTCGGGCAAGCTGCTCGACGGCAAGGACCATGACGTCGGCTTCAACGCCCAGACCGACACCTACGAGAACCTGGTCACCGCCGGCGTGATCGACCCGACCAAGGTCGTCCGCACCGCGCTCCAGGATGCGGCCTCGGTCGCCGGCCTGCTCATCACCACCGAAGCGGCGGTGAGCGAGCTTCCGGCCGACGACAAGGCGCCGGCGGGTATGCCCGGCGGAGGCATGGGCGGCATGGGCGGGATGGACTTCTAAGTCCGTTCAACCTGACCGATGAAAAGAAGGCCCGGGGGAGCGATCCTCCGGGCCTTTTTGCTTTGTGTCCAAAATGGCGAGCAAATCGCTTGCTCGACGCTTACTTATTTTACGATAGTCGCCGCTGATCGTTGAGGGGAGCGATAAATGGCAACCGAAATAAAGATATCGGATCGACCAGTTCGTTTTGCTCGAGCCCTTGTCGATCCAGCCTTCAAAGAGAAGCGTGTCATTGCGTCCACCCCATGGGAATTTGTCTCTCTTTGGCTGCGGAAGAAGCAATTGGACGACGCCCAAGTGTATTGGGATCAATCAAAGAACTTTTTTGATTCAGCGCGGGGGTTGCCAGTGCAATCCGCTCCTCTACCTTTGTATTACTCATTTTTGAACGCAGCTAAAGCTCTCTTAGAAGCGAAAGGTATTGGGAAGGCGATTATTCTCGACTCCCCTCGCGAAATCGCCCTGTCGTAGAACCTCGTTTTTTCACCCAGGGCTCGGTTGCCTACAATTTGCTGGTTGCCCCCTGCCAAAGCCCTCCGCAGCAACTCGACTTGGACGATGGAATGTATGTCCGCGTTGATTTCTTGGACGGTCGGCCCGCTCTCGTGGCTCAAGCACTCTTCCAGATGGTCGAGCAGGCGTTGGCTCCCCTGTGTCGTGCGCGGGGATGGGCTTTAGACCGATCCAAACAAACCTGTGTTCGGGTCGAAATTAGCTCCGACAGCCATATCGACATCCCGATTTATTCGGCCCCTCGAGGATTGGAAGGTCAGTTGGCCTTTGCAAGTGATGCCCTTCAAAAGAGCATGATTACGAAGCGTGCTGGGCAGGAATATACCCGCCTCCCTTCGGACCAAATAATGTTGGCTCACCGCGATGGGTCTTGGCAGCAGTCCGATCCTTTGAAGTTGCACGAATGGGTTGAGAATTGCGTCACGCGGTATGGTGAGGATTTCCGCCGCCTATGCCGCTATCTGAAGGGCTGGCGCGATCACACTTGGAAGGGCTGTTGCCTTTCTTCGATTACCATCATGGCCGCTGTAGCTGAAGCTTTGAAGGAGATCGGCGGCGCTCAACACCGCTCTGTTTCACTCTTGGGTGTTTGGGAACGGCGTCGCCGCTCAGTCCTTTGCTAATTTGCGCGATCAATATGCTTGTTATCGCTGTTTGAAGACGGACTTTGCTGGAGATTGGAGGCAGAATCCTCTTAAGGACCGGAACTCCGAGGCTAGGATAGCTCCGGGCCGATGCGGCGAGGGAGATTACATCCCATTTTCTGCGGATGCATCCATCACAGCGGCGGGTTTGACCTTACGGGCCATTTTGGATTGGGCTGGCGGCGAGCCTGGACAACGCCTGAGGACGACGGTGCTTGATCACCATAACGGTCGAGAAAAGATGGGCTGGTCGTCTCCCGTCCGCTTAGATTCATGTCCGGCCTGCGGGGGACATTAATGCCCTTCAGCAAACCTGTTGTGCTGATCACAGAGGGCGCATTTGAGAGAGCCTTCGGGGACGCTCAGAAATATGCCGACAAGTCCGAGCGCGGTGGAATATTGGTGGGACTTCGACGCGGAAAGCATGTTCATATTGAGCACGTCACTCTCCCGTCGAAATGGGATTTCTCTTCTCGCTTCTCCTTTACACGCTCAACGGAAGGACATCAGCCGTTTGCTACCAAGCAATGGGCTACCACTAATGGGACCTCCGATTGGGTTGGAGAATGGCACTCACACCCTGAGCCAATCCCCAAGCCTTCTTCAATTGATCTTGATTCTTGGCGTCGCATCACGGCCTTTCACGGTAAGCCAATGGTCTTCCTCATATTTGGGTTTAACGGTCTTTGGCTCGGAGTAATGACCCCCGGGAATACGCGCCCCGAAGAGTACGCAATGACAGAAAAGGGACCGCTCGGCTTGGCGTTCGAGCCGGCCTAACGCCAACTGGGAACTTACTATGATCCGGTTCTCGAATTACGGTGACAGTGCATTAAACTCTCGAGAGCGTGCGTAGCCGTTGCCCCCTGGACAGCAGTCCCGGCCTCCCAGCATGCAGCGCCATCCTCGCGCACTGGCTCACGCCTGACGTGAAGGCGACCGAACAAAACCTCCAACACAGCACCCCTGCTTGCCAGCAACTCCTCCCTTTTCTTCACGTGTTTTGCTCCTATAATACAGTTCGATGTTCGAGTCCTCCTTCGATGACGCGCGCGAGGATGTCGCGCCCAACGGCGGGCTTCCACAGGGCTCGCCCGTCGAGGCCCCGCAACCTCCCACACCGCCGCCTCCCGCCAAGCGCCGCCTCAGCCGCTGGCGCATCGCACGCTGGCTCCTCTCCACCCTGCTGCTCCTCTTCCTCATCACCGTCGCATGGCTCGCGATCGTCGCGCCACCCTCCCGCACGTTGCGGCCGATCGCGCCGCCCAGCGTCACTCTGCTGGCGTCGAACGGCAGCCTGATCTCGCGGCGCGGCGCCGTCACCGACAGCCCGGTCGACGTCCGCCAACTGCCCGCGCATGTGAGCGAGGCTTTCCTCGCGATCGAGGACCGGCGCTTCTATCATCATATCGGGGTCGATCCGCGCGGCATCGCGCGCGCGGCCTGGCATGATGCGCGCGCCGGCCACATGCAGGAGGGCGGCAGCACCATCACCCAGCAGCTCGCGAAGCTGGTCTATCTCAGTTCCGATCGCACCGCCGCGCGCAAGCTGCGCGAGATGGCGATCGCGATGTGGCTGGAGGCCTGGCTGACCAAGGATCAGATCCTCTCGCGCTATCTGTCCGACGTCTATTTCGGCGACAATGTCTATGGCCTGCGCGCCGCCGCGCGCCATTATTTCAGCAAGCGGCCCGAGGCGCTGACGGTGAGCGAGGCGGCCTTGCTCGCAGGCCTGATGAAGGCGCCCTCCCGCCTCGCGCCTAGCGCCAATCTGGCGGGCGCGCAGCAACGCGCCGGGCTGGTCGTGGCGGCGATGCAGGAGGCGGGCTTCCTCACCCCCGCGGAGGCGGCGCGCGCATCGCCCGCCAGCCTGCGGCTCAGGCCCACGCCCGAGCCGACCCAGGCGACCTATTTCAGCGATTGGGTAATGCCCGCGGTGCATGGGCCTGCCGACGATGCCTTCGCCGCGACCACCGTCCGCACCACGCTCGACGCGCGGCTGCAGCGGCTGGCCGAACATGCCGTCGCGCAGGTTCGCCCCGCCGGCGCGCAGGTCGCCTTGGTGGCGATGCGGCCGGACGGGCGCGTGGTCGCGATGGTCGGCGGGCGCGATTATGCGAAGAGCAGCTTCAACCGCGCGGTGCAGGCGCGGCGGCAGCCGGGATCGACCTTCAAATTGTTCGTCTATCTGGCGGCTTTGCGCGCGGGGATGACGCCCGACGACAGGATCGAGGATCGCCCGATCACGATCGGCACCTGGTCGCCGCGCAACGCCGACGGGCGCTATCGCGGCACGATCACCTTGCGCCAGGCCTTCGCCCGGTCGAGCAACGTCGCCGCGGTGCGGCTGACGCAAAAGGTCGGGCCGGAGGCGGTCGTGCGCGCCGCGCAGGATTTGGGCATACAGAGCCCCTTGCCCGCCGAGCCCTCCATCGCGCTCGGCACGTCGGGCGTCAGTCTGCTCGAACTCACCAGCGCTTATGCCGCCGTCGCGGGCGGCCAATATCCGGTGCGGCCTTATGGCCTGCCCGATCAGGCGCGCCAGCGGGCGCTGGCGGATGCGCCGCACCGCCTGGACGATCGCGATCGCGCGATGCTGCTCGATCTGCTGTCGACCGTGGTGAACAGCGGCACCGGGCGCGCCGCCGCATTGAACGTCCATACCTATGGCAAGACCGGCACCTCGCAGGACAATCGCGACGCCTTGTTCGTTGGTTTCGCCGGCGGCCTGGTGACGGCGGTGTGGGTCGGCCGCGACGACAATCAGCCTTTGCCCGGCGTCGCGGGCGGCGGGCTCCCGGCGAGCATCTGGCGCCGCTTCACCGCCGACGCGATCGGCGCCCGCCCGGCGCGCGTCCACGTGCCGCGCGCGGTCGATCCGGATGCGGGTCCGGGCCTCGGCGGCTTCCTGCGGTCGGTGTTCGATCGCATCAAGTTCCATATCCACCTCTGAACCGGAAGGCCGGAACGCCCCCCCGTCACCACCGTCATGCCGGACTCGTCCCGGCATCCGCTCCCGGTCTTGGCACGCGCCTCCCGGTGGACCCCGGAACAGGTCCGGGGTGACGAAAAGGAAGCACCGGAATTCACCCCTTCCGTCATGCCGGACTTGATCCGGCATCCATCTCCCCACCAGCGCACCGCACGCGGCTCAATGGGACCCGGGACAAGCCGGGCTACACCGCGAAAACTTGACTTTGTTCTTGGAATGTTCTACAGCCGGCGTCGCTCCGGGAAGTTATGTTCCCGGCACGATCATCAAGTTCGAATCCGGTATTTTTGTTTTTCCGGCCAATCCGGCGCTCTTTCTCAAGTCCGAAGAAACCCGATCATCCGCCCGCCGCCGCCCCGAAAATCATCAAGTTCGTTTCTGGTGTTTTTTTGATTTCCCCTTCGGGCCAGCGCGGCAAAAGGGCGTTACAGGCAGGGACGAAGGAGCCCGCAATGGACGACGATACGATCATCGAAACGCCCGACGGCCCGATGACCTGGGGCGCGTGGAAAAAGAAAAACCCGGTCCAGGTCCCCTCGCGCCGCACCAAGGGCAAGGATCTGCCCAACAAGGTGAAGAAGTTCACCGATCGCTAGGATAGCCCCTCCCTTCCAAGGGAGGGATTGGGGTGGGTGCGCGCGTCCGCGCGCCGCGAAGACGCATGTCACGATCGGAAAGCGCTTACGGGAGCATCGAGCCCCGCACGCGCTGCCCCACCCCTTCCCCTCCCCTGAAGGAGAGAGGGACAGGAAGAGGCCGAACGTCGATCCGCTGATCGCGGCGGAAACGCCCCTACATCTCGGCCGCCTGGCCCGCGAACCATCGGCTTCGCCGCCACTGGTCGAGCCAGCCCGATAGCGCCGCCCGCCCTTGATCGGTCAGCGCGATCAAGGTGCGGCGGCTGTCGTACCGATCGGCCGTCTCCTCGATCAGCCGGAACGCGGCGAGCCGCTTGATATAGCGCAACGCGGTGGATTGCGGCGCCGCGGCGGCGACGCAGCAGCTGGTCGAATAGGATGTCCGCCCCTCCGCCTCGGCCAGATACAGATCGAGCAATATGTCCCACGCCGGCTCGCCCAGCAAAGCGGCGGGCAGATGCCCCTCGCGGCTGCGCCGCTCCGCAAGGACGTGCCGCACCAGCGCGATATCGCTCTGGCTTGTGTCGGGCCTGGGCTTCGGCCTCGGCTTCTCCCGTGCGGCGAGATGTTCGACTTGTTTGGAAAGCTGGCTCACGACCACCAGAAGGTCGGCCAGGATCGGTCCGGTAGGGATCGTCATCGGGATCACCTGACGCTTTTTATCGACAAGCTGATGCTATGCGCCGCCACCGCCCGAGTTCCAATAAATCCGGATTGGCTGGAATTTTGTCCTTTTTGGCGCGTTCTCGCCCTTACGCGGTGGGCGTCTCGCCCGCTGCCAGCTGCGCGCACAGCTTCGCCGTATGCGCGTCGGCCGGAAAGGCGCAGTCGATCCGCAGTTCGTCCAGCGTGATGTCGCGCGGGCTGGCAAAGGTGGTGATCGTCTCGAAGAAGCGCAGATTCCCCGCCGGGCTGCGAAAGGTCATGGTCAGCACCGGATCGGGCTCGCTGCCCAGGTCGCGGCGGCGCCATTGCTCGGGCACGCCGGGGTACAGCATGATCTTGTCGAGCAGTTCGCGCGCGCGGGCATCGTGCGGCGCCGCGACCAGCTCCTCCTGCAAATGGCGCAGGAACTTGGCCGCCACCTCCTCCCAATTCACGATCACGGCGCGGAAATCGGCCGGGTCGAACACCTGGTGGAGCAGGTTGGCGTGCGGGCTCTCCTTGCCCTGCATCAGGTACGCATTGACGCGCATCGCCGCCTGGTTCGCCCCCACCACGTCGAAATGGCGGTTGATGACGAAGGCGGGATAGGGCTCCTGGTGGGTGAGGATCAGGTCGATCGCCTGCGCCAGCCGCTCCATCCCCGGCGCCGCCAGTGCGCTTTCGGCATAGGATGGCGCATAGCCCGCCGCGAGCAACAGCGCGTTGCGCTCGCGCAACGGCAGCGCCAGCGCGCCGGCCAGCCGCGCGATCGTCTCGCGGCTCGGCTGCGCCTTCCCCGTCTCGACAAAGCCCAGATGCCGCCCCGACAGCCCCGCCTCGAGCGCCAGGTCGAGCTGACTCATCCGCCGCACCCCCCGCCATTCGCGCAGCAGCACGCCGATCGGGGGATGGTTGGGCGAAGCCATGGACGCGGCCTAGCCGGACAGCGCCACGGCTCCAAGCGCCGCGCACCCGTGCTCGCCCTTCACCCCAACCTCCCCACCGTTCGCCCTGAGCTTGTCGAAGGGCCGTCCTGTTCCCGCACCGCCCAAAACAAGGGCAGGGCTTCGACACGCTCAGCCCGAACGGACGGGAAAGCCCTACCCCCGATACCGCATCGCCACATCGCAGCGCTGATAGCGCGCCGCATATTTCGCCATCACCTCGGCATCATGCGCGAACCCCAGTTTCTCATAGAGGTGGATCGCGGCCGTGCAGGCCGAATTGGTGAGCAGATAGAGGTCGTCGATCCCCATCTCCTTGGCCCGTTCGATCGTGGCCGCGAGCAGATACTCGCCGGCCTTCAACCCCCGCGCGCTCGCCCGCACCCCCATCTTGGTGAGCTCGGCGCTGTTGTGCCCGGTCTTGCGCAGCGCGCAGGTGCCGACGATGCCCAGCCCCGGCGCCTCGACGAACAATATCGCGCCGCCGCCGTCCAATATGTGCGTCTGCGGATCGTCCAGCACCTCGCGGTCGGCGGGCTCCAGCCGGAACATCGCCTCGATCCATTCGGCATTGATATCGTGAAAGACCTTCTGCAGCCCGGGCGCATAGTCGCGGACGCGCAGCCCCGGCCCCGCCTCCGCCGCGCGCAGCTCCAGCGGCTTTTCGGCGAGCGCCTTCTCGATCGCCGCGATCTGGTCGAGGAAGCCGCCTTCCAGCCCGTCGGTGATCTGCTTCACTGCTTGCTCCAGCTGCGGCCAGACCTGCATCTTGACCCGCACCATCAGCGCCGCGCCCTCCGCCGTCAGCCGCAGCCTCTTCTGCCTTTGGTCCGCCCCGCGCGCGGATTCGACCAGCCCCATCGCCACCAATTGCCCCACTCCGCGCGTCACACCCGGCTGGCTGGTACCGACCGCATCGACCAATTGCCCGACCGTCATCGCGCTCCGATCGAGCGCCGCGAGCAGCCCCATATGCGTCGGCTGCACCTCCATGCCGAGCGACCCCACGAACCGCGACGCCCCTCCCTGCATCCGCTCCGCCAGCCGCTTCAGCCGGCTCCCCAGGAAAGTGTCCGCCCCGTCCGCGATCACATCCATCCGCCGACTCCATAACCAGATATATAACAGGTTATGTTGTAGCCGGCAGATGTCAACCCTATCTCTCCCCTCCCTTCCAAGGGAGGGGCCGGGGGTGGGTGAGTCCGGCCGGGGGGCGGATGCTGTCCGCCATCGACGGAACCCACCCCATGCGCCGTTTGAAGGCCACACGCGCAAGGCAGGCAAGGGCACCCCATGATTTTCGGAGACAAAGTCGCGATCGGTCCGATCCTGCCGATCGACATCGGCCGCCTGTTCGAATGGTCCGACAATGCCGCCGACCTGCGCTGCACCGAGCCCTACCGCCCCGCCAACTGGTATCGCCACGAGGCCTATTGGCTGAACGCGGAGAACGACCAGAGCCGCTGCTTCTTCGCGATCCGCGACCGCGGCGAGGCGTCCATCATCGGCTTCGTCCAGATCAGCCGGATCGACCCGATCCACCGCTCCGCGCTGATCGGCGTCCATATCGGCGAACAGCAGCAGCGCGGCCAGGGCAAGGGCGGCGAGGCATTGAGCCTCGCGATCGACTATTGCTGGACCCACCTCAACCTGACCCGCCTCACGCTCAACGTCTTCGCCGGCAACGTCCGTGCGATCGACCTCTACCGCCGGCTCGGCTTCCGCGAGGAAGGCCGCTTCCACGACGCGCTTTACATTCAGGGCCGCTGGATCGACGTGATCGCGATGGGGCTCAACCACCCCGTCCGCACCGCAGCCCGCATGGACGTCGCCGAAGCCTTCGCCCCTGTCCTGATGTAGCCGGGCCCGCTGCTGCCAGTCTTTGTCAGGAGCGGCCCACCTCCGAGCCCGCGCCGGGATGACGCGATAGCCGGATCGGCCTAACCTCGCCCCCATGAGCGACACCAAAGCCCGCTGCGCCTGGTGCGTCGGCGATCCCCTCATGGAGGCCTATCACGACGCCGAATGGGGCGTCCCCATCCGTGACAGCCGCACGCTGTGGGAGATGCTGATCCTCGAAGGCTTCCAGGCCGGCCTGTCCTGGCGCACCATCCTTCACCGGCGCGACGGCTTCCGCGCCGCCTTCGACGCCTTCGATCCCGACGCGATCGCCCGCTACGACGCGGCCCGGATCGAGGTCTTGATGGCGGACCCCGGCATCATCCGCGCCCGCGCCAAGATCGAGGCGACGGTCGGCAATGCCCGCGCCTACCTCGCGATGCGCGACGCGGGCGAGGATTTCGGCGCCTGGGCCTGGGGCTTCGCGGGCGGTGCGCCCCGCTGCGGCGACGGCCGCCACGTCCCCGCCAGGACCCCCGCATCCGAAGCCATGTCCAGGGCGCTCAAGGACAAAGGCTTCAAGTTTGTCGGCGCGACCATCGCCTATGCCTGGATGCAGGCGGTCGGCATGGTCAACGACCACGCCCATGACTGCTTCCGGCGCGATCAGGTCTGAAATCCGCCTCCGTTCGCCCAGAGCGAAGTCGAAGGGCGAGCCGCCACGGCCCGTCGGCAAGCGTGCTTCGACCGCGCTCGGCACAAATGGACCTGGCCGCTCACAACTCGTCGCAAACGCTCGCAAATTTCATCTGCGGTTCAGGCTGATATGGCAGTTTCCGCCCCGCAAGTCGAAGTAAAGAGAGGATTCGATGCGCAAGGTAACCAAGCTTCTTCTCGCCGGCGCGGGCGCGCTGACCCTTACCGGGGTCGCAATGGCCGCCGCCGACAATCACCACATCATGAACGTGGTCATGCCCGACGGTTCGGTCGCGCAGATCCATTATGTCGGAAACGTCGCACCCCAGGTCGTGGCGGTGCCGGCGGCGCAGGCGGTGGCGATGCCGGTCGCATTCGCCGATCCGTTCGCGATGATGGATCGCATCTCCTACGAGATGGACCGCCGGATGGACGCGATGCTGCAGCAGGCTTCGGCCATGGCGCACGCCGCGCCGGGCGCGAACGGCCAATTGAGCGAAGCCGCGCTCAAGAGCCTGCCGCCGGGTACGGTCAGCTACAGCTTCACGTCCTACTCCAGCGGCAACGGCGCGACCTGCAGCCAGAGCGTGCAGGTGACGTCGCTTGGCTCGAACCAGCCGCCCAAGGTCGAACGCCAGAGCCAGGGCGACTGCAGCGCGGTCAATATGCGCAAGCCGACGCCTGCGGTGATCGAGGCCAAGCCCGAGGCGCCCAAGGTCACGCCTGCCAGCCTGCAAAAGCCGGCTGAGGCGCCCAAGGCCAAGGGTCCGATCGTCTGACCTAACCGCGCGGGAGGCAGCAAGCGAGCCGATCGGACGCTCCTCCAGCCACCGATGGCCCGCGCGGAACAGAGGGGCGGCTCCCACAAGGGCCGCCTCTTTTTGCTCCTCACCGGCAAGAAATCCGTTCGTGCTGAGCCTGTCGAAGCACAGCCCTTCTTTCTTGGCTCAAGGAAAGCAGCCCTTCGACAGGCTCAGGGCGAACGGAGCCGGACGCTAACGCCCGATCGAGAGAACCTCGATCGCATCCTCCTTGCCGCCGAACGGCACGCGATCGCCTTCGCCCGCGCCGATCAGCGCTTGGGCCAGCGGCGCCTGCAGACCGAGCAAGCCGGCCGTCGGATCGGCTTCGTCCTCGCCGACGATGCGGATTTCCCGCTTCGCCTTGTTGAGCTTGAACGTGACCAGGCTGCCAAAGCCGACCTCGTCCTCGGCCGGAACGGGCCCGATCTGCGCGGTCGCCAGACGCTGACGCCAGTAGCGCAATTCGCGCTGCTGCTCCTCATCGGGCGCGGCGACCGCCTCCAGCCCAGCCACCTTGTCCTCGATCATCTTCAGGCCACGCTCGGTCACCAGATTGGGGCCGGGTGGGATCGGAATGTCGAACTTCGGTTCCTTATGTTCGTCGTCGCTCTCGCGGCGGAAGGCCACGCTCACCTGTGTCTTCTCCTATGCATGAGCGTGTAACGTCTCGCCGGCGTTACGGTTCGACCGAACCACCAGAATCATTGCGGCTTCTGCATCGCCGCCATCATCGCCTGCTGGCCCGCCTGCAGCTCCTCGGTCGAGAGCGTGCCGTCATGGTTCGTATCCCACTGGTCGAAGCGCTCGGCGGTGTGCTTGTCGACCTCGTCGGCGGTCGCCTTGCCGTCGCCATTGGTGTCGAGCGTAGCGAAGATCCGGTCGACGATCGCCTGGGGCGGCGTGCCGCCGAACTGCTGGGTCAGCAGCGCAGCCAGCTCGTCCTTGGTGACCACGCCGTCATGATTGGCGTCAAGCGCGGCAAATTGCGCCTTGCCGTGCGCCAGGAAATCGGCGCGCGAGATCGGGCCTTGCGGCATCTGCGCGGCGACCGGCATGGCAAGACCGAGCGCCAGCGCGCCCGCGACCAGATAAAGCTTCATCGGAAAAACCCCTCCCGCGCAGGAATGCGCCGGGGACGACGCTAGCCGAGCTTGCGGGGCGGCGGAAGCGCCCTTCGCATTGCGCCGCCGTCCCCTCCATGCCAAAGGCGCGCGCGATTCACAGTCTGTTGGCCGCCTGAGTCCCGCCGCGCGCGAGACGATCGGGCTCGGGAGTTTTCGAAGATGAGCGACGTCAAGCGGGTGGTGCTGGCTTATTCGGGCGGGCTCGACACGAGCGTGATCCTGAAATGGCTGCGCGAAACCTACAATTGCGAGGTCGTCACCTTCACCGCCGATCTGGGTCAGGGCGAGGAACTCGAGCCCGCGCGCGCCAAGGCCAAGCTGATGGGCGTCAAGGACGAGCATATCTTCATCGACGACCTGCGCGACGAGTTCGTGCGCGACTATGTCATGCCGATGATGCGCGCCAACGCGCTCTACGAAGGCCTCTACCTGCTCGGCACCTCGATCGCGCGCCCGCTGATCGCCAAGCGCCAGATCGAGATCGCACGCCAGGTCGGTGCGGATGCGGTCAGCCATGGCGCCACCGGCAAGGGCAATGACCAGGTCCGCTTCGAGCTCGGCTATTATTCGCTCGCGCCCGATATTCGCGTGATCGCCCCGTGGCGCGAATGGGACCTGACCAGCCGCACCCGGCTGATCGAATATGCCGAGACGCACCAGATCCCGGTGCCCAAGGACAAGCGCGGCGAAAGCCCCTTCTCGACCGACGCCAACCTTCTCCACACCTCGTCCGAGGGCAAAGTGCTCGAGGATCCGTGGGAAGAGGTGCCCGATTACGTCTATTCGCGCACCGACAATCCCGAGGACGCGCCCAACACGCCCGAGATCATCACGATCGATTTCGAGCGCGGCGACGCGGTCGCGATCAATGGCGTCGGCTATGGGCCCGCCGATCTGCTCGCCAAGCTCAACGAACTCGGCAAGACGCACGGCATCGGCCGGCTCGATCTGGTCGAGAACCGCTTCGTCGGCATGAAGAGCCGCGGCATGTACGAGACGCCGGGCGGCACCATTTATCATCTCGCGCATCGCGGCATCGAGCAGATCACGCTCGACCGCGGCGCCGCGCACCTCAAGGACGAGCTTGCCCCGCGTTATGCCGAGTTGATCTACAACGGCTTCTGGTTCAGCCCCGAGCGCGAGATGCTGCAGGCGGCGATCGATCACAGCCAGGAGAAAGTGACCGGTACCGTCCGTCTCAAGCTCTACAAGGGCGGCGTCCATGTGATCGGCCGCAAATCGCCCTTCACGCTCTATTCGGAGAAGGTCGTGACCTTCGAGGACGATCAGGGCGCCTACGACCAGCGCGACGCGGCGGGCTTCATCAAGCTCAACGCGCTCCGTCTCCGCCTGCTGGGCCGCCGCGACGGCCGCTGATTGCCCCTGGACGGCCGACGCCGACGGCGTGACCCTCGCGGTGAAGGTCACGCCGCGGGCATCCCGGACGGAGGTTACCGGCGTTCAGCCCCAGGCAGACGGGCGGACTGCGCTGGCGGTGCGGGTCGCGTCACCGCCGGTAGATGGTGCGGCGAACGATGTGCTGATCGCCTGGCTCGCGAAACAACTCAGCGTGGCGCGCTCGGCGATTATGCTCCGGTCCGGCGCCACCGGGCGGTTGAAGATGCTGCGGATAAAGGGCGATGGCGCGGCCTTGAGCGCCAAGCTCCTGAGCTTGGCGGCCCGCTAAGATCCTCCCCACTTGTGAGGAGAATTAGAATCCCCAGTCCACGATCCGCCAGCCGCGCTTTTCCGCCATCCTACGCAAGCCCTTGCTCGGATTGACCGCGATCGCCGTGTCCGCCCACTCCAGCGCGGGCCAATCGGAGACGTGGTCCGAATAGAAGCGGATCGTCACGTCCTCGCGCCTTATCCCCTGCTTTTCCATCCACGCCTCGATCAGCCGCAATTTGGCCGGGCCGTAATTATTGTCCCCGTCGATCTTGGCATGGATGATGTCATCGAGCCCGGTAATGCTGCCGGTCGCGATCACGTCGTCGAAGCCCAGCTTCTTCGCGATCGCCTCGACATAGAAACGGTAGGAGGCCGTCGCGAGCACCAGCCGCCGGCCCGCCGCCCGGTCCTCCGCAATCTGGCGGAGCGCGCCGGGATAAATATTGGTCTTGCAGATTAGTTCGGCGAAGGCATCGACTGCGGGCTTCAATTTCGCACGCGGCACGGCGCCGCCCAGCAGCAAGCGCTGATTCCATTCCTTGAGCCGCCGCCGGTCGATCAGCTTGCAGGCATAGGCCGCCATCGTGAACGGCACCAATGCGGCCAGCGTCAATCGCCACGGCGCGAGCATCTTCGCGGCATGGATCAGGAAAGGCGTGTAGGTGCCCGTCCGCGTGACGGTGCGGTCCATGTCGTAAATGGCAAGCTCACGCATCGACACGGCCCACAGCCGATTCAGGCTGGCGGGACAAGCGAAAAGGGAACATTACGCAGGCGTAAGCGTCTCCGAACGCGATGGTTCTGCTGCGGGAAATACCTCTCCGTCCATGAGCGCACCGGCCGATTTCGATCTCGCCGACAAGGGCAAGACATTGCGCTTCACGGGCTCGCTCACGCTCGCGCGGCTGGGCGATCTGCCGCAGCATCTCGACGACCTAGAGGCATCGCCCGACCGGATCGACATCGCGCCGGTGGAGCGGATGGACACGGTCGGCGCCTGGCTGATCCACCGGCTGGCGCGCGATCACGACATTCCGGTCGAGGGCGCGAGCGAGGACCAGGCGAATCTGCTCGAACAGATTGCGGTCGCCGATCAGCCGCTCAAGGAGCCGCCGGTCCCGGTCCACACCTTCAACCGCCTGCTCAACCAGATGGGCGAGGCGACGATCCGCGCGGGCGTGACCCTGGTCGGCCTGATCGGCTTCTTCGGCGCGGTGCTGATCGATTTCTTCGTGCTGATGCGCCACCCCAGGCGCATCCGCTGGAACGCCTTGGTCCGTCAGTTCGAAGTGGTCGGCGTCGATGCGCTCGGCATCATCGGGCTGATGAGCTTCCTGATCGGCATCGTCATCGCGCAGCAGGGCGCGATCCAGCTTCGTCAGTTCGGTGCGGAGGTGTTCACCATCAACCTTGTCGGCCGGCTCACCTTGCGCGAGCTGGGCGTGCTGATGACCGCGATCATGGTGGCGGGGCGATCGGGCTCCGCCTTCGCCGCGCAGATCGGTTCGATGAAGCTGGCCGAGGAAGTCGACGCGATGCGCACGATCGGCGTGGCGCCGATGGAGGCGCTCGTCCTGCCGCGTGTGGTTGCCGCTTTCTGGATGATGCCGATGCTCAGCTTCTATTCGGCGATGGTGGCCCTGGTCGGCGGCGGGCTCTTCTGCTGGTTCAGCCTCGACATCCCGCCGATCACCTTCGTCAGTCGCATCCGCGAGGTCGTGCCGATCACCGATCTCTGGCAGGGCCTGTTGAAGGCGCCCGTGTTCGGCATGATCATCGCCATCGCCGGCTGCTTCCAGGGCATGCAGGTGGAGGGCAATGCGGAAGCCGTCGGCCTGCGCACCACCGCCGCGGTGGTGCAGTCGATCTTCCTGGTGATCGTGCTCGACGCCTTCTTCGCGGTCTTCTTCGCCTCGATCGGCTGGATATGACCCAGTCCTCCGCCAAACGCCCGAGCGACGGCGAGGTCGTGATCTGCGTGCGCGGCCTCACCAACCGTTTCGGCGAGCAGGTCGTGCACGAAAATCTCGATCTCGACGTCCACCGCGGCGAGATATTGGGCGTGGTCGGCGGATCTGGCACGGGCAAGTCGGTGCTGATGCGATCGATCATCGGCCTGCAGCATCCCGAGGCGGGCGAGGTGAAGGTCTTCGGCGAGCCGATGATCGGGCGCGAGGACACCGAGGCGCGCAACATCCGCGCGCGCTGGGGCGTGCTGTTCCAGGGCGGCGCGCTCTTCTCGACGCTTTCGGTGGCGGAAAATGTGCAGGTGCCGCTGCGCGAATATTTCCCGCATCTCGAACAATCGCTGATGGACGAAATCGCCGCCTACAAGGTGACGATGACGGGCCTGCCGCCCGAAGCAGGCCCCAAATTTCCGTCCGAGCTTTCGGGCGGCATGAAGAAACGCGCCGGCCTTGCGCGCAGCCTCGCGCTCGATCCCGAATTGCTGTTCCTCGACGAGCCGACCGCAGGGCTCGACCCGATCGGGGCGGCCGCGTTCGACGATTTGATCAAGAGCCTGAAGGAGACCTTGGGGCTGACCGTGTTCCTGATCACGCATGATCTGGATACCCTCCATGCCATCTGCGATCGCGTCGCGGTGCTGGCCGACAAGCGCGTGGTTGCGGTAGGAACGATCCCGGAACTATTGGCGTTGGACCATCCGTGGATTCAGGAATATTTCAACGGTCCGCGCGGGCGTGCCGCGCAGGATGCGGCCGACCGGGAAGCCGATGCGGATCCGGTGGAGAATATGAAGCGGCGTCAGGCCGCGCTGGAATCCGCCGGGGGCGACACGGCTCCCGCACCGGGCGCCGGAGAATGAGCATGGGGGCCTGGGCGCGCTGATGGAAACGCGATCGAACAATGTGCTCGTCGGCGGCATCGTGCTGGTCCTGCTCGGCATCATCGTCGCCTTCGCGATCTGGATGGCGGGCAGCAACGGCGCCGACGAGAAGAAATACGACATCCTGTTCAAGACCTCGGTCGACGGCCTCGCCAAGGGGTCGCAGGTCACTTTCTCGGGCGTGCCGGTGGGCAAGGTCGACGATATCGTCGTGATGCCCGATCAGCCCGAACTGATCCGCGTGCGCATCTCGGTGAAGAAGGACACACCCGTGCTGCAGGGCACGACCGCTACCATCGCCGGCGTGGGCTTCACCGGCGTCAGCCAGATAAATCTCGACGGCGCGGTCACCGGCGCGCCGCCGATCGACCAGCCCGGACCGTTCGGGCTGCCGCTGATTCCGCCCAAGACAGGCGGGCTCGGCGCCTTGCTCAACAATGCGCCGGCCTTGCTCGACCGGCTGACCACGCTGACCGAGCGGCTGACCGACCTGCTCAACCCGCAGAACCAGCGGTCGATCAGCAACATCCTGGCGCATATCGATACGATCTCGGGCGCACTCGCCAACCGCAGCAACGATATCGCGGCGACGCTCGCCGACGCGCATGTCGCAATCCAGCAGGCGGGCGAGGCGGCGCAGAAATTCGGCGAGCTCGCCGATACCACCAATCAGAATATCAAGCCCTTGCTTGCCAACCTCAACGACGCGGTCTCGTCCGCCAAGCACAGCATGGCGAATCTCGACGAGGCGATCGACGACGCCAAGCCGGGCCTCAAGGCGGTCTCGACCCAGACCGTGCCCGCGATCAACCAGCTCGTGCGCGACCTGGGCGACACCGCCGCGTCGCTGCGCGCCATCTCCGGCAAGCTCGACACCGGCGGCGCGGGCGGCCTGATCGGCGGACCCAAGCTGCCCGATTACAAGCCGAGGAAGTGATGAACAGAAAAGCGCTCACCCTGCTCGGTCCCCTCGCGGTCGCGCTTGCGACCCTGCCGCTTTCGGGCTGCATCAGCTTCGGCCAGAAGCCGCCGCCCCGCCTGATGGCGCTGACCGCCACCACGCCGCTCGCGGCCGGCCCGGCAATCACGGCCGGCGACAAGAGCGCTGTTTCGATTGCCCGGTTGAGCGCGATTCCCGCGCTCGCAACGCAGCGCGTGCTGGTCACCGACGGCCCGACCGAGATCGCCTATCTCAAGGGTGGTTTGTGGGCCTCGCAGCCGACCGATCTGTTTCGCGGGCTCCTTTCGGAAACGATCACGGTCAAGACCGGCCGCGTCGTCACCGAGCCGCGCAACCTGCAGATCCAGCCCAATACCCGCCTGTCGGGGCAGCTTTCCGCCTTCGGTCTCGATGGCCCGGGCAGTGCGGTGATCGTGATCTTCGACGCAACGCTGGCGCATGAGGGCAGCGACCAGATCCAGAGCCGCCGCTTTTCCGCGCGTCTGCCGGTCGCGTCCGAACAACCCGAAGCCGTGGCGACCGCGCTCAACCAGGCAGCCAACGACGTGGCGGGTCAGGTCGCGGACTGGATCGGGCGCTAGACGTCCACCACCCTCCACACCACCGGCCGGTTCCCTCCTCCGGTGCCGGCGCCTCGCAGATCGGCCTGCAGCCTTTTGCCTGCCGCGGCGCGAACCAGGCCCCAGTCGATATCCTTTAGCCGCACCTTGACCCGGTTCATGAAACCCGCACCGTCGAGGCGCAGCCAGGAAAGATAGACAAACCTTTCGCCTTTCGATCCGCTGACGAACGGCCCGCCGAAGTCGGGCGGTCCCAGATCGGGATCGCCCACGACAATCAGGTCGAAATCGAACTGCCTGAGTCCGTCAGTGCGCGGCAATCCGTCATGCATCGCGCCCTTCTTGTCCTGCAGCCCGAAGCGGACCGGGCTACCGTCGGAGCGCGGCGGCTCGGGCTCGCGCAGCAGCCTGACCTTCACATGCTCCGCCATTCTTCCCGCTCCATATGCTGATTTCATACGCGCTCCGTCAGGCGCTCAATGTACCTCCGCTTGACGAGCAGGAGGCGCAGCGCAAGCGTTACGAAGCAGCCGCGAAGAATTAGGGTCCGGGGTTCTGCTGTTTTCGCGAGCGCTATCGGGGAGTTCCTGGAAGCTGCGGTCCGCCGCATGCAAAAACACCGCCGGGCAATGCCCGGCGGTGTTCGTACGGATCGAGGAAAGTCAGGCGAAGCGAACTGCAGTCCGGCGGCGCAAACCGCCGCCTATCAAACCGAAGCCGCCGACCATCATTGCCCAGGATGCCGGCTCGGGCACGCCGCTCGTGGACAGATAGGCGCCGCTTAGCGGGTTGCCGTTGATATAAGCAGTCAGACCAGTGCCGCCGCCATGTTCTTCCTGATAGATCAGCAAGCTGTGTGCGCCCGCGCTAAGGAAGATGTTGTTGGAGACGTAGCTCATCGGATGCTCGCCGCCGTCGTTCACGACCAGGTTCCCGTCGACATACATGTAGGACCCGTCGTCGGAATATAGGCCGAGATTGTAGATCGCGGTGCTGCCGATGTTGAGAAAGCCGGTAAGCTCCAGCGCATGGGAACTGAGGTCGTTGAAATCGGTCGAAAGGCCGCTGGAATAACCGTACGGCACGCCGAGGAAATTTGAGAGGCTGTCGCCGTCGCCGGTACTTCCTCCGCACCACGGAAAGCAGACCGCGGTCGTGGTGAAAGTAGCCGTCGGAGTACCGCTGGTATTTCCGCCATATCCACCCGCCCAATATGCGCCGTTAAGGCCCGGGCCAGCGTGCGCAGCAACCGGCAATAGCAGAGCCGCGCCGACGATCAGATGCTTGATCATACCTGTTCTCCCCCACCAGGATTAGCGCCTTATTAAGTCCATCTCCTGTCCTTCAAGTCAATATCCCATGATAAACCATCCCATCGAAAGTAATTTTCTCCCGCGAGCTGTGGCTAAGAATTTAGATTTCCTGGGATTTTCTCGTCCAAGGAGAAGGGATAGATATCCGCGTGCAGCCTGATGCCGCCGAATCAACTGAATTCGGATGCAATCCGGCACGCGCGACTCGGGCGCGCTTCCCGCCGGAAGGGCCGGGACAATTCTTATGACGAGCCGGATCAGCTCAGGCTTTTGGAAACCTGTTCGGTCACGTCCTTGGACAGGCCGGGGGTCCGAAGGATGCGCTCCAGTTCTTCCGCCATCAGCTGGGCGCGCTTGGGCTCGAACCGGCGCCAGCGGCCGAGCGCAGGCACCAGCCGCGCCGCGCTCTGCGGATTGAGCGGATCGACCGACAGGATCATATCGGCCAGGAAGCGATAGCCGCCCCCCGGAATGTCGTGGAAGGCACGCTGGTTGACCGCGAAGGCACCCGCAAGCGAGCGCATCCGGTTGGGATTGGCGATCGTGAAATCGGGATGCCTGGCGAGCGCCTGCACCGCCGCCGGCGTATCGGCACGCGTCGACAGCGCCTGCACGCTGAACCATTTGTCGAGCACCAGGGCATCGTCGCGGAAGCGTTGATAGAAGGCCTTGAGTGCCGCCTCGCGCTCGGGCGAATCCCCATTGGCCAACACGCCGAGCGCGCCCTGGCGGTCGGTCATATTGTCGGCGCCATCGAATTGCTCGAACGCCATCTGGGCGGCGTCCGTCGCGCCCGAAGCGGCAAGATAGCCGAGCGCGACCGTGCGCAACCGCCGCGCGCCCTTCGCGCTCGGCGTATATTCGAAGCGGTTGGCACGGTGGGCGGCATAAGCGTCGCGCCAATCCTCTTCCATCGCGCGCCCGATATCCGCACGCAGTGTCTCGCGCGCGATCGCGATTTTGTCGGGATCGACCTCGGCCAGCTGATCGCCGATCAGCGCCTCGGCCGGCAGCAGCACGGCTTCGGCCTTGAAGGCCGCGTCGAGCGCGCCATCGTTCAATGTGTTGCGCACCGCCTCCAGCACCGGGTCGTGGTCGGCCTTGCCGAGGGTCACGCTCGCGATCAGCGTGTCGAGCATCAATTGCTGCATCGCCTCGTAACGGGCGAAGGGATCGTCGTCATTAGCCGACAGGAAGGCGAGCTCGGCCGGGCCGCGGTCGCTCTCCAGCACGATCGGCGCGGAGAAACCGCGATTGATCGACAGGACCGGCTTCTCGTTCAATCCGTCGAACAGCACTTCGGATTTGGCAGCGTCGAGCAGGACCAGTTTCTCGCCGCCCATCGCCTTGCCGCTGCGTTCGCCGAGCAAGGCGACGCGCAAAGGGATCACCATCGGCTCCTTGTCGGGCTGGCCGGGGGTGGGCGGGACGGTCTGTTCGAATTTCAATCGCGCGCGTCCGCCGGGGGCGTCATGCTCCAGCGCCACCTTCACGCGCGGCGTGCCGGCCTGGCTGTACCACAAGCGGAACTGGCCCAGATCGGCGCCGGTCGCGTCCTCCAGCGCGGTCACGAAGTCCTCACACGTCGCGGCGGTGCCGTCATGCCGGTCGAAATAGAGATCGGTGCCCGCGCGGAAACCGTCGGCGCCCAGGATGCTCTTCAGCATGCGGATCACCTCGGCGCCCTTGTTGTAGACGGTCGCGGTGTAGAAGTTCGATATCTCGATATAGGATTCGGGCCGGATCGGGTGCGCGAGCGGGCCCGCATCCTCGGGGAATTGCGCCGCACGCAGCGCGCGCACATCCTCGATCCTCTTGACCGCGGCGGAACCCTGGTCTGCCGAAAATTGCTGATCGCGGAAGACGGTGAAGCCTTCCTTCAGCGAGAGCTGGAACCAGTCGCGGCAGGTGACGCGGTTGCCCGACCAGTTATGAAAATATTCGTGCGCCACCACGCCGGCGATCGCGTCGAAATCCCCGTCGGTCGCAGTCTCCGCGTCGGCCAATATGTAGCGCGAGTTGAAGATGTTGAGGCCCTTATTCTCCATCGCGCCGAAGTTGAAATCGCTCACCGCCACGATGTTGAAGATGGCGAGGTCATATTCGCGGCCATAGACCTTCTCGTCCCACGCCATCGACGCCTTGAGCGCCGCCATCGCATGGTCGGTCTTGCCGAGATCCTCCGCACGCACCCAGATGCCGAGTTCGATGTCGCGGCCCGAGCGCGTGGTGAAGGTCGATTTGTTGGCGACCAGATCGCCCGCGACCATCGCGAACAGATAGCAGGGCTTGGGGAAGGGATCGCGCCACAGCGCATAATGGCGCCCGCCCCGGCAATCGCCGCTATCGACCGGATCGCCATTGGCAAGCAGGATCGGATAACGCTCTTTGTCCGCCTCCATCCGCACCGAATAGCGGCTGAGCACATCGGGCCGATCGGGGAAGAAGGTGATGCGGCGGAAACCCTCCGCCTCGCATTGGGTGCAGAGCAGCCCGCCCGATTCGTAGAGGCCCATCAGCTTGGTGTTGGCGGCGGGGGCGATCTCGACCACGGTCTCGATCAGGTGGTTGTCGCCGGGCAGGTCGACCAGCAGATCGGCGCCGTCCATGCGCCAGCTATCGTGCAATTCCTCTCCGTCGATCAGCACGTGCGATGGAGCGAGACCATCGCCGTTCAGCCGCAATGGATGCCGATGTGCGCCGTTGCGGCGGACGGTCAGCCGCGCCTTGACCACCGTCTCGGCGGGATCGAGCGCGAAATCGAGTGCGATCTCCGGCACAAGCCATTCGGGAGGGCGATAGTCTCCCCGCAGGACCGGGGCGGGAACGACGGCGGCAGTGGACGCATCAACCATGGGTCTGCCTTATGGCCAGAGCGCACAGGATGCCAGCCCGAGCAGGAGGCTGGCCAGAGGGCGGTCATTCGGCCTAGCTGACATCATGGCTCGGCTCGTCCTGTTCGGCCCCGGTTATACCGGCGCCCGTATCGCATCAGCGCTGCAACGCGACGGATGGCATGTGGATGCAATCACCCGTGCCACGCCGGTAGAGGCGGTACGCGCGGCGCTGGTTCAAGCGAGCCATGTCCTGTCGACCGTGCCCCCGGCGGAGGATGCCGATCCGGTGCTCGCGTCGTATGGCGATGCGATCGGGAAAGTGCCGTGGATCGGTTATCTGTCCTCGACCGGCGTCTACGGCGACACGCGTGGCGCCTGGGTCGACGAGAGCGCCGCGCTGACGGGGCGTCGCGACGGCCGCATCGCCGCCGATCTTGCCTGGCAGGCGCTAAGCGCGCGCGTCTTTCGCCTACCCGGCATCTACGGCCCCGGCCGCGCGATGTTCGAGCGGCTGAAATCGGGTCAGGCGCATCGGATCGACGCGCGGGGGCAGGTATTCTGCCGGGTGCATGTCGACGACATCGTGCGCGGCGTGGCGGCGGCGATCGGGCAGGGACCGGCGGGCGTCTACAATCTCGCTGACGATCGGCCCGCGCCGCAAAATCGCGTGGTCGAATATGCGTGCGCGCTGCTGGGCCTGCCGCTGCCGCCGTTCAGGACGCTGGAAGAGCTCAGCCCGCAAGCGCGCGCATTCTATCGCGAGAATCGCCGCGTCGCGAACGGCAAGGCGAAGCGCCTGCTGGGATGGCGCCCGCTCTACCCGACCTACCGCGAGGGGCTGACGGCGGTGCTGGGCAAGCCAGTTTTGTGAACCGTCACCCCGGACTTGTTCCGGGGCCCGCCCATCCACAAAGGAATCCCGTGCGGCCCTATGATGCCGGAACAAGTCCGGCATGACAGTTCGGAAAGCTCACCCCATCGTCGGAATGACGAAGCTCTGGTCGCCCTGGGCGGTGCCGTCGGGCCAGCGGCCGGTGACGGTCTTGGTCTTGGTCCAGAAGCGGATGCCTTCCATGCCGTGCTGGTTATGATCGCCGAAGCCCGAGCGCTTCCAGCCGCCGAATGAATGATAGGCGACCGGCACCGGGATCGGCACGTTGACGCCGACCATGCCGACATTGACGCGCGCGGCGAATTCGCGCGCGGCATGGCCGTTGCGGGTGAAGATGGCGACGCCATTGCCATATTGATGCTGCGACGGCAGCGCGACCGCTTCCTCGAAATCCTTGGCGCGGACGATCTGCAGGACGGGCCCGAAAATCTCCTCCTTGTAGGATTTCATGTCCGGCGTGACGTGATCGAACAAGGTCGGGCCGATGAAGAAGCCCTTCTCATGCCCCTGCAGCTCGAAGCCGCGGCCGTCGATCACCAGCTCCGCGCCCTCGTCGGCGCAGGTCTGGATCCAGTCCTCGACGCGCTTCTTGTGGGCGGCATTCACGACCGGGCCGTAATGCGCCTCGGCATCGGTCGAGACGCCGACGCGCAAAGCCTCGATCGCGGGAATCAGCTTCTTGCGCAGCCGATCGGCGGTGTCGTCACCGACCGGAACCACCACCGGCAGCGCCATGCAACGCTCGCCCGCCGAACCGAAGGCCGCGCCCGACAGATCGGCGACGACCTGGTCGAGATCGGCATCGGGCATGACGATGCCGTGATTCTTGGCGCCGCCCATCGCCTGGACGCGCTTCCCCGCCGCAGTCCCGCGCGAATAAACATAATGCGCGATGTCGGACGAACCGACGAAGCTCACGCCCGATATATCGGGGTGGTCGAGGATCGCATCGACCATCTCCTTGTCGCCGTTGACGACCTGGAGGATGCCCTCGGGCAGACCGGCTTCCAGCATCAATTGGGCCAGCCGCACCGGTACCGACGGATCGCGCTCACTCGGCTTCAGGATGAAGGCGTTGCCCGCGACGATCGCCGGTCCGAACATCCACATCGGGATCATCGCCGGGAAGTTGAACGGGGTGATGCCAGCGCCGATTCCGATCGGCTGGCGCATCGACCAGACGTCGATCCCGGGGCCCGCGCCGATCGTGATCTCGCCCTTGAGCATGTGCGGCGCGCCGCAGCAGAATTCGATCACGTCGAGCCCGCGCTGCACATCGCCCTTGGCGTCGGCGATCACCTTGCCATGCTCGGACGAGAGCAGCTGCGCCAGTTCCTCGATATGCGCTTCGACCAGGGCCTTGAAGGCGAACATGACGCGCGCACGGCGCTGCGGATTGACCGCCGCCCAGGCGGGCTGCGCCGCCTTGGCCGCCGCCACCGCGCGATCGAGATCGGCCTTGGTGCCGAGCGCGACCTTGGCCTGCACCTGGCCGGTATTGGGATCGAACACGTCGCTCTGGCGTGCTGCGGCACCGCCCGAGGAGCCGACGAAGAAGTGGTCGATCTGACGCATGGCATCTCTCTCCTGTGCCCGTTCAGCGATGCTGAACCGGGTGCGGTTTCGGGGTTAGCCGAACAAACAGACCCTCTGGAAGTCGCATGGATTCACTGTCATTGTGCAAAAATGCAGGAACCCGACTGGGATGACCTCCGCATTTTTCTGGCAGTGCTGCGCGGCGGCAGCATGATCGCGGCGGCGCGCTACGCCGGGCTCGACCATTCGACGATCACGCGGCGCATCACCAAGCTGGAGGAGCGGATCGGCCAGGCCCTGCTTCATCGCTCGCCCGCGGGCGTGACGCCGACCGAAGCCGGATCGCTCCTTGCCCAACATGCGGAACGCATCGCCGACGAGATCGCCACCGCGCGTACGCTTCTGGATGCGCGCGAAGAGCAGGTTTCGGGCATCGTCCGTCTCGCCACGCCCGAGGCGTTCGGCCTGTTCCTGGTCGCACCCGCGGTCGAGCAACTCTACCGCCGCCATCCCAATCTCCAGCTCGAACTGATGCCGGAATCGCGCGCTGTCAGCCTGTCGCGACGTGAGGCGGACATGGCGGTGGTGCTGACCCAACCGCCGCGCGGCCAGCTGGTGGCGCGCCGGCTTGTCGATTACCGTCTCGGCCTCTACGCCTCGAAGGACTATCTCGCGCGGACCGAGCCGCTCGCCGACATCGCCGCGCTGCGGGGCCATCCTCTGGTCTGGTATATCGACGAGATGATCGACCTGCCGGAACTGCGCTATCTCGATCAGATTGCGGGCGGCTCCTCCAGCGTGTTCCGGTCGAGTTCGATCGCGGCGCAGCAGGCGGCGGTGGCGGGCGGCCTTGGTTATGGCGCGCTCCACGCCTTCGCCGCCGAAGGCGATCCGCGTCTGCAACGCGTGCTGGCCGACACGGTCGAGGTGAAACGCAGCTACTGGCTGATCTTCCCGCGTCAGGCGCAGCGCGTGCCCCGGGTCCGCGCGGTCGCCGAATTCCTGACGGCATTGGTCCAACAGAACCGCGCTTCATTCTAGGGATCGTTTTCGGCTGCGCTGAGCCACACCGAAGGGGCCGCGAACGCCGGCCAGGGAGTCCGAACCGGACCGGCGTCCATCCGCCCGCATCCAGCCCCGCCTGTACAATGTCGAGTCGGGAAAAGAGGGCCGAACGTCGAGCCGTTGCTGGATTCAGCCGAGCGTAACGTGCAGGACTGGCGGCCATGCCCTGTTCGCGTCATTCTGGGGGGCGCATGCTGCGCACGTTCGCATTGCGGCGACTTGAGTCGCGCCCGCTCTTCCTTCTGGCCTGCCTGTCTCTTGCCGGATGCGCGCATCGCGCGCCAGGCGGCGAGCGCCTGTTCGTGTCCGACGACCAAGGCGATATGGTCGCGGGGATCGACCTGCCGACCGGAGGCATTGCCGACCGCGTGCCCGTGTCCGGCCGGCCACGCGGCATGGCCTTCTCGCCGGATCATGCCACGCTCTATGTGGCACTATCCGCCACCGCCGCATCCGACGACGAGGATGAGGCGGCCGAGCTGCCCGACCCCGCAGCCAAATCCCGGGCGGACGGCGTTGCCGTGATCGATATCGCATCCGCGAAGGTCGTGCGTGTGCTGCCCGCGGGCGAGGATCCGATCCGGGTCGCGGTAAGCCGCGACGGGCGAACCTTGTTCGTTGCCGACCAAGCCGACAATTCGCTCACCGCGATCGCCGCGGACGGCAAGGGCCGGCCCCATACGATATCGGTCTGCGACACGCCCGAGGGGGTCGCGCCGAGCGCCGACGGCAACACCTTGTTCGTCGCCTGCGTGGATTCGGATCGCGTGGCGATGGTCGGCACGCGCGACCTGCGCGTGAAACGCAAAATCCGCATGCGCGGTGGCCCGCGTGCAGTACTCGCCGCGCGCGACGGCGCGCATATCTATGTAGCCACCGACAATGGCCGGCTCGTCATCCTGACCGGCGATGGCAGGGCCGAAAAGACGCTCGATCTGACCCGCGATGCCGACGATGTCCGCGCCGCGGGCATGATCGAGGCGCCCGACGGCCATCTTTTCGTCACAACCGGCCGATACGGCGCAATTGTGGAAGTCGATCCGAAGGCGGGCACGATCGTCCGAACGATCGCGCATGTCGGTGCGGAGCCGATGGGGATCGGGATCAGCGCCGATGGCGCGACGTTGGTCACCGCCAACGGCGCATCGGGGGATGTTTCGTTGATCAATCGTCTTTCTGGTAAGATCGTGCGCAAGCTGAACGTGGGCAAGCGCCCGTGGGGCATCGCTGCCCGCGGGTGATGGATTAGAGGACGCGATGAGCGAGGGCGCCTCGAACAATGGCAGCATCGCCGGCAGGCCAACCCTGCTGGCATCGATCCACGATGTCGGCCCGCGCTTCGAGAGCGAGGTGGACAGGCTGGTCGACCGGCTCGAATCCCATGTCGGCACCGGCCGTTTCGCAATGCTGGTGGTGCCCGATCACTGGGGCGAGGCTCCGCTTGCCGCGGCGCCGGCTTTCGCCGCGCGGCTGCGACGCTGGGCGGAAAGCGGGGTCGAGATGTTCCTGCACGGCTGGTCGCATCGCGACGACAGCGCGCACCAGGATGCGCGCGCGGCGTGGAAGGCCAAACATATGACCGCGGGCGAGGGCGAGTTTCTCGGCCTGAGCGAGGAGGAGGCGACACGCCGTCTGCGCGCGGGCCGCAAGGTGGTCGAGGATGCGATCGGACGCGCGGTCGCGGGCTTCATTGCGCCGGCCTGGCTTTACGGTCCCGGCGCGCATGCCGCTGTGCGCGCTGAACATTTTCCGATCGCGGAAGATCATATGCAGGTGTGGAATCCCGCGAGCGGTGCCGTCCTAGCGCGAGGACCGGTCATCACCTGGGCGAGCAGAAGCCGTGCACGCATTCAAAGTTCGCTCGCCTTCGCCGCGCTGGCGCGCGTCGTTCTTCAGCCACTTCGGACAATCAGGGTTGCGGTTCATCCCGGCGATGCCCATGTCCCCGCCCTGCTCCGGAGTATCGACAAGACCTTTACCGCGTTCAGGGGACGCCAGGTCGCACATTATTCCGATCTGCTCGGCCCTCGGGGGGGCGAGCGCGTATGAAGGATATGGCGTTGAGTAAGCAGACGGGCGAAGCCTCCGCGATCGCGTGGGACGAAGCCACTTTCGACCCGCCCTTGCTGGAGGCCGGCAATGCCGCTCTCCGCTGGATCGGGCCGTTCATCTCGCTCGGCATCTTCGGTGCGGTGCTCTACCAGCTCCGCGATCTCCAGATCGGCGCGGTCGCGGCGATGCTGCCTCGCTCGCCGCTCTTCTGGCTGGCTTTCGCGGCTTATTATCTCGCCGCCCCCTTGTTCGATCTGCTTATCTTCCGCCGTTTGTGGAATTTGCCGCTCGGTGCCGGTCTCGGCGCGCTGACGCGCAAGTTCGTCGGCAATGAAATCCTGATGGGCTATATCGGCGAGGTCCATTTCTACAGCTGGGCGCGCAGCCGGCTGAAGATGGTCGCCGCCCCGTTCGGTGCGGTGAAGGACGTGGCCATCCTGTCCGCGGTTATGGGTAACGTCGTGACGCTGGCGGTGCTGGCGGCCGCTTACCCCTTCCTCCACGTTCTCCATCTCGGCGTAGCGCCGAGGACGCTTGTCGCAGCGGTCGCGATCACGCTCGGCACGTCGCTGGTTCTGCTGCTGTTGCGCGGCCGCGTGCTGACGCTCGGCCAGAAAGACCTGGCCTTCGTCGCCATGGTCCAGTTCAGTCGCGTGGTAGTGACCGCCTTGCTGCCCGCTCTGCTCTGGCACCTTGCGCTGCCGCAGGTCGCGCTCGGCTGGTGGATCCTGCTCGCGGCGGTGCGCCTGCTGCTGTCGCGCCTGCCTTTGCTGCCCAACAAGGATCTGGTGTTCGCGGGCGTCGCGGTGGCGCTGATCGGCCGCGTCGCCGGCATCGACGATCTCATGACGATGATGGCAAGCCTGATCCTGGCGACCCATCTGATCGTCGGCACGAGCCTGGTCCTTGCCGAATTCGCCTGGCCCGAACCAGAGCCGGCCTGAGCCTGATGCGTATCGTCGACGTCTGCGCTTTCTATACGCCCGCCGGCGGCGGGGTGCGGACCTATGTCGAGCGCAAGCTGAAGGCCGCGCCCGCCGCGGGGCATGAGATGATCATCCTTGCGCCTGGTCGCGAGAACCGGATCGAGGAGCGGGGCGACGGCGCGCGGATCGAATGGCTCGCTTCGCCGCGTTTCCCGCTCGACCGGCGCTACGGTTATTTCGCGGATCAGGAACAAGTCCATTCGGCGCTCGATCGGTTGCGTCCAGACGTCGTCGAGGCCTCGTCGCCCTGGCGCAGCGCCTCGATGGTGGCCGACTGGCGCGGCGATGCGCGGCGCGTGCTCGTAATGCATGCCGATCCTTTGTCGGCATATGCCTATCGCTGGTTCGGGCGGCTCGCCGAGCGCGAGACGATCGACCGCGGCTTCGGCTGGTTCTGGCGCCATCTGCAGCGGCTCGACCGCGGCTATGACGCGGTGGTGAGCGCTTCGCCCAGCCTGTCGCAGCGCCTGTCCGAGGGCGGATTGCGCAACGTCGTCACCAACCCGATGGGTGTCGATCCCGGCATTTTCGACGCAAGCCTGCGCGACCCCGGACTGCGCGCGCGTCTGCTCGAACGCTGCGCGCTGCCCGAGGAGGCGACCCTGCTGGTCGGGGTTGGCCGCCATGCCGCCGAGAAGCGCTGGGGAATGGTGGTGGATGCGGCCATCGCGGCGGGTGCGGATCGTCCCGTCGGCCTGCTGTTGATCGGCGAGGGCCGCGACAGTTTCAAGCTCGCGCGCAAGATCGGCGACAATCCGCATATCCATCTGCTCTCCCCGATCCGCGACCGTGCCGCGCTCGCGCGCACGATGGCGAGCGCGGACGCCTTGATCCACGGCTGTGAGGCCGAGACTTTCTGCATCGTCGCCGCGGAAGCGCTCGCCTCCGGCCTGCCCTTGATCGCGCCCGACCGCGGCGGCGCGTTCGACCAGGCGCAAGCGAGCGGGGGCGTGATCTACCGCTCGGGTTCGGCGACGGACGCTGCCCGCGCGATCCGCCGCTTCGTCGATGCTCCGCCGCCACGCCCGACCGGCCAGGCGCGCACGATGGACCAACATTTCAGCGACCTGTTCGCGCTCTACACCTGGCTCGAAACCCCGGCCGCGCGCGCGGCCTGATTCCGCCAATCGTCGTGCTGAACTTGTTTCAGCATCCATCGAGGGGGCCAGGTGCCTGGCGCGGAATGGACCCTGAAACAAGTTCAGGGTGACGGGTTTCCAAGGGCGGCGATCACGCCTTACACTGGGCCGATGCCAGCCCTTCCCCCCACCGACACGCTATCCGCGCAGGCGATCGACATGCTCGCCAGACTGGTCGCGTTCGACACCACCTCGCGCGTTTCCAACCTCAAGCTGATCGAATTCGTCGAGGGGCTGCTTGGTGAAGTCGGCGTGACCGCGACGCGCGTGCCCAATATCGACGGGCGCAAGGCCAATCTCTTTGCCACGCTTGGCCCTGTGGTCGAGGGCGGGATCGTGCTTTCGGGCCATACCGACGTGGTTCCGGTCGATGGCCAGAATTGGACGAGCGACCCCTTCTCTTTGACCGAGCGCGACGGGCGCCTTTACGGCCGCGGGGCGTGCGACATGAAGGGTTTCCTCGCGCTCGCACTCGCCGCCGCGCCGCTCTTTGCCGAGCCCGGTCGCCTGAAGCGCCCGGTCCATCTCGCTTTCTCCTATGACGAGGAGGTCGGCTGCCTTGGCGCGCCCTCGATGATCGCGGAGATCGTGCGGACCCTGCCCCGGCCTTCCGCGGTGATTGTCGGGGAGCCGACGATGATGGAGGTGGTCCACGGCCATAAGGGCATCACGACCTATACCGTCACCGTCACCGGGCACGAGGCGCATTCGAGCCTCACCCATCTCGGCCTGTCGGCCAACGCGGTTGCGATCCGGCTGATGCATCGCTTGAGCGAGCTGGCAGATCGGCTCGAACGCGAGGCCGACCCCGATTCTCCCTTCCAACCGAAGCACGCCACGCTCACCATCGGCATGATCAACGGCGGCACCGCGGGCAATATCCTCGCGCGCCAATGCGTCTTCCTGTTCGACCTCCGCTGCCCGCCGGGTATGGATCCGCAACCGATCCTCGCGTCCTTCCTGACCGAAGCGAAGAGGATGGATGCGGAAATGAAGGCACGCTTCCCCGATGCCGGGATCGAGATCGTCCGCCGCTCGCTCACCCCCGCTTTCGCGCCCGAGCCCGATGGCGCGGCCGAGCGCGTTGCCCGCGCTTTGGCCGGCGACAACGGCCCGCCGCGCGTCGTACCCTATGCCGCCGAAGCGGGCCAGTTCCAGGAAGCGGGCTTCTCGACCGTGATCTGCGGCCCCGGATCGATCGAGCAGGCGCACCAGCCCGACGAATATGTCGACCGCATCCAGATGGAACGCGGCGCGGCTTTCATGCTGCGGCTGGCGGAGATGCTGGCTGGCTGAGGGCTTGCTCAGTCAGCGCGGGCGGGGCAGGGCGAGCCTATTGCCCGCACAAATCCTCCTGGCGGCCGGCGGCCCGATGCCTGACCGAACAGGCGGCCGTTCACCGAGCGGCGAAGCGCTTTCGCCGAATTGCGCGCGCATCCAACGGACTTAATTTGGAGTTGCGCGGCGCGCGGTTACAGCGAGGATAAGCCAATGACCGACACCAGCGCGCCGGATAGGGAAGCGGTCGAAGGCGATGAGCGGCTCGATGGCGACACCGAGGCGCCACATTGGAGTCGCTCGCTGGCGCTTTCGGTCGGGGCCGGGGTCGCCGCCAGCGGACTGCTCGCACCGATCTACATGTTCGAAGGCGTCCCCCGCTGGCGGGCGTTCGCGGCCGCCTTCATTCTCGCGATGCCCGGCGCACTGCTCGTGTGGATCGCATTGCGCTTCGCGAGGAGGATGCGCGGACGCACAGCTCCCTCTTTCGCCGTCCCAGCCCATGTCGCGGGGAGTCTGATCTTCGCCTTCGCCTGGGCGGCCATCATGTACCTGCTGCTCCTCGCTGCCCAGTCAAAGAGCGCCGCCACCTATCTGCGCAACATCGCGCCGTGGCAGATGCTCGACGGCATTCTGCTCTACGCCGCCGCGGTGGGGATCGAGCAATCCGCATGGACGCGGCGACGCCTCGACCGTCAGAGGCTCGCGACCACAAGGGCACAGCTCCACGCACTGCGCGCCCAGCTCAATCCCCACTTCCTGTTCAACGCGCTCAACTCGATCATTCAACTCGCGGAAGAGGATACCGCCGCGACGCAATCGGCGCTCGAACGCCTGTCGGAGCTTCTCCGCCATGCCACGCGCACCAGTGGCGGCGGCCGGATCGACGTGACGTTGCGTGACGAGCTTGGCTTCGTCCGTAATTATCTTGCGCTCGAGCAGCTGCGCCTTGGCGATCGGCTTCGTGTCATCGAGGAGATAGAAGACGAGGCGCTGGACAGGCTCGTCCCGTCCCTCATCCTGCAACCGATCGTCGAGAATGCTATCCTGCACGCGGTCGCGCCGCGCAGGTCGGGCGGAACCGTGCGGTTGCTGGCCTATCTCGATCGCCAGAGCCTGATCATCGAGATCCGGGACGATGGACCCGGCTGCGATCCGGAGGCTTTGAACCGATCGCCCGGCATGGGGCTGAACATCGTCCGCCGCCAGCTCGAAATCCGCTTCCCCGGCCAGAGCGACTTGCGAATCGAGAGCGCGCCGGAGGGAGGAACATGCGTCCGGCTCTCGCTTCCGGCGCACCGACAAGCGCCGGGCCCATCATGGTGATGCGCCTGTTCATTGCCGATGACGAGGCGCTCGCGCGCAGGCGGTTGCGGTCGGTCGCAGCCAGGCTGGAATGGCTGTCGATCGTGGGCGAGGCCGCCGACGGCGGAGCGGCCTATGACGCGATCGTCCGCCTTCGTCCCGACATTGTCCTGCTCGACATTCGCATGCCCGAAGTGTCCGGGCTCGACGTCCTGGCGCGGTTGAAAGATCTGGACCGGGTTCCGGCGGTCATCCTGACCACGGCACATGACGAGTTCGCCGTGCGCGCGTTCGAGCTGGAGGCGCTCGACTATGTGCTGAAGCCGATCGTGGCCGAACGGTGCGTGGCAGCGCTGGAGCGCGCCCGCCGGACGATCGAGATGGGACAGGCCGAGGCGATGCTCGCGCGCGCGCAGCAAATCTTCGAACCCGATCCGACACGGCCGCTCGAGCGGATCCTCGTTCGTAGCGGCACCTCGCTGATCCCGGTCAGCCTGACGACCATCACGAATATCGAGGCGCAGGATGATTATGTGCTGCTCCACGGCGTGGACCGCGATCATCTCGCCAGCATCCGTATGCGCGAACTCGAACATCGGCTGCCGAGCCCGCCCTTCATTCGCGTGCATCGCTCGCATATCGTCAATCTGGATCATGTCGTGCGTGTCGCGCGTGGGATCGACGGGCGCCTGAGCGTGACGATGACCAACGGCGCCAGCATTGCGGTCAGCCGCGACCGCGCCGGAGAATTGCGCCGTCTCGCCCGCTGAAGCGCCGTCCCTTTCCACCGATCCGAGGGAATAAGCCGCTTTTTCGATTTCCAACGCGATTTCGCCGAACGGATCCGACCCTTGGCCGAATGAAGATGGCCCTTCCGCCGCTCCTTGGAACAACGGGCTGCACGTGTTCGGCGGGCGGGCTGCGTTTCGGATTGGGGGCAGGCAAGGTCATGACCAGGCTCAAATTTCTGATAGCCCCTGCCGCGTTCATGCTCGTCGCGGCGGCGACCGGCACCGCCGGGGAAATCGCATTTCCCGACGGCTATCGCGAATGGACACACATCAGGAGCGCCGTCGTGGGACCGGCCAGCGGGGCCTTCAAACGCTTCGGTGGGATGCACGGCATCTACGCCAATCCCGCAGCCATGAACGGCTATCGATCGGGTCGCTTCCCCGACGGATCGGTGATCGTGTTCGACAATCACGAAACGCTTGCGGTGCAGGGCGTCGAGGTTCCGGGCCGGCGCCGCTTCATCGACGTGATGGCGAAGGCGGATGGATCATGGCGTTTCGGGGAATTTGCCGGCGACAGCAGGACGGAACGGAACGTCACGGTCGCGCAGGGCGAGGCTCAATGCGCTTCCTGCCACGCGCAATCGCCGACGGACCATATCTACAGCCAATATAGTCCATGAGCGCACGATCGGTACCCGCCACGCGCCTGCCGGAGCGGATGCAATCGGATGAGGCCTGCCGCCCGAGATACCCCGCTCGAGAATGACGCGGTCTGGACCTGCCTCGCGCACGATTTCGACTTTGTGCTCACCTACCTAACAGGGATTGGAAAAGCGATGACTGACAGCAATGTGAAAGAAGGGGCCCAAAGCCGGGCCCTGGCCACGATATTCATGGCCGGAGGAACCGCCGGAGCGATCGATTTCCTCTACGCCTCCGTCATGACAATGATGGCGGGGCAGCCCGCAACGCGAGCCTGGATGGGCGTGGCCGCGGCGCTTTTCGGCAAGAACATGGTAATCGAGATCGGCATGCCGATGGCCGCGGTCGGCGCTGCCTTGCATTTCTTCATCACCATCAGCGCGGCCGCGATCTTCTATGTGGCGGCGGTGCGCCAGCCCCTTCTTTTGAAGCATCGACTGGCATCGGCGGTGGCGTTCGGCATCCTCTTCTTCCTTGCGATGAATTACGTGATCGTCCCGCTGTCCGTGATTGGCCGCCCCATTTTTGTGGGCCCGGGCAGGATAGCTCGAGAGGTGCTCACCCACATAATAGTGATCGGCCTTCCGATCTCGCTGATCACGGCCTCGCGTCTGAACGGGACACGGCGCGCCGCCGCAGTCGTCGGCTAAAAGCTCGGCCAGCACAGCAGGATCGGGCCAATTTCCTCCGCGCCGGAAATCGGAACGGCGCGGGACGACCGGATTGGCCCGACCTTGAGGCGGCGGGTCCCCGCCTTTCCTGCCAACGAATAATCGCCGGCTTCCCCGATCCGGCTGTATGGTTCGGTCGACCGAACCGGATCAAAATCCTCGCGAAACTTAGCGATCATCCGTCGCCGCGGTGCGTTTTGTAACAAACGCTAGCGGGATTCACACGCGAATCGGCTTGGTGTAAGTGGAACGAAAGGAGATTCCCGCTATCCGCCAGGTTGCAGCCTTACCCTACCGGATCGACGATGCGGGCCAGGTGCGCGTGATGCTCATCACCAGCCGCGAGACGCGCCGCTGGGTGCTGCCCAAGGGCAATCCTATCCGCGGGCTGGCGAGCCACGAGGCTGCCGCGCACGAGGCGTTCGAGGAAGCGGGCGTCAGCGGCATTCCCTGCCCCACCCCACTCGGCCAATATGCCTATTGGAAGCGGCGCCGGAACGGGCAGATCAAGCGCGCGACGGTGGCGCTTTTCCCGCTCGCGGTAACCGGGCAAGCCGAGGAATGGCCCGAGCAGGACGAGCGTGAAACACAATGGTTCGACCTGCCTTCCGCGGCTGCGGCGGTGGAGGAACCGGACCTCAGCAGACTGATCGGGGGCTTCCGCGCGCCGCGCCGTCCCACTGGACGGCGCGAGCGGTTATTGTCATGGGCGCGGAGACAAGGGGAGAATCTACCAATGCTGCGCTGGTTTCAGGCGCTCATGCCCAAGCAGGGCCGCTTCTTCGACCAGTTCGAGGATCATGCCGCGACCCTGGTCGCCGGCGCGGACGCGCTCGCACGCCTGCTCCAGGGCGGGCCCGACGTGGCTGTCCACGTCAAGGAGATTTACGACCAGGAGCATAAGGCGGACGACATCACCCGCGACGTGCTGCAGGATGTGCGCCGCATCCTGATCACGCCGTTCGACCGCACCGCCATCACCGGCCTGATCGCGGCGATGGACGATGCGATCGACCAGATGAACGGCACCGCCAAGGCGATCACCCTGTTCGAGCTCGACGCGTTCGAGCCGCAGATGCGCGACATGAGCGGGATCATCGTGGAGGCGGCGCGCGTCGCCTCCGAAGTCGTGCCCCTGCTGCGTTCGATCGGCGACAATGCCAGCCGCATCCTCGAGCTGACCGCGCGTTTGGTCCAGCTCGAAGGTCATGCCGACGAGATCCACGACGCGGGTCTCAAAGCCCTGTTCAAGGCCGCGGCGGGCGATGGGAAGGCGATGGACTTCATCGTCGGCCGCGAAATCTACAGTCACCTGGAGCGCGTGGTCGACCGGTTCGAGGACGTCGCGAACGAGATCCAGGGTCTCGTGCTCGACCACGCCTGACAGGCCCGCGCAGACTTGGAACATATCGCCCCCATCCTGCTGATCGGGCTGATCGGCATCGCCCTGCTGTTCGACCTTTTGAACGGCCTGCATGACGCCGCCAATTCGATCGCGACCGTCGTCTCGACGCGTGTCCTCAGCCCGCAGGTCGCGGTCTTCTGGGCGGCCTTCTTCAACTTCATCGCCTTCCTCGTCTTCGGCCAGCATGTCGCGGCGACGGTGGGCAAGGGCATCATCTCGGCCGACATCGTCGATGCGCAGGTGATCTTCGGTGCGCTGATGGGCGCGATCACCTGGAACCTCGTCACCTGGGGGCTGGGCATCCCATCGTCATCGAGTCACGCGTTGATCGGTGGCTTGATTGGCGCTGGCACCAGCAAGGCCGGGATATCCGCGATCGTGTGGGGCGGCGTCGGCAAGACGGTCGCGGCGATCTTCCTGTCGCCGTTGGTCGGCATGGTGCTGGCTTTGGTGATGGTGTTGATCACGAGCTGGATATTCCGGCGCAGGACGCCGGCCACGGTCGACCGCATCTTCCGCAAGGGGCAATTGCTCTCCGCCTCGCTCTATTCGCTCGGCCATGGTGGCAACGACGCGCAGAAGACGATGGGCATCATCGCGGTGCTGCTTTACTCGCAAGGGTTGCTGCATGGCGCGTTCCATATTCCCTTCTGGGTGGTGCTGTCGTGCCAGGCGGCGATGGGTATCGGCACGTTGGTCGGCGGCTGGCGCATCGTCCACACGATGGGCTCCAAGATCACGCGCCTGACCCCGCCGCAGGGCTTCTGCGCGGAAACCGGCGGCGCGATCACGCTCTTCCTCGCCACGATCGGTGGCATCCCGGTTTCGACCACGCACACGATCACCGGCGCTATTGTCGGCGTCGGCGCGGCGCGGCGCATGTCGGCGGTCCGCTGGAGCGTCGCGTCGAGCATCGTCGTCGCCTGGTTCGTGACCTTGCCCGCAGCCGCCGCGGTCGGCGCAGGCTTCTATTTCCTGACCAAGCTATTCTAGCTCGGTCATCCCAGCGAAAGCCGGGATCTCGGGAGATGCTTGCCGGGCCTGCCCCTGACCACATGAGATGCCAGCCCGCGCTGGCATGACGACCGTGGGAGAGGGGATTCACCCCGCTCCTTATTCGGTATATCCTCTCACCATGACCCCCGCTTTGTCCGTGACCCGCTCGATCCTCGGCCAGTCCTGGCGCTGGCGCGGATTGGAGGCGGACCAGCGCGACAGCGGGTTCGAGCCCGACGATCTCGTCACGCAATTACTGCTCGCGCGCGGCGTCACGCGCGAGGCGCTCGACCAGCATCGCACGCCCACGATCCGCGGGTTCATGCCCGACCCTTCGATCTTCCGCGACATGGAGCGTGCCGCCGAACGCTTGGCCCGGGCGGTGACCGCAGGCGAGCCGGTCACTATTTTCGGCGATTATGACGTCGACGGCGCAACTTCGGCCGCCTTGCTGATCCGCCTGTTGCGCGGGCTCGGGCTCGATCCGCAAGCCTATATCCCCGACCGGCTGATGGAGGGCTACGGCCCTTCGGGTGAGGCCTTGGTCAAGATCGCGCGCGGCGGAGCGCGGCTGATCGTCACGGTCGATTGCGGCGCGCAGGCATTCGAGGCGCTGGAGATGGCCGCCGGCGAGAATGTCGACGTGATCGTGGTCGATCATCACAAATGCGCATCGCAACTGCCCAAGGCCTTCGCTCTGGTGAACCCCAACCGGTTGGATGAAGAGGAAGGCGCCGCCCATGGTCATCTCGCCGCCGTCGGCGTCGCCTTCCTGCTCGGCGCGGCCCTGCTTCGCACGCTCCGCGCGCGCGGCTGGTTCGCCGAGCGCGCCGAACCAAAATTGATCGAGTTGCTCGACATCGTCGCGCTCGGCACCGTCGCCGATGTGGCGCAATTGAAGGGCCTCAACCGCGCGTTCGTGGCACAGGGTCTCAAGATCATGGCCAAGGGCGGCAATATCGGCCTCGCCGCATTGATGCGCGCCGCCGGCCTCGCCAAGGCACCGACCTGTACCGATCTTGGCTTCGCGCTTGGCCCACGCATCAATGCGGGCGGGCGCGTCGGCAAGGCCGATCTCGGCGTGCGCCTGCTCACCACCGAGGACGAGGCCGAGGCCGAAGCAATCGCCGCCGAGCTCAACCGCCTCAACGAAGAGCGCCGCGCAATCGAGGCGATGGTGACCGAGGCGGCCGAGGCTATGCTCGCGGGCCAGGACAATCGTGCGGTCGCCCTCGTTTCGGGCGCGGGCTGGCATCCCGGTGTGATCGGCATCGTCGCCAGCCGCCTGAAGGAGAAAATGGGGCGCCCGGCAATCGTGATCGCCATCGACGGCGATGGTACCGGCAAGGGATCGGGCCGCTCGATTGCGGGTGTGGACCTCGGCGCGGCGGTGCTCGCCGCCAAGGATGCGGGACTACTGATCGCCGGCGGCGGCCATCCGATGGCCGCGGGGCTGACCGTCGCCGCCGACCGGATCGACGCGCTCGCCGATTTCCTCGACCAGCGCCTCGCCGCCGACGTGGCGAAGGCGCGCGACGACCGCGCGCTTCTGCTCGATGCCGTGCTGAGCGCGGGCGGTGTCGCCCCGGCCCTGATCGAAGCGCTCGAGGCAGGCGGCCCCTATGGCGCGGGCTGGCCAAGCCCGCGCGTCGCCGCCGGGCCGGTGCGGATCATCAAATGCGACGTGGTCGGCAATGGTCATGTCCGCGCGGTGGTGGCGGGCGAGGATGGACGATCGATCAAGACGATCGCCTTCCGCCAGGCCGACAGCGCACTCGGACAGGCGTTGCTGGGCGCGGGCCCGCACCGCCGCCTTTGGCTTGCGGGGCGAGCGAAGCTCGACACCTGGAATGGCGCGCGCCAGGCCGAACTCCATATCGACGACGCCGCCTGGGCTGACTGACGGCGGCCAGCGTGGCCTTTCGGGCCGATTGAGGGAAATCCGCCTGGCGCGGTTGACCTGCGGGTTTCACCCCCCTAAGCGGGCGCTCCGGATGGCCCCTTCGTCTAGCGGTCTAGGACGCGGCCCTTTCACGGCTGAAACACGGGTTCGATTCCCGTAGGGGTCACCAATGATATCAAGGGCTTAGCCGCAAGGCGGCCCGAGATGTCAAATATCCATCAAATATGATGGCGGTGCACGCATGCGGATTGCTCCGGATGGGATGCTTTTCGCGCGCAACGGTGACTCGAATAAACGCTCCCGAATGACAGTCATTTTTGCTCGTTGCGGAAAGGGGCGTTTTGGGTGAACTCAGGTGCAACGCGTTTATTGGTTTGGAGAGCGTGGAGCGGCTAGGGCACAAATGCGGTCCTTCGACGCCCCTTGGCTCTGCCTAACGTTCACGAAAGTCGCGAGCCACCCGACCGCGCAAGGGCCGCCGCCATTTCGGTAAGCAACGCCAGTCGCTGCTCAAGCATACTGCGCGATAGCCAGTCGGCGCGCGCCCAGTCGAACCTTTCGAAGAGCCTTCGATCCGAGAATAGCGTCTCGAGCGCCTGGGCGGAGTGTCTTGCTGCGGACAATGCCGCCGTCCAATTTTGCTGGCTATCTGCCGATCGGCTGGCGATGTCCGCTTCGATCCGCTCCTCGAGCGCTGCGATCGACTGCCGCAACCTAGTCCGCCCATCTACGGGATAGGCATCCTCTGTTAAGAGATTCGGAAAGTCGGCAGGCGCGTGCTTTGTGATTGCGGCTTCGAGGAGACGGATTGTCGAGATAACGGTGTGGCACAACCACACGAGCCGCTCTGGATTCCAAGTTTCGCACAGCGATCGACCCGTCGCGCTCTCGAACCCAATCTCGTGAACCAAGCCATGCCGTGTGACGAATAACTCCTCAGGTACGTCGCGAACCAAAGGCTCGCGAACGACATCACCAAAAAGACCGATCTGCTCGATGACTGGCGGCTGTATCGTCTTGGCGGGCGGGGTCGTAATATCCAGTGTGTCGAAGAGCTTTTCGAACACATCCATATATTCGGGGACCGAGCCAACGGTGAATGACACGCCGAGCAGCTGCGGAATGGACACCTTCGCCTGGATCATTTGCGACAAGACCTTGGCCGGCACCTTGCCATCGAGCGCCTTGGCGTCCAGCTTGTCGGGTCTAAAGGTGTACAGATCCGTCAGGCGCGACCGGGCATGCCACTCCAGACAGGTTGCCAGCCCGACAACGGTGTACGGTACAACCTCCAGCCCGTTCCACCACCAGTCAGCGCGCTCATCCTTCTCGCCCTCGCGGTCAAACATCTCCTTGATCTGCTGCGTTTCCCGCAGGAGCAGTCGGGCTCGTTCAAGTGCCGAGAAGGCATTGAACCTGTTGGCCGGCCCCGTCGCGTATCGACCTGCATAAGCGACATGTCGGTTTGGAAGGAGATCTTTCGTCATATTGCTCCCATCGGAAACGCCGAATCGGTATCTGGCCTCAAAGGCCCGCAAAGCCTTCGCCGAGCCGTCTCTATGGAACCCTAGCGCGTAGAGTTCTGCGACACCTCCACTTGACATGTTAACATTTTCAGCCTCAAATGAGGACGACAAAGTTAACACGGAGGTCAGCATGCCAGTTTTGGCGGAGGACTACGAAATCGTACCGCGCCTGGCACAGCTTGGCCTGCGTCGCGACCTTCTGCTCGAAGTGGTAGAGGCAGCGGTAGGAGGAAGGCGGAACGCGACGGACTTTCATCCACTGAGTGCTGGCGGTCTGCTCTCATGGATTCAAGGCACCGGCCAGCTTCGCCGCATCTTCGTGCCACGTGGCTGGGAGATATGCAGGCGGGATAACATTGAGTCGATCTTTAACCCGCAGGTCGGAATCAAGGTTGTCTTCCAGAATGCAGATCGTGCAGGCGATCCCCTCTTCGAGCCCATCGCGAGTTCCAGGAAAGGTGCCGGATCGGCACGCGCCATCGAACTCGGCCAATACGAGTTATGGCCGGATGTTAAGGAGAAGGAGGTCGTCGAGGTTACGGCCACCACATGGGTGCTGTTTGTATATGCGGATGGCGACGACGTGCGCGCGGAGCTTTCGTGTCCGATAGCGATAAATGATGACCATTTCGACGGTTTCCACGAGCGCATACTGCTGATCGAAAAAGGCGGGTGGGATAAGTCGATACCGGTGCGGGAGGACGACGAGCCGCCCGCCGAGTATGAGGTATCGGTTTCCCGCAAGGGCTAATGGCGCGTGTTTAATCCTCAACGTCTGATCCTAGCTCGGAAGCGGCGCAAGATGACGGCGCGTGCGCTGGCGGCCGCGGTCGGCATCTCGCCGATCACCATCTCCCGCCTTGAGAATGGGGCGAACGAACCGGAGGACGAAACCGCGGAGGCGTTGGCGCGCTCGCTGGCGTTCCCCCGAGGGTTTTTCTTCGCCGAAGACGTCGACGAACTGCCTGCGGAGGCGGCGAGCTTCCGCAGTCTCTCCTCGATGACGGCAAGGGAACGCGACGCGGCTCTGTCTGCAGGTGTGATTGCCTACCTTTTCAGCGATTGGGTGGCCGAGCGCTTCAACCTGCCGCCCACTGATGTTCCGGACCTGCGCGGCGACGTCGCACCGGAACAGGCGGCGCAGGTAGTGCGCGCAAGCTGGGGGCTTGGCGAGCAGCCCGTCTCCAGCATGATCAAGTTGCTCGAGTCTAAGGGCGTCCGGGTGTTCTCGTTGTTCGAGGATACCAAGAACGTCGATGCCTTTTCCTGCTGGCGAGGGGACCAACCTTTCGTCTTCCTCAACACGTTCAAGTCTACCGAACGCAGCCGGTTCGATGCAGCACACGAACTCGGGCACCTCGTGCTGCACAGGCACGGTGCCCCACAGGATAGCCGCCAGGCGGAAAGCGAGGCGGACCGGTTCGCTTCCGCTTTCCTGATGCCGATGGACGACATCATAAGCCGCATCCGCTACGTCGCCGATCTTGAGAGCCTCATCCAGGCGAAAAAGCGTTGGGGCGTGTCCGTCGCGGCGCTTAACTACCGCCTCCACAAACTCGGGATCGTAAGCGACTGGCAGAACCGCAGCCTGAATATCGAGATCTCGAGCCGGGGGTTTCGACGCAACGAGCCGGACGGTTTGCCGCCTGAAACGTCCGCGCTGTGGCCTCAGGTGTTCACGTCGCTCTGGCGCGAACGTGTCACCCGCGAACAGATCGCGACCGAACTCAACGTGCCCGTGAGTGAGCTCGATACGATCCTGTATCGCTTGACCGGACAAAGGACTGACGACGGCGATGTCTCCATGGGGTTGCGCTCCGTCTAGTCATCGGCGTGTGGGCTTGTGCGCATGAGCAGAGATGGATCACTCGGTCGGTACAGGAAGCATGCGATGACCAGAGGACGCATTTCCGGCAATGCGCATGATGCGCCGCAACAGTCGCGATCCGTCATTTTACGGGCGAATACATCTTCAACCTGCAGGCTAAGGGGCCGCCCACGCTCGCCTCGATACTAAAAGAAAGCGCAGCCCTGCTATGACGCTCGACACTTTCCTGATCCGGCCGCGTCTCACGGACTATCATGGCATTTCGCTGGCGCAGGAAGACGCCGACTTCGCGATTCCTTTCTTCGATGAGGACATTCCGCTCTACGTTGATCCCTTCCTGTTATGGCGCTCGCCCTCGATGCAGGACAATGCGCTGCACGAGATGCTGATGGGGGCATTCAATCACCTCGGCAAGCAAGCCCAGAACGGCGGGCGTGACACCGCGATCGACATACTGGTCGCCGCATCGGAGTGTGATGAGGTTGGGTTGGGCTCCTCGGCGAAGCGCAAGGGTAAGCGGATCGGCCGGGACAAGGCCGGCGATATCCTCGACATCTTCCGTCGCATTCCTCGCTATGCGACGCACGGCCTCGGGCATATCGAGGAACTGCAGTTCTTCGTCGAGGGTATCTCCAAAGACCGTATAAGCGATTTTGCGTGCAGCTTCCTCAAATCCTTCCTGATCGATTTCACGATCGATCAGTGCACCAGGCTCGGCATTCCGACGCGCAGCTATACCATAGGGAACGTTTGGGATGTTCGCGGCCGGCAGTTTGCCAGCGTCAAGACCAGCCTACCGGCCGACCCGACAGACGAGCGCCCACTACTGTTTGTGCCTAAGCGCTGGCTGCGCTTCGTGCCGTGGATCAACTATGAGGATTATTTCGAGAAACACTGCCCTCAGGACGACATTGCGCATTCGGCAGAGGAGCTAACCCGCGTCGAGGTGTTGAATTATAACCGCGACAATTACGGGGTTGTGGCCGCCTATATCGAATCCAAAGAGCGATCGTTCGCCGACGCCAAGAACGACCCGCTCTTCTCCCAAATCCCGGTGAGATCGGCGCGTGGCAAGCTCGCCCAAATTGCAAAGCTGCCGACCGGCAAGACCGATGGAGCGGACCTCAAATATGAGACCGCGATCGGACAATTGCTCCCTTCCTTACTATATCCCAGCCTTGATTTTGCGCAGGCACAGGCACGCACCGACAGCGGGGTCAGTATCCGCGACCTCATCTTCTACAATACGCAGCGTGCGCCCTTCCTGAGAGAAGTTCATGCCGACTACGGCTCGCGCCAAATCACGTTCGAACTTAAGAACGTCGCAGAGCTAGAGCGCAGCCACGTCGATCAACTTAACCGCTATCTCGCTGATGATCTTGGAAAATTTGGTGTGTTCGTGACGCGCCATCCGCCGAAGAAGGCGATCAACCAGCGCATTATCGATCTCTGGTCGGGCCAGCGCAAGGCGATCGTGACGCTCACGGATGTCGATCTCGATCAGATGGTCGAGGTGTTCGACAGCAAGCAGCGCGACCCGCTCGACGTCATCACCAAGAAATATGCCGAGTTCAGGCGCAGCTGTCCTTAGGAGAATAGGGTGAGGGATCGGGAGGAGTTAGAAAGATTCGAAAAGTTGATGGGTCAGCTTCGCGGTCTTCATGACGAAATCAGCCTACTGGCGCGCAAATCTTCCAATGATGGGCTAAACGCTTTCAAGCTGAGGCTCATCAACAAGGTCCTAGCTACGGCGAACGCGGTGCTGGGCGCATCGCATCGCCCGTTTGACGATTTCGACCAGTTCGACCCCGACGACGTCCCTTCTACCAGCGACGTGACGATGGTGCTTGCGCAGTATCTCGAGGAAGCTGAACGATATCGCGCGAACTTCGTCACTGAGGTTTACGGTAACAAGTGGTTCTATGTGATCGCGGGCGACATTACCGATATCCCCGCCGGCGCTCCCAGGAAGGTTACGAGGAAATGAGCGAGTTCGAGCACGTGACAACCAACGCGGCGGTGGCGACTTACAAATCCGTCACGGGTGTTTTCGGGGCGTTGCTACACGAAATCCGCGAATTATCGAAAAAGAAGCCGGACGCTACGATGAGTTCCAGCAAGGTAAAAGTGATTAACAAGGTCCTTGATGACCTTCTTACTATTCTTAAGGCAGAACCGGAAGGTAAGTATCTAGAGCGACTGGAAGATACGGACCTACCGCAGGTCAGTGACGCGCTCCTGATGATGGCACAGTTCAATCCTGCAATCGAGGCGTTCAAAAAGCGTTACAACCAGAAGGTTGGGATGGGCTACGACGCCAAATATTACTGGATCACGGAGGAATTATTGGCCGCTTGGGAGGCGGAGGACGGTATACCGGACGAAGATTACGACAGCTGAAGGCAGCCACCCCCTCCAAATCCGCCGGCCAAAGGATCGCGACACATGCAGCCGGCTTACGAGATTTTCTACATTCTTGCGCTGCCCGATTGGCAGCCAAACGAGGTGACGCCGTTTCAGGGGTTCGCGCCGCAGCTGCCCTATTTTATGCCGCTGATGGAGGATATTGTCCGCTTCCCGCCGGATATCATCCAGCCGACACTCGATCCTTCGCAGGCGCTCGCCCGCCAGCGTGGCGGTGACGCCGCATGGATGTGGACGCCGGTCAATCTCTCCACGCTGTTTGCCAAGCGCAAACCCCTCCCCATCGCGCCATATATGGTGGTCATGTCGTCCGACGAGGCAACCGCGAAGAAGGTCGCGTCGTGGCGGGCTGGACTGCGTTTGGCGCCGATCCATCTGAGCTATCATCGTGCCACCAATGCGCAGCACCCTTTCACTTTCAGTCGCGAGCAGCTGCGCCACCGACTGATTGCACTCACTCGCCGTGCGGCGCGAATAGAGCCGTGCCTTGAGATCGGCGAGCATTTGGATTTCCTAGAGCGCTGGAGGGCGGAGGAAAGACGTGCCACCAGTCTTGTATTCCACTCGCATAATGTCACGCGCGCCAACGAGATGACGCTGATCGGCGCTGGCGAGGCGCCCGCCGCCAACGAGGAAGGCCGTCTTCAGACCAGCCCGCACGATGATTATGTGCGAGGCATCACCCAGTCTAGCGAGGCCGTGATGGCCCTGTTAGAAGGCAGTGGCGACCGCGTTGCGCACCTACTGATGCCGCCACGGCCAGACCTCTTTCTTGTCGCGCCCTCGATGTACCGCGGGATGTCGACCAAGCTCGCGAATGTGATCGACGATCCACTGGTGAAAGCGTCGCTGCGACGCCTCGATCGACAGCGAGGCTACACGATGGAGCTGAACATCGCCGATCAGAGCGACGTCGAGCGGGTCGGACCACTACTGGCTCTGCGCGGTGCCGAACTCAAGTTACTGACGACGGCAGTCGGTTTGAGGGCCGCAGGTACGCTGGCGGCGACTGTCCGGTTACCACCCGCCGTTGATCGCACCGCAGGCGTAGTCCGCCAGCTAGCCCGGTTCTTGCGCGCGCACGAGGATCCGCCCCGGGTCAAGTCGGCGCGAGTGTTCAGAATCGTCCAACAGGCGCTCGAAGCGGCGATCCCGCCCGAACACAGGGCACTAATCAAGCGGTCGGCAGCAGGCATCAAGATCGTCGCCGAGGCGCCGCTGGAATGGTTGCCCGTGGACGGTTTGCCGCTCGGCATCCGGTTCGACGTTTCGCGTATCAACACCGTCCCGGGCAACCTGTTCATCGAGCAGATCCGGTCACCGATAACGCATCACATTCCGCCGGACGCGTTCCGCAACTATCTTGTCCTCTCGATGTTTGAGGATGGCGACCCGATCGCACACCATCTGCGGACTGGAACCTGGCATACCGCGGACGGTAGAAATGAGCGTATTCTCGGTAACTATGCCTCGCCGAGCACGCCCGCGGAATTCGCTGCCGCGCTCAACAGGTTCGACGGTCCGATGGTCATCGTCGATTCGCATGCGACCCATCCGGATGCCGGCGATATTGGCGGTCTGATGATCGGCGGCGAGCATTTCGACGTCTGGAGCCTTGCGGGCAAGGTGAAGATGCCGCCCATTATTGTATTGAGCGCGTGCGACACCCATCCTTTTGATCGCTCGCATGCCACGGTCGCCAATGGCTTTTTGGCGTGCGGGGCTACCGCGGTCGTCGCAACCGCGCTTCCGATCCGCGCGCCACAGGCGGCGCGGTTCGTAATGCGGCTGATCAACCGCGCGGTTCATTATGGCGGGATAGTCAATGGCATGGGCCGAGCAGTTCCCTGGTCGAGCATTGTTGGCGGCGTGTTAAGGCTCGAGCTGGTGACAGACATCCTGGGCGGGTTCGAGGCCGACGGCAGATTCGACGGGGACACGCGCAGCGAGCTGCTGCTCGGCACCCACCATGACCTGCACCCAATGCGTTCAGACTGGTTTGAGCGGTTGCGCGACCGAGTGATCGCTACCGGAGGCGTTGAACTGCCAGAATGGGAGACGAGAGTGCGCGATTTGATCGCGGCATCCGACGCGATCCGCTATCTTCATCTCGGCAATCCGGAATCGATCTTGGTATCCGGTCCGGAGGTCACCGAGACTATCGAGCGGCACCTGCAGATTGCCGAAGCTTAATCTCATAGACAATGCTGCCGCGCCGCCCGGCTTGTCGGGCATCGGCTCGCTACGCAGCTTCGAAGTGGAGCAAATACCGAACGGAAAGTTGAATGAGCGAGGCGGTATTACGGGATAAAGGAATGGCGGGCGCTAGGGCGCGGCTAAATAGCGCAATCCTGTGTTGCATAGAGTGCTGCAATCAACCGCTCGACAATTTCATCCTCGGCCTGCGCTCGCGATCGTTCGTCCTTTGAACAAAATTCACGGCGAACCGCTTCCGACGTTTCCGCCATGCGCGCTGTCAGTATGGCGTTCGCCACAAACGGATGCATGGATTCAGCCAAGCCGCGCTTCGTCAATTCGGCTTGGCCTCGATTGCCACGGTCCAGCAGCGCCCGGATTGATGACATCGGCACGAGCGTGATCGCGCCAACTTTGACCACCTCAATCGCGCCGTCCTTGATCAGCTCATAGAGCTTGGACCGACCGATTCCTGTCATCCGACACGCGTCCAGAATCCTGACGCTAAGAGGCGGCAGTCCGCCGCCCGGGCTCGTTAGGGCACGACGCATCCTAGGCTCCTTCATTTGTCGATACCCATTTCTGGGTATTGACGGTGGGGCAGGCGGGAAGCGGCGTCGCTGCGGGCGAGCATGCGGCCGACGACCTTCATAAATTCGTCGTAGCGAAGCCGGCCGAGGCGACTGGTCTCTGCGTCGAACGCCGGCTGGTGCGCGGTGAGGGTCAACTGGTGCCGCACGAACAGGCCAAGGGCCTCGGTTAGGAAATCGAGTTTCTGTTCGGTGCGATCGGCGATGCGGCTTTGCCGATCGAGCCGCGCCCCGAACCTTTGGTCCAGTTCATGCCCGGCGCGCCGATCGAACCACGCGCTCAGCGCATCGGTCAGGATCGCAGTCTTGGAGGAGCCGGGCTGCGCCGCCATTGCATCAAGCTTGACCGACAACTCGTCGGGCAAGTAGAATTGATGGCGGGTTTTGCTGGTCTGCATGGACATAGCGTCCGCCGTTTCGGGCTCGCGCGACAGTGACCTTCTGGGGTCGCGGGATACCATTGCAGTGCATCTCAGAATCCCCCGATTTCCGGACCCGCGCGCTGGCGTCCAAACGTCCAGCTGATCGTGCCTGCGCGATCAATGCCGGACACATTGCGGCCGATCTGCTTTTCCAGCACCGCGCGCCACGGCACGAGCGTGAACTCCTGCGACTTCTCGATCACCGCGAATTTGGCTGAGCCGACCTGCACAGCCTTCCGGTAGACTCCCTCGATCGCGCCGCCCTGATGCTCGACATATTCGAGCCCCAATTCCTTCGACAGCTGGCCCGCCACCTGCCGCAGCTCGCGCTGGCGCAGCTCGCCGATCATGCCGGCTCGGAAGTGGATCGTATCACCCTCCCGCCAGGCGAGGCCCTCCTCCATCAGCCACTGCCGGCGCAGTGCGATCGACTGGCGAACCTGTGCGCCGAACCCGCGTTCCAGCTGCTCGGGCTCCTTCGCCACTTGCTGCTCGTCGAGCCAGGTCACGCCGTCATGCCGCGGGAGCTGGTCGATCGGCAGTTCTGACAACGTCTCGATCTCGACCGGGCGCGTGACGGCGGCGCGGCGTTCAAATTCCAAAGCTCGATCGAGATGATCGGCGGCGATCTTCCAGCTGCCGTCGGCAAGCCGTTCGGCCACGCCTCCGCCGCGCCGCATGGCTTCCAGACGCCGCACATGCGTTTCCGCAAAGCGCATGGTCGCGCTGGTATCGTGCCGAAGGTGATTTTCGATGCTGTAGATGCCCCCATTGGCGGCAGCGACCTCGGCGACGGTGCGATCGACATCACGCACCATCGGCACCACGGGATTGACTCGCACGATCTCCGGGCTGTCGAGCATCTCCGACAGTGGTTGGTTGCCTAGCTCAACATAGTGGCTGCGGCCGTCGGTTGCGGCGACGATCATGTAGTGCCGGTCCGCATGCTCATCCGCGAGCCCGCGCGCGACGACGCGCCCGACCAGCGGCTTACCGTCCGCTGGATCGTAGATCGCATAATCCTGCGGCGGAACATCGGGTGCGCGAAGCTTCAGCTGACCATGCATCTCGGCGATGATGTCGCCGCGCCGGCCCATCGTGCGGAGCGTTTCTTCCAGATCGTCGGGGAGCCGGTAGCGACCCCGCCCTTCTTCCGTCGCGAGCCCCATGCGCGCGAGCGTGCCGAGGCGGGCTGCGCGGAAGCTCTGCTCGATGCTGTCGCTGTGCCAGGAGGAGACGAGTCCGCCGGCATCGCGCGCGAGCAACAGCCGGCGATCGATGCTCGTGAACCGCTCCTGTGTGATCTCGCGCTGACGCGCCTCGAAAATCTCCCGATCGGTGCGTGGGCCCAGGTCAAGGTTGACCAGCTCCGCGGCGCGGCCGGCCAAGCCATGGCTGATATATTCGCGGGCAATGATCAGGTCCTTGCCCCGATCGTCAACGCCGCGGACCAGCACATGGCTATGGGGATGGCCGGTGTTGAAGTGATCGACCGCGACCCAATCCAGCTTCGTGCCGAGGTCGTGTTCGGCCTGACTCATCCAGCGCCGCACCAGCGGCTTCAGATCTTCATATTGGGCGCTGTCCTCGGGCGCGACGATGAAGCGAAACTGATGACGATCGCCTGCCCCGCGCGCGAGGAATTCCTTCCCGTCCGCAACGTCGCTTGTCGGCCCGTAGAGCGTGCCGCGCTCGCCCTCGCGGGTGGTGCCGTCGCGTTGAAGGTAGCGCATGTGCGCGGCGGCGGCTTTCGCACCCTTGCCGGCGAGCTTCACGAACCGCGCCTTCACGACCACCCGGCGCGACCGGAATCCGGTGAAGCGATCTGAGGTGCTGAGCATCCGGCCGACGCCGGCACCCCGGCCGATCCGACTGCCATCAAAACGGCGAGCGCGAGCGCTGGATTTGCGGACAGATTTGCCCGCCAGATTGACGGCCTTGCGGACCTGATGCGCGAACGGTCGATCCGCGCTGATCCGGCCCAACCAGAGCTCAAAATCATCCTCGGCCATGACGTCATCTCACGCTCGAAAGCATCAGATGAGGGAGCGCTAAAACCGCCCTTCAAGGGCCTCCATGTGGCAGGGCCGAAAAGCCGCAGAAGTCCGGGAATTATGCGGCACCGACAGCCACAATGGAGGCATGGCGTTGATCATGCCTCCACAAAAAACGACGTGCAGACGCCAATTTCGCTGCCTCATGGAGGCAGCGCTTTTATCTTGCCCTATATCCATCCCCTTTCCCGATCGTGCGTCTCTCAACACAGATCAGGTTACACTTTGCCAGAGACATGTCATTTCGGTTGTTTCGAGATCAGACCGCGCGCAGAAAATAGGCCGCATTTTGGGAGTTAAGTGATGGCAGAAGACGCGAATATTGGCTCAGTTGAGTTGGCAACGGAGCTTACGATTGCCTGGCTCGGCAACCCGAATGTGCGTGCCACGGCGGACGAAGTACCTGCATTTCTGCGGAAGATGCACGCCACAATCGAGGATCTCTCGGGCGCCAAGACGGGCGCAGCGGAAGGGACTTCCGACGCACCCGTGGGCCAAGGATTCACGCCTGCGGTGACTGTCCGGAAGTCGCTGGCGTCGCGCGATCACATCATTTCGATGATTGACGGCAAGCCTTACAAGACGCTCAGGCGCCACCTCTCAACGCATGGCCTGACGCCCGAAGACTATCGTGCACGCTACGGGCTCAAGCCCGATTATCCGATGGTCGCGCCGAGCTATTCCGAGCATCGCCGGGCGGTCGCGAAGCAGCTCGGTCTTGGTCAAAAGGGTCGCCAAAGTCGAGCTCAGGCGGCGCCAGCCGAGTCAAAAGCTGCGGCCCCTCGGGGCCGTCGCAAGGCCGCTCCCAAGGCCTAGAGCCTCGTTCAAAGACGCGCCGTTCGACCAGAGGTCGGACGGCGCGCGCCACCCTCAGGTAGCTTTCTCGAGTTCGGCGATGCGCTCGTTGCAGAGTGTCATGACGATGCGACCAAGCTCCTCGACGCGCTCGCCTAGCCACGCCAATTCCTCGGCGCTGATCTTGTAGTGGGGCGAGTAGCGCGCCTTAACGTAGGCCTCTTTGAGCTTCTCGAACATGCCGCGTTCGCGTCGATTTTCGCGCGGCCATGCGTCGACTAGCCGCCGGTCGATCAGCTCGGCTTGGCTACGCAGAAACGCCAGGTTGTGCACGTGCGGCGTGTAGAATGTGCAGACGAGCAACACGCAGTGATAAAGCGTTTCGGCCGCTTGATGGTATTCAAAAGCGGCATGCTTCAGGAGCCCTTCCTGCACAGCATACTTGGCAAGTTTCTCGCGTCCGGCAGCGGCAGGAAACCACTCTTCGAAGTATCCCTTGGCCATCTTGAGCGCCTGCGCGGGGGTCTTCGGCTTGGGCTCGTGCAGCTCGGAATCGTCCGCCTGATAGACGACGACGCCATCGCGCTTCACGTCCATGAAGAAATAGCGACCATGCGCGAGCCCGTCGTTCACCTCCTGCAGCGTGTGCAGGATGTAATTGACGGGAACATGGATCGTCTTGGTGATCGCGAACTCGCGGATCAGCCGGTCGTCGAGCTTCGACCAATAAGCCGCGCGATCGGTTAGGCGCTTGTCGCTGACGATGATCAGCAGATCGAAGTCCGACTGGTAGCCCTTGGCGGTGTGCGGTTCATCGACCCAGCCGCCACGCGCATAGCTGCCATAAAGGATGATCTTGTCGATCCGCCCGCGCTTTTTCCATTCGGAGGTGGACACCGCGAGCGCGTCGGCGAACTCCTCGAAGATGATCTGGACCACACGCTCCAGATCGCGCTGCTTGGGCGCGGGCAGATGGTCGAGGCTGGTCTTCATCTCGGGCAAGACTCGCCTGTCGCCGGTCGATTGCCAAGCGGAATATGCGCCGGATAGGTCGTTCATGGCCGGTCTGCCCGGTCGAGATGCCGCCAGATTTGCAGCAGTGCGTCGGCGAAACGCTGCTCCACTTCACGGATCGTGAGGCCCAGCTCCTCCGCGATCTGGACATAATCCCGACCATCCAGCCGGACCCGCTCAAACACCGTCCGGGTCACCGGGTCCATCGCATCGAGCGCCGCGCGCATGCGGTCGATCATTTCGCTTTTCATGGGATGTCTCCCAAAAGGAGAAGACCGGCGGCACGGTGGCCGCCGGTCTGGCAGGCTCAAGCTGCGTGGCGCAGCGGCTCCTGTTCGGGCTCAACCTCGGCGGCCGGACCTTCCGCATGCAGCGCGACCAATGTCTCGACCGAAGCGGTGCGGTTCACCGATCCGACACCGCCGCGCCCCGTGTAGCTGCTGGCCGGAAAACGCATCCAGCGAGGCACCCAGCCCTCGACCTTGGTCCTGCCGTTGGTCCCGTCGAAGCTGTCGCGCAGGATGGCTTTGAGAGCCTTGCCCTTCTCCCCGGCATTGGCCTGCGCCACGTTCTCGCCCGCGACTTCGGCGACCATGGCGGTCAGGACTTCGCGGTCGCGGATCAGGTCGAGCAGCGCGTCATCGGGCTGCCAGACGGCGCTCATGTCCACGGCCAAATGCAGCCCGAGCGCATCGACGATGGGGCTGCGGGCATGGAGCGTCTCGCCCATCACCACCGCCAGCACGTCAAGAACTTGTCCATCGTCGAGCTTGAGCAGCGTGGCGAAAAGCTCCGGCAAGCCAGTGTCGGCCCCGCGCGTGACCGTCGGCGTTTCGGCGTCGAAATCCAGCATCGCCAGCACGGCGCGCCGCTTGGCATCGAACGTCGCCTCGGCCTCCGAACCTTCGACGCTTTCGGCAATCGCTTCGTTGGGCGTGGCCTGATGCTCGACCCGGACCGTCCAAAGCGGCGAGCCGACGATCATGTGGGCAACCGCCACCCTGAGCGCCACGCCGGGGGCCTCGGAGAGTTTCGCCCGCACCGCGGCATGGCGATGGAGATCGACATAGTCGCCGATGCCGCTGGTGATCTCGGGACGAGCGGGCCTCTCAACCACCTCGCCCTGATCGAGCTTGCGCGCCTCGCGATGACTGACGAAACCCTCATGGAAGGCCACGTCGCCGCGATAGCCGATCGCGATATAGACCTTGCCGCCCTGCTTCTTGGTGCGGTGTTCGTGCTCCCACGAGTGGAAATGCTCGCCGGGTTCGAGGATGACGACCTCGCGCCACCCCACCTCACGATAGGCCACAGCCCGCGCCTCGATCTCGGCACGTTGCGCGGTCCAGAAGCGGTCGGCATCGGCGAAGTAGCTGTCATCGCCGAACAGGTCGGCCACTATCTGACCGTCATAGGTCGCGAGATCGAACAGCGCGACCGAGGTTGGGATCGACGGCCCGCCGAACAGCCACGCCTTGAGCTGCTGACCGACCGGTGCGCGGCTGTCCTCACCATCCAGCAATGCCAGCCAATCGCGTTGCTGCGCCTTGGACGCGAGGGTCAGGTGCTTCACCGTCACGGCGTCGATCTGCTCATTCCGGTAGAGCGAGCGGATACGCGGCAGAAGGTTGCCGAGGGCCAACGTGCGCTTCACCTGTACCTCGGTCAGCCCGAAGGTGAGCGCGATGTCCTCGGGCGTACGCCCCTCGCGGACCAACCGCGTGAACGTCTCCCACCGTGTCACTTCGTCGGGATCGAGCCGCGCGATATTCTCGATGAGCGAGGCTTCGAGTGCTGCAGCATCGTCGCCCGCATCCATGATCGCGCAGGGCAGCGCATCGATTGCCACCCCCTCCTCCACCGCCGCCAACGCCGCGTGATAACGCCGCTTGCCCGCGACAATCTCGTAGGTGTCGGGGCTGCCGTTGGCCCGCACGATCAGCGGCACCAGCACACCGCGCGCCCGCACTGACGGCAGGATGTTGGTGAGGTCAGGGGCCTTCTTCACGCCCCGCATGTTGACCGGCGAGACGCTGAGCTTGGCGATATCGATATGCTTGAGTTCCATGATCCTTACTCCTTTTCCAAAACCACACCGGCCCCGGCGAAGGGGGTGGGCGGCAAGGAGCGGACCGGCAGTCGCGCCGAATGAGGTGGGCTGCACCCGAAGGGCCGCAACGAAGAGGAGGAGCTGCGCGAAGCGCGGCTTGCGGCTCACCGCGGCGGGACTAGAGGGCAGCGACGCCCACCCCCTTGGCCGCGGCCGGCCAACAACGCGATCGCGCCTCAAGCGCGATCTCCACCGCGGGATCGTCGATCCGGCAATGCGTTATCTGATCGTCACCGCGCGAGCGGCCGAGACCCGCCAGGGGCTCGGTGAAGCGAAGCGGAATAGAGCGGGGTCGCGCCAACGGCGCGAAACGCCGGGCACGCAATCCGATTTAAGGGGCTGAAGCCGGCCAGCTTTTGGAAAGAATGGCTTTCCGCCGTGCGGGGCGGCGCCACGATCGTCGTTATGAAATGATCCTTCGCATCGGGATCCGGTCGGATGCCGATTATGCCTCAGTCGCCAGATCGATCCGCGCGAGCCCCCCACTTGGCCGGCGTCCAGGCCGGCATAGAGTACCTGTCCGTCATCTAGCAAAGTCGTAACGACGCCTGGCGCTCTGAGCGATCCGATAGGAAGATCGATTTCTGCCCGCGACTGTCGAGGATGTGGACTTGGGAGGCGGTCAGGACGATTGTTCGGGTCTCGGAACAACTAATGCCCGCGACAATCTCTTCGGGCTCGTGCCCGAGAGCAACGAGCCAAGATGCCAAATCGCCGCGTAACGGCCCCTTTGAGGAGCGACCCGAGGCCTCGCCGTTGCAAAATTGCTCCCACCCCGCGCTGTTCGGGGGGCGGTCGAAACATGGAGGCAGGTGTTGGTAGGTGCGCCACTCGCGCCTCGCACCCTTTTGTTACGGCGGAGGAACTCTTGTGCGGAAGGCGAGTTCGTGCCGATCGGGAGGGGGTCAATCTGTATGAATAGCGGATCCGGGGCGAAGTGCCCCGTTTCTACGCGGCGCACTGATCCGCATGGCGGCGGGCAGGCAACCCTCTTGCGTCGCTCCATTGATATTCTGTCCAGCCCATCGTGGCTCAACCGTTCGAGGGCAACCAAGCCATTCGGAAAGCGAATTGACATGTGTCAAACGGCTGCTTTAGCGGAAGCTTCAGCTGAGACAGGGCGCCCTTGGAGCGCCCCAGTTATCCCATCCTGCGCGGTGCGCCAATGAGTCGCTCTGGTTCTCAAGCTGTCGATCCTACCCTGTCTTTCCTTTCTGGCGGTGGCGAACTCGGCAGTCTGATTCGGGCCTATGATTGGGCATCGACGCCGCTTGGCCCTGCCCACGCCTGGCCGCAAAGCCTCAAGACGGCAGTGCAGATCATGCTGCAATCACGCCAGCCGATCTGGATCGGCTGGGGCCAGCAGCTGATCTATCTGTACAATGATCCCTACAAATCGATTATCGGTGGCAAGCACCCGTGGGCGCTCGGCCGTCCGACCAAAGAAGTCTGGGGTGAGATCTGGACCGACATTGGCCCGATGCTGTCCACGGCGATGGGAGGCGTCGAAGGTACCTTCGTCGAAGAGCAGCTCCTCATCATGGAGCGTAACGGCTACCCCGAAGAGACCTATTATACCTTCTCCTACAGCCCGATCCGCGGCGACGACGGTCAACCTGGCGGCATCATCTGCGCGAATAGCGAGGATACACGTCGCGTCGTCGGCGATCGTCAGCAGGCGTTGCTGCGGGAAGTCGCGGCGAGCACGGTCAACGCGCGTTCCTGGCGCGATGCCTGCGAACGCAGCGCAGCCGCGCTGAAGCACGACGCCCACGACATCACCTTCGGCCTCCTCTACATTGTAGCGCCCGGCGATCAGCACGCTGAACTTGCAGGAGCGGTCGGCGTAACGGCGGGCTCTGCGGCAGCCCCACACAGGATTTCGCTCTCGGACAAAAGCGTCTGGCCTGTGGGCGATGTAGCCACGGGCCACGAGCTTCGGGTGATCGAGGACCTTTCGCCGCTCGACCTTGGCGCTGCAAAGGGTGCCTGGGACCGGCCGCCCGCCAAGGCCGCCCTTTTGCCCATCCCTGCCAGTGGCGATACCGGACGCGGGGGCGTCCTGGTCGTCGGCCTCAATCCGTATCGCCTGCTCGATCAGGATTACATGGCGTTCCTTGGCCTAGTGGCGGGCCAGATTTCGGCGGCGATCGCCAGCGCCGATGCCTATGAGGAAGAACGCCGCCGCGCCGAGGCGCTGGCTGAGCTCGACCGCGCAAAGACCGCCTTCTTCTCCAACGTAAGCCACGAATTCCGCACGCCGCTGACCCTGATGCTCGGGCCGCTGGAAGACGTCCTTGCAGGTGTCCTGCCGCCCGATAGGATCCAAGAGCAGGTACAACTCGCGCATCGGAACGGCACCCGGCTCCTCAGGCTGGTCAACAGCCTGCTGGACTTTTCCCGGATCGAAGCGGGCCGCGTCCAGGCAACGTACGAGCCGGTCGATCTCGGCGCCTTCACTGCCGAGATCGCTTCGAGCTTCCGGTCGGCCGTGGAGCGAGCCGGATTAACTCTTGAAGTGCGGTGCTCGCCGCTGCCTGAAAGCGCCTTCGTAGACCGTGAAATGTGGGAGAAGGTGATCCTAAACCTGCTCTCGAACGCCTTCAAATTCACTCTCGAAGGCGGCATCGTCCTCGCGGTCGAACCAACTCCAGACGGTCGCGCGGCCAGGATTCTGGTCGAAGACACGGGCATCGGGGTTCCCGCGAGCGAAATGCATAAGCTCTTCGAACGCTTCCACCGCGTGGAGGGCGCAAAGGGCCGTAGTTTCGAAGGAAGCGGCATCGGGTTGGCCCTAGTGCAGGAACTGGTCCGGCTCCACGGCGGTGAGATTACCGCAGCAAGCGAACAGGGTCGGGGCACCGCATTTACAATCACGCTGCCGCTCGGTCGGGCGCACCTCAGGTCGGAACAGGTGCGCGAGGATGGGGTCAAAGACCTGCCGATCCTGCGTGCCCACGAATATCTTGAAGAGGCACTGCGCTGGTTGCCGGACGCCGAACCGGGCTTGCAGGCCGCAGGCGAACTGTCCACCCCGGGGCTGGGCGCGATCGCGGCAGAGGGTGCCCTCACGGTCGGTGCCGGCAAACGCATCGTCCTTGCCGACGACAATGCGGACATGCGGGCATACGTGAAGCGCCTGCTCGAAGGGCAGGGATATCTTGTTGAGGCTGTGGCCAATGGGGCGGAAGCGCTCGCGGCAGCGCGCTCTTACAAGCCGGATCTGCTCCTCACCGACATCATGATGCCCGAACTCGACGGTTTCGGGCTCCTTTCGGCGATCCGTAACGATCCGGAGATCAGCGGCGTGCCGGTGATCATGTTGTCCGCACGCGCGGGCGAAGAGGCTAAAGTCGAAGGATTGGACGCAGGCGCCGACGACTATCTCGTGAAACCGTTCGCTGCGCGAGAGCTGATCGCGCGGGTCAATGCCAATATCCAGATGGCAGAGGTTCGCCGCGAGGCCAATCGTCGGATCTGGCAGACCGAGCAGCGCTATCGGATCAGCCAGGATCGTCTTTCCCGAGCGCTCTCGACCGGCGGCGTAGGCGTGTTCGAATGGCAAGTGGACGAGGATCGTCTGTCGGTGATCGGTCCTTTGGCCGGGCTCTATGGCGTTGCTCAAGAGGAGTCCGAAGCCGCCGGTCTGCCGTTGGCGACCTTTGTCGCCGGAATTCATGAGGAAGATCGTCAGCGCGTCCAGGAAGCGGTCGCGACCTCGATCCAGTCGCGGACGCCATATCGAGCCGAGTACCGCGTCGTAGGCGCGGGCAGCGAGCGTACGGTTCTGGCCATCGGTGATGTTGAAGACGGCGGTAAAACAGGGCTGCGGATGGCTGGCGTCGTTATTGATGTCACTGACCTGCGCCGCGCGGAACGCGAACTCCAGGCGCTCAACGAGCACTTGGAAGGTCGCGTGGCCGAGGAGCTCGCGGAGCGGACGAGGGCCGAGGCGGCACTGCAGCAAGCACAGAAGATTGAAGCGCTGGGCAAGCTGACCGGCGGAGTGGCCCACGACTTCAATAACCTGCTGCAGGTGATCAGCGGGAATCTTCAGCTCTTGTCGCGGCAGCTTGCCGGCAACGAGCGCGCACAGGAGCGGCTTGAGAACGCGCTTTCCGGTGTCGCCCGGGGTGCGAAGTTGGCGTCGCAGCTTCTTGCTTTTGGTCGACGTCAGCCGCTCGAACCGAAGGTCGTCAACGTCGGCCGGTTCATCAAGGGGATGGACGACATGCTGCGCCGGGCACTTGGGGAGGAAATCCAAGTCGAGACCGTCGTCTCGGGCGGTCTGTGGAACACGCTTGTCGACCCCGGGCAGATCGAAAACGCAATCCTGAACCTAGCGATCAACGCCCGCGACGCGATGGGGCATCACGGGCGCCTGACGATCGAGGCCAGCAATGCGATGCTGGATGACGAATATTCTCGCGCGCACGCCGATGTGACTCCCGGCCAATACGTGATGATCGCGGTTACCGACACGGGCAGCGGGATCCCCGAAGACGTCATTGAGCAGGTCTTCGAACCCTTCTTCAGCACCAAACCCGAAGGAAAGGGTACGGGGCTCGGTCTCTCGATGGTTCACGGCTTCGTGAAGCAGTCCGGCGGGCACATCAAGATCTACAGTGAGGTCGGCGAGGGCACGACCGTGAAGCTGTATCTGCCGCGGGTTCACCAGCAGGAGGATGTCCTCACCGACACAAGTTCGTTGCCGGTCCGCGGCGGCGACGAGACCGTGCTGGTGGTTGAAGATGATGACGACGTACGCGAGGCTGCGGTCGGCCTTCTCCAGGAACTCGGCTATCGCGTCCTCAAAGCGCGCGATGCCGCGAGCGCACTGCCGATCATAGAAAGCGGTCTCCCGATCGACCTGCTGTTCACCGACGTCGTCATGCCGGGCCCGCTGCGCAGCCCCGAACTCGCCCGCAAGGCGAAAGAGCGGCTCCCCAATATCGCGGTACTATTTACCTCGGGCTACACGGAAAACGCCATCGTTCACGGCGGACGCTTGGATCCTGGGGTGGAATTGCTCGGTAAGCCCTACACACGCGAGCAATTGGCACGGAAGATCCGCCACGTGCTCGGCAACGAGGCGCAGCATCGGATCGCCGAACAGCGCAAGCAAGCTACAACGCGGCGGACATCGCAAACGCGCGCGCCGTCGCCCACCGCCCCGACGGTGTTGCTGGTGGAGGATGATGATCTCATCCGCTCCACGACCAGCGATATGCTGCGGGAAGATGGATATCTGGTCATCGAGGCCGAGGACGCGGAGGCCGCGTTTAATGCTCTCGGCTCCTGTGCCGTCGACATCCTCCTCGCAGATGTCGGCCTTCCCACGATATCGGGCATTGCCTTGGCGCACGAGGCTAAGGCGCGTGTTCCGACGCTGAAGGTCATCTTCGCGACAGGGGATCATGCCGCGGCGCAGGGCTCCGAAAGCCTTGAACCCGTGTTGCTCGGTAAACCATATACGGCGGATGACCTTCGAGGGGCGTTTGCGTCCCTGTCGGGGAACAACCTAATCCGGGATACAGAATCCACACCGCTGGTATGAATCGGCGAATCAGGGCGCTCGATGGTGGTGAGGCACATCGAGAATTTTGGCGGCATTCGCTCTGAATATAGTGGCGAGAATCCATTCGATACGAAACGGCGGACGGGGGTACGCTGGAACTGAACATCAAGGCTTGCTTCAGCGTTAGAGCGCAAGAGGCATTTGAAAGGTAAACCGCGTTTCCGTCTCGGAAGATTCCACCATCAAAGTCCCGCCGTGCGCCTTGGCAATTTCGGAGGCGATATGGAGCCCCAGGCCGAGCCCCTCTTGGGGACGTCGGCCTTCGCCGCGAAAGAAGGGCTGAAAGAGGCGCTCCATAGCTGTGGGGCTTATCGGCTGTCCGCCGTTCGCCACCCAAAGCTTCAAGGCGTCATTCTCAGTAACCGCACCTATGGTTATCGGTCGATCCCGTTGGCCATGGGTCAGCGCATTCCCGAGAAGGTTCGAAGCCAGCTGCCCGATCCGCAAGCGGTCGCAGGGAACCGAGCGGGAGATCGAGAAGTCGGTATCGATCACTGCATCTGGCGCAGTCGCACGAAGCTCTCCGACCACTTGGTCCAGGATCGATTTCAATGGAGCCTCGTCGTCGATATCCAGACCGATGCCCCCACCGAGCCGCGCCCGGGCGAAATCGAGCACATTGTCGATGAGGCCCGACATGCGCAGGACGCTTCCTTGGAGGAGGTCCAGCACTCGCTCTCCCTGCGCGCTCAGTTGTTCCTTGCGCAGCATCCGGATTCCGCCTGTAAATGCAGCCAACGGATTGCGGAGGTCATGGCCGAGAATGGCGATGAACTGCTCGCGCAGTTCGGCCAACTCGCGCTCCCGCGTCAGGCTTTCCTGGACCCGAAGGCGTTCCTCGACTGCGTTGCGGACGCGCACTTCCAAGCTGGCATTAAGCGCTTCGAGCTCTCGCGTCGCTGCTTCCGTAGCCGTCCGCGCCGCGAGGATTTCGCGTTCGTAGCGTCGGCGGTCATGCGCCTTGAAGATCGCAACGCGCGTGAATAGCAGATCTCCCTGCGGGTCGCGACGCTCGTTGGCGTTTGCCAACACGGGGATCGTGGCGCCGTCCTTGGCGATGAAATCGAGTGCGACCTCGTTGAAAAAACCCTGCATGCGCAGGAGGGGAGCAAAATGGGTTTCGAGAAAAATGCGGCCCGCGACGTTCAGCAGATCATGGAACTTTCGCCCCAGCAATTCCTCCTGGGTGAAGCCAACCCAGTTGGACAGCGTCATGTTCGACTTAACGATGCGTCCGTCGGGCTGCAGCGACATGTAGCCGCAGGGCGCGTGCTCGTAGAGACTCTTCAGATCTTCGGAGTCTGTGGACTGCGGTCCCCCGCAGTCTGAAAGCTGCGGATCAGACAAAGGCCCGAATCGCCGCGATGACCTCTTCGGGGGCGCTCAGATTGGGGCAGTGGCCCGTGGCGTCCAATATGACCAATTGGCTGTTCGGCGTATGACGAAGCACATATTGCCCGACAACCTCCGCGGCGATGATATCTTCGCGGCATTGCAGGATGAGCGAACGGACGGGCACGTTCGGCAGGTCGGTGCGGTTGTCGGACATGAATGTGGCCCGAGCGAATTGCTTCGCGATGTCGGGATCAGTCCGGCAAAAGCTGTTGGTCAGTTCGTCTCCCAGTTCGGGCCGATCTGGATTCCCCATGATCGCGGGCGCCATTGCCGCAGACCATCCCATGGGGTTGTCGGCGAGCGAGCTGAGCAATTCCTCGATCTGCTCCCGGGTGAATCCGCCCACATAATCCTCGTCGTCGATGTAGCGCGGCGAAGGCCCGACCAGGATCAGGCTTTCGAACATCTGAGGCTCTTTGAGGGACGCTAGAACCCCGATCATAGCGCTGACGGAGTGCCCAACGAAGACAGCATCGCGCAGCCGCAGCTCTCGGCCGATCTCGATCAGATCGTCCGCATAACCGCCAAGCGAAGCATATTTCTCAGAATTATAGGCGGTCAGATCGGAGCCGCCCGCGCCGACATGATCGAACAGCACCACCTTGAAATCGTTCTCGAAGGCGGGGTAGACGAAGCGCCACATATTCTGGTCACAGCCGAAACCGTGGGCAAAGATCATCGGGCGTCCGTCCCGCCCGAACGTGAAGACATTGTTGCGGCGAAGGACGGACAAGCGGCACTCCCTTTTCCGAACACTATCCTCAATCGCAACGAGGCGCACCCCTCCTCTTATCGGACAAAGGGCTGGACCGCTGGTCCTGGGGGGCCAAGGCGGAGCGAAAGGGGCCGATTGCAACTAATTGTGTCGGTACAGGAACGAACGCCTTTTGTCGGCGTTTCAACCTGTTACCGCGCATTCCGGCCTTATGGCGAGGTGCGTCCGGACCGTCGGATCCTCCCATTCGGGCGCTTCGACTGGCGGTGCGGCAACAAGCGAGGGCGGGATGTCGAACGTTGAAGAATTTCCGAAAAGCGCCCGCTCGTCCAGCGAATTCCAGAGCCTCGTAGCGGCATCTCCAACCGCATTGGACGCAATACCCGGCGCGGTCTACATCTGCGATCATGAGGGATGGCTCGTCCGCTACAATAGCGAGGCCGCCGAGCTTTGGGGGCGTTCGCCGCCGGTCGGGAAGAACGGGGTGCGGCTGTGCGGCTCTCACCGTCTCTTTCTGCTCGACGGCACGTCGCTCGCATTCGAAGACTGTCCGATGGCGACCGCGCTCGAGACCGGCGAACCGACGCGGAATGCCGAAGTCGTCATGGAGCGGCACGACGGAACGCGCTTCGTCGCGCTGGTGAACATTCGCGCGCTCAGGGACCGTAACGGCGCGATCGAGGGCGCAATCAACTGCTTCCAGGACATTACGAGTTACCACGCGGTGGCCGAAGAGCTTCAGCGCAGGAATGAAGATCTGGAGGATTTTTTCAACAACGGCGCTGTCGGGCTGCATATCGTCAACGGCGAAGGCATCATAGTCCGCGCCAATCAGGCCGAACTGTCGCTGCTCGGATATTCGGCTGACGAATATATCGGCCGGCATATTGCGGAGTTTCACGCAGACGCCCCGGTGATCGGTGACATCCTCCACAGATTGTCATGCGGGGAGAAACTGGAAAGCTATCCGGCGCGCCTGCGGGCGAAGGACGGGTCCATCAAGCAGGTGGTTATCACGTCGAATGGCCGGTTTAACGAGCAGAAGCTCGTCAACACCCGATGCTTCACGGTCGATGTCACCGAACTTCGTGAGGCTGAGGCGGCAAAAAGGGATAGCGAGGAACGGTTGGCCGCCACCTATAATGCGGCCACGATCGGAATTGCCGAGGCCGATGCCGATGGCCGGCTGCTTCGCGTGAACGACGCGATTTGCAAGATGCTTGGCCGCTCGCGCGAGCAGCTCCTCAGCATGACCTTCTTTGACTATACGCAACCGCAGGACGCGGAGGAAGATCGCGCCCGATATGCTCGCCTGGTCGCGGGAGAGCTGGACAGCTATGTGCTCCGCAAGCGAGCGAGCAGACCCGACGGCACCACGATCTACCTTGATATCCACAGCTCCTCGGTGACCAACGAGCGCGGCTTCCGATATGGTGTGCGTGTCATCCAGGATGTTACGGTCGCCAAACATCTCGAGGACCGGCTCCGCGAAAGCGAACGCCATCTCCGAAATCTCCTCGAGGCGATGCCCGCGGCCGTCTACACGACAGACGCCGAAGGCCATATCACCTTCTTCAACCGCGCCGCAGTCGAGATGGCCGGACAGACTCCGCAACCGGGGGACCTGTGGTGCGTCACCTGGCGGCTGTTCCATCCCGACGGAACCCCGCTGCCACATGATCAGTGCCCCATGGCGATCGCGCTGAAGGAAGATCGACCCGTCCGCGGCGCAGAAGCTATCGCCGAGCGCCCTGACGGTACCCGTGTGCCGTTCATACCCTATCCCACGCCCCTGCACGACGCCGATGGCAAGCTGATCGGTGCGATCAACATGCTGGTGGACATCACCGAGCGAAAGCAGGCGGAAAATCGGCAAAAGACGCTGATCGACGAACTCAACCACCGCGTAAAGAACACGCTGGCCACCGTGCAATCGCTCGCCGCGCAAACGGCGCGCCACGCGACGAGCGCCGACGATCTCTACCGGCGCCTGGAGGCGCGGTTGCTGGCCCTATCGCGGGCGCATGATCTGCTCACGCAGCGGCATTGGGAGGATGCACCCTTGGATCTGCTGGTGCGTGAGGTGCTGTTTCCGATATCAAGCGACGCTGCGGAACGCGTGCAGATTGAAGGGAATTCCCTCGATGTCAGCACCCGAGTGGCACTCAATCTTACAATGGTGCTCAATGAGCTTGCGACCAATGCCGCCAAATATGGGGCACTCTCGACCCATCAGGGCTGTGTGTCCGTCAGATGGGAGAAAGCGCCACGGCAAGATGGCACCTCCTTGGTGTTGGAATGGCGGGAAGCCGGCGGCCCCGCGGTGGCCCCGCCAATGACGCGGGGTCTCGGCTCGCGGTTGATGGAGCGCTGTATCGAACGGGACCTCGGAGGCACGTTCGCGCTCAGCTTTGCTCCCGAAGGCGTCGCCTGCAGGATCTCGATTCCCCTCTCGGTCGAGACAGAATGACGCAACTTCGTGGGCTGCGCGTCCTCCTCGTAGAAGACGAAGCGACCGTCGCCATGCTGATCGAGGACATGCTGGAAGACCTCGGATGCCGGGTGGTCGCCTCGGCCGCTTCGATTGCCTCCGCGCACGAAGCAGCTTGTCGCGCCGACATCGATTTTGCCGTGCTGGATGTGAACGTAGCCGGCCGGCTCGTTTTCCCAGTGGCCGAGCTTCTTCAAGGCCGCGGGATTCCGTTCCTGTTCAGTACGGGATACGGCGCGACTGAGCTGCTCGCGTCGTTCGCGTCGAAGCAGGTTGTCGCAAAGCCGTTTTCACAGGACCAGCTGCAAAAGAGTATATTGCTTGCGCTGGAGCCTTGAGGCGCGGGGTGAGTCGACCTCGCCGATCGAAGTCGCCAGAATCCCTATCATTCCCCGAACATCCACCCTCCAGCGCGGCGCTTGAATAAGCAGCGCGCGGCGACCCAAACCCGGTGGTTCGCGGCAACCTGATTTGGCGATCATTCTCCGCCTTGGCAGCCCATCGACCGGAAGGTGACTCGTTGCCTCCGTTAGATCTACTGGTCGGTCGCCACGGCGAGAGCTCCACGAAATTCTCGGCCCGTCGGCACCTCCTCAGAAGCGCGCGGCTTGTCGGGCGCTTGTTTGCTGAACACCTGGACCGGGCAGACCGGGACATCCGCCGCGCGGCCGCAGAATGTCAATCTTGCTCATCCAGTACGGAACGCACCTTTGACGCCAGCTCATCGAAGGTGAAAGGCTTCGGCAAGAGCTGCACACCCGCGTCCAACCTGCCATTATGGACGATCGCATTGCGCGAGTAGCCGGTGGTGAACAACACTCTCAAGCGGGGCTTTAGTCGAAGTGCGGCATCCGCGAGCCGTCGGCCGTCCATTCCGTCAGGCAGCACGATATCGGTGAAGAGAAGGTCGACGTGCCCGATGCGCCCCAGAATATCTAGGGCGGCGGGGCCGCCCGGCGCTTGCAGGACGTTATATCCTAATTCCTGCAGCACACCGACCGAATAGCTGCGCAGGTCCTCATGATCCTCCACGACCAGGATGGTCTCATCTCCTCCCAGCCCAACCGATTGCGCCGGCGCCTCTAACGGTTCTTCGGCGCGGTCGGTTAGTCGCGGAAGATAAAGCTTTACGGTCGTGCCGTGGCCGAGTTCGGAGTAGATTCGGACGTGCCCATTACTCTGGCGGATGAACCCATAGACCTGACTGAGGCCGAGACCCGTGCCCTGGCCAATGGGTTTGGTGGTGAAGAACGGTTCGAACACCTTGTCTAAAGTCGCGGAATCCATTCCACATCCGGTGTCGCTAACGGCGATCAGGACATATTGGCCCGAAGGAACAGGTTCGGCGATCGACGACACATAGTCCTCGCTCAGAAAAGTGTTGCCGGTTTCGATGGTGAGTCGGCCGCCTTCAGGCATGGCGTCACGCGCGTTGACAGCAAGATTGAGGATCGCGTTTTCAAGCTGAGCGATGTCGGCCTGGCTCGTCCAGAGGCCGGGCGCCGTGACCACTTCAAGCCGGATTTGCTCTCCCAGCGTGCGCGCCAGCATTTCGGCGAGACCCGCAACCAGTCGATTCGCGTCGATCGCCTTGGGATTCAAGGGCTGTCGGCGGGCGAAGGCGAGCAATCGGGCGGTGAGCGTCGCGGCTCGTTGACCCGCATGGAATGCCATGTCGCGCGACCGGCGCAGGCGACCCGCGAGCTTGTCGTCACCGATCGAGTCAAGGCCGCGACCGATCTGGTCGAGCCCGCCGATGATGACGGTGAGCAGATTGTTGAAGTCGTGAGCGATCCCGCCCGTTAGCTGTCCAACCACCTCCATCTTCTGGGACTGGCGAAGCGCTTCCTGGGCCTCCAACAGCCGCGCCTGCGCTTCCATGCGCGGTGTAACGTCATAGACGAACTGATAGGCGCCGATCTGCCGGCCGTCCTTGTCGCGCAAAAGGTTGAATTTCATCTCATACCAGCGGCGGTCGAGGCCAGGATCGCCGAACTCCGCGACCTCGGTGAACTCTTCGCCGGAAAGCGCGCGTTTCCACACGCCCTCCACCGAGGCCTGATGGTCGGGACGATCAGAAAGAATATCGAGCATGCTCGCCCCGAGTTGTGGGCGACGGCCGAATATGCGCTCGAACTCGTCAGCGGCCGCTTTGTTGACCGCCAGCCACCGATAGTCGAGATCCGCTACCTGAACAAAGGCATCGGTGTTTTCGACGATGTCGGCCAATACGCGACGTTCGGCCAGTGCAGCTTCGACGCGCGCTTCCAGGGTGTGGGTTAAATCCGTGAGTTCGCGATTCAGCCTGGCGGCCTCGGATAAGGCGGACTGGAGCTCCGTCGTCTGTGCGGCAAGCCGGCGTCGGGCCTCATCGAGGTTCGCGGTGAGCGCGCTGGCCTGCCGGGTCGCGAGCGAGGCGGCCGCGGCTGCTCCACGCGCGGCCGCCACTTGCTGTTCGGTCTGGAGGAGCCTGATGATTGGCGCCAGATATTCAGTCAGCGGACCGACGGCGAGGCTCGGTGCGCCGCCGATGAGAATGGTGACGGAACCGCCGGGGGCGATGTAGGCGCGCGCAATCTTGCCCTGCGCCCTGGAGGGATGATCAACCTCCATGGTGACCTCGCCTCCCTCGGCGCAGGCTGCGAGGAACGAACGCCATGTCGGCCCGCCCGGCAAGGTTCGGGGGAAGCCGGGTGCCGGCAGGAAGGCACCCGATTCACCGTCGCGAACAAGGATCAGCAACGCGTCCGCCCCGACGGCGCTGGCTAGGGCGTCAGCCGCTCGGCACCGCTCATCCGGGTCGGCCAGCGCGTTGACAAGTTCCTGAATGCGGATTGGATCAGGCACTAGGCGGGCAGCAGGCAAACAACCGCTGTGCAATTGTGGAATCCCTCGAACTGCCCTTCGGCGCGTGCAATCTGCCCATGCGTGTTGCAGCCGGCGAGCTCGGCTTCGCCCAATCGGTCCTGAACGGCCGAGACTTCCTCCGAAAAAGCCTGTCCCATCCGGAGCCGGGTGGCCACGCAATCGAAGAACAGTGCTGCTGCAGGCTTATGGTCCCCAAGTGCGAGCATTGCGGCGCTTGCGGCTTCCTCCGCGGCCTTCACCGTTGACCCTTGGGTACTACGCATGATCCGAACAAGCGCATCCTGCGGCACTTCGGATGCGCAAAGCACCGCCCCGTCGGGAAGGATCGCCAGCGGCACGCGCAGCTTGTGCCCACCTGCCGTGTCAATGCCGAGGATATTGTGGAGGAAGAAGGGAATCGGAGCTCCAACGTCGAGATCCTGTCCGGTTTCTTGCGCGTGCGATTGAAAGATCTCCGCTGCGGGCAGGCCATCTAGGCTGATGAGCTTCATCCCCTCCGCCTCCGTCACGCGGAAGGCGCTCGAGGCCGTTTCCCAACCGTGACTGACGCCAATGCCGAGCGGCTTCTGGGAGATAATTTCCAAGGCCACCGCCGCATCGGACAGGACTTCGCCCCCGCAAAACACCGTCGTCTTCTCGAACTGGGCGTTGTCTCCGGCGCCTCCGCCAAAAAATTGGTACTGGCCGGCCGTGGCGAGCGTCAATTCGTCGACCAGCCGGTCGGCGTGGCCAGCAAGCGCGTCCGTCATCACAAGGGCGCTCCGAAACCCGGGCTGCATGTCCCGCACGCCGCGGAACCCCTCTACCAGCTCGCGTGCCGCTCGTGCTGCATCGGCGCGGATATCGCGTCCGCAACTCGCGCTGACGATCACATCCTCGCCGCCGATCGCCATCGCCGTGACCATCTGTTCGCCGCGTACGTCATTGGCGAACTCGCCGGCCGACGATGCGCCCACAATCACCGCACCCGTTCGTTCAATCAGGCGCGCCAACAGCTCGCCATGGTCGAAAGAGGGCCCTGCGAAGAGGATAATGGCCGCAGGGCTTGAGACTTTGGCAATGAGGATATCAGCTAGCTCATCAGCCGCGCGGTGCGCGTCGGTATGTCCGCTGATGGCAACGGCGGTTTCCATAAATCCCCCAATCTTGCGTAGGCTATTTCGCGCAGCGAATCGTAGTTGCCGGCGCAACATTTCGGGGGTGCCTTTGTTCCGGGGTCCGGCAGATCAAGCGGGTAATGGTCGGAACAAACTGCGCTTCCTCATAGGCCTAACGCCCCTGTGATGAAGTCAGCACGCGCCTCAATGGTCGTGCGCGGCAACACTACCGGATCATATCCCGCCGCAAGATAAGCCTGTCTGACGCGCTCATAGTCTGACAGCGCCACCTCAAGGCTGTGGCGGCGATCCTCGTCGTTCACGTAAATTTCTGGCCAGGGTGGAGCGAGAAAGACATGGTCATAGCGCATTCGTGTCAGCAAGGCGGCGGGATCGTCTCCGCGCGCGGCTGCGACCGCGACGGCCGCATCCACGACCCCGCGGTCGAAAAATGTCAGCCCACGCGCTCCCTCGAAGTCTGCCGCTGACATCTCGAGTGCGCGCTCGGCGAACGCAGCCATGTTGATCCAGGGGAGCGTGCGTTCATCACCCTTGCGACGCGCCTCAGCGATTATTCGCCGGTCAGGCTCCTCAACAACCGAGTAACCGCGCCGTTTGAGCTCCAGAAGCAGCGTCGATTTTCCGCCTCCCGAGCAACCTGATATCATCACAAACAAGAGTTCGCTCCCAGGGCGATAATCGTAGCGGCCGTTGAGGTCGGATCGGTAATCCGCTCCGAATAGCGCGTACGATCGACGAATTCCGGAGAGCATACGGTACTGCCCTTCAAGCGATATCGCCGCGCAGGCGTTGTGCCAGTGGCGCAACATCTCCGAAGGGGTTTTCCAGTGTTCCCTACACACGCGCACCCAAACGGTGACGCTTACCGAACCTCCAACCGACTACTCTGAACCATCTGAGCGGCGCTGTTGGTCGTCCTTCGCCTGGGCTAAAAATGCTCGTATCTCCGGCCGCACCGCAGCGTTTTGTGGACGATCGAAATAAGCATAGATCGTGCGGCTCAGAGGATAGCGTCCGATCACCACGTCATGCGGATTGGGCGCGATCAATGCTTCGCCGATCCGTAACGGAATAATCCGCAGGCCCTTCGCGGTTCCGGTTTCGCCGATCCCGAGCGCCGCCGGGTCTTTGGCTATCGCCGCAGCGACCGCTCGACCCGAGGAATCGCCTTGTCCGTGTTCGACGATGCGGTTCCAGGCCCATTGGTTGCGGCCGCCAAGCGCGGCATCACGGAAGAAGCGGCCGGTGCCGCTGGTTGCGTCGGCCATGTGGAGATGGATCGGGCGCGCGGCTAGCGAACCCTCCACGCCATAATCCCGCCAATATTGCGGAGCGGGCGCGGTGAACAGGCGCATGAGCTGATCCGGTGAGAGCGCGGCGAGAGGGTTTCGGCGATTGACCAGGATCGCAAGTGCGGGCGAGTGCGCCGGGATGCCGGCGCTGCCATGCATGAGTACCTCCTCGGCAGGAGGGCGCTGGCGGATCCATTCGAAAGCCTGTCGCTCACTTGGGGTCGCGCTGCGGCCGATCACCGCGACATCGGCGATGCCGGTATAGAGACCCGCGACCGCAACGTCGCTGCCGGCCGACCGGATCGAGACGTGGACGCCCTTTGCCGCCAGTTCGTGGGCGATCCGCACCATATCCGGCGTGAGCGCCTTGCTGGTCCAGATCGTCACGAGGCCTGGCGCCACGTGCGGGGCAAGCGGCACCGGTGCAGGCGTGATCGCGGCGGCAGCGAGGGCAAAGGCGATGCTCATAATTTCGCTCGTTCGTGCAGCAGCGTCTGGCGGTTGAGCGGCAGATAAGCGCTTTCCTCGATCAGCGCGCGCTGCCCCTGGCGGCTCAGGATATAGCGCAGGAATTCGGCAACCACGGGCGTGATCGGTCTGCCCGGCGCGCGGTCCACGAAGACCGGGATGATGCGGACCAGGGGATAAGTCTCGGCGACAAGGCTTGCATTGGTGGCAGGCACGAACGGACCCTTGGCAGTCCAGGCGAGCGCGATCGGGCGGACATCGGGATTGGTGTAGCGGACGTTGGAAACGGCGATGCCGTATCGATCCCTGGCCAGCGCATCGACAATCTGCTGGCCATGATCATATTGGCTGCCGTCCGGCTGCGGCAGATGGACGAATTCGCGCATTGCCGGATTCCAGCGGTGGCTGCCGCAGATCGCGCGTTCGGCGACGAACAGCCCAAAATCGACATCGGTCTTCCAGCCGTAGGGCGTGATCGGCTTGCCGGCCCATTCGCCCTTGAGCCCAAGATCTCCCCACGTGCGGATCGGGCGCGGCGTGCAGTGGCGGTCGTCGCCGAAGATCGCGCCGACCTGTTGCAGCGTAAGCCGCGCAAGCGGATTGTCGCGGCGCACGAAGATCATATGCGCATAGTCGAAATAATTGGCATCAAGACTGCCGGTCGCGACCGAAATGCCCGTCGGTGCATAGCCCCTGGCCCGGTGGAACAGCCGCCCCGCGGCGGGCGAAATCTCCTCGCCCAGAAGGGCCATGTCCGCCTCACCGACCGCAAGCGCGCCGATTGCCGAGGCGGTGCCGTAAAGATGATTTTCGAAATGCACACCGGGCTGGAGATGTTGGAATTCATCCGCCCAGCGCGCGACCAGCCCGCCCATGAAGTTGCGCTTGGCGCTGCCATGCCCCCAGATTCGGATCGTGCCATTCACCTGATGCTGAGGAATATAGTCGGGCAGGGAGGCGACCGTGGCGACGACGGCCGGATCGGGTAGTTGCTGCGGAGGCGCGGCAGCGGATAAAGCCAGCGATGCCGCAATGACGAGCAGGCGCGGCATTGTCCGTCCTTCCCGATGACGCGCGTGGATCATCCGCCGCTGTCCCCGCTCGATGCGAGGCCGACCGCGTCGATCTCCTTTAATTGCGCGGCGGCCATTGCCGGTGTCATCGGCAGATATTTGCCATCGGCCATGACCGCCTCCTGACCTTCGCGGCTGACGATGAAGCGCAAATATTCGGCGACCAGCGGATCGAGCTTCTGGCCCGGCGCGCGGTTGGCGTAGAAATAGACCTCGCGGGCAAGCGGATAGCTACGGTCCTGCACGCTATCGAGCGTCGGCATCACGAATGGCCCGGCCGCCGTCGGGGCGAGCGGCAGCGTCTTCACGCCCGGCTTCGACGCGAACAGCATCGTCGCATAGGTGATCGCATATTTGTCGCGGCCGACTGCCTCGGCCATCTGTTCTCCCGCGGTCCAGAGCTTGCCGAAATCGCCCGCGCCGCCACCGGTGCGGACCTTGTTGCTATATTCGACGAGCGCCTCGTTCCACTTGTAACCGCCACCCATCACCTTCTCGGCAAAGTCGCGTGGAAAATGATAATTGAGGTTGTAGCCGAGCACATGGATCGGCTTGTCGGCCCATTCGCCCTTCAGCCCCAATTGACCCCACGTGCGGATATTCTTGTCCGCACCACGTGCGGCTTTCTCATTCCAGCTATTGCGATCCCAGCCACCGTCGCGCTGCGCACCGAAGATGCCATCCAGCTCTTCGACCGTGAGCCTGGACAGTGGATTGTCCTTGTTGACCAAGGGCACGAGCGCGAAGGTCCAGCCGGATACATCAAACGAGCCGGTCGCCATCACGATCTCGACCGGCAGCGTTCCGAATACGCGCTGGTAGGATTGCAGTTCGTCCCAGGTCGGCCGCCGCCCCATCGGCGCGAGATCGGCCTTGTGCGTATAGAGGCCAGCCATCGCGATGAACGTGCTCGACAGATTATTCTCGAACTTCACCTCGGGATGGAATTTGTGGAAGCCGTCCTCGAACCTCTTCTCCAGGCTCGAATCCGCGAGATAGTTCGAACCCCATTGCCGGATCGTGCCCGGCATCGACCCGCTCGGCTGGAAATGGGGCAAGCCGGATAGATCGAACTGCTTGGTGTAGGCGACGCGCCAACCCTTGGTCTTGAGCGCATCGGCGCGGGCCTTCTGCAGGTCGAGGCTATTCTGCGATCCGTCGAGCGCCGGCGGCGCGGCGGCCGTGGCGGTTGCGATCGCCGCCATCAGCGCGAGCGCCGCGATCCTCACTTGGTCTGCACCGTGGCGAGCTTGGCGAGCTGTTCCCTCACCACCTCGGCTGTGAGCGGCAGATAGCGGCCTTCGCGCTGGATCTCGGCCTGGCCTTCCTGGCTCAGGACGAAGCGCAGGAATTCCTCGGCCTTGGGGTCGATCGGATGGCCGGGACCATTGATCGCGTAGAAGAATATCTCGTTGACCAGCGGGTAGGAGCGGTCGCGCACGGTTTCGAGCGTGCGCGGAACATAAGCTCCGCCCTTGAAGCCCTGCACCGCAAGTTCGTGCATGTTGTCGCTGAGGCCGTTGGGCGCGACGACGCAAAAAGCGAGCGGATCGCTCTCCACCTTCTGCCGCACCTGGTTGGTCCATTGCGCGATCTTGCCTTCCGGCGTCGCGTAATTGGCATAAGCGGCATAGCCTTCGACCCATTGGTCGCTGCCGGCCAGCACCTTGTCCGAAAAGACGTTCATGATGTTGGCATGCGCGGACTGGCCGCAGGGATGGATCGGCTTGTCGGCCCATTCGCCGGTCAGGCCAAGCTGCCCCCAGGTGCGGATATTTTCCTCCGATCCGCGCCGGTAGGGATAATCCGTGCGCCAGACGCTGCCGTCATAGCCGCCATTGCGTGCCGCGCCGAACACGCCATCCAATTGCTTCATGCTGATCTGGCGGAGCGGATTGTCCTTGTTGACGACGATCACATAGGCTGGTGACCAGCCATAGACATCGTAGGATCCCGTCGCGGCCATGATCTCGGTCGGGCTGAATTTGTAGACCTGCTGGAAAGTCAGGTAATCCATCAGGGTTGCGGGGCGGCCAACGCCCAGATCGGCATCCTTGGCCGCCAGCGCCGGGATCGCGATGCCCGCAGTGGGCAGATTATATTCGATCGTGATGCCCGGTTGGAATTTCTTGAACGCCTGGCGCCAATATTCGCCGATCGGCCCGTCCTTGAGATAATTGCTGCCCCAGATCCGCAGCGTACCCGTCAGCTGGCGCTTGGGCTGATAATGCGGCAGCCCGCTCAAATCCCATTTCTTGGTATAGCCGCCCTGTTGCGCATGCTCCTTGCGGAACTTGGTGACGTCGAGCGTCCAGATACTGCGGTTGGCGTTGGTGGTGTCCTGCGCCGCCGCCTGGCTGGTGGGCGTGGCGGTCTGCGCATGGAGCTGGATCGCCGCCAGCGCCATCAATATGGTTGCGATTGCGGTCTTCATGGCGCTCTCTCCCTTATTTCGCGGTTATCTGGGGAATGATCGCGTCGAGCTTGGCGAGCTCGGCACGCGAGAGATCGGCCGTCAGCGGCAGCCATTTGCCGTCCGCCTGGACGATCTCCTGTCCCTGTCGGCTGAGCACGAAGCGCAGGAATTCCCGGATCCTGGGGTCCATTGGCTGGCTCGGAAGCTGATCGGTGTAAGCATAGAGCTCAAGTGCCAGCGGATAGGTGCGGTCACGGACCGTCTCCAGCGTCGGCTGGACATAGGGGCTATTGCTATCCCTTGCGATCGGCACCAGCCGTGCATTCGCGTCCTGCAAGCCGGGGTAAGCGAAGGTCACGCCACATTTGTCCTTCGCCACCATGGCCACACGGTCCGCGCTGGGGTTGGTGCGCGTGCCGTCCGGCTTCAGCGCGAGCGGCACTTCGCGCACGCTGTCATTCCACATATTCCCGCCTTCGAGCACCTTGCGCTCGAACACCGAACTGATGTGATATTTGAGCGGGGTGACATAAACGTCGATCGGTTTTGGGCCGCAGCCTCCCCCCGCGCCCAATTGGGCCCAGCTCCGGATATTCTCCTCGGCGGTGCGGCCCGCCTGGCGGCGCCAGGCGGTGCTGACCCAGCCGCCGCGGCGCGGTCCGCCGAAGATGCCGTCGAGCTGGCGGATGGTGAAGCCTTTCACCGGGTTCGCCTTGTTGACGTAGATTGCGAAAGCGGGATCCCAGCCCGGCACGTCGAAGGCGCCGGTCGCGATCTGGATCTCGCGCGGCGAACGATCATATTTGAGCTGGAAGTCGTAATATTCGCCGGCGAAATAGCTGGTCCAGCGCCGCCCGATCGACAGATCGACCTGATGATCGAGCAGGTCGCCATCCTTCAAATCGAAACTGATGCCGGGCTGATATTTGGCGAAAGCGGCGAGCAAAGCCCTGCCGATATTGCTTTGGAACAGCTGGCCGCTCGCGGGCATGCGGATCGTGCCCGACAGTGCCGGACCCGGTTCGTAGGCGGGCAAGTCGGACAGGTCGAAGCGGTGTGTATAATAAGGGCGTCGCGGGTCGATCTTGCCAGTCTCGTCAGGAGCATCCGAGTTCCATTTGCGGGGCGCGAGCATCGGCACCTGCAGACCGAGTTCCCTGGGATCGACCGCTTCGCCGGTCTGATCGAGCTTCGCGATCATTGCACGCGCATGGGCGGGTGGGATCGGTATCCACTTGCCGTCGCGCTGGATCGCGTCCTGACCTTCGCGACTGAGCATGAAGGTCAGGAATTCCTTGACCAGCGGCGACAACTTCTGGCCGGGCGCGAGCCGGGTCTCGGCCCATTCCTCGATGAAGAGGGGATAAGAACGGTCGCGCAGCGATTGGAGCGAGATCGGCACGAACGGACCCTTCGGCGTGGCGCCGAGCTGAACCGGCCGCACACCAGGAATCTCCGCCGATCCCATGTCGCTGAACACGATACCATATTTGTCGGCGGCCGTGTCCTTCACCATCTCTTCGGACGAGGTATAGCGCGTGCCGTCCGGGTTCATCTCGTGCGAATATTCGCGCGTATTCTCGTTCCAGACGTCGCCGCCGTGGAATACCTTGCGCTCGAAACCGAGCTGGATGTTGTATTTGAGCGGGCGGCCATAGATGTGGATCGGCTTGTCGGCCCATTCACCCTTGAGACCGAGCTGACCCCACGTGCGGATATTCTTTTCCGGACCGCGCGCAGCCTTAGGATTCCAGCGTGTGCCGTCCCAGCCGCCGGTGCGGGCGCCGGCGAAGATGCCGTCCAATTGCTGCACGGAAAGGTGCGCAATCGGGTTGTCCTTGTTGACGAAGATGACAAAGCCGGGGCTCCACCCGGGAACATTGTAGGAGCCGGTCGCCCAATCGATCGCGTAGAGATGCTGGCCGGTCGCGGCCTCATATTCGGAGGCGGCGCGCAGCCGATCGGCGATGCGCGGACCGGTCTCGATATCGACCGCGCCCGACGCGATCGTGCCATGCTGCGTGATGACCACCTTCGCGCCGGGCTGGAAGTGCTCGAAGTCCCTGACCCATTGATCCATGATCAGGCCGTCATGGAGATAGAGGCCGGAGACGCGGATCGTGCCGCTCACCTGTTGCCTTGGCCGGTAGGCGGGCCAGGCAGTCATATCCTGCAGGTCGGTGTAGAAGCGGTGGTGCGCGCGTGCATCGGTACGCGCGGCGTGCACGCCGCGGATCACGATATTGTCGAGCATACCGTCGCCCAATTTGGCGAGCAGGCTGTCATAGGTTTCGTTGGGCTGCGGCACCTTCGGCAATGCCGGCGTGAAGCGCGGATCGGGCGCCGCCGCGACCAGGACTAACGGCAGGATCGCAGCGGCAAGAGGCAAAGAAGCGCGGCGGCGGGCCATCGTCAAATCTCCACGAAAATGGCATGCCGCCGCGCAGGGGGCGGGCCTGAGGCCGAATAAGACGCAATACGCAACCGCACGTTCGTGGCGCCTTGCACGTCCGTCGTCATGGCGTGGCGACGGAGGCCTGGGAGGAAAATCGCCACAGAGAAATCCGGGGATCGCATTCCTCTCTCACTTACTGGTCGAGCTTCTTGAGCTGCTCGGCGAGGTAGGAGGCGTTGAGCGGGTAATAATAGCCGACGCGGGCCATAATCTCCTGCCCTTCGCGGCTGAGCACGAAGCGCATGAATTCGCGGACCATCGGATCGAGCGGGCGGCCCGGCGCCTTGTTGATGTAGAAATAGGCGTCGCGCTTTAGCGGATAGGTGCGATTGGCCACATTCTCGGGCGTGAAGGGGACGTAGGGGCCGCCCTTATGCTCGGACAAAGCGAGAATCTTCAGGTTGGGGAAGTCCTTCACATGCATCAGGCCGGCAATGCCCATGCCGTATTTGTCCTTGGACAAGATCTCCAAGGGCCGCTCGCTGACGACCGCATCCCCGTTGGGGCCGGCGACCGCCTGCTTGCGCTCGACATACTCCATCAGGTTCGGGTTCCACTTATGCGACCAGTAGAACCAGTGGCGTTCGAAGGCGGCCTGGAAACCGGGCGCGGAAAAACCGTAGGTCTGGATTTCACGGCCCCTATAGCCGGGGCCCTTCACGCCAAGCTGATCCCAGGTGCGGATATTGGTCGATTTGTCCTTGGCATATTCGGCCGTGAAGCGAAGGTCATTGCTCTCCGGCTTCCATCCGCCCGACCGCTCGGCGCCGAAAACGTCCTTGAGCTCGTCGACCGATATCTGATCGAGCGGATTGTCCTTGTTGACGACGATCACCCAGGCCCACAACGAGCCGCGTCGTTCGTAGCCGCCGGTCGCGACCGAGATCTCGGTCGGCATGTAGCCATTGACGTTGAAGAAGGGCATTTCGTCGGTCATCTTGGCGTCGTCGCCGAGCGCGGCGACATCGGCGATGCCGGTGTAGAGTCCGGCCAGCGCGCCTTCCGACGATGTCGAAAGATTTGACGCGACCTGCAGGTCGGGCTGGAATTGCTGGAATCCCGCCAACAGATAGTCGACCGCATTCTTGAGCGACGCGCCGTAGACCCGGAGCGTGCCCTTGAGCTTCACCTCGGGCTTGTAGCTCGGAAGATCGGGCAGGGATGGCGGAGGTAGCTCGGAATAACGCGCGGCGGTGACGGTGCCGGGGGTCCGCAACGTACCGCCGTTCCTGTCGAGCGCGGCAAAAGCCGCATCGCCGGCGGCCAGCCTGGCCCGGATGCCGTCGGCGACTTGCGTCGCGTTGGCGGCCGCGGCGGGATCTCGATATTCGGTCAGCAGCCAGGCCGTCTTACCGTCTTCCTGCTGATACATCGTGTAGCGGACCACGCCTTTGGCCTGGCGCTGCGCTTCCATCAGAGGCGTAATATATTGCGCAGCATAATCGCGCAGGCCGCCCCGAGTGGCTTCGAACGTGTCGACGCGGAAGACCGAATGGTTGCTATCGCGCGGGAAGGTCTGGCCGTCCGCGAGACCGGCAGCGTGGCGAACCTCGACAGACCTGTCGAGCGCGGGCGCGTCTTTCTTCGCCCAACGGGCATAATCCGCCTCGCCCGGGAAATCGAGCACGACGAAGGTGGCGAAAGCGCCGGCATCGCGCTGGTTGGAATCGAGCCAGATCTCGTCGGCAATCTCGCCCGACTGGCGCCAGGCGGCGATCGTCGCGGGAAGATTGGCGGGAACCGCCGTGCCCGAAGGAATCGTCAGGATGACGTGCGTGGGTTCAGCCGTCGCCGACATCGCGGTCAAGACCGCGCCGGCCGTGGCGGCAAGCAGTCTAAGGGCTATCCGGGCGGTACGGGAAAAATGCGGCATTCGCTGACGCCTCTCTCTTTGTTTTGCTGCGCTCTATTGAAGCTTGGCGCGTTCGGCGGCCGCAACGGCGGTCGGTAACGGGAGGTACCCCGCCTGGCTGACAAGAAGCTGTCCTTGCGCGCTCAATATGAAGCGCAAAAATTCTTTTAGTTTCTGATCGATAGCGCCGCCCGGCTTGCGATCATAATAGACGTAGATGTTGCGGGTCAGCGGATAGGTGCGATCGGCGAAACTCTGCCGGCTCGGCATCACCGGAGCCCCGCCGCCGCGCGGGGCGATGGCGAGGATTTTGATACCCGCGATGCCCTTCGCCTGGCTCATCGTCGACCAGCCGATTCCGTAGCGGTCGTGCGCGAGTTCGTTGCCGAGCATCCAGCGTGCGCCCAGGCGGGATTGCGTGTCGATTGGAGCAATCTGTTTGCTGCCGGTTTCGACATAAGCCTTGTAATTGGGATTCCATTTATCGGTGTTGCCGAGCACCTTGAGCTGGAAGAAGCGGGTCGTGCCCGAGGGGCCGTGGCCATAGGTCTGGATCGGCCGGCCGGCCCATTCACCCCTGATCCCCAGTTGGTCCCAGGTGCGGATATCCTTGTCGGCACCGCGCCCGCCTTCGGGCGTCCACACGAAGCCGTCGAGCGTGCCGTTGCGCGCGGATCCGAAGATGCCGTCCAGCTGCTCCATTGTCAGGCTTGTCAGCGGATTGTCCTGGGCGACGAACACTATCGGCCCATTGGACTTGCCCTCGACGTCATAGGCGCCCGAGGCGATGGTGATGAAGGAGGCCGCGTAACCGTGCGTCTCCCAGAAGCTCAGTGCTTCGGTGATCGCGGGCTCGCCGCCGTCGAAACCCAGATCGGCCTGGTAGGTGACGAGGCCGGGAAAGGCGGCATCGCTGGTGGGCAGCGTATCCTTGAAGGTAATGTCGGGCTGATATTTCCGGAAAGCCTCCTCCCATTGGGCGAGCACACCGCCAAGACCGAAGCCGAAGTTGCGGATCAGGCCGGAGACGTGCGTCTCCGGCCTGTAGTCGGGCAACGGGTCGGCCGCCGCTGCCGCCGGCGCGGTGGCAACCAGCAAGGCACCGAGGGCAAGGACCGCCGACCACTTCATCCTCAGAACTTCACGCGCACCGAAAGCGTCGCATAACGGGGCTGGCCCGGTGCAAGCTGGATCCGACCGGTGGCGCCTGCGCTTTCCCAGTAACGCTTGTCGAATAGGTTCCCGATCTTGAGGTTCACGATGTAGTGCTTCTGCGTCCAGTAGAAGCCGCTATCGACCACCATATAACCGGGCAACGGGAGCAGCTTCAGGTCATTCGCGGAAGTCGGAAGCAGACCCTGGCGCGGACCGGTATAGGTCACGCCCAATCCCATGCCGAAGCCGTTCTCCCAATCGTAACGGCTCCAGAAATTGAGCGCGTCCTTCGCAACGTTGGGCAGTTGGTCGCCGATCTGGAAAGGCAGGATCGGGCTGGTGCGTACCTTGGCATCGATATGGCTGTAGCCGGCCAGAACCTGCATGTTCCGGATCGGAGTGAAGTTCGTCTCGACCTCGAAGCCGGTCGAGCGTCCCTTGCCCGTCTGGTAAGAGCAGGTGCCGAATGCGCAGGGATTTTGCGTGACCTGGCCGTCCTGATCGATCTGATAGACCGACGCGGTCAGCGACAGGCGATTGTCGAGCATATTCTCGAGCTTTACGCCGCCTTCGATTTGTTTGGCGGTGATCGGGTGGAGCGTGCCGGCGACGCCGTTGGGATCGATCGCCGAGGGATCGGCGGGAACGAAGGATTCGGCGTAGCTGCCATAGATGGTGATGTGGCGGGTAGGCTCGATCAGGATGCCCGCGCTGGGGAGCCAGCTCTTGCTGTCGGTGCGCGTGCGGATATCGTTCGGCGCGTTGCGGCGATCCCCCTGCACTCTTGCGGTCTCGCTATATTTGCGGTCGGCGATCGACACTTTGAGCCACGGCGTCAGCGTCATCAGGTCGGAGACATAGACGCCGTAATTGTGGTCATGGGTGAATTTGTCGGTGAGCAGGCTCTGCTGGTTACTGAGCTGCGGATTGATCGCCGGCAGGGAGTCGAAGCCCGGGTAATTGCCGTAAAAGGCTGACGGATCGTAGACGGGGATTTCGAGGCAGGTGCCGCCGGTCGGACAAACGCCCGTGGTGGCGTTGCGGACGCTCGAATTGAAGAACTTGGTACGATTCTCCTCGACCATATCCGCGCCGCCATTCACGCCGACCAGGATCTTGTGCTCGATGAAGCCCGTGTCGAAGGCGCCGCTGATATTGATGTCGCCATAGTCATAATGGCGCCGGGTCGATAGGGCCCGGGCACGACGCTGCACTTCGGTCACGCCCTTGACGGTGACGAAGCCGGTCTGGTCGAACGACTTCTGGTCGCTGCTGTAGGTGACGTGGCGATAGCTGGCATTGAGCGTCCATTTGCCGCCCAATCCTTGAGTCAGGAAGGCGCTGAGCGCCTTGCCGGTTTCGACGCGGTAATCATCGGGCTGCTGGTAGGAAGCGGTGATCACGTCCGCCAGGCTGGGATCGTAGATCGTACCGTTCGACGGCGCGACCAAGCCATTGTCCATATGCTGGTTGACGTGCCGATATTCGCCCTGGACCGTGATGGTGGTGTCCGAGCCGGGCTTCCAGGTCAGGCTGGGCGCGACCATTTTCTCCTTGTTGCGCCCCTGGTCGCGAAAGCCTTCCACGTTCAGCAACTCGCCGGTTACGCGGTATAGTAGCGAGTCATCCTTGGTTATCGGACCGGTCGCATCGATCTCGCCGGTCACGCCGTTATGGCTGAAGGCGCTGCGCGCATCGCTCATATAGGTGTTGAGACGGACCTCGGCACTGATCTCCTGACGCGCCTGCGGCTTCTTGGTGACCAGATTTACGAAGCCGCCCGGCTGGATCTGGCCGTAGAGGACCGACATCGGGCCCTTCACCAGCTCGACATGGTCGATGTTCACCGTCGGCGGCGAACCATAACGGCCGGTCAGACCGGGCAAGCCATCGACCATGATGCTGTTGCGATCATCGCCGCTGTTCTTGAAGCCGCGCATCGTGACGTCGTAGCCGGTGTTGCCCGACTTCTTCACGCCGGTCATGTAATTGTAGAGATCGGACACGCTGGTCGTGTCGAGCGCCTTGACGAACGAGTTGGAATAGCTCGCGACCGAGAATGGCGTGTCGAGCACGGGTACATTCATCTTCATCGCGCTCTTGGCGCCAGTATCGATGAAGTGACCGGTGACGACCACTTCGCCGGTGTTGTCGCTGTCGGCAACAGGCTGTGCGACCGGAGCGCTTGCCTTCGCCTGGACATCGGCGACGCTCTTTGCCGGGGCGGGGGTGCCAGCCTGCTGAGCGGGCGTCGAGCCGGCATCCGGCGTGGGAATCTGGTTCTGTGCGAATGCGGGCGTGGCTGCAGCCATCGCCACCACGAGTGCAATCCTACTGATCATAACCCCTCTCCTAATCCTTTTGTATATTTTGGTTTTTGTGGGCCGCCTCGTTACGCGGCGTTTGCGGCTAACTCCGAAGCAACGGGCGGCACCGGCTCCGCCACGGGATCGCGGTTGAGCGTGCGGTCGAACTGGGCCTTATCGAGGGCGTTTTCCCATCGGGCGACGACGATGGTGGCGACGGCGTTGCCGATGAAGTTGGTGAGGCTTCGGCCCTGGCTCATGAAGCGGTCGACGCCGAGGATGAGGGCCATGCCGGCGACGGGGACGGAGGGCACGATCGAGAGGGTAGCGGCGAGCGTGATGAAGCCTGCGCCGGTGACGCCGGCGGCGCCCTTGGAGGAGAGCATCGCGACCGCGAGCAAGGCGAGCTCCTGGCCAAGCGTGAGGTGGACGTTCAAGGCCTGGGCGATGAACAATGCGGCGAGCGTCATGTAGATGTTGGTGCCGTCGAGGTTGAAGCTGTAGCCGGTGGGGACGACAAGGCCGACCACCGCCTTGTCGCAGCCGGCGCGTTCCATCTTCTCGATCAGGCTCGGTAATGCGGCCTCGGACGAGGAGGTACCGAGCACGAGCAGCAGTTCCGCCTTGAGATATTTGAGCAAGGCCCAGATCGAGAAGCCATTGAGGCGCGCGACCAGCCCGAGCACGATCGCCACGAACAGGAAGCTGGTCAGGAAGAAGCAGGCGACGAGCGCGCCGAGGTTCAGGAGCACACCCACGCCATATTTGCCGATGGTGAAGGCCATCGCCCCGAACGCGCCGACGGGAGCCGCGCGCATCAGGATGCCGACGATCCGGAACGTGATCAAAGCCAGCCGCTCGAGCAGGTCGGACACCGGCTTCGCGCGCTCGCCGACCAGGCTGATCGCGATCCCCGTCAGTACCGCCAGGAACAAGGTCTGCAGGATATTGCCCTCGGTCAGCGCCGACAGCATCGTCGTCGGGATCAGCGCCATCAGGAAGCCGACCACCGTCTGGTCGTGCGCCTGCTCGACATAGTCCGCGATCGCTTTGCTATCGAGGCTCGCGGCGGCGATGTTCATGCCCATACCCGGATGCGCGACCCGGGCGACGATCAGGCCGATCACCAGCGCCAGCGTCGACAGCGACAGGAAATAGACGAACGCCTTGGCCGCGACGCGGCCGAATGCCTTCAATTCGCCCATGCCCGCAATGCCGGTGGTGACGGTCAGGAAGATAACCGGCGCGATCACCATCTTCACCAGCTTGATGAAGGCATCACCCAGCGGCTTCAGCGCCGCACCCAATGGCGGCCACAATATCCCCACCGCGATACCCAGCAGGATCGCGACCAGGACCTGCCCATGCATCGAACGATAGAAGGGACGGCGTTCCCTCATGGCCGTTTCGTTCGGGACCATCCCTACTTCCTCCACCAGGCAACACACCGCCTCTGATCGGGCGGATGGCTTATGTTGCGCACAAATTGCCGAACGCACCAGAGTGGATAAAAAATACCCATCTAGTTGATATATAAAGATAGTCCCATGAGGTGCTGCACAATATGTGCAAAAATCCACACTTGCCTAACTTAAAAAGTGCGATATTCCGCACAGATGGCCGAGGCGGAATCACCCTCGAAAATGCGGAGTCGGTGGCTCCGGCCACGCACGCTGATTCTGGTTGCGATCGGGCTCATCGCCCTGTTCGCTGGGCTGCTATCGCTCGCCGATCGCTGGATTGCTCGCGCGGCGCATGATCAGGTGCGGCGCGAGGCGGCGGAGGGCGGGCTGGTCAACGCTGGCCTGCTATCGAGCGAGCTGCAGAAATATCGGCTGCTTCCCTTGGTGCTGGCGGATTATCCCGACGTCACCAATGCGCTCGCGGCGCCGTCCTCGTCCTCGACCGCGCAGCTCAACCGCACGCTTGAGCTGCTGGCGGACCGAACCGATGCCGCGGTAATCTATGTGATCAATCGCAACGGACGCACCATCGCCGCGAGCAACTGGCGCCGGCCCGACAGCTTCGTCGGCCAGATGTATGGGTTCCGCCGCTATTTCTGGCGATCGATGCGGGCCGGATCGGCCGAGCAGTTTGCGCTCGGCACGGTGAGCCATCGGCCCGGCCTGTTCCTTGCCCGACGGATCGCCAACGGTCTCGGCGTGATCGTGGTCAAGGTCGAGTTCGACCGGTTGGAAAATAGCTGGTCGCATCAGATAGGGTCGACCCTGGTCCTTGACAGCAATGGCGTCGTGATCATCTCCAGCCGGCGCGATTGGCGCTTGCGCGCGACCCGTCCGCTCGATCCGGCTATCGTACGGACCCTCCTGAGCGCGCGCACCTACGGCGACACGATGCCCGCGCCGCTCCAACCCCTGTTGCGCCTGCCACTGGTTGATGATGCGCTCGTCACCGACCCGCACAGCAACATCCAATATCTGGTCGCGACCGAATCCGTGCCCGTGCCCGGCTGGACCCTTTACGCGCTTGAGCCCATGGATCAGGCGCGGCGCGCCGCCGCGGCGCAGGCGCGTGTGGCCGCGCTGGGCATTGCGCTGGTGTTGCTCCTGGCCGCCGGCCTGTGGTGGCGCGAACGCGAGCGACGCGTGCTGGCGCGTGCCGCGCGTGCTGCATTGGAAGAGGAAGTACGCAACCGCACCGCCGAACTGCGCAACGCCAACGAGCAGCTTCAGATCGAATCCGAGGAGCGGGCCCGCAACGAAGCGCGCTTCCGGGAAGCGCGCGAGGAACTGGCGCAGGCGAGCAGACTTGGCACGCTCGGTCAGATCACGGCCGGGGTCGCGCATGAGGTCAACCAGCCCGTGGCAGCGATCCGCACCTTCGCCGAGAACGGCAACGTGATGCTTGACCGGGGTGACGTGCCCGGCGCGCGCCGCAACCTGGGGCTGATCGTGGAGCTGACCCAACGGATCGGTCAGATCACCGCCGAGCTGCGGCTATTCGCACGGCGCGAGCAAGTCCAGGGGCCGGTCATGATCGCGGAAGCGCTCGACGGAGCGTTGTTGCTTACCGGCGATCGGCTCCGCCATGCCGGTATCACGATCGAACGCAGCGGGGATCATCGCGATTTCGTCGTGACCGCGGATCGCGTGCGGCTGGAACAGGTGCTGATCAATCTCCTCCAGAATGCTGCCGACGCACTCGACGGAAGGCCCGACCCGCGTATCATGATCCGCACCCGCGCGACACGCGGCGGGTATGAGATTCTTGTCGCCGACAATGGCCCCGGCATCCCCGAACATCTGCGCGGGCGGCTATTCACGCCGTTCGTCACCAGCAAGGCCGCCGGGCTGGGGCTCGGCCTGGTGATTGCGCGCGACATCATCCGCGAATTTGGCGGCCAGCTTGGGGAAGCGGCAAATCCCGGCGGCGGCGCCGCCTTCACGATCAAATTGAAGAAGAATTGATGTTTGCCGAAGCTGGAAAGATCCTGTTCGTCGACGACGATCCCGCCTTGCGCGCGGCCAACGTGCAATCGCTCGAGCTGGCAAATCTATCGGTCGAATCTTTCGACAGCGCGCGCGCAGCGCTCGGCCGGATAGAACCCGGTTTCAATGGTGTGATCGTATCCGACATCCGTATGCCCGAGATGGACGGGCTCGCCTTCTTCGATGCGGTGCGTGAGATCGATCCCGCCATCCCCTTCATCCTGATCACCGGCCATGGCGACGTGCAGATGGCGGTGGATGCATTGCAAGCAGGTGCGCACGATTTCCTGACCAAGCCATTCGCGGCGGACCATCTGATAGCGAGCGTGCGGCGCGGGCTGACGCACCGTTCGCTCGAACTGGACAACCAGAGGCTGCGTCGGCTGGCCGAGGAAAGCGAGCAAGCAGGCTCGCCTTTGCTGGGCGAGACGCCAGTGATGATCCGCCTGCGCGAGACGATCGCGCAGGTCGCCGAGGCCAAGATCGACGTGCTGATCGAAGGCGAGGCCGGGGTCGGCAAGGAGCTGGTCGCCCACCTGCTCCATCGCGGTAGTCAGCGTAGTGGCAGACCGTTTGTCGAGGTCAATTGTGGCGCACTGCCGGACACGCTCGCCGAGCGACAATTGTTCGGCGAGGAAAGTTACGATCGGCGCACCGCGCAGACCGGCAAGATCGAGGCAGCGCATCGGGGTACATTATTCCTCGATGAGATCGAAAACCTTTCGCCTGCCGTGCAGGTGCGATTGCTGCGTGCGCTGGAGGATCAGGAGGTCGTGCCCGTCGGGGCAAAGGAGCCGCGACCGATCGACGTGCGCGTGATCGCGTCGACCAAGCGCGATCTTCAGGCCGCGGTAGCGGAAGGTTCGTTCCGCGAGGATTTGCTTTATCGGATCAACATCGTGCGTTTGCGTATCCCGCCGTTACGCGAACGGCGTGCGGATGTACCCCTGCTTTTCGCCAGCTTCGTCGCCGAGGCCGCGCAACGAATGGGACGCACGCCACCACCTTTGTCCGACGATGTCCGGACCCAATTGCTGGAGCATGACTGGCCGGGCAATATTCGCGAGCTCCGCAACTTCGCCTTCCGATCGATCCTGGGCCTGGACGAAGGCGGTGCGGCCGCGGATGTCGTGCCGACCGACCGCACTTTGCCGGAACGGGTCGAACGGTTCGAAGCGTCGGTGATAGAAAGCGTACTCACCGAATGCCGCGGCGACGTGCAATCCGCGCTCGCCAGGCTCGGCATCCCGCGCAAGACCTTCTACGATAAATTGTCGCGCCACGGGATCGACATCCGCGCCTTCCGCAGCTGAATTCTTAAGGCCCGGCCCTAATCCGGGCGATGGTCCGGCGGCGTGGCGTCGCCGTAGATCGCCTTGTGCCATTTGCGCAGGATGTAGCGATGGGTGAGCTGGTCCTGGCCGATCAGCAGGGCCGGTCCGACACGGATCGCGCGCGGCCGCAAATCGGCGGGGCGCAGCGCCGCGGGACTTGGAACATCGCTTCGCACCGACGGCATCCGTGCCTTGGCAAGGGAGGATTGGCCCTCTGCCGAAAGCAGATAGTCCAGGAAAAGCTTGGCTGCAGCCGGGTGGGGCGCAGTCACCGGGATCACAGCAAGACGCGACATCAGCAGCGCATAGTCGCGCGGCACCAGCATGCCGAGATTCGGGTTATGCTCGGTCTGCTCAAGCGCATAGGACCCGACAATATTATAGCCGATCGCCGAGCGGCCAGCGGCCACGTCGGCCATAATTCCTTCGGCAGTGGGGAATAGGCGTACCCCATTCTTGCCCATCGCCCGCACCAGCCGCCACAGGTTGGGCGTCGCCTCCTGATCCTGCGTCAGATAGAGATAACCGACCGCCGATTGATCGAGGTCGTAGGTCGCGATCTTGCCACGCAGCGCACCGGGTGTGCGCTCCAGCAGATTGGTGAGTGCGGCATGTCCGCCCGGCATCGCGGCGCTGGCGATCAATTTCTTGTTGTAGACCATCACAATCGGTTCGGCGGTCGTGCCCCAGGCCTGATTCTTCCAATTCGCCCAGCCGGGGAGATGCACCGCCTCGGGTGAGGCATATTGCTGCGCATAGCCGTCGTTGGCGAGCTTGATCTGAAGGTCCATCGCCGACGACCAGAGCAGATCCGCCGCGGGCCGCCTCGCGGTTATGGCCGCCAGATAGCGGGTATAGACCTGACCGGCCGACATCTCGACATAGTCGACCCGCACCGATGGATAGCGCCGCCGGAAACCAGCGATCAGCGCCTGCGCCTTCTGTGCATCGATTGCGGACCAGATCAACAGCCGGCTTTCGCCCTTCGCGGCGTCGATCAGATCGGCATAAGCACTGGGATAGCCCGCGGGCACGTCTTGCCTCGTGGGCCGGTTGCAGCCGAATAAGGGTAGCAACGCTGCGAGAATCAGCGCTTTGGTCAGACGGTTCAGCGGGCGGCTCCCGGGGCGCTCTTGTGACAGAAATCCGCGGTCGAGCATCTGCCTGAAGGAACGCAGGGTCAATCGATTGGGAGAGGGTGGTGGCGCGTATCCTGCTTGTCGAGGACGATCCGTCGCTGTCGCGCGGGCTGGTGGCGATGCTGCGCGCGGCGGGCCACGCGGTTGATCCGGCGGAGGATGGCGAGACGGCGTTGATGCTCGCGCACAGCGAGCCTTACAGCCTGGTCACACTCGATCTCGGCCTGCCCGATATTTCGGGCCTCGATGTGTTGCGTAAGTTGCGCCGCGACGGATTCAAGGCGCCGATCCTGATCCTCACCGCCCGCGACGCGCTGGAGGATCGCGTCGAGGGGTTGGATCTCGGCGCGGATGATTATCTGCTCAAGCCGTTCGAGCCGACCGAGTTCGAGGCGCGCATCCGTGCGCTGCTGCGTCGGACGCAGGGCGAGGCAAGCTCGGTCGTCACGGTGGGCTCGCTCACGATCGACGAAGCGCGCGCACGCGCCACGGTCGGCGAGCGTGTGTTGGAATTGCGCCGCCGCGAATGGGCGGTGCTGAGTCGGCTGGTGGCGCGCGTCGGCAAGGTCGTGCCCAAGGATCGGCTCGCTGCCGAGATATTCTCCTATGACGAGCCGGTAGGCCCCAATGCGGTCGAGGTCTATGTCGGCCGACTGCGGCGGAAGCTGGAGCCGGACGGTCCCGAGATCCGGACGATCCGGGGGTTGGGCTACATGCTGGTTGCCGACTGACGATGCGCTTCACCCCCGGTCCGGACAATTCGCTCGCTTATCGCCTGCTGCGACGCATTGTCGCGCCGCTCGCGGCGGTCGCAATATTGCTGGGGGTGGGCGGCTCGTGGGTGATCACCCAGTCGGTGCGGACGGTCAATGACCGCATCCTGGCCGCCGCGTCGCGCGCAATCGCGGATTCGCTGTCCTACGAAGAGGGCGAACTTTCGCTCAATCTTTCACCGGCGATCTTCGGGATGCTGGAGGATGCAGAGCGCGACAACGTCTATTACAGCGTACGCAGCGGCGGGCGTGTCCTGACCGGTTATGCCGACCTTCCCGATATCGCACCCCAGGGCCTGCGGGACACACAGGTCGTGTTCGGCAATGCCACGATGCAAGGCAAGCCGGTACGCGTGGTCGCCGAGGGCCGGCGTTTGCCGCATATCGCGGCGCCGGTGACGGTCGAGGTGGCCGAGACGCTCGACGCGCGCCACCGCGTGAGTAGCCGGATGCTCGGCGGCCTCGCCTTGCTCGAAGCGGTGCTCATCGCCGTGACCGCGATCCTGCTGCCGTTGGCCGTACGTTGGGGCATCCGCCCGCTCACACGTATCAGCGAGGAGATGGACGCGCGCGCGGGATCGGACCTGACGCCGCTTCCCGTCGCGGGCGTGCCGACCGAGCTGGTCGATCTGGTGCGCGCCTTCAACCGCATGCTCGCGCGGCTGGACATGACGCTGCAGAATATGCGGCGCTTCACCGCCGACGCATCGCATCAGATGCGCACACCGCTCTCGATCCTCCGCACGCATATCGCTTTGCTGCGCCGCGCCCCGCCGGGCAGCATCGACGCGGAAAGCTCGATCGCGGATATCGACCATGCGACCGATCGATTGCAGCGGCTGGTCACGCAATTGCTGGCGCTGGCGCGTGCCGACAATGTGGCATCCGAGGAGATCGCACCTGAACCGGTCGATATGGAGCTATTGGTCGCCGAGATCGCGACCGACCATGCGCCACAGGCGGTGCGGGACGGCATGGAGCTGCATTTCGAGCCGCCTAAGGAACCCGCCTTGGCGCTGACCCAACCAGTGCTGGCCGGGGAGCTGCTCGGCAATTTCGTCGACAATGCGATCCGCTACAATCGTGTCGGCGGGACGATAAGCATATCCGTGTTCGTTGTGGATGGAGACGATGAGGTAATCGTCGCAATCGAGGACGACGGGCCCGGAATCCCGGCTGAGGACCGCGACCGCGTCTTCACCCGCTTCACCCGACTGGACCGGGATTCATCCCGGCCGGGTAGCGGCCTGGGGCTGCCGATCGCGGCGATGCTTGCGCGGGCCACGGGCGCAAAGATCACGCTTTCGACTGCACAATCGGGGCACGGCCTGCGGGTCGAAACCGCCTTCCCACGGGCGCCCCGCTCCTGACAGCCCTTTGACAGCTTGAATCCGTAGATCAGCCTCGATCATCGCCGTGCCCCTCGATCGGGACGGCCAATTCGATGGAGGGGTTCATGCGTAAATATCTCGCTTCCGCCGCGCTCGCGATCGTTCTCGCCGGTTGCCACAACACCGCTCCGACGGGCGGCGCGAACAGTAATGCGGCCGCGGACAATAGCGCAGCGGCTGCCGCCGAAGGCGCCGTCAGCTACCAGGTCGACAAGGTCCCGCTGCCGGGCGAAGGCCGCGGCGACTATCTGCTGGTCGATAACGATGCCCGCCGCCTTTATGTGACGCACAGCACGCAGGTGCATATCCTCGACGCCGATACGCTGAAGTCGGTCGGCACAGTGACTGGCCTCAAGGCCGCGCACGGCGTCGCACTGGCGCACGGTCACGGTTTCGTCACAGACGGCGACAGCAATGCGGTGGTGATGTTCGATCCCGCCACCGGAAAGACCGAGAAGATGATTCCGGCGGGCAAGAAGCCCGACAGCATCCTGCACGATCCAGCATCCGACATGATCCTCGCCTTCGACGGCGATTCCGAAGACGTGAGCGTCATCGATCCGGTCAAGGCTGCAGTCGTGAAGACGATCAAGCTGCCTAATGGCCCCGAATTCTCGCAGACCGACGGCAAGGGCCTCGTGTTCGTGAACATGGAGGAAGGCAACGACATCGGCGTCATCGACACCAAGGCGATGAAGCTCGACCATGTCATCAAGCTGGATGGCTGTGACGGCCCTGCACCGCTCGCTTTCGACGGTGCCAATCGGCGTCTCTTCTCTGGCTGCGGTAACAAGGTCATGACCGTGACCGATGCCGACACCGGCAAAGTGATAACCAGGGTTCCGATCGGCGGCGATCCGGACGGTATCGCCTTCGACCCTGACAAGAAGCGCATCTTCGTGGCCAACCGCGACAAGACGTGGACGGTCATCGACCAGAAGGACAAGGATTCCTACACGGTCAACCAGACGCTGCCGATCGACGAATATGCCAAGACGGTCGCGCTCGACCCCAAGACGCACCGCCTGTTCACGTCGACCGCAGACCTCATCTGGCCGAAGCCGACTCCGGGCAAGAAGCTGCTGCCCAACGCGGCGCCGGGCAGCTTCCGCCTTCTAGTAGTATCCGAGAAATAAAAGGGGAAGGCGCGCCGGCTACTTCCGGCACGCCTGTTTATCCCCGGAACAAAATATCGAACGGAGAGGAATGATGGTCGAATTGGCCGCAACCCAGACTGCATCTGCCGCCGAAAACATGGCGGAAGAAAGTCGCGCGCTCGGTCCGCTGGCGTGGCGGATCGGTATCATTCCTCTACCCTTGTTTCTGATCGCGCTGGGGCTGATTGCGATCTTCGTCCTGCAGGGCAAAGTGCCCACGGATCTGACCTCAATGATCGTGATACTCGCGGTTGGCGGCTTCGCCTGTGCCGAGATCGGCAAGCGCCTGCCGGTGCTGCGCCGGCTGGGCGCAGCGGCGATCCTCGCCACCTTCGTGCCGAGCTTCCTCGTCCACATTCACGTCATTCCTGCATCGCTCAAGGAAGCGATCGGCACCTTCTCCGAACAGAGCAATTTTCTGTATCTGTTCATAGCGTCGATCGTCGTCGGTTCGATCTTGGGCATGGATCGCCACGTTTTGATTGGCGGCTTCATCAAGATTTTCGCGCCGATCTTCGCTGGCTCGATCGTCGCCGCGGCGGTGGGGTGCGGCGTGGGCACGCTGCTCGGCATGGGCTTGCAGCATACGGCGTTCAAGGTGGTGCTACCGGTGATGGCCGGCGGCCTCGGTGAGGGCGTGATTCCGCTTTCGGTCGGCTATGCCTCGCTTTCGCATGGTGATCAGGGCGAGATGCTTGCCGAGCTGATTCCGCCGATGATGTTCGGCAGCCTCGTCGCCGTGCTGCTCGCTGGCGGCCTCAACATGCTCGGCCGGCGGCGCCCCGAGCTGACCGGCAACGGCACGCTCCAGCCTGGCGAGCATGACATTCCCCTGTCGGGTGCCGACGCGCCGCGCTTCATGCCCGACCTGCAGACGGTCGGCGCAGCGGTGGTGTTGGCGATGACGCTCTACATGATCGGCGCGCTGGTGCAGAAGGTCACCGGGTTTCCGGGGCCCGTCGCGGTCCTGTTCTTCACCGTCCTGATCAAGCTCGCCCGGCTGGTTTCACCGCGGCTCGAGCAGGGCGCCTTCCGTAACTATCAATTCTTCGCGTCGCTCGTGACCTACCCGCTGCTATTCGCGATGGGCGTTGCCAAGACGCCGTGGGAAAAGCTGGTCGCGGCATTCAACGCACCCGCCTTGATCACGATCGTCTGTACGGTCGTATCCTTGACCGCGACCGGTTTCGCGGTGGCGCGTTTCGTCCGGCTCCATCCGGTCGAAGCCGGGATCATCACCGCCTGTCGCGCCAGCCAGGGCGGCACCGGCGACGTCGCCATCCTGAGCGCCTGCGATCGCATGCAATTGATGCCATTCGCTCAGGTCGCCACCCGCATCGGCGGCGCGATCACGGTCACGCTCGCGCTCGCCTTGTTCGCCAAATATGGTTTCTGAGGCAGGCCGATGCGGCTGGTTCAGTTTCGGTTTGGCTTCCTTGTTTACGCGACGTCGCAATGCGGCGAGGGTCGCCCGGAAACGTCTCTTTCCAATCGCGGAGAAAGAATGAAACAGAAGGTCAACCGCAAGCTGACGCAAGTGCGCGGCATGGCCGCCTTGCTTGCGGCCACGGCCTTGAGCGCTTGCGCCAGCTATGCACCGCATCCGCTCAACACGCCGGCCACGGCGCTCGCCACGCCCGACCTGGCGATCATCTCGGCCGATGCGCAGAAGATCGACCGCCCTTATCTCGCACCGCAACCGATCGACCTCGGCCAGCCGCTCACGCCCAACGCGCTGGCGATCCTGGCGGTGCTGGAGAATCCCGATCTCAAGGTGCAGCGCGCCAAGGATGGCGTAACCGATGCGCAGGCCTTTGCCGCGCGGCTGCTGCCCGATCCGCAGCTTCAGGCGAACTACGATAAATTGCTGTCGGGTCCCGATCCGCTCGATGCGTTCGGTGGCCAGTTAGCGCTTGATATCGGCATGCTGCGCACCGCCCGTGTCGAGCGGGAAAGCGGCGAGGCCAATAAGCGTCAGGTCCGGCTCGACCTTGCCTGGGCCGAATGGCAGACGGCGGGTCAGGCGCGATTGCAGGGCGTGCGGATCGTCAGCCTCGAACAGCAATTGGTGATCGCGCGCGAAAGTGCGGAGGCTGCAGACCGCCTGTTCGGCGCGACGCGCCGCGCGGCCGGGCGAGGCGACCTTGCCGGCACCGAAGCGGATACGCGCCGCCAGGCTGCGCTCGATGCCGACGCGAAATTGCGCACCGCCGAGAATGATCTCGCCACGGCGCGCGGCGAGCTCAACAAATTGCTCGGTCTGCCGCCCGAGACGCAGCTGCGGGTCGCGCCACCGGCGGCACCGCCCGTGCCGCCGCCGACCGCGACCCTGGTCGCGCAGGCGATCGACCGCCGACTGGATCTACAGGCGCTACGCGCGGGCTATCAGGCCGCCGAGGCCGACGTGCACAAGGCGATACTCCAGCAATTTCCCACATTGTCGCTGACGCTCGCCGGCGCGCGCGACACCAGCGACAATTATACGCTCGGACCGACCGTCGGCTTCACCCTGCCGCTGTGGAATCGCAACCGCGGCGGGATCGCGATCGCGACCGCGACGCGCGAGCAGCTCCATGCCGAATACGACGCCCGGCTGTTCCAGACCCGCGCCGAGATCGATGCGGCGGTGGTCTCGCTCGCCACCGCGCGCAGGCAGGAGGCCAGCTTGCGCGCCCAGCTTCCCGAGCTTGAGCGTTATGCCGCGGGCACCGACCGCGCCGCACGCCGCGGCGATCTCGCGCCTGCCACCGCCGAAACCGCATTGCAGGCGCTGCGCGACCGCCGCCTCACTCTTCTCCAGCTTGAGCAGCAGATTGCCGAGCAGACCATAGCGCTCGAATTGCTGTCGGGCGGTCCCAGCGAAGGATGGACTCGATGAAGACCCTCGCCCCCTTGACCCTCGTGCTGCTGCTGGCCGGTTGCGGCGGCGGCGCGTCCGACGAGGCGAAAGCTCCCGAAGCCACCGCCTTGGTCAAGACCGCGCCCGCCACGCTTGGCGCGACGCGCGACGAGCTTTCCGTCTATGGCGCGGCCGAAGCGGCGCCCGGCGGCGAGCGCGCGGTGGTCGTCCCCTCCGAAGCGATCGTGGCCGCGGTCGATGCCCCGACCGGCACCATGGTCCATGCGGGCCAGGCGATCCTGACCCTGCGGCCGAGCCCGACCACCAAGGTCGATGCCGCCAAGGCCAATGGCGACGCCGCAACCGCGACCGCAGCCTATCAACGCGCGCTTCGTCTGCGCAAGGACGGGCTCAACAGCGACGCGGACGTCGAGACCGCGCGGGCCGCGATGGTCGCGGCGCAGGCCGCGGTGAACGTGCCGCGCGTCGGCGTGAACGGCCTCGTGCTGCGTGCACCCATCTCGGGCGTGGTCCAGGGGCTCAACGTCAAGCTCGGCGATCAGATTGCGGCGGGCACGACCGTCGCCTCGATCGCGACCAAGGGCGATCTGCGCGCGCGCTTCGGCGTCGATCCGGCGGTCGCGCAGCGGATCCATGTCGGCGAGCCGATCACGGTTACGCTGATCTCGGGCGGTGCACCCATCGCCAGTCTTGTCAACGGCGTCGATCCCCAGATCGATGCGACCACGCGCCTGGCATCGGTCTATGCACGCATTCCCGCCGTCACCGGCGTCGGACCGGGTGAGCCGTTGCGCGGCAACATCACCGTCAGCGGCAGTGCGAGCGGCATCACGATTCCCTATTCGGCTTTGCTCGACGACGGCGGTCGCTCCTATGTGTTCGTGGTCAGGGGCGGCGTCGCCAAGAGCCGCGACGTATCGCCCGGCAATTCGAGCGGCGACCGTATCCAGATCCTGAAGGGTCTCGCCCCCGGCGAGCAGGTCGTGACCGAAGGCGGTACCGCGCTCGAAGACGATATGAAGGTACGGACGAGCGACGAAGCCCCCGCAGCGGACGAGGCGAAGAAGTGAGGAATATCCTTCAGCGCCATAGCCGGTCGATCTGGCTCTGCGTTTTCCTTGTCACGCTGGCGGGCCTGGTCGGCGCGCTCCGGCTACCCGTCTCGCTGTTCCCGCATATCGATTATCCGCGCGTGGTCGTGTCGATCGACGCGGGCGATCGCGACGCGACCCAGATGGCGGCGGATATCACCCGTCCGGCGGAGATCGCGCTGCGCGAAATCCCCGGCGTCACCCAGGTTCGCTCGACCACCAGCCGCGGCTCGGCGGAGATCGCGCTTGGCTTCAACTGGGGCGACGACATGGTCGCGGCAACGCTCGCGACGCAGGGGGCGCTCGCGACGATCCTGCCCGATCTGCCGCAAGGCACCCGTTTCAGCGTGCGGCGCTCGGATCCGACAATTTTCCCGGTGCTCGGCATCTCGCTCACCTCGCGCTCCAAGGATGGCGTGACGTTGCAGCAGCTTGCCCAGCTCAAGTTGCGGCCCCTGCTCTCGACCGTGCCGGGCGTCGCCGGCGTGGACGTGCTCGGCGGCTCCGCGCCCGAGATCGAGGTCGACGTCGATCCCGCGCGGCTGCAATCGCTCGGCCTGACCGTCAACGACGTCACGAGTGCGCTGGGCGCTGCCAACAGCGTCGCTGCGGTTGGCAAGATCGAGGATCGCCATCGCCTGTACCTCGCCTTGGTCGAGGACAAGATCACCAGCGAGAAGGATATCGCTTCCATCCCGGTCAAGGCCGGCAGCAGTGCCGGCGCGGGCGTGGCCACGCTCGGCCAGATCGCGACCATCCGCCGCGCGCCCGCGCCGGCCTGGACCAAGGTCACCTCGAACGGGTCGAACGCGGTGCTGGTCAATATCCGCCAGACCCCCACCGCCGACGCGGTCAAGCTGGTCAAGGAGGTTGACGACCGGCTGGCGGGCGCCAACCTTCCTGCCGACGTCAAGGTAAGCTTCTTCTACGACCAATCCGAACTGGTGACGGGCGCGGCGCATTCGGTGCGCGATGCGATCCTCCTCGGCGCGGTGCTGGCGGGGCTGGTGCTGTTCCTGTTCCTGCGCAGCTGGCGGCTGATGGTGATCACGGCGGGGCTGTTGCCCGCGGTGCTCGCCGCGACCTGCCTGGCGCTGTTCGCGCTGCATATGAGCTTCAACATGATGACGCTCGGCGGCATGGCGGCAGCGGTCGGCCTGGTGGTCGACGACGCGGTCGTGATGCTCGAACATCTCATGCGCCGCCTGCAGGAAGCCGAGGGCGAGGCGCAGCGTCCGTCGATGCTGGAGGCGGCCAAGGAAATGGCACGGCCGCTGATCGGTTCGACCACCGCGACGATCGTGGTGTTCCTGCCGCTCGCCTTCATTTCGGGCGTGACCGGCGGCTTCTTCAAGGCGCTCGCGGTAACGATGACCGCGGCCTTGTTCGTGTCGCTGATCTACGCCCGCTATGTGCTGCCGCTGGTCGCCGACCGCTGGCTGACGCTCAAGGATGCCGAAGCCGCTGACAAGGCGGACAAGGCGACGCATGCGCTCAGCGACCGCTATGCCGCGGCGGCGGTACGCGCTTTCGCCCGCCCGGGCCTGGTCGCGGGCGTGATCGCGGCGGTGCTGATCGTCGCGGGCGCGTTCGCCTGGACCAAGGTCCAATCCGGTTTCATGCCGGTGATGGACGAGGGCGGCTTCATCCTGGACTATAAGGCCAAATCGGGCGCCGCGCTGAGCGATACCGATCGTCTGCTTCGCCAGGTCGAGAAGATCATCCAGGAAACCCCCGAGGTGGCGAGCTATTCGCGTCGTACCGGCGTGCAATTGGGTGGCGGCCTGACCGAAGCCGATGAAGGTGACTTCTTCATTCGCCTCAAGGACGGCAAGCGCCGCGACATCGAAGAGGTGATGGCGGAGATACGCGAGAAGGTCGAAAGCCGGGTGCCGGGTCTCGAGATCGAAACCGCGCAGCTGATGGAAGACCTGATCGGCGACCTGACCGCGGTGCCGCAACCGATCGAGGTCAAATTGTTCGGCGACGACCCCGAACAGCTTGCGGGCGCCGCCAAGTCGGTTGCCGGCGCGATCGGCAAGATCGACGGGGTGGTCGAGGTCGTGGACGGGCTGCGGGTCGCGGGCGACGCAATCACGATCAAGGTGGACCGCGCCGCCGCCTCGATGGCCGGGCTCGATCCCGACGCGATCGCCAAGCAGGTCCAGACCCAGGTTGGTGGCACGGTCGCAACCCAGGTGCTGTCGGGCGAACAGGTGATCGACGTACGCGTGCGCCTGCCGCAGGATTTGCGGGCCAGGGCGAGCGCGCTCAACGCCCTGCAGGTCCGTGCCGCCGACGGTCGCACCGTCTCGCTCGGCCAGATCGCAGAGATCGGCATCGCCGCTGGCCAGCGCCAGATCACGCGCGAGGATCTGGCGCCCTTCATCCCGGTCACCGCCCGGCTGGAGGGCAAGGATCTCGGCACGGGCATGAAGGAGGTGCGGCAGGCGGTCGCCAACCTGCATCTGCCCGCCTCGATTCGCGTCGATTATGGCGGTCTCTATGCGCAACAGAAGCAGTCTTTCGCCGATCTGACCACCGTGCTGATCGCGGCGCTGCTGCTGTCGACGCTGCTGCTGACCTTGTTGTTCGAACGCTGGGCCTACACGATTGCGGTTATCGGGACCGTGCTGCTCTCGGGTACCGCGGTTCTGTTCGGCTTGTGGCTGACCGGCACCGAACTCGACATCTCCGCCTTGATGGGGCTGACGATGGTGATCGGCATGATCACCGAGCTGGCGATCTTCTATCTGGCCGAACTGGTGCCGGGCGAGCGGATCGATGCGCATAGCCTGCTTGCCGCGGGCAAGGCGCGGCTGCGGCCGATCGTGATGTCGGCGCTGATCGCGATCCTGACCCTGCTTCCGCTCGCGCTCGGCATCGGCCGGGGTTCAGGCCTGCAACGCCCGCTTGCGACCGCGATCATCTCGGGCCTCACCGTCGGCGCGCCTCTGGTGCTGACGATGTTGCCGATGCTGGTGCTGCTGCTCAACCGCCGCAAGGCCGAAGCGGAGGAGGTCGCCGCATGATCCGTCTGCGGCCACTGATCGGCGCGGCGGCGATCGTTGCCGTGATCCCACCGGTTCTGGCTGAAACCTATGGCGATAGGCTAATCGCGCAGACCGAGCAGCGGCATCCGGGACTGAGATCGATCACGATCGAAGCGGTCGGCAAGAGCGGGCCGATCAGGGTCACGGACGGCAAGCGGGCCGGAACGATCGCTACCACGCCGCTTACGGACGCGATGGGTAATGGCATTGGATCGGTCGGTTTCGGCTTTCGTCACGCGCGCGACATCGCGTCCGCCGGGGCGATTGCGACGGAGATGGGGCGACGCATCTATGTTGCCGACAATCTGTTGGAAGGCGATCCGTTCGTCCCAGGCACCGTTCGAGCACCGTTCGCGCAAGCATTAGTCGATCGCGCGATCGACGCCAGCCCCGATCTGGTCACGCTCGCAATGCATGTGACCCCGCCGGGCCAGCCAACCAACATCATCATCGCGTCCAATTTCGGTCGCATCGGCAAGGCCGGTGACAAGGACGACTTGCACGTTATCAACGATCAGGCCGTGCTCAAGGAAGTGACCAATGGCGGCAAACGGCTCGCGGTCTCGCTGCCGATGCACGATCAGGCCGGCGCGGTGATCGGCGCGCTCAGCACGAGCTTCACCATGCGTCCTGGCGAGGCGCAGTCCGAGGCCGAAGCGCGTGCGGTCGCGGTGCGCGACGCGCTTGCCGCAGCGACCCCTTCGCTCGCAGCTTTGACAGCCGCCAAATAAAAGAAAAGATCCGCCGAGGCGACAGGTTAACGTCAGCAACAAGTCCTATCCCGGCACAGGATAGCAGCTCAACAGGAGAGTAGCTGATGCTGAAACGTGCCGATCTTGCCGCCTTGATCGCGGCTTCCACTCTGGCCGCAATGCCCGCGCTGGCGGCAGACAAGAATTGGACGCCGCCGGCCGTTAAGATCTACGCGCAGCAGCTCGCGGACGAGACGATGAAGGCGCATCCCGAATTGCTCAGCATGACATTGCATGGTGTGCCGCCCGGCATGACCGACGTCTACACGATGTTCGCCGGCTCCTATCCCGATCGCGTGGGCAATCCGGACGATCCCGACGATATCGACGTGTCCAAGAAGGGGATCACGATCGTCGATCCGCGCTGGCACCGGACCAAGGATCCCGCGCCCAAATTCGTCGTGCTCGAGCCGCTGCGCGACGCGAAGGGCAGCAATATCGGCCTGGTGGTTTATGCCTTCAAGGTTCCGACCGAATCCAACGAGGGCGAGCGCAAATTCTACACCAAGGCGCTCGATCTCCGCGACGCGTTGGCCAAGCGCATCCCCAGTTACGAGGCACTGTACGCCCCCGCGAAATGAGCGAAGATCCGCATAGCATACCGGCCAGCCCGCGCCTCTCGCGCGAGGCTGGCCGGGCCGTGTTTGGCGGTGATGTGGACGGTTATGATCGCGGGCGGATGGGCTATCCGGCACGCTTGTACGAATGCGTGCTGGGGCCGACCGCGGGCCGCCAGGCAACGATCGTCGAGATCGGACCGGGCACGGGTCTCGCCACGGTCGATCTGCTCGCGGCGCATCCCGCGCGGCTGTTCGCGGTCGAGCCCGATTCCGCGCTCGCCGCCCATCTCCGTCGTCGTTTCGCATCCGCCCCAGTACAGGTGGTGGAGAGCGATTTCCTGACCGCGTCGCTGCCCCGGCCGGTCGATCTGGTTGCGTCCGCCGCTTCATTCCACTGGCTCGATCCTGAACCCGCATTGGCGCGGATCAGGACCCTGCTTGCGCGTGACGGCCGTGTCGCGCTGTGGTGGAACGTCTATCGGCAAGCTGGAATCGGAGACGCCCTCGCCGATGCGATCGTACCCCTGCTAGACGGGATCGAGCTACCGCCGTCCGAAGGCCCGACCGGCCATTATTCGCTCGATGCAGACCTCCATCGGCAACAATTCCACCAGGCAGGCTTCGTATTGGAGGTGGAGCATGTCTTCCGGCGCGAACGCATGCTCACCACGACCGAGTTGCTCGCACTTTATGCCAGCTACTCGTTCGTCCGCGCCTTACCCCCTCAGCAACGCACCGACCTGCTGGCTTGTATCGAGGACTTGGCGGAAACCCGCTTTGGGGGGCAGGCTCCAAATGTGGTACTGACGCCACTCTATATTGCGCGGCTCGCACCCTGAGCCTTGCGCCGCAGCGCGCGCCGCTTGAACCACGCCATCAGTCCGATCGTGTAGAGGATCGGTAGCGCCAGGCCGGCAAGCAAGGTCGGAATGCGACCGAGCAGGCCCGCAATCTCGCCCGTATGGATCGGATAGAGATTGTCGGTGATGCGATTGGCGAGCTGGCCCGAATAGGAATCATAATCGGCGACGATCTTGCCGCTGGCCGGATCGATCACCGCCACCGACGTTCCCGCCCAGCGTCGCCAATCCCCGGGCCGGAGCAGGCGGAACAAATAGACCGGCGACTTGCTGGTCGGCTCGACCACCCGCACGAAAGTCGAGCCCGGAAAACGCATTTGGGCGATATGCAACGCCTGCTCCGCCGAAATCGTCGACGAGGGCAAGACGTCGACTGGCGCGGCCTTGTAGGGCAGTTGATAGCCGACGGTGCGGACCAGGACAGGCCGCAATTCGGGAGCGAAGGCCAGATAGATGCCGCAGGTGGCGATCAGCAGCAAAGGCGCCGTCACCAGCATACCGACCAAGCGGTGCCAGCCGGTTAACCTGATCAAAGGCGCGCGCCAGCGGCTGATGTGGAACATGTCGCGCCAACGCCCACGCGCCGGCCACGCATTCCAGGCGCCGATCAGTAACGCCGAAAGTAAAAACGCACCCGACGTGCCAACGACCATCTGTCCGGTATCGCCCCCGAGCAAGCCTTCGTGGAAGCGAAGCAACCAGGGCCAGGCGGATCCCCCGCTGGGCAACAATGCATCGGGATCGCGATCGTCGATCCGTCGGCCGGTCGGTCCATCGATTACTAGGGTCCGTTCGCTGCCGCCCTTGTCATAGTAGGCCAGCAGCAGCCGCTGCCCCGCACCGAAGCGTTCGAGCTTGTGTACAGGCGCGCCGGCCGCGACGCTCGCCGCCGCGAAAACCCGGTCGAGCGGGGGCAAAGGTGCATCAGGCCCTGGAGCAATCAGGCTTTGCTGCAGTTCTCGATTGAAGACGAGCAATGCGCCGGTAAGCCCCTGTAGCGCCCAAAAAGCGCCGATCGTGATGCCGAACCAGATGTGGATCTGCAGCGCGGCGCGTTTGGTGATCATGACTGCTTTCCTCGCGCCGGTTTGATTAGGTCGCGCGACCATGCTGCGCAGCAGTTGCTGACATCGCCCTGTCGCGCCCAATTCAGTTTCGGTTTGGCTTGCGCTGCTACGCCGTGGCGCCAAGGATGTCGCACGCATGAAGCTCTTTCCGGCCTCGATCCGCGGGCGATTGTTCCTCGCGGCTTGCCTGTTCACCGGACTGGCGCTGCTGTTCGCGAGCCTTTCGATCAGCGAGGTGCTCGACCGTTTCGTGCGGCGGGGATTCGACGAGAGCCTCGATGGAGAGATCGCGCTGCTCGCGCGCAGCGTGAAACCGGACGGGTCGATCGACCGCCAGATGCTGACCGAGATCGGCCCCTTTACGCAGCGCGAACATGGTTGGGGCTGGCGTATCCGGACGCCGCACGAGGTGATCACGTCGGACAATATCCTGCCGATCGACGAACAGGACGAACATCGCGAAGCAAAAGATCGCGAGAGGAAAGCAGAGGATGCCGATCTGGACGACATCCGTTCCAGGCGGATGCGCGATCTTTATATCCGCGCGCTGTCGAAGCAGACCAGTACCGGTCAGGTCGTGATCAGCGCGGCGGCTCCACAGGTGGTTATCGACAAATCGCGGCGGGCGGCGATCGCGCCGCTGATCCTTTCGATCGGCGCGCTCGGCATGTTTCTGCTGATCGCGACCGTCTTGCAATTACGGATCGGCCTGCGTCCCCTTGCGCGGCTCCGGATCTCGCTTGCGGAGGTGCGCGCGGGCAGGAACGCGCGTATCCCGATTGAGCAGCCAGCCGAGCTGCAAGGCGTGGTTGGCGAGCTCAACGATCTGCTCGACGAGAATGAGGCTGCGCTGGGGCGAGCACGCGGGCACGTCGCCAATCTCGCGCATGGGCTCAAGACCCCGCTTGCGACCCTCAGTCTCAAACTGGGCGAGCCAGGGCGTGATCCCGATGGCGAGCTCGCCGCGCTTACCGCGCAGATCGATCAGGCGATCCGGCACCATCTGGGCCGTGCGCGCGCGGCCTCGCCCGGCGCACCAGGCAATCCACAAGTGCCGCTCGCACGCGCGGTCGGCGAATTGGCGAGGGCGCTGGAACGGATCCATGCCGAGCGGGCCGTCGTCCTTGAAGTCGGGATTCCGGGCGACATTTCGGTCAAGTGCGATCCGCAAGATCTCGACGAAATGTTGGGTAATCTTCTTGATAATGGCTGGAAATGGGCGCGCGCGCGGATTGCGATCGCCGCGATCGATCGGGGCAAGACGATCGAAATCCATATCGATGACGATGGTCCCGGTCTGTCCGATGCGGCGATTGCGCAGGCGTTGGTGCCGGGGCAGCGGCTCGACGAACGTGGCGATGGCCATGGTTTCGGGCTGCCGATCGCGCGCGAACTCGCCGAATTGCATGGGGGCGCGTTGCTGTTCGGCCGGTCGCCTCTGGGCGGGCTGCGCGTGACGCTGAGCCTGCCGACCTGATCACCGTGCCACGCAGGTCAGGCAATAGCCGCGCCCGCGCACTGTCTCGATCATATCTGCGCCGATCTTGCGGCGCAGACGGCCGACGATCACCTCCAGCGAATTGGAATCGACGTCGGCATCATATTCATAGACGCGCTCGAACAATTCGCCGCGGTCGACCACCTTTTCCTTGCGCAGCATCAGGGTGGATAGCACGCGCCATTCGAACGCGGTCAGGCGCAGCGGAAGGCCGTCCAGCTCGAAATTGCCGGACTGCGCGTCGAACGCCAGCGCGCCGCATTCGATACGCGCAGCGGCGTTGCCGGTGGCCCGGCGCACCAGGGCACGTAGCCGCATCACCAATTCCTGTAGGCGGAACGGCTTGATCAGATAATCGTCCGCGCCCGCCTTGAACCCGGCGACTTTCTCCGACCAGCCATCGCGCGCGGTGAGAATGAGGACGGGAAGCGTGACGCCTTCGGTGCGCCAGGTTTGAAGCACGGTCAGTCCGTCGACCTTGGGCAGACCCAGATCCAACACCGCCACGTCGTAGCGTTCGGTGCTGCCCAGATGCGCCCCATCCTCGCCATTGGCGGCGATGTCGACGGCGAAGCTCTCGGCGCGCAGCGCGTGCGCAACTTCGTGCGCAAGTGCGGTATCGTCCTCCACCACCAGAACGCGCATCAACTGCCTTTCGCTCGCCCTTCGATAAGGAGCAGGATAACATGCCCGTCAGAACTCCATCGCGGGAGTGCGATCCGGGCGGGTACATCCGGGAGGGCGGGAGTGGGGCCGTCCCGGATGTTCTTACAACCTCAATCGAAGCGGCCGTTACTGCAGCTTCTTCAATTCTATCGCGATCTCCGCTGGGGTCAGTGGGCGGAAGCCCACCTTGCGCATCTCCGGCGAGGAAAGCACGTCCTGCACGTCCTTCGACAGCAGGAATTCGCAATAGGCCTTCAGCCACGGTTCCAGCGGCTTGCCGGGCGCGCGGTTGATGTTGATCCCGATCGCTGACGCCATCGGATGGAGCGGGCCTTCCATAGTGCCGTCCGAAAGCGTGCCCTTGTCGTCGATCACCATCGGCACGAACTTGATGCGCGGGCCGAGGTCGGCGAGGCGTTTCCAGGTGGTGACGCCATTCATGGGCGCAGCATTGTTCCAATAATCCATCAGCACCATGCCATAGGCATCCTGCGCGACCGCGTTGATCGCGCTTTCCTCGGTCGGCATCCATTCGGTGCGCTGCGTGAAGGGATGGCCGCCGAATACGTCGCGCATCTCGTCGATCATCGCCAGGATCGCCGACGTATCGCGCGTGACATAAGGATGGATCGGGATCGCACCCCAGTCGCCGCCGACGCCGAGCTGCGACCAGTGGGTGATATCGCCATGCCCGCTGCCTGTGGTGAACACGGCAGCGGCTTGTGCCAGCGTGATCTGCTTGATCGGGTTGCTCGCATTCACCCAGATGCCGGTTGACAATTTGTTGTTCGGATTACTGTCATAGCCGATCTTGAGGTAGGTCGGCGGGTAGCCGAAGCGCTGCGTGAAGCCGTCAATCTCGGCGCGGCGGTTGTAGCGACCGATCGGTCCGAAGGCGGATTTGCCCGACGTCAGCCCTTCGATCGACAGCGTCGAACCCATCATGATCTTCTGGAATTTGATGTTCGGTTCTTTTTGCGCCCACAAGGCGTCGAGCTTGTTGAACAATGGGATCAGCACGTCGTTGCCGGCGACGAACACGGTGTCGGGCCCGACCACATAATCCTTGTCCGTCGGGACATGGACGTTCTGGGTCACGTATGGCCGCGGCAGGGCATTCGTATCCTGCGCGGTAGCGCCGACTGCGGCCGAGGCCAGAAAGACCAGGGCGGCGGTACGGCGGGCGATGCGCGGAAGCGCTGCGGAGATCTTCATGATTATTGTTCCTCCGCTTCGTCTTCGGACGGGAAGGGGGATGGGAAGGGGAAATTCATCTTCGGGCCCTGCTTGGAGCGCGGTCCCCAGGTTTCGGCCCTGTCCAGTTTGGCCAGCTCTTTGGCGACGTCGGCGGCGCTGAGCGGAAGATAGCCCTTGGCATCGAGCGCGACCGCCTGCTGGCCCTGCTGCGACAGGATCATCCGCATATATTCCTTGACCAAGGGGTCGAAAGGCGTGCCCGGCTCGCGCCGGATATAGATGTAGAGATCGCGCGAATACGGATAGGCATTCGCGGTCAGCTCCGCCGGCGTACCGGTCGTGAACTTGCCATGCTTGTTCACGATCGGGACGACCCGCACCCCGGGCGTCACTTTGTTGAGCGCGACCATGCCGATCGCCAGCGGGTCGGACGCAACCTTCTGCGTGACCTCGCTATAATGCAGATATTGCTCGTAATTGGCCGAAAAGACGTAGCCGGGATAGGCGCCTGTGTGGCGGTACATGAAATATTCGCCGACATTGGGATCCTCGGGACGCATATAATTGTCCCAGTAAAGCCCGGTCGGATGGATCGGCTTGCCGGCGAGCGCGCCGGCCATGCCGATCTGGCTCCAGTTGACGGCATCACCGTCGCCGCTTCCCGTGGTGAAAATCGCCGCAACCTGCTGTTCAGTGAGCGATTTGATCGGATTGCTCTTGTTCACGATGATGCCGAGCGGGCTCATCTTCGCGGCGGGGTTGAGCGAACCATGCGCGACGCGGATGATCAGCGCGGCGATCGGCTCTTTCTTCGATCCGTAGATCTTCTCGTACGGCAAAAGTTCGAGCTCGGTAGCCCCGCCGCCTTCGGGCGCGAAGGCCGTGGTGTCGTAGGTTATGGCAGGGATCGCGGTGCCGTCGCCCTTCAGCACAGGGGTGAAGCGAATTCCGGGATGGGTCTTGCTGAACAACGCGTCCCAGCGCGCCACCATGCCCGCCATGTCGTCATATCCGACGATCCGAATCGAACCGTCCCGCATGATGTAACCGCGGCCGCGGGGCTGCGGCACGGGCCTCGGCCGGTAAGATGGAATAGCGGGATTTACGGCTGCATGAGGCACTTGCGCTGCAAAAGCGCAGCCCGAGCCGGCGGCAAGCAAGCCCGCGCAGAGAAGGCGGCGATAAGTCCTTTGGTTCGAACGCCGCGCGCGCGCTGGGCGTGGGCCTGGTTTTGGGGGCATCCCTGTTCTCCCGAAAGCTCGCCCAAGGGAGAGCTGGCTGATGTTGGATATTCTTATTTTCGAGGAGGCTAGGGAGCTTAGCTGACAACAAGCTTTCATGGGGTCGCCGGAGTGACCGCTATTCCGGCGGCCGGGCGAAGCGGAGCGCCCAAATTGCGGTCCACCCGATACTCATGTTAGGATTGGGCCCGCGAGCAATGACATAAGATCATGCGCGCGGGGGAAGGGGTGTTTCGAATGCCCGACGTGCTGATCGTCGAGGACGACAAGGCCACCGCGCGCGAAATTGCTGCGGCGCTGGCGGACCAGGGGGTGGATTCGCACCATGCCGAAACCGGCGTGGCCGCAATCGAAATGGCGCGCTCCACGCATTATGACGTGATCATCCTCGATCGGATGCTGCCCGGCGGATTGAACGGGCTTGAGGTGTTGGCGGCGTTGCGCGGCACCTCGATTACAACGCCGGTCCTCTTCCTGTCGGCTTTGTCGGCGGTCAGCGACCGCGTGCGCGGGTTGCGTGCCGGCGGGGACGACTATCTGACCAAGCCGTTCGACTATCTGGAGCTTACCGCGCGCGTCGATGCGCTTGCGCGCCGCCCGGTGCCCGCGCAGGCGGCTGCGTCGGACGTCGAACGTCGGCTGGGCGATCTCCACATCGATCTTCTTAACCGGCGCGTATGGCGCGCGGGGGCGGAAATTGCGCTCCTCCCCCGCGAATTTGCGCTGCTCGATTATTTCATGCGGCATGCCGGGCAGGTACTGACTCGCGCGATGATCTTCGAACAGGTCTGGGGCTATCATTATGATGCCCACACCAACGTGATCGACGTCCATATCACGAAGTTGCGACGCAAGCTCGATCATGGCCGCCCAGGAACTATGATCGAAACCGTACGCGGGTCGGGATATCGTTTCGTTGCGCCTTAGGGACCTCCGCAGCGCCAGCAGCTTCCGACTGGCCTTGTCCTTCGCGGCATTGTTCGGTTCTGCGTCACTGCTTTTTGTCGGCGCGATCTATTTCCTCACGACGGGATTCCTGTCGGGCAATCCCGACGAACGAATGCGCGCGCAAGCAGTGAGCTTCGATTCACGATCGCCAGACAATGCCGAAGCGATGATCGACCAGCATGGCACGCTTGATCCGGCCAATCGCCGGCCCTTCGGCCTGTTCGGTCCCGATGGCCACTGGATCGCGGGCAACCTCAAGAAATTGCCCGACCCTCTGCCGACACCCGAAAAATTCTTCGAGACGAGCGTGCGGTCGGAAGGGCAGATGACCATCTACCGCTCGATCCTCCATCAATTGCCGAACGGCAATCGGATCGTGGTCAGCCGCAATATCGAGGAGCTGGCACAATTCCGCCTCCAGCTGCTCGACATGACCATATTGGGATTGGTCCTGATGGCACTGCTCGGCGTGGTGGGCGGCACGATCATAGGGCTGGCCTCGCTCCGCCGCCTCGACAGCGTGACGCTTGCGATCGCAAGCATCACGCGGGGCGATCTCAGTCGGCGTCTGCCCGCGCGCGGCAACAATGACGATATCGACCGGCTGGTACGTGTGGTCAATTCGATGCTCGACCAGATCGAGCGGTTGATGGGGGAAGTGAAGGGCGTGTGCGACAGCGTCGCGCATGATCTGCGAACTCCGCTTACCCGCTTGTTGGCGGGCCTCGAGCGCGCGCGGCGCCGCAACCTATCCCGCGACGAGCGCGAGGTCGAGCTCGCGCGTGCGATCGACGAAGTGCAGCAAATGCTGCGCACCTTCGCCGCATTGCTGCGCATTTCCGAAATGGAGGACGGCGCGCGCCGCGCCTCATTCCGTGAGGTCGATCTGGGTCAGCTCGTCGCGGACGTGGTCGAATATTATGAGCCCGCGGCCGAAGCCAAGGCGATCCGGCTCTCTTACGCACCCGGCCCCGCCGCGCAGGCGCCCCTGATGATTCTGGCGGACGCCGACCTCATGTTCGAAGCGCTCGGCAACCTGCTCGACAATGCGACAAAATTCACGCCGCCCGGTGGCCGGATCGCGGTCGAGATCGCGGAGGGGCCGGTGATCCGGGTCACCGACAGCGGACCCGGCATCCCGGCCGAAGAACGCGAGCAGGTCGCGATCCGTTTCCATCGAGGCAGTCAGTCGCGCGATACGCCGGGTAACGGGCTTGGTCTGCCGCTGGTAAGCGCGATAGCCCGCCTGCACGGCTTGGAGTTACGCTTCGAAGATCATCGCGGCGGTTGCCGAGTCGCGTTGGCGACCACGGTTTCGCCGCTTTCGCCGCCAATATCCGCCGCTGGCGGATTAAAGATATTTAATCTTCTGCGCCGATCCCCGGCGAAGGCTCTTGTGGTCGCTTCTAACTGAGGCACATTAAATGGATTTAATGTTAAATCCATTTCATTGTTACAGTTAAGTATTGAGCCTATAAATAACTGTTCTACTCTCCGATCAACAAGACGACCAACCATGTCGGGGAGGATATTTGATGGTGTTGCGTGCAGTGGCGCTTGTCGGGGCTGTGGCCCTGGTCGCCGGAGCGGCATTGGCCGATGACGACGTGCCCCCCGTGGTTGGAGGGCATACCTACGCCCAGCATCTGATCGAGGGCATCAAGGCCCGCCATCCCGAGATCCGCGCGATCTTGGTCGAGGGCCAGCGCGACGGGATGAAGGGCGAATATGTGCTCGGCGCGACCGCCGCGCGTCAGTCGGTCTTCCATCCGGTTTCCGATGCGAAAGCCGCCATGGGCGGCAAACTGTTGGCGGACGGCTCGGCCTATGTCGTGCGCACGCCCTATTTCAGCAGCACCGATCATCGGATCGGCACCCTGATCGTCACCTTCGCGCACAAGAAGGATGCGCCGACGGCGCGGCTCGACGTAATTGCACGGACGGTGGCGGCGGATATGGCACGGGTTACGCTGAGTGCGAAGAATGCCGGCGATCCCTATCCGTACGATCCCGCTTACGGTCCTAATACTTATGCCCAGACGCTGACCGAACGGACGATCAAATCGCATCCGGAACTATTGGTGGTGATGCTGCACGCGACCCCGCCGGGCAAGGATAAGAACGTCATCATCGGCTCCAATATCGGCCGTTTCGGCAAGCTTGCCGACGATGACGACCTGCGCGTGATCGATAAAGGCGAGACCAATCTCGAAATCGCGGGAGACCATGACCGGTTCGAGACGGAAGTGCCGCTCAACGACGCGAGCGGGACACGGATCGGCGCGCTCGGCCTGGTTTTCAAATATGACGGCCACACCGACAAGGAAGTGATGCGCCAGCGCGGCCTCGCGATCCGAGACGAGATCGCGCGCGCCATCCCCAACAGCGCCGCCCTTTTTGGCCCCGCCGCCTGACGCTTTCCTGGAGACAGATCGAGATGAAGCTTCCTTTGTTATTGGCGGGTGTAGTCAGTTCGATAGCGCTCGCTGCTTGCGGCCACCATGGCGGCACGGCGGCCGGCGCCGACAATAGCGCGGCCGCTGCATCGGCTGCCGCGACGACGCCTGCGCCACTCAAGCTTGCCGTAACGACCGACTTTCCGGGCTATACCGGCGACTTCGATCATTTCGCGATCGATACCAAGGATGGCCGCCTGTTCCTCGCAGGCGAGGAATATCATGAGCTTGAAGTGCTCGATCGCGCCACCGGCAAAATCATCCAGCGCATGCCCGGCTATGGCGCACCGCACAGCATGCTCTACATGCCCGACGCCAATGAGATGCTGGTGATCGACGGCGAAAAGCCATCGCCCGTACTCGATGCCGCCACGCTCAAGGTCAAGCGCAGCTACAAATTGCCGGCAGGCGCAGATTCCGCCGCTTATGACGGTTCGACCAAGCATCTTTGGGTCGTGACCGGCGGCAAGGACGTGCCGCAAAAGGACAGCAATCTGATCGAACTTGACCCGGTCACCGGCAAGATCGTCAAATCGGTTCATTTCGACGCCGACCATGTCGAGGCCTTGGCGGTCGAGCAGAACGGCCCCAACCTCTATATCAATGTCACCGACAAGAATTACCTGGCGGTGATCGACAAGGCGGCCGGCAAGGTTGTCAAACAGTGGAAGATCAAAGAGGCGGAGCAGAATGCGCCGCTGGCGATGGATGAGAAGACGCATCGCCTGTTCGTGGTGACGCGCAAGCCCGGCAAGCTGGTCATCCTCAATGCGGACACGGGCGCCACCATCGCGGTGTTCAAGGCACCCGAACGTACCGACCAGGTGACTTGGGATCCGGACAATCGCCGAATCTACGTCACCGGCGGCGAAGGCTATACCAGCGTCGTCGAGCAGGGCGACGCGGATCATTATCGCGAGGTGGCCCAGGTCAAGACCGCGCCCGGCGCGAAGACCGCCATCCTCGATTCCGATCGGAAGCGTCTGTGGATCGCCGCTTCGCCCGGCGACACCCACGCCATGGGCAAGCTGCTCGGATACGACGTCTTGCCCAGATAATCACAACGGATCCCGGCGTGGTCAGAACCGCAACAATGCGGACGCCACGCCAAAGGAGGGAGGGGAAAATTATGCGTAACCTGAAAGCGTATCGCGCGTCCTTCATAGCCTCTACTGCGCTTGCGGCGGGGCTCCTGCTTGCAGCCGACCCGGCCTTTGCCCAGACCGCTGCCCCGGCTGCGCCATCCGCGGCCAATGCCGCCGGCGGCGACAAGGATAGCGGCCCGGCCGAAATCGTCGTTACGGGCTCGGCGCTGCCGACCACGCCCGATCGCGTGGCGGTTCCAGTCAGCGTCGTCGGTGCGGAAGAGATCAAGAAGGGCGGCGTGTCCGACAATGCGCTCGAACTCGTGCGCAAGCAGATCCCGTCTTTCGCCGGACGTAGCAACACCGGCAACAGCAACGCGAACAATACCAACCAGAATACCGGCGGCGGTTCGCAGGCGCAGCTGCGCAATCTCGATACGCTGGTGTTGGTTGACGGCCGCCGCGTCGCGGTGAATGCGATTGCCGGCATGGGCGGCAAGGTGTTCGTCGACCTGGCGCAGATTCCGGTTGCCGCGATCGACCGGGTCGAAGTGCTCACCGACGGCGCTTCGGCAATCTACGGCTCCGACGCGGTCGGCGGCGTGATCAACTTCATTCTCAAGAGTCATTATGAAGGCGCCTCGATCGATGCGCGCATGGGCTTCGCCGATGGAGGCTATCATGAGCGGAACGTCAATTTTACGGTCGGCCACAATCTTGCGCCCTGGTTGAACGTCACCCTGTCAGGCACCTACAGCAAGACTGATCCGCTCTATCAGAACCAGCGATCCTTCACCTCGCCATTCTACAGCACCGCGACCGCAGTGCCCGGCAGCGTAGTCACGGGTGGCCTGTTCGGCGTGCTCACGCCGGGTCTGACGAGCCCGTCGCAGCGCAATCCGACCGGGGTCGCGGCGACGGCCGCCAGCTTCGCGGCGCTCGTCGCCAACGGCACCTACGTGAACATGCCGACCCAGGTTTCGCCCCAGACCAGCCCCGCGACCGCGCAGAGTAACATCGCGGTGGTGGGCACCGGCATCGGCGGAACCTACGATCTGTCGCAATTTCAGACGATCCTGCTGCAACAGGAGCAGAAGGCGCTCGACGGCAGCATCAACGCCGACCTGATCGGCGACGCGCTCAAAGCCTTCGTCACCTTCCAGGCGGCGGACAATCACAGCTTCACCCAATTCAAGCCGGTCACGATTGGTGTCACCCTGCCGCAGGGGGCGCCGTTCAATCCGGTCGCGGGCACGCTCGGCGGTGTGACCTTCGGCAGCGCGGCCGATCCTAAGCGCTATTACAACCACAATAAGAGCTACCGCGTCACTGCGGGCTTCAAGGGCTTCCTCGAATTCCTCGGGCCGTCGTGGCGCTACGAGGTGGCTTACGTCCACAGCCAGAACACGCTCGACCAACGGCAGCAAAACGTCATCTACACGCCCAACGTCGCGCTTGCGATCGCGGGAGGCTATGATTCGGCCGGCAATCCGGTGGCGGGCGGCGCTTATTCCAAGGTCCATTCAGGCCCCAGCCTGAGCGCCCCCCTGGTGGTGGTGCCTGCGCTGGATCCTCTGTCCTCATCGCCCAATCGTACGACGCTCGCGACCCTGTTCGGCACCGAATATATCCATGCCACGAGCAAGCTGGATTCGTTCGACGGCCAATTGTCGGGTGACCTGATCGGGTTGCCCGCGGGTAAGGTATCGGTCGCGATCGGCATAGCGCATCGGCGCGAAACGCTGAGCGGGACGCCGGATGCGGCAGGCTATGTCCATACCGATCCCAATTACTGCAATGATGGCGGCACGCTGACTCCCAACGCCTCGGCCTGGACGGGGGGGCAGCAGGCGGACCCGTTCCCGGTCGCCTGCTCGACCGGCACCGCCGGCTCGGCCACGCCCAACGGGCGTAGCATCACCGCGGAATTCATCGAGGCGCGTATTCCGCTGCTGGGCGAGGATTTCACCCTGCCCGGTTTCCATCGGCTCGATCTGATAGGTGCGTTGCGCCACGAACATTATAGCGACGCCGGCAATTCGACCGTGCCCAAGATCGGTTTCTTCTGGCAGCCTTTGGAGGAAGATACGATCGCGGTCCGCGGCACCTATTCGAAATCCTTCACCGCGCCGCCGCTCTACCAGGAATATGGCCCGGTGAATTTCCGTCTCGCGGGCACCGGCATCATCCCTGCGGCCTTCCCTGGCCTGCCCGCCGGCTTGTCGCCAGTCGAGGATGGCGTGAACCCGACACTCAAGCCGGCCAAGGCGACCTCCTATTCGCTCGGCCTGGTCCTGAAGCCGGCATCGCGCCTGCGTCTCGGCGTGGATTATTCTTTCGTGAAGGAGACCGGGCTCCCCGGCGGTATCGGCTTCAGCAACATCTTCCTCGACGTGAATCAGAAGGGGTCCGCCTCGCTGTTCGCGGGCAATATCGCCAAAGGCAATTTCCCCGGTCAACCGGGCGCCACGCCTTTCACCAATCCGGGTGACCTGCGCGCCTATCTTGCCGCCGATCCGGCCAATTACAACAACGTCTATGCGATCGATCGTTTCACCAACCTGGGCGGTATCCGCGTGCGCACGCTCAATGCGACGATCGACTATACGCTGCCGACTACGGACATGGGCACGTTCGGCTTCAGTGCGATCATGGCCTCGTTCCTGAACTATAAGTTCCAGGTTATCCCGCAGCAGCCTTTCTATGAATATGCAGGCACCGCGACCAACGGCGGCACCGGCGTGCAGGGGATACTGCCCAAATTCCGCTCCTATGCCAGCATCGACTGGACCAGGGGCCCGTGGGACGTGACGCTGGGCAACACCTATGTTTCGGCGGTCCACGATCTCGGCACCGGCGGCATCACCTATTTCACCAATGCCGCCAAATCGCCGCCGGCTGCGTTCGAGGGCCGGATCAAACCCTATACCAGCTTTGATCTGCGCGTGGCTTACGACCTGAAAGGCATGGGTTTCCTGCACGATGCCACTTTGGCGCTGGGCGCGAACGACATCTTCAATCGGATGCCACCGATCTCGACCAACGTCTTCACGCCGAGTGCCGCCTACACCGACAATACTGCGGACGTGTCGACCTACTCGCCTATCGGCCGGCTGGTCTATGTTCAGCTATCCGTGAAGTTCTAACGGACGGGGTATGGCGCATCCGGAAGGCCGGGTCCGCCTCCGGATGCGCCGCCCCCACTCGTTTCGAAATCAGCTTGGCTAGCCGAGCACTCGGACAAGGCAGCTTTGGCCCACTACAAGGCTAACGCCCCTTTGGAAGGAGATTCATCTTCTTTGGAGGGAATGAGCAAGTCTGAGCCGGTTTGCCAGGTGTTGGGCCAGCAAAGCGGCGCAGAAGATGAAGCATCGCTAGTAAGCTTCTTCGCCCTGAGCGCGTAGCGGCGTAGCTTCAGATGACCGCCACAGCGAGTACTGGGAGGCTGGCGCCGATGCTCATTTCTAATTTCTCGTTCCGCTAGTATTGCGAAGCCATTAGGTGGCAGCTTTCGGGACACGCGAAAAGAGCCGAGACGAGCGGAATTGGGGTAAGCAGTCATTCGCATAGAAGGCGGCGAATGGCAGCTATCGCGGGTCTCGTGCCAAAATCGGATTGGCGGCAAGCGCCCAATTGCCGCCAAAGGACCGGCCAAATCTATGCTGCCGCAAGCAGAGGGATCACCGCGCGAGAGGCAATTTCCTCTAAGCCATCAGCGATCCACCGCCCATAATGGCGTTCAATCATAAGGACGCTCGTGTCGTGAAGGGCGGCCACCAGCCGGATTGGCAATCCGTTCCGAATTGCACGCACGATCGACGAATGACGCAGAGCATATGGCACTGTGCCTTCAAGAGATATCGCGGCGCAGGCCTTGTGCCAGGGGCGCAGCATCTCCGAGGGCGTCTTCCAATGCTCCCTACTCACGCGGATCCAGTCGGTGACGCTTATCTGAGAATATCGCCACCGCACGAGGAGCCGTTCTTCTCCGTCCCGGCCGGCCAGGATGGGAGCCAATGCCGTCAGCACATCGGCGCCGACGGGGATGGGGGTGAAGCTGGCGGCACGCTCCCGGCCTTTTCGGCTCGACGGCATCAGAATGCGGGACCGGTCCGGTTGAACGTCGCGAACTTGCAGCCGTGCCACTTGAGAGAAGCGCGCCCCAGTTGCCGCGAGGAGAATGACCAGACGAGTGAAATCTCCATCCCGGTCCAGCTCGGCAACGGACGCCAAAATGCTCCGCACCTGCTGGTCCGTTAGGATCTGATTGTCACGAGCCAACGGCTGCGGGAGCTCTCCGTTCGAGACGACCTTCAAGCCAAACCGTACGATATCCGCAAAATCCGGGGGCAACGCTTTGCGCATCCGCCGATGAATGCGGTTCAAGGCCGCCTTGGTGTCACTGGCCAGACGTTGGCGAGAGGTCTGCTTGAGCTTGGGGTCAACGCGAGAAAGCCATCGGCTCAGGTCATCTTCGGTGAGCTTGCTCAGTGGGATCGAGGGAAGCTTTTCGTCCTTGAGAAGGTGTCGCGTCAGCTTCCGGCTGGCATCTGATCTGACTTTGCGTCCCTCCCAAGTGGCAATTCGTCGATCACGCTCGGCTATATATTCTTCGATGGCGGTTCTGACGGTAAGGCCCGTATCTGCGTAAGACGTGGCGGCAATCTTCCTGGCCGATTTCACAGCGACCATTGCAGCCTTATAGGCTGCTTCGTAGCTCAGAGTGCCGACATCCAGCATGTCGTCTGCGACGCCAAGCGCCTCCTGACGGTATTTCTGATGGCCGGCATACCAGCGCACGAGCCATCGGCCGCCCCGCCTTCCCTTTCGGTAACCGAGGTGGATTTCCGGATCTATTGCGCGCCAATGAAGTCCCGCGCATAATGCAGCTCGCGCGTTCCGGGTCGTCAATCGGGCCTCGGAAAGAACTTTCGCCACGCCGCCAAATCCATCAAATATTCGTCAAATATACCCGTCTGTACGCGGGTGGACGCTGATGGCAGTTATAGCGCAGTTCCGTAATTTTTTCAACAGTTTGACTGGACGGTGCTGGACGGCTTTACATCTATTTTGGACGACTTTCACGGCTGAAACACGGGTTCGATTCCCGTAGGGGTCACCATCCATTTACAGGCTTCCCCGCACCAGCGCGTGAGGACCTGCAGGCTTAGCCTCGCGCAATCCACCCCTGCGAACGGGAAGCTGCCTGTCAGCGCGGTTTTCAGTTCGGGTGCGAGCGCCTCCTGCAGCCTTTTGCGTGCCCGGAAGTGCCGCGTTTTCACCGTCGCCGGCGGGATTTCCAGCACGGCCGCGGTTTCGTCGACCGTCAGTCCTTCCACCTCGCGGAACACGAAGACGGTGCGGAAATCCTGCGGCAGGTCCGCAATCGCGCCTTCCAGCATCCCGCGCATCTGCGCACGTGCGAGTTCCGCGTCGGGCGCGCCGTCTTGCATCGATCCGCGCATGAGCTTTTCCCGGTAAAGATTGAGGTCCACCACCGATTCCGAATCCAGATGCGCATGGCGGCGGCGCGCGGCGCGCTCGCGCTGGAGCGCCTCGTTGATCGTGATCCGCATCAGCCAGGTCGCAAGCGAGGAGCGTCCCTCGAACCGGTCGATCGTCGCGAATGCGTGGAGATAAGCGCTCTGCACCGCATCTTCTGCTTCCGTCCGGTCGCGCAGGATGCTCCACGCGGTCCGGAACAGGCGCTGGTTGTTGCGCTGGGTCACAAGTAGCACAGCCTCGCGATCGCGCGCGGCGATCCGTCCCGCGAGCGCCAGATCGGACAAGGCGTCCATGTCGCGCCGCGCTGCCTTCCTCATATCGCTGTCGCCATGCGCATCATCCCCATCCCTGTCAGCACAGCTTTGATCCCACAGCGCACGAAAGGTTCCCGGGAACCCTTCCGGATTCGCGGCATCCAATCTCGGTGATGCGGGCAAGCCGCGCACATCCAAGCGGGAGAGAGGATATGCTGAAGTTTTTCATGACGGCCGGCGCCGCGGCGTTGCTGGTGGCCATTGCCCCGGCGCAGGCGGCCGACGCCAAGCCCAACGACGCACAGATCGCGCATATCGCCTATACGGCGGGCACGCTCGACGTCGCGGCGGGCAAGCAGGCCCTCGCCAAATCGCACGACAAGGCGGTGCGCGATTTCGCATCGGAGATGGTCCGCGATCATGAGGCGGTGAACGACAAGGCGCTCGCGTTGGTCAAGAAGCTGAACGTGACGCCGCAGGACAATCCCACCAGCGCCGCGCTCAAGGCCGCCGCCGACAAGAAGCGCGACGAGCTCGCCAAGCTGGACGGTCCCGCATTCGACAAGGCCTATATCGCCAACGAGGTCGCCTATCATCGGACCGTCAACGGCGCGCTGCGCGATACCTTGATCCCCTCGGCGCAGAATGCCGAGCTCAAGGCCCTGCTCAAGACCGGGCTGACCTTGTTCAGCGAGCATCAGGCGCATGCCGAACATCTGGCGGCGCACCTGAAGTGAACCATCTGCGGTTCGCTGCGCTGGCGTTTGTCGCCGCCGTCACGCCGCCTTCGGGCGGCCTGGCGGCGGCCACGCATGTCGTCGTGATCGACCGGATGAAGTTCGGCACGCTGCCCGCCAAGCTCCACGTCGGCGACACGATATCATGGGTCAACCGCGACCTGTTCCGGCACAGCGCAACCGCGCGCGACGGAAGCTTCGATATCGATCTGCCCGCAGGCAAGAGCGGAACGACAGTGCTGCGCAAACCGGGCGCGATCGCCTTCGCCTGCAAATATCATCCCGGCATGAGGGGCGTGCTGCACGTCGTAAAATAGCGCGCCTTGTCAGACGCCCCCTTGCCGCGGATTATGCGGCGGAAGGGGAGGGACGAGATGCGCGCAGTCGAGACCACCGAACCGGCGAAGACCGGCTTCCTGCGTTCGATGCATGGGCAGGTCCTGGTCGCGATCCTGCTGGGTATCGCGGTCGGGATATTGTGGCCGCCATTGGGTGCGGCGCTGAAGCCGCTGGGCGACGCCTTCATCAAGCTGGTGAAGATGGTGATCGCGCCGGTGATCTTCCTGACCGTCACCACCGGCGTTGCGGGCATGGGCGAATTGAAGGCATTCGGCCGCGTCGCGGCCAAGGCGTTCGTCTATTTCCTGTCGCTGTCGACGCTGGCGCTGGTGATCGGCCTGATCGTCGCCCGGGTCGCGCATCCGGGTACGGGCATGAACATCGCCGCCGCCAGCCTCGATAGCAAAGCGATCGCGGACTATGTCGAGCAGGCGCACGACCAGACGGTGGTCGGCTTCCTGATGGCGCTGATCCCGACGACGATGCTGTCGGCGCTGACCGAGGGCAATATCCTGCAGACCTTGTTCCTGGCGGTACTGACGGGGATCGCGATCAGCCTGGTCGGCGAGCGCGCGAAGCCGGTGTCCGACCTGCTCGAGCGGCTGGCTTTGATCACGTTCCGGATCGTCGGCATCCTGATGCGCGCGGCTCCCGTCGGCGCGTTCGGGGCGATGGCCTTCACCATCGGCAAATATGGCGTGGGTGTGCTCCTGAACCTCGGCGCGCTCGTCGCCTGCTTCTTCCTGACCAGCTTCCTGTTCGTGGCGATCGTGCTCGGGCTGGTCGCGCGCCTCAATGGCTTCTCGATCTGGGCCTTGCTCAAATATCTCAAGGCGGAACTGCTGCTCGTGCTCGGTACCTCCTCGTCCGAGGCCGCATTACCGAGCCTGATCGAGAAGATGGAACGCGCCGGCTGCGACAAGGCGGTGGTCGGCCTTGTCGTCCCCACCGGCTACAGCTTCAACCTCGACGGCACCAACATCTACATGACGCTCGCCGCATTGTTCATCGCCCAGGCCTTGAACGTCCACCTCACGCTTGGCCAGGAGCTCGCCTTGCTCGCGGTCGCGATGCTCTCCTCCAAGGGCGCCGCCGGCGTCACCGGCGCAGGCTTCATCACGCTCGCCGCTACCCTCTCGATCGTGCCCTCCGTCCCCGTCGCCGGCATGGCCCTCATCCTCGGCGTCGACCGCTTCATGAGCCAGGGCCGAAGCCTCACCAACTTCATCGGCAACGCCGTCGCCACCATCGTCGTCGCCCGATGGGAAAACGCCCTCGATAAGGCGAAGCTCGATGCCGCACTCAAGAGCTAGGGGACCGATATTTGCCGCCGCTCTGCTCGGCGCGCTCAGCCCGGCTGCGTTGGCGCAAGCAGCGCCGGATCCGCTGCCTTTGGTCAATATATTCATGGGCAGCACGCATAACGGCGCCACCGTGCCTGGCGCGTCGGTCCCGTTCGGCTTCGTCAATCTCAGCCCGGACACGACCAACGGTTCCACCAACGGCTATGATGCGCGTTCCGCCGTCACCGGCCTGAGCTTCACGCATGAGAGCGGCACCGGCGGGCATAGCAAATATGGTAATTTCCGCGTGCTGCCGACGATCGGGCCGCTCGATCCGCGCAATGCGGCCCTGCCGCGCCTGAAGGAATCGGGCGCGCCCGGTTTCTATCAGGCCACGCTCGACGACGGCGGCCAACCGATCGCGATCGAAGCCAGCGCGACCCGGCTGGGCGGGATCATCCGCGTTACATTTCCACGCGGGACCGACGGCAATCTCCTGCTCGACGCGACATCCTCGGTCCAACTGATGGGCAGCGGCCCCAAGGCGACCGCGGCGCATGTCGAATGGACCGATCCGCAGAGCTTCCAGGGCTGGGGCAGCTTCATCGGGGGCTGGAACCCGGCGCCGATCAAGCTCTATTTCGCCGCACGGATCGACCGGCCGGCCGAGGCCTGGGGTAGTTTCGAGGCCAACAATATGGCGCTTCGGCTCCGTCGCGGGACCGAAGGCGCCACCGGCGGCGATCAACGCGACGATTCCAGCCGGCAATTGGGTGCTTACGCACGCTTCGACACCACGCAATCGCAGACAGTGCAGCTCAAGCTGGCCCTCTCCTTCGTCAGCATGGATCAGGCGCGCCGCAATCTCGATCGCGAGCTTCCCGGCTGGGATATCGAGGCGGTCCGCGCAGCAGCCAACCTGCAATGGCGCGACGTGCTCGATCGCATCCATATCGAAGGCGGCAGCGACGCCGAGCGCCGCACCTTCATGAGCGCGCTCTATCGCAGCCACACGATGCCGCACGATTTGACCGGAGAAAATGTGTGGTGGGCGTCGGACGCCCCGCATTACGAAGATTATTATACGTTGTGGGACACGTTCCGCACGCTTCACCCGCTGCTGACCTTGATCGAACCCGATCGCCAGCGCGCCATGCTCAACTCGCTGCTCGAAACCTACCGCCATACCGGCTGGCTGCCCGACGCGCGCATCGCGGGCAGCAACGGATCGACCCAGGGCGGATCGAACGGCGACGTGCTGATCGCGGATGCGGTGGTCAAGGATTTGGGCGGCTTCGACCGCAGGCTCGCGCTCGAGGCGATCCGCAAGGACGGCGAGGTGGATTCGCCCGACCCCGACCATGTCGGCCGCGCGCTCGGCGCCTATATCCCGCTCGGCTATATGCCGGTCGACCAGACGCGCTCCGCCTCGCGCACGCTGGAATATGCCTATGACGATTTCGCGATCGCGGAGGTCGCGCAGGCCGAAGGCGACACCGCCCTGGCGCGGACCTTCCTCAAGCGCTCCGCCAATTGGCGCAATCTATGGGATACGAAGCTGGGCTGCATCCGTCCGCGTTATCGCGACGGTGGCTGGGTCGCCTATTTCGATTGCAACCATCTCTATCCCGACAATCGCACCGCCTGGTGGGATGCCCCCTTCTACGAAGGGTCGAGCGCGCAATATTCGACCTACGTGCCGCATGACCTGCGCGGGCTGATCGACGCGGTCGGCGGCGATGCCGCCTTTACCGCGTGGCTCGATCGCCTGTTCGACGGGCGCGGCTATAACCACAGCAACGAGCCCGATTTCCTCGCGCCTTATCTCTATATCCATGCCGGCCGGCCCGACCGCACCGCCGAGCGGGTGCGCGCGATCCTGGCAAAGGATTATCGCCCCACCTCCGATGGCCTGCCCGGCAATGACGATGCCGGGGCGATGTCGTCCTGGTATGTGTGGAGCGCGGTCGGGCTGTTCCCCAATGCGGGCCAGCCCTTTTATTATATCGCCTCTCCGATCTTCGCGCGCAGCACGATCCAGTTGGAGGGCGGGCGCAGCTTTACGATCAACGCGCCTGCGACGTCGGCTGCCAGGCTCTACGTCGTCGGTGCGCGCCTGAACGGCAAGCCGATCGATCGCGCCTGGTTGACGCATGAGGAGATCGTGCACGGCGGCGTGCTCGACCTCGACATGGCCACGCATCCGGGACGCTGGGCGACGCATTTCACGCCGCCGCCCAACCCCTTCGTCAAAGGCTAAGCGGAGGTCCGCTCGCCCGCGAGCAAGGCGTCGGCGACGACACGCAGCGGCTCTACGTCAACCTCGCTTTCGCCCGCGGCGATCAGCTCGGCGAAGCGCGCATAGAGGCCGGGATATTCGCCACGCTGTGCCTGTTGCTCGGGCCCGTCATTGACGCGCAGCACCGCACCGCCCTTCGACAGCGCGATCCGCGTGCCGGCCCGGGTGGTGAGATCGATCGTCCACTGTTCGGTGCCGCGGTAGCGCCACTCGAAGCGTGCGCCGATCCCCTCCTCGACGCCGCCGGTGGCCAGCTTGAGCACCACGCCTTCGGGCTGATGACCGCGCCTTTCCATGCGCAGATCGGACTTCCGGACCAGCAGGGGATCGGGGCAAAGCAGGGTCGCGATCGACAGCGCGTTGATGCCCGGATCAAACACGCCGAAGCCGCCGCGTTCCCAGATCCATTCCTGGCCAGGATGCCATTTATCGACATCTTCCAGCCACTGGATATCCATCGTCGCAATGCCTTCGGCGCGCGTGATCGCGGCCGCGGCCTCGACCGTGTCATTGAAGCGCGAATGCCAGGTGGCGAACAAAGTCCGCTTCGCGGCCCGGGCCTGGCCTGCAAGATCCGCTACTTCGCCAAGCGTCAGACAGGGCGGCTTTTCCATCATCACGTCGAGACCAGACGACAGGCAGAATTGCGTGATCGCATGGCGCGGGCCCGGCGGTGTGCAGATCGCGACCGCGTCGAGCTCCACCCCGCGCAGCATCTCCTGGGCGTCGTGGAAGGTCGGCACACCCAGATCGGGATGCGCATGGCGCGAAGCGATCGCCGCCAGGGTGAAGGCGGGATTGTTCGCGATCGCAGGGACATGCTGGTCTTCCGCGATCTTGCCGTAACCGATCAGTCCGATTCGTATTTCAGCCACGCTGTGCTTCCTTCACCGCTTTCACGAAATCCCGGGCCTGCTGGCCGACCTGCGCCGCGCTCTGGCCAGGCTTGTAGAGCGCCGAGCCGAGGCCGAACCCATCCGCGCCGGCCTCGAACCAGGGGCCGACCGCATCGGGCTTGACCCCGCCCACGATCAGCAGCGGTACGTCCTTGGGTAGCACCGCGCGTTGGGCGCGCACCAGCGCGGGTGTCGCGGCCTCGGCCGGGAACAGCTTGAGCGCGGTTGCGCCTGCCTTGAGCGCCAGGAAGGCCTCGCTCGGCGTGAAATAGCCGGGCGCGGATATCAGCCCTTCCGCTGCGGTCGCGGCGATCACGTCATAATCGGTCGAAGGGGAAACAATGATCCGCCCGCCCGCCCGCGCAACCTGGCCGACCTGCTCGACCGTCAGCACCGTGCCCGCGCCGATCAGCACCGCGTCGCCGAAATGCCCGGCCAATGCGGCGATGCTTTCCAGCGGATCGGGTGAGTTGAGCGGCACCTCGATGATCCCGATGCCCGCCTCGACCAGCGCTTCGCCGATCGCGACCGCCTCATCGGGCTTCACGCCCCGCAGGATCGCGACGAGCGGGCGGCGGCCCAGATGATCGCGAAACGATTGCAGCGCCGTCATCGAAGTCCCTCTGCTATGATTGCCATGCCCGCCAGGAAGGCGCGTTCGCCGTCCACCTCCTGATGGGTGTAGCCGGCTTCGTCCAGTGCCGCGCCATAAAGACGCGTTAGCGCGGGGTCGCCGATCAGGCCGACCGGTCCGCTCGGCGCACGATGGAGGCCGATCCTGAGATCCGCACCGAGCAACAGCCCGCTGACGTAAGACGCCGCATCCGCCGGGTCCAGCCGGTCGAGCAGGATGCGCGCGCGCGTCCCGAACAGATCCGACAGCAACGCGCCGTCGTCGAGCCCGCGGCGCACCCCGTCGCGAAAAGCTTCCCCGTCGACGACCTCGCAAGAAAGTTGCGAGGCGAGCAGGGAATGGTTACGCAGCAGCGCGAACATCTCGCCCGCCATCACCGTGCGGAAGTCGATCAGCGCGCCGTCCACTATCCGCGCCCATTTGGTATGCGTGCCCGGCAGGCAAAGCAGCGCATCCGGCGCGACCAGTCCCGTCGCGACCGCGCCGAACAACTGGACTTCCTCGCCCCGCATCACGTCCGCACGCTGTGCGTCGATGCAGGCGCCCGGGACGATCGCGGTCTGGCGGGGCTCGACCCAGAGCAGGGATTCGCGGAGGGTTTCGAACGTGACCGGGCAGCGCACATAGGGCGCCTCGACCCAGCCCCGGCTCGACCCGATCATGCCCGCGAGCAGGAACGGCACATTGCCATATTGCTCCCGGAGCCGCGCCATTTCGTTCGGGAAACCGCCAGGTGGGACCGCGGTCACGCCCAGTGCATCCGCCTCGCGGTGCACCACCATGCCCTGTGCGTCGAGCAGGAAGATGCGACGGTTGGTCGTCCCCCAATCGATCGTGACCAGACCTTCACCCCGCATCGCCACCCCTACTGATAATTATAATATGAATTGCTCGCAAAGTTCGTTAGTCGGATAAGAAACAGGAAGCAATCGGAGAGGGAAGAGGCTTGAAGATCGAGCGTATCGAGACGTTCCTCGTTCCGCCACGCTGGCTATTTGTACGCATCGAGGCGACGGGCGGGCTGGTCGGCTGGGGCGAAGCGAGCCTGGAAGGCTATGCCGAAGCGGTCGATGGCGCGTTCGAAGCGCTGCGCGACCGGTTCGTCGGCGCGGACCCGCGCAACATCGAGGATATCTGGCAGGTCGCCTATCGCGGCGGCTTCTATCGCGGCGGGGCGGTGCTGATGAGCGCGCTCGCCGGGCTCGATCAGGCTTTGTGGGACCTGAACGGCAAGCTCAGCGGACTGCCCGTCTGGCGGATGCTGGGCGGCAAGGTGCGGGATCGGGTACGGGCCTATGCCTGGATCGGCGGGGACCGCCCCGACGAGGTCGGCGAAGCCGCCGCCGCGCGGCGCGCGCAGGGCTTTTCGGCGGTCAAGATGAACGCCACGCCGGAGCTCGACCGGCTTGCTTCCCCGCGCGCGCTCGATGCGGTCGCGGATCGCGTCCAGGCCGCGCAAGCCGCCGGGATGGACGTCGGCATCGACTTTCACGGGCGCGTTCACAAGGCGATGGCCAAGCAATTGGCGCGCGCGCTCGAACCGCTCGGCCTGCTCTTCGTTGAAGAACCCCTGCTCAGCGAGAATCTGGAGGGCTTGGCCCAGATCGGCCAGCTCGTCGCGACCCCGATCGCGCTCGGCGAACGGCTCTACAGCCGCTGGGATTTCAAGCAGATCCTCGCCTCTGGCGTTGTCGACATCATCCAGCCCGACGTGAGCCATGCCGGCGGGATCAGCGAAACGCGCCGCATCGCCGCGATGGCCGAAGCCTATGACGTCGCGGTCGCACCGCATTGTCCGCTTGGTCCGCTCGCGCTGGCCTCCTGCCTGCAGCTCGCCGCCTGCACGCCCAACCTGGTGCTGCAGGAGATGTCGCTCGGCATCCACTACAATGTCGGTGCGGACCTGCTGACCTACATCACCGACAAGAGCGTGCTCACCCCGATCGACGGGCATCTGTCGATCCCGGAGGGTTCCGGTCTGGGGGTGACGATCGACGAGGATGCGGTGCGCGAGGCGGCCCGGGAAGGGCATCGCTGGCGCAACCCGGTCTGGCGCTACGCGGACGGCGGTTTCGCCGAGTGGTAAGGGAATTGCCCCGCGCGTGAAATGTCCTACAAATGGGCAAAACGCCAGCGGGAGAGAAAAATGCGCAAGTGGAGATTGATCATGGCCTTGTTGGCCGCGGCGAGTGCCGGCGGCGTATCGGCGGCGGACGTTTCGCGCGCTCCGTTCGGCAGGGCGGACGGCCAGGAGGTCGAGGCGATCACGCTCAGCAACAAGGCGGGTACCAAGGCTGAGATCATCTCTTATGGTGCCGCGCTCCAGTCGCTCAAGCTGGCGGACCGGCACGGCCATTTCGACGATGTGATCGTCGCGCCGGCCAAGCTCGAGGCACTGATAGCCAAGCCGCAATTCATGGGCGCGACGGTCGGACGCGTCGCCAACCGCATCGCCAAGGGCCAGTTCACGCTGGACGGCAAGCAATATCAGGTGCCAGTCAATGACGGCGTCAATTCGCTCCATGGCGGGCCCAAGGGCTTCGACAAGGCGGTATGGGAAGTGGTCTCGGTCGCCAAGGGTCCGGCCGCGAGCGTGACGCTGCGCCATGTCAGCCCCGACGGAGACATGGGCTATCCGGGCACGCTGACCGTGACCGCCACTTATTCGCTCGACGAGCGCAACCAGCTCACGATCGACTATAAGGCGACCACCGACAAGCCGACCGTGGTCAACCTGTCGAACCACGCTTACTGGAACCTGGCGGGCGAAGGATCGTCGCGTGGCGCGATGGGCCAGCTCCTCACCATCCCGGCGGAGCATTTCACCCCGATCGATTCGGGCCTGATCCCGACCGGCGAATTCCGTCCCGTCGCGGGCACCGTATTCGATTTCCGCAAGGCGACTGCGATCGGCGCGCGCGTGCGTGACGCCGACGAACAGATCGTGTTCGGCAAGGGCTATGACCATAATTGGGTGGTGGCGCGGACCTTGTCGCCGACGCCGCGCCTGCTCGCACGGGTCGAGGATCCGGTCAGCGGCCGCGTGATGGAGATGCTGTCCAACCAGCCCGGCATCCAATTCTATTCGGGCAATTTCCTGGACGGCACCACGATCGGCAAGAGCGGCCATCTCTATCGCCAGGGCGACGCGATCGTGCTCGAACCGCAGGGTTTCCCCGACACGGTTAATCATCCCGCCTTCGGATCGGCACGGCTCGACCCCGGCCAGACCTATCACAATGTGATCGTGCTGCGCTTCTCGGTCGCGGCACATTGAGACGACGCCCTCTCCCCCGCGGGGGAGAGGGCAGACCGTGTGGCGCTCTAGCGCGCGTCGACCGCGGTGTGGATGAAGTCCATCACCTCGCCGATGATCGTCGCCATCGCAGCGCGGGCGGCAGCCGGATCGCGCGTCTGAATCGCGGTGAAGACCGCGCGGTGCGCGGCCACGTCGGCGGTGCGCCCCTTGAAGCGGTTGGTGAAGCGGATCGAGGTGCGCAGCGCCGTCGCCACCATATCGCGGAATTGCAGGAAGAAGGGGTTGGCCGACGCCTCCAGCACCGCAATGTGGAAGGCGATATCCGCCTCCAGCGTGTCGTCCTCGCCGCGCTCTGCGGCCTCCATCCGCTGCAAGCCCGCCTCGATCGCATCATAGGCCGGCCCCGGACCGGCCTGCGCCGCCAGCGCCGCCGCCTGCGGCTCGATCGCGGTGCGCAACTCGTTGAAGTGACGCAGCAGGTCGAGCGAGAATTTGCGCTCGAGCAGCCAGCGCAGCACGTCGGGATCGAAGAAGCTCCAGGCGGCTGGCGGCTGGACGGTCGTGCCCGCGCGCGGCTTGGCCTTGAGCAGGCCCTTGGCGGTGAGCATCTTCACCGCCTCGCGCGTCACCGTGCGGCTGACATTGTAGCGCGCGGTCAGCTCATCCTCGGTCGGGAAGCGCTCATTGTCGTAGCGGCCGGTGACGATCGCCCGCCCGAGTTGATCGAGCATGCCGAAGGTGAGGTTGCGGCTGCCCCCCTTCGCGTCCTTTGCCGCCTTGCCGTTCGTGCCCGCCACGCGCTCTTCCTACCACCAGGTTGCGTATAAGGCGACCAGGATGAGGATCACCGCGATCGCGCCGGCATTGAAGCCTGCGCGCGTGGCGTATGCAACATCTCCGGTCTCGATCGTGTCCGTTCCGGGCTTTTGCGCGGTGATCAGCGAGATCAGGATCGCAAGCGCGGCCGAGATCAGGAACACCACGCCCATCCGGTTCATGAAGGGCAGGCTCGCCCACATGATCTTGAACAACCAGGACAGCACCACCGAACCCACCGCCGCGGCGATCGCGCCGGCTTCGTTGGCCCGCTTCCAGAACAGGCCGAGCAGGAAGATCACGGTGATGCCCGGCGTGAAGAAGCCGGTGAATTCCTGGATGAACTGGAACGCCTGGTCCGATTTGCCGAGCAAGGGCCGTGCGACGATGATCGCGATGATGATCGCCACGATCGCGGCAATCCGGCCGACCAGAACGAGATGCCGCTCACGGCCGCCATGGCCGCCGGTCTTGTCCTCGACATCGGAGGATTGGCCCGTGAACTTGGCATAGATGTCGAGCGTGAAGATGGTCGCGATCGAGTTGATCTTGGAGGCGGTCGACGCGATGATCGCCGCGATCAGGGCCGCGAACACCAGGCCGAGCAAGCCGGTCGGCAGCAGCCGCATCATCGACGGATAGGCCTCGTCCGGCTTGGGTAGGCCCGGCGCGATCAGCACCGCGGCGATGCCGGGGACGACGATAATCAGCGGCATGATCAGCTTGAGGAAGGCTGCGAACAGCACGCCGCGCTGCGCCTCGTCGATGCTCTTCGCCGCCAGCGCGCGCTGGATGATATATTGGTTGAAGCCCCAGTAGCTCAGGTTCGCGATCCACATCCCGCCGATCAGCACCGACAGGCCGGGCAGCTCCATATAATGCGGGTCGCCCTTCTTCAGGATCATGTGGAAATGATCGGGAATGGCCGTGGTCAACTTGTGCCAGCCCGCGAGCAGGCCCGCGCCGTCGCCGAGCTTGCCAAGCGTGAGTATCACGATGATCAGCCCGCCCAGCACCAGCAGGGTGACCTGGACGATATCGGTCAACGCGACCGCCTTCAGTCCGCCCCGGATCTGGTAGAGAAGCGCGAACGTGCCGAGCGCGATCAGCGCGATCGTCTGGTCGACGCCCGCGACCTTAGTCACCGCGATCGAGCCCAGCCAGATGATCGAGGTCAGGTTCACGAACACGTAGAGCGCGAGCCAGAACAGGGCCATGATCGTGCGGATCGACTTGCCGTAGCGCCGTTCGAGGAACTGCGGCATCGTGTAGATCTCGTTCCTGAGGAAGATCGGCAGGAAGAATTTGCCGACCAGCAGCAAGGTCGCCGCCGCCATCCATTCGTAGGAGGCGATGGCGAGGCCGATCGCATAGCCCGAACCCGCCATGCCCACGATCTGTTCGGCCGAGATGTTGGCCGCGATCAGCGAGGCGCCGATCGCCCACCAGGGGAGGTTCTTGGACGCCAGGAAATAGTCGGTCGTGTTCTTCGGCGCGGAACCCGCTTTGTCGCGCGAGACCCATTGGGCCAATCCGAAGATCGCCACCGCGTAAAGAATGACGACGACGATATCGATCGTGCCCATCTGCATATGCAAACCCCTCCTCGCCGCACCACCTTCCAGCGGGTCGGTTATGCGCGCAATTTATATGATAATTTTGCCCTGTCGAGAGGGCGTGAGGTCGTGGAGCCTCAGAGCTTCGGGAATTTCATCCCGCCGGTCGCGGGCGGGAGCCCCGGTTCGATATCGGCGGCGTCGAAACGGCGCCAGCCATTGGGGCCCAAACGCTCGATCGGCTGGAAGCGGACCTTGTACTGCATCCGCGCCGAGCCCTTCACCCAATAGCCGAGATAGACGAAGGGCAGACGCGCGGCGCGCGCGCGCTCGATATGGTCGAGGATGATGTATGTGCCGAGGCCCGGGCGCGTATCCAGATCTGGATCGAAGAAGCTGTACACCATCGACAGCCCATCCGATTGCTGATCGGTCAGGCAGGCGCCGACCAGCTTGCCCAGCCTTCCGTTGGCCGACGGCTCCCGATATTCGACGATGAAGGTGGTGACCGGCGTCTGCTCGACCATGTCGGCGAAATCGAGCTCGTCCATCTCGGCCATGCCGCCGCCGGGGTGGCGCGCGGCGAGATAGCGGCGCAGCAGCTGGAATTGCTCGTCGGTGGTCCACGGTTCGCACGCATTGACCACCAGATCGGCGTTGCGCCTGATCAGCTTGCGCTGGGTGCCGTTAGGCTTGAATTCGTTTGCGACGACGCGGACCGACACACAGGCCTGGCAATCGGTGCAGCTCGGCCGATAGGCGACGCCCTGGCTGCGCCGGAAGCCGATCCGCCCCAGCGCTTCGTTGAGCTCGGCGGCATGGCTGCCCGACAATTCGGTGAAGACCTTACGCTCGGTACGCCCCGGCAAATAGGGGCATGGCGCAGGCGAGGTTACGAAAAACCTCGGAAACTTGAACTGCGCACTCACCGCTCGTCGTTACCCTGCCTATTCGCCCCAGTGGAACGACTATGCCTCCACTAGGGTGCGATGAAAAGGCGATTCACCATTTTTGATGGTTAAGCACCGCTTCGTTTCACCGAATAGTCGTTACGGCTTTGGGCCGCACTTTGCGCAATTGGCGCCAGTGCGGCCCTTTTCGGCCTTAGGCCAGTTCAACTGGGCTGACTTCGTAGCCTTCTTCTTCGAGCGCCGCCATCAGTCGCGCAAGATGCGCCGCATCGCGCGTCTCGCATTCGATGTCGGTGATCAGGCCCTTGGCCGGCAAGGTCGAGAAAACGCGCTGGTGATAGACCTCGATGATGTTGACCTGTTCCTGATCGAAGATGCGCGCGACGTTATAAAGCGCGCCCGGCCGATCCTGCAGCTTGATGCGCAGCCGGGCGAGCCGGCCCGAACGGGCGAGATCGCGCAACAGCACGTTCGCCAGCAGGCGCGTGTCGATATTGCCGCCGCACAGCACGATCCCGACCGTCTTGCCCCTGAACCGTTCGGGGTTGGCAAGCAGCGCCGCGAAACCGGCCGCACCCGCGCCTTCGACCACGGTCTTCTCGATCTGCAACAGCAGCGACACGGCCTGCTCGAGATGACGCTCGCTCACCAGCACGATGTCGTCGACCGTCTGGGCGACAATATCCGCGGTGATCGAACCCGGCTCCTTGACCGCGATACCCTCGGCGAGCGTATCGCCATGGCAGGGCAGGCTCTCTCCTTTCATGCGATTGTACATCGACGGGTAGAGCTCGGCCTGGACGCCGATCACCTCGATCCCACCCTTGGCCTTGGCGACGGTAGCGCAGCCCGAAATCAGGCCGCCGCCGCCGATCGGCACGATCAACGTGTCGATATCCGGCGCGGCCTCGAGCATCTCTAGCGCGACCGTGCCCTGGCCCGCAATCACCTGCGGATCGTTGAAGGGATGGACGATGGTCAGCCCCTTCTCGGCCGCCAGCTCATAGGCATAAGCAAGCGACTCGTCGAACTTCTCGCCATGCAGGACCACCGTCGCGCCATGGCCCTGGGTCTGGCTGACCTTCACATTGGGCGTGGTGCGCGGCATCACGATCGTGACCGGGATGCCCAGCCGCGCCCCATGATAGGCCAGTCCCTGCGCGTGATTGCCGGCCGACGCCGCGATCACGCCGCGTTCCCGCGCGCCTTCGTCCAATTGCAGCAATTTGTTGAGCGCGCCGCGTTCCTTGTAGGCGGCGGTGAATTGAAGGTTTTCGAACTTGAGATAGACAGTCGCCCCGGTGAGCTGACCGAGCGTGCGGCTAATCAAAGTCGGCGTCATCACGATCGACGACATAATCCGGGCATGCGCGCCCCGGACGTCGTCGATGGAGACAGGCAGCGCGGAGGCCGCGGCGGACTTTTGCAAAGTAGCCATAACCGTTCCGCCCTAGGCCCATGCCGCGGCTTTTTGAACCCCGGGCAGCCGCTGTGCGGCGATGCGTGTCTCCAGGGTCTCACCGGCCTCCCTTTTTCCGCTCGTCCCGAGCTTGCCGAAGGGCCGTCCTTCCTTCTGCCGATGCGTGAAGTAAGGACAGGGCTTCGACAAGCTCAGCCCGAACGGTAAGGATGGTTTTATGGCAAGGATCAGCTTCATCGGACTGGGCGTGATGGGTGCACCGATGGCGGGGCATCTCGCCGCCGCCGGGCACGACGTCACCGTCTTCAACCGCAACTCCGCCAAAGCGGAGGCCTGGGTGGGCAAATATAAGGGCAGGACCGCTCCGACGCCGGCCGCGGCGGCCGAAGGGGCGGATGCGGTCTTCACCTGCGTCGGCGCGGACCATGACCTGGAAGAGGTGACGCTCGGACCGAAGGGCGCCTTCGCCGCGATGCCCGCGGGCGCGCTGTTCGTCGATCATACCACCGTATCCGCGCACATCGCACGCCGGCTGGCCGGAGAGGGCGCGAACAGGGGTCTGCTCGTGGTCGACGCGCCCGTATCCGGCGGTCAGGCCGGCGCCGAGAATGGCAAGCTCGCGATCATGTGCGGCGGATCCGCTGAAGCCTTCGCCGCCGCCGAGCCCTTGATGCAGGCTTATGCCGCGCGCATCGTCCATGTCGGCGATGCCGGCGCGGGCCAGACCACCAAGATGTGCAACCAGATCGCGATTGCGGGCGTGATCCAGGGCGTCGCCGAATCGCTCCGCTTCGCGCAGGCCTCGGGCCTCGACACCGGCAAGGTATTCGAGGCGATTTCGGCAGGTGCGGCCGGCAGCTGGCAGATGCAGAATCGCTGGGCGACGATGGCGAAGGACGAGTTCGACTTCGGTTTCGCGGTCAACTGGATGCGCAAGGATTTGGGCCTCGCGCTGGAGGAAGCGCGCAGCAATGGCGCGACGCTTCCGCTCGCGGCGCTGGTCGACCAATTCTATGCCGAGGTGCAGCAAATGGGCGGCGGCCGACAGGACACGTCCTCGATCATCCGCAGGCTCGGACGGTGAGGACACTCCTGCTCGGCGGCGCGATCGCGCTCGCGTTGGCCGCCCCCGCCACCGCGCGTCGCAAGGATACTCCGCCCCCGGCGGAAGTGCCGATCACACCCGAAGGCCTGGTCGACGACATCAACGGTTACACAATGAATGGGGATGGCCAGCTCGAACATTTCAGCGGGCTGCTGATCGGCAAGGACGGCCGCGTCGCCAGGCTGCTCCACGACGGCGACACGCGCCCCGAGCGGCCGGCTTTCCGGCTCGATGGCCAGCACCGCACATTGCTGCCCGGCCTGATCGACGCGCATGGCCATGTCTCGAGCCTCGGCTTCCAGGCGCTCAGCCTCGACCTGACCGACACGAACAGCCTGGAAGAAGCCCAGCACAAATTGCAGCGCTACGTCGCCGGACACGAAACCCCGGCGTGGATCCGCGGCGGCGGCTGGAACCAGGAGAAATGGAAGCTCGGCCGCTTCCCGACCGCAGCCGATCTCGATCCCTTCACCGGCGACCGGCCGGTCATCCTGGAACGCGTCGACGGCCATGCGGTGCTGGTGAACAGCGCCGCGATGAAGGCGGCGGGTGTCAACGCGCGCACGCCCGATCCTGCCGGCGGCCGGATCGAACATGATGCCAAGGGCAATCCGACCGGCCTGTTCGTGGATGCCGCGCGCAGGTTGGTCGAGAGGGCGGCGCCCGCGCCTTTGCCGCGCGAACGCGACGCGGCTATGGCCAAGGCACAGGAGATATTGATCGCGGACGGCGTCACCGCGACCTGCGACATGGGCACCAGCATCGACGATTGGGAATCCCTGCGCCGGCTGGGTGACACGGACCGCCTGCGCGTGCGCATCACCAGCTATGGCCTGGGCGTCGACACCACGCTGACGATCGCGGGTTCGCAGCCGACCGGCTGGCTCTATGGCGGGCGGCTGCGCATGGTCGGGGTCAAATTGTTCGCCGATGGCGCGCTTGGGTCGCGCGGCGCCTGGCTCAAACAGCCCTATAGCGACATGCCGTCGACGCGCGGCCTGCAGTTCATGGATGATGCCAAGCTCAAGAATCTGATGAGCCGCGCGGCGATGGACGGCTTCCAGGTCGCGGTCCACGCGATCGGCGACGCCGCCAACGCGCAGGTGCTGGATGCGATCGAGGAGCTGGCGCAGACCTATACCGGCGACCGCCGCTGGCGGATCGAGCACGCGCAGATCGTCGACGTCGCCGATCTGCCGCGTTTCGCGAAATACGGCACGATCGCGTCGATGCAGCCGACCCACGCCACGTCGGATCATATAATGGCGGCCAAAAGGCTCGGACCCGAACGGCTGAAGGGAGCGTATGCCGAAAGGACGATGCTCGACGAGCATGTCCCGCTCGCCTTCGGGTCGGACTATCCGGTCGAGGATCCCAATCCTTTCCCCGGCATGGCCGCCGCAATCACGCGGGAGGATGCGGCGGGCGATCCGCCCGGTGGCTTCCTGCCCGACCAGAAGATCAGCCTGACCCAGGCCTTCGCCGCCTTCACCACCGGCGGTGCTTATGCCGCCAAGGCCGAGGACCGGATCGGCAGCCTGACGCCCGGCCATTATGCGGATTTCGTCCTGCTCGACCGCGATCCCTTCCAGGTCGACAGCAGATCCTTGCGCGATACCAAGGTGCTGGAGACGTGGATCGGCGGCGCGCGGGTGTGGGTGCGCAAGGATCCGAACGCCTCCGCAGGGTCGGGACCGCGCCAAATCGATAGCTAAGCCATTGAAAAAACAAATCTCAAACTTTTCCTACCAATCAGTATAGAATCTCCCGATTGGGGGATCACATTTCTTCACCATCTCCCCGAGGCAACCCTTCAGGGAGACGACAAATGACCGACCTTACCAACAAGATTGCACTCGTCACGGGCGCCTCGCGCGGCATCGGCCGTGCCGCCGCCGCGCGCCTTGCCGAAGCCGGCGCGCGCGTGATCGTCCATTATTCGGCGAGCAAGGCAGCCGCCGACGAACTCGCCGCCGAGATCCGCGCCAAGGGCGGGCAGGCGGATGTGGTCGGCGCCGATCTCGCCGCCGCCGACGGCGCGCACAAGCTCGCCGAAGCGGTGAAGGGCCTGGGCATCACCAAGCTCGACATTCTGGTCAACAATGCGGGCGTGGGCAAATTCCATCCGATCGAAGAGCAGACGGTCGAGGATTTCGACTGGCACTTCGCGGTCAATGTCCGCGCGCCTTACTTCCTGACGCAGCAGCTTCTGCCTTTGCTGGGTGAGGGGTCGAGCGTGATTTTCCTCTCCTCGGTGGTGGCGCGCGTCGCCTTCGACGGCTCGTCGGCTTATTCGTCGACCAAGGGCGCGGTCGAGGTCATCACCCGCAACTTCGCCAAGGAGCTCGGGCCGCGCGGCATCCGTGTCAACGCGATCGCGCCGGGCGCAATCGACACCGACATGGCGCAGGACTTCCTCGGCACCGAGGAAAGCCGCGAATATGTGAAGGGGATCCAGGCGCTCAAGCGGATCGGCCAGCCGGACGACATCGCCGACGCGGTCCTGTTCCTCGCTTCGGATCAGTCGCGCTGGGTCGACGGCCGCTCGCTCGAGGTCAGCGGCGGCTCCAACCTCTAACCCGATCCGTTCGCCCGCGCCTCCGCCCCGTCAGCCCCTCCTGGGCGGATCGGGCGCAGGCGGACGGTGCCTGATCCGGCCTCTCCCTTAGGATCAGGCTTGCCCCGCAAGCGGCCCGCTTCCACGTCGGGTTGCTTGCGGGGATTTTCCGGGGTCCGGACCTGGTCAGGCGAGGCCGGCCAGCAAGCCCGGCGTCAGTATCTGGGGCAGCTCGCGTGGTTCGCCCCCGCCCGCGGGATAGAAAAGATAGAAGGGTACCCCCGAGCGTCCATGCGCGGACAGGAAGCGGCTGATCGCGGGGTCACCCCGCGTCCAGTCGCCGACCATCACCGCGACATGCTTGTCGGCGAAGGCCTTTGCGACTTCGCTCCGCTCGATCGCGGCTTTCTCGTTGACCTTGCAGGTCAGGCACCAATCGGCGGTGAAATAGAGGAAGACCGGCCGCCCTTGCGCACGCAGTTCGGCGAGCTTCGCCTCGTCGAACCTGACCGTACCGGCCGCGGCCGCGGGTGCCGCCACTGCCGCATCCTGGGGCACGATTGCGATCAGCGCGGCCGCGCCGATCAAGGCGGCCAGAGCGGGCCACCATGCCCCGCTTTTGAGCGCGGCCTGGCGCCGCCCCGACCACCACAGGCCAAGGCCAAGCAGCAGGGAGGCCGCCAGCCCGGTCGCCATCCCGTTCACGCCCGCCTGCCTGCCGAGAATCCAGGCAAGCCCCAGGGCGGTAAGCAGCATTGGTACCGCCAGGATGTGGCGGAACGTGTCCATCCAGGCACCCGGCCGGGGTAGCCAGCGCCGGACCGCAGGCACGAAGCCCAGCAGCAGGAAGGGCAGCGCCAAACCGAGCCCCAGCCCGAGGAAGACCGCCATCCCCTGTATCGCGGGCAGCACCAGGGCCGCGCCGAGCGCCACACCCAGGAACGGCCCCGCGCAGGGGGTCGCGACGAACGCCGCCAGCGCGCCGGTCCAGAAGGCGCCGGCCTTGCCGCCTGCGCCCGCAAGCGCATTACCGCCCGACAGAACCGGCAGCTCGAACAAGCCGGCGAGATTGAGCCCGATCGCCAGCACGAGCAGCAGCAGCCCGCCGATCACGCGCGGATCCTGCAGCTGGAAGGCCCAGCCGGCGAGGCCGCCCGCCGCGCGCAGGCCCAGCACGGTCGCGCCGAGCGCGGCGCAGACCAGCACCACGCCCGCCGTATAAGCCAGCGCCTCGCCGCGCGCGCCCGCTTCGTCGCCGCCGGCGCGCGCCAGGCTCAGCGCTTTCAGGCTGAGGATCGGGAAGACGCAGGGCATGATATTGAGCAGGAGCCCGCCAAGGATCGCGCCGCCCAGCGCCACCCAGAAGCCGGCTGCGCCGCCCTGCTGGCCCGGCGCGGCACTCGCCGCGGTGGCCGCGATCTTGCCCGGAGTCGCGGTAAAGGAAAGGCCCATGTCGGGGCCGAACTTGACCAGGCCATCCACCTTGGCGGGCACGCTTGGCCGCGCCTTGGTTTCGATCACCAGCCGGTCGCCATCGTGCGTCACCGTCTGCGGCGCGGCATAATCGATCGCGCCGTCGGTCCCGGCGAAGAAATAGGCTTTGCTCGCGTCGATCGCGGCGGGCAGCGGCAGTTCCAGCCGGAAGCGGCCGTCCGCCACCGCATAATGCGCGGGCGCGCCGAGCGGCTTGGGCAGGGCCGCGCGCCAGCGGTCGAATTGCGCGCGCGCATCTGGTGTGATCGCGCCATCGCCGACCGTGAGCACGATCGAAAGCGTCGCGCCTTCCGGCACGCAGGTTGAAGGATTGCAGGCGAGCCAGTCGAGCTTGGCCTGGATCGGCAGCTTGGTGCCCGGAGCAAGCCCCTTTGGCACGTCGACCGTCACCAGCTGCGCATAATCCTTCTCATAAACATAGTTCATCAGCCCCGCGATCAGCAGCGGCTGCGGCACCGGATATTGGAGCGGGCCGAAGGTCATGCCCTTCGGGGCGGTCCATGCGACCCGGGTCGGCAGGCCCGCATCGCCCGGATTCTGCCAATAGCCATGCCATTGCGGCGCGGGCTTCATCGCGAAAGCGAGCGTAATGCGCGATCCGGCGGCCGGCGTCGGCGTCTCGGCGACCAGGCTTGGAGCGATATGGGTCGGGGGCGGGGTCTGCGCCGACGCAAGGCCGGGCAGAATGGCGAGAAGGGCGAGCAGCCACAGGCACCACCGGGTCATTACGGTCCCATGCCGCCGCGCGACGGGGCTGTCGAGCCTTGCTTTCGTATGAAAGCCTGATCGGCTTGGTGCGCGGCGGCCGAGGGCGTGATTCAGGCGCTTTCCAAAGCCTTCAGCTCACCGCGCGCAGGCGCGGCGCGTCCGGGCTGCGGTGCGCCAGCCAAAGCTTCACGGTGAGCTCGCCGCCCGCCAGCTCGATCGTGCGGGCCGATTCGAGCCCGGCGGCGGCGAACATATGGTCCATCTGATCGTCGTCGAAGCCCAGCCGGGCGTGGCCCTCGCGGTCGCGCAGATCCTCGCGATCATGCGCGGCGAAATCGACGATCAGCAGCCGCCCATCCTTGCCGATCAGGCGCGCCGCCTCCGCGATCGCTGCCGCCGGCGCCTGCGCATAGTGAAGCACCTGGTGCAGCACGACCGTATCGGCGGTGCCGTCCTCCAGCGGCAAGGCATACATGTCGCCCTGACGCAGATCGACGCGCTCGATCCCGGCGCGTCCCATGCGCGCACGGGCGAAGCGCAGCATTTCCGGGCTGCGATCGATCCCGATCGCGCTGGTGGTGGCCGACCCCAGCAGTTCGATCATCCGGCCGGTGCCCGTGCCGATATCGACCAGCCGGCCGATCGGCGCGTCGGCAAGCGTCGCGCGAATCGCGGATTCGACCTCATCCTCTGCGACATGGAGCGAGCGGATCGCGTCCCATTCGGCCGCGCGCGCATCGAAGAAGGCCTGCGCCGCCGCCGCGCGGTCGGCATGGACCGCATCCAGCCGGGCGGCGTCCGCCACCTCCCAGCGCTCCGCCGCATCGTCGCGCGCATCATCCATGGCGGCGAGCAGGGAGGCCGTTGCCGCCGGACCGAGCCCCAGGAATACCCAGCTCCCCTCGCGCCGCCGGTCGGCCAGCCCCGCGTCCGCTAGGATGCGGACATGGCGCGACACGCGCGGCTGGCTCTGCCCCAGAACCTGCGCCAACTCGCCCACCGACAATTCCATCCGCCGCAGCAATGCCACGATCCGCAGCCGCGTCGGATCGGCAAGCGCGCGGAAGATGGCGAGCGGCGTGGTCATGCGGGCGTCAACCTTTCCCGGACCGGCGCCGGCGTCAAGCGCCGCGATCCGTCGCATGGGCGTGATGCATATGGTTGCGATGCGGCCCGCGCTATCGTAGGCGCTGACCTCATGAGATCGCGCCGCACCGCAGCGAAGCTGCTCGCCCCGATCGCCGGCGCGCTTCTCTTGGGCGCCTGCGCCACGACTCCCGGCCAGTATGAACTCGCCCAGCGCGACCCGCTCGAAAAGTTCAATCGCGGCGTGTGGTCGGTCAACCGGGGCGCCGACAAGGTGGTGATCAAGCCCGCCGCCCAGGTCTATCGCGCGGTGACGCCGCGTCCCGTGCGCCAGGGCGTATCCAATGTCTTTTCGAACCTGTCCGAGCCCTGGTCGTTCGTGAACAACCTGCTCCAGGGAAAGGGCGAGCGCGCGGGCCGCAATCTGGCGCGCTTCCTGATCAACAGCACGGTCGGCATTGCCGGCCTGTGGGATCCGGCGAGCAAGCTTGGTGCGCGTCCCGCGCCTGAGGATCTCGGCCAGACGCTGGCGGTGTGGGGGGTGAATGGCGGACCCTATCTGGTCCTGCCCTTGCTCGGGCCCTCGACGCTGCGTGACGGCATCGGATCGGGCGTGGCGGCCTACGCCGATCCGGTGAAATATGCGATCAACAATGCCGACATCAGCGTGTGGTACAAGCGCGGCTATCTTGCCGCCTATATCATCGACACGCGCTCGCAGCTGATCGAAAGCGGCGGCGACGCCTTCCTCGAATCAAGCCTCGATCCTTATGCGGCGGCACGCTCGGCTTATCTGCAGCTCCGCACGGCCGAGATCGCCGATCAGGATGACCAGGGGGCGCCCGCGCCCGCCGCCAACGGCGTTCCCGCTCCGGGCGGCAGCGCGCCCACCACCGCCGCTCCCCTGCCCGGCGACGACCAGCCGGGGGCGCCCTTGCCGCAGAGCTCGGCCCCATTGCCGGGCGACGACGCCGCGCCCGCGCAACCCGCCACCCCGCAATCGAGCCAGCCCGCCGCGCCGCTTCCGCAAAGCGCGGCGCCTTTGCCCGGCGACGATACGCCCGCCAAACCCAAGGCATGAAGCGCACCGCCGCCTTCGCCCTGCTGCTCGGCCTTTCCGCCTGCAACCGGCACGGCGTCGCCGACGTGACGCTCGACGCCGCAGCCGCGCAGCGCAATGCCACCGCGGCCAAGACGCTCGCCGATCTCCAGGCCGCGACCGACGCGTCGCAGGGCCCCGCGCCGATCGTGCACGATGCCCGGCCCGCCACCGCGCCCAAAGCTGCAGCCACCCTCTCCGCCGACGAGAATGAGGCCGCCGCTCCGGCCGAAGACGCGGCCGACGCCGACACCAACGGATAAGCGCAAGTCGACCGTTCAAGCCGGCGCGAACCCGCAATCGCGGTTGCGTTTCGCGCTGTTTGGAGGGGTTTGATGAAGAGGTCGCTTTTCCTGGCTGGCATGGGGCTGGCCATTTGCTGTTCGGTCGCGGCATATGCGCAGGCCGATGCGCCGTCGTCCGCTGACACGGCGGGCCATGTGGCGCATGCGCCCAGAACGCGTGCGGAGGTCGAGGCGCGCGTGAAGGCGCGGTTCGCCGCGCTGGACGCGAACCATGACGGCTTCATCACGCCGGACGAGTTGCTTCATCGCGGAATGCACCCGGGCGGCCCGGATGCCGGGCATAAGGAACGCGCCGACCGGTTGTTCGCGATGATGGACACCGACAGGAATGGCGTGATCAGCAAGGCCGAGTTCGAGGCCTTTCACGCCAGCCATGCGCTGCATGGCCCCGGCGGCCCCGGCCGCTTCGCACGCTGGGGCGGCCCGCATCGTGGCGGCATGTGGATGATGCACATGCACCGCGAGATGATGGCGCGCCGCATGTTCGAGCGTGAGGACACGAACCATGATGGCAAGATCAGCCTGGCCGAGGCGGAGAAAGCCGCACTCGACCGGTTCGACCGGATCGATACCAATCATGACGGCGTGATCAGCGAGGCGGAGCGGGATGCCGCGCGCCAGCAGATGGCCGAACGCTTCCACCAATGGCGCGAACGCCGCTGGGGCAGCGGCTGGGGCCATCATGGCGACGGCGACGCACCTCCTCCGCCGGCCGGTGCCGCGCCCGCGCCGCAGGGATAAGCCTCTCCCCGACTGGACCGTCGCCCTGTCCCCCTGGGGCGACGGTCGCCTTTTTATTTCCGGAGCTTGGCTTCCGCCTCGAACATATAATCGCGCGTCAGCGGCAGGGCGGTGCGGTCGCGGACATATTGCACCTGGTAGTTGACCATCTGGCCGTTGAAGAAGCCGGTCGCCGACCCCGCCAGATAGAATTCCCACATCCGATAGAAGCGCTCGTCATACATGGCGACGATCGCATCCTTGTTGGCCTGCGTGCGCCGCAGCCAGTGCAGCAGGGTGTAGCCATAATGCATGCGCAGCGTCTCGACGTCGGTCTGCACCAGCCGCGTCGCCTCGGCCGCGCGCGCGATTTCCGACATGCTCGGGATATAGCCGCCCGGGAAGATATATTTGGTGGTCCAGGTGTCGGTCGGACGCGGCGGCCCGATCCGGCCGATCGTGTGGAGCAGCATCACCCCGTCGTCGGTCAGCAGGCTGCGGCACTTGGCGGCGAAGGTGCGGTAATGCGCGGGGCCGACATGCTCGTACATGCCGACCGAGACGATCCGGTCGAACTTGCCCTCGACCTTGCGGTAATCGATCAGCTGGAACTTGACCTTGTCGGCGACGCCCGCCTTCTCGGCGCGCTCCTGCGCGATCTTGATCTGCTCTTCGGAGAGCGTGATGCCGAGCACCTCGACGCCATATTTCTCGTGCAGATAGAGCGCCATGCCGCCCCAGCCGCAGCCGATGTCGAGCACTTTCAGGCCCGGCTTCAGATAGAGCTTGGCCGCGATATGCGCTTTCTTGTCGAGCTGGGCCTGTTCGAGCGTGTTGTCGGCATCGGTGAAATAAGCGCAGCTATATTGGCGGTCGACGTCGAGGAAGAGGTCGTAGAGCCGCGCCGACAGATCATAATGGTGCGCGACATTCTTCTTCGAGCGGCGTTCCTGATTGTAGGTGCGCAGCCAGCCGAACGGATCGCCCGGCAGCCGCGTGCGCGATTCCAGATTCTTCTGGTCGGGCCGGCTTTCGAAGCGATTGTTCCAGGTGACGAGGTCGAGCAGCGCGTAAATATCGCCCTGCTCCATCAGCAGGCGCCCATCCATATAGGCCTCGCCGGCCCCGAGCGACGGAGACATCACGATCTTGCGCGGCGTGGATTTGTCCGTGAAGCGCACCCGGACGGGGTCGCGGCCCGGATAAGGCGAGCCGTAGCGATACTCTTTGCCACTTGCCGAAGTGACGATCAGCTCGCCTTGTTTGATGAGTTTTTGGAATGCCTTATCGAACAGCCGCATGGCTCGTCTCTAGCGTCTGGTTACGCGCCCGCCACTAATTTTTCGGCAGCTTCCCTGTCCCTTTGCGCGCGGCTCTTCTTTTCGGCCGCCGTCTTGAGCTGACCGCAGGCCGCATCGATGTCGCGGCCGCGCGGCGTGCGCACCGGTGCGGAAATGCCCGCCTCGAACACGATATTGGAGAAAGCCCTGATCCGCTCGGGGCTGGAACATTCGTACGGCGCGCCCGGCCAGGGATTGAACGGGATCAGATTGACCTTGGCAGGCAGCTTATGCTTGCGCAGCAGCCGGACCAGCTCGCGCGCGTCCGCGTCGCTGTCATTCTTGTCCTTGAGCATCACATATTCGAACGTGATGCGGCGCGCATTGTTGGCGCCGGGATAGGCCGCGCAGGCTTCGAGCAGCGCCTCGATCCCATATTTCTTGTTGAGCGGGACCAGCTCGTCGCGAACCTCCTTGGTCACGCCGTGCAGCGAGACCGCGAGATTGACTCCGATCTCCTCGCCCGCGCGTTCCATCATCGGGATCACGCCGGAGGTGGAGAGCGTGATGCGGCGCTTGGAAAGCGCGAGGCCGTCGCCGTCCATGACCAGCTTGAGCGCGTCGCGGACATTGTCGAAATTGTAGAGCGGCTCGCCCATGCCCATCATCACGATGTTGGTGAGCAGCCGGCCTTCCGGCTGGCTGGGCCATTCACCGAGCGCGTCGCGCGCCAGCATGACCTGGCCGACGATCTCGCCCGGCGTCAGGTTGCGCACCAGCCGCATCGTACCCGTATGGCAGAAGGAACAGGTGAGCGTGCAGCCGACCTGGCTCGACACGCACAAAGTGCCGCGGTCCGCGTCGGGAATGAACACCATCTCATAATCATGGCCGTCATCCGAGCGGAGCAGCCATTTGCGCGTGCCGTCGCTCGACACCTGCGCTTCGACCACGCCCGGACGGCCGATCACGAACCGCTCTTCCAGCCAAGGGTGCATGGCCTTGGCGATATCGGTCATCGCGGTGAAATCGGTGGCACCGCGATTGTAGATCCAATGCCACAGCTGCTTGGCGCGCAGCTTGGCCTGCTTGGGATCGAGCCCGGCCTCGGCCAGCATGCCGCGCAATTCGTCTTTCGAGCGGCCGAGCAGGTCGCGGCGCCCGTCGGCGCGCACGACGGCGTCGCGCGGCACGGGCACCGGATCGATATGACCGGGGATGGGCATCTGAACGTTCATGAGAGGCGCCTACCTAGTCGAAAGGGCGCGATTTTTCCAGTACCCTAGCGCAGGCTCGCCACCGCCGCGGCGTCGATCGCGCTGGGCGCACCGGCGAGGAGGTAATGGTGGCGGAAGCGGCCGCCATGTTCGGACGTGCCGACAAGCGTCGCATTCTCGCCATCGCGCATTGCCGCCACGATCCGCCGGCTGGTGCGCGCATCTGCCCGCGCATCCTCACCTGACACGGTAAGCGCGAAATCCCGATCGCCGATCTGCAGCTTCGCAGCGCGCGCCGCGCGGCCGAGATGCGCCTGCACGGACAGATTCGCGCCGAGAATCGCGACACTTAGGAAAGGGTGATTCGTCCGCTCGGCAGGCTCCGAAATCGCGAAGCATTTCCTCGGCTCGTCGCAAAATGCCGCCCATGTTGCAAAAGTGTCAACCGTCTCGCGCGCGCTCAAGGGCGCGGCGAACGACAATATAATAAGGGCGAAACGAGCAACCCGCATGGCCCTCTCATCGGCGGCCACATTCCTGCCCGCAACCTAAACCTCACCTGACCAAGCCATTCAGTGTGCTGCAATGCAGCGGGGCGCTTTGGCGCCGCCCCGCCTGTGGGAGGAGCTGGCGGGGAAGAACATGCAAATGGAGTGCTATCATGTCTAAGTATCTTATCGCCGCTCTGGCCGTTTCGACCGTCGCCGTCGCCGCTCCCGCGATGGCGCAGGATGCGGACAAGACCTTTAACGGCGCGCACGTCGAAGCGCTCGGCGGCTGGGACCGCGTCCAGGGCGAAGGCCAGCATGACGACGGTTTCCTCTACGGCGTCGGCGCAGGCTATGACATCCGTCGCGGCAATGCCGTGTTCGGCATCGAAGGCGAGGCCAGCGATTCGACGCAGAAGCAGAGTGTCGGCGGCCTGACCGAACATGCCGGGCGCGACCTCTATATCGGCGGCCGCGCGGGCATCGTCATCGGCGGCAACAACCTGCTTTACGCCAAGGCTGGTTATACCAACGCCCGCTTCTCCGTGACCGGCACCGACACGGGCGTAACGCTCGCCCGGGGCAACCTCGACGGCTATCGCGTCGGCGCGGGCATCGAGCACCAGCTCAGCAACAACATGTTCCTGAAGGCCGAGTATCGCTACTCCAACTATAAGGACGGCGTGTCGCGCAACCAGGTGCTCGGCGGCGTCGGCATCCGCTTCTGACGCTTATCCACAGAAAGGAGGGGTCGGGCGCTGCCCGGCCCCTTTTTTATGGCCGCCCCTCTGGCAAGGCCAGAACGCCACGTTATAGTGGCGCCCCAAAATTTCTGCCGGGAGCCGGGGGACACATGAAGGCGACGATCGAACGGGCGATCCTGCTCAAGGCGCTGGGGCACATCCAGTCCGTCGTCGAGCGGCGCAATACCATCCCCATATTGTCCAATGTCCTGATCGAGGCGGCCGATGGCGGCCTCCGCCTGATGGCGACCGACCTCGACCTGCAGGTGGTCGAGACGATCGAGGCCGCGGTCGATACGCCCGGTGCGACCACCGTCGCCGCGCACACCCTGTTCGACATCGTCCGCAAGCTCGGCGAAGGCAGCCAGGTCGAGCTGGCGGCATCCGAGGGCAAGATGCAGGTGATCGGCGGCCGCGCCCGCTTCAACCTGCAGACACTGCCGCGCGAGGATTTCCCGGTCATCGCCGAAGGCGAGCTGCCGACCCGGTTCGACCTGCCCGCCGAGACATTGAAGCAGATCATCGACAAGACGCGCTTCGCCATCTCGACCGAAGAAACCCGTTATTATCTGAACGGCATCTTCCTGCACGTGTCCGACGACGCGACGCCGGTGCTCAAGGCGGCCGCCACCGACGGCCACCGCCTCGCCCGCGTCACCGTGGCGCGTCCGGACGGAGCCGAGGGCATGCCCGACGTCATCATCCCGCGTAAATGCGTGGGTGAGCTTCGCAAGCTGCTCGACGAGGTCGACGGCTCGGTCGAGGTTTCGCTGTCGCCGACCAAGATCCGCTTCGGCCTGGGCACCGCGATCCTCACCTCGAAGCTGATCGACGGCACCTTCCCCGATTATTCGCGCGTCATCCCGACCGCGAACGACAAATTGCTCAAGATCGACCCGCGCTCGTTCGAGGAGGGTGTCGACCGCGTCGCCACCATCGCCAGCGAAAAGACCCGCGCGGTCAAGATGAGCCTCGATCGCGACAAGATCGTGCTGTCGGTGACCAGCCCGGAGAACGGCACGGCGGCGGAAGAAGTGCCGGGCGATTATGCCTCGCCGGGCTTCGATATCGGCTTCAACGCGCGCTACCTGCTCGACATCCTCAACCAGATCGACGGCGATATGGTCGAGGTCCACCTGGCCGACGCCTCCGCGCCGACCCTGATCCGCGAGAATGACAAGGCGCCCGCGCTGTACGTACTGATGCCGATGCGGGTGTGATCCCGGACCAGTTCGGCATCTATAATTTCCGGCGCCTCTCGCCGACGCTGACCACCTCCGGCCAGCCCGACGAGACGCAATTCGCCGCATTGCGCGACGTAGGCGTCGCCGCAGTGGTCAACTTGGCTTTGGTCGACAGCCCGCGCGCCTTGGCGGACGAGCCTGGCACGATCGCCGCGCTGGGGCTGCGCTACACGCATATTCCGGTCGACTTCAAACACCCACCGAAGGCAATTTCCAGGCCTTCGCCGCCGCGATGGACGAACTCGGCGATACGCCCACCCACGTTCATTGCGCGGCCAATTGGCGCGTGTCGGCCTTCTTCTATCGCTATCGCGTCGAGCGCCTCGGCTGGAGTGAGGCAGCGGCGCGGCCCGACCTCGAGGCGATCTGGGAGCCCGACGCGGTGTGGCGAAACTTCCTGGGGTGGGACTAGGCCGCCTCCATCCTAGCCGCTAGCGAAGACGGATGGTCGCGCTGACCCGCCTTGCCCTCACCAATTTCCGCAACCATGCGGAGGCGCTGATCGCGCCGGGCGAAGGATTCGTGATCCTTTCGGGCGAGAACGGCGCAGGCAAGACCAACATCCTTGAAGCCGTCTCTTTGCTGACGCCCGGCCGGGGTTTGCGTGGCGCGACGCTGTCGGACATGGCCCGCACCGATGGTCCGGGCGGTTTCGCGATCGGCGCGCGGCTCGATGCCGGCGTGGATATCGGCACCGGCACGCTTGCCGCCGCGCCCGAACGCCGCCAGGTCCGGATCAACGGCGCCGACGCCTCCGCCAACAAGTTGAGTGAATGGCTCTCCGTCTTGTGGCTCACCCCGGCGATGGACCGGCTGTTCGCGGACAGCGCCGGCGGCCGGCGGCGCTTCCTGGACAGACTTGTCCTTGCACGCGAGCCCGCGCACGCCCAGCATTCGACCCGCTACGAAGCCGCGACCCGCGCGCGCAACAAATTGCTGGCCGAGCCCGAAAGCGCCGATCCCGCCTGGCTCGCCGCGCTCGAGGCCGGCATGGCGGAACATGGCGCGGCGATCGCCGAAGCGCGAGCGCGCACCGTTACCGCGCTGGGCGAGCGCCTCGCCGCGCAGCCGCCGGGTCCCTTCGCCCGCGCCGGGATCGCGCTGACCGGCTGGACGCCCGCCGCCACCGACGCCCGCGATGCGCTTGCCGGCGCATTGCGCGCCGGGCGCGGACGCGATGCCGCAGCCGGCCGCGCCCTCGCGGGCCCGCACCGTTCCGATCTCGCGGTCACGCATCTCGACAAGAATATGGCCGCCGAACTCTGCTCGACCGGCGAGCAAAAGGCGCTTTTGCTCGGTATCGTGCTCGCCCATGCCGATCTGATCGCGGAGGCACGGGGGCAACGCCCGGTGCTGTTGCTCGACGAAGTCGCGGCACATCTCGATCCGACGCGGCGGGCGGCCTTGTTCACACGTTTGCAAGCCGCGGGGGGGCAAAGCTGGATGACGGGTACCGAACCCGGCCTGTTCGCCGACGCGCATGGGCCTGCCACGCGGCTGACGGTATCGCCCGAAGGGATCGCATGAACGCGCCTCTGCCCAATCCGCGCCGATCGATTCCCGAAGGCATGCGCTTCGCCGAATGGCGCGCGGCGGATGGTTGGCCGCTGCGCAGCTTTTCCTGGCCGCAGCAGGGCAAAGCGCGGGGCAGCCTGCTGTTCCTCAACGGGCGCGGCGACTTCGTCGAGAAATATCTGGAGGTGCTGCTCCACTGGCACGGCACCGGCTGGAACCTCGCCGGCTTCGATTGGCGCGGTCAGGGCGGGTCGGGGCGGCTGCTGGCCGATCCGCTTATCTGCCACCAGGTCGACTTCGATCCCCTGGTCGGCGATCTGGCGGCTTTCGTCGATCGATGGGCCGCCTCGACGCCCGGCCCGCACGTCATCGTGGCGCATTCGATGGGTGCGCACCTCACGCTGCGCATGCTGGCCGAGCGGCCGCACCCGATCGACGCCGCGGTCCTGGCCTCGCCGATGATCGACATAAGGGTGATTGGCGTGCCGGGCTGGGCGCTCGGCTGGCTCGCCACCGCCGCCGGCCTGATCGGCCTGTCCCGGCACCGCATTTCCCGCCGCGATGTCGGCGATGTCGGCGGACGCATGACCTCCTGCCCCGATCGCCGCGCCGACAAGATCTGGTGGAAGACGACCCGGCCCGAGCTCGCCTCGGGGGTGCCGAGCTGGGGCTGGGTCCGTGCCGCCCGTAATTCGATCCGCCGGGTGAAGCCCGACGCGGTGGCCGGAATCGCGATTCCGGTCCTGGTGCTGACGTCCGAGAAATATCCGGTCGTCGATGTCCGCGCGATCAAGCGCCTCGCCCGAATGTTGCCGCATGCGGAGCTGATGGCGGTTCCCGGCGGCGGCCACGAACTGATGCGCGAAGCCGATGCCCGCCGCCTGCCCGTGATCGCGCGGATCGACGCCTTTCTGAACGGGATTGCCTAAAGCTTCCCGTCCCTCGGACCCTTCGACAGGCTCAGGACAGGCCTGTTCCTGGTCCGCAGGAACACACATCAAAACGACGAGGAAGATGGGTGGCTGCCGGAGCAAAGTCCGGCGCGCGATCCGGAAAGCGTCGCCTGCATCTCCCCTGAGCAAATCCCCTGTGGATTAAAGCCCATTTTGCTTGGGTTTCGGGCAGCGATTCCCTATATCCTCGCTATGGCAACTACCCCCGAAGAAAATGAATACGGCGCCTCTTCCATCAAGGTGCTGAAGGGCCTCGACGCGGTGCGCAAGCGCCCGGGCATGTATATCGGCGATACCGACGACGGTTCGGGCCTCCACCATATGGTGTTCGAGGTGTCCGATAACGCGATCGACGAGGCTTTGGCGGGGCATTGCGACCGGATCGTCATCACGCTCAATCCGGACGGTTCGGTCTCGGTCGAGGATAATGGCCGCGGCATCCCGACCGGCATCCACCCGGAGGAGGGCGTGTCGGCAGCCGAGGTCATCATGACCCAGCTCCATGCGGGCGGCAAGTTCGAGAACACCTCCGACGACAATGCCTACAAGGTGTCGGGCGGCCTCCACGGCGTCGGCGTCTCGGTGGTGAACGCCCTCTCCGAATTCCTCGACCTCACGATCTGGCGCGATGGCGAGGAGCATTATATGCGCTTCACCCATGGCGACGCGGTCGCCCCGCTCAAGGTCGTCGGCCCCGCGCCCGCGGGCAAGAAGGGCACCAAGGTCACCTTCCTGCCGAGCCCGGCCACCTTCAAGATCACCGAATTCGATTTCGAGAAATTGGAGCATCGCTATCGCGAGCTCGCTTTCCTCAATTCGGGCGTTCGCATCTTCCTGGTCGACGGCCGTCATGCCGAGCGGGTCGAGCATGAGCTTTTCTACGAGGGCGGCATTGCGGCGTTCGTGAAGTATCTCGACCGCGCCAAGACCCCGCTCTTCCCCGATCCGATCTCGGTCTCGGGCCAGCGCGACGATATCGGCATCGACGTCGCGCTCGAGTGGAATGACAGTTATTACGAGCAGACGCTCTGCTTCACCAACAATATCCCGCAGCGCGACGGCGGCACGCATCTCGCTGCCTTCCGCGCGGCGCTGACGCGTACGCTCAACAATTATGCCGAGAAATCGGGCATGATGAAGCGCGAGAAGGTGTCGCTCACCGGCGACGACATGCGCGAGGGCCTGACCGCGATCGTCTCGGTCAAGCTGCCCGATCCCAAGTTCGGTTCGCAGACCAAGGACAAGCTCGTCAGCAGCGAGGTGCGCCAGCCGCTCGAAAGCCTGATGGCGGACAAGCTGGCCGAATGGCTGGAGGAAAACCCCCAGCATGCGCGCGCGATCGTCCAGAAGATCATCGACGCCGCCGCCGCGCGCGAGGCCGCGCGCAAGGCGCGCGAAGCCAGCCGCAAGAGCGTGATGGGCATCGCCTCGCTGCCGGGCAAGCTCGCCGACTGCCAGGAGCGCGATCCCGCCAAGTCCGAACTCTATCTGGTCGAGGGTGACTCGGCCGGCGGCTCGGCCAAGCAGGGCCGCGATCGCAACACGCAGGCGATCCTCCCGCTCAAGGGCAAGATCCTCAACGTCGAACGCGCGCGCTTCGACCGGATGCTCTCGTCCAAGGAAGTCGGCACGCTCATCCAGGCGATGGGCACCGGCATCGGCCGCGACGACTTCAACATCGAGAAATTGCGCTACCACAAGATCGTCATCATGACGGACGCAGACGTGGACGGCGCGCATATCCGCACGCTTTTGCTGACCTTCTTCTACCGGCATATGCCGGAGATCATCGAGCGCGGGCACCTCTACATCGCGCAGCCGCCGCTCTTCAAAGTCACCAAGAGCCGGTCGGAAACCTATCTCAAGGACCAGAATGCGCTCGACGCCTATCTGCTCGACAACGGGCTGGCGGCGGTGATGCTCGACGGGCCCGGTGGGGCGCGTTCGGGCAACGATCTGCGCGCGTTGGTCGAACATGCCCAGCGCATGCAGCGCCTGATGGCCTATGTGCCGCGCCGTTATGCGCCCGAGCTGATCGAAGCGCTGGCGCTGGGTGGCGCATTCGACCCCGATCTTCGGGATCGCAGCAGCGTATCGAGCGCGGTCGCCGGCTGGCTGGGGCGCGCGGACCCCGAAGCCAAATGGGAGGTCGAGGCGACGGACGAGGGCGGCTACCATGCCCGCCGCCTGTGGCGCGGCGTGACCGACCATCATGTCGTCGACAGCGCGTTCGTCCACTCGACCGAGGCCCGCAAGCTTCACGGGCTCGCGACCGAGCAGGCCGAATCCTATGTCTCGGTCGCGCGCGTCGTGCCGATCGGCAAGGCGTCCGAAGCCGAGGCCGAGGAAATCGCGGATGGCGATGAGGCTCCCGTTGCCGATAGCAAGGCGGTCAAGCGCGTATCGCGCCCGTCGGAACTGCTGGAAGCGGTGCTTGCCGCGGGCCGCAAGGGCACCGCGATCGCGCGCTACAAGGGCCTGGGCGAGATGAACGCCGAGCAATTGTGGGAGACCACACTCGATCCGGCCAACCGCTCGATGCTCAAGGTCGAAGTCGCACAGGCCGACGTGGCCGACGAGATCTTCACCCGGCTGATGGGCGACGTGGTCGAGCCGCGTCGCGAGTTCATTCAGGAAAACGCGCTCAACGTCGCCAATCTCGACGTCTGATCCGGGGCGCTAGCGCGTAGCATAGCTAAGCATCACCCGGCTCCCGTCGATTGCCCTACTGTCGAGCAAGCGCAACGTTCGGCGCGCGCTTTCGGCAAACAGCCGCTGGCCCTCGCCTGCAATGAGCGGGTGGAGGATAAGCCGTATCTGATCGACCAGACCGGCTTCGATCAGGCCGGCGGTAAGGCGGGCACCGCCGACCAGATAGATGCTCTTTCCCGGCTGCCGCTTGAGCGCTTCGACATCGGCCAGGCTGCGCAGGAAGGCCACGTTGGGCCAGCGGGTTTCGTTCACCCTGTTCGACAGCACATAATGTGGCATGCGCGGGGCGAGGTTGGCCCAGGCCAGCTCCGCCTTGGTCGGCGGCGTCTCCCGAATCCAGTGCGGGGTGGCGGGATCGGCGCGAACCGCGGTCCAATAGGCCTCATATCCAGGGAACATGCCGGCGCCGAGCAGACAGGCGTCGATCTCCCCGGTCAGGCCATAATCCTCGGACCAGGCATCGACCCAGTCGGCCATATCCTCCGGGCCGGTCGCCATGCCGTCGAGCGACAGCTTCATGCCCGCGATAAGCTTGCGCATCGCGCTTCTCCCAAAGGCAGTGCTCAGGCAGGCAGCCGCTGTTCGTAATCCGCCTTGAGCGCCTGCCAGCCATTCCAGAAGGACGGCGCCTTATGTCCGGCGACCCTTGCGGCCAGGATGTCGAGATGCATGTGCCAGCCCGCGCTTACCCCGAGCAGGAGCGAACGGTCGCCGACGCGCCGGTGCGTGATCGTGAACAGGACCTCGTCGCCCTGCGACTCCAGCGCCCAGACGACCTCGCCCGCACCCGGCCATTCGAAGCTGAGGCTGTGCGGCGGATCGACCGTCAGAAGCCGCATCACGGCCCGGTTCTCCGCGCCGAACCCCGCGGGGCGCTCGGCGGCGGATTCAGACAATTCGTCGTTGCGCCAGACCAGCTCGAACGAAGCGCCCGGCGTAAGGTCCATCTCGCCCGCCGCCAGCCAGCGGCGGCGCAAATCGCTGTCGGTCAGCCACTGCCAGGCGCGCTCGATCGGCCCCGGCAGCAGCCGCTGGATTCGCAGCGTGGTGGGTTCGACCAGCGTGCCATGCACATCGAGAGCAGCAAGTTCGGTCATTTCCTGTCTCCTTTGGAATCCTTGGGTGAAGGTGCGGGCCCGGCCGCCGCCTCCTCGCGCATCAGCCGGTCCAGCTGATCCAGGTGGCCGGTCCAGAAGCGTTCGTAGAAGCTCAGCCACTGATGTGCGGAGGCGAGCGGGCCGGGATCGATCCGGCAGAAATGGGTACGGCCGCGCACCTCACGCCGGATCAGTCCGGCCTGTTCGAGCGCGCGGATATGCTTGGAGGCCGCCGCGAGCGAGATGGCGAAAGGCTGGGCCAGTTGGCCTACGGTGCGTTCACCATCGGCCAGCTCGCGCAGCATCCGGCGCCGCGTGGCGTCTCCCAAAGCGTGGAAGACCGAATCGAGTTCAGGGGCTAGAAGTTCAACCATGTGGTTAAATATCCCCGCCGCGCGGGAATAGTCAACCACATGGTTGAATTAAATTTGCGCAGGTCGTTTGGGCCTAGGCAGGAAGGCGCGTGTAGCGATTGATCCAGTTCACTTCCCAGCTCTTGCCGCCGTCGACGGAAAAGGCCTGTTCGGATTGGGCATGATCCTGGTCGATCGACCATATCTGGAAGCGCACCCAGATCTGGCGGCCGGCATAATCCTCCTGATCGTAGAAGGTCATGCGCCCGTCCTGGACCTCGCCTACTCCGGGCTGCGCGCCGAGCATGCCGACGCCGGGCGTGGCGAAGTTGATCGCCCATTGCTGCGTCTTCGGATTGTACAGCCGGATCGCGATAAGCTCGAGCGGGCCGTTCGGCCCTTGCGCCTTATATTCGGCAAGATTGCCCTTGCCGCCCCAGATCGGTGTGACGTTGGTTTCGCCATCCAGGTCGACCCAGTCGCTGGCATTGGCGAGCGGATGCATCAATCGGCTCGACTGGGTATGCCAGCGGCCAAGATCGAAATCGAAATCATGCGCGCCATCGCGCGCAGCGACCGGTGCCGCGAGCAGCGCCAGCGCGGTCGCAAGAATGGAAGACCGAATCATGATCAAGCCCTCGTCTTTGTGGCGGTGAAGGCGACGCGCCAGCTATGGCCGTCGTCTGCCGAATAGGATTCCTGATAGGTGTGCGTGGTCGGAGCGATGTTCGACCAGACCGCGCGCACCAGGATCGCGCGCCCGTCGATCACGTCCGTCCCGATCAGTTCGCCGCGACCTTCGGTGAAGCTGCCGATCATCGGGGTGGCGAACTTGCCCGCCGCGCTGTTGGCGAAGTTCATGCTCCATTGGTGCGCGGTCGGGTCGTAGAGGAAGACGGTCATCCCCTCCCAATGGCCTTTGGGTCCATCCGCCTCGATCTCCTCGACCTGCGCGCGCCCGTCCCACAATTTGCGTACCGTGACCGTGCCGTTGAGCTCGATCGACGCATCCGATCCGCCGAGCGGATCGAGCCGGCGGACGATGTGCGTCTTCCACACGCCCAGATCGAAGTCGAAGTCATGCGCGCCATCGCGCGGGGCCTGCGCGTTCGCCGGCACGGCAAGCAGCAGCGCGGCGGCAAGGGCAAGACGCCGGATCATGCCTTGATCCTCGTCAGCCGCGCGCTGAACACGGTCAGCCACGTCTTGCCGCCGTCCTGCGAATAGGATTCCTCGTAGCGGTGCGCGTCGGGCGTGATGTCCGACCAGGTGCCCCGCACCAGCACCGATCGGCCGCCGATCGTGTCCTGGGAATAAAGGTCGCCGCGCCCTTCATGGAATTCGCCGACCAGGGGCGCGGAGGGGGTGGGATCGGCGCTATTATAATAGCTCTGACTCCATTGGTGCGCCGACGGGTTATAGAGGAAGAGCGTCATCCCTTCCCAATGGCCGTTGGGACCGTCCGCCTCGATCTCTTCCAGCTCGGCGCGGCCGCCCCAGACCGGGCGGACCTTGACCGTGCCATGCAGCGTGATCGTCTCGTTCGACCCGCTGAAAGGATGCATCAGCCGCGTGACATCGGTGTGCCAGCTGCCCTGGTTGAAATCGAAATCGTGCGCGCCGTCGGTTTGCGCGCCGGCGGGCGCGGCGAGCGCCACCAGCAGGGAGAGGAAACAGGCTTTCATCATCGCATTGCTCGCTTCTAGGGTCGGGCAAGGATGAGCGACGACGGCGGTGCGCTCAAACGACAAGTTTTGGGCGCTTGAGCGAATAAAACTTGCCCAATAGGGTCGGCGCCCGATGGCGAGTTCCAACCGGCCTTTGCCGCTCAATGCGCTGCGCAGCTTCGATGCCGCCGCGCGACACCTGAGCTTTGCCCTCGCCGCCGAGGAACTCTGCGTCACCCCTGCCGCGATCAGCGTGCAGGTGCGCCGGCTGGAGGAATGGGTCGGCGCGCCCCTTTTCCTTCGCGGCCACCGGTCGGTCACGCTGTCGACCACGGGCGAAGCGCTCGCACCGCGCCTCACTGCCTTGTTCGTCGAAATGGAGCGGTTGCTGGGCCAGGTCGCCAAGGTCCACGAGGGCTCGCTCCAGGTCAGCGCGATGCCGAGCTTCGCCTCCAAATGGGTTGCGCCGCGCCTGGCCGGCTTTCGCGCGCTCCATCCGCATATCCAGGTGCGCGTAATGGGTTCGGACCGCCGCGCCGATTTCGAGCGCGACGGAATCGATATCGGGCTGCGTTACGGCGACGGGACCTACCCCGATCTCCATTGCGAGCTGATCGTGCAGGCGGCGGCAACGCCCGTCTGCAGTCCCGAACTGGCGGCACGCATCGCGGGCGATCCCGCGCGGATCGACACCGCGCTCCTGCTCCACGACGAATCCGCTTTGGTCGCACCGGGGCTGCCAACCTGGAGCGCCTGGTTCACGCAGGCCGGCGCCCCGCGCGATATTGGCGGCGAAGGCATGCTCTTCAGCAACAGCCATATGGCCTTGTCGGCCGCGGTCGCGGGGCAGGGCTTCGCGCTCGGCCTTACGCCTTTGATCGATGACGATGTCGCGGCGGGGCGGCTGGTGCGCCCCTTTCCGATCCAGATCGAAAGCAGTTTCGGCTTCTGGTTCGTCTGCGCGCGCGAGCGTGTCACCGAACCCAAGATCGCGGCCTTCCGCAATTGGGTGTTTGCGGAGATCGGCCGGAGATAGGCTGACCACCCGCGCACCGGCCACCGAACAGCTCGGCCCTCCTTCTTGCCGGACGGCCTCCCCTTAACGCCCGGCACGCCACCTTGCGATCGCTACAATCGGCCGATGATCGGAAAAGCCTGAGCCGGGGCCCCGTCCTCGCCCAGCCTGACCCAGCAATCGGCCAGCAGCGTCGAGCTCAGCACATGCGAGCGCTGATCGAGCGCGCAATCGACAACAGCCGGATCGGTAGTGTGCCGCCCGCGCAAGATAAGCGTCGTGCCTTCGCGCGGCGCGGCATTGCACGAGACGGGCGCCCCTTGCTCGGGGGAAAGTCCGAGCATCCGCCGCAGCGCCTGCATCACGAAGAAACGAAAGCCCACCAGCGCCGCCACCGGATTGCCCGGCAAACCGAAATAAGGCCGCCCGTCCGCCATCACGGCGAACAGGATCGGCTTGCCCGGACGCATCCGCACGCCGTGAAACAGGATATGCGCGCCATGCGCTTCCAGCCGATCACGCACCAGATCCAGGTCTCCTGCCGAGACCCCGCCGGTCGACAGCACCAGATCGCAACCGACCGAACCTTCGAGCAGCAGGTCGAGCGCGGCCGCCTGGTCCGTCGCGCGGCCGAGGAATTGCGCCTGCAGGCCGAGCGCCTGCGCACAAGCGGCGATCATCGGCGCGTTGCTGTCGATCAGCCCCGCCGCGCCGACCGCCTCGCCAATTCCGCTCAATTCCGACCCGGTGGAGATCAGCCCGATCTTCGGCCGCCGCCGGACGTCGAGCCGATCGACCCCGAACGCGGCGAGCGCACCGACCGCGTGCGGGCCGAGGAGCGTGCCCGCTTTCACGATCTCCGCGCCCGCCACGGCGTCCTCTCCGGGCTGGCGGACATTGCGGCGCGGGTCGATCGGGCGGCGGACCAGCAAATGGCCGTCCGCATATTCGGCCTGCTCGCGCACCAAAACCGCATCCGCGCCGGCAGGTACGGCGGCACCCGTGGCGATCGGCGCGGCGGTCCCGCGTTCGAGCGGCGCGGGCACGCCGCCGGCATAGACCGGCGCGGCCAGCCGCAACGCCAGCGGCGCGGCATCCGACGCCTGCGCCGTATCCGCGCTGTGGAGCGCGAAGCCGTCCATCGCCGACATCGGGAAGGCCGGCACGTCGCGGCGCGCGAGCAGCGGCACGGCGGTGACGCGGCCGAAGCTATCGGCGGTGGCGACCGTCTCCGTACCAAGCGGCGCGATCCGGTCCCGGATCAGGGCAAGCGCCTCGTCGACGCTGGGGCGTGGCATATGGTCAGCCATAAGCCAGCACCGCATCCTTGCGCAGCAGCACGCGCAACGGCAGCCCGGCCGCCGCCGCCCGTTCGACCGCCAGGCTGGTCGGCGCGGAGATGGTGGCAAGCAGGGGGCAGCCGGACAGCACCGCTTTCTCGACCAGCTCGTAGGAGCAGCGCGAGGAAAGCAAGGCGAACCCGCCGTCCCAGTCGAGTCCGCCGCGCAGCATCGCGCCGACCAGTTTGTCGAAAGCGTTGTGCCGCCCGACATCCTCGCGCGCGATCCGGATCGCGCCGTCGGCATCACAGGCGGCGGCGACATGCGCGGCACCCGTCGCATGGTTGAGCGGCTGATGGCCGGGCAGATCAGCGAGCGCGCGGAACAAGGCGGTGTCCGAGACGTGCGAGACCTGCGTTGCCTGCGGCAAGGGCCGCAGCGCCTGCTCCAGATTCTCGATCCCGCACAGGCCGCAGGCACTATCGGTGGTGCGATGGCGGACGCGATCGGCGATCCGCGACACACACGCGTCGCTCAACTGCGCGCGCAGGATCAAGCCTTGGCTCGTCTCGTGCAGGTCCGCATCCACCATGTCCGCCGCGCGATCGATCAGCCGCTCAGCGAGGGCGAAGCCATAAGCGAGGTCGATCAGGTCGGCGGGCGTCGCCATCAGCACGGCATAGCCGATGCCGTTATATTCTACCGCGACCGGCATTTCGCACGCCACCGCGCGCGCGATCGGCTGTACGGCGCCGCTCGCCGCGATCCGTCGGAAATCGAAAGAGCGGCTGCCGTTCATCCCGGCTGCGTAAAGCCTTTTACCTGAGCTCGCCACATTCTCCCCGTCATGCCTGCGAAGGCGGGAATCCATAATGCCTGCCGACGCGGATCGATCGAACCGCGGGATAGAGGGATTCCCGCCTTCGCGGGGATGACGTCAGCTGGTCGCGATGCGCACCGGAACGCCCTTCGCCGCCGGCGTCTTCGATTGCTGGTCGTGATACCAGAGCGGAATCAGCGGGTTCATCTCGGGATAATAGCCGCCAAGGCAGCCGTCGGGCAGGTCGAATGGCGTCACGCGCAGCCCGTCCACCTCGCGCTTCTCATTATCCTCGGCGTCGCCGACCAGTTTGACGATCTGGCCCGGCTTCAGCCCCGCAGCTTCCATTTCCCTAGGGTTGATCAGCAGCACATGGCGCGTGCCGCTGATCCCGCGGAAGCGGTCGTTATAGCCATAGATGGTGGTGTTGAACTGATCGTTCGAGCGCATCGTGATCAGGCGATAGCGGCCGCGCGCATCCTTCACCCCCATCGCCGACAGCCGTTCGGGCGTGGTGAATTCGGCCTTGCCGCTCTTGGTCTTCCATATCCGCTCGCGCGCGCTGTTGCCCTTGTAGAAGCCGCCGGGCTCGAACATCCGCGCCTCGAAATCGTGGAATATCTCGGGATAGGTCTTCTCGATCAGCAGGCGCACCTTGGCATAATCGCCGGTCCATGCGTCCCAATGGACGTTGGGATTGGGCGGCAGGGTCGCCTTGGCGATGCCGCATATGATCGCCAGTTCCGAACGCAGATGCTCGCTCGCGGGCTTGGCCTGCCCGCGCGACCCATGGATGCAGGACAGCGAATCCTCGACCGTCACCACCTGCTCGCCGCTCGCCTGAAGGTCGATCTCGGTCCGGCCAAGGCAAGGCAGCAGATAGGCGACCTTGCCGTTGACCAGATGGCTGCGATTGAGCTTGGTCGCGATCTGCACGGTCAGGCGCATGTCCGGCCAAGCCGCCTCGACTCGCTCCTGATCGGGCACTGCGCGCAGGAAATTGCCGCCCAGCCCGATGAAGGCGTGGACCGTGCCGTCGATCACGCCCTGGCAGACCTTCACGGTGGTCATGCCTTCTTCCATCGGCGGATCGAAGCCGAACAATTCCTTGAGCCGATCATTGGGCACCAGTTCGGGCTTTTCCGAGATGCCCACGGTGCGCTGGCCCTGCACGTTCGAATGGCCGCGCACGGGTGAGATGCCCGCGCCCAGGCGGCCGATATTGCCGCGCATCAGCATCAGATTCACGTACATCGCGATATTGTCGAAACCGTGTACGTGCTGGGTCAGCCCCATGCCGTAGACCGCGATCACGCTTTCGGCCTCGATATAGACTTTCGCCGCCTCGCCCAAAGCCTCGCGCGTCAGGCCCGATTCCGCCTCGATGTCTTCCCAGCTGGTCGCGCGCACCTTGTCCGCGAAAGCGTCGAAGCCCTCTGTATGCTGCCTGATGAAATCAACATCGAGCACATGGACCTTTTCCGCCGCCCATTTGGCATCCTCGGCGGCAAGCACATGCTTGGCCAGCCCGATCAAGGCCGCAATGTCCCCGCCCGCCTTGACCTGATGATATTGGGACGAGATCGGCGTCGCCTTCTGCGTCACCATCTGCACCGGGTCCTGCGGATTCACGAACTTGATCAGCCCGGGCTCCTTGACCGGATTGAAGGTGACGATCTTGCAGCCGCGTTTCACCGCCGCCTGCAGATTGTGGAGGAAACGCGGGCTGTTCGATCCCGTATTCTGCCCGAAGAAGAACATCGCGTCGCAATGGTCGAAATCCTCGAACGTGCAGGTCCCGACCGGCGCCCCGATCAACTTCTTGAGCGCGACCGAGGTCGTCTCGTGACACATGTTCGAGCTGTCGGGCAGGTTGTTGTGGCCATAGAGGCGCGCGAACAATGCATAGAGGTAGCTCGTCTCCAGGCTCGCCCGGCCCGACGCATAGAAGACCGCGCTCTTGGGCGTGATCGCCTTCAGTTCCGCCCCGATCGCCGCGAACGCCTCATCCCAGCCGCACGGCACATAATGGTCGGTCGCAGGATCGTAGCGCATCGGGTGAGTCAGCCGGCCCTGCGCCTCCAGGTCATAGTCCTTCCAGCCGCGCAATTCGGTGACGCTATGCGCGGCGAAGAAATCGGGCGTGCAGCGCTTCGGCGTCAATTCCCACAAGGTTGCCTTGGCGCCATTCTCGCAAAATTCGAACGGATGCGGTTTGGCCGGCTTGCCCCACGCGCAGGAAACACAGGCGAAGCCATCGGGCTTGTTCTGCTTCAACAGGATCGGGACGATCTCGGGCCGGTTCCATTCGGTGCCGTAGACCTTGACGATCCCGGACAGCGACCCGAAGCCGCCCGCGGGCCCGTCATAATGGGCCGTCTTCACCTTGTCCGCCATCCGCCGTCTCCTTGGGCCCAACACCTACGCCCCCGCGCCATGGCTGCGAAGCCCCGACCAACCAATCGATGGGCGGGCACACCGTTCCGCCAGCGCGCGACGACACATCTCGGCAGACAGCTAATCTGTTGGAAAATCAGGATTTAGATGATTTGTGACTTCTACAGGTGCCGAACATATGATCTAGCGCGATTTTCGTGGTTCGCGTGGCCGGCCCTTGGGTCGCGATAAGGACAGATGTGCCGATTCTCGGCAGGGAGCAGATATGGATCATCCGGTGCCGGACCCACGCACAAGGATCGCCGGCGAACCGCCGCTGCTTCCACTCAAGCGGGTGCTCGTCCTGTCCTATCTGAACTACAAGAATTTCGGCGACCGGCTCGGCTTTCACGTCCTCAACGCGCTGCTGCCCGCCAACATCCAGCTCGTGCATGTTCCGCTCGATTATTCCTACATCCCGGATGGCGATTTCGACCTGATGATCCTGGGGCTCGGGCAGAGTCTCAACACCGGCGCCATCCTCCGTCCCGAGCTGGTCGATCTGGTCGGACGTATTCCGTACACGATCGGTATCTTCGGCACGCAATATCCCTCGCAATATCGGCGGGAGATCGAGCCCAGGCAGTTCCGCAATTTCCTCAGCCGGCTGACGAGTTGGTGGGCGCGTTACGAAACTGACATTCGCGATTATGGCGAGGGAATCGCGCACGTCCGTCATCTCGGCGACTGGCTGGTCGCCGCGTTCCCGATGAGCGAGCCGCGTCTCGACAAATCGCTCACGATCGAAGCCGGCAGCAATATGCTCGAGGCACCGCTCGATCGCACGATCCAATGGGTCCAGGCCTATCGCGCCGTGCGCAGCGAACGTCTGCATCCCTTGCTGTGCGCACTGACAAGCGCCGAGCGGGTCGCCTATCATGAACAGCGCGAGGCGAGACACAGCGACGAGATATCCGGTAAATTCGGGTCGATGCTGCTCGACATCTTCGGCCGTACTTGGCCCGAGGACGAATGGTTCGAGGTCGATCGCGCCGCAGTGGTCCGCTACAAGATGAAGGTCGAGGCTAATATGGCGGCCTTGCGCCAGCAAATCGTGGGCCTTCTATCCTAATCCACGCACGATGTTGTTCGACTTGCAAATCAAAGCCAATCATCGCAGCCTCGGCATCGTGCATGAGAGCGGGAAAAAATCCCGCCAATGCCGAGAGGAGATGAAATGGCCGACAAGATTTTCGGGGCGCCGGGCTGCAACAGGTCCGAGCTCAAGCTGGTGAAACGCAAACCGGCGACTGCGGAGACTGCGCGCAAGCCTGAACCCAAGTCCTGACCTCACCCACACAGAGGGAATACGGGCGGTTCGCGGTAAGAACGCGGACCGCCTTTTCATTTGCGCCAAAATCTTCAGTGCGGAGGTGCTGGAAGTCCCATTTTCTGGGCAGCCGCCTCGGTCAGCACCCAAATCGGCCCATCTGGCAAATAATAGATGTTCACGATTCGATGGCGCATGATCGTAATCGATATGAACTCTCGCTCCTTTTGGTCCGAGCAATCGAGCCCGAGCGCGAAGGTTGTTCCCGGACTGCTGTTCTTTGCTGCCGGCAAGATGTCATGCGATCCGATTTTGCAGTTTTGGACGCGTTGATGGAGGTCGGAGAAGGCGATCGCACCGTCGGTTTGACCCTGAGCTAGCCGAACCATCCGCACACTGATGTCGGCGACAGGGATCGCCCGGTAATCGCCCGACATCATGGCTTGGAGAATAGCCGCATAGAGATCCTCGTCTTCCTTTGACGCAACACAGGCCGGACACCCTTGCCACGGCCAGATCTTCAGTTCCCACGGTCCTTGACCCGGCCCCCCTGGTGCCACCGGCAAGCCTGCGAGCTGCGTAGGCTCCTCCGCTATGCAGGGCCCAGCCAGCGCCAGCACTACGAGAGTCATCAGCATCTTCATCATTCATTCCCCTATAGCGGCGCTTTCGGCACGCTTCGGTCGAGGCGATGTGCCCTTTCCGATCACGTGCGGGAAGGTCTAAAGGGCCCCGCATGACCGACACGATCCGCATCGCCACCGACGCACTGAGCGCCGAAATCAGCACTTTGGGCGCGGAACTGCGCGTATTGCGCGACGAGGCCGGGCGCGACCTGTTGTCCGACGGCCCGCCCGCATATTGGACCGGCCGCGCGCCTTTCCTTTTCCCGATCGTCGGCGCCGTGAATCGCGACCGCATCCATCTCGACGGTCAGGCTTACGAGATGGCCAAGCACGGCTTCGCCCGGAAAAGCGAATTCGCGATCGTGGATGCGCAGACCGATCGCGCAACCTTCCGGCTCGAAGCCAATGACGCGACCCGGGCGCGCTATCCGTTCGATTTCCAGCTCGACATCACGCATCGGATCGAAGGTGCGACGCTGCATATGGAGGCGGTGCTGACCAATCCGGGCGACGTGTCGCTGCCCGCCAGCTTCGGCTTCCATCCCGCCTTCCGCTGGCCTTTGCCGTGGGGCGGCGACCGCGCCGACCATCGGCTGATCTTCGCCGAGGCGGAGCCCGCGCCGATCCGACGGATCGACACCGCCACCGGGCTGGTCCTGCCCGATCCGGTCCCGACCCCGGTCGAGGGCGACACGCTCGTCCCCCGCGACGACCTGTTCGTGCCCGACGCCTTGATCTTCGACCGGCTTCGCTCGCGCAGCGTCCGCTTCGGCGTGCCCGGCGGCCGCAAGCTGCACGTCGACTTTCCGGAAATGCCCCTGCTTGGCGTCTGGACCAAGCCGGGCGCACCTTTCCTCTGCATCGAACCGTGGCACGGGCTTGCCGACCCGGTCGGCTATGAAGGCGATTTCCGGGAGAAACCCTATGTGATCGAGGTCGCGCCCGGCACCGAACGGCGCTTCGCCATCGCCGTCACGATTGCCTGAAGGCAGGTCTGCGCCGGGGTGCACCCGCATGCCGATGCGCCGAAACGAAGGCGTCTCTGGGTGTAGTGGGGTTGTAGCACAGCGTGTTAAGCGATAATCCGCCTGCCCTTAGATGGCCGCTTCTCAAAGTCCTTCCGCGCCCGGTGGCGCCCGCCGGATCGGCAAGATGATCTTCCGCATCGGTCTTTTCGGTTTCCTGGGTGCGCTGGTCGCGCTGATCATCGCCGTGCTGGTGACGATGGCGAGCCTGCCCGCCTATGACAGCCTCAAGGTCAAGCCCAACGGCCAGACGATCCGCGTCCACGCGGCCGACGGCACCCTGCTCGTCTCGTTGGGGCCGAGCTATGGCGACTGGCTGACCTACGACAAGATCCCGCCCGTGATGCGCGACGCGATCGTCGCGGTCGAGGACCGGCGCTTCTACAGCCATTTCGGCGTCGACCCGATCGGCATGGCGCGCATGGTCTATGTCGCCAAGCGCCTGCACGATAATGGCCGTCGCCTGCAGGGCGCCTCGACCATCACCCAGCAGCTCGCGCGCAACCTGTTCCTGACCAGCGCCTACAATGTCGGCCGCAAGTTCCGCGAGATCATCCTCGCGCTGGCGATGGAGCGGAAATATTCGAAGCAGCAGATCCTCGAACTCTATCTCAACCGCGTCTATTTCGGCGGCGGTGCCTATGGCGTCGATGCCGCCAGCCGCAAATTCTTCGGCCATCCCGGCACGCAGATGAGCCTGGAGGAGGCCGCGATCGTCGCGGGCCTGGTCAAGGCGCCTTCGCATTACTCGCCCTCGGCCGATCCGCAGGCCGCTCGCGACCGCGCCAATGTCGCGCTGGAGGTGATGGTCGATGCCGGCGCGATCACGCCCGCCCAGGCCGCCAACGCGCATCTCGACCAGGTCCAGTTCGCGCCCGAGCCCAAACAGAATAGCGTGCGCTATTTCACCGACTGGGCGCTCGCCCAGCTCGACACCCTGGTCGACGAGCAGAATGCGCCGCTCGACGTATGGACCACGCTTGACCTCAGGATGCAGAAGGCGGCGGACGACGCGATCCGAGCCAACACGCCGCAAGGTGCGCAAGGCGCTTTGGTCTCGATGGAGAATGATGGCGCGGTCCGCGCGATGGTCGGCGGCACCGATTATGTCACCTCGATCTACAATCGCGCGACGCAGGCGGTGCGCCAGCCCGGCTCTGCCTTCAAACTGTTCGTCTACCTGACCGCGCTTGAATCGGGCGTGAAGCCGGGCGATCCTGTGGTCGACGAGCCGGTCACGATCGACGGCTGGAGCCCGCGCAACAGCTCGCGCAAGTTCCTCGGCCAGATCGACGTGCGCAATGCCTTCGCTTTCTCGATCAACACCGTCGCGGCGCAATTGGGCCAGAAGGTCGGCTTCGACGCGATCGCGGACATGGCGCACCGCTTCGGCATCACCACGCCGATCAATACCCATCCCTCGATGGTGCTCGGTACCTCCGATGTGCGCCTGATCGAAATGACGCGGGCCTTTGCCGAAATTTCGAATAACGGCGTTGCGGTCACGCCTTACGGCATCACCAAGATCAGCACCTCCGATGGCACCGTCCTCTACCAGCACGCGCAGGAGGAGCCGCGCGTGCTGGTGCCCCCGGCGATCGCCGCCGAGATGACCGATCTTCTCCAGACCGCGGTCAATACGGGCACTGCGCGCGCCGCGCAGATCGGCCGCCCGGTCGCGGGCAAGACCGGCACAACCTCGTCGAGCAAGGACGGCTGGTTCCTCGGCTTCTCCTCGGGCCTCACGACCGGCGTGTGGATGGGCCGCGACGATGCCAAGCCGCTTCCCGGCCTTTCCGGCGGCCACGCGCCTGCAAAGGCTTTCTCGATGATGATGCAGGTCGCGCTACGTACCCGTCCGGTCCAGAATTTCCAGACCGAGGTGACCTTGCCCGAATGGCAGCTCGAGCCGGACGACGAGACGTATTATGGCGAGCCCGACCAGAGCATGGGCGGCGACAACGAAGCCGCGCCGCAGGACGTGCAGCAGCAGGACGATACCGGTGTGGGGGATGCGCAGGACCAGCCCGTGCCCCCGCCGCCCGCCCAGCACCGTCCGCCGGCGGGCGCTCCGCCGCAACTCCCCTACGAGCGCACGCCGACCGACCGCTCGCAGACCGATCGCAAGCCGCAGATCGACCAGAAATGGCTCGACAATGTGCTGAAGGACAAGCCCAAGGGCACGGCCCAGCCGCACCTGTAAATCCTCCTCGAGCCAGCTCGGGGAGGATAATCCCTACCGCCCGACCCGCTGCATCGCCGCGCCATGCGCCTTGAGCCAGGCCCGCTCCGTCTTGGGCTCCCGCCCCAGCAGGCGCCGTACCTCCTCATGGAATTCGGGCCCGTGATGCATGTGTAGCCGGTGCGCGACCTCGTGCACCACGGTCGCCTCGCGCACGGCGGGCGGCATCAGGATCAGCCGCCAGCTATAGGCGATGTCGCCGCTCGACGAGCAGCTCCCCCAGCGCGAACGCGGATCGCCGACACGCACGCGCCCGACGGTAACGCCCGCGCGCGCCGCGACCGCACGCGTCTCCGCATCCAGCATGCGCGCCGCTTCGGCACGCAGCCAGCGCAGCACCCGCGGCCCTACCATCTCCTCCGGCCCGCCGAGGACCAGCCGGTCCCCCTCGCGCTTGACGACGCGCGACCCGTCCGGCCGCCACTCGATTGTCAATTCGCGGCCCTCGTACGGGATCACGCTGCCCGGCCCGAGCATTGTTTCCGCAGGCAGTTTGGCGAGCGCACGCTCGACCCAGGCGCGCTGGCTCTCCGCCCATTTGAGCGCGGGCCCCAATGCCGCCCGGCGTGGCAGCGTCAGCCTGACCGCGCCGTCGCGCGGATCGACCGCGAGCCGCATCCGCCGCGCCAGCGCCGAACGGCGCACGGTGAGCGGCCGGGTGTGGCCGCCGCCGCTGAAAGTGAGGTCAGAGCTCGCGGTCGACAAGGTGATATTCGAGCTCGCCGGCTTCGTCCTCGGACACGGTCCAGCCGCGCGTCGACATTCCGGCCTCATGCACCGTCTCGCGGCTGCCGCTGATCAGGTGGTGCCATTCGGGCAAGGGCTTGCCGTCCGCGACCAGCCGGTAGGCGCAGGTCGAAGGCAGCCATTCCAGCTCATGCAATTTCTTGGGATTGAGCCGCACGCAATCGGGGACATAGGTCTTGCGGTTCGCATAATCCTTGCACCGGCTCTCGCGCCGGTCGAGCAGGCGGCAGGCGACGTTGGTCGGAAAGACCTGACCCGTCTCCTCGTCCTCGAGCTTGTGCAGGCAGCATTTGCCGCAACCGTCGCAGAGCGATTCCCATTCGGCCCGGCTCAGCTTGTCGAGCGGCTTTTCTTCCCAGAAGCGGCTCACCGGACCCATTTCTCCAGGTCGGCCTCGACCGCGTCCGCATTGGCGTCCACGGGGAGCATCTCGATCGGCTTGCCATCGGGGTCGAACAGATAGGCCACGCGCGGATGGTCCATCAGATAGCCGGTCGCGCCTGCGGGTGCGGGCTCCTTGCGATAGGAAATGGCATAACGCTTGGCGACGTCGGCGATCTGCGCCTCGCTGCCGGTCAGCCCGATCAGGCGCGGGTAGAAAGCCGCGGTGAATTGCTTGAGCGCACCCGGCGTGTCGCGCGCGGGATCGACCGTCACGAAGATCGGCTGGATCTTGGCCGATGTCGCCGGATCCTTCTTGTCGAGCTGGCGCATCGCCTTGCCCAGCACCGCCATGTCGGTCGGGCAGGCATCCGGGCAGAAGGTATAGCCGAAATAGAGGATGCGATATTTGCCCTTGAGGCTGGCGCTGGAGAAGGGCTTGCCGTCCTGGTCGGTCAGCGTGAAATCGCCCCCGATCGCGGCGCCCTCCAGCGGGGGTCGCTCGGCCGGCTTCTGTTGGCACGCGCTTAATGCCATCGCCGCAGCGATGCCCGCAAATCCAAGCGCTGCCAGTGTCTTGTTCATGGTGTGCTTAGCCTTGCTTTGCTATGGCGCCGCTGACAAGCCGCTCGGAGCGGATCAGGGAGTTTCGATATGGGGCTGAAGAGCGGCGTTTCCAGGGCGATGCTGTGCGGGGTCCTGCTCGCCTGTACCGCGCCGGCAATGGCGCAATTTTCGGATTCCTATAATTTCCTGAAGGCAGTCAAGGATGCCGACGGCGACGAGGCGATGAAATATCTCGCCAAGCCGGGGGCGCCCGTGCTCAACACGCGCGATCCCTCGACCGGCGAGACCGCGCTCCACATCTCGGTCAAGGCGCATAACGACAATTGGGTCGGCTTCCTGCTCAACAAGGGCGCCAATACCGAGATCAAGGATCGCGACGGCAACACGCCCCTGCACGATGCGGCCCTGGTCGGCGACCCGACCGCGCTATCCTATCTGATCAGCATGAAGGCGCGCGTGGACGCGACCAACAATAATGGCGAGACGCCGCTGATCCTGGCGGTGCACCGCCGCGATATCGACGCGGTCCACTTGCTGGTCGATGCCGGTGCCGATCCCAAGATCCAGGACACGATCGCGGGCAAGAGCGCGCTCGACTACGCCAAACAGGATCCACGCCTCGCGCCGATCCAGAAAGTGCTGGAAGAGGCCAAGGCGCCGCCCAAGAAAGTCGTCTCGGGTCCGGTCATTCCGGGATTTTGATCCGCCGGATTGCCGTCGCTGGGCGTGAGGACGCCTTACCTTAATCCAACCCTGCAAGCCCCGGATCAAGTGACCCCAGGATCCGCGTCGCCGCGCGCCGCGCAAAACGCAACGTCTCCACCTTGCGCCGCGCTGCATTGAGCGGGCGCAGAGCCGGCGCGCGCAGCATCTCCGCATCGTAACGGTCGGCGACGATCAGCCCGGCGATATCGGGCCGGAAATGCTCCTCCTCGAATGGATCGAGATTGAATCCGGCGGGCACCGCCCAGCAGAAATGATCGCAATAATCCAGATATTCGTGCCACTTGCCGTCGCCACGCAGGTCCGCGCGCGAGCATTTGATCTCGACGATCGTGATCTGGCCCCTGGCGTCGATCGCCATGATGTCCGCGCGGCGGCCATTGCCCAACGGCACCTCGCAGATGCCGACCAGGTCCTGCCGCCAGAACAGACGCGACACGCCGCGCGCGACGTCGCCCGCGATCAGCGGGGCATCCTTGAAGCAATCGGGCAGGCTCGCCATGATTCGGCGAAGTTAGAACAAGCAGGGAACGGAAGAAAGCCTAGACCGCGTCCGCTTGCTCTCGCGCGGGCAGGAACCCCGCCGACAGTCCATGATATAGTCGTTCGCGGCAGATCAACGGCGCGGTGACTTCGGCGATCAGCGCGGCCGCGAGCAAGGGCAGCATCAGCCCCCGGCTGCCTGTTGTCTCCGACATGATGATCACCGCGGTCAGCGGCGCACGCACCGCTCCGGTGAAATAGGCCACCATGCCCAGCAGCACGACCGCGCCGGCCGGCTGATCCGGAAACAGGGCATGCACCAGGTTGCCGAGCCCCGCTCCGGTCGCGAGGCTGGGCGAGAAAATCCCACCGGGCAGCCCGGCACCGGCGGTGAGCAGGGTCGTGGCGAATTTGGCGGGGCCGAACCAGAGCGGCGCGTGGCTGCCGTCGAGCATCGCGCGCGCCGCTGTATACCCCGTGCCCCAGGTCATGCCCGTCTCGATGCCGATCCACGCCACGATCAGCCCGCATGCGCCCGCGAACAGGAGCGGATGCCCGCGCGAGATCCGCCGCGCGCCGCCGCGGGCCAGCCACAAGGTCGCTCGCGCGAACAGGCCGCCGCTCAAGCCCCCGAGCACGCCCGCGACCGGCGCCAGCAGCAATACCGCGCGGAGCGGCAGCGTCTCGCCGACGATACCGAAATAGACATAGTCGCCCGCCACGCCCTGCGCGATCATGCCCGAGATCAGCACCGCGCTCATCACCAGCAAGGTCATGCGCTGCTCATAGGCTGCGGCCAGCTCCTCGATCGCGAAAGCCACGCCCGCAAGCGGCGTGTTGAATGCCGCCGCAACGCCTGCACCCGCGCCCGCCACCAGCACCGAAGCGGTGATCGGCACCCGCGCGATCTTGTGCGCATAGGCCATCACGGTCGCGCCCAATTGCACCGTCGGGCCCTCGCGGCCCACCGTCCCGCCGCAGGCCAGCGCGGCCGCCGTCAGGATCGACTTCAAGATTGCGGTCCGTGCCGAAGCCAGCCCGGAAATCGCATTGTCGGGATCGTGCTTGGCCGCGATGATCTGGGGTATGCCCGATCCTCGCGCCGCCGGCGCGAGGCGGTTGGTAAGCCATACGATCGCCACGTAGCCGATCGGCGTCAGCAACAGCGGCAACCACCAGTAACGCGCATCCATCGCGAGAAAGAGCGCGCTTGCCCAGTCAGCCGCGCGGGCGAATGCGATTGCGCATAATCCGACGCTGCCCGCGCCGAGGAAGATCGCGGCGCGCCGCCGCCAGACAGGCGCGGTCGGCCCGTGCCGCCGCAGCAGGATACGCCCTTTGCGAAGCCCCTCGGGGCTCTTTGCTCTTTCCGGCATGGCGGCCCGCTTAACGCGCGCGGCAGGCTCGTGCATCCCCCTTGATGCTGGCACGCGCGATCCATTTCGTTCAGATCGCGTCGAAAGGGGGACCCAATGACGCGATTCACGATCGTGGAAGATGATCTCAACGGCGCGCAGACGCTGGCGCTGCTCGAACTGCATCTGCGCGGCATGTACGAAAGCTCGCCGCCCGAAGCGGTGTTCGCGCTGGATTTATCGGGCCTGCGCGATCCCGCCGTGACGATATGGGGTGCGTGGGCCGGCGATCGGCTTGCCGCGATCGGCGCGCTCAAGATGCTGGGCAGCGGGGAGGCCGAGGTGAAGTCGATGCGCACGCACCCCGACTTCCTGCGTCAGGGCGCGGCAGCGGCCTTGCTCGATCATGTCGTCGAAACCGCACGAGCCCGCGGCGTGCGGCGGCTGAGCCTGGAGACGGGGCGCGGCCCGGCGTTCGAGCCCGCATTGGCAATGTATCGGCGGCGCGGCTTCGTCGATGGCGGACCCTTTTCGGACTATCAGCCGAACGACTTCAGCCAGTTCCTGCACTTGGCCTTGTGAACCGGATCGAGCGCGAAATTGAAGCGCAGATAGGGCATGACGGTCGGCTCGATCCAGTCGAGCGGCAGAGCGGGGATCGCGGCGCGCGCGGCATCGCTATTCCCGTCCGCTGCGGCAAATACGGCGGGCAGGCCATCGCGTCCGGGAATCCCGCCCGACCAGCTGCCCGGCACATATTCGATCCGCGTCGGCGCAACCCAGGCGTGATCCGCGAGCCATAATTCCCAGCCGAGTATCTCCACCCCATCGTCGTCGCACGCGTCGAGGAAGGCCGGAATATCCTCAAGACGAACGCCGAGTTCGCCGTTCATCGCGCGAAAGCAGCGCGCGCGGAGATCGGGGGCAAGCGAAGGGGGGAACACCATGACGACACCTCACGCAAATATTACCGGGGCTAGGACCGTCAGCCGGCCATCGCCTGCTTCAATCTGGTTTCCTCGATCGGCCGCGGCGCCGCGGTGCCCGCACGGGCGCGGAGCTTGGCGTGGACCGCCTCCGCTTCGCGCAGCAGGCTCGGGCTCGGCCACGAATGATGCGGCGATGCTGCGCGGAACAGGCGGGAATCGAGCGGCTCTTTGAGCTCAAGTCGCGCCGACACCATTGCGGCCATCACCCCGCCATCGCTCACCAGCGCGTCATAATCGACGAAGACCTGTTGCGCGGCCATGTTGGGAAGCGTGTTGAGCAGGGATCGATAGACCGCGATCCAGCTCTTCACCCAATAATCGATATGGTCGGGATCGTCGGCCTGCGTCGGTGCGCCGGGCAACAGGAAGGGCCGCCGGTCCGCGCCGAATTCATGATGGCCGAGCCAGGTCATGAAGCGCGTGCGGAACGGATCCGCCTTGGCAAGCGCGCATGCGCTGCGGTGCTGCGCGAGCAGGCTTGCCGCCTGCTGCACCGGATCGCGGAAGGGATGGACCAGCAGCGCGTCGGGGAACGCCGCGAGCAAAGCGGGCAGCCGCAGCACATTATTGTTGTTCTTGGACAAATAACGCGGCCGGTCATAGCGGAGCTGCACGAGCCGCGCATAATCGGCGAAGGCCGCGATCGTGTCACATCGCGGCATCACCGGCTGCAGCCCGTCGGGCGCGATATAATGCGCGCCTTCATGATGCCGCCAGAACAGTTCCTCGATCGCCTCGGGCGTGTCGAGATCGTGGGTCAGGCCGTCGCGATGCGCGCGCTCGACACGCGCGACCTCGCGCTTGAGCGGCTTCGCCAGCTTCGCCCACAGGTTGGGCGCGAGCGGAAAGGGCAAATCGCGATAGGTGAGCGCGGCGAACTCCCCCTGGGCATGGAGCGCGCGCACCAGGATGCTCGTGCCCGCACGCGCCAGGCCGGTGACGAAGACGGGCGGTTCGGGCCGCCGGATATTGGCGGCCGCCTGATATTTCTCCGTCTCGAGCTCATGCGTGATCGCGCGCACGACCGGCGTGCCGAGCGCGATCCGCTGCAAGAGCCGTTCGCCCGGCGCCTCGCGGGCCGGAACCGGCGCGCGTCGCGGGCGGCGGCGCACCAAGAGATAGACGGTCGACAGGACCAGAAGCGCGGTCCGCGCGGTCATGCTCGTCCAGGCCTGGCGCACGCCGGCCCGATTGTCCGCATCGATCGCGAGCACGAGCAGCAAGGGTGCTGCGATCAACAGCAGCCGCGCGAAGCTGGCGAGCGAGCGGCGAAACAGCCTAAGCGCCAGCAGGCGCAGCGCGCGCTCTTTCGCCCATTCCGACACGCCGCGCCGCGCGATCAGCCTTCCGGCCCGTGCGCCCAGTTGCGCCAGCCCGGCGAAATCGCGCAGCACCTGCACGCGGCGCAGCAGCTCGATCGAAGCGAGCGTCGCGGCGAAGAGAAGCAGGAAGCCGGTCATTGCCCGTCTTCGCGCTGTCCGCGCGGCGCGAAGACGACCGGACCGGCGCGACGGCTGCGCGACCGCCGCGCCAGCCGCTTCAGCGGATACCAGACCACCGAAATCAGCACGAGCAGCAGCGAGGCGACCACGCCAAGCGCCGCGCCCAGCGCGCCGACGCCAAGGCCCGGTCCCATATAAGCGAAGACGGGCGCGGGCGCGGTCACCGCGAACAGGAAGGCCGCAATCCTTGTATGGCGGGGGGTCAGGCGCATCGGGCATTCTCCGCGGCTTGGATGGCGGGACCATCCGTGTTGGGATCGAGGTAACGGCTCCAGCGCAGCTCGTAGCGGCGGCCGGCGGGGTCGGCGGCGATGAACATCCAGCGCACCTCGCCGCCAGGGGTGAGGCGCATCACGCGGCCGCGTTCGGTATCCTCGACGAACATGTCGCCGTTCGCCATCGGCGTGGCGCGGCCCTGCGCGCGGGTCCGGATCCGCGTGCGCTCGGTGGCGCGCGCGAAGGGATAGGTCACCGCACCGGTGCGGAAGTCATAGACCGGCAGGCGATTGGTACCGTCGACCTCGCCCTCGGGCGCGGCGAAGCGCCAATGATTGTCGAACAGGGCGATGCGATGATCGTCGATCACGCTCACATCGTGCTGCATCGCCCAGGGCCCGAAATGGTGCCAGAGGATCCGCCCGGTCGATGGCCGATAGAGCATCACCAGCGACATGTTGCGCAACGACAGGAAGAGATCGCCCTTCTTCCAGTAAGGGCCGTCGCCGGGCACGGGCTGGACGTCGTTCAGATGGAAGGGATCGTCGGTATAAGGCCGGCCGCGCCACAGATAGGAAAAGCCGTTGCGGTCGAGGATATCGGCGATGCGGGTAAGGCCGAGCGGCTGGCCGTCGGCCGAGACGTGCGCGAGCGCCTCGTCGTCGAATGCCGGATTGACGTCGGGCAAAGGCGAGACCGGATAGCGATAGACCGCCCACAGGCTGCCATCGGGCGCGCGCTCCACGCTGTGATGGAAGATGCCGTCGATCATCCACTTCAGCCGTCCGCACGCGTCCACCCGCGCCAGCGGCGAGCTGTCGTGGATCACCAGACCGCCATCGGCCATCAGCAGGGGATGCATCATCAGGTTGCGGTGCACGTTGCGGTCGCGCTGCAGGTCGATCAGCGCCGATCGGAAGGTCGATCGCGCGTTGATCGCGGCGATATCGGGCCGGTAGCGGTGGACGATGCTGCCGTCCGACAGCCGCAGGATCCGCACCTCGGGCCGGCCGGCGGCTTCGTCATAAGCGGTGAACAGCAGATAGCCCGGATCGATGAAGGGCTGCGCCCGGTTGCGCCAGAAGCCGCCCGGAATCGGGGCATGGTCGCCGTCGTAGAAGCGCGACGAAAAACGATCTCCCCGCACCAGCCGGCTCAGCGTCTGCGGCACCGCTGCGAGGTCCACCGCGACCGCTCCGGCCCGTCCCGACCACGACGGGTCTCGCACCAGCGCGCCGAACAGGATCGTGACGACCGTTCCCGCCAGGACCAGCAGCATCACGCCCCACATCGGCACATGCCGGCTGAGGAAGCGCTCCCACAGGCCGGGAGGCGGAAGCCGTTCGAGCCGCATCAGATACGCGGCCGCCCTGCCGGATTGGCGTTCGATCCCATGCCAGTCGCCCCAATGCCCTTTCTTGGACGCGCTGCGGTTGATCGGCGGCGCGCCAGGGGCCGCTTGCCGAGCCCATTCCACGCGCTGCCGACGTGGAATGGACGAAGATCAAACGATGGGTTCCTGAAAACCCGTCGCTCGTTTCACGGCGGGAACGGGAATTTTGAATATTTGGCGCGACCCGGCACCGCTCGGCGAGAGCCCGAGATAGGGCGGGTCAAAAATGCAATTCGTCACGCTGAACTGTTTCAGGATCCATTTCGCGGCGACGCACCTGCCTCTCGATGGATGCCGAAACAAGTTCGGCATGACGGCTGAAAGGGCTTAACCCGCGACCTCTTCGACCAGCGCCATGGCATCCGCCACATCGAGCTCGATCACCCAAAGATCGGGATCGCCGCGCCGCCGCCGCGCGATATAGTCTGCACGCTCACCGTCCGCCTCGGGGCCGGTCGGCGCCCAGCGATAGTCTCCTTGCGCGTCCAGCCGCCGTTCGAGCAGCGGGCCCGGCACACCGCGTTCGGCAAGCTGGATCAGCAAGGCACCCGCAGTGGCGTCGCCCTTTGCGAGTACCATCCCGCTACCGCCCGCATCCTGCGCGCGGCGGATCAAGGCGGCGACGAGCAACCCGGCGGCGAGCCGGGACGTCATGTCAGGCGGCGTCGCGCGTGTCGGTATGCGCGAACAGGGCGTAGAGCGCATCGGGCGAGCCCGCGCCGCGCGCCTTGGCGACGAAGTTGCGGTCCCTGAGCTTGCGGCTGACCCGCGCCAGCGCCTTCAGATGCTCGACACCCGCGTCGGGCGGCGACAGCAGCAGGAACACCAGGTCGACCGGCATGCCGTCGATCGCCTGGAAGTCGATCGGCTGGGCGAGCTTCGCCACCAGGCCGACGACATGATCGAGCCCTTCCATCTTGCCGTGCGGAATCGCGACGCCGCCGCCGAAGCCGGTCGAACCGAGCCGTTCGCGCTCGAGCAGGCGCTCGACGATGACGCGCGCATCCAGCCCCGTCTGGCTCGCCGCCGTGGCGGCGAGCTGCTGGAACAGGGCTTTCTTGTTGGGAACCGCGACGCCGGTCAAAGCCGCGTCGGGGCCGATGAGATCCGAAAGGTCGTCCATTTTCTCTACTGTTCCGTCGACAAGGATGGCTTTGCAGCCCGCGCCCAATTCAGGCAGCGCGCTGCGGTTCCACCCAGCCGATCGTGCCGTCGCCGCGCCGATACACCATATTGAACGCCCCGGTGCCGGAATTTTTGAATAAAAGGGCGTTGGTATTGCGCAGGTCCAGCATCATCACCGCGTCCGACACGCTCGTTTCGGGCACGTCGACTCGCGTTTCAGCGATCACCGGGGGGTGTTCGCCATCCAGTTCCTCTTCCTCGGCCGCACTCTGGAAAACGGTGTAGCCCGCATCCGCCTCGATCTCTCCAGGCAGAGCCTGCGTCGAATAGCGGTCCTTCAGACGGCGCATATAGCGCCGCAATTGCGTCTCGACCCGGTCGGCCGCCTGGTCGAAAGCGGGATGCGCCTCGCCACCCTGGCCCGACCCTTTGAGAATCACGCCCTGCATCACGTGCGCGACGATGTCGCAGGTGAAGAAACCGTGTGGACCCGAGCCGAAGGTCACGTGCGCGGAGATTGAACGCGAGAAATATTTCTCGGCCAGCGCCTGCATCCGCTCATTCACATGGGTGCGAAGGGCATCGCCCGTATCGACCTGGTGACCGGAAACCCGGATATCCATTATGACATCTCCTTCTCGGCCTGTGCCGGAAAGCGGTGCCTAAAAGCGCCGCCAGCCGGCCGCGTCAACCCGCAGAGGAGCCAAGCTCCCACAACGGATCAACCAACTTCTGGATAAACGCTGCATGCCGCGCCAGTTCCGCCTCGCTTGCGGCATGTGGTCTTGGCGGTCGGGCGACTCGCGGCGTCGCACTGATGGAAAGCATGGCGAGATCGCCCGCGGCTTCGGCCACCACCTCTTCGGCCAGCATCAGCCCGATCTGGCGGCCGCCGCACAATTCCACATAAACCTGCGTCAAAAGCTCGGCGTCGAGCAGCGCGCCATGCTTGATCCGCTGGCTGCGATCGACGCCATAACGCGTGCAGAGCGCGTCGAGGCTATGCTTGGCGCCGGGGTGACGCGTGCGCGCGATCGCAAGCGTATCCACCATGCGCGACATGCACACCGGCTCGAACCCGCAATTGGCGAGTTCCCAATTCAGGAAAGCGAAATCGAAATTGGCGTTGTGCGCGACCAGAGGCGCATCGCCCAGGAACTCGATCAGCTCGGCCACGATCTCGTGGAAGCAGGGTTTATCCGAGAGGAACTTCTCCGACAGGCCATGCACTGCCTCCGCCTCGCTCGGCATCGAACGTTGCGGATTGATATATTTGTGGAAGCTGCGCCCCGTCTCGCAGCGGTTGACGATCTCGACGCAGCCGATCTCGACCAGGCGATGCCCATCGTTCGGACTGAGGCCCGTTGTTTCGGTGTCGAACACGATTTCCCGCATAGGAAAACTCTATCTGCCTCTGTCGCTGCCCATGCAAGCCGCGATGATGCGGCGTACGGCTTCGCGCGTCTCGGCTTTGCTTCCGCCCGTCGGAATTACGAAGTCGGCGCGGCGCCTTTTGGCCGCATCGCCAAGCTGGAGGTCGCGCACCTGATCCAGCCGCGACCAGTTCATGCCAGGGCGTTCGAGCACGCGCTCGCTCTGCTTCCAGGCCGGCGCCGAGACCACGGCGGTCAGATCGACCCGCCGCCAGCCGCCTTTTTCGAACAGCAAGGGTACGTCCACCACTACCAGCGGTTTGGCGCGGTGACGGCGCAGGAAAGCCTGGCGCTTCTTCTCCACCTCGGGGTGAATCAGTTTCTCCAGCCGCCGCAAGGCCGGCTTGTCGCCCAGCACCGCGCGGCCGAGCGCAAGCCGGTCGACCCCCGCCGCCCCGGTCGTTCCGGGATGCAGCGCCTCGATCGCGGACAATAGGGATCCGCCCGGCCCCTGCATCCGCCGCACCTCGGCATCCGCGTCGAACACGGGCACGCCCGCGCGGCGGAACATCGCCGCGACCGTGCTCTTGCCCATGCCGATCGATCCGGTGAGGCCGAGCACAATGCTCATCGGATCCGACTCATGCGGTCATCCGCGCGCGCAATTCGGCGTCGCTCGCCGCATCCGAAGGTGCGGCCACGCCGAAGAAATGCTCGAAGGCGATGCGGCCCTGCCCGATCAGCATCGACAGCCCGTCGATCACCGGATGGCCAAGCGCCTTCGCCTCGGCCAGCAACGGCGTGACGAGCGGCGCATAGACCGCGTCATAGACGATCGCGCCCGGCGGCACGTTCGAGAAATGGATCGGCAAGGGCGGCTGCCCGGTCATGCCGAGCGAGGTCGCGTTGACCATCACGTCCAGCCGGTCGCCCGGCTCGCCCCAGTCGAAATCGAGCGGCTGCGCGAACGTATCGAGCGTGCAGATATGGACGAAGCCGGGATCGAATCCCGCCACGATCTCCCCCGCCTTGGCCGGATCGCGCCCCGCCACGATCAAGGTGAAGCCCTCGTCCCACAAGGCATGCGCGATCGCGCGTGCCGCGCCGCCGGTGCCAAGGATGCGGGCGGTCCGCAACAGATGCCGCTTGGCCAGCTCCGCCCGCAGCGGTTCGAGAAAGCCGGGCGCGTCCGTATTATGCCCGACCAGAACGCCGTCGCGCGGTACCACCGTATTGACCGCCCCGATCGCCTGCGCGGTCGGATCGATCCGGTCGAGCAGGGCCATCACCGCCTGCTTGTGCGGAATGGTGACGTTGCAGCCACGCCAATCCGGGTCGGCCCGCCGGCTCTCGATATAGTCGGCCAGTTCGTCGGGCCGGACATGCGTGCGCCGATACTCCGCGTCGATACCCGTCCGTTCGAGCCAGAACCCATGCATCACGGGCGACTTGGAATGGGCGATCGGGTCCCCAATCACCTCGGCATAGATTTTCATGCCTGTTCCGTCCTCGGATGCGCGCTTTTTGACAAGCCGGAATCGCGATTGGAACTGTAACGAGTCTGGCGGATTCTGCGCTGCACAAGAACCGCCAAGTTGACCCCGAGGGGAAGGACCGGATCATGGTCGCCGAGATTTGGGAGAACCGGAACGGCAATTGGTTCGGCCAGTTGGTCGAGGAACGCACCGGCCGCACGCGCAGCAAATTGTTCGAAGCGCGCAGCCGTGGCGGCGTGATCGCGGGCATCGATACTTTTTATCATCAGGCGGCCATCCCCTTCCGCGACCGCCTGCGCCCAACCGAAATCTAGCCGCCGTTCGGTTTGCCGAGCCAGACCGCCTGCATATTCCGCCCGACAAATATCTGAGGTTGGGAAGGCGTCAGCCTCCCTTGGGCTTCTTCCGTCGCGATCTTGCGTTTCGCCGCCTCGAACGCGTCGTGCAGCGAGACATTCCCCGGGGCAAAGCTGCTCAGAAAGGCTTCGCCGAACAGGGTGAGCTCACGGCTGTCGTCGCAGCCGAACGAGGTCCGGTCCTTCGCCGCGGCGGTGATCACGATCGTATCGTCGCTCGCCAGTGCCGGAATCCAGCTGCCGGAGTAACAGGCCGAGACCACGATGACGCGCCGGACCACACCCGCTTGCTGCAGCGCCCGCGCGGTCGATTCCGCCGAAATCGCCTGAACCGGCTGATAATTGGGCAGGCCGCTCGCCAGCTCCGCATACCGGCTGCCGTGCGATACCAGATAGAGGAATAGCAAATCCTGCTTCGGGTCGGCCTTGGCGCCGATCATCTTGGCGGTAGCGGCGATGTTCGACCGCGTCGCGAGCGGCGCTCGCAAAAGGTCGTCGCCGCCGTTCGACAGCAGCACGCCGCCCCGATCGTCCTGCCCGAAATGCCGGGCAGCGGCGGCAAGCGCGGCTTTCGCCTCGCGAGAGAACAAATCCTGCTCCCCCGATCCCGCGACCGCCATCGCATAGATGTTGGTCCGACCGGAAACACGCGGCCGCAATGCCGCGCCCGCTCTGTCCAGCAGCTTGGGCTGTTCGCCCCACAACAGGTCCGCATCGACATCCGGCCGTTCGTCCTGTCCCGTATCGAATGGGTCGGGCTGGCCGATCAGCGGCCGAATCTTGGCGGCCAGTTGCCACAATTTCACATCGAGACTGGGCAGTGCGCTCGCTCCGATCGTCACGCCTATCGCCAGCAGGACCGCCGCGGTCCGGCGACCGAGGCTCCGCGACCAAAGGAAGCCTCCATTGATCCAACCGAGCGTGAGGAAGATATAAAGGACCGTGAGCAGCCCCTCGATATTGGGGCCCCAGCTGGCCGGGGTGACGAGGTTGAACACCAGCGCCGCCGATTCTTGCCACAGATTGAGCGTGACCAGCGCGGAGACCAGATAGAGGATCGAGGACCGCACCTGCAGCACCCAGCCAGCCAGCAGGGCGGCAAAGACTGGTGCCGCGCTCAGGTAGAAGATCGCGCTGGCCGAGCTCACATCCCTGCCGTGGAACAGCAGGCCATTCATGCCGACCACCAGCATCGACAATGCCCACAGCAGCGCGATCCGCCCGGGCGATGCCGGGAACCGGCGACGCCATGCTGGCGTCGGCCATCGCGGCACGCCCACCGTTTCCGTCCCCGGAATCGGCTCGCACGCTTCCGCATTGAACAACATGTAGCGCCGGGCATCAATCATGTGTGGCGCGTTGGCCCGGAACCATTCGGCCGCGTCCGGCCGCCATTCCGCCAGCAGGTCGAGCGCCGTTTTCATGTTCACCAGGAAGCCGTTGAGACGATAGCTTCGCCCCATCAGCATATGGCCAAGGATAGACAGGCGGCCTCCGCCCATATGCTCGAAGTCAAGGACCCGAACCGATCGAGGTGCGCTTTGCGGGGTCGGCAGCGTCAGCCCGATCCAGGCATCCCGGACCCAATCGGGATTTTCCCCGGCCGGACGGCTGACGATCTTGATGAGCATGCCCGAGCCCCTGTTGCGATTTGCCGGCGATCGATAGGCAGGACCTTCTCAATCAACGGTTAAGCGCGGGACGTAGCTTTATGCCGCCAACTCCCCCCGCACGCGCAACCAGTCGAGCAACGGCAGCAACGGCAGCCCCAGGATCGTGAAATGGTCGCCGTCGATCCGGCTGAACAATTGCGCGCCCAACCCTTCCAGCCGGTACCCGCCGACGCAGCCCGCGATCGCGGGCCATTCGGCGTCGAGATAGGAATCGAGGAAGGTGTCGGAGAAAGGCCGCATCGTCAGCTTGGCGGTATCGACATGCCGCCAGATCGGTTCGCCACCCAGGGCCACCACCGCCGCGCTGGTCAATTTGTGCGTCGTCCCGCGCAGCGCCTGCAATTGCACCCGCGATTCCGCGCGCGATTCGGCCTTGTCGATCAACGCCCCATCCTCTGCGGCGACGGTCGAATCGCAGCCCAGCACCAAGGTCGTCGGATGGCGGCGCGAAACCTTCACCGCTTTCAGCTCCGCCAGGGCATCGGCGAGCCGGCGGCCGTCCGTGCCTTCGCCGATCATCGCCGCCTTGACCGATTCCTCGTCCACCCCCGCCGCTTCGGCGGTGAAATCGACCCCGGCTGCGGCAAGCATCGCCTTGCGCGACGCGGATTGCGAGGCGAGGATGATCACGCCCCCGCCTCGATCTGCCCCTCTGCCTCGGCCTTGCTCTCGCGCTCGCTCATCAGGTTGATGATCGCCGCCGCGGTCTCCTCGATCGATCGGCGGGTAACGTCGATCACCGGCCAGCCGCGATCCGCGAAGATGCGCCGCGCGGCGGCCAACTCCTGCGCCACCGCATCCTGATCGACGTAGGCGGTCTCCGGCGCCTGGTTGAGCGACAGCAGGCGGTTGCGGCGGATCTGGATCAGCCGGTCGGGGCTGGTGGTGAGGCCGACGACAAGCGGATGCTTCACCTCGAACAATTGCCGCGGCGGCGGCGTCTCCAGCACGAGCGGAATGTTGGCGACCTTGTAGCCGCGATTGGCGAGGTAGATGCTGGTCGGCGTCTTCGATGAGCGCGACACGCCCGCGAGCAATATGTCGGCTTCCTCCCAATCCTCGGGCGCGATGCCGTCGTCATGCGCGATCGTGAACTGGATCGCATCGACGCGCGCGAAATAGGCCGCGTCCAGCGCATGCTGACGGCCCGGCCGGGCTTTCTGCTCCTGGCCCAGCATGCGTTCGAGCGCCTCGAATACCGGATCGAGCGCCGCGACGTGCGGCAGGCCCGCCAGCCGGCAGCGTTGCTCGAGGCTGCGCCGCACGTCCGAATTGACCAAAGTGTAGATGATCAGGCCCGGCCTTTGCAGGATTTCGGACAGGACGCGATCGAGATGGCCTTCGGACCGGACCATCGGCCAGAAATGCTTGATGACCTCGACCCCGTCGAACTGCGCGACCCCCGCCTTGGCGATCACCTCGAGCGTTTCGCCCGTGGAATCCGACAGGAGATGCAGGTGCAGCCGCATCAGATTGCGCCGATTTCGTGTGGAAAATGCCTGTGGAAAACCATGGGGAGAGCGCTAGCGCAGGATCGTGGGCCAATCAAAGCCGTTCAAGCCACGCCCGACTTGCGAAATGGATCGACACGTCCATCCACAGGGGATTCAACCTATCCCCAGGCCTGTGGATATCGGGAAAGATACGCGGGACTCGGCGGGTTTCCGCGAGTCGGGAGAGTGTCAACCTGTTGGCAAATCTGGTTGAGCCCAATAAGCCCCGCTTTCGGGCTTCCTACTGACTCTCACAGAATCCTTTTAAACTCCTAGATTAGATAAAAGGATGCGCGCCCTGTCGTTCAATCCCGATAAAAGTTCCGGTCCGGACGCTCGCGAAAACGCGGATCGCCCCTTGCTTTCCGTGCTCCGGGGCGAGCGCCGCGATCCGCCGCCCGTCTGGCTCATGCGCCAGGCTGGGCGCTATCTTCCCGAATATCGCGCGCTCCGGGAACAGAAAGGCGGCTTTCTCGAGCTCTGCTACGACCCCGCTGCCGCGGCCGAGATCACGCTTCAGCCGATCCGACGTTTTGGCTTCGACGGCGCGATTCTGTTTTCGGACATCCTCGTCATTCCCCAGGCCATGGGCCAGGAGCTATGGTTCGAGACAGGCGAGGGGCCGCGCCTGGCGCCCCCTTTGCTCGATGGCGACTTCGGCATGCTTGCGGCGGATCCGGCCAGGCTGGATTCGATCTACGAAACCGTACGCCGCGTGGTTGCCGATCTGCCGCCGGGCACGACCATGCTCGGCTTCGCGGGAAGCCCGTGGACGGTCGCAACCTATATGGTGGCGGGAGAGGGCACCAAGGACCAGAATCCCGCCCGGCGGCTGGCATATCGCGATTCCGGAGCGTTCCAGGCGCTGATCGACGCTATCGTCGCGACCACCGTCGACTATTTGGTGGGCCAGATCGACGCCGGCGTGCAGGCGGTGCAATTGTTCGACAGCTGGGCGGGCAGCCTCGCGCCGGACGAGTTCCTGCGCTGGGTGGTCGCGCCCAACCGCGCCATCGTCGATCGGCTGCGCGCGCGCCGGCCCGACATCCCGATCATCGGTTTCCCGAAGGGCATCGGCGAGAAACTTCCTGTCTACGCCCGCGAAACGGGCGTCGACGCGATCGGTATCGACGAAACGATCGACCCCGTCTGGGCGGACGAGAATCTGCGCAGGCATTTGCCCGTACAGGGAAATCTCGATCCGCTTGCCCTGATCGCGGGTGGTTCTGCGCTCGAAAATGCGGTGAACCGAATCCGCGACGCCTTCTCAAAGCGCCCGCATATCTTCAATCTGGGTCATGGCATCCTGCCGGACACGCCGGTGGTGCATGTCGAGCAACTGCTGGCTATGATCCGCCCATGACCTTGCCCAGCCTGGGATATATCCTCGATTTGACCTACCTCTGGATCAAGGCTGCCCACATCATCTTCGTGATCTTCTGGATCTCGGGGCTGTTCCTGCTGCCGCGTTATTACGTCTACCATCAGGAATCGACGCCCGGCAGCCAGGAGGAAAGGCGCTGGGTCGAACGCGAGCGCAAGCTCCGCAACATCATCATCACGCCCTCGATGATCCTGGTCTGGATTGCCGGCCTCACGCTTGCCACGGTCGGCCATTGGTGGAGCAGCGGCTGGCTGATGGCGAAATTCGCGATCGTGATCGGCCTGTCCGCCTATCACGGCTACATGATCCGCTACGGCAAGAAGCTTGCGCGCGGCGAGCGCCCGGTATCGGGCCGCGCACTGCGGATCATGAACGAGGTGCCCGGCATCGCCGTCGCGGCGATCGTGATCCTGGTGGTGCTCAAGCCCTTCTGATTTCGCTCGACATTGGCGCGGCGCGCGTCACGCTGGGGCGATGGATGCTCTGTTCCTTTTGCCCGGCGCGGGCCCGCACGATCCGGGTGTCGAGCGCTGGTTTGCGCAAGCCGATCCGCTGCGCGCGCTGGTCGAGCCATGGTTCGCCGCATTGCGCGGCTGCGGCGATGACGTGACCGAAATCCTGCACGACGGCAATCCGACCGCCTGCGTCGATGACGCCGCTTTCGCTTATGTCGCGGCTTATTCCGCCCATGCCGCAATCGGCTTCTTCCACGGCGCGTCGCTGCCGGATCCGCAGCGCCTGCTCGAGGGCAGCGGCAAGCGCATGCGCCACGTCAAGCTGCGCTGGGAGCGGGCGCCCGATTCCGCCGCTTTGCAGGCACTGATCGCCGCCGCCTATCGCGACATTCGCACCCGGTTGGCGGGTGACGGACCCGATTGATCTTGAACCGGGGGCATTTCGGCACCATCTCCCGCTTGACGATGGCCGCGGTCGCTTTTACCGCTTGGCCCTGACGGGACCGCATTCCTTGCGGGCACCCGAATCTCCATCCAGCACCTGAACAGTCGCTTTCGTTGCGCCGTTCCTCCCCCGAACCACACCCGGAAACGCCCTAAATGCACCTCAAGGACCTCAAGAAGAAATCCCCCGCCGAGCTCGTTGCCATGGCCGAAGAGCGCGGCGTCGAGGGCGCATCGACGATGCGCAAGCAGGACCTGATGTTCGGAATCCTCAAGGCCGAGGCCGAGGAGGGCGAGCAGATCATGGGCATGGGTACGATCGAGGTGCTGCCCGACGGCTTCGGCTTCCTCCGCTCGCCCGAGGCGAATTTCCTCGCCGGCCCGGACGACATCTACGTCAGTCCCAACCAGGTCCGTAAATTCGGCCTGCGCACCGGCGACACGGTCGAGGGCGAGATTCGCGATCCCAAGGATGGCGAGCGCTATTTCGCGCTGACCAAGCTGGTGCAGGTCAATTTCGACGATCCCGCGGTCGTCCGCCACCGCGTCAATTTCGACAACCTTACCCCGCTCTATCCGGAGCAGAAGCTCACGCTCGATCCCGCCGACCCGACCGTCAAGGACAAGTCGGCGCGCGTGATCGATCTCATCTCGCCGCAGGGCAAGGGCCAGCGTACCCTGATCGTGGCGCCGCCGCGCGTCGGCAAGACGGTGATGCTGCAGAACATCGCCAAGGCGATCACCGACAACCATCCCGAAGTCTTCCTGATCGTGCTGCTGATCGACGAGCGCCCCGAGGAAGTCACCGACATGCAGCGCTCGGTGAAGGGCGAGGTCGTCTCCTCGACCTTCGACGAGCCCGCGACGCGCCACGTCCAGGTCGCTGAAATGGTGATCGAAAAGGCCAAGCGCCTGGTCGAGCACAAGAAGGATGTCGTGATCCTGCTCGATTCGATCACCCGTCTCGGCCGCGCCTACAACACCGTCGTTCCCTCGTCGGGCAAGGTGCTGACCGGCGGTGTCGACGCCAACGCGCTCCAGCGCCCGAAGCGCTTCTTCGGTGCCGCGCGCAATATCGAGGAGGGCGGCTCGCTCTCGATCATCGCGACCGCCCTGATCGACACCGGCAGCCGCATGGACGAAGTCATCTTCGAAGAGTTCAAGGGCACCGGTAACTCGGAAATCGTGCTCGACCGCAAGGTCGCCGACAAGCGCATCTTCCCGGCGATGGACGTCGGCAAGTCCGGCACCCGCAAGGAAGAATTGCTCATCGACAAGGGCAAGCTCAGCAAGATGTGGGTGCTGCGTCGCATCCTCATGCAGATGGGCACCACCGACGCGATGGAATTCCTGCTCGACAAGATGAAGGACTCGAAGACCAACGAGGACTTCTTCGATTCGATGAACCAGTAATTGGTCATCCAGCACGCCATCCTGCGGATACGCCAGGGCGTCTCGGACGGGTTCGAGGCCGCCCTGCGGGAGGCGGTTCCCCTGATCGCGCAATCGCCCGGTTTCCGCGGGATCGAGGTGCGTCCGGCAAGCGAGACACCAGGATTTTACCTGCTGCGCGTCTTCTGGGACGACATATCCTGCCACCGCGACGGCTTTCAGAAGTCGGAACGATATCAGCAGGTCCGCGCGATGCTCCTGCCTTTCTATGAGCCCTGGCCGGACGTCAGCTATTTCGGCGAGCCGATCATCGACACCGGCATAAACGCCGCATAAAAGCCGCCGCCATGACCGAGCTCTGGCAACATATAATCGCCGATTTCTCCAACCTGGGATCGCCCGCGGCTCTGTCCGCCTTCGTCCAGGTGCTGATGATCGACGTCATGCTGGCGGGCGACAATGCGATCGTCGTGGGCGCGATCGCCGCCGGCCTCACGCCCGCGCAGCGCAAGAATGTGATCATGATCGGCATCATCGCCGCTCTGGTCCTCCGGATCGTCTTCGCGCTCGCCATCACCCAATTGCTCCAGATTGTCGGCCTGACTTTTGCTGGCGGCCTGTTGCTGCTCTGGGTCGCGTGGAAGATGTGGCGCGAGCTGCGCAGCGGGCATGACGGCCACGATGCCGACGGTCTGAAACCGGCCAAGAGCTTCGCCGCCGCGGCCTGGGCAGTCGCGATCGCCGACGTCTCGATGAGCCTCGACAACGTACTCGCGGTCGCGGGCGCGGCGCACGCGCATCCCGGAATCCTGATCATCGGTCTGATATTGTCGGTGGTGCTGATGGGCGTCGCCGCCAACCTGCTCGCCCGCGTTATCAACCGCTACCGCTGGATCGCCTATGTCGGCCTGGCGGTGATCCTCTTCGTCTCGCTCAAGATGATCTACGAAGGCTGGATCAACGAGAAAGTCGGCGTGATCACGCTGTTCACGTGACCTAAGGACTCCTTATCCCCGTTCGGCCTGAGCTTGTCGAAGGCCTGTCCTTCTGCTGTCCTCCGTGAATGCCGTTCTGGACCTATATGCTCCATTGCTCCGGCGGAGCATTCTATGTCGGCCACACCGACAATCTGGAAGATCGGATTCGTCAGCACGAGGTTGGAGCGATCCCCGGATTCACGCGCGATCGCTTGCCGGTAACGCTGGTATGGTCCGAGAGCTTTTCGGACCGGATCGGCGCACTGGAAATGGAACGTCGCATCAAAGGCTGGAGCCGCGCAAAGAAGAAGGCGCTGATCCGAGGAGATTGGGATGCCCTGAGCCGCCTGTCGCGAAGCGGAAGTAAGGACAGCCCTTCGACAAGCTCAGGGCGAACGGATGGGTAGCCTGAAAGACTACCCCAGATACTCCGCGAAGAAATCCTCCGTCCGCTTGTCCGCCAGCACCGCCGCTTCCTCGTTGCGCCTTTTGCCGGAGGTCGCCGCGAATCCATGCCCCGCGCCCGCATAATCAAGGATCGTGACGCGCGGATTCCCGCTTAGCGCCGACCGCACCTTGTTCCGGATCTCGGCGGGGATGGACGGATCCGTCTCGCCGTAATGCAGCAGCAAGGGCCTGGCGATCGCGTGCGCCTCGCCCAGATGGTCCACGATCTGGCGGCCATAATAGCCGACGCTTGCATCCGCGTCGGTGCGCGTGGCGGCAAGGTAGGCGACGCTGCCGCCCGCGCAGAAGCCGACCACCCCGACCTTCATAACGCCCTGCGCCCGCGCATGGCGGATCGCTACCTCGACATCGCGCGCCGACGCGTCGAGGTCGAACTGCGACCGGATCGCCATCGCATGATTCAGCTCTTCCTTGACGTCGGGATCGGCCTCGTAGCGCGGGGCAAAGCGCCAGAACATGTCGGGCGCGATCGCAAGATAGCCTTTGGCCGCCCAATCGTCGGCCTTGCCGCGGATACCGGGATTCACCCCGAATATTTCCTGGATCACGATGATCGCCGCCTTGGGTGTCCCCGCCGGTCGCGCCTGCCAGGCCGCGAACCGGCCTTCGCCGTCGAGCGCGTCGAGCTCTATCCATTCACCCATGAATCTGCCCCTTTCTTCCACGGCATGGACGCTTGTCTTCCCATGCTTTACCAGCGCGCACAGGGGAACGAATAACAGGGAAAAAGGCAGCCGATGAACATCACCATGAACATCGATTGCACGCCCGAAGAGGCTCGCCGCTTCATGGGCCTGCCCGACATGGCCCCGCTCCACGACCTCTATCTCGACAAGATGAAGGAGGCGATGACCAGCGGCATCACCCCCGACATGATGGAGAATATGATGCGGTCGTGGGGGCCGATGGGCGAGATGGGCATGAATGCCTGGCGCCAGATGCTCGACCAGATGACGGGCAGCAATCCACCCAAATCCTGACATGGACGCGCCCACGCGCGACACGATATTCGCTCTGTCCAGCGGCGCGCTGCCCGCGGGCATCGGCGTGGTGCGCGTCAGCGGCCCCAACGCCGCGCAAGCGCTTGAGAAGCTTGCAGGAATCCTGCCGGAAGCGCGCCGCGCGATGAGCGCGACCTTGCGTTGGCAGGGGGTTATGCTCGACCGCGCGCTGATTCTGTGGCTGCCGGGGCCCGGCACCGCGACCGGAGAGGATATCGCCGAACTTCATCTGCATGGCGGCCGCGCGGTCGTCGCCTCGGTCCTGGATGCACTCGGCCGGCTGCCGGGCCTGCGCCTGGCCGAACCCGGCGAATTCACCCGCAGGGCCTTCAGCAACGGCAAGCTCGACCTCGCCCAGGCCGAGGGGCTGGCCGACCTTCTCGCCGCCGAAACCGAGGCGCAAAGACGCCAGGCGCTGCGGCAGGCGGAAGGGGGCCTGGGCAAATTGGTCGGCAGCTGGCGCGAGCGCCTGCTCGGCCTTGCGGCGCGGGTCGAGGCTGCGATTGAATTTGCCGAGGACGAGGATGACGTTCCCGCGCTCGCCCCTGCCGACCTCGCCGGCGTCGCCACGCTGACAGCCGAAATGGAGGCGGCGCTGTCCCAGCCGCCCGCCGAACGTCTCCGCGACGGCGTCCGGATCGTGGTCGCGGGACCGACGAACGCAGGTAAGTCTAGTCTTATCAACATCTTAGCCGGGCGCGAGGCGGCCATTGCCTCGCCCATCGCGGGCACAACGCGCGATCTGATCGAAATCCCGGTCTCGATCGCAGGCATGCCCTGCCTGCTGATCGATAGCGCCGGCCTGCGCGAGGCGGGCGGCCAGATCGAGCAGATCGGCATGGCCCGCGCGCGTGCCGCGATCGATGGCGCCGACCTGATCCTGTGGCTCGGCCCGGCCGCCGAAGTCCCCGACCGCGGCCGCGCGATCCTCGTCCGGGCCAAGGCCGATCTCGACAAGGCAGGCAACGACGAGGACGTCGCCACCTCGACCGTCACAGGCGAAGGGCTCGATCGGCTCCGCGCCCTGCTCGAAGCGCGCGTCCGCAACCTGCTTCCTCCTGCCGATGCAATCGCCCTGAATGCGCGCCACCGCGAACGCGTCGGCGAAGCCGTCGCCGAACTCCACGCTGCCGAAGCGCAGACGGACATATTGTTCATCGCCGAACATCTTCGCCAGGCGCGGATCGCGCTCGACCGCATTACCGGCCGCGCGGGGGTCGAAGAGATGCTCGACGCGTTGTTCGGGCGTTTCTGCGTCGGGAAGTGAATTGTTTCACGTGGAACATTTGACTCTCACCGCCGCCCGCTCATAGCGGCCTTATGCGCGACTATGAGGTCATCGTGATTGGCGGCGGCCATGCTGGCTGCGAGGCGGCAGCTGCCGCTGCGCGCCGTGGCGCGCGCGTGGCGCTGGTGACGATGAACCCAAACCAGATCGGCGCCATGTCCTGCAACCCGGCGATCGGCGGGGTGGGGAAGGGGCACCTTGTCCGCGAGCTGGATATATTCGATGGACTGATGGCGCGCGCCGCGGATGCCGCTGCGATCCATCACCGGATGCTCAATCGCAGCAAGGGTTCCGCTGTCCACGGGCCACGCGTCCAGGCGGATCGGAAGCGCTTTCGGGCAGCAACGCAGCAGCTTGTCGCGGCAACGCCGAACCTGACGGTCGTCGCCGGATCGGCCGAGGCGCTTCATCTGGAGCAGGGCAGAATAGCCGGAGTCGTTCTGGGCGATGGCACACGGCTTTCCGCGCGCGCGGTGATCCTGGCGACGGGCACGTTCCTTGGCGGCAAGCTTCACCACGGTATGGAACAAAGCGCCGGCGGGCGGACAGGGGAGGGCGCTGCCCTCCCGCTCGCGGCGCAGCTTCGCGAGCTTGCACTGCCGATGGGCCGGCTCAAGACGGGCACGCCCCCGCGGCTGGATGGGCGCACGATCGACTGGGCAGCGCTCGAGCGCCAGCCGTCGGACGATACGCCTTGGACCTTCTCCGCACGCTCCAGCGAGCGCGCCCTGCCGCAGCTCGCCTGCGCGCTGACTCGCACCACCCAGGCGACGCATGACGCGATCCGCGCCGGGCTCGATCGATCGCCGTTGTTCAGTGGCGCGATCGAAGGGACCGGGCCGCGTTATTGCCCCTCGGTCGAGGATAAGGTCGTTCGCTTCGGTGACCGCGACGGGCATCAGATTTTCCTCGAACCCGAAGGCCTCGACGATCCGCTCGTCTATCCCAACGGCATCTCGACCTCGCTGCCGCTCGATGTGCAGGAACGGATGATCGCGACCATCCCCGGTCTGGAAGCCGCCCGGATCGTCCAGGCCGGCTACGCGGTCGAATATGATTATATCGATCCGCGCGCATTGGGCGGCACGCTCGAACTGGGGGCGATCCCCGGCCTCTATTGCGCGGGCCAGATCAACGGCACGACCGGCTATGAGGAGGCGGGCGCGCAGGGCCTGGTCGCGGGTCTCAACGCGGCCGCTTATGCCTGCGATCTCGCTCCGGTCCTGTTCGACCGCGCCGATAGCTATATCGGCGTGATGGTCGACGACCTCACCTTGCAGGGCGTGACCGAGCCCTACCGTATGCTCACCGCCCGCGCCGAATATCGCCTGCGGCTGCGCGCCGACAATGCCGCGACGCGGCTTGGCGCGGCCGCGATCGCGAGCGGTGCGATAGGCGAGGAGCGCCGCGCGCTGATCGAAACCCGCCGCGCGCAACTGGCCGATGTCCACGCCCTGTTGGAGCGTCGCGTCTCCGGCGTGACGATGGCCGACCGCGTGCGGCAAGGCGAGGACCTGCTCGCCGAGGCAATGTTCCACGTGAAACATGCGTCCGAAGACGTAATCGTCGAGACCCTCGATGACGCGCGTTACGCGCCTTATCTCGAGCGCCAGCGCGCCGAGGTCGCGCGGCTCAAGGCAGAGGCCAACACCGCACTGGACGGCATAACCAGCTATCGCGCGATCGGTGGCCTCTCCAACGAGATGGTCGAGCGGCTCGAAGCGGCACGTCCGGCCGATCTCGCCGCCGCCTCGCGTATCCGTGGCATCACCCCTGCGGCTCTCGCCGCGATCCTCGTAGCCGCTCAGCGCCGCGCCGCATGACCGAGGGCGAGGCGTGCGCCTGGCTTGAAGCGCGCAATGTTTCACGTGAAACATTCGCCCGGATCGAGGCTTTCCTGGCCTTTCTCGCCGATGAAGCCACCCGGCAGAACCTGATCGCGGCCTCGACGCTGGATGCGGTGTGGGCGCGGCACGTGGTCGATTCGGCGCAGCTGATGGAGCATGCGGGTCCTTGGCGGGACTGGCTCGACCTCGGTTCGGGCGCGGGCTTTCCGGGCCTGATCGTCGCGATCCTCGGGCAGGGCAGGGTGACTTTGATCGAATCGCGCGCCAAGCGCATCGCCTTCCTCGCCGAAGCCGCGCGAATCGCCGGTGTGACCGATCGGGTCGAGGTGATCGGCAGCCGCGTCGAGACCGCGCCCCGGCGCCGTTATGACGTGGTCAGCGCGCGCGCTTTTGCGCCGTTGCCCAAATTGCTCGATCTCGCTCTGCCATTCACAGACAAGTCCACACGTTTCGTGCTTCCCAAGGGCAGAAGTGCCGCCGAGGAACTGGCAGCCGCGCGGGGATCATGGCAGGGTGATTTCCGGCTCGTTCCGAGCGTTACCGATTCCGAGGCGGCGATCATCGTCGCAGACGGCGTCACCCCGGGGAAGAAGAGACGATGATTCGCATCGCCATTGCCAATCAGAAGGGCGGCGTCGGCAAGACGACCACCGCGATCAACCTGGCGACCGCGCTTGCCGCGACCGGGTTCCGCGTCCTGCTGATCGATTTCGATCCGCAGGGCAATGCCTCGACGGGTCTGGGGGTCGAGCGTTCGGCGCGCGACAGGTCGATCTACCAGGTGCTGGTCGGCGATTGCGAACTGTCGGAGGCGGTCATCGCAACCCGCGTGCCGCGTCTCGACGTGGTCGCCGCGACCCAAGACCTGGCCGCGGCCGAGGTCGAGCTGACCGACCTGCCCGATCGCACCGAGCGGCTCGACAAGGCACTCGCCGGGCTTGAGGGCCGTTGGGACGTCTGCCTGATCGATTGTCCGCCCTCGCTCGGCCTGCTCACGATCAACGCGCTCGTCGCGGCGCGCAGCCTGCTGGTGCCGCTCCAGTGCGAATTCTTCGCGCTCGAAGGGATGAGCCAGCTCCTCCAGACGGTTGAGCGCGTGCGCGCGCGCTTCAACCCCGAGCTCCAGATCCTCGGCATCGCGCTCACCATGTATGACCGCCGCAATCGCCTGTCCGAACAGGTGGCGGATGATGTCCGCGCGGTGGTGGGCGATCTGGTGTTCAAGACCGCGATCCCACGCAATGTGCGCCTGTCCGAGGCGCCGAGCCACGGCCTGCCGGCCTTGGTCTACGATCATCGCTGCCCGGGATCGGAAGCCTATATCGCGCTCGCACGCGAACTGATCGGTCGCCTGCCCATGCCGGCGGCGGCTGCGTGACATGAGAGGATTGGAATGAGCGAAGTCAAACGCGGGCTCGGGCGCGGCCTGTCTTCGCTGCTGGGCGAAGTCGCGCGCGAGCAGCCGATCGCGGGCGAGGCGCCGCGCTCGGCGGGCGTGCAGATGCTGCCCGTGGCGCAGATCGTCCCCAACCCCGATCAGCCGCGCCGCCATTTCGATGAAGAGGCGCTCAACGAGCTCGCCGCCTCGCTCACCCAGCGCGGATTGATCCAGCCGATCGTGGTGCGTCCGCGCGACCATGGCTTTTACGAGATCGTCGCGGGCGAACGTCGCTGGCGCGCGGCGCAGAAGGCGCGGCTGCACGAAGTACCCGTGCTGATCCGCAAGCTCGACGATTCCGAGACGCTCGAACTCGCAATCATCGAGAATATCCAGCGCCAGGATCTCAATGCGATCGAAGAAGCGGCGTCTTATCAAAGACTTGCGAGCGAATATGGCCATAAGCAAGAGACGATCGCCAAGCTCGTCGGCAAGTCGCGCAGCCATATCGCCAACCTGCTGCGCCTGCTCGACCTGCCGATCAGCGTCCGCCAGGCGGTGGTCGACGGCAAGCTCAGCATGGGCCATGCCCGTGCGCTGATCGGTGCCGCCGATCCGGCGGCCCTGGCCGAAGAGGTGATCCGCCGCGGCCTGTCGGTGCGCGAGACCGAGGCCTTGGCCAAGGGCGGCAAGGCGAAGAAGCCGGCCGAGTCCCGCGGCGCGGCCGCCGAGCCCAATGCCGATGTCGCCATGCTCGAACGCCAGCTGCGCGACCAGCTCGGCCTCAAGGTCGGCATCGCCTATGGCGCCAGGGGCGGCACGGTCACGATCGCCTACGCCACGCTCGACCAGCTCGACATGGTCTGCCAGCGGCTGAGCGGCGAGCGGATCTGATCCGCCTCCATCAAGTTCGTTCCTGAAACCCGGCCTTTTGCGCGCGCCTGGGCCGCGCTTACTCTTCGTCACCCCGGACTTGTTCAGGGGTCCACTTCACAGCTTGGCGTCAGCCTCCCGGCGGATGCCGGAACCGGCATGACGGTCAGGAAGCAGCCGTCGCCTTCTTCCGCTTCGCCACATCCGCACGCCAGCCGCGCGTGCGCAGCCACATGATGATCCCGGTCACGCCCAGGATCGCCGGCGCGAGCCCGCCCAGGAAGATGATCATCTGCCACAATATCCCCATAGCGGTCCCGTCATGGAGCCGCCGGTAGAAAGGCCGCACGCGCTCGCGCTGCCCGTCCGTGTCGCGCGTGGCGGCGCCGGTCGCGTCGTCCACCTTGATCGTGCGCCCCCGGCCCGCAGCTATCGTCCAGGCAGGCACCTTGTCGGTCGGCCAGGTCACTGTGATCCTCCCCTCCGTACCCGCCGCGGCGACCGCCTGGTCGATGGAGAGATGCGTGGCGGCAAGCGGCGTCTGTACCATCCGCGTCATGCTGTTGGTGGTGCGTCCCATCATCTGCGGCCATGCGATGATCACTCCGGTCAGCGACAGGATGGCGAGCGGCAGCGCGATCCAGAAGCCGACCAGATGGTGGAGATTGCCATCCAGCGCAGGCTGGCGTTTCCAGCGGAAGCCGCGCGTTACGCTGCCTGTGACCGGCCACCACAGCCAGATGCCGGTCAGCGACGAGAGCAGCATCGCCACGCCCAGCCAGCCGACGATCGCGCGGCCCGGCCCCGGAATCTGCAGGCTGCCATGGAAGATATGCGCCCAGCGTAGCAGTGGCGCTATCGTCAGCCCGCTATCGATCAGGCGGCCGCTGGTTGGATCGACCCACACGCCCAGCCGCAATGCGGGCCCGCGTATCCGGCTCGGCTTGGGCGGCGTCGCGGTCACCATCACCGGCCCTTCGCCGATCCGCACGCTGACGATCCGGCTCTCGGCGGGCAAGGCCCGCTGCGCGGTGGCGACATAGGCCGAAGCGGGGAGGGCGGCCGGGCCCGATGCGGCATAATGGGTTGGCTCGAGCAACCGGTCGAGCGGATCGTCCCACACCAGCATCGACCCGGTGATCGACAACGGAATCAGGATGATCGCGAGCAGGAGCCCGATCCATTTGTGCACCTGGAACCAGGCATTGCGCAGCTGACCCTTGGTCATATCGCTCCTAGAGCTCCGCCCAGCGGCGCAGCAGGTTGTGATAGAGGCCGGTCAGGCGGATCAGCGCGGGCGCTTCCGGTCCGGCGGCCTGGGTCAGTTCCTGGATCGAGCGATCCAGTTCGAACAGCATCGTTCGCGCCGATCCATCGCGCACCATCGACTGGATCCAGAAGAAGCAGGCGATCCGCTCGCCGCGCGTCACCGGCGTGACGTGATGCACGGTCGAGGCCGGGTAGAGGACCATATCGCCCGCCGCGAGCTTGACCGGCGCCTGACCCTCCGCGACCAGCTCTCCGCCCCCATATTCGCTCGGATCGCTCAGGAAGAGCGTGGCGGACAAGTCGCTGCGAATGCGGAAGTCGCTGCCGGCGCGGATCCGGACCGCGCTGTCGACATGATCGGCAAAACCTTCGCCCACGCCATAACGGTTGAACAAGGGCGGATAGACCTTGAGCGGCAGCGCCGCCGCCACAAACAAGGGCGAAGCGGCAAGCGCGTCGAGCACGATATCGCCCAGCGCCTTCGCCTCCGGGTCGCCCTCAGCCAGCTGCCGGTTGCGCTTGGCCCGCGCCGACTGATGGCCCGACGTGGCATTGCCGTCGATCCAGTGCGCCGCCTGAAGCCGCGCGCGCATCGTGCCGATCTGCTCGGCGTTCAGCACATCGGGAATGACGATCATCATGAAATCCTCCCCGAGCTTGCACGGGGAGGGGGACCGCCGGCGCAGCCGGTGGTGGAGGGGAAATCCCCGCGCGACCGGAAATAATCGATCATCTGCTCCCGAAAGCGCGCATTGCCATTCTCCCAGGCGAGCTCCATCCAGTGCAAAGCCGCATCGGTCTGCCCGCGCATCGCCAGCATCCGGCCATGGTTGAACTGGCCCCGGAAATCCCCGCCCTCGGCCGCGATGGCATAATGCCGCGCCGCCTCGTCCATATCGCGTGGGCCCGCCCAGCCATCCTCATGGAAGCTGCCCACGAAATTGTGCGCCTTGGCATTGCCCTCGGCGGCCGCCTCCTCGAACAAAGCCAGCGCCGCCGCTTTGTCCTCGGCCACGCCCTCGCCCAGCGCGAGCAGGGTCGCATAATTATATTTGGCCCAGGTCAGCCCGCGCCCTGCCGCCTGACGAAACCAGGCCGCGGCCTTGGCCTTGTCGATGCCCACGCCCCAACCGAGATCGTAACAGCGTCCCACCATGTTCGCCGCTTCGAGATGGCCGGCATAAGCCCCGCGCTCGAACCAGGCGAACGCCTGCGCCGCATCGCGCACCACCCCGTCGCCGTCGAGCAGCATCTGCCCGAACCGCGCCTGCGCTTCGGCCGATCCCGCCTCCGCCGCCGCACGCACGAACGCCGCGACCTCCTCCCGCGGGCCGGACAGGCGGCAAGCCAGCTCCTCCGGCGAGAGAGCATTCAACGCCGCGATAGAAGCAGTTCCCCGGCGAAAGCCGGGGTCCAGATCGGCGTTCAGGCCTGGGCCCCGCCTTTCGCCGGGGAACTGGGCGTTGGCCGCCGCCATCAATAATCGAAGCTCAAAGTACCGAACACGGTCCGGCCCGGCGCGATCGTGGCATAATGGCTGGTATAAGCCTGGCTGAAATAGCGCTTGTCGGTCAGGTTCTGCGCGTTGACGCTGACTTCGACATGCGGGCTGAGCTTATAGGCCGCGCGCGCGTCGAACCGCCAATAAGCGGGGATTGCGCGCGCCAGCACCGTCGTCGCCGGATTGATCGTCACCACGCCGGCCGCATTCTGCGTCGCAGTGCGGTTGTCGGCATAACCGCCATAGACGCGGCTGGTGTAGAAAGCGCCGCCGCCGACCGTGAAACCGTGCGTCTCGTAGGTCGACCAGGCGGTGAAGCTGTTCTTCGCGGTCTGCGGGAACTGCTTGCCGTCATTGACCGACGGCACATAGACCGTCTTCGCCGCCTGTCCCGGCACCGCCGCCGCGGTGAGCGCGGTCATGCCGGCTTCGCGGATCTTGGCGTCGAGATAGGAATAACCGCCGAACAGCGTCCAGCCCGTCGCGATCTTGCCGTTGAAACCCAGCTCGAACCCGGTGACGCGCTTCTCGCCGACGAAGGCCACCGTGTTGGCGTCGATCTGCACGCGGCTATTCTTGCTTTCGGTCCGGAACACCGCGCCCGTCAGCAGCAATTTGCCCGCGAATAGCTGCGCCTTCACGCCGCCTTCGATCGATCGCGTCCGCTCGGGCTTCAGCTGGTCGAGGATCGGCGTCACCGTGGTGCCGAGCGCATTCTGCTCCTGGCCCTCGCCCAGCAGGCTGTTGGGCGGCGTTACCGAGGTTGCGTAGGAGACGTAGAGGCTGGTGTCGTGGCTCGGCTTGGCGACCAGCCCCGCCTGCCAGCTCCAATATGTGTCGGTGCGCTCGAGGTCGATCACCGGCGCGGTGATGCTGGTCTGCGGCGGCCGCACGTCGGAGGTGAAGTCGTCATAGCGCACGCCCAGGTTGGCGATCAGCCACTCGGCATAGGTGATCGAGTCGAAGATATAGCCCGCGCGCGTGATGCCTTTATTGTCGGTATTCATCCAGCCGGGCGAGCGCGTGACCGGAGTCTGCACGCTCGACGTATCGCTCGTATAATTGACCCACGGATCGTTCGGGTTCGGATCGGCCAGCGGCGCGCAATAATGAAGCGCGACCGTATTCGTGTTGCAGCGCGGGCTGATCGTCGATCCGGTCGCGAGCAGATAGGTGCCGCGGCTCGCATCCTCGGTCGAAAATTCGAGGCCCGCCGACACGCTGTGCTGGAGCATGCCGGTATCGAACCTGGCGCTGAGGTCGAGCTGGTCGATCAGGCTGTCGGTCGATCCGACGCGCGTGTTGGCGCGCCGCCAGACGTAGCCGCCATTGGTGAACTGGGTGATGCCGCCTGCCGCAGCGTTGGTCGCGGTCGTGCCCACCACGTTGCCGGTCGAATCGTCGGGCAAGGTGTAGATATAGCCCTGCCAGGTATGGCTGAAGCGCGCGGTGTTGCGGATCGTGATGCCGGGCGCGAAATCATGCTCGAAACGCAGCGTCGCCTGATCGGTGTTCGACTTGCGGAAGTCGCGGTCCCTTAGCCCATAGAAGGCCGAATAAGGCACGGTCAGCTGCTGGCCGCCGCGCGTGGTGACATCTTGCACCGGCTCGGACAGGACGAAGCCGCCTGCGGGCGCATTGCACATGCTCGCCGAACAGACATAGGTGTAGGGCAGCCCGCTATCGGGCAGCTCGTTGGTGTGCAGGTGATAATAAGCCGCGGTCAGACGGGTGTCGGTGCCCAGCCCGATCGTGACGCTCGGCGCAATCCCCCAGCGTTTCTGCCAGATCGCGTCGCGCCCGGCGACGTCCTGGTCGTGCCACAGCCCCTCGATCCGGAAGGCGGCGAATCCGCCGATCTGCCGGTTCACGTCGAAGGTCGCGCGCTTGTAGCTCGCATTGCCGAAGCTCGCGTCGGCGCGATAGAAATCCTGCGCCTTGGGCAGCTTGGAAATGATGTTGATCGTGCCGCCGGCCGATCCGCGGCCGCCCAGCACCGAATCCGATCCCTTGACCAGCTCGACCTGATCGACCGCGAACACCTCGCGCGTCTGCGCGCCGATGTCGCGCGCGCCGTCGAGATAGGTCGAACCCTGGCTGTCGAAGCCGCGGATGAAGGGACGGTCGCCGATCGGGTTGCCGCCCTCGGCCGCGCCGAAGGTGATGCCCGGCACCGTGCGCAGCGCATCGACCAGATTTTGCGAGCCCGTATCCTTGATCAATTGCTCGCCCAGCACCGTGATAGATCGCGGCGTGTCGATCACCGGCTTGGTCAGCTTGATATTCTCCGACTGCTCCTGCCGCTGGCCGGTGACCGTGACGACATGTTCGGCATCCGCGCCGTCGGTGTCGTTGGCCGGCGTCTCGGTCGCCGCATGCGCCGAGGAAACGAAGCCCACGCAGGACAATGCCAGGAAAGCAGGCTTGGCCCAATCGGTGCGGGGAGCGGCTTGAGCGGTCATGTCATCCCTTTTCGCGACGATCGTTTCGCCGATGCCCAACCGCGCTAATGAGAGTCGTTCGCAACGTCAACCTTATTGCGAATGTTTCGCATTTTAGATTGTGGCGCTTTTGTCCCAATCGGCCGCTTTGTGGTTCAGGGAGGCCGCTTCGGCTTGCCTAAGGGGGGCGTGACACCCCATCTAGGGCAGCGATGCTGCGCCAATATGAGCTGGTGGATCGGGTCCTGGGATATGACCCCGAAGCCGACGAGGCTTTGCTCAACCGCGCCTATGTCTTCTCGATGGCCGCGCACGGGTCGCAGAAGCGCGCCAATGGCGATCCTTATTTCAGCCATCCGATCGAGGTTGCGGGCATCCTGACCGACCTCCAGCTCGACGACGAGACGATCGCCACCGCGATCCTGCACGATACGGTCGAGGATACGCTCGCCACGCCCGAACAGATCGAAAAGACGTTCGGCCCCTCTGTCGCGCGGCTGGTCGACGGCGTCACCAAGCTTTCGAAGATCGAGGCGCAGTCGGACAATGAGCGCGCGGCGGAGAATCTGCGCAAATTCCTGCTCGCCATGTCGGACGACATCCGCGTGCTTTTGGTCAAGCTCGCCGACCGGCTGCACAATATGCGGACGCTCAAATTCATCCCGTCCGAGGAAAAGCGCCGCCGCATCGCGCGCGAGACGATGGATATCTACGCCCCGCTCGCCGAGCGGATCGGCATGTACGAATTCATGAAGGAGATGCAGACGCTCGCCTTCGCCGAGCTCGAACCCGACGCCTATGATTCGATCACCAAGCGTCTCGAACAGCTAAAGAAAGGCGGCGGCGATCAGGTCGCGCGCATTTCCTCGGGCATCCGGCTGATGCTCTCCCAAAAGGGCATCAAGGCCGATGTCGAGGGGCGCGAAAAGCATCCTTATTCGATCTGGCGCAAGATGACCGAGCGCCACATCAGCTTCGAGCAACTCTCCGATATCATGGCGTTCCGTGTGATCGTCGACGATGTCGAGCAATGCTACCGCGCGCTCGGCCTGCTCCACGAGCGCTGGCCGATGGTTCCGGGCCGTTTCAAGGATTATATCTCGACGCCCAAGCGCAACGGCTATCGTTCGCTCCACACCACCGTCATCCATCACGAGCAGGTCCGGATCGAGGTCCAGATCCGCACCGCCAAGATGCACGCCGAGGCCGAGTTCGGCGTCGCCGCGCACTGGGCCTACAAGACCGGCGGCGTGATTCAGCCCGACGTCAATTCGCGCTGGATCCGCGACCTCGTCGAAATCCTCGACCATGCGGCGAGCCCCGAAGAGCTGCTCGAACATACGCGCATGGCGATGTACCAGGATCGCATCTTCGCCTTCACCCCGCAGGGCGAGCTGATCCAGCTGCCCAAGGGCGCGACCCCGATCGACTTCGCCTACGCGGTCCATACCGATCTTGGCGACCAGACGGTCGGCGCCAAGATCAACGGCCGCGTCGTGCCCTTGCGCACCGAAATCCAGAATGGCGACCAGGTCCAGATCCTCCGCTCCAAGGCGCAGGAGCCGCAGGCGCAATGGATGAACTTCGCCGCGACCGGCAAGGCGCGCGCCAAGATCCGCCGCTTCGTCCGGCAGAAGGAGCATGCCGAGATGATCGCGCTCGGCCGCCGCTTCTACGACGCCATCGTCGCGCGCATGCCGACCAGCCTCAAGCCCGATGCGCTCGACGAGGCGGTGAAACGGCTCAAGCTGCCCGACGCCGACCGGCTGATGGAAAATATCGCGCGCGGCACCTTGAACGACGCGCAGGTGATGGAAGCTTTGATGCCGGGTTCGAGCGGCCAGGCCGGCACCAACGTCCATCCGACCCAGCAGAGCGTGATCTCGATGAAGGGCCTCACGCCCGGCGTCGCCTTCACGCTCGCGCCCTGCTGCACGCCCGTCCCCGGCGACCGCATCGTCGGCGTGCGCCACACCGACAAGCCGGTCGAGGTCCATGTGATCGAATGCCCGGTCCTGCTCGAGGCACCAGAAGAGGATTGGGTCGATCTCGCCTGGGGCGACGGCAGCGATGGCGGCACCGCGCGCCTGAACGTGATCGTGCGCAATCAGCCCGGCTCTTTGGGCGTGATGGCGGGCATCCTCGGCGCGCAGGGCGCCAACATCGTCAACATCAACCTCGCCGAACGCGACGAAAGCTTCCACACCTTCATCGTCACGATCGAGGTGCACGATGTCGGCCACCTGATGCGCATCGTCGCCGCCTTGCGCGCCGCCGAAGCCGTGGTCAGCGCCGAACGCCTCGAACCCCAGACACCGCTGGCGGCGTAGTTAGATAGCCGTCGCCCCAGCGAAAGCTGGGGCCTCAGGAGGCCTCGGCGAGATGGTCAAAAAGATCGCGCCAATCGGGGTTTGCGGCTTCGATTAGCTCGATCTTCCAGGCGCGCTGCCAAGCTTTCAGCGCCTTCTCGCGAACGATCGCTTCCTCGATAGTCGCATGCAGTTCCGCATGAACCAGCTCCGTTAAATTATATTTCCGACAGAAGGCGGATCCCTCGCCGCGCCGATGTTGATCTATGCGGGCCGGTAAATTCGCGGTCACGCCGACATAGAGCACACCGCGCGGCTTGTTCGTCATGATGTAGGTCCAGCCGCCCCGCTGCATAAGCGGAGCTTACCCTCCATCTCCTGAGATGCCAGCTTTCGCTGGCATGACGCGCCTCGTTAAGCCCTCACATCCTTCGCCACCGCGTCCAGCAGCCCGTTCACGAACCCCGTCTCGCGCTTGTCGTAGAATGCGTCCGCCACATCGACATATTCGCTGATCACGCTCTTGGTCGGCACGTCGGCGCGCGCGATCAGCTCGTAGGTCCCCGCGCGCAGGATCGCGCGCATCGGGCGGTCGAGCCGCGCCAGATTCCACCCCGCGCTCAGCCGGGCCGAAATCTTCGCGTCGATCTCGTCGCGCCGCGCGTCCACGCCCCGCACGACATCGTCAAAAAAGGCGACCTCGGCGTCGGCATATTCGACGTCCTCGATCGTCTTGCCCAGCCGGTGCTGATGGAATTCGTCGAGCAGGCGCGGCAGCGTCGTGCCCTCCATTTCCTGCTGATAGAGTGCCTGCACCGCGGCAAGCCGCGCGGCGGAGCGCGATTGCGACCGGGGCTGCCTCACAGCCGCACCTCGACCGATGCGGCATGCGCGGGCAGGCCTTCCGCGTGCGCCAGTGCGATCGCGGCGGGGCCGATCGCGGCCAGGCTGGCGCGATCGCACGCGATGAAGCTGGTGCGCTTCATGAAATCGAGCACCGAGAGCCCCGACGCGAAGCGCGCGCGGCGGCCGGTGGGCAGGACATGGTTGGGGCCGGCAACATAATCTCCAATCGCCTCGGGCGTATGACGGCCAAGGAAGACCGATCCGGCATGGCGGACCTGGTCGAACAAAATCTGCGGATCGTCGACCGCCAGCTCGAGATGCTCGGCGGCAAGGCGGTCGACCAAGGGCATTGCCGCATTCAGCGTGGGCACCACGATCACCGCGCCATTGGCTTCCCATGCGGCGGCGGCGGTATTGCCGGTGGCGAGCCGCGAAAGCTGGTCGCTCACCGCCCGCTCGACCGCGCTCGCAAAGGCCGCATCGTCGGTGAACAGGATCGACTGGCTGGTCGGGTCATGCTCGGCCTGGCTCAGCAGGTCGGCCGCGATCCAGGCGGGATCATTCTGCGCGTCGGCGATGACCACGATCTCGGACGGGCCCGCGACCATGTCGATGCCCACCACGCCGTAAAGCTGGCGCTTGGCTTCGGCGACCCAGGCATTGCCCGGGCCGACGATCACGTCGACCGGCCGGATCCGATCGGTGCCATAAGCCAAAGCCGCGATCGCCTGCGCGCCGCCGACGCGCCACACTTCGTCCACGCCCGCAATTTCGGCTGCGGCCAGCACCAGGCCGTTGACCTCACCCTTGGGCGTCGGCGTCACCATCACCAGCCGCCCGACCCCCGCGACGCGCGCGGGGATCGCGTTCATCAATACGGTCGAGGGGTAAGCCGCCCGCCCACCCGGCACATAAAGGCCGGCCGCGTCCACCGCGTTCCAGCGCGCACCCAGGCGCACGCCCGCCGCGTCCTTATAGTCGCGATCCTCGGGCTTCTGCGCTGCGTGGTACGCAGCGATGCGTTCGGCGGCGAGTTCGATCGCGCGCCGCAGATCCTTGTCGAGATTGGCGAACGCGGCGCGGCGCTCGGCCTTGCCGACTTCCCAGCCCGTGACGTCGAGATCGTGCCCGTCGAAGCGGCTCGTATACTCCATGAGCGCGGCATCGCCCTCGGCGCGCACCTTGGCCACGATCGCGGCGACATCGCGCGACACGTCGGCATCCGCCTCGCGCCGCGCATTGACCAGCGCGGTGAAAGCGGAATCGAAATCGGGATCGGAGGCGGACAGCCGCAGCATAGCGCGGCGGGCTTTAGGAGGGATGGGAGGAAGGGGCAACCTTGCGCGTCGCCTTCGCCGGCCGCGCGGGCGGCGCGTAGGTGGACGGGCCGATCAGCGGCCCCCGGTCGAACGACAAAGCGAAGCCCTTGGGCGCTTTCGCGGGCGGTGCGGGCGCGGCAAGCCCGGTTCCGCCGGCAAAACCGCTCACCCCGGAATAAAGCCGCGCGGGCTCCGCGGCCGGGACCGACATCGAAAAGAAGAGATAGCCGAGCAGCAGATGCACGACGACGATCAGGCCGAGCACCCAAGGCCGCCGTCGCGCGCCCTCTTCCGCCGAGTACATCCGCTCCCTCTCCCGCCCAGGGAAGACCGATGCTCGCAAGCCTATCGCAGTTTCGGCGCTTTGCCAGTCGTGCAGGCCGATGCCTGCCAGTTCGGACCTGATTTCAGGCCGCGCGGCTCGCGCCGGTCGCCTCGCGGAACGCCTCGACCAGCGGCACGATCTCCGTCGCGCGCGTCTTGAAGGCCGCCCGATTGACGATCAGGCGCGCCGAGACTTCGGCGATCGTCTCGACCTCGACCAGGCCGTTCTCGGCGAGCGTGCGGCCCGAGGAGACCAGGTCGACGATCCGGTTCGACAGGCCCAGCACCGGCGCGATCTCCATCGCGCCGTTGAGCTTGACGCATTCGGCCTGCACCCCGCGCGCCTCGAAATGGCGGCGCGTGACATTGGGATATTTGGTCGCGACGCGCACATGGCTCCAGCCGCGCGGATCGTCCTTGGCCGCCATGTCGGCGGGCTCGGCGACCGAGATGCGGCAATGGCCGATGCCGAGGTCGACCGGCGCGTAGAGCTCCGAATAGTCGAACTCCATCAGCACGTCCGATCCGACGATGCCCAATTGCGCCGCGCCGTGCGCGACAAAGGTCGCGACGTCGAACGCGCGCACGCGGATCAGCCCGATGTCCGGCCGATTGGTGGCGAAGCGCAGCGCGCGGCTATCCTCGTCCACGAAAGCCGGTTCGGGCACGATCCCGGCATGCGCGAACAAGGGCATCACCTCCTTTAGGATGCGCCCCTTCGGAACGGCGATGATGATCGGCTCGGCCATAGCGCGCGGGCTTTAGGCGGGATGGCCCAAGGGGGCAACCTCGGGAGCGCGCGGTCAGGCGTCGGCCTTGGCCTTCTCGATCGAATAACCCGCGGCCTTCAGCGCCATGGCGGCGGCGAGCGCCATATAATGCGCCTCGTGCCCCTTCTCGTAGAGCCGCCCGCTTTGCTCCGCAGTCTTCTGGATGGCGTCGCGCATGACGCGATAGACCTCCTGCCGGACACTGCCGGTACGCGTGAGCTGATCGGGATCGTCCTTGTCCATCGCGGCCTCCACTGACGCGGACAATGTAAGCCTTCCTCTCCCCGCTCCAACCCCCACCAATACTCCCCCTGGCGGTGGAGGATTGGTAGGACTTGACAAACCGGCCCACATCATGTACGCATCGTGCGTTCATTGGCTCAGGCCAAAGGACAAGACCGGCGCGAAGCTCGTCAGCATGCATGAGACGGTAATTTCGCCCACAGAGTACAGATCTCGGCATGAGGCTTTAAGGGTCTCATGGCGATGCCGCCGTCGTGGAGGGGAGCTACGCGGACGAGTGGGAGGGCCTGGGGGTTTGCCCGGGTCCTTGGGGGTAACCTCCGGCCAAGACCGCAGCTTCCGGACGGCATCGTGTGGGGTGGCCCCGGGCGATGCTGGAGGGGGATCAACCTTCCAGGGGCTTGATTGCCACCCGGACCAAATCCCGCGGCCACCCTTTGACCGGATAGCGCGCATTGGCAGGCCTGCAGGCGCTATTTTCCGAGGACTTCGCTGTCCAGGGTCATGCTTGCAGCCTCCCCGCAGCCGACGAGGGGGCGGAACCGCGCCGGTCACGCAACGCTTGCCACCAAGCCAGGGGAGAGGTGCGTCCAAATTCCATCACCCCAATCCGTCATCCCAGCGAAAGCTGGGATCTCAGGAGAGGAAAGACCACCTCACATCCCTACACCGTCATCCCGGACTTGTTCCGGGATCCACCCAGCGGCTTGGCCGCAACCTCCCGGTGGATGCCGGAACAAGTCCGGCATGACGGCAATCCTACCGCGCCTGGCGATGACAAGGGGCGAGCGCCCCTATTTCCCGACCCCCGCCGGCGCCGAGCACTTATCCATCCCCGCTTCCGCTTCCGCCTGCGTGACCTTGCCGTCATGGTTCGCATCGAGACAGGCGAAGCGCACCAGCGGCTTGGCCATCAGCTCGTCGAGCGTCAGGAAGCCGTCCTTGTCCGAGTCATTCTGGTCGAACCCCGCCATCAACGCCGCGCGCAGCCCGTCGCGCTGCGCCTGCGACAGGCTCAACGACTGGAGCATCGGCGAGGCGTCGACCATCGCCACCCATTCGGCACGGCTGACCTTGCCGTCGCCGTCCGTGTCGATGTGCTTGAACATCGCGGTATAGCTCGCGACCAAGGCGTCCCGAGTCTGTACGGGCGCCGCCGCATGCGGCTTGGCCGCCGCAGCAGCGGCAAGAAGGAACAGAACAGCCATAATCCCCCGTCTTTTCGATCAATCGAATTCGTAGGCGCGTTCGCCATGGCTGTGAAGGTCGAGCCCATCATGCTCGGCCTCGGCATCCACCCGCATCGGAATGACCAGCCCCGTCAGCTTCGCAAGCAGGAAGGTTGCCACAGCCGACCAGGCCAGGGTCACGCCGACCCCGATCGCCTGCGCGCCAAGCTGTCCGCCGATCGCATAGCCGTCATGCGGCGCAGTGCCGCCGAACGCCGGCGCCGCGAGCGGGGCCAGCATTAGCGAGCCGAGCATGCCGCCGATGCCGTGCACCGCGAACACGTCGAGCGAATCGTCCACCCGCCATTTCTGCTTCACGAACAGCACCGCGCCGAAGCAGACGATCGCGCCGGTCGCGCCCGCGATCACCCCGCCCAAAGGCGCGATATAGCCCGCCATCGGCGTGACCGTGGCCAACCCCGCGACCGCGCCCGTGACCAGGCCGATCGAGGTCGCCTTGCCGATCTTGGCGCGCTCCAGCGCGGCCCACATCAAGGCGGCGGTGGCGGCGGCGAGGTGCGTCGCCAGCAGCGCGTCGCCCGCATGCACGTCCGCGCCCAGGGCGGATCCGCCGTTGAAGCCGAACCAGCCGACCCACAACATGCCCGCGCCGACCATCGTCAGCGCCGAGCTGTGCGGCGGGATCAGCGTATTGGGGAAGCCGCGCCGCGCGCCGATCATCAGCGCGAGCACCAGCGCGGAGATGCCGGCGGTGGTATGGACGACGATCCCGCCCGCGAAATCGAGCACGCCCCGCTTCGCCATCCAGCCGCCGCCCCAGACCCAATGCGCGACCGGCACATAGACGACGAGCAGCCACAGGGCGGAGAAAAGCATCAGCCAGCCGAACTTCACGCGTTCGGGGAAAGCGCCCACGATCAAGGCCGGCGTGATCACCGCGAACATCATCTGGTAGAGCGCGAACACATTTTCCGGGATGCTCATGCCCGGACGCGGATCGTGCAGATTGCCGAGCCCGAAGCGCGAGAAATCGCCGATCCAGCCATTGCCGGCCCCGAACGCCAGGCTGTAGCCGCCCAGCGCCCACAGCAGCGAGACCAAAGCCGCGATCGCGAAACAGTGCATCAGCACCGACAGGAAATTCTTGGCGCGGACGAGACCGCCGTAAAAAAGCGCCAGCCCCGGCAGCGTCATGAACAGGACGAGCGCGGCGCAGAGCAGGATGAAGCCCGTGTCGCCGCGATCGGCCATCAGCGGCGCCTGATCGCCTTGCGCCCATGCCGGCACGCCGATGAGCACCGCCCCCGCGCCGGCCACAAAGCCGCGCTTCATCCTGTCCGCAATCATGGAAATGCCCCTTGCGATCCTGCCTGCGGTCCTATCGTGGACCTTGGCGGCCGGTTTATGCCGGCGGCGCGCGGGGAGCAATCAGGAGCGTCTTTCTGTGCCCTCGGCCGGACTTTATGGGGCAGAAGCGCGGCCCCGCGCTTGGGGGTAAGTGGGGCCGCGCCCTACGCATGGGGGGTCCTACTATCCCCCACGCGCAAGACGGAGCCGTTCGCGATACGCCTTGGATCAGGCCGCCGGCTGCTCCAGCGAAGCCATGTCGATCACGAAGCGGTAGCGCACGTCGGCGCGCTCCATCCGCTCCCACGCTTCGTTGATGTCCTGGATATTGATCATCTCGACCTCGGGCAGGATGTTCTTCTCCGCCGCGAAGTCGAGCAGCTCCTGCGTCTCGCGGATTCCGCCGATCGGCGATCCACTCAGGCGACGGCGGCCGAGCAGGAAGGGGATCGTGTCGATCGGCTCGACCGGCCCGAGCTGGCCGACCATCACCAGCGTCCCGTCGATATCGAGCAGGGGCAGATAGGGCATGACGTCATGCTTCACCGGCACCGTGTCGATGATCAGGTCGAAGCTGTTGGCCGCCGCCTGCATCGCCTCCGCGTCGGACGAGACCAGCAATTTCTCCGCGCCCAGCTCAAGCGCGTCGGCTTCCTTGTCGGCGGTGCGGCTGAGCACGGTCACATGCGCGCCCAGGCCCTTGGCGAGCTTGACCGCCATATGGCCGAGCCCGCCCAGCCCGATCACGCCGACGCGGCTGCCCTCCTTCACCCCCCAGGTCTTGAGCGGCGAATAGGTGGTGATGCCCGCGCACAGCAAAGGCGCGGCCTTGGACAGATCCAGCCCGTCGGGCACGCGCAGCACGAATTCCTCGCGCGCCACCATATGCTTGGAATAGCCGCCCATCGTCATCTCGCCGGTGATGCGGTCCGCGCCAGAATAAGTCAGCGTCATGCCCTCGCGGCACAATTGCTACTCGCCTTTATGGCATTGGTCGCAATGCTGGCAGCTGTCGACCATGCAGCCGACCGCGACATTGTCGCCCACCTTGAACCTGGTCACTTCCGGCCCGACCGCCGTCACGCGCCCGATGATCTCGTGGCCGGGAATCAGCGGGAAGCTCGACCAGCCCCAATCGTCGCGCGCCATGTGCAGGTCCGAATGGCAGACGCCGCAATAGAGCACCTCCATCTGGACGTCGTTGGGGCGCAGTTCGCGCCGGTCGAAGATGTGCGGCGCGAGCGCGTCGTTCCGCGCCTTGGCGGCATAACCGATAGTCTGCATGCAATAGGATCCTTTAAAAGCCGCTCATCCTGAGCCCGTCGAAGGATCGTCCTTCTTCCGTTTGAAGAAGGCGGTGCTTCCGACAAGCCCAGCGCGAGCGGGAATGCGGAAATCAGCGATTGACCATCGCGTTCATCGCGGGCGCGTAGCGCTCGCCTTCGATTGCGATGCTGTCGGCGGCGCGTGTGATCTCGGCGAGATCGTCCGCGCCAAGCTCGATCGCGGCGGCATGGATATTCTCCTCCAGCCGGTTGAGCTTGGTCGTGCCCGGGATCGGGACGATCCACGGTTTCTGCGCGAGCAGCCAGGCGAGCGCGATCTGCGCCGGCGTGGCAAGCTTGCGCCTGGCGATGGCCGCGATCAGGTCGACCAGTTTCTGGTTCGCCGCGCGCGCCTCCGCGCTGAAGCGCGGCAGATTGTTGCGGAAGTCGTTCGCCTCGAACTTCGTGTCCGCGCCGATCGCACCCGTCAGGAAGCCGCGGCCGAGCGGGCTGTAAGGTACGAAACCGATGCCAAGCTCCGCCAGCGTGGGCAGGATTTCGGCCTCGGGCTGGCGCCACCACAGGCTATATTCGCTCTGCAGGGCGGTGACCGGCTGGACGGCATGCGCGCGGCGGATCGTACCGGCCGCGGCCTCGGACAGACCGAAATGTCGGACCTTGCCCTCGCGGATCAGGTCGCGAACCGTGCCCGCGACATCCTCGATCGGCACGTCCGGGTCGACGCGATGCTGGTAGAAGAGGTCGATCACGTCGGTCTTGAGCCGCTTGAGGCTGGCTTCCGCGACCGCTCGGATATGCTCCGGACGGCTGTCGACGCCATTCTGCTTGCCGTCCTCGATCCTGAAGCCGAACTTGGTCGCGATCACGATTTTGTCGCGGATCGCGGCGAACGCCTCGCCTAGCAGTTCCTCGTTGGCGAACGGACCGTAGACTTCGGCGGTGTCGAAGAAGGTCACGCCCCGCTCGACCGCCGCATGCAGCAGCGAGATCATCTCCTTCGGATCCGGCGCGACGCCATAAGCGAAGCTCATGCCCATGCAGCCAAGGCCGAGGGCGGAGACTTCGAGGCCGTTACCGAGAATGCGTTTTTGCATGGGTGCCTCCTGCGCGTTCGAATGAGGCTGCCCATCTAGAGGTCGGACGGGCACACGATTAGCCCGTGAAATCCGCATGAACTTATGAGATTGGCTCATGAATGCCGCGCCACAACGTCAACGACCTGCTCGCTTTCCTCGCGGTCGCCCGCGCGCAGAGCTTCACGCGCGCGGCGGCGCAGCTGGGTGTCTCCCAATCCGCGCTCAGCCATACGATCCGAGGGCTGGAGGAACGCCTCGGTCTGCGCCTGCTCACGCGCACCACGCGCAGCGTCGCACCGACCGAGGCGGGCGAGCGGCTGATGCGCAATATCGGCCCGCATTTCGACGAAATCGATGCCGAGATCGATGCGCTCAGCGATCTCAAGGAGAAACCGTCGGGCACGATCCGGATCAACAGCAGCGAGCATGCCGCCGAAACCCTGCTCTGGCCCAAGCTGGCCGAGTTCCTGCCGCATTATCCCGACATCAAGGTCGAGGTCTGGGCCGATTATACGCTGGCCGACATCGTCACCGAACGGTTCGACGCCGGCATCCGCCTCGGCGAGCAGGTGGCGAAGGATATGGTCGCGGTCAGGATCGGCCCCGACGAGCGTTTCCTCGTGGTCGGCGCGCCCGCTTATCTCGCCGGACGCGAGCTGCCCCGTCACCCCCAGGATCTGCTGCAGCATCGCTGCATGAACATGCGGCTGCCCACCTCAGGGGGTCTTTACGCCTGGGAATTCGAAAAGGACGGGCATGAGCTCAAGGTCCGCGTCGACGGCCAGCTTGTGTTCAACGCGCTCCCGCCGATCCTGAACGCGGCGCTCGCCAGCTTCGGCCTGGCGTTCCTGCCGCAGGAAATGGTGCGGCCGCATATCGCGGCGGGGCGGCTGGTCACGATGCTGGAGGACTGGACCCCGCCCTTCCCCGGCTATCACCTTTATTATCCCAGCCGCCGCCAGCAATCGCCCGCCTTCGCGCTGCTGGTGGAGGCGCTGCGCTACCGCGGCTGAAAATCCTCCTCCGGCTTGGCCCAATGATAGGTGCCGTCCGCGCCCTGGAACGTGCGATGTGCTACCTCGCTTGCCGCGCGCGCCTGCTCCAGCCGTTCCTCTGCTTTCTCGCACAGCAGGCGCAACATCACGCTGTCCACATCATGCTCGATCATGGAAGCCAAACGCGGGAAGGCGGGCTCCGGTCCCGGTTAGCGGCTCCCTAACGCTAATTACCTCAGCCGGAACGGAGTCCGAAACGAACGGAACGGTGTCGGCCTTGTTCGGTTGTTCGCCGCCGGGGCAGACGAGGAGTTTGTCATGGCTGACGTTGAAACCACCCATACGCCTGCGGGCAGCACGACTGTCGTCGAGAAATCCGGCAGCGGCGGCGCGGGCGCGATCCTGATCGCGATCGTGCTGCTGGTCGCCGTCGTGATCGGCGGCTTCTATCTGTTCGGGCGCCAGAACTCGCAGAATTCGCGCGATGCCGCGATCACCGGTGCCGCCAAGAGCGTGGGCTCTGCCGCCGACAAGGCCGGCGACGCTGCGACCACCGCTGCCAGCAAGCAGTAAGGACGATCCAGATCCCCATCCTGCCACCCGGGCGGGAAGCCGAGGTGACAGGATGGGAGATGACGAGCACAGATAAGGCTGCCCCTTTCGGCAAATAACGCTGCCTCAACGCATCGGCCGCTTTGCGCCTCAAAGTCGGCCATTCAGCCCGGTTTGGCGCGACCCCGAAATCTGCCGTTCGTTCAGCGGTCGCGAGCAATGTCTGTTATTGGTGTTTCCTGCGGGTCTGCTTTCCGGAGCCGCGGGGTCGATACCTGCCATTTGGGCGCTGCTCGGCCGCGCTTGACGGCCGGATGTTTACGTTGCGCTCGTATGACCCCTTGGATCACAATGACTTACCAAGGTTCCCGCTCTCCTCAGGAGGGTGTGAGATGCCGCCCTTTCAATTCCCTGCTCGAAAGGATGCCGGGCGCGACGCCATTGCACACCGGCTGGCGGGACTTATTATGTCCGACAAATGGAGGGGTCTATGAGATCGTTTTGGGGGGCTTTTTGGCTGGCGAGCGCCTTAATTGGAGCCGCTCCAGCGCCCGCGCAACTGCCGGATACCATCCTGTACGGGGTCGCCTATTACGAGGAATATACGCCCGTCGACCGTGTCGATGAAGACGCCCGGATGATGAAGGCGGCCGGGATAAATGTCGTGCGAATTGCCGAGTCCACCTGGGGCACTCTGGAACCGCAGCCCGGCGTGTTCGACTTCAGCCACGTCGATCGGGTGCTGGCAGCGATGCACAAGCAGGGCATCAAGGTGATTGTCGGTACGCCTACCTACGCGATCCCGACCTGGCTCGCCCGGGAGCATCCCAATGTGCTGGTGATCCATCCAGATGGCGTGCGTGCGCAATATGGACCCCGGCAGAACATGGACATCAGTGATCCGGATTACCGCGCAGCGGCCGAGCGCGTGATCGTGGCGCTGGTCGATCATGTGAAGGATAATCCGGCCGTCATCGGCTACCAGCTGGATAATGAGACCAAGGCCTACGGCACCAGCGGCCCCAATGTGCAGGCTGCCTTTGTCGCGCAAATGAAGCAAAAGTGGCCGAGCCTTGACGCGCTCAACCAGGCATGGGGCCTGAATTATTGGAGCAATCGGATCAATCGTTGGGAGGATTTCCCCTCAACCAATGCCTCTATCAACGCCAGCATGTCCAACGCGTTCGCCGAATTCCAGCGCGGGCTCGTCACGGATTTCCTGACCTGGCAGGCGAAGATCGTCCGCGCCCACGCCAGACCCGGTCAGTTTCTGACGCAGAATTTCGACATGGGATGGCGGGAGACTTCCTACGGAATCCAGCCCGAAGTCGATCACTGGAAATCAGCCAAGCCTCTCGATATCGCCGGGATCGATATCTATCATCCCAGCCAGGATAAGCTGACCGGAGCGGAAATCGCCTTTGGCGGCGACCTCGCGCGGTCGATGCGCAACGGTCAGAATTATCTTGTGATCGAGACCGAGGCCCAGGGATTTGCGCAATGGACTCCTTATCCTGGTCAGCTTCGTCTCCAGGCCTTCAGCCACCTCGCCTCTGGCGCGCAGATGGTCGAATATTGGCATTGGGCGACCACCGCCAACGCGGTCGAAACCTATTGGCGCGGGCTGCTCACCCAGGATTATAAACCCAATCCTGTCTATGCGGAGGCGAGCACCGTGGGTGCGGACCTCAAGCGGTTGGGGCCGAAGCTCGCCGGCATGACGAAGCGCAACAGCGTGGCGATATACGTCAGCAATCGGGCGCTCAGCGCGTTCAATAAGTTCAAACCGAGCGGCATCGAATATAATCAGGTGCTGCGCCCATTCTATGATGCGCTCTACAGGATGAACGTCGAGGTCGATATCCTGTCGCCCGATTCAACGATGAAGCTCGACAATTACAAGCTGATTGTCGTGCCTGCATTGTACGCGGCCAGCGATGCGGAGATCGCGCGGCTCAACGATTACGCCAAGCGCGGCGGTCATCTGGTTTATACCTTCAAGAGCGGCTTCTCGGACGAAAACGTCAAGGTCCGTTACGCGACACAACCGGGTGCGATTTCCGAGGCAGCGGGGGTCAGCTATCAACTGTTCACCACGCCCGAGAATGTCTCGTTGGACGGCGACCCGTTCAAGGTGGGAGAGGCCGACAACAAGGCTCGCTGGTGGATGGAGATGCTGCACCCGACTACGGCCAAGGTGGTCGCACGGTACAAGCATTCATCCTGGCCGGCAGACGCAGCGATGACCCGAAACACGTGGGGCAAGGGAGAAGTCACCTACATCGGGTTCATGCCGAGCGACGCGATGATCGAGAAGATCATGGCCGGCGAGGTCGAACGTGCCGGCGTCGAACCCACCATGGCCGGTGTGCGATTTCCGCTGATCGTGCGCGGCGGGACGTTGAAGAACGGACACGCCGTTCGATACATGTTTAATTACTCCGCCACGCCGCAGCAATTGACAGTGGTGCGAGCCGGAACCGAATTGCTGCATGATCGCAAGCTCGCCAGCGGGCAGAAAATCGACCTGGCCGCGTGGGATCTCGCGATCGTCGAGGAAAATTGAGAATCCACGTTAGTTTTCCGGGATCGCGGCTCTGGCTAAAGAGGCGCGGGCGTCTTGCACTTAGTCAACGGGCAACATTCGAGCGATAGAGATCCTGCTCGGGCATACGAAAATCGAGAACACGGTTAGATACCTCGGTGTCGATATCGAGGACGCGTTAATTTTGGCGGAGCGCGCCGAAATCTGATCTGGGGCGACCCCCGTACCGCCGGAGGGCCGTATCGTAGGGGCGACTATGCGTCCTATAGTCTGCCGTTCCGGTCGGCAGCGTCAGAGCCCGAAAGCTGCCGGTCGTCCAGGCCGATCGAACAACCGCTGCCGACCAATTGCGGTCATGGAAATCGGTTCGTATCAAGCGGACATAGCTCAGGTTTTGCGGCGGCGACGGGAGACGCAGATGACGTCCAAACTTCAGCTGGATCGCCGCTCCCTTTTGCTGATGGGTGCAACAGGGCTGTTGGCCACGCCGCTTCTGGCGGCCGACGTCCCCGCGGAAGGCTGGGTCAATGTGCGTCACTTCGGCGCGAAGGGCGATGGTTCCGCAATCGATACGCCCGCAATTAACAAGGCGATCGACTATGCTGCGGCGCGTGGCGGCGGGACCGTCTATTTCCCCGCCGGCACATATGCCTGCTACTCGATACGGCTGAAGAGCCGCGTCGGACTCCATCTGGATAGCGGAGCGATCATCCTGGCCGCGAAGGCTCCTGAAGGAGGCGCCGGAGGCTATGATCTTGCCGAACCACAGGATCCGTCCTTCGAACCGTATCAGGACTATGGTCATAATCACTGGCGCAACAGCCTGATCTGGGGCGACGGACTGGCGGATATCGCGATCACCGGTGACGGCCTGATCTGGGGAAAAGGGCTCGGCCGGGGCTCGGATGGCTACCGGCAGGATCCGGCGGGGCCCGGCACCGGCAACAAGACGATCGCGCTCAAGAACTGCCACAACGTGCTGCTCCGAGACTTCAAAATTCTGGAGGGCGGCTGGTTCGGCTTGCTGCTGACCGGCGTCGACAATCTCACCATCGACAATCTGCTGATCGACACCAACCGTGATGGGATGGACATCGATTGCTGCCGCAACGTCCGCGTTTCGAACTGCACGGTCAACAGCCCTTTTGACGACGGCATCTGTCCCAAGTCGAGCTTCGCGCTTGGCTATCCACGTTCGACCGAAAATCTGACGATCGAGAATTGCATGGTAACCGGCAGTTACGAGATCGGGTCGGTATTGGCCGGAACCTGGAAGAAGCGCGGCCCGGAAGCCGTGGGCAACATCTATGGCCGCATCAAGCTCGGAACCGAAAGCAATGGCGGCTTCAAGAGCATCACGATCACCAACTGCACCTTCGACGGAAGCCAGGGGCTGGCCCTGGAGACGGTCGATGGGGCGAACCTGGAAGATGTGACCATCAGCAACATCACGATGCGCGGCAGTGTCTCGTCGCCCATTTTCATGCGGCTGGGTCGTCGGATGCGTGGCCCGAAGGGGCGGCCGATCGGCACGCTCAAGCGGGTGATGATCAGCAATGTCAGCAGCTCCGGCGCCAGCCTGCTGCCCTCGATCATCGCGGGGCTGCCCGATCATCCGGTCGAAGATATCAAAATCAGCGATGTCTACCTGCAGCAGGTGGGCGGTGCGCCGGAGGCAATGGCGCACCTGAACCCGCCCGCCAACGAAGACCATTATCCCGAACCCTATATGTTCGGCGATTTACCGGCCAGCGGCTTCTTCATCCGCCACGCGCGCAATGTCGAATTCAGCAATGTCGAGGTGGCAGTGCAGCTGGCGGACCCGAGACCGGCCTATCGGATCGAGCATGTGGATGGTGCAGATTTCTTCCACGTTCGTGCGCCCGGCGGCGCAACATTCAGCTTGGAGGACGTACGTAACTTTACGGTCACAGGCAGCGGGCAGGTGCCCGATCAGAGGCTCAACGCCGCACAGTCGACGGTGATCTGACCGAACTGGCGGACCGTCGCCGTTGACGGCATTTCCTTTTAAGGTCGCCGGACCGCTATCGGCCCGCCGCCCAGCGTTCCCGGGCATCGGTTCGGGCTGACTGACATCGGCGCCGTTAGCAATATGGCGCCTTTTCGATGAGTCCGTGCGATAGGCAGACGTTGCCTGAGGTTACCTCAACCCTGGTGGTCGGACGGACGCCTTAGCACGAGCAGGAGAAAGAATTGCGAAAAGCTACGATACTGGCGGCTCTGGCAGGGATTGCTCTGACTGTCCCGGCGCAGGCTGGATCACCGCCCACGCGCCAGCCCCACCTCGGCACGCGTACGATCCCGATCCTGCATGCCCAGGGACTGGCGTTTCGCGACCTCAACCGCGATGGCCAGCTTGAACCCTATGAGGATTGGCGGCTGCCGCCCCTCAGACGCGCCGCCGACCTCCTGTCGCGGATGAGGCCGAACGAAAAGATCGGTCAGATGATGCACGGGTCGCTCTACACGAGCGGTGATGACTACATTCTCGCCAACGCCTCCCAAGAGATCCTCGACAAGCATGTGACCGCGATGATCACCCGCTTGGCGACTACGCCCGCCAAGCTCGCGGCCGCCAACGATCGGCTACAGGCGATTGCGGAGAGGGGCCGGCTTGGCATCCCGCTCACCTTGAGTTCGGACCCACGCAACCAGCTCGAGGGCGTGGCGGGGGCCAGCGTTGCCGCGGGCGGCTTTACGGCTTTCCCCGATCCGCTCGGCTTCGCCGCGATCGGAGACGCCAGGCTCACCCGGCGCAGCGCCGATATCGTCCGCCGGGAATATAAGGCGGTAGGCATCCGCATCGCGCTCTCGCCGCAGGCCGATATCGCCACCGAGCCGCGCTGGCCGCGCATCGACGGTACCTTCGGATCCGACCCCGCGCTCGCCGCCCGGATGGTTCGCGCTTACGTCGTGGGCGTTCAGGGGGGCGCAAACGGCATCGGCCCTGACAGCGTTGCCGCGGTCGTCAAACATTGGGTCGGCTATGGCGCCGCTGCCGATCATGGTTTCGACAGCCACAACTACTATGGTCGTTTCTCCGCGGTGACGCAGGCGGCTTTGCCCAGGCACATCATCCCTTTCCAGGCCGCCTTTACCGCGCATGCCGCCGCGGTCATGCCGATGTATTCGGTGCCCGAACGGCTGCACGACGCGGAGGGACGCCCCGTCCAGACCGCCGCCGGCTTCAGTCGCTATCTGCTGACCGATCTGCTGCGCCGTCGCTATCGTTTCACCGGCCTCATCCTGTCCGATTGGGGCATCACCAACGATTGCCACGAAACCTGCCGTAACGGCGCCAAAGCTGGAGTTGACCCGGACTGGTCCGACTTCAGCCCCGCCTGGGGGGTGGAAGACCTCCCCGAGGAGGACCGCTTCGCCAAGGGCGTCAACGCGGGGATCGAGCAGTTCGGCGGCACGACGCACGTCGATGCGCTGACGGCGGCATTGCGTGACGGCAAGATTTCGCAGACCCAGGTCGATCGCGCGGTGCTCAAGGTCTTGACGCAGACGTTCGCTTTGGGCCTGTTCGAAAATCCGTATGTCGATCCCGACGCCGCGGCGGAACTGGTCGGCAATGCTGGCTTCCTCGCCGAAGCGCAGCGCATCCAGGCGCGCTCGATCGTTCTGCTTCAGGCTGATCGCGGCCTGTTCCCCCTCTCGAAGGCGACCCATCGCCGATTGTTCTTACGCGGCCTCGCGCCCCAGCCTTTCGCCGCGCTTGGTTTTACCATCGTCGACCGCCCCGATCAGGCGGACGCTGCGATCGTGCGCCTCGCCGCGCCTCACCAGTTGCTTCATCCCAATTTCGCTGCAGGCCGCGTCCAGCACGAAGGCGCTCTCGACTTCCAGCCTGGCGATCCCGATCTGGAAGCGGTCCGCAAGATTGCCAGCACAACGCCGGTGATCGCGATCGTCCACCTCGATCGCCCGGCTATCCTCACCAGCCTTCGCCCCTACACCGCGATGCTTGCCGGCGATTTCGGCGCAACCGATGCGGCCGTCGCCGACGCGCTTACCGGCATTGTGCGCCCAGAGGGCCGTCTGCCGTTCGAACTGCCCTCCTCGATGGCGGCGGTGGAGAAACAGCGCCCCGATTTGCCCGACGATAGTGTTGCGCCGCTTTATCCCGTCGGCTTCCGCGCCGTCGCTCCTGCCCCGAAAATCAATCGGAGAGCGTCACGATGATCACGGCTCTCATATTCACCCTTTTGGAAAGGGCACACGCTTGAGAGCGGTGGGCCACGGGTTTTCGCGCCGCACGTGCTCGGCGGTCGGTAACAGTGGAGGGTTACCGTCCTGGCCTCTTGAATATAACATGGTGGAAAGCTGCCATTCGCGGATCAACGGTACGTTGCGTGTCGCTGACTGAGCATCGCGGCTATCTCTTCATCCCGGTCAGGCTTGATCGGTAGTTCCATGCGGTCCCGAACAACGCTCGCGGGATAACTCGCGATCTACAGATCCTCCGCGCCAGCTTCGAGCAAGTTCAGGATCGTTGCGGGGTTTATGCCGTATTCGTCTGCTGCGATCTCGATGTCGGGCACGCCGATTGGATCCCGCCCAATGGAGGACAATCCGTACCATCCGCTGCTTCGCTTCGTCTCGCATTGGCGGGAGTTAGACCAACAAACGAATTTCTGGCGGTTAGGTCGGAAGCGGGCGATTTTCCTGAGCCGGTCTTCGCTGAACTCGTCAGGAGACTAAGCCGCATCCAATTCCGGATAGTGGCGAAAAATGCCGTCGGAAAAAGCGATGCGGCGTTCGCTCGAAAGATAGTCCTGCAGCTCCGGCAAGGCCGCGACCGCATCGTGCAGCTTCATCAGTCGCGGATAGTCGCCGCCCACCGCCGCCATCCGCCGCGGAAAGGCGTATTTCAGTCCTGCGATCAGGTGGAAAAGCGACAGGTCGGCATAAGACCAGCTTTCGCCCGCGATCCAGTCGCCCCGCTCGGAAAGGATGCGCTCGAACCATTTCAGGAATTTGGGGATGCGGTTGACGCGGAAATCCTCCGCGCGCCTTTTTGCCTCGGCCTTCTGCTTCTCATAATATTCGCCGAGCGCGACCGGGTGGTGGGTGTCGTGCGCCTCGGCCACCATGTCGGCGATGGTGAGCTGGACCTGATGGACCCATAACCGTCCGGATTGATCCGGCGGCGCGAGCCCATATTCCTCGCCCAGATAGAGCAATATGTTGGCCGACTGGCCGATCGTGGTCCCGTCGGGCGTGACCAGATAGGGCGGCGCGAACGGCGGATCGTCGCGATCCGCGTCCAGATCCTTGCCGAGCGCCTTGTAGCCGGCCTCGCCCGCTTCGCGCGCCATCTCGCGATAGGGAATCTTGCCCGCCTCCAGCGCGAGCCGCGGGAACTCGCCCCGTCCGGGGATGGTCGGCCAATACCAGAGTTCGTACATAGGCCCTCCTTGGCGGAGGGCGTCAGGCCTCTTCGGGCGCCCTCGCGACGATCGCCAGCGCATGCACGCGCTCGGCCAGCAGCTCGGCCAACGCCTGATTGACCAGCCGGTGCCGCTGGACCCGGTTCTTGCCCGAAAAAGCGGACGAGACGATCTCGACCGTGAAATGACTCTCGCCGCGCGGATCATGCCCGGCATGGCCGCGATGCTTGGCCGAATCGTCGATCACGGCGAGCCGTTCGGGGGACAGGCCGGCGCGCAGCCTTTTTTCGATCTCGGCCGCGACCGGCCCCATGGGAGTCTGTGACATCGCGCCTATATAACGGGGCTTAGGACCTTGATCGACCCAAGCCGTTCGGCTCGGGTCGTGAATCATCGCCGCACAAAAGGGTGAGATGCACGCCTTGGCTGAGGCCAAACCAAGACAACCGCGATTTCATGGCCGCGTGCCCGGGCAGCATGCCTGCAGCGCGCCCGGCTGCACCGAACCGGGCGAGTTCCGCGCGCCGCCGGAGGAAGGGCCGCGCGCCGGCTTCAATGGCCCGGGTTCGTGGCGCTATTTCTGCCTGGATCATGTCCGCGAATTCAACGCCGGCTATAATTTCTTCACCGGCATGACCGCCGAGGAGATCCATGCGCAGCAGCGCCCTTATGCCGGCTGGGAGCGCGAGACGCGCGCTTTTTCGGCGGCCGCGCAGGGCGGCACGCCGCGCTGGTCCGATTTCATCGATCCGCTGGATGCGATCCAGGAGCGCTACGGCACCGGCGGCCAGCAGGCGCGTAAGGACGGCAAGCCGCTGAGCGACGCGGACCGCCGCGCGCTCAAGATATTGGGGCTCGACGCCGAAGCCGACCGCCGCGCGCTCCGCCAGCGTTATTCGGAACTTGTCCGCCGCTACCACCCCGACCGCAACGGCGGTGATCGCAGCCAGGAGAAGAAGCTCCAGCAGGTGATCGAGGCCTACACCCAACTCAAGAAGGCGCCCGCTTTCGCCTGAACCGTTCGAACCGTAACGGTCGACCGATAGAGGCAGATCGCCGGACTTTCCGTTGACCTTCATCGACGCAAGCCCGGCCGATGCCGGGCCGAGGTTGCGCGGGGGGATCGCGCCGCCTACCAGCCGCGCATGTTGCCCGCGCTCGCGCATATCGACGCCTGGATCTTCGATCTGGACAATACGCTCTATCCGGCATCGGCGGATCTGTTCGGGCTGATCGACAAAAGGATGACCGCCTATGTCATGCGCATCACCGGCCTGTCGTTCGACGAAGCGTACAAGGTGCAGAAGGGCTATTTCCGCGAGCATGGCACCACGCTCAACGGGCTGATGCGGGAACATGGCGTCGATCCGCATGAATTCCTGGCCGACGTGCATGCGATCGAGATGGATGTGCTGCGCGAGGACAAGCGCCTGATCGATGCGATCGCGCGGCTGCCCGGGCGCAAGCTCGTCTTCACCAATGGCGACGTGCCTTATGCGCAGCGGGTGCTGGCGGGGGTTGGCCTGTCGGACAGCTTCGAGGCGATCCACGACATCCATGCCATGACCTACCAGCCCAAGCCGCATGCTTATGCCTACAGCTCGATGATCCAGGCTTTCCGGATCGATCCGACGCGGGCCTTGTTCGCGGACGATCTCGCGCGCAACCTGCCGCCTGCCAAGGCGGTGGGGCTGACCACGCTCTGGATCGACAATGGCTCGGAGCAGGTGGGGGCAGACATCACCGACGGGATCGACTACCGGGCCACCGATCTCGGCCAATGGCTCCATGATATATTGAGGGAAGAATGACGCTCGAAGCCACGATCGACGCCGCCTGGGAGGCGCGCGACACGCTCTCGCTGACCACCAAGGGCGAGGTGCGCGATGCGGTCGAGGCCGCGCTCGCCGGCCTCGACGCGGGCACCTATCGCGTGGCCGAGAAGAAGGGCGATGCCTGGGTCGTCAATCAGTGGCTCAAGAAGGCGGTTCTGCTGTCCTTCCGGCTCAACGACAATGTCGTGGTCGATGGCGGCACGCCGGGCGGCCCGGGCTTTGACAAGGTGCCGACCAAGTTTGCCGGCTGGGACGAAGCGAAATTCCGCGCGGCGGGCTTCCGCGTCGTGCCGGGCGCGACCGTGCGGCGCGGCGCGCATATCAGCAGGGGCGTCGTGTTGATGCCGAGCTTCGTCAATATCGGTGCTTATGTCGGCGAAGGCACGATGGTCGATACCTGGGCGACGGTCGGCAGCTGCGCGCAGATCGGCGCCAACGTCCATATTTCGGGCGGCGTGGGCATCGGCGGCGTGCTCGAACCGCTCCAGGCGGGGCCGGTCGTGATCGAGGACAATTGCTTCATCGGCGCGCGTTCGGAAGTGGCCGAGGGCGTGCATGTCGGCGAAGGCGCGGTGCTGTCGATGGGCGTTTATCTCGGCGCCTCGACCAAGATCGTGGACCGCGCGACCGGCGAGATCTTCATGGGCAAGGTCCCGCCTTATGCGGTGGTGGTGCCGGGCACCCTGCCGGGCAAGGACGGCGGCCCGGGCCTCTATTGCGCGGTGATCGTCAAGCGCGTCGATGCGCAGACGCGGTCCAAGACGGGCATCAACGAGCTGCTGCGCGACTAAGCCACAAACGACACCGGTTTGGAGCCGAATGGCTCCGCCGGTGCTGGCCTTCCTTTCCCCGCTATGCCTACAACCCTGCGTAATAATGTTTCGCGGGGAAGCTGCATGAAGAGTTTGTTCCGGGCGACGGTTGCCACCGCCGCAATCGCGCTGGCGTCCGCCCCCGCGATGGCTGCCGATACGCCCCCAAAGAGCCCGGCGGCAAAATATGGCAGCTGGGGCGTCGATTATGCCGACATGGACAAGAGCGTGAAGCCGGGGGATGATTTCTTCGACTATGTCGAGGGCACCTGGCTCAAGACGCACCCGATTCCCGCCGACAAGTCGCGCGCAGGCTATAATTACGAACTGCCCGACGAGACCGAGGTGCAGGTCCGCGCGATCGTCGAGGATGCGGCGCGCAATCCGGAAAATGCGACCGCGCGTCAGATCGGGGACTTCTACGCAGCCTGGATGGACCAAAAGGGGATCGAGGCGCGCGGAACCGCGCCGCTGAAGCCCTATCTCGCGAAGATCGCGACGGTGAAGAGCAAGAGCCAGCTCGTCGCGCTGATGGCGACGCCGGGCTATGCCTCTCCGATCGACATCGGCATCGCGGCCGACGAGAAGGATCCGACCCGCTACACCGTGGTCGCGAGCCAGGCGCGGCTCGGCCTGCCGACGCGCGATTACTACCTGCTCAAGGGCGACAAATACGACGCCTACCGCAAGGCCTATCGCGCCTATATCATCCGTATCGAGACGCTTGCGGGCGTCGCCCAGCCGGCGGCCAAGGCCGATGCGATCATCGCGCTCGAAACGCGCCTGTCGCAGGATCAGTGGACGCCCGAGCGGCGGCGCGATCCGCAGGCGACCTACAATCCGATGACGCGCGCGCAGCTGGTCAAGCTTGCCCCCGCGATGGAATGGAATGCCACCCTGCGGGGCATCGGCCTGGCCGCGGCGCAGACGGTCGACGTGACCGAGCCGAGCGCGGTCGCCGCCGCCGCCCGGCGTATCGCCGACGTGCCGCTGCAGACGTGGAAGGATTATCTCACCTTCCGCTTCATCAGCGATCACGCGACCTATCTGCCCAAGGCGTTCGACGACGCGCATTTCGATTTCTACAGCCACACGCTGAATGGAGTGCCGCAGCAGCGCGACCGCTGGAAGCGCGGCATGGCCCTGCTCGACCAGGATCTGGGCGAGGCGGTGGGGCAGCTCTACATTGCGCGCCACTGGTCGTCCGAAACCGAAGCCAAGGCGAACGAGCTGCTGGGCGACATGCGCGCGGCCTATAAGGACAAGATCGAACATGCCGCGTGGATGGACGAGGCGACGCGCAAGGAGGCGCTGGCCAAGCTCGCGGCGTTCGATCCGCGCATCGGGCATCCGGTCCGTTATATCGATTATTCGAGCTTCAGGGTCAGCCGCACCGATCCGCTCGGCAATGCGATGGCGTCGGCGGTATTCGACTGGCGCCTGCAGCTTTCGCGTTTCCCCAAGCCGGTCGACCGCAGCCTGTGGGACATGACTCCGCAGACGGTGAATGCGTATTACGACCCGCCGCTCAACCAGGTCACCGTGCCCGCCGCGATCCTGCAGCCGCCCTTCTTCGATCCCAACGCCGATCCCGCGGTCAATTATGCGGAGACAGGCGCGACCACGATCGGCCACGAAATGGGCCATGGCTATGATGACGAAGGCCGCCAGTTCGACGCGCAGGGCCGGCTGCGCGACTGGTGGACGCCCGAAACCGCCGCCAAGTACAAGGTCAAGGCCGAGATGCTGGCCGCCCAGTTCGATGCCTATGAGCCGATCCCCGGGGTCCACATCAAGGGTCACCTCACGCTCGGCGAGAATCTTGCCGATCTGGGCGGGATCGAGACGGCTTATGCCGCCTATCGCCGCTATGTCGCGCGCCATGGCGAGCCGCCGGTGATCGACGGCTTCACCGGCGACCAGCGCTTCTTCCTGGCCTATGCCGCCGCCTGGCAGGGCAAGGCGCGCGAGGATGCGTTACGCGCGCAGCTGCTCAGCAACCCGCACAGCCCCGACAAATATCGGGTCGACGGCATCGTGCGCAATTTCGACCCCTGGTACGCCGCGTTCGACGTGAAACCGGGCGACAGGATGTATCTGCCGCCCGATCAACGCGTGCACGTCTGGTGATGCACGCCGAACCGCATTTTGGAACATGCTTGAGAGGCCCTGACATGAAGACCTTCCTGACCGCCGGCGTTGCCGCCCTGGCGCTCGCCGCTTTCTCCCCCGCCGCCGCGCAGGCGCCGGGCAAGCCCGTCTACGGATCGTGGGGCTTCGATTATGCCGGCATGGACAAGGCGGTGAAGCCCGGTGACGATTTCTGGTCCTATGCCAACGGCGCGTGGGACCGCGCGACCCAATTCGCGCCCGATCGCAGCAGCGCGGGCGTGAGCATCAAGCTGGTCGACCAGGCCGAGATCGATGTGCGCGACCTGATCGACGGGATCGCTAAGGACCCGCACGCCACGCCGACCGACCGCAAGGTCGCGAATTATTACAATGCCTGGATGAACACCGCCGCGATCGAGACGGCCGGCACCAAGCCGCTCAGGCCCTATCTTGCGCGGATCGAGGCCGTGCAGTCGCGCGACGACCTGATCCGCCTGTTCGCGGCGCCCGGCTTCGCCGCCCCGGTCGATATCGGCATCATCCCCGATTTCGAGGACCCGACCCATTATGCGGTGATCGCGACGCAGGGCAGCCTGGGCCTGCCCGATCGCGATTATTACCTGCTGCAGGGCGAGAAATATGACGCGATCCGCAAGGCCTATCGCGCCTACGTGGTGAAGATCCAGCAGCTTGCGGGTTTGCCGGATGCGGAGGCCCGCGCCGACCGGATCATCGATCTCGAAACCAGGCTCGCCACCGGCTTCTGGCCGCGCGCCAAGCGCCGCGACATCCAGGGCCTCTATCACCCGATGCAGATCCAGCCGCTCAACCAGCTTGCGCCGCAATTCGACTGGCCGGTCTATCTGCAGGCCCTGAGCCTGGGCAAAGTCCAGACCGTGATCGCGGGCGAGACCACCGCCATCACCGAAGCCGGAAAATTGCTCGACACGGTGCCGCTGTCGACCTGGAAGGAATATCTCGCCTTCCGTTTCGTCAGCGATCACGCGACCGACCTGCCCAAGGCGTTCGACGACGCGCAATTCGATTTCTACAGCCGCACATTGAACGACGTGCCGCAGCAGCGCGACCGCTGGAAGCGTGCGGTGCAGGTGGTCAACGGCGCGATGGGCGAAGCGGTCGGTGAAGCCTATGTGCGGCGTCATTATCCGCCCGAGGCGGAGCGCCAGATGCGCGAGCTGATCGAGAATCTGCGCAGCGCCTATGCCGACAAGATCAGCCACGCCGCCTGGATGGACGAGGCGACGCGCAAGGAGGCGCTCGCCAAGCTCGCCGCGTTCGAGCCGCGCACCGGCCACCCGGTCAAATATATCGACTACAGCACGATGGTGGTGACCCCGAACAATCCGCTCGCCAATGCGATCGCGGCGGGCGACTTCCAGTGGAAGCTGCAATTGTCGCGCTTCCCGCTGCCGGTCGACCGGACCTTGTGGAACATGACTCCGCAGACGGTGAACGCTTATTACAGCCCGCTCAGCAACCAGATCACCTTCCCGGCCGCGATCCTGCAGCCGCCCTTCTTCGATCCCAATGCCGATCCGGCGGTGAATTACGGCGCGATCGGCGCGATCATCGGCCACGAAATGGGCCATGGCTTCGACGACCAGGGCCGCAAGTTCGACGCGAGCGGACACCTGCGCGACTGGTGGACCAAGGAGACCGCCGACGCCTATACCGCGCACGCGCAGAAGCTGGTCGCGCAATATAACGACTATGAGCCGATCCCGGGCGCCAAGATCAACGGCCAGCTCACGCTCGGCGAGAATCTGGGCGATCTCGGCGGGATCGAGGCGTCCTATCAGGCCTATCGCCGCTACGTCGCCCAGCATGGCGAGCCGGCGGTGATCGACGGCTATAGCGGCGACCAGCGCTTCTTCCTCGCTTATGCCGAGGCGTGGCGCCAGAAGCGTCGCGAGGGCGCGACCCGCCAGCAATTGCTGAGCGATCCGCACAGCCCGGCTTATTTCCGGGTCAACGGCATCGTCCGCAATTTCGACCCCTGGTATACCGCGTTCGACGTCAAGCCCGGCGACAAGCTCTACCTCGCGCCCGAGGATCGCGTGCACGTCTGGTAACCGCGATCTGACTATTTGAAAGCAAGCGGCGGGATTGTCTCCCGCCGCTTCTATTTTATGCCGTGTCCATGACTATGCGAATGAGCCGCGCCGACTGGACGATACTCCTGATCCTGTCGGTGCTGTGGGGCGGATCCTTCTTCTTCATCGGCATCGCGATCCGTTCGGTGCCGCCGATGACCTTGGTCCTGATCCGCGTCGGCCTCGCCGCCTGCTTCCTGTGGATCTGGCGGTTGCTCCGTCGCGAACCGTTGGGCCTGACACCCAGGCTTGCCTCCGCGCTGATGCTGCTGGCCGTGCTCAACAATGCGCTGCCCTTCATCCTGTTCGCCTGGGCGCAGCGGACGATTCCGTCGGGTCTGGCCTCGATCCTCAATGCGACGACGCCGATCTGGGGTGTGATCGTCGCGCACATCTTCACGCATGACGAGCGGATGAGCCCGAACAAGGTTGCGGGCGTGCTGCTCGGATTTGCGGGCGTCGCGGTGATGATCGGCGCCAACCTGCTCGGCCAGATCGGCCGCGATGCCCTCGCCCAGCTCGCCTGCCTCGGATCGACGCTGAGCTATGCGCTGGCGGGCGTCTATGCCCGCCGCTTTCGTGGACTGGGTGTCACGCCGGTGGGCGTCGCGACCGGCTCTCTGACCGCGGCCGCGATCCTGCTCATGCCGCTCGTGCTTCTGTTCGAGCCGCCTTGGACTGCGTCGCCGCCGAGCGGCCAGGCGTGGGCCGCGCTGATCGGCCTGGCCTTCTTCTGCACCGCGCTCGCTTATATTCTCTATTTCAAGCTGCTGGCCTCGGCGGGCGCGACCAATTCGCTGCTGGTGACCTTCCTCATCCCGATCACCGCGATCCTGCTCGGCACCTTCCTGCTCGGCGAGCATCTCGCGCCGCGCCATTTCGCCGGGATGCTGCTGATCGGGTGCGGGCTCGCCGCGATCGACGGGCGGTTGTTGCGGCTGAGATCAGCCTAGGCGTCTCCGTCGCCCCGGACTGGTTCCGGGGGGCCACCAGGCTGCAAAGGTCAGGCTCGCGGATGGGTGGATGCCGGAACAAGTCCGGCATGACGGCAAGGGATCAGTCGCCGATCTGCGCCAGCAGCCTCTTCGCCTCGGGGCCGGTCCAGTCGAGATCGCGGTCGACGCGCAGCACTTCCTTGCCGTTGGCGTCGTAGAGGATCGTGGTCGGCAGCGAGGCGACCTTGGCCGGGATCATCAGCGCATTGGCCGTGTCGAGCCAGGGCTTCACGTTCTTGAGCGGGTGTTTCTGGAGGAAAGGCGTCACTACGCGCGCGCCCTCGAGATCCTCGTTCACCAGCACGACCTGAAGCTTGCCCGCATCGCGCGCGGCGAGCGCGTCGAGCGTAGGCAATTCCTTGATGCAGGGCACGCACCAGGTCGCCCACAGATTGACCAGCAAAGGCTTGCCCTTGAGATCGGACAGCTTGCCCGGCGTGCCGTCGTCCTTCTTGATCTCGACCGTGGGGATCGGCTTGCCCGCCTGCGCGGTATCCGGCCCGGAGGGGGCGGGCGCTGCGGGGGCGACCGGCGCCTGCGTGGGTTGTGACTCGGGGGCTGCTTGCTTATGGCAACCGCCAAGAGCGGCCAATACGGTCACGGACAGCGCCAAGGTAACAGGGGCAATACGCCGCATGTCGAACTCCAATGCCATGTGGGGCGGACGTTTCGCCGACGGGCCTAGCGCGATCATGCGCGAAATCAACGCCTCTATCCCGTTCGACAAAAGACTTTGGCGCCAGGACATCGCCGCCAGTCGCGCGCATGTCGCCATGCTCGGCAAGCAGGGCATCGTCGACCCTGCCGATGTCGCGAAGATCGACCAGGGTCTCGCCCAGATTGCCGCCGAATATGAGAAGGACGGTCCGCCCGAGGATCTGAATCTCGAAGACATCCACATGACCGTAGAAAGCCGGCTGGCCGAGCTGATCGGCCCGGCGGCGGGACGGCTGCATACCGCGCGCTCGCGCAACGACCAGGTCGCGACCGACTTCCGCCTGTGGGTGCGCGACGCGATGGACGCGGTGATCGCGGGGCTCGACGCGCTCCAGGCGGCGTTGCTGACCCGCGCCGAGGAACATGCCGCGACGATCATGCCCGGCTTCACCCACCTCCAGGTGGCGCAGCCGGTCACGCTCGGCCATCATCTGATGGCGTGGCACGCGATGATCGGCCGGGACCTGTCGCGCTTCGCCGACGCACGCGCGCGGATGAACAGGTCGCCGCTCGGCAGCGCGGCGCTCGCCGGCACCGGCTTCCCGATCGACCGGCACATGACCGCGGGCACGCTCGGCTTCGACGGGCCGACGGGCAATTCGCTCGATTCGGTTTCCGACCGCGACTTCGCGCTCGATTATCTGATGAGCGCGACCCAATGCAGCCTGCATCTGTCGCGCATGGCCGAGGAATTCGTGATCTGGGCGAGCCAGCCTTACGGCTTCGTTTCCTTGCCCGACGCTTATTCGACCGGCTCGTCGATCATGCCGCAGAAGCGCAATCCCGATGCGGCCGAGCTGGTGCGCGGCCATTCGGGGCGGATCGCGGGCTGCATGGTCGCGCTGACCATGACGATGAAGGGCCTGCCGCTCGCTTATTCGAAGGATATGCAGGACGATAAGCCGCCCGTGTTCGAGGCGCACGATTTGCTGGCTTTGTCGATCGCGGCGATGACCGGAATGGTCGAAACCACCACTTTCGTGCCCGAACGGATGCGCGCCGCGGCCGAGGCGGGCTTCTCGACCGCGACCGATTTCGCCGACTGGCTGGTGCGCGAAGGCAATATCCCCTTCCGCGAGGCGCATCACATCACCGGCCGCGCGGTCAAGCTGGCCGAGACCGAGAAGGTGGCGATGGCGGATTTGCCGCTCGACGCGCTGCAGGCGATCGATCCGCGCATCGACGAGCGCGTCTATAATGTGCTGACGGTCGAAGCCTCGGTCGCGAGCCGGACCAGCCATGGCGGCACCGCGCCCGATCAGGTGCGCGCGCGCATCGCCGAGGCAAGAAAGGGCAAGTGATGCGCCGCACTCTGATCCTCGGCGTCTGCCTGGCGCTCGCCGCCTGCGGGCAGAAGCAGAATCTGAAGCCGCCGGCGGATACGCCGCTGCCGCCCAAGCCCGCGACCGCGCCCGCCGCGCCGACGTCGGAAGACCTGCTCAAGCACCAACCGTCCGAGCGCCCCGGGCGCAGCGATGAGCTCCTGACCAAGTCGGAGCCGCGCAAGGACGACGAATTCAACCAGCCGCCGAAATAAGATGGACCATTTTGCAATCAAGGACGGCGTGCTTCACGCCGAGGACGTGCCGCTGACCCGTATCGCGGCGGAGGCGGGAACGCCGATCTATGTCTATTCGGCGGCGACGATCGAACGCCATGTCCGCGTCTTCCGCGAGGCGCTGGCGGGCGTGACCGATCCTTGGATCGCCTTTGCGATCAAGGCCAATCCCAATCGCGCGATCCTCGCCACGCTGGCGAAGCTCGGCCTGGGCGCCGATGTGGTGTCGGGCGGGGAATTGCTGCGTGCCCTGGCGGCGGGCATCCCGCCGGAGAAGATCGTCTTCTCGGGTGTGGGCAAGACCGCCGAGGAGATGACGCTCGGCCTCCAGCGCGGCATCGGCCAGTTCAACCTCGAATCCTTCGAGGAAGCCGAGATGCTGTCGCAGGTGGCATTGGGCCTGGGACTGACCGCGAAGGTCGCGTTCCGCATCAATCCCGACGTCGATGCGGGCACGCACAGCAAGATCTCGACCGGGCGCGCCGACGACAAGTTCGGCATCGCTTATGACCGCGCCGCCGCGGCCTATGCGCGTGCGGCGGAACTGCCGGGCATCGCGGCCGAATGCGTCGCGGTCCATATCGGCAGCCAGTTGACCGATCTCGCGCCGATGCGCGCCGCGTTCGAGCGCGTCGGCACGCTGATCGCGGAACTGCGCGCGGCTGGCCACGCGATCCTGCGCGCCGATCTCGGTGGCGGCCTGGGCGTGCCCTACAACCCCGCCGTCCCCGCCCCGCCGCCGCCCGCCGATTATGGCGCGATGGTCGCGGAGGTGACCAGGGACTGGAATGTCCGCCTGATGTTCGAGCCTGGACGCGTGATCGTCGGCAATGCGGGTGTCATGCTGACGCGTGTCATCAGGGTGAAAGAAGGCAAGACCTATCCTTTCGTGGTGGTCGACGCCGGCATGAACGATCTGTTGCGCCCCAGCCTGTACGATGCGTGGCATAATATCCGCGCGGTGGAACCCACGGGCGAGAAATTCGTCGCCAATATCGTGGGACCCATTTGCGAAACCGGCGACACTTTCGCCCGGTCGCGCGAGATGGACCAGGTGAAGGCGGGCGATCTGGTCGCCTTCATGACCGCGGGCGCTTATGGGGCTACCATGGCGAATACCTATAATTCGCGCGGGCTGGTGCCCGAAGCGATGGTTCATGGGGGGGATATGGCGATCGTGCGCGAGCGTCAGCCTGTCGAGGCGTTGATCGAAGCCGACCGGCTTCCCCCCTGGCTGTAAGGGACGAGCATGACGCACAAGCGTATACGTAAGGCGGTGTTTCCGGTTGCGGGCTTCGGCACGCGTTTCCTTCCCGCCACCAAGGCGGTGCCCAAGGAATTGCTGCCGGTGGTCGACCGGCCGTTGATCCAATATGCGATCGACGAGGCGCGCGCGGCGGGCATCGAGCAGATGATCTTCGTCACTGGCCGCGGCAAGCACGCGATCGAGGATTATTTCGACAGCGCGTTCGAGATCGAGCACGACCTCAACGCCAAGGCCAAGACCGAAATCCTGGAGGCGATGCGCCCGACCAGGCTCGACCCCGGCCAGGCAGCGTTCGTGCGCCAGCAGCAGATGGCGGGCCTGGGCCATGCGGTGTGGTGCGCGCGCCAGCTGATCGGCGACGAGCCGTTTGCGGTGCTGCTGCCCGACGAGCTTCTGTGGAACCCCGCCAATCCCTGCCTCAAGCAGATGTGCGGCACCTACGACGCCGAGGGTGGCAACGTGGTCGCGGTGGTCGAGGTGCCGGAGGAGCATACCAACCGCTACGGCATCGTCGAACCGGGCGCGTCCAAGGGCGCGGTGACCGAGGTCAAGTCGATGATCGAAAAGCCCAAGGCGGGCACGGCTCCCTCCCGGCTGGCGGTGGTCGGCCGCTATATCCTCCAGCCCGAGGTGCTCGACATCCTGTCCGAAGGGAAGAAGGGCGCGGGCGGCGAGATCCAGCTTACCGACGCGATGGCGCAATTGCTCGGCAAGCAGCCGTTCCACGCACAGACTTTCGACGGCGTGCGCCACGATTGCGGCGAGAAAGCGGGCTTCATCATCGCCAATCTGGCGCTGGCGCTGGAGCGTGACGATATTGCCGACACGATCCGCGCCTTCGCGCGGTCGATCTAAGAGGCGATTACGCACAGCCTGCCGATCTTCGTGCGGCTGGAGCGCAAGCCGGTCGTCCTGATCGGCGACGGCCCGGTCGCCGAGGCGAAACGGCGCCTGCTCGAGCGCGCGGGCGCGGTCATCGTCGGGGAAGATGCGGCCGGCGCAGCGCTGGCGGTGGTCGCCAATGGCGACGAGGCGGCGGTCGCGCGCCTGCGCGCACGCGGGCTGCTGCTCAATGTGGTCGACCGCCCGGACCTGTGCGACTTCACCCTGCCCGCGATCGTCGACCGCGATCCGGTGCTGGTCGCGATTGGCACGGGCGGCGCGTCGGCAGGCTTGGCCGCCGCGCTCCGCCAGCGGCTCGAATCCCTGCTGCCCGCAAGCCTGGGCCGATTGGCCGAAGCGCTGTTCGGCGCGCGCGACAGCCTGCGCCGGCGCTTCCCCGACATCGACGTGCGGCGCCGCGCGATCGGCGCCCTGCTTGCTGCCGGCGGGCCGCTCGATCCATTGGCCGAACATGACGATCCCGTCGCGGCCATTTCCGCCGTTGAGGCGGCACCTGGAAGGACCGAACGTGTCGAGATCGCCTCGGCCGATCCCGACGCGCTCACCGTGCGCGCCGCGCGCCTGCTCGGCCTTGCCGATCGGCTTTATGTCGAGGGCGATGTGCCCGATGCCATCCTCGATCGCGCGCGTGCCGACGCGCACCGGATCGCAGACACACCCCCGCGCGTTCCCGCGCCCGGTCTTACCCTGCACCTCATCTGGAAGTCCGAATGAACCGCTGGGCGCTCGAACTGAAGGAGGATGGCAAGGGGCATGAGGTCGATGCGGCCGAGGCCTGCGCCGCGCGCGAATCCCCCGCCATCTTCGTCTGGGTCCATCTCGACGGGCGCGAGAAGGACACGCTGCAATGGCTGCAGGATCATGGCGGGATGCCGCGCACGGTCATCTATGCGCTGACCGCGACCGAGACGCGCCCGCGCAGCGAAGCGATCGACGACGGTGCGCTGGTCAATCTGCGCGGCCCCGCCGCCGAGGAGAACAAGGCCAAGAATGGCGAGGACACGCTCGTGTCGATCCGCGTCTGGGTCGAGAAAGGCCGTGCGATCTCGGTGAGCTTCCATGCGCTCAAGGGGATCGACAAATTGGTCGGCCAGATGAAGGCAGGCGAGATCAGGGATCCGGGCGACCTGATCTCCCACCTCGCGATGGCGATCACCAAGGAAGTCGATCCGGTGATCAGCGAGCTCGACGATCTGGTCGATCAATGCGAGCTCAAGCTCGAGCCCGATCATGCGTTCGAGACGCGCCGCAAGATCGCCGCCGCGCGATCGGATGCGATCGCCTATCGCCGTTTCGTGGCGCCGCAGCGGCAGGCGCTGACCCAATTGGCCGAACTCGATGCGCCCTGGCTGGAGGAGGATGACCGCCTCCATTTGCGCGAGGCCGCCGACCGCTTCGCGCGCATGGCCGAGGATCTGGAGGCGGTGCGCGAACGCTCCGCCCTGATCCACGAGCAACTGACCGACCTCCGGTCCGAACTGATCGAGAAGCGCGCGCTGCTGCTTTCGATCGTCGCTTTGATCTTCCTGCCTTTGACCTTTGTCACAGGACTGCTCGGCATGAATGTCGAGGGCATACCATTCGCCAAGCAGCCGTGGGCCTTCGATGCGGTCTGCGGCTTCTGCCTCGCCGTCGCGATCGCTATCACCGCCTGGTTCGCCGCGGCGCGCTGGTTCAAATGACCCGGTAAATCCTCCCTGCGCGAAGCGCGGGGAGGGGGATCATCGCGCAGCGATGGTGGAGGGGTAATGCCTTCCGCTATCCCCTCCACCGCCGCCTTCGGCGCCGGTCCCCCAATGCAAGAATGGCAGCGATTTTAAGCGATCAGCATTCCCGCCAGCGCCGCCGACATCAGATTGGCGAGGCTGCCCGCGAGCAGGGCCTTCAGCCCGAGCTTGGCGATCATCGGCCGCTGATTGGGGGCGAGCCCGCCCGTCACCGCCATCTGGATCGCGATCGAGCTGAAATTGGCGAAGCCGCACAGCGCGAAGGTCACCACCGCCTGGCTGTGCGCGCTCAGGGTCGAGGCGACCTTGCCGAAGTGGATATAGGCGACGAATTCGTTGAGCACGATCTTCTCGCCGAACAGGCCGCCCGCCAGGCTCGCCTGCCCCGCCTGATCCCACGGCACGCTGATCAGATACATGACCGGCGCGAAGATATAGCCCAGCACCTGCTGGAAGGTGAGGTTGGCGATGCCGAACCAGTGACCGATGCCGGAGAGGATGCCGTTGGCGAGCGCGACCAGGCCGACGAAGGCGAACACCATCGCGCCCACCATCACCGCCAGCCGCACGCCCAATTGCGCGCCCTGGGCCGCGGCCATGATCACGTTGGCGGGTTTCTCGTCCTCGTCGCCATGGCTGGTGTCGATCATCTCGTTGATCGGCAGATGCGTTTCGGCCGGATCGTCCGGCATCATCATCTTGGCCATCAGGATCGCGCCGGGCGCCGACATGAAGCTAGCGGCGAGCAGATATTCGATCCTGATCCCCATCGAGGCATAGGCGGCGAGGATCGTGCCCGCGACGCCGGCCATGCCGCTCACCATCACCTGGAAAAGCTGGCTCGGCCGCAGCGCGGCGAGATAGGGGCGGATCACCAGCGGGGATTCCGACTGGCCGACGAAGATGTTGGCGGCAGCGCAGAGCGATTCCACCTTGCTGATGCCGACCACATATTCGATCGCGCCACCGACCCAGCGCACGATCCGCTGCATGATGCCAAGATGGTAGAGGATCGAGACCAGGCTCGCGAAGAAGATGATCACCGGCAGCGCCTGCAGCGCGAAATTCTTGCCGAGATCGGATTCGGCGAAAGCGCCGAACAGGAATTTGGTCCCCTCGCCCGCATAGGAAAGCAAGGCGCTGACGCCGCCCGCCATCGTGGCGATGACATGCTGCCCGGCGGGAACGTAGAGGACCAGCACCGCGATTCCCGCCTGCAGCGCGAACGCCGCGCCTACCACGCGCAGCCTGATCCAGCTGCGGTTGGACGAAAGCGCGAACGCCACCGCCAGGATCAGCACGATCCCCGCGAGGCTCAGCAAGTGACCGGTCATGTCCTGAATTGTCCCCTCAAACCCGACCCGGACGATACACGCTCCGGCGAACAGGGCCAGCCCTATGCGGGGTTGTGCGCGGCGAGGAAGGCGTCCAGCTTGGTCAGATAGAAGGCAAAACTGTCCTTCAACATGAAGCCGTGGCCCTCATCCTTGATGATATAGAATTCGTGCGGTCTGCCTGCTTTCTTGAGTGCGGCATCGTAATTCTTCGATTGGCTGATCGGCACGGTGTTGTCGGCATCGCCATGGATCAGTAGGACCGGCACCTGTAGCCGATCCACCTGCTTTTCCGGCGAGACACTGTCGAGATCGAAATTGTTATCGCCACGCACCGTCGCGCGATATTGGCGATCAATTCGGTTGCTCAGGAAATCGGACGAATAGTTGAGCTGCTTGCGCAAGTCGAAGACGCCGGCGAAGCATGCTGCGCACCGATAGAGTTCGGGGCTGCGGGTTGCGCCCCAGGCCGCAGCATATCCGCCATACGAGCCACCGACCAGACATGCACGCTTGGGATCGGCGATCCCCTGCTTGACCAGCCACGCCATGCCGTCGTCGAGGTCATCCTGCATCTTGCGGCCCCACTGGCCCGAACCGGCCTTCAGGAAATCCGCGCCATAGCTGTCCGAGCCGCGATAATTGGGCTGGAGCACCGCGTAGCCGCGGTTGGCGAGGAACTGCACCTCAAGATTGAAACCTAGCACATCCCGCACGCCGAATGGCCCGCCATGCGGCATAATGACAAGTGGCAGATTCTTCGGTTCGCGACCGACCGGCAGTGTCAGATAAGCGGGAATGGAAAGGCCGTCGCGCGCCGGATACCGGATAGGCTTCATTTCGGCCATCATATGCGGATCGAGCTTGCCGGTCAGATCGAGCAATTGGCTAAGCTTGCTGGTACTGAGCTGGAAGAGATAATAGCGGCCGCGGTCATTCGATGTGCCCGAATGGATTAGGAAGCGCTGTTTGTCGTCGCTCCAAGATCGGATGACATTCTGTCGGCCCGGGAGACCGCGATCGATCCCCGCTTGGATGTCCTTGAGCAGAGGGTCGGTCCATTCGAAGCGAGGTGCGTCCTCCGTAATCTCCGCACCGATCAGAGCGTGCGTCTGTCCATCGAAGATCAAGTCCGAGACATCGTTGGTCGCGCTGGCGAAGATGCGCTCACCCTGCGCACGTTTGCCAAAATCATAGCTGTAGGCCGCGATCCTGCCGGTTTCCTTGTCCGACAGCACATACCCCTGATCGCTACCGCTGACGAAACTGAGCGCGCCGAACGGATCGGCGTGGAATATCTGTTGGTCGCCACCTTCCAGCGTCTTGAGCGAACTGTTCCCGTCGGGCCGATAGAGGATGAACCAATTGCCGCTCTTTCCGCCGCGGGCGGCACGAACCACACCCTTTTCGTCGCAATAATATTCGTAGACGAACTGCAGATCGGGCATCGCCTGCTTGGACGTGCCGGTGGTCAGATCGCAGCGCAGCACGGTCGGATCGTCCCAATAAGAATAGCGAACCGCGAGCAGGAGATAATTGCCGGCCGGATCGACGTGGATCACATCGTCGCCCTCGACGCGGCTGCCTCCCTTGGGGCCGACATAGGATGCCGCCTGTGTCTTGAGATCGAAGCTAAGCAGATAGGTGGCGCGCCCTTCGATAATATATTGGGCGGTTTCTTCGACGAAGCGCGTAATCATGCTGACCAGGAAGCGATCTGGCCCAGCCCAGCGAAACCAGCGCATGTCCTGCCCCTTGGGCAAGGCGAAATTCTGCAATTCGTGCGTAGCAAGATTGTAGGTGCCGAGCATCTCGACGCCCTTGGCCTGGATCCGGGCTAAGACGCGGCTTCCGTCCGGCGAGAGGATCAGATCCTCCATCACTGGCTTTTCTGCAAACGCCTCGATTGAGAGCTTTGGCGGAGGGCCGGCGGCGATCGCCGCCTTGGCGTTGGATAAGGCCGCGATCGCGCCTGCCCCGCTGATCAACGAACGCCTGTTCAGATCCATATCACTCCCCCGAGGGGAAGATTTGGCGCATTTTAGAAAGCTTTGACAAGAAAAGTCGAAGCGGACGCGCCCGAAAAACGCGTCCGCTTCGGTGTAGTTTAGCCGCCGTGCGCCGCGAGCGCGGCGAGCAGCAGCAGGGCGACGATGTTGGTGATCTTGATCATCGGGTTCACTGCCGGGCCGGCCGTGTCCTTGTAGGGATCGCCTACCGTGTCGCCGGTCACCGCGGCCTTGTGGGCGTCGCTGCCCTTGCCGCCATGATTGCCGTCTTCGATATATTTCTTGGCATTATCCCAGGCGCCGCCGCCCGAAGTCATCGAGATGGCGACGAACAGGCCCGACACGATCACGCCCAGCAGCAGCGCGCCCAAGGACGCGAAGCCGTTTTCCTGGCCCGCGACCGCGGTGACCAGATAATAAACGACGATCGGGGTCAGCACCGGCAGCAGCGAGGGGACGATCATCTCCTTGATCGCGGCCTTGGTGACGAGGTCCACCGTGCGGGCGTAATTGGGACGGCTTGTGCCTTCCATGATGCCCGGATTGTTGGCGAACTGATCGCGCACGTCGATCACGACCGCACCGGCGGCGCGGCCCACGGCGGTCATGCCGAATGCGCCGAACGCGTAGGGCAGGAGCGCGCCGACCAGCAGGCCGACGATCACGTATGGATTGCTGAGCGAGAAATCGACCGTGAGGTTCGGGAAGAACTCCTTGAGGTCGGACGTGTAGGCGCCGAACAGCACGAGCGCGGCGAGCGCGGCCGAGCCGATCGCATAGCCCTTGGTCACCGCCTTGGTGGTGTTGCCGACCGCATCGAGCGCATCGGTCTTCTCGCGCACCTCATGTTCCAGCCCCGCCATTTCGGCGATACCGCCGGCATTGTCGGTGACCGGGCCATAAGCATCGAGTGCCACGACCATGCCGGCCAGTGCTAGCATCGAGGTCGCGCCGAAGGCGATACCTATGATACCCGCGATCTGATAGGCGGCGACCACCGCGACCACGATCACGATCGTGGGCAAAGCGGTCGATTCCAGGCTGACGGCGAGGCCCTGAATGACGTTGGTACCATGGCCGGTGACTGAGGCTTTCGCGATCGACTTCACCGGGCGGTAGTTGGTGCCGGTATAATATTCGGTGATCCACACCAAAGCGCCGGTGACACCCAGACCGACCAGCGCGGACCAGAACAGGTCCATGCCCGTCACGCCCTTGCCGGTGGCCAGCGTGAAGAGCGGGCGGTGGAGATCGCCCAGCGTATATTGGGTCGCGAAATAGATCGCCGGGATGCCCAGGACCGCCGAGGTCCAGAAGCCCTTGTAGAGCGCGCCCATGATCGATCCGCCGCCGAGCCGCACCATGAAGGTGCCGATGATCGAGGTGATGATGCAGACGCCGCCGATCAGCAAAGGCAGGCTCATCAGCGCGAGCGCATCGGCCGACTGGCCGACGAGCAGCGCGATCGAAACCATCGTCACGCCCAAAGTCACGACATAGGTTTCGAACAAATCGGCAGCCATGCCCGCGCAGTCGCCGACATTGTCGCCGACATTGTCCGCGATCACCGCCGGGTTGCGGGGATCGTCCTCCGGAATGCCGGCCTCGACCTTGCCGACCAGGTCTGCGCCGACGTCGGCGGCCTTGGTGAAGATGCCGCCGCCGAGACGCGCGAAGATCGAGATGAGCGAGGCGCCGAAGGACAAAGCGACCAGCGCATTGACCACGATCCGGTCGCTCGGCGCATGATGCGCGATACCGACCAGATAATAAAAGAAGATCGAGATCGCGAGCAGGCCCAGGCCCGCCACCAGCATGCCGGTGATCGCGCCCGACCGGAACGCCGTGGTCAGGCCGCCCTGCAGGCTGCCGCGCGCGGCTTCCGCGGTGCGGACGTTCGCCTTGACCGAGATGTTCATGCCGATGAAGCCGGTCACGCCCGACAATACCGCGCCGAGCAGGAAGCCGACCGCCGAGACGGTGCCGAGGAAGTAGAAGACGAGCAGGACGACGACGATGCCGACGATACCGATCGTCGTATATTGGCGGCGCAGATAGGCGCGGGCGCCTTCCTGCACGGCGCCGGCAATGTCCTGCATGCGCTGCGAGCCCGCGGGCTGCTTCAACACCTGCATGCTGGTGACGATCCCGTACAGGACCGCCAGCAGGCCACAGGCAATGGCCAGTTGAACAATCAGCATTCTCTCAAGTCCCCCTTGTATTGGACGCCGCTTTATTTGCGGCTGGGCTTGAGGAGAGGCTTAAAGAGTGTTCAGGCCCGCGGCAAGCGAGCGAATTCCCAGTTAAGAACTATGCAATTCACGCCGAAAAGTGATGCAGTCCGAGTGCTGCAAAGCCGCCACAGGCGAGACCGACAAGCAACATGGTCAGGCTGCGGAGATCATGGCGCGTCATGTTCGAATCCAAGTCTTTGCGGCAGTGCAACAATACCATGTTTGTCTTTGAGCGTGATGCCGCGCCCCGGTGCAAAACGACCGATCGGCGTGATCCTAGCCAGGTTCGGTTGCGAAAGCTTTAAGCCGCGCGGGGCCGCGAACAGCAGCTCGTAATCGTCGCCCGCGCTGACCGCCGCCATCCGCTCCGCGCCCTCGGCGATCGGCACCGCGTCGAGATCGATCTCGACCGCGAGCTTGCTGGCATCGGCGATACGCTGCGCATCGATCAGCAGGCCGTCCGATATGTCGGCCATCGCATGGACCAGAGGCGCGAGCGCCTGGCCTTCGACCAGGCGCGGCTGGGGCCGGCGATAGGCGGCCAGCCATGCGTCGGGCCCCTCCCGCTCGCCCTTCGCGATGGCGAGGCCGAGCCCGGCGGCGCCGACCTCGCCCGTCATATAAAGGATGTCCCCGGCGCGCGCGCTGGCGCGGTGCGGCGTTCCGTGCGGCGCGGCGCGGCCGATCGCGGTCAATCCATAAGCGCGCGGCGCGCCTTCGGGCATACGTACCGTATCGCCCCCCAACAGCGGCGCGTTGAACGCCTCGATCGCTTCTCCCAGCCCCGCGACGAAAGCCGCATCCTGCGCATCGTCGGCCGCCAGCGCGTAACCGAGCAGTACGCCCATCGGCCGCGCGCCCTTGGCGGCGAGGTCGGACAGATTCACCGCCACCAGCTTCCACGCCACATCCTCCAGCGGATCGCCCGGGAGATAGTGGATCCCTTCCACGATCATGTCGTGAGTCAGCACGATGCCGGTCTTGCCGAGTTCGAGCACGGCGGCGTCGTCCGCCAACCCACGGGCGGCAGGATGGCGGGCCAGCGGCTTCAGCCGTTCGATGAAATCGCGTTCGCGGGACATTGCTGAGACCTAGCGAGACCCGCCGGCATACTGAACCTCGTAGCGACCAGCCGAAGCTTCCGACCGTTATATGGCTTAATTGCAGCTTTGGGGTCGATCCAGCCATCCGGACGCGCGCAACACCGCCACGCGATTGCGCGCGACCGGCACCCGCATGCCGTTCGTCAACGTGAGCACGATCGAGCGGCCTTGCTCTTCCCAGGTGCTGACGGCGGTGCGCGCAACCCACCAGGATCGGTGCACCTGCAGCCCGCGTTCGGGCCCGAGTTCCTCCGCGACCTGCCGCAGCGGCACGAGATGGAGATAAGAGCGGCCGACCGTATGAACCCGAACGTGATGGTCTTCCATCTGCAGGCAGAGCGCGGCTTCCACCAGGTGCAACGGCAACGCCCCGCCCCGGATTGGCAAAGACGTGGCCTGTCTGGCACGCGGTGGCGAGAAGCCGAGCCCACTTGCCATTTGCGGAAGCTGCGGCCGTCCCGCTTCGAACCAGAGCGCGACCGTGACCGCCGGCATCGCGATCACCACCGTCTGCACATACCATTCGATCGGACGGATTCCCGATGCATGAACCGGCCAGAACATATAGCAGCCGGCCGCCGCGACACCTGCCAGCGGAATGCTCGCCAGCAACACCGCCACTGCCCCGGTAAACCAGGGCGGGAATCCACGACGCACGCCGATGCGCAATCCCGAAACCACTGCGGGCCACAGGATCAGCGTCCCGGCCCAGAACAGCATCGTCCAATAGAATAGCCGAGACGTGGGCTTGGCAAGGAAGCTGCCATAAGGACCGACGATCCCGAACAGCAGCCCTGCGACGGTTGTGCCGCGAAAGAGCCTGGCCCAGCGCTCCGGCCGGATCAGATCGTCAAATTCAACGATCCCGTCGCCGAACCAGTCGCCTGGCTCCGCGGCTTCGAACCGATCGTTCCTGGATGATCCTTGGCCCATTCGCCCATCTGCCTTTTCGCGAAGGAAGCGTGGCACAGGCCGTGCCCAATCCGCAAGCCGACTCCATGTCGAAAACGGGTGGGATCGCAACGAACTGTGCCGATAACGGTTCGGTCCGAGGCGGTACGGAAAGCTGGACAATCTACCAAAGCGACACGTTGCTCGTGCGCGCCGTGGCCGGAACGGACCGTTCGGGCTGGATCGTTTCGTTCGATCATTTTCGGAACGAGCCGGGCTTTTCCCAACAGGGCTTCGGCGAGGCCTTTCTGCGGGACGAAGGCTATTCCGCGGTCCATATCCTGTGCTGCGACAACCGATGGTATCAATATCCGGACATGTTGCGGGCTTGCGCCGCCGTTCGGCAGACGCTGGCCGGAGCGCAACGGATCGTCACCTACGGATCGAGCATGGGGGGCTATGCCGCGCTGCGCCTCGGCAAGGCGGTAGGCGCGACGGCCGCGTTGGCCATTTCTCCCCAATATTCGATCGATCCCGCCAAAGCGCCATGGGAATGGCGCTGGAACCAGTATAAGGATGCGCTTTGCCGCAGCGGCTGGCTGGAGGAAGTCGACGGACCGATAGACAGCGCCATCGTGCCCTACGTCGCGTTCGATCCCGCCGATCTGGATCTGCGGCACGTCGAACGGATCGAAACCGACATCCGAATCCGCCGGCTCGCCTTTCGCCATGTGGGCCATCCCGTGACCGGCTATCTTGGCGAGATCGACCTCCTGCGCCCTTTGCTTCGCGCAATCTATGAAGGGGGAGATGCGTTTGCGGTCGCGCGCAAGGCCCGGGAACGCCGCCGTAAGAGCTCCTTCTACCTCGGCACGCTGGCCAGCAAGCAGCCTGCCCACCGCCTCAATGGCGCGATCCGCCTGGCTGAACGGGCTGTCGGCCATCAGCCGCACGGCCCGATGGGATATTATAATCTCGCGAAACTGATGACGCGCGCCGGCCGCCATGAGGAGGCGGTCGCGATTCACGCGCGCGTCGCGGAGATGACGGGCCGCGCCGCGATGTACCTGCCCGACCATGCCGAGGCGCTGGCTGCGGCCGGCGACATGGCGGGCGCGACGGCGATCGCTGCCGAAACCGCGACCAAGCTGCCACAGGCCGGGCATATACATGTCTGGCACGCCCAGCTGCTCTGGCGGGTCGGCGATCATGGAGGCGCGCTCGATGCGGCCCGACGTGCCGTCGCGATCGATCCGAACCCGTCCTTCCGCGCCAGCCTCGCCCGGTTCGAAAACGAACTCGCCCAAGCCCAAAGGAAGCGGCGTGCGTTAGCGCGGGGTTTTGCCTGGATCAGGCGGCTGAGCGCCCACCTGGCGGCCCGCATCTTCGGATGGCTGCCAGGTCAGAAATTCCGGATCACCGCCAGAAAGGCGTCGCCATAAGCATCAAGCTTGCGCGCGCCCACCCCCGTAATCTCGGACAAAGCATGGCGGTCGTGCGGCCTGGTCGCCGCCATTTCGCGAAGCGTCGCGTCGTGGAAGATGACGTAAGGCGGCACACCCTGCTCCCTGGCGAGCTCGCGTCGCAGATCGCGCAGCGCATCGAACAGTGGATCGGCGGGGCCGAAGTCGCGCGTGGCGCGGCGTTTCCGTTCGCGCTTTGGCGGCAGAACGATCGAGACGCTCTCCTCCCCCTTGAGGATCGGCTTGGCACCGGGGCCGAAGGAGAGGCCGCCATAATCGTCCGCGCGGAGCGCATCGCGCGCGAGCAATGCGCGCGCGACCGGCTTGATCAGGCGCAATTCCTCCTCGTTCGCGATGCCGAACACCGACAGGCGATGATGGTTGAGCATGAAGATCTTGTCGGTTTCCTTGCCCGCCAGCACGTCGGTCAGGTGGCCGACGCCGTAGCGCATCTCGGTGCGGAACGCGGCGGACAGGAATTTGCGCGCGATCTCGGTCGCGTCGATCGCCTGCGGCGGCTGCAGGCAATTGTCGCAATTGCCGCAGGCCTGCGGCGGATGCTCGCCGAAATGGCGGAGCAGGATCGCGCGGCGGCAAGCCGTCGCCTCGACCAGCCCGGCGAGCGCGTTCAAGCGCTGGCGTTCGCCATTCTTGCGCGCATCCTCGACCTCGGTCTCGATCCGGCGGCGCGCCCGCGCGAAATCCTCCGCGCCCCAGAATAGCATCGCCGTGGCGGGATCGCCGTCGCGGCCGGCGCGGCCGGTTTCCTGATAATAAGCCTCGATCGATTTGGGGATGCCGGCATGCGCCACGAAGCGCACGTCGGGCTTGTCGATCCCCATCCCGAAGGCGATGGTCGCGACCATCACCATATCCTCCGACGAGACGAAGGCGCGGGCATTGGCCTGCCGCTGCTGCGGCTCCAGCCCCGCATGATAAGCCCGCGTCGGGCGACCGGTTGCCTGCAGCGCCTCGGCCAGCCTCTCGGTTTCGGCGCGGCTTTGCGCATAGATGATGCCGGGCCCGGGATTTTCGGCGATGAAATCCGCAAGCTGGCGCGCGAGCCCGTCGCGCGGGCTGATCGCGTAGCGGATATTTGGGCGGTCGAAGCCCGCGAGGATCAGCCCGTTCTCGGGAATGCCGAGCTGGGCGAGAATATCGGCACGGGTATGCCTGTCCGCGGTCGCGGTCAAAGCGAGGCGCGGAACCTCGGCATGCGCGTCGAGCAGGCTGCGCAGCTGGCGGTAATCGGGGCGGAAATCATGCCCCCATTCGGATACGCAATGCGCCTCGTCGATCGCGATCAGCGCGAGCTCGATCCGGTCGAGCAGGCGGCGGAACCCGTCCATGTTGGCGCGCTCGGGCGCCACATAGAGCAGGTCGAGCTCGCCGTCGCGCAGGCGCCGCACCGTCTCGTCGCGATCGGCGTCCGCGGAGGTCAGCGCGGCCGCGCGGATGCCCGCCGCCTCGGCCGCGCGCACCTGATCGTGCATCAACGCGATCAGGGGTGAGATGACGAGGCCGGTGCCCGGCCGGCATAGGCTGGGGATCTGGTAGGTGAGCGACTTGCCCGCGCCGGTCGGCATCACCGCCAGCGTATGCGCGCCCGCCATCACCCGATCGATCACCTCGGCCTGGCGGCCGCGGAATTCGTGGAAGCCGAACGTATCGTGGAGCGCGTCGAGGGGAGTCATCTTCGGCCCTTATGGGGTGTGAATTTCAGAAATCCACGCCCGTTCGCGCCAAATGTCCCGGCGCATGCGGGATCGTTCGGCCGTTCCGCGACTTGAGACCTCTGAACGCAAAGCGGAGCGCGCCTTGGCTGACCTCCTCACCTTACCCCATTGCCTCGACCGCGAGGCGCTGACTGTCCGCGCGATCATCGAGACCCCGCCCGGCCGCCGCACCAAATTCGATTATGATCCCGAAAGCGGACTGTTCGCGTTGCACGGCGTGCTGCCCGCGGGCATGGCCTTCCCGCTGGCGTTCGGCTTCGTGCCCGATACGCTGGCGGAGGACGGCGATCCGGTCGACATATTGGTGCTGGCGGACGAGGAATTGCCTGTCGGCTGCCTCGCGGTCGTGAAATTGCTCGGCGTGATCGAGGCCTGCCAGACCGAACGCGACGGAACGCAAAATCGCAACGACCGGCTGATCGGCCGCATCCTGAAGTCGCGCATCTATGCCGACGTCCATGATCTCGATTGCCTCGGCCGCGCGATGATTGGCGAGCTGACCAGCTTCTTCGAGACCTACAATATGCTCAAGGGAAAGCGTTTTCAGGTGACCGCGGTCAGCGATCCGCATCGCGCCTGCGCGCTGATCGAGCAAGCGACGCGGAAATAAGCCAATATTCGGAAACGATGCGATGAGGTTTAGTGCGCTTTTTTAACGATCCGGACGCGCCATAATGATGGTCGTAGCGGCGCCGTTGGTGACGCCGTCTTTGAAAAGGACCTCACCATGGCCACCCTCGCGCCCTCCCAATCGACCCTTTCCGCCAGCACCGGCCAGCCCGGAATCCTGCCGCTGGTCGGACGCATCCTGATCGCCGCGATCTTCCTGCTGAGCGGCGCCGGCAAGCTCGCCGCGCCCGCCGGGACGATCGCTTATATCCAGGCCGCCGGCCTGCCGCTGCCGCCCGTCGCCTACGGGATCGCGGTGGCGACCGAACTGGGCGCGGGCCTGTTGCTTGTGCTCGGCTACCGCACCCGGATCGTCGCGGCCTGGCTGGCGGTGTTCAGCCTCGCAACCGCATTCGGGTTCCACCATGATCTGGCCGACCAGAACCAGTTCATTCACTTCTTCAAGAATGTCGCGATGACGGGTGGCCTGCTCCAGGTCGTCGCCTTCGGCGGAGGCCGCCTGAGTCTCGACGGACGCCGCTAGACCGGCGGTTCATCCCGGCCGGGAGGGCGTTGCCGACACTGTCGGCAGCGCCCTTTGCCTGTCGGCATGGCTTCGGCTATTGACCGATTGATAACGATGTCAAGGAGGACAATAATGGCGGGGACGACACGGCGCGGATTCATGGGCGCCGGGGCGGGGCTGGCGACATTGGCTGCCATGCCGGCAACCGCGAAATCGGCCGACGCGATCCGGGTGATACAGACCGCGGGCGACAGGAGGTTCGCCGCTCTGCCCGCGCTTGGCTGGAAACCTGACGCGGGCGACGGCGCGGATGCGATCACGCTCGATCCCACCACCAGCTTCCAGGACATATTGGGCTTTGGCGCGGCCTTCACCGAGGCTTCCGCCTGGGTCATCAGCCGGATGGCGCCGGGGCCGCGTGCCGCCTTGATGCACGAACTCTTCTCGCCTGACGGCCTGGGCATCAACGTCACGCGCTGCTGCATCGGATCGAGCGACTATGCGACCGCGCTGTTCAGCTATGATGAGGGCGCTCCCGACCCGACGCTGGCCCGCTTCTCGATCGATCGCGACCGCGCCTATGTCCTGCCCGAACTGCTGACCGCGCGGCACATCAATCCCGCGCTGTTCATCCTCGCCTCGCCCTGGAGCCCGCCCGGCTGGATGAAGAATGGCGGGTCGATGCTGGGCGGCAATATCAAGCCGACCAATTTCGCGGTCTATGCCGAATATCTCGTGAAGTTCCTGCAGGCCTATCGCCAGGCGGGCGTGCCGATCGACGCAATCACCACCCAGAACGAAAGCGACACCGACCAGGCCGGGCGCATGCCCGCCGCCGCCTGGCCGCAGGAATATGAGGTCGCCTTCGTGGGCAAGCATCTCGGGCCCGCGATCGAGAAAGCCGGGCTCGACACCAGGATCTGGCTGCTCGACCATAATTACAATCTGTGGGGGCGTGTGTTCAACACGCTGGAGGACCCCAACGTCTTCAAATATGCCGACGGTATCGCCTGGCATCCTTATGTCGGCGCGGCCGAGGCGATGGCGCGCATCCACAACGCCTACCCGACCAAGGGCGCTTATGTGACCGAGGGCGGTTTTGAGCTCTCGGCGGGCAAAGGCAAGATCGAATTCGCGGCTACGCCGGGGCCGATGACCGAAGGGGCGGGCACGGCCGAAGCCAGGCCCAAGATCGACGATACCGCCGCGGTCGCCCAGTCGGGCATGGGCGCGACCCATGCGTTGCGCAATTGGGCGCGCTGCATGATCGACTGGAACGTGGTGCTCGACGAGACCGGCCACCCCAATATCGGCCCGTTCGATCTGAACGGCACGCTGACGGTGGATTCGAAATCGCATGAGGTGACCCGGCGCGGTCCCAATTATTGGGCGATCAAGCACCTCAACCACGTCGCGCCGCGCGGTTCGACCGTGTTCGCGTCGGATGGCGGCGCAAGCGGCGTCGCGCATGTCGCCTTCCTCAATCCCGACGGACGCAAGGGGCTCATGCTCACCAATGCCGGCGCGGAACGTATCGTACGGGTCCGCAATGGCGGGCGCATGGCGGAGGTGACGCTCCCCGCTTGTTCGCTCACCAATCTGAGCTGGACCTGACGGGGCATGAAAAAAGCCGCCGACCTCCCCAGGCCGGCGGCTCTCTCTTCCCCTTTCGGGGCAGCCTTATCAGCCGAAGCTGATCGCGGTCCGCTGGCGGCGGCGCATCGCCCTGCCGACCAGGCCGAAGCCGCCCAGCATCAGCGCCCAGCTTGCCGGCTCGGGAATGGCTTCCGCCGGTCCGCCGTGCGCGGTGATATAGCTGTTGATGAAGCCGAGATTGTAGGAGGTCAGCGTGTTGCCCGCGATCTCGCCCACCGACGAATTGGTGCAGAGCGAGAGATCGTTCGTTTTGGCGTTGCTGCCGTTCCTGTTGTACGGATCAATGGAGTCGGCCCCGCAATAACCGTTGATGATGCCGCCGGTGATGCCGAACGACGTCACCGAAGCGATCCGGCCACCGATGAATTCCGGGCCGCCCGAATCTCCGGGCGAGGAATCGGCTTCGCCGACCACGCCCTGTTGCGACAGGCCGAGATTGCCGAACACGTCATGTGCGGCCGTCCCGTCGTCGAAGTCCGACAGGACCACGCCATGCGACACGTCGGAGAACAGCTCGTCACCATAGGCCTCATAGAGGTTGGTGCCGATCCGCTTTTTGAAATCATCAGTCGTGCCCTGATCGGTGCCCCTCGGGCCGCCGATCGTGCCAGTGCCGATCTCGGTATATTGCTGCAGCGGATCGCCGCCATACAAATCGTAGGTGGCGAAGCCGGTTGCCGCCTGGCTGAGCGTGAACATGCCGATATCATGCCCCGATCCGATGTCGCCGGTATGATCGGGATTGTCATAAAGCGGGTTGAAGGCCCAGTCGCTCGCGCTGAAGGTGACGGCCCCCGAATGCCGATCGCCGAACGACGGCAAATAGAAGGTAATGCCGGTCACCGGATCGGCGTTGCCAGCCTCGTCATGGTCATAGATGCAGTGGGCGGCGGTCAATACCGTCGTGGAATTGACCAGCGATCCCGTGCAGAGCGAACCGAAGCCGGTCGTGGCGGTCGATGCATAGGATACGAACAGGCTGCCGACACCCGTGTAGGCGCTGCTGCCAAGCATGGCCGCCGCGGCGCCGGCGGCGGTGGTATAGGTCATGTTCTTCTGCGCCAAGCCTGCGATCGAATAATTCGCGGCCATGGCGCCAGTGGCGATAAGGCTCGCGCCGGCTGCCAGCATGAAACGATTGATCAAGCGCATTTGTCCCCCTTTGGGCCGGACGGCCCCTCAATTGCGACTCGTCCACGATCCAGTCGTGGTCTATCAAAGAGTTTGTCGGGAAAATCCGAGAGTTGCAAGACAGTTAACCTGGCGTTCAGGAAAATTGCCGCCGGTTTGGACCTTCGGCAGAGAGGCGGAAGAATGTCGATGTTGCTGGCCCTCCTCGTCATGGCGGCCGATGGGCCGCCCCCACCCCGGCTTCACCTGAAATCGCCGCCGGCGACCGCATGCCGCGACGAACGCGGTCGTTTCCGGCTGCATTGCTTTCCCAAGGGCACGGTGAAACCCATGGCGATTCCGCTCCAAAGGCGCGGACAGGCCGGACCGCCGCCTGCGCGGTCCGCGAAGACGCCCGGCTGAGCCCGGTCATCAAACCGAAATAGGAATTCCATAGAAGGTAGCCGTGCTCAACAGGGGGAGCGCGCAAAGATGTTCCGCATGATCTTCGCGATCGTCGTCGGCGTCATGGACAAGACGCCGCGGCGCGAACGGCTCCGCTGATCAGCCGATAGCGCCGGCCCGCCCCTTGGCGCGGCAGGCATCGATCAGTTCCATCGTCGCGACCGCGTCGGCGCCGCCGGTGAGGGGCTCCGCCTGTCCGCGGAAGACGCGCACCGCGTGGTCGAGCTGCGCGGCATAGGTCGAGGGGCCGCTCGGCTCTTCGATGCTGCTGCCCTTCGCCGTGGTCAGCACCAGATTCCCGCCATAATGGGGCGAGACGAAGCGGTTCATGCGCAAAGTGCCGCCGGTGCCTTCCAGCTCGATCCAGTCGTTGCGTGGCGCCAGCATCGAACAGCGCAGCCAGGCCGGAACGTCCCCGAAGCGCAGATCCGCCTCAAGCGTCGCATCGACCCCGTCGATCAGATCGCTCCTCGCCGCCAGCACCTCGCCCTCGCCGAGCAAGGTGCGAAAGGCGTGGGCCACATAGCAGCCCAGGTCCATCATCCCGCCGCCGCCCATTTCGGGCATCCAGCGCAGTTCGCCGGGCGCGCGCTTGATCTCCGCCTCGAACTCCCCGCGCGCACGCACAATGCGGCCGATCGCGCCGTCCCTGACCAGGGTTTCGGCGCGCCGGAACAGCGAATGGAAACGGTAATGATAGGCTTCGAGCGCGGGCCGTCCCGCCGCTTCCGCCGCGGCGACGATCGCCTGCGCCGCCGCCGCATCGAACGCGAACGGCTTTTCGATCAGAAGCATCTTGCCCGCCGCCGACGCGGCGCGGCAGGTATCGAGATGGACCGAAGGCGGTAGCCCGCAATAGACCAGATCGACATCGTCGCGCTCGACCAGCTCCCGATAAGAACCGACCGCGGCGGGGATGCCATGCTCGGCCGCGAAGGCCTGCGCCTTGCCCGGATCGCGCGCGCCGACCACGGTGATCACCGCCTCCGGGTGCGCAGCGGCAGGCTGGATGATCGCGCGCGGCGCGATCCTGGAGGCGCCGAGCAGACCGATCCGCATCATAAGCGCCAGCTTTCCGAAGTTGGTGACCCCTACGGGACTCGAACCCGTGTTTTCGCCGTGAGAGGGCGACGTCCTAGACCGCTAGACGAAGGGGCCAGTCGCGAACGAAGGCGCGCACATATGGGCCGGGCCCCGACCCGTCAAGGCCCGAGACCCGCCAGGGCCGACCCGGCAAAGGAGTCTCAGGCGGCTTCGGCCTCGGCCGCTTCCTCCGCCTCGCGCTGCTCGGCCTGCTGGCGCGCCCACATCTCGGCATAGAGGCCGCCCTGCGCCACCAGCCCGGCATGCGTGCCGCGCTCGACGATGCGGCCTTTGTCCATCACGATGATCTCGTCGGCATGGACGATCGTCGACAGGCGGTGCGCGACGATGATCGTCGTCCGCCGTTCGGCCAGGTGCCCCAACGTCTCCTGGATCGCGGCCTCGGTGCGGCTGTCCAAGGCGCTGGTCGCCTCATCCAGGATCAGCAATTGCGGATCCTTGAGCAAGGTCCGCGCGATCGCGACACGCTGCTTCTCGCCGCCTGAAAGCTTGAGCCCGCGCTCGCCCACCATCGTGTCATAACCCTGCGGCAAGGACTGGATGAAATCGTGGATCGAGGCGCCCCGCGCGGCGGCGATCACCTCGTCCTGGGTCGCACCTTCGCGGCCATAAGCGATATTATAGCCGATCGTGTCGTTGAACAGCACCGTATCCTGCGGAACGATCCCGATCGCACGGCGGAGCGACGCCTGATTGACTTTGGCGATCGGCTGATCGTCGATCAGGATGCGGCCGCTGGTCGCGTCGTAGAAACGGAACAAGAGCCGCGCGAGCGTCGATTTGCCCGCGCCCGACGGCCCGACCACCGCGAGCGTGCCGCCGGCCGGCACGGAGAAGTCGACATCGTGCAAGATCTGCCGATCGGGATCGTAGGCGAAATCGACATGGTCGAAACGGACTGCGCCGCCCCGGGCAACCAGGAGAGGCGCGCCGGGCAGGTCAACCACCTCCTCAGGCGTATCGACCAGCTTGAACATCGCCTCCATGTCGATCAGCCCCTGGCGGATCTCGCGATAGACCATGCCGAGGAAGTCGAGCGGGCGGAAAAGCTGGCTCAGCATCGTGTTGATGAACACGACGTCGCCGGTGGTGAACTGGCCCTTGCTCCAGCCCCAGACGCTATAGCCCATGGCGGCGGCCATCATCGCGTTGGTGATGAAACCCTGGCCGATATTGAGCCAGGCGAGGCTGACCTCCAGCTTGGTGGTCGTGTCGATCAGATGTTTGACGCTCTCGCCATAACGGCGCTGCTCGACCCCTTCGGCGCCGAAATATTTGACCGTCTCGTAATTGAGCAGTGAATCCACCGCCTTCTGGGCGGCTTCGCCGTCCGACGCTGCCCATTCGCGACGCAGGCCGATGCGCCATTCGGTCATGGTGCGCGTGAACCAGATATAGACCGCGACCATCACCGCGGTTGCGGCGACCAGACCGGGGCCGAACTTGGCGAAGAAGATGATGCAGACCGCCGACAGCTCGAAGATGGTCGGGGCGATGTTGAACAAAAGAAAATAGAGCATCGTATCGATGCTCTTGGTGCCGCGTTCGATCACCTTGGACAGCGATCCGGTCCGCCGTTCGAGATGGAAGCGGAGCGACAGACGGTGGAGATGCGCGAACACCTCCATCGCCAGCCGCCGCGCGGCCTCCTGACCCACGCGTTCGAAAATGGCGTTGCGCAGATTGTCGAACAGCACGCCGCCGAAGCGCGCGCCGGCATAAGCCACGACCAGGGCGATCGCGAGACCGACCGCCTCGTGCCCCTTGGCCATATGGTCGATCGCGCCCTTGTAGGCGAAGGGCATCATCAAGGTGATGCACTTGGCACCGATCACCAAAGCCATCGCCACCGCGACGCGGAAGCGCAGAGCCGGCCGGTCCTTCGGCCAGAGATAGGGGAGGAACCGGCGGAGCGCGGCGAAGCCGTTCTCGGGATTGGGGGTGGTTTCGGTCGCGGGCGGCATCACCGTCCAAGATAGGTGGCGTTGGGCCAGACGCAAATATGAGGCGGGCGAACAAGGAGCGGAGCGGAGTGCCGGACGTTGAGCGCGGACCCGTCACGCCAAGGATCCCGCACCGATGACAGTCCATTTTTCAAATACTTCCACCGGCATAAGCGGCAATGCGGATCGCGCGCTGCTGGACTTGCTCGGGCTGCTGCGCGATGCTGGCTATCGCTTCACCACGCCGACGCCCGCGACCCATGCACGCGTCCTCAGCCGGCCCGATCGGCGGGAGGCGCGCAACCTGCGCGACATTTTCGGCTGGAGCCTGCCCTTCGCGCCCGATCTGCCGCCGCAGCCGGTGCTGGAATGCCTGCGCGCGGCCAAGGCTGTCGAAGAGGAAGGCACGCTGCTGCGCAGCCGCCTGCGCGTTTCCGCCCTGCGCGACGATCTCTATCTCCATTCGGCTTATCCCACCGAACAGGAAGACAGCGTCTTCTTCGGCCCCGATAGCTATCGCTTCGCCGATCTGATCGCGTCGGAACTGGCGGCCAGGCCGCTGTCGGGGAGCGCCCGGATCGCGGACATTGGCGGCGGCGCGGGCGTGGGCGCGATCGTCGCGGCCAAGCTCTGCCCGCAGGCGCGGGTCGTCATGACCGACGTCAATCCCAGGGCGCTGCGGCTGGCGCGGATCAATGCGGCGGCGGCCGGCGCAAGCATCGAAACGGTCGAAGGCTCAGGGCTGGAAGGCATCGCGCCGCCGCTCGACCTGGCGACGCTCAACCCGCCCTACATCATCGAGGAGGGCCGGACCTATCGCGACGGCGGTGAAATGCATGGCGGCGCGCTGTCGCTCGACCTGACGATCGAGGCGATGGAGCGGCTGGCGGAAGGCGGCCGCATCCTGCTCTACACCGGCAGTGCGATCGTGGAGGGCGCCGACGCGCTGCGCGATGCGCTGGGCCGAGAGACCGGGCAGCGCGATTTCCAACTCGACTATCGTGAGATCGACCCCGACGTCTTCGGCGAGGAGCTTGCCAAGCCGCAGTATAAGGATGTCGAGCGGATCGCCCTGATCGCGGCCACGATCAGCCGGCCCTGAGTCTTTGTCCGGGCGGCCTTGCGAGATTGTCCAGGAGATGGATGCCGGCTTTCGCCGGATGACGGGAAGGGGTCAGCCCTGGCTGCGCAGCGCCATAAGGCGGGCCAGCTCGGCCTTGAAGCGGCCCAGTTCGGCACCCGACAAGGTCGCGGCCTGGAGGAACTTCACGCTCGCCGGATTGACCGCGACATTGTTGACGAACACCTCGAAGTGGAGGTGCGGGCCGGTCGAAAGCCCGGTCGAACCGACATAGCCGATCAGCTCGCCCGCATGGACATGCTGGCCGACGCGCGCGACGATCCGGCTCATATGCGCATAGCCCGTGCCGAAGCCGGCCGACTGCTTGATCTGCACATAATTGCCGTGGCCGCCATGCCAGCCGGCGAAATTCACCACGCCGTCAGTCGCCGCGATGATCGGCGAGCCCATCGGCGCGCCATAATCGATCCCCTTGTGCATGCGGCTGTAGCCCAGCACCGGGTGGAAGCGCATGCCGAAGCTGGAGGTGAGATGGCCCTGCACCGGCATGCGCATGCTGCCGCGCGTCTCGCCCACGCCCGCCGCGTCGAAATATTGCTCCTTGCCCGCCAGCGTCCACTTGAGCAGGCGAAGCTCTTTCTTGCCCTGCTGCAGGCCGGCGAAAATCAGGCCGCCGGTCTCGCTCATGCCGTCGGCGGCGCGGCGATGCTCGACGATGATGTCGAACTTGTCGTTCGAATGGATGCCCTGGATCGAGACATGCTGCCCCATCGCGCGCAGCCAGGCCTGGATCGCGGCGGCCGGCGCACCCGCCGACCGGGCGGAGGACAGCATCGATCCACCGACCTTGCCCTGGATACGCAATGGCGTGTCGTCGACCGCGATCGGCTTGGGTTCGAACTTGAGCTCGTTGCCGATCCGGTCGAACGCGACCGCGAGATCGAGCCGGGCGCGGAAGGCGAGATGGTCGAGCGGACGGGGGACCGACTTGTTGGGCCGACGCCCGAGGGTCAAATCGAGCTTGGTGCCCGCCTTGATCTCCGAAAGATCGGTGGTGGCCGAAACGCGGTCCGCAATCGCCTTGGCCTCGTCCGCGCCGACGCCGGCGCGCTGGAGCACGCGAGCGAAACCGTCGCCCGTGCCGAGTGTGGCGGTGACCTGGATCTGCGGGCGTTCGGGCGTATCGGCGAGCCGCTCGACCAGCCCGGTCGCGGCCATGCGACGGCCGGTATCCGAACCATAAGCCGAAGGCGCAATCGCCTCCGCCTTCATTTCCTGCTGCTGGCGTTCACCAAGCGTGGGCGCGACCGGCCCCTGCAGCGGCGCGAACCCGGGCGCGAAGGATAATGCGAGCCCGCACAAGACGGTGCAGGTGGCGAGCCCGCGCCACCATTCGCGGCTGCCGATGCGCTGGCCGAGATCGACGACAAGGTCCGCGTCCGCGGCGCGCTCGATCCCGCGACGCAATGCGCCGCGATCGAACAGCCTGCCGGTCCGTGACGGCGCAAGCGCGACCGCGCCGCCGCCGAATCCGTCACCCTGGTCGAGAATCTTCAAAACGCCCCATTCCTACCCTGGCAGGTCGGTCTTGTGCCGACAGGGCAGCAGGACTGTGGATAAGATTGGTTAAAGTCAAACTAATCCCTTGGATTCAAGGGCAAAGACACGCCGAGCCGAGTCGTTTCCTCGCCGAAGCGAGTCGCGGAACGGAACCGTTTCGCCCCCGGCAGGAACCTTGCGGCGACCTTCGGTTTACAGATCGCACCCTGTTTTCAGTACCGGAACCCCGATGGACATCACCCAGATCATCCTCGACGACCATGCCTATCAGCGCCAATTGTTCGGCTGGATCGAACAGATCGATCCCGCCGACACGCAGGCCCTCACCACCGTCTGGCGCCGGCTTGCGACCGTGCTGGAGACGCATGCCGAGGCGGAGGAACGTTTCTTCTACCCCTTTTTGCTCAAGGTCGGCCGCGGCGCCAACGATGCGCCGTCCGAGCAGGAAGAGACCGAGGATGCGATCAAGGATCATAACGAGATCCGCGACGCGGTGGCCGCGGTCGCCCGGCATGCGGTGGGCAGCGAGGCTTGGTTCGCGGCGATCGGCAAGGCCAACAAGGCCAATGGCGACCATATGGCGGAGGAGGAACGGCAGGGCCTGACCGATTTTCGCCGCCACGCCTCGCTCCAGCAACGCCACGATCTGGGCGTGCGCTTCGTCGCGTTCGAGGCAACCAATCTGGAAGGCGTGAAGCCGGTCGACAAGGATCCGGAAACCTATGTCGAAAGTGGCGGCGATATCGAAGCCGCCGCCGAAAAGGCGTGAGCCGCGCAACCGAAATGTCCGCTTTGGCGGATACCGCCTGAGCGGGCGCCACGGCGCTTGCTTTTGCCAAGGCTTGCGCCATCTTGGATTTCGACATGACGCGTTTCGCCGCACAGCCGCTGGTCGCGGTGCTCGGCCCGACCAACACCGGCAAGACCCATTTGGCGGTCGAGCGCATGTGCGGCCATTCGTCCGGACTGATCGGCTTCCCGCTGCGTCTGCTCGCCCGCGAAGTCTATGACCGTGTCGTCGCGATCAAGGGTGCGGAGTCGGTCGCGTTGGTCACCGGCGAAGAGAAGATCGTCCCTGAAAAGGCGCGCTGGTTCCTCACCACCGCCGAATCGATGCCGCTGGAGCGGGAATTCGCCTTCGTCGCGCTCGACGAGGCGCAATTGAGCGCGGATCCCGAGCGCGGTCATGTCTTCACCGACCGGCTGCTGCGCGCCCGCGGCCGCGAAGAGACTATGATCCTGGGTTCCGAGGCGCTGCGCCCGATGCTCAAGGCGCTCACGCCCGACGCCGAGATCATCACCCGTCCGCGTTTCTCGACGCTCACTTATGCCGGTCCGGCCAAGCTCTCCCGCCTGCCCAAGCGCTCGGTCGTCGTCGCTTTCTCCGCCGAGGAGGTCTACGCGGTCGCGGAGATGCTGCGCCGCCTGCGTGGCGGCGCGGCGGTGGTGATGGGCGCGCTCAGCCCCCGCACCCGCAACGCGCAGGTCGCGATGTTCCAGGCGGGCGAGGTCGATTATCTGGTCGCGACCGATGCGATCGGCATGGGCCTCAACATGGACGTCGCGCATGTCGCCTTCGCATCCTTGCGCAAGTTCGACGGGCGCAAGGCGCGGCGGCTGACGGTTTCCGAAATGGCGCAGATTGCAGGCCGGGCCGGGCGGCACCAGCGCGACGGCACGTTCGGTACGTTGAGTCTCGAAGGCGGCCAGACCGCGCAATTCGAGGATGACGAAGTCCTCGCGATCGAGGAGCATCGCTTTCCGCCGCTCGACCATCTCTACTGGCGCGAGGGCAAGCCGAGCCTTGCCTCGGTCGACGCACTGATTGCCGACCTCGAACGGCGTCCTACCAACCAGGTCCTGCGCGCCGCGCCACAGGCGATCGACCTGGCCGTGCTCAAGCGGCTCGCCGACGAAACCGAAATCCGCGAGCGCGCGCTCAACCCGGTCGCGGTCGGGCGCCTATGGGAAGCGTGCGGCCTGCCCGATTTCCGCAAGACCGGATCCGAACCGCACAGCCGGCTGGTCGGCCGCGTGTTCAGGCATCTGAGCGAGGGCGACCGCCGCCTGCCGGTCCAATGGTTCGCGGACGAGATCGCCCGGCTCGACACGATCCAGGGCGATGTCGAGACGCTGGCCGACCGGCTCGCCGCGGTGCGCACCTGGGCCTATATCGCGCACCGTCCTGACTGGCTGGCCGAGCCCGGTTTGTGGGCCGAGCGTACCCGCGCGCTGGAGGAAAAGCTTTCCGACGCGCTCCACCAAAGGCTGACCCAGCGCTTCGTCGATCGGCGCACGTCGGTGCTGATGCGCGATCTTGGCGCCAAGGGTGCGGACCTCCTGCCGATGAAGGTGTGCGAGGACGGCGCGGTCACGGTCGACGGCGAGGCGATCGGCATATTGATCGGCTTCCGCTTCAAGGCCGATCCGCAGGCGCGCCATGGCGATATGAAAAGGCTGATGGCGGCGGCCGAACGGCGACTGGGCGCCGAACTCAGCCGCCGCGCCCGCGCGCTCGCGATCGACGAGGATTCGGGTTTCAGCCTCGCGACCGATGTCGGCCGCCCGGTCGCGCTCTTTTGGCAGGGCGACGTGGTCGCGCGATTGACCAAGGGCAAGAATCTGCTCAGCCCAAGGATCGAGCTGCACCGGGCGCTGGAGGCGCTTGCACCCGCCGACAAGCAGGCGGTCACGCGGCGGCTGCAGGTGTGGCTTGATGACCAGATTGCGCGCCATCTGGGGCCGCTTGCCGACATTGCGGCGGGCGCGCGTGATCCGGAACAATCCGCTGCGGTACGCGCCTTGCTTGCGCCTTTGGGTGAGGCCGGCGGGGTGCTGGCACGCGCCGAGCTGGAGGACGTGCTGACCGCGCTCGACCGCGAGCAGCGCGGGCCGGTCAACAAGCTCGGCATCCGGATCGGCACGCTCGATGTGTTCGTGCCCGCATTGCTCAAGCCCGAACCCGCGCGCTGGCGCGTCGCGCTCGCCGCCGCGCAGGATAATCTGGTCATGCCCGCCTTGCCGCCGATCGGCGCGGTCTCGGCGCCGACGCCGCGCGATGCCGCGGCCTGTCAGGCCTTCGTGATGGCGGGTTTCCGTCCCTTGGGCGCGCAGATGCTGCGCGTCGATCAGGTCGAACGCCTCGCGCGCAACGCGCACGACACGCGATCCGGCCGCGCCGCCTTTGCGCCCGACGCCGCGCTCGCCACCTCGCTCGGGCTGATGCCGGCCAGCTTCGCGCAATTGATGCTGGCCCTGGGCTTCCGCACCGCCGAACAAGGCTGGGTATGGAAAGGCAAGCGCGCGGACGATGCCAAGACGAAGCGCAACAAGAAGCCCGACAAGCCCCGCCCCGGCAATGCTTTCGGCGCGCTCGCCGCATTGCGCGTTTAGTCCCTCATGCGGATCGACAAGTTCCTGTTCTTCGTTCGCCTGGTGAAGACGCGCAGCCTTGCTCACAAACTGGTCGAGGACCGCCATTTCCGCATTGACGGCCGCGTCGTCGAACGCGCGCATGCCGAGGTGAAGATCGGCAACGTGCTGACCTTCCCGCTCAACGACCGGGTGCGCGTGATCAAGGTCGAGGCGATGCCTACGCGGCGCGGCCCCGCTCCCGAGGCACAGGCTTGTTATACCGATCTGGCGCCAGCCTCCGGAGCACAAGACCAATGACGTGCAGATTATGCGGATGGCTGTGTGCGTGGTTGTGCTCCGACACCGACGCGGCGCTCGCCACACTCCAGAAGAAATCCAGAGCGTGGGAATCGGCCCATTCCAATGAGTATGAACTGTGGTCCAAGGTCAGCGACCAACAGCGCGGAATGTTGGATACCGCTAAAGCCATCCGGTCTGGGGATGCGGCTGCCGCCTTCCGCCTCTACCTCGACTTGGCAAACGACGGCGTGGTCTGGGCCATGGAGGTGGTCGGATATTGCTATCAGCATGGCTGTGGGACTTCAGCCCCTCCCGACTTCGAACGGGCGCGGACTTATTATAAGCGCGCGATGGAGGCGGGTTCGTCGATGGCGATGCTGAAATATGCTTGGCTGCTGGCAAACCGCGGACAAATCGTCCTTAGCGAGCGGCTTTTACAGGAAAGTGCGGAGGCCGGCTTCATTCCGGCTTATTATTGGCTCGCACGGTGTCGTTTCCGGCAATCAAGCGACCGCCAGACCTGCCGTGAGATAAAACCTCTGCTGGTGCGCGCGGCTGATGCTGGGCATCCTGCAGCAGCCGAAATGCTCGCCCGTCTGAGGATGCGGGGAAAGTTCGGATTTCGTGAAATCCCGCGGGGTGTCAGGGAGATGTGGCAAATCGCGGGAGAACTCGGTGCAGTCCATTCCGCACCCGACGCCAAGGACGCTAGCGCGCCTGTGGCCTGAGCGCAGAGTCTCGACGGAACGCGTTCGTCACCGATTGACAATCGTACGTTTATAGCGTACATGGGGTCTCGGCTTTTTCGAAGGTTTGGAATAGTGCGGCGGATGCCCTTTTTGAGGCGCCAGATCATCAAGTTCGTTTCTGGTGTTTTTCCCTTCGACGACCGGCCGGATGGGCGGGCGGCAGGCCCAGCTTTGGCTGGGGCGTCGAAAGAAAATTTCCGGGCGCCTGATTCTCGCGCCAGTTGACGGTCAGGACTCGTCGCCATATTCGCCGCGCGTCCCAAGGAGCATGACATGACTTACGTCGTCACCGACGCCTGCATCCGCTGCAAATATATGGACTGCGTGGAAGTGTGCCCGGTCGATTGCTTCTACGAAGGCGACAACATGCTCGTCATCAACCCCAGCGAGTGCATCGACTGCGGCGTGTGCGAGCCCGAATGCCCGGCCGAGGCGATCCTGCCTGACACCGAAAGCGGGCTCGAGAAATGGCTGGAGCTCAACAACACCTTCTCCGCGCAATGGCCCAACATCACGCGCAAGCGCGAAGCGCCCGCCGACGCCGATGAATGGAAGGGCGTGCCGGATAAATATGAGAATCAATTCTCGCCGGAGCCTGGCCAAGGCGATTGAATTCGGACGAATCCGGGATTCGTCTCGCATCCGTATCGGCTTAACGGAGCGCGCCGCGCATTAACCAATTCGCAGCTTCTTACGGAAAGCTGGCATAACGGTTGTAATTCTGTTACAAGCGCCGACAAGAAGTGAGCGCCATGCGGGCGTTTCACATAGGAAACATTTCCGACCGCCCTTGTTGCCACCAGGCCGTTCCACCGGACGGACTTGATGGAACCCTGCGGTCCGCTTGAGCAGAAAGGTCTCTCTAAATGGCTGCAAAGGCGCTGAGCTTCGTTGTCGGCGATTATGTCGTTTATCCCAAGCATGGTGTCGGCCGCGTGGTCGAACTCCAGAGCCAGGAAATCGCGGGCGCGAAACTCGAGCTCTACGTGCTCCGTTTCGAGAAGGAGCGCATGACGCTCCGCGTTCCGACCAACAAGGCCGAGAGCGTGGGCATGCGCAAGCTGTCGTCCAACGCGCAGATGTCGGACGCGCTCGCCACGCTCAAGGGCAAGCCCAAGGTCAAGCGCACCATGTGGTCGCGCCGCGCGCAGGAATATGAGGCGAAGATCAATTCGGGCGACCTCGTGTCGATCGCCGAAGTGGTGCGCGACCTGTTCCGTGCCGAGGACCAGCCCGAGCAGAGCTATTCGGAGCGTCAGATTTTCGAAGCCGCCTGCAGCCGTCTCGCCCGCGAGCTGGCCGCAATGGAGCAGGTCGATGAGCCCACCGCGCAGGTGAAGATCCTCGACATCCTCCGTGCTGCGGCGGCGATCCACAACAAGGCGGCCGTTCCCGCCTGACAACCAATATCGAGTCGCCTCCAAGCGAATCGAAGGGCGGCGTCCGGCAACGGGCGTCGCCCTTTTTGATTCTGGCCGCCCGGGCAGCCATCGTCATCGCGAGCCGCGGCGCGGCGCCGCAATTCAGGCCCACGCTATCGCCGGGCTTCGGCCTTGATCGCACCGTGCTTATTTCCGCCCAGCGGGAGAGACGCGGGCGCTTGACTACATCTGTAATATCAGTGTATCGCTGCAATAATACAGTGGAGGATGCTAATGCGCCGAATCATGCTTGCCGCCCTCTTGCTTGGCGCCGCGACCCCAGCGCTCGCCGCCGAGCGCGATTTCCCCAGTTCCGGTTTCGACAAGGTCGATTTCGGCGCGGCCGGCACGGTCGATATCCGTAGCGGCGGCCGATTCGCGGTCCATGTGAGCAGCGACCAGAAATGGCTCGACGAGCTTAACGTCCGCGTCGTGCAGGGCACGCTCATGGTCAGCTGGCTGCACCAGCATCTCAACCTGGGCGGCCGGCACGACGCGCCCCACTTCTCGATCACGATGCCGCGCGTGACCGGTGTGACATTGTCGGGGGCCGGCCCGATCACGGTAGACCGCGCCGAGGGGCCGGACTTTGCCGCTACCATCCGCGGCGCGGGTTCGATCGATATCGCCACGCTCCACGCCGATCGCGCGCAGTTCGAGATGAGCGGCGCGGGCAAGATCAGCGCCTCGGGCTCGGCCGGGTCGGTCGATGCGAATGTCCGCGGCGTCGGTTCGATCGAGCTTGCCGGCCTGGCCGCGCGTGCGGGCCGGTTCGATATGGCGGGCACGGGCTCGATCAAGGCGAGGGTTGATGGTCCCGCCGATGCGACCATGAACGGCATGGGGAGCATCGACGTGGCCGGAAGCCCGCGCTGCACGGTTCATAAGCACGGCCTCGGCTCGGTCCATTGCGGCTGACGCCTGGGAAAAGGAGAAAGACCATGTCCCGTTTGATTGCCCTGGCCGCGATCGCCGTCGCGGTGACCGGCGCAGGCGCGGCTCAGGCCGCCGAGCGCAATTTCCCAACCGGAGGCGACTTCCACGCCGTATCGAACAGCACTCCGTTCGACGTCCATGTCCACACCGGCAAGGCACCGAGCGTGCATGCGGTGGGCAATGATGAGGCGCTCAACCGGCTCGAGATCGAAAATCGCGGCGGCGAGCTCCATATCGGCTCAAAGCCGGGCGGCTGGTTCTCCGGCTGGCATTGGGACGGCCAGAAGGCGCGCATCGACGTGACCGTGCCGATGATCGGAGAGGTCTCGCTTTCAGGGCCGGGCAACCTCACGATCGATAGCGTGCGCACGCGCGACTTCGGCGCGCATCTGTCGGGCCCGGGAAACATCAACGTCGATTCAGTCCAGGCAAGCGGGATCACGCTCAACCTGAGCGGCCCCGGCGACATCCGCGTCGCGGGCCATGCCGACCGCGCGGTGATGCACCTGAGCGGCCCGGGCAATATCCGCGCCAACGGTCTCAACCTGGCCGAAGCGGACGTGACGCTGAGCGGTCCAGGCGACATCGACGCGACCGTGACCCGCAATGCCGACGTGCGCCTGTCAGGCCCGGGCGACGTCCGCATCCGGGGCGGCGCGCATTGCAACATCCAGAAGAGCGGCCCCGGCGACGTTCACTGCGGCTGAGGGGGTTTTCCCCGACCGCTAGATTGCCGGTCGGGACCTCTCACTCCCCCGGCTTCAGGTATCGGTCGAACCAATCGATCGTGCGCCGCAGCGCGTCGGTCTGGTTCTCGCGTTTGGCGAAGCCGTGCCCCTCGGCCGGATAATAGACGACTTCGGCCACGTTGCCCTTGGCTTTGAGGATATCGGTCACTTCCTGCGCCTGCCCGCGCGGTACGCGGATGTCGTTCTCGCCCTGCAGCGTGAGCAGGGGCGCCTTGGCCTGGCGGATATAGGTCAAAGGCGAGGTGGCGTCGTAGACCTTGGGGAATTCCTCCGGGGCGCCGAGCAGCGACTTCTGGTAGCTTTGCAGCCCGGCATCCTCATGCTCCCACATCGTGCGCCAATTGATGATGCCGAACATCTGCACCGCCGCGGCGAAAGCGTCGGGCGCGCGACCGATCGCCATCAAGGTCATGAACCCGCCATAGGAGCCGCCGGTGATGCCGACGCGCTTGGGATCGACGTAGCCGGTCGCGACCAGGAAATCCTTGGCCGCGAGCTCGTCCTTGAGATCGCCGCCGCCCAGATCCTGATAATTGGCGACCTGGAAAGCATGGCCGTAGCCGGTCGACCCGCGCGGATTGGGCTGGATCACGAAATAGCCGCGGCTGGCGAGCGCGGTCACCGTTTTGCTGAAATAATCCTGCGTCTGCCCGGTCGGCCCGCCATGCGGCATCACGATCGCTGGGTTGTGCCCGTCGGGCCTGGCATTGAAGGGAATCGTCAGGATACCGCTGACCAGCGTGCCGTCGAAGCTGCGCCACGTCACCACGCGCGACTTGGGCAGGCCTTCGGGCAGCAGGCTCGCCATTGCGAGCGCGGTCGCGGGCCTTGTGCGGCCGGTGGCGAGATCGAGGATCACCAGATTGCTTGGCGAATCCGCACCCGACTGCATCACCAGCAATTGGTGCGAATCGGGCGAGAAGGGACGGTCCGCGCCGAGCCCGTTGGCGCCGGGCGGCATCGGCAGCGTCCGCTCCGCCATTGTCGCGATCGAGGCCAAAGTCAGCCGGGTGCGCCCGTCCTCGCTCGTGCTCGCGACCATCCAGCGCCCGTCGGGCGAGATCGGCCCGGCGGACTGTTCCCATGGCGTCGGCTTGAGCCAGCGCCAGGTACCGCCCGCGACCGTGTAGAGGCCGCCATGCATCTGGCCGGTCTTGTCGTTGGTGGTGACCGACAGGCGACCGCCGTCCGCGCTCGCGCCCGCGGCGGCATAGACCGTCTTCGCCTTGGCAAGCAGGCGCGTCATCTTGCCGCTTGCCACGTCGATCCGCCACACCTCGCTTGCGGTGCCATCGGTGAAGCCGCGGTCGGCGATCAGCGCCCGGCCATGATCGACCCAGGCGACCGCCCCCCAGCCCCATTGCGGATCGCTCTCGTGCGTGAGGTTGCGGACCTTGTGCGTGGTCGCGTCCATCACCGCCAGGTCGGTCTGGCCCTTGTCCTTGGGCTTATAGGAAATCGCGATCTGGCGCCCGTCCGGTGAGACAAGGGGATCGCCCTCGCGTATGTCGGGGGCGTTCGACAGATCGGTCACCGCACCGCCCGAGGCGGGCACGGCATAGATCTGATATTGTTCGTCCCCGCCCTTGTCCTGCTGGAAATAGACCATCCTGCCGTCGGGCGAGACCGCGATCCCGCCCTGGCGATCGTCGCTCTGGGTCAGCTGGACCGGCCAGCTTCCCGCGGCATCGGTGCGCCACAGATTGTAGCGGCCGGTGAGGTTGGTCGAGACGAACAGGCGGTGCCCGTTCGCACTCCATGCCGCGGACAAGACGCCGCGCGAGAAAGCGAGATCGTCGATCGGCACCGGATGCGCCGTCGGATTGGCGGGCGAGATGACGCTGTGTGGATCGGTGACGGGACGCTGCGGCGTCGGGATTTCGGCTTGCGCCGCCGTTCCCGCAGCCAAAACCAGAGAAGTCGCCGCCAATATCCTTGCGCGCACAGTCATGTCCTGTTCCCCCTGATTTGTTGGGGCAAGCATGGGCCGGGCCACACAGCTTGTCCATCACCCGGCGAAATAGCTCCACCTTGGATGGCTTTACTCGCGCAACCGCGTGAACTGGCGTAAAGCCAAGGCGTTACGAGTCTCAGTGCCGTGCGTTACCAACCCTCTGCGAAGGGAGTTTTGCATGCTTCGACTTGGCCTGTGCGCCCTCCTTCTTTCCGCCGTGGCTTTACCCGCTTCCGCCCAGATGCAGAACAACACGCTGCCCGCAGGCACCGACGCCATGGGCGTCGGCTTCGGCAGCCAGGGGCCATGGGGCGGCCAATATACCGGCTTGGCCCCGGGTTTGCGGCATTCCGCGCCCGAACTGATGCTGCAGGCCTCGCCCGATCAGGTGCGTGTCGGCGACGTGGTTCGCTCGGCTTATGGCGGGGTGATCGGCCGAATCGCTTATGCGGACGCCAATGTCGCGGTGATCAAATCGCCACGTTGGGCGATGCGGTTGCCGGTCAAGGCATTCGGGGTCAGCCACCAGGGCCTAGTGATCAAGCTCAGCCCGACCAGCTTCGAATATCTTGCGCGCGCCCACGGCGTCCGCGTCGGCTGAGCCAATAAGGAGAGAACCATGCTCAAGGCATCTCTTGGTGCGCTTCTGATCTGCGCAGCCGCGCTGCCGCTTGCGGCGCAGACTACCGGCTACACGCCGCCTGCCGGCACCGACGCGATGGGCGCCAGCAATAATGGCGGCTATGGCGGCTGGTGGCCGGGCACCGGTGGACCTCTGTTCTGGCGCAACACCTATACATATGGCGTGCAGGCGCAGCCCAATCAGGTGCGCGTCGGCGATCCGGTCTATTCGACCGAAGGCCCTATGATCGGCCGGGTCGCATATGCGGATGCGCATGTCGCAGTGGTGAAATCGCAGCGGTGGGCGCTGCGGCTGCCGGTCAAGGCGTTCGGCGTGAACAAGAAGGAGGGGCTACTGCTCAAGCTGTCGCCCGCCAATTTCGATCACCTGGCGCGGCTGCACGGCGCGCGCGCCAGCTGAGGCTTCGATGAAAGCCCGATTCGCGCCACCGACCGGGCCGCGTTGCGTCTCCGTCAGCACCGATCAGGCTCATCAGATCAGGTAGAGCGAAGCCAGCTCGCGCACGAGGCCGACCGGCAAGGCGGCGAGATCGTCGGCCTCGCCACCGCCGAGGTCCGCGGGCGCGTCATTCTCGGCAAGATAGCGCCAGCCCTGATGCGCGCGTTTGGGCCGGACGCGCACCGCCACGATCGGATCCGCCAGCCGGATCAGGCAATGCCCGCGTTCGTCCTCCTCGAAACGCAGGATCATGCTGCGTGCGATCAATTGGTGTTTCACGATCCAGTAGAGCGATCCGCCGATCAGCTCCGCATGCCGGGTCGGGCGATAGCGCGTGGTGACATAGGTCTCACCCTCGATCGCGCGGCCGGACAGGCGGCGTGCGAGCGCGTCGGCGTCGGAACATCCGACCGCGACCTTGGTGATGTTGAGCGGCATCGATCCCATGTGGCGTACCCCCACGCAGGATCAAGCCACAACCGTCATGCCGGACTTGTTTCGGCATCGGGAGGTTGCGCCAGGCTGCGGAGTGGACCCCGGAACAAGTCCGGGGCGACGACCTTGCTCAGTGCAAGCCGAACAGCGCCGCCAGGCCGAGGAAGGAGAAGAAGCCCATACAGTCGGTCATGGTGGTCACGAACACGGTCGAAGTGATCGCGGGATCGATCTTCACCTTTTCGAGGCCGAGCGGGATCAGCACGCCTGACAGGCCCGCATTGATGCTGTTGATCACCATCGCCGCGAACAGAACGCCCGATAGGCCCGCATCGTGATAGACGAGCTGGCATCCGATCGCCATCAGCGCGCCCAGGCCCGCGCCGTTGGCAACCGCGATCCACCATTCGCGCGCGATCATCCGCCAGCTGTTCGATCCGGTGAGCTGATTGGTAGCGAGCGCGCGCACCGTCACCGCCATCGTCTGGGTCGCGGCATTGCCGCCCATCCCCGCCACGATCGGCATCAGCACCGCCAGCGTCACCAACCGCGAAATCGTATCCTGGAAGACCGCGACCACCGCTGAGGCGAGGATCGCGGTGCCGAGATTTATGAACAGCCACCACATGCGCGTGCGGATGGTGGAGAGCAGCGGCTCGTTGATATCGCCGTCGCCCGCGCCCGACAGGCGCAGCACGTCCTCGCCCGCTTCTTCCTGGATGATGTGGACGATGTCGTCGACGGTGATCATCCCGACCAGACGCCCGCTCGTATCCACCACCGCGGCGGAAATGAGCGCATATTTCTGGAAGCGCAGCGCGACCTCTTCCTGGTCCATATCGACCGGGATCAAGGTCTGCTCTTCCTGCATCACCTCAGCGACCGGCACGTCGCGTTGCGAGCGCAGGATCCACGACAATTTGCACGTACCAACCGGGTGATGCGTGTGATCGACCACGAACACTTCCCAGAAATCGGTGGTCAGGTCGCCATTGCCGCGCAGATAGTCGAGGACGTCGCCCACATTCCAATGCTCGGGCACCGCGATCAGCTCGCGCTGCATCAGGCGGCCGGCGGATTCCTCGGGGTAAGAGAGCGCTTCCTCGATCGCGGCGCGGTCGTCGGGCTCCATCGCGCGAAGCACTTCGCGCTGATCCTCGACGTCCATGTCCTCGATGATCGCGACCGCGTCGTCGGTATCGAGTTCGGAGGCGAGGTCGGCGATATTCTCGTTGGGGAGCGCCTCGAGCACCTGCTCGCGCACCCAGTCGTTCATCTCGGCAAGCACGTCGCCGTCGAGCAGGTCGGCCAGTGCTTCGACCAGCGGCTCGCGCTGGTCCTTGGGCGCCAGCTCGAAAAGATCGGCGATGTCGGCGGGATGGAGCGGCTCGACCAGCGAGCGCGCGGCTTCGACATCGCCTGCTTCGACCTGCTCGATCACCGCATCGACAAAATCGGGGGTCAGCCGGTCGTCCTCGTCATGGGACGGCTCCGCCTGATGCTCGGCCTCCGCCGGCTCCCGATCCGGGAGGTCCGTGGGCTCAGCGATGTCGTTGTCGCGCTCGCTCATGGCCACCTCCCACTGATGCGCGGCGGGCCTTAGGCCGGGGCGCCGCCTTTGTCAGCCCTTCATTGGCGCAAAAAGCGCACCACATAGGCGCCATGACCTACCGCCTTTCCGTTCTCGACCAGTCGCCGATCGCGGCGGGCTCCGATGCTGCCCAGGCGATCCGCAACACGCTCGACCTGGCGCGCGCCGCCGATGCCCTCGGCTATCATCGCTACTGGCTGGCCGAGCATCATGCCTCGCGCTCGCTCGCCGGCGTCGCGCCCGAGGCACTGATCGGACCGGTCGCGCTCGCCACCAATCGCATCCGCGTCGGATCGGGCGGAGTGATGCTGCCGCATTATTCGCCCTACAAGGTGGCGGAGACCTTCTCGCTTCTGTCGGCGATGGCGCCAGGGCGGATCGATCTTGGCGTCGGGCGCGCGCCGGGCAGCGACCAGCGCACCGCTTTCGCGCTCCAGCGTGATCGCACCCGGCGGATGCCGAGCGACTTTCCCGAGCAGCTCGACGAATTGACCGGCTATCTCGACGCTACTTTGCCCGAGGATCACGCCTTCGCGTCGCTCCAGCATGTGATGCCGACCGGCGGCGGCAGGCCCGAACTGTGGATGCTTGGCTCCTCGCCCGAAAGCGCGATCTGGGCGGCCGAACGCGGCCTGCCTTATTGCTTCGCCGATTTCATCAATTCCGACGGCGCGCATCTGGCACAGCATTATCGCCGCAGCTTCCGCCCTTCGGCGCGACTGGCCGAGCCTTATGTGATGGCCGCGACCTGGAGCATCGCCGCCCCGACATCGGAAGAGGCTGAGCGCCTTGCCGCGCCCGCGCGCATGATGTTCGCGCATCTGGTCGCGGGCACGCCGATTCCGGTACCGCCGGTCGAGGAAGCGCTCGCCTGGCTCGAGGCCAATCCGGCAGCCAATCGTCGCCAACGCCGGACCGTGCTCGGCACGCCGGCCGAGGTGCGGCGCGGGCTGGATGAGGTCGCCGCGGATTATGGCGCGGACGAGCTGATGCTGGTCAATATCTTGCCGGATCATGCGGCGCGACGCCGGTCCTATGAGCTGCTTGCGGCAGAATATGGACTGGCGCCCACCGCACAGGCTGCCTAAGCGCGATCAATCTGATTCCCTCTGTTCGCCCTGCGCTTGTCGGGGGACTGCCTTTTCTTCCCGGGAAGTAAGGACCAGTGCTTCGACTTCGCTCGGCACGAACGGGCAATGAAACCGGAGAACCTAAATGGCCGACGAAACGCTGACGCTCACCCTAGACACCGGCAATGGCGAAGGCGGCGACGTCGTCATCAAGCTGCGCCCCGACCTCGCCCCCGGCCATGTCGAGCGCATCACCGGGCTCGCCAAGGATGGCTTTTACGACGGCGTGATCTTCCACCGCGTCATCCCGGGCTTCATGGCGCAGGGCGGCGACCCGACCGGCACCGGCATGGGCGGCTCCGAGCAGCCCGATCTCAAGGCCGAATTCTCGTCCGAGCCGCACGTCCGCGGCGTCTGCTCGATGGCGCGCGCATCCAATCCGAACAGCGCGAACAGCCAGTTCTTCATCTGCTTCGACGACGCGACCTTCCTCGATCGCCAATATACGGTGTGGGGCGAGGTGATCGAAGGCATGGAGCATGTCGACGCGCTCCCCAAGGGCGAACCACCCCGCAATCCGGGCAAGATCGTGAAGGCGACCGTCGCCTAAGCTCCGCTTCCTATCCTAGTGCCGTCACCCAGCGAAAGCTGGGGTCCATCTCCCGACTGCCAACGCGTGGACGGCGGCGGGGGAGATGGATGCCGGCTTTCGCTGGGGGTGACGAGATCGGAGAATTGCGGCGCTCAATCCGCGATCGTCTCGAACAGCCAGTCGTGGAAGATGCGCACCGCGCGGTTGGAAAGCCCGGTGCGGCGCGAGGCGAACCAGTAACTGTAGGACGCATCGGCGACATGGTCGAAGATGCGGACCAGGCGCGGGTCGTGCGAGCCTTCGACATGCTCGTCGAGCATGAAGGCGACGCCCAGGCCTTGCGCCGCGGCGTCGAGGATCAGCTGGCCCGAATCGAAATGGTCGATCGCGAACGGCTCGAGGTCCGGACGGCCGATCGATTCGCGCCAGATGTTGAACAGCTCCTGCATGTCGCGATGCACGAGAATCGTCGCGCGCCCGAGATCGTCGGGCTCGCGAAGTGCATCGGGCCCCTCCTTGAGCTTGGGCGAGCCGATCGCGGCGACGCGGCTGCGCGCGATCTTGCGCGAATAAAGCGCGGGGTCGATTTCACGCGCGACCACGATCGCCGCGTCCAGCCCCTCGCCCAGCCGGGCGAGCGCATGCGGCTGCGTGTCGATGTCGATATGGAAATCCTCATGCTTCGCGCGAAGCTCGGGCAATTTTCCGATCAATCGCTGCGATGCAAAAAGCGGCGGCACGTTCAGGCGCAGGCGCAGCAAATCCGCCTCGCCCGTCGTTGCGTCGATTGCAACGGCCAGCGCGTCGAGCGCCGGCGCGACCCGCGCCAGCAACTGCTCGCCATCGCCATTGAGGATCATCGCCTGATGACGCCGCTCGAACAAGGGCCGGCCGACGAAACGCTCCAGACTTTGGATACGGCGGCTCAGGGCGGGCGAGGAAAGCGCGAGTTCCTCTGCGGCGGCCTTGACCGAGCCCAGGCGCGCGACCTGGACGAAAGCCTCGACGGCCGTGAGCGGGGGAAGCCTACGCATACCGATCTCCCTCGTTCGCCGGCCTGCGCGCCGGCACCGATGACGACATCGTAACGGCTAGGATAATGAATGCGAATTGCGCAATTCGCAACCGCAAAATAACCCTTCGCAATTGCACAATGATACCGGTAACAGCATAACCAAACTGCCTTTCAGGCATCCTCTCCTAAAACTTCAGGGCCGGGCACCTTCGGGTACCGGCCCTTTTTTTCATGTCGCAAGCGTCATTATCTCCGGCGCGGGCGCCCATCGTGCACAGGCCACGTTTCGTCTCAGAGAGGTTACGCAAACTTGACCCTTTCGGACCCGAGCAGGCTTCTCATCGCTTGCCAAGCCAAGTCAGTTTTGCGACGGATCAATGACGTACAGGGTTGAAAGGGTCGTTTTGGCATGAATTCTCCGGTCGCCGAGCAGGCGCTCAAGCGTGTCGAGCGTCGCCGCCCGAGCAAAGGCCCCGGCCCGCTTGCGATGTTCTTCAAGGGATTCCTGCGGCATCCGGTGATGGTCGGATCGATCATCCCATCGTCGAAGAAGCTGATCCGGCACATGCTGTCGCGGACCGATTGGGAAAATACCAAGCTGTTCGTCGAATATGGCCCGGGCGTCGGCACCTTCTGCCAGGAAATCCTTGACCGCATGGCGCCCGATGCGACCTATATCGCGATCGACCTCAACCCCGACTTCATCGACTATCTGGCGCGCACGATCGTTGACCCGCGCTTCATTCCGGTCCTGGGCTCCGCCGCCGACGTCCGCCGCATCATCGCCGACCATGGGCATGAGAAGGCCGACTATATCCTCTCCGGCCTGCCTTTTTCGACCCTGCCGGCGGGCATCGGCCCCAAGATCGCGGCCGAGACGCATGCCGCGTTGCGCAAGGATGGCGCCTTCCTGGTCTATCAATTCTCGCCCAAGGTGCGCGACTTCCTGGCGATGAACTTCGACCGGATCGACCATGCGTTCGAGCCGATCAATATTCCGCCGGCCCAGCTTTACTGGGCCTGGAAAGACTAGGCCCAACGCGCCCTCCCAGCGAAAGCCGGGCTCTCGGCGCGCAAGCGTAACCTCCGGAGGAGCCAGCTTGCGCTGGCATGACGGGGAAACCTATCGATCCACCCCGAAGCTCAGCCGCCGCGTCACCGACGCGTCGACTACCGCCATCAGATAATAAGCCAGCGCCCAGCGCAGCCGGGTGAGCCAGCCCGCGCGTTCGTGATTCGCGGGCCGGATCTGATGCGAATCCGCCATCTCGCCCTCGAAATAAGCGCGCATATGATCGGCAAAGGCCTGGTCCTCGATCCGCAGCATGATCTCAAGGTTTAGGAACAGGCTGCGCACGTCGAAATTTGCCGAGCCGATGTGGACGACGTTGTCGATCACGAACAATTTGGTGTGCAGCTTCTGCGGCTGATATTCGAACACCTCCACCCCGCGCGACAGCAGGCGGTGATAGGTGTGGCGCGCCGCGGCGATCGCCACTTCATGATCGGTCTTTGACGGCGTGATCACACGCGCCACCCCGCCGCGCTTCGGCACGCTTTCAATTGCGCGCATCATGCGCGGCGTGGGCGCAAAATAGGCTGCGATGATGTCGAGCCGATGTGCCTTGCGCACGTCCAGCCGCAGCGTGCGCGCCCAGGGGCTCAATCGGCGGGTCGGGCCGCCGAGCAGCCAGCAGGCACTGCCGCCCTTGGGATTGCTCCAGCGCGATAAGGCACGCCGCAGATCGCGCAGGCGCGATTTGGGTTTGTGCGTCCAGCGCGCGAGCGCATCGAAATAGCCGACCAGCCGTTTCGCGGCCGGTCCGTCGATCCGGATGCCGAGGTCGCGCCAGCCCTTCTTCTCGTCGAAATAATCGTCCTCGACGTTGAAACCACCCACGATCGCGGTCGATTCGTCCGCCAGCGCCAGTTTCTGATGGTTGCGCAACAGATAGCGTCGGCCGAAGCGCGGCAGGAAATGGCAGACGTCAGCGCCTTTCGTCTCGAGGCTCGCGAAGAAATCGGGGGGCGCGGAGCTGCCGAATCCATCGACGATCAGCGACACTTTCACGCCGCGGTCGAGCGCGCGCTCCATCGCTTCGCGGACCATGCGTCCGGTACCGTCGGGGGTGTAGATATAATAAAGCAGGCGAAGGCTGTGCTTCGCGCCGTCGATCAGGCCGATCAGCGCCCCAAGCCTTTCCTGGCCCGCGATCAGCAGCGTCAGGCGGTTGCCGTCGACCGTGAAATGCTTCCGGCGTCCGAGGTTCGGCCTCCTCGTTGCGGTCACCGGGCGTGTTTTCGTTGACTCTGGCACCACCTCATCCTATCTCGACCCCCTTCCAACACCACCAAATGCTTGGTCAAGCGGAGCGTTCAGGATGGCGCGCGTTACCGTCGAGGATTGCGTCGACAAAATTCCCAACCGGTTCGACCTGGTGCTGCTCGCAGCCCAGCGTGCCCGCCAGATTTCGGGCGGGGCCGAACTCACTATCGATCGTGACCGTGACAAAAATCCGGTCGTGGCGCTTCGCGAGATCGCCGAAGAGACGATCGTCCCCGACGATCTGAGCGAGGCCGTCGTCCAGACGCTGCAGCGCGTGCAGATCGACGAGGAGGATACGCCCGACGAGATCGGCTCGCTGGCCGCTTCGGCGGAGGCGCTGCGCCTCACCGCCGCCGCGCCGCCGCGCACGCAGAATCTCGGTGCCGACTACGAATAAGGGGTTTGCGCTCCCGGGCGGCGCCCGAACATAAGTTAGAAAACAAGGGGTTCGGTTCCGGAAGGGGAGCCGGACCCTTTGCTTTTGCGTTCTTGCGGCACGAAGGAGAAGTGCCATGCCGCGTGGAGACAAGAGCGCCTATACCGACAAGCAAAAACGCAAGGCCGAACATATCGAGGAAGGCTACGAGGATCGTGGTGTTTCGAAGGGCGAGGCCGAGCGCCGCGCCTGGGCGACGGTGAACAAGGAAAGCGGCGGCGGCAAGAAATCGGGCTCGGGCCGTGGCAAGAAGGAAAGCCATGCCTCCTCGCGCAAGGGAGGACGCAAGGGCGGCGCCGCTTCCTCCAGTCGCTCGGCGGCGGACCGCTCGGCCGCAGCCAAGAAGGGCTGGGAAACCCGGCGCAAGCGCGGCCACGGCTGAAGCGAACGGGGACTGACCCGGCCCGGACTTGCTGCTAGACGGGCGCGATGGCGCGCCTTTCTCGCAATGATCGACCATGAGGCACTGGTCCGCTGATCGCGCCCGCTCACCTTATGCACCGGGCCTTCATCGAAAGCGTCGCGATATCACGCCGGCGCTGAGAGCCGTCGCATGAGGATCGCCCCCGAGGACCAGCAGGCGACCCTGCTGATCGCCAGCGGCGTTTTCATGATCGCAGCAAGCCTGATCTGCTGGTGGTTCGGGGTCGATTGGCGGCTGCATTACAGCCTGCATCTGCCTCCTGGCCTCGCACCGCTGGTGGTGCGGCTGTCCGCGTTGGGGGGGCTTGCAGTGATGGGGCCGATCGCATTGGTCGGCTTCGCCTTCCTGATCGCGCAGCGGCGGCGCGCGGACGCCGCCTGGCTGTTCCTGACGATCGCGATCGGGCGGCTCGGCATCGAAGGCCTCAAGCTGGTCGTGACGCGTCCGCGCCCGCCGGAAGGAGACTGGCTCGAACATGTCTCGTCCTGGAGCTTCCCGAGCTCGCACAGCGCAGGCACGATGATGACCTGCGTCGCGCTGGCCCTGCTGTTCGGCCGGGGCGACGGTGCGATCCTGGTGGCCCTGCTGGCGGCCTTGTTCATCGGCTGGACCCGTATCGCGCTGGGCGTGCACTGGCCGAGCGACGTGATGGCGGGATGGGGAATCGGGCTGGTTTGGATCGGCCTGGCGATGGGCGTCCGCAATGTGCTCGCTTCCGATGACGCGGCCGGCAGTCCAGCCGAAACCGAGCCGCCGCTTCCCGACGATGGATGATGGTGCCGACCGTCGGACTCGAACCGACGACCTACCGCTTACAAGGCGGTTGCTCTACCAGCTGAGCTAGGTCGGCCCCACCGATCCTGCTCGTCTCTTGAGGCGAGACGTGAATCAGGTCGGCATCGCATTTTCCCGCCCATGCGGCAGATAGGCGAAAAATGCCAGCCTAGGCCGAGCCCTGCCCGGCCAGCGCCTCCCGCACGCGGGCGAGCGCCGCCGCTTCGGGTGCTTGCTCACCCATCAGCGACCAGGCGCCGCCGATCGCGAACGAGCAATGGCCGTGGACCGTAGCGATGAGCGAACGGGTCAGGCTGGCAACCGCCTCATCGGGCGCGCGGCGCAGAGCGCGCGCAACCTCGCCGACCACGATTTCGGTCAGAACCGCACGTGCATCCTGATCCTGTTGCGGCAGCTCGAAGTCCGACGGTAGATGATGGTCGTAGATTGCATTCCACAGATTCGTGTTGGCGCGCGCAAATCCAAAATAGCCCATCACCAACGCCGCGATCCGGTCTTCGCCCGCCTCCGCGAGCCGCGCGCGTAGATGCGCCGCCCACAGGCCGAAGGTGCGCGTGTTAATTGCGGCGACGAGGCGGTCGTAGCTGCCGAACAGGTTATGGATCGTGCCGATCGAATAGCCGATCCGCTTCGCGACCTCGCGCGCCGAGAAACGCGCCAGCCCGACCTCTGCCATCAAATCCGTGGCCGTGTCGAGGATCATTGCCTCCAGTTCTTCCCGGCTATGATCCGATCGCCTGCCCATGAGGCGGCCCTAGGCGGGAAATTGAGCGGTGTCTAATTTATTTATTGAACACTGCTCAATTTGGCGCTAGCCAGATTCCGGAATGGGGAGTTTCGGATCATGAGCCTGCTGCTGACAGTCCTTTTGGCCGTGTTGATCGCCTATTTGTGGAGCGAGATGCGGGAGCTGCGCAGGCGTGTGGAACTGCTCGAAATGGCGCCATCCTGGACGGCCGAGCCGGTCGGCATCGCCGAAGCCGCACCGATCCCCGACATACAAGAAGATCTCGTGTCCGAACCGATGGCAGAGATGCCACGGGCGGCCGATCCTGCGCCGGAGCCTTTCGTAGTCGAGCCTTGGACCTATACCGAAGAAACGGCCGTGGCCGAGACGCGGTCGGGGCTTGGTTTCGAAGACATTTTCGGGCGACGTCTGCCGATCTGGGCGGGTGGCATCACGCTCGCGGTCGCGGGCTTCCTGATCGTCAAATATTCGATCCAGGCGGGGCTGCTTTTGCCCGCCACGCGCGTGATCCTGGGGCTGATTTTCGGTACCGCGCTGGTAGCCGGCGCCGAGATAGCGTTGCGGGCCCAGGCCGCGGTGCGCGATGTGCGGGTGCCCCAGGCGCTGAGCGGCGCCGGGCTCGCCACCTGGTTTGCCGCTGTCCTGATCGCTGCCGATCTGTACCACCTCATCGCTCCGACGACCGCCTTTGCCGGCCTGGCCGGCGTGACCGCCATCGCTGCCCTGCTGTCCCTCCGGTTTGGCGCGCCGAGCGCGGTGTTGGGCCTGGTTGGCGGCCTCGCCGCGCCCGCTTTGGTGGGGTCGGCCGCGCCCAACATACCCTTGCTGTCGCTCTATCTGGCGCTCACCGTCGGCGGCCTTTCCACGGTCGCGCGGCAGCGGGGCTGGTGGTGGCTGGGTGCCGCAGCTTTGGTTGGTGGCTTTGGGTGGGGTTTGCTGCTGATTCTCGGCGGCCTGATCGACCTTTCGCAAACGCTCTCGGTCGGACTTCTCACATTGGCGCTGGCTGCCGGCCTCCCATTGCTGCTGACGGGCGAGCGAGCGCCCGTGGTCCGCCTGATCGCCGGCCTTGCCGGATGTGCGCAGATGGCGGCTTTGGTCGCACTGGGTCATTATACCTTGCCCGACTGGGGCCTGCTCGGCCTGCTGTCGATCGCGGCACTGTGGCTGTCGCGCCGCGAGGCGATACTTGCCGAGGTGCCCGCGCTAGCGCTGGGTGTCGCCGCGCTGCTCGCGGCTACCTGGCCTGGGCCCTCCGCCGGTGCGCTCGCGCTTGTCCTCGCGGGGATCGCCTTGATCCATGCTTTGCCCGCGTTGCTCCGCGTCTGGACCCCGGCGGCACGCGCCATTGATGCGCCAGTCGTGGCCGGCGTCGCGCTGACGATCGCAATCCTGCCTGCTCTCCATTTCCCGCAAATTGCACCCCTGCTGCGCGCCTGGCCGGCGCTGGCTGGTGCCGCGCTGGTGGGCTGCGTTGCGGTCTGGGGCTGGCGCGACCGAGCGCGCTGTACCGGACACCGCTTCGCGACCCTTGCCGCGGCCACCGCCGCCTCGCTCGGCTTTGCCGATGCATTCGGGCTGGCGGATTGGACCCTGCCGGGCGCGGTCGCGCTGCTCGCCTTCGGGCTTCAACTGCTCGGGCGCGCGAGTGCCAACCGTCCGGTCGAGCGCGCCGGCTGGACGTTCGGTGGTGTCGCGCTGATCCTGCTTTTCTCGGACATCGATCAGGATATGCGGTGGGCCGGCTTGATCGATGCGGGCGATTGGACCGCGCTGGTCCGCTGGGCGATTCCTGCGGCGGCTGCCATTGGCATTGCCTGCGCCGCGCCGCGCCGCGTTGCGCAGGCAGCACAAGCGCTGGCCGCCCTGCTCTTCTATGGGGCCTGCGCGCAGGCAGTCCCGGATGGCTGGTTGCCCGCCGTGGCCTCTCTGCTGCTTGCGGCGGTCGCGGCACCGGGGCGGGCGGCACTGCGACCGGCCGCTGCGGCGGTTGGCGCAGTCATGCTCTGCTGGGCGGCGGACCCGCTGATCGAATGGCTGCTGGCGGGCGGCTATGCCACGCTCCTGACCGAGCCCTTCTATATGCCGGCCCAAGACCTTTGGCCGACCGTGCGCCAGCTCGCTTTACCGGCTTTGGCCCTGGGTCTGTCGGCCTTGCGCTTGCCCATGGCACTGCGCGTACGGGATGTTGTCGGTGTCGTCGCCACCCTGCTCGGCCTAGTGGCCGCGCATATCGCCTATCGGCACGTCCTGGTGATCGACAGTCCGTCCGATTTCGTCGTGCGCGGCATGATGGAACGCACAATCTGGGAAATGGCACTCGCCGCGCTGGCGACTGCCGTCTGGGCATTGCGCGGGCCGCATATCGCGCTGGCATTGGGTGGTGCGGCGCTCGCCCATTTCGCGTGGTTCACGATGCTGATCCACAATCCACTCTGGACCTATCAGGATGTCGGCGTCTGGCTGGTCCCAGCTTATGCCACCGCCTTCTTCCTGACCTTGGCATCGGCGTGGCTGCTGCCCGATATGGAGCGGCCACGTAGCTGGGTGATGATGGTACTGATCAGCATGTTCGCCTTCTCCGTCTTGCGCCAGATCGCACACGACCCGATGCCGCTGCGGCTGGGTGTGGACGGGCGCGAAGATATTGCGCGATCGGTATTGGCGATCGGGCTGGCGGTCGGTTTCCTCCGCTTCGGCATCGCGAGAGCCGCCCGCGACTGGCGGATGGCCTCGCTCGGGCTAATGCTGCTCGCTGCGGGCAAGGTGTTCCTGTTCGACGCGCGCGGGCTCGATGGGTTGCTCCGGATCGGTGCCTTCGCCGCTCTGGGGGTCAGCTTGATCGGGATCGGCTGGCTCTACAGTCGCTACCTGCCCGACGAATCCTGTTAAGTTTTCGCGCTTATCCCACCCGTGGAGGAGAGATAATGTCCGCACCCGATCTGTCGTTGCTCGGCAAGCGCCGGCTGGGGCCTTTGTTCGTCGTCCAGTTCCTGGGCGCGTTTAACGACAATCTGCTGAAGTTCGCTCTGCTGTTCCTGGCCAATTTCGGGCTTTATGCGGCCGCTCCCCACAAGGCGGAGATGCTGGCGACGATCGCGACCGGCCTGTTCATCCTTCCCTATTTCCTGCTGTCGGCGCTTGCCGGCCAGATCGCCGACAAATGGGATAAAGCCCGTCTGATCAGGCTGGTTAAGGCAGCCGAGATCGGCATTATGGCGCTCGCTTTGGCGGGCTTCTGGGCCCAGTCGATCGCGATCCTGCTGACCTGTTTGTTCCTGATGGGCGTGCATTCGACCATTTTCGGCCCGGCCAAATATTCGATCCTGCCCCAGCATCTCGGCCCGCACGAGGTGATGGGCGGCACCGGCCTGGTCGAGGCGGGCACGTTCCTAGCCATCCTCGCCGGGCAGTTGCTGGGCGGGGTGATCCCGCCCTGGCAGGCAGGGCTGGTTGCGACGGGGATCGCCGTGCTTGGCTTTCTTGCCAGCTTCGCGATCCCGCCAGCACCGAGCGCGGCGCCCGACCTCAAGATCGAGAAGAATCTGTTCAAGGGCAGCTGGCAGATCATGGCCGCCGCGCACAGCGGGCGCGGCGTATGGCTTTCGATCCTGGGGATTAGCTGGTTCTTCTCGGTCGGCGCGGTCCTGCTGGCCGAATTCGCCCCACTCGCGAGCGGAACGCTCGGCGCGGGCGCGACCGTGGTCACCCTGTTCCTGCTGGTCTTCTCGGTCAGCGTGGCGTTCGGGTCGGTGCTGGTCAACAAGCTGCTCGGCGGCGAGGTCTCGGCGCGCTACGTGCCCATCTCCGCCCTGCTGCTGGCCTTCTTCATGATCGATCTGGCGGTTGCGGCGCACCTGTTCGTGCCGGTGACGCCACATGCCGATGTGCGCGCTTTCCTCGGCACGCGCGGCAGCTGGCACATATTGTTCGCTCTGGCGGGCATCGCCTTTGCCGGCGGCATCTTCGTGGTGCCGCTGTACGCGATCCTGCAGACGCATAGCGCGCCCGCCGAACGATCGCGGATCATCGCCGCGAACAATGTCATCAACGCGTGCGTGACCGTGGTAATGGTGGCGATCATCACCGTCCTGATCGCACGCGGCACCAGCATTCCCGCCGTGATTGGCATCCTCGGCGCCGCGACGATCATGGTCGCGCTCATTTCCTGCTGGCTGCTGCCCGAAACCCTGCTCAAGGCGGCGGTGCGGGCGCTGCTGATCCTGTTCTATCGGGTCGAAGTGCATGGGCGCGAAAATATGCCGCAGCCGGGCGAGCGCGCGGTGGTGGTCGTCAACCACGTCTCCTTCCTCGACGGCCTCCTGCTCGCCGCCTTCCTACCCGGACGACCGACCTTCGCGGTCGCGACCTCGATCGCCCGGTCGCGCTGGGTGAAGCCATTCCTCGGCCTATTCGACGCATTCCCGGTCGATCCCACCAATCCGATGGCGACCAAGGCGATGATCAAGGCGGTGCGCGAAGGGCGCACGCTCGTCATCTTTCCCGAAGGCCGCATCACCGTCACCGGTGCGCTGATGAAGGTGTTCGACGGACCCGGCATGGTCGCCGACAGGGCCGACGCGCCGATCGTCCCGGTCCGCATCTCCGGCGCGCAATATACACCCTTCTCACGGTTGCGCGGCAAGGTGCGGCTGCGCCGTTTCCCCAAGATCGACCTGACGATTCTTCCGCCGCGCCGCTTCGCGGTGGAAGGGGAGACCGCCCGCGCCCGCCGTGCCGCCGCGGGACGCAAGCTCTATGACGTGATGAGTGACATGATCTTCGCCACCTCGGCGATCGATCGCACCTTGTACCACGAACTGATCGACGCGGCGCACGTCAATGGCGCATCCTCGCCGATCGTCGAGGACGTGAAGCGCGAGCCGCTCTCCTATCGCCGCCTGCTGGCCGGAAGCCTCGCGCTGGCACGCCCCCTGGAGAGAGCCAGCGCGCGCGGCGAGGCGGTGGGCGTGCTGCTGCCCAATGTCAGCGCCGTTGTGGCGAGCTTCTTCGCGCTGCAGGCGATCGGCCGCGTACCCGCGATGCTGAACTATACCGCCGGCCTGACCAATCTGAAGGCCGCCTGCACCGCCGCCGAGATCCGCACGATCCTGACCGCGCGCCCCTTCGTCGCGCAGGCGAAACTGGGCGAGACGGTCGTCGGGCTGGAAGAGGCCGGGCTGCGCCTCATCTATCTCGAGGATCTGGGTGCCGGCATCAGCGCGCTCGCGCGGCTGCGTGCGCTGGTCGCGTCGCGCTGGGCTGCGCGCATCCATCGCCGCCATCGCGTCCAGCCGAGCGAGCCTGCGGTGATCCTGTTCACCAGCGGATCCGAAGGCCTGCCCAAGGGCGTGGTCCTGACCCACCGAAACCTGCTCGCTAACTGCCTGCAGCTTTCAGCGCGGATCGATTTCAACAGTTCGGATGTGGTGCTGAACGCGCTGCCGGTGTTCCACAGCTTCGGCCTGACCGGCGGCACATTGCTGCCGGTCCTGTCGGGCGTGAAGACCCTGCTTTACCCGAGCCCACTCCACTACCGGATCGTACCCGCGCTCGCTTATGATGCCAACGCGACGATCCTGTTCGGCACCGACACCTTCCTGTCAGGCTATGCGCGGATGGCGCATGGCTATGATTTCTATTCGCTGCGCTACATCTTCGCGGGCGCCGAGCGCGTGCGCGACGAAACGCGCAAGGCCTATGCGGAGAAGTTCGGGCTGCGCATCCTAGAAGGCTATGGCGCGACCGAAGCCGCGCCGGTGATCGCGGTCAATACGCCGATGCATTTCCAGGCGGGATCGGTCGGCCGGCTGCTGCCGGGCATCGAAGCGAAGCTCGAACCCGTGCCTGGCATCGAAGAGGGCGGCCGGCTCATGATCCGAGGGCCGAATATCATGGCCGGCTATCTCAAGGTCGAGGCACCGGGCATGCTGCAGCCGCCAGTCGAGGGCTGGCACGACAGCGGGGATATCGTGACGATCGACGAAGCCGGCTTCGTCACGATCCGCGGCCGCGCCAAGAGATTCGCCAAGATCGGCGGCGAGATGATCTCGCTGCCGGCGGTCGAAGGTTATGCCGCGAAGCTATGGCCAGCGGCCGAGCATGCCGTGGTTACCCGTCCCGATGCGCGAAAGGGGGAGCAACTCGTGCTCTTCACCACGCAGACGGACGCTGGGGCACGCGCACTCCAGGCCTGGGGCCGGGCCAATGGCGTGACTGAGCTGGCGCTGCCGCGCGACATTCGCGTGGTCGCGGCGCTGCCCGTGCTCGGCACGGGCAAGCTCGATTATGTGACGATGACGGGTTGGGCCGCTTCACCCGTAGCGGCCGGCCCGGTCGCGGATGACGAGGAGGCCGAAGTGCCGGCCTGAACCGGTAGGCGGATCAGACCGTGAAGCTCTCGCCGCAGCCGCAGCTGCCCTTGGCGTTGGGATTCTGGAAGACGAAGCCGGCGGTGAAATCGTCCTCGACCCAGTCCATATTGCTGCCGATCAGGTAAAGCAGGCTCGGGCCGTCGATATAGAGATCGCCCCCGGGGGTCGCGACCTTCTCGTCCATCGGGTTGGCGCTCGCGATGTAATCGACCGAATAAGCCAGGCCCGAACAGCCGCGGCGCGGGGTCGACAGCTTGACCCCGATCGCGTCGGCGGGCGCGTCCTTCATCAGGCTGGCGATCCGCGCCTCGGCCGAGGGCGTAAGCGTCAAGGCGGCCGGGCGGGCGCGAAGCGTGCTGGTCATCACAACATCCCCAGTTCGAGCTTGGCCTCGTCGGACATCTTCTGCGGATCCCATGGCGGATCCCAGACCAAATTGACGTCGGCTAGGCCCACCCCCGGCACCGAGCCGACGCGCAGCTCCACCTCGCCCGGCATCGATTCCGCAACCGGGCAATGCGGGGTGGTGAGCGTCATCGTCACCGCGACATGGCCGTCGTCGGTGATGTCGACGCCGTAGATCAGGCCGAGATCGTAGATGTTGACCGGGATTTCGGGGTCGTAGATCTCCTTGAGCGCGTCGATCACGCGTTCGTAGAGATCCCCGCCCACCTCGCCCGCGGCCTGCGCCGGCTGCGGCTTCAGGAAACCGGTGAGGTAATCCTTGGCGCGCTCGAGCGAGGCGTCGGCGGGACGGATTTCCGCATCCTCGACGCGCGCCTTGGGCGGCGCGGGCGGGGCCTCGCTGACTTCCTCGATCTCTATCTTCCGTTCCTCATTCATCCGAAGATACGCCTTACCCGCTCTATGCCTCTGACCAGCGCGTCCACATCGGCCGGGCCGTTATAGACGCCAAAGCTCGCCCGCGCGGTCGCCGGCACGCCCAGCGCCTCCATCAGCGGCTGCGCGCAATGGTGGCCGGCGCGGATCGCGACCTGCGCCTCGTCCAATATGGTGCCGACATCGTGAGGATGAACCCCCTCGACCGCGAAACTGACGATTCCGGCCGAATCCTCCGGCCCGAACAGGGTGACGCTGTTGAGATTACGCAATGCGTCGCGCGTCTGGCGGACCAAAGCGGTCTCGTGCGCGTGGATCGCCTCCAGCCCGATGCTCTCGACATAATCGATCGCGGCATGCAGCCCGAGCGCGCCGACGATATGCGGCGTGCCTGCCTCGAACCGCGTCGGCGCGGGCGCGTAGGTCGTGCGTTCGAAGGTGACCTTGTCGATCATCGATCCGCCACCCTGGTAAGGCGGCATCGCGTCGAGCAATTCGGCGCGTGCCCACAGGCAACCGAAGCCGGTCGGGCCATAAAGTTTGTGCGCAGAGAAGACGTAGAAATCGCAACCGAGCGCGGCGACATCCACCGGCAGCCGCGGCACTGCCTGGCAGCCGTCAATCAGCAATTTGGCACCGACCTTGTGCGCAATGTTGGCGGCGCGGGCCACGTCGAGCACCGAGCCGAGCACGTTCGAGACATGCGCCAGCGCGACGAGCTTATGCCGTTCGGTCAGCATCAACTCGGCCGCGTCGAGGTCGATCTTGCCGTCCGACGTGAGCGGTACGACGTCGATCTCGATGCCGGTGCGGTCGCGCAAAAGCTGCCACGGCACGATGTTGGAATGATGTTCCAGCTGGCTGAGGAGGATGCGGTCGCCAGCCTTGAGGAAGGTGCCGCCCCAGCTTTGCGCAACCAGATTGATCGCCTCGGTCGCACCACGGACGAACACGATCTCGTCGGCCGATCGCGCACCGATGAAGCTGGCGACACGGCGGCGCGCGGCTTCGTAAGCGAGCGTCATGTCGGCCGAGCGCTGATAGACGCCACGATGTACGGTGGCGTAGGTCTCGCCATAAGCGCGCGCTATCGCGTCGATCACGGGCTTCGGCTTCTGCGCGGTGGCGGCGGTATCGAGATAGGCCCAGCCGCTTGGGATGGCGGGGAAGTCGCTCACCACGTCCAAAGCCTCCCCTCCCGCTTGCGGGAGGGGTCGGGGGAGGGCTTGATCGTCGAGGGCGGTGCTCATGATTCAGCCCCTCCCCTAACCCCTCCCGCAAGCGGGAGGGGAATGACGACCCGCTCCAGCGCCGCATCGATCGCGGCGATGAACTTGGCCTCGTCCTCTGATCCGTCGAACAGGCCGCTGACGAAGGCGTGCAATAGCAGACTCTTGGCCTCGGCCGGTGGCAAACCGCGGCTGGCGAGGTAGAAGAGCGCCTGCGTGTCGAGTTCGCCCACGGTCGCGCCATGCGCGCACTTCACGTCGTCGGCGAAGATTTCGAGCTCGGGCTTCGCGTTCACGGTCGCGCTGCGATCAAGCAGCATCGACTTCACCGACTGGACCGCATCCGTCTTCTGCGCACCGCGCGACACCGCGACCTTGCCCAGATAGGAAAGCGTCGATTTGGCACCGGCGATCCCGCGCACCGTCTGGCGGCTGATCGCATTCGCTTCGAAATGGCGGACGGTGGTGACCAGTTCGATCGTCTGGCCTTCACCGCCGATCAGGGCCGCATCCAGATCGAATGCTGCGCCTTCGTACAAGGTCACGTCGAGCGCGACGCGGCCAAGCTTGCCGCCGCTATTGACGAGCTGCATCGCGAAGGACGCGCCCACCCCGACCTCGATCGTAAAATCGCGTACCGCCACCTGATCGGCCGCCGCGTCCTGCACCAGGTTGACACGCCGGCTCTCGCCCGCGGCGACGATGATCTTGTCCGGCACGGGCACCGGCCACACGCGGCCAAGCGCATCCAGGTCGCTATAGCGCCAGGCTTCGTCGCGCTTGGTGGGGAGGGCGGTCATAAATCCTCCCCGCTTGCGGAGAGGGGGACCATGCGCAGCATGGTGGAGGGGCATAGCGGCGAGGCGATGCGCTTGTGGCACGCCCCCTCCACCACGCCGCTGCGCGGCGCGGTCCCCCTCCCCGTTCCGGGGAGGATCACGCCGCAATCTCCGCATAGCCTTCCGCCTCGAGCTGGTGCGCCAGCTCCGGGCCGCCCGAGCGGACGATGCGCCCGCCTGCCAGCACATGGACGAAGTCGGGCTTCACATAATCGAGCAGCCGCTGATAGTGCGTGATCAGCAATACCGCCTTGTCGGGCTTGCGCATGATCGTGTTGATGCCCGCGCCGACGCTGCGCAGCGCGTCGATGTCGAGTCCGCTGTCGGTCTCGTCGAGGATCGCGAGCTTGGGGTCGATGATCCCCATCTGCACCATCTCGGCACGCTTCTTCTCGCCGCCCGAGAAACCGACATTGACCGGGCGCTTGAGCATATCCGGATCGAGCCCGAGCGCATTGGCCTGCGCGCGCGCCAGCTTGATGAAGTCACCGCCCGACAGCGGCTCTTGCCCACGCGCGCGCCGCTGCGCATTGAGTGCCTCGCGCAGGAATTGCAGGTTGGACACGCCAGGAATTTCGACCGGATATTGGAAACCCAGGAACAGGCCGGCGGCAGCGCGCTCGTGTGGCGCCATCTCGAGCAGGTCGGCGCCCTCGAACGTCGCCGATCCCTCGGTCACCTCGTAGCCGGGGCGGCCCGACAGCACGTAGCCGAGCGTCGACTTGCCCGCGCCGTTCGGCCCCATGATCGCATGCACCTCGCCCGGATTGAGCGCGAGCGAGAGGCCCTTGAGGATAGGTTTGCCGTCGACTTCGGCGTGGAGGTTTTCAATTCTAAGCATCATCAAAATCGTCACACCAAACCCAGGAGATCAAGAAACGAAAATATGCCAAGCGCGAGGCCCAACATCGCCACCGCCGAAAAGCCTATGGTGAAGCTCCAGAAACTGCCTGGGCGCTCCGCCCGCGCGAAATCGCCGTTACGCGTTTCGATCACGCCTGTTTTGAGGGCGTTTCTCACAAGGTAGCCAAACACCCCAACGATCATCGGCATCGCGAGGATACCCAAACAGTCGCCAAAGCCAGCAGGTTTGCCGCTCATCCAACTGACCCCTCAAGGCTGATGCCCAGCAATTTCTGCGCCTCGACCGCGAATTCCATCGGCAGTTGCTGCAGCACTTCCTTGGCGAAGCCGTTGACGATCAGCGCGACCGCGGCCTCCTGATCCAGTCCGCGCTGCATCGCGTAGAAAAGCTGGTCGTCGCTGATCTTGCTGGTGGTCGCCTCATGCTCGATCTGCGCCGTCGGGTTGCGCACCTCGATATAGGGCACGGTATGCGCGCCGCATTCGCTGCCGAGCAGCAGGCTGTCGCACTGGGTGAAATTGCGGACATTCTCCGCCGTCGGCCCGACGCGGACCAGGCCGCGATAGGTGTTGTCCGACTTGCCCGCCGAAATCCCCTTCGACACGATCGTCGAGCGGCTGCCCTTCCCAAGATGGATCATCTTGGTGCCGGTGTCGGCCTGTTGGTAATTGTTGGTGACCGCGACCGAATAGAATTCGCCGACGCTATTCTCGCCCGCGAGCACGCAGCTCGGATATTTCCAGGTGATCGCGCTGCCGGTCTCGACCTGGGTCCACGAAACCTTGCTGTTCCGGCCCTGGCAGAGCGCGCGCTTGGTCACGAAATTATAGATGCCGCCGAGGCCTTGCGCGTCGCCCGGATACCAGTTCTGCACGGTCGAATATTTGATCTCGGCATCGTCCAGCGCGACCAGTTCGACCACCGCCGCATGCAGCTGGTTCTCGTCGCGCATCGGCGCGGTGCAGCCCTCCAGATAAGAGACATAGGCGCCCTTGTCGGCGACGATCAAAGTCCGCTCGAACTGACCGGTATTGGCGGCGTTGATGCGGAAATAGGTGCTCAATTCCATCGGGCAGCGCACGCCTTCCGGCACATAGACGAAGGTGCCGTCGGAGAAGACCGCCGCGTTCAAGGCCGCGAAATAATTGTCCTGGATCGGCACGACCTTGCCGAGCCATTTGCGCACCAGATCGGGAAATTCCTTGAGCGCCTCGCTGATCGAGCGGAAGATCACGCCCGCGCGCTCCAGCTCCTCGCGGAAGGTGGTCGCGACCGAGACGCTGTCGAACACCGCGTCGACCGCGACCTTGCGGCTGCCCTCGACGCCTGCCAGCACCTTCTGCTCCTCGATCGGGATGCCCAATTTCTCGTATGTGCGACGGATCTCCGGATCGAGCTCATCAAGGCTCGAAAGCGTAGGCTTCGCCTTGGGCGCGGCGTAATAATACGCGTCCTGGTAATCGATCGGCGGAATGCTGAGCTTGGCCCAATCCGGGCTCTCCATCGTCAGCCAGTGGCGATAGGCCTTGAGCCGATACTCCAGCATCCATTCCGGCTCGCCTTTCTTGGCGGAGATGAAGCGGACGATATCCTCGTTCAGCCCTTTGGGCGCGAACTCCTGCTCGATGTCGCTGGTGAAGCCCCATTCATACGCCTTGTCGACGGCGGCATGCGCCTCTGCATTCTTGGTCGCCATCAGTGCACCGCCTCCGCCGCGAGGCTCTCCAGGGTTACGCCCGCCAGCGCGCCGCGCATGGCATTGTTGACCGCATTCCAGTGCGGTTTGACGCGGCAGCTATGCTCCACGCCGCAATCGTGCCGGCCCGTCTCGACGCAGGCGGTCATCGCGATCGGCCCTTCGACCGCCTCGACGATATCGGCCAGGCTGATGGCGGAGGCGCAGCGCGCCAGCTTGAATCCACCGCCTGTGCCGCGCGACGAGACGATCAACCCCGCCGCCGCCAGCCGCCCGACCAATTTCTGCGCGGTCGGCAACGGCACGCCGGTTTCCTCGGCCAGGCAGGTTGCGCTCAGGCGCGCGCCGTCCTTGCGGGCGGCGGCGGCCAGCATCACGACCGCATAATCGGCAAGATTGGACAGGCGCATCGCTCTAATCGGACTGATTCATTCCGATTGGGCAAATGGTCCTGAAGGGGCGTGGGGTCAAGCCTCAGATGTCATATAAAAAATGACGTCACCCCAGCGAAAGCTGGGGTCTCATAAGGTCGCAACCTGGCCTCCCGGGATGCCAGCTTTCGCTGGCATGACCATTATCTGCCGTACATCGCCAGCGCATCGCGGCGGAATTGCGCGGCACTGGCGCCGCGGCTGTAGAACATATGCCCGCCGGCATAGAGGTTGAGGTGCACGCGCTGCGCCACGCCGAAGCTGGGCATCTGGTCCACGATCAAGCGGCTTGCGAAATAGGGGCAGGACAGATCGTCCATGCCGTGCGCGATCATCACCTGCATCTTGGGATCGGCGGCGATCGCCTTCCTGAGGTCGGTCACCGGCGTGTCGGCATTGTCCCGCGTCCAGGCGCGGTTCACCTCATAGGACAGCAGATTATAGCGCGCGTCGACCTTCCAGCCGACCTGGTTGGTGATCAGGTCGACTGCGGCGCTGGTGGTCGGCGCGATCGAGGCGTCCAGGATCGGATCGTTCGACTGCTGGGTCGGCGCGCCCGGAAAGGGATCATAAGCGGTGACGTTGCTGTCATAAACCGAACCGATCTTGCCCTCGGCGCGATGGATCTCGCGCAGATAGGTACCGATTTCGACCCGGCCTTCACTCCGCCGCACGATCGCCGGATCGAGCCCGGTAAAGGCCGAGACCCTGGCGGTGATGCGTTCGATCGCCTGTGGATCCGAACGGCCGCGGAACAGATCGACCGCATATTCGGTGCGATCGTAATTCTCGACCTCGGCCAGTGCCTCGGGTCCGGTCAACTTTCCCTGCCGCTCGAGATTGGCGGCAGTCATCGAGGGGAGTGAGATCATGTAAGGCAGGGGCGACAGCGCATTGTCGTCGGCGCCCACCGCATTGGGGTTGAGATAAGGCGAGACCATTGTGATCCCGCTCAAGCCCACGCCCAGCCGGCTCTGCACATAATAAGCGACCCGCGGCACGCGATAGCCGCCATAGGATTCGCCGATCAGATAGTGGGGCGAGGTCATCCGCCCGTTCTTGTTGAGCCAGTCGAAGATGACCCGGCTCAGATATTCGATGTCGGTCTGCGCGGTGAAAAAATCGCGCTTGGTGCCGGCTTCGTCCTCCAGGCTGCGGCTGAAGCCGGTGCCGACCGGATCGATGAAGACCAGATCGGTGAAATCGAGCCAGCTATTGGGATTGTCGCGTGCGACCGCGCTGTCCGACGGTGCATTGCCCTGCGCGCCGAACTGGACATGCTTGGGTCCGATCGCGCCCAGGTTGAGGAAGGCGGAGGCCGCGCCCGGGCCGCCGTTGAAGGCGAAGGTCACCGGCCGCGCGGGGCCCTTGGCCGGCACGGTATAAGCGGTGAACACCACCTCGCCGATCTTCTTGCCCTTGGCATCGGTGACCGGGATCGTGCCGACGGTTACGTCGTAGGCGATCGGCTTTCCTGCAATCACCGCGCTCTGATGGACACTCTTGTCTGCGGGCAGGGGAGCGAATTCGGCGGCCGCCGCCTTTTCGTCGGCAGCGAAGGCGGGCGTCGCGGCGGTCAGCAGCAAGGCGGCGATCAGGCTCAGGCGCATCGAAAACATCCCCCTCGAGACATAAAATTGCGCAGGACCATGATCGACCGGCGCGCTGCCCGCAAGCAGGAACGGGCGCCTCCCCGTGGGCGTTTACTGCGTGAGGAGAACCGCTCATGACCGACCAAGCCATCGACACGCCGACTGTGCCTGAGGCCCCCGAAGTCCGGCCGGCCATCGACGCGGACGACATCAGGAAGCTCAAGCGCAATCCGTCGGACGAGGATGCCAAGCTCGATGTCGCGCTCGACGAGAGCTTCCCCACTTCCGACGCGCCGTCCAACACCCAGCCCGGCAAGGGCAAGGATCCAGCGCCCTCCTCGGGCTATGATCCGGAGGCCGAGGCGGATCGCGCCGCCCGACGCTGAGCTTGCGCCGATCAGCCCGCGGCGACGGGAAGTGGGGTGTGCTGCGAATAGACCGCGATCCAGCGGCCGCCCCGCTTCTGGAAGATATCGACCGACACGTCCTTGGTGCCGTGGTGACGCACGATGGCGAGGTCGCCGCTGATCGCGATCGTTGAGCTTGGGGGCAGCGGGGTTTTCACCGCACCGGGATGCGCGGCAGCATAGGTGCGGGCGGACGCCAGGTTTGCCGCTTTGTCGCGATCCGATCCGGTGGCGCTCACCGAAACATAATCATCGGCAAGCAGGTGATCGAGGAAGCCGGTGTCGCCGGTGATGTACGCGGCGTTCCAGCCATCCTCGGCAGCACGGACCGCGGCGGTTTCGTCCGCGGCGGCCGCGGATAGAGCGAGGGCCAGTATCAGCATGACGGATTCCTTTCTCCGACGTGCCTTATCAATCGGGGCGGGTTCGGTCTTGAAGATACGTCCGACATTGTGCCCTGAAGACGCAATACTGAGTCCTGAAAGCCACAATCCACAATATCTGGCGTTCGGCTCGTCGCATTTCGTCTATTTGTGGGGGATTCCGCATTGCACCATCGGGGCTTCCGTGATTCTCTCCTGAATGAGCGAAAACGCGGGGTTAAGGGCCCGGAAACCATCGCCGTGCTAACCCTGTGGCTTCTCTCTGGGTGGGAGGGCAGTATGGGCGTTCAAATGCGGCCGGATGACGGGACTATGGCCCTGGCCGAAATGAAGGAATTCGCGGGCTTTCCCGCGGGCACGCAACGGTACATCCGCCGTTCGCTGGACATCGGACTTGCCAGGCAGGACGCGATGCGGCGCTGGTCGCGCGACGTGGTCGAGGCTGCGAGCATCAAGGCGCAGGCCCGGATCTACAGCCGGCTGGATCATATCCGCGACGCGCTGCCCGACGACAGCGGGCTCGATCAGATGGAGCCCTTCTTCTCGCCGCTGGTGACGGTCACCGCGTTCGACCTGGGCCAGGGTCGGCTCGAAAGCTTTGCGGCCTACCGTTTCCTCTATGAACGCCTGATCGGCGGCGGCGTGCGGCCCTGGCTGCCCGGCGCCTTCTGCGCCGCCTCGGCCCTGCCGCATCTGCATCCGGAAAAGCGGCGCGTGCTGCTCCAGTCGATCAGCGAGGCGGCCGCGACCGCCCCCGGCTGGTCGAGCAGGCAGCCGTGCTTCTTCCCCGAATGGGTCGACAAGATCGAAGAGCCGTTGCCGAACTGAAGCATGACGATCCCCCGGACTTTTCCGGGGGCCACTCTGTGGCTTGAAGCCCGCCTATCGGTGGCTGCCGGAACACGTCCGGCATGACGGCTCGGCAGACAATCTTTCCCGGAACGCCATCGCCATTCCCGACGTTCGGGGGCATAGGGCGGCCTTTCGTTTCGTCGCCGATCCCGGGGAGTAGTGAACCATGCCCGCCATTCGCCTGACCACTAAGCGCGTCGAGAAGCCATGGGGCCGCCGCGACCTGTGGCCGGCCTTCGAATCCGTGCCCGAAGGCGGAAATCCGGTGGGCGAGATCTGGTTCGAAGTGCCGGGCGAGCAGGACGGCAGCGCGGACGGGCCCGAGCTGCTGATCAAATATCTCTTCACCAGCGATCGGCTCTCGGTCCAGGTCCATCCTGACGATGCCACAGCCCAACGCCAGGGCTATCCGCGCGGCAAGGACGAAGCCTGGGTCATCCTCCAGGCCGAGCCGCATGCCTCGATCGCGCTTGGCACGCTCCAGGCGATGAGCAAGGACGAACTGCGCCGTGCCTCGCTCGACGGATCGATCGAGAATCTGCTCGACTGGAAAGCGGTCAAGAAGGACGACAGCTTCTACACCACCGCGGGTACGATCCACGCGATCGGCCCCGGCCTGACCCTGGTCGAGGTCCAGCAGAATGTCGACCTGACCTATCGGCTTTACGATTATGGCAGCGACCGCGAGCTGCATCTCGACAAGGGCGTGGAGGCGGCCGATCCGGTGCCCTACGTTGCCGCCTACAAGCCGCACGAGGTTTCGTCAGGGCGCGAGATATTGGCGGACGGGCCCAAATTCGTGCTCGAACGCTGGCGCAAGGCCGGCAGCGGAACGCTCAAGAGCGACGGGCGTCCGCTCTGGCTGATCCCACTTTCGGGCCAGGGCCAGATCGACGGCGGCGCGTTCGAAGCGGGGGGCGTTTGGCTCGCGACGGGCGAATCGCAGCTCGCCCTGGACGAGGGCGCCGACATGCTGGTCGCCTATCCGGAATCGGGCGTGATCGAGGCGATCTGGAGCTGACCACGCCCAAATTATGACAGGTTTTCGCCTGTTGCAGCTGCGGTGTGGCCCTGCTGTCGCACCGCAATAGATCAAGTTGACGGCGGCGCCGTACCGGCTCCGTTACATCGTACTGTCACAAAACTGTCCTACCCGAATCCCCGTCGGCCAAAGGGGCCGGTCTAAGGGGATTTTACATGAATATCCGTCGCACGCTGCTCGCCGGGGCAGGTATCGGCGCGCTTGCGCTTTGCGCTACGCCGACCTTCGCCAAGGCGCCCGTCCACCACAAGAAAGCGCATGCCGCCGCTTCGAGCGCGAACAACGCGCTGCTGGAGCAGGTCAAGGCGCTGCAAGAGCAGGTCGCCGATCTGAGCGCGCGTCTGAACGTTCAGGAAGCCGCGCAGCGTGAAACCGTCGCCAACGTGAACAATGCGCAGACCGCCGCCAACAGCGCCGCGGCACAGGCTTCGCAGGCGCAGAGCGCCGCGGTTGCCGCGCAGACCGCCGCTGCCGACGCCTCGACCACCGCCAAGAAGGCCGTCCCGGCCGCGGTGAAGAGCGAGCTCGCCAGCTTCTCCAAGGGCAAGTGGTGGGATTCGACCTCGATCTCGGGCCGCATGTATTTCAACTTCTCGAACGTCGACACCAAGGTCAACGGCGTGAAGCCGGCCGGCGTCTCGTCGAACAACGGCACCGGTTTCAACATCAAGCGCTTCTACCTGGGCGTCGATCACACGTTCAGCCCGATCTTTGCGGCGAACGTGACGATGGACGTTTCCAACGTGGTCGGCTCGACCAATACCCAGAACGTCAACCCGAACAGCGCGACCTCGCCCGCCAACGCCACCGCGCTGGTCGGCAAGGGCTTCTACATCAAGAAGGCCTATCTGCAGGCGAAGCTCGATCCGGCGTTCATCATCCGCCTCGGTGCGGCCGACCTGCCGTGGGTTCCCTATGCAGAAAACCAGTATGGCTATCGCCATCTTGAAAACACGATAGCGGACCGCACCAGCTTCGCCACCTCGGCCGACTGGGGCGTGCACGTCCTCGGTGATCTCGCTGGCGGCCTCGTGAGCTACCAGGTCTCGGTCGTCGATGGCGGCGGCTACCGCAACGTCAAGGTTTCGAACTCGGTCGATGTCGAAGGCCGCGTGTCGTTGAACTATAAGGGCTTCTACGCGGCGGTCGGCGGCTACAGCGGCAAGCTCGGCAACGACACCGAAGGTGCCGTGACCCCGAACACCGCGAGCCGCGAGGACGCGATGGTCGGCTACAAGAACAAGCTGTTCAACCTCGGCCTCGAATATTTCCACGCCAAGGATTACAAGAACGTCACCACCGCCCAGGAAGACAAGGCGGACGGCGTTTCGATCTTCGGCAACGTGAACTTCAACAAGACCTGGTCGGTGTTCGGTCGTTACGACTGGATCAAGCCGAACAAGATCACCAACGACAGCCTGAAGGACGATTATTACAACATGGGCATCCAGTGGGAGCCCGTGAAAATCGTCGACCTGGCGCTCGTCTACAAGCATGAGCGCGTCCAGAATGGCACGCTGGGCACCCAGAACGGCACGATCGGCGGGGCGAACCCGGCCGGCAGCCTGACTGGCGGCCGCGGCACCTATGACGAGTTCGGCCTGTTCGGCCAGCTCCGCTTCTAAGAAGCCTGATCCGTCCGCGGCGGTTCTCACCGCGGACGGCATGCTTTGTTCCAAGTTTAGTAAGGCGTCCTCTCCTTACACAACTGGGCGGCTCGGTTCTCCGGGCCGCCTTTCTTTTGCCGGTTGGCATAAGTCAGGCTTATCGCCCGCCTGCGACGATTGGCTGGTGATCGTTGCTCGGCAGGCGCAGGAAGGCGTCCGAAAGGATCCGCCATGGCATCCGATATGATCCCCGATCCGCTTGCCCTCAGCCGCGCGATCCAGGCGGGATACGACAATCAGGCGCTGACACAGGTCAACGATCATGAGGTGCGCCTAAGCGTGATGACGTCCCATTATGCCTGGCATCGTCATCCCGATACCGATGAAACTTTCCTGGCTGTCGAGGGCGATCTCATCATCGATTTTGAGGAAGGAAGCGCCCGGCTCGCACCGGGGCAGATGTTCACGGTGCCGCGCGGCAGGCTTCACCGCCCCCGCCCGGCGGCCGGGCGATCCGTCAACCTGACGTTTGAGAAATCGGGCGCGGTCACCGAATTCGCCCAACCTGAGAGTGCTGGATAAAAAAGAAAGGGCGGCCCCGGCATCCGGGACCGCCCTTCCTTTTCTTGTTTCGGAAAGCTTAGCGCTTCGAGAACTGGAAGCTGCGGCGCGCCTTGGCCTTGCCGTACTTCTTACGCTCGACCGCGCGGCTGTCGCGGGTCAGGAAGCCGGCCTGCTTGACCGGCGAGCGCAGGATCGGCTCGTAACGGGTCAGCGCCTGGGCGATGCCGTGCTTGACCGCGCCGGCCTGGCCCGAAAGGCCGCCGCCGGTGACGGTCGCGATCACGTCATACTGGCCTTCGCGCTCGGCGACGCCGAACGGCTGGTTGATGACGAGACGCAGCGTCGGACGCGCGAAATAGACTTCCTGGTCGCGGCCGTTGACCGTGATCTTGCCGGTGCCGGGCTTGAGCCAGACGCGGGCGACCGCGTCCTTACGACGGCCGGTCGCATAAGCGCGGCCCTGCTTGTCGATCTGCTGCTCGCGCAGCGGCGCGGTGCTGGTCGGGGCGTCGATCTTGCCGGCGAGATAATCCTCGGCGCGGGCTTCGGACGAGGCCTCGGCCTGCTGGGCAACGGCCTGCTCGCCGGCGAGGGTCGCCAGATCGGCGAGGGACTGACGGGTGTCGGACATTATGCGCCCACCTTGTTCTTGCGGTTCATCGAGGCGACGTCGAGCACCTCGGGGTTCTGCGCGGCATGATCATGCTCCGCGCCCTTGAAGATGCGCAGGTTGCGCATCTGCTGGCGGCCGAGCGGCCCGCGCGGCACCATGCGCTCCACGGCCTTCTCGAGCACGCGCTCCGGGAACTGACCCTCGAGCACCTTGCCCGCGGTCACGCCCTTGATGCCGCCGGCATAGCCGGTGTGCTTGTAATAGACCTTCTGGCCCAGCTTCTTGCCGGTGAAGCGCACCTTGTCCGCATTGATGACGACGACATTGTCGCCGCAATCAATGTGCGGGGTGAAGCTCGGCTTGTGCTTGCCGCGCAGGATGTTGGCAATGATCGAGGCGACGCGGCCTACGACCAGACCATCGGCATCGATCAGATGCCACTTTTTCTCGACCGTCGACGGCGTAGCCGGCTTGGTCTGCTTCGAAAGCGTCCGCATGGACTTGACCCTTGGTTGATGGGCAGCCGATGCGGCGAGGCCCGAAAAACAAACGCGCCGCCCGTGAAGGAGCGGCGTCGATGCGGGCCAAATGTCGATTCGACCCCAAAAAGTCAAGCAAAACCGCCGAAATGCCGTGCGGTATTATGATACCATGTGCATTCCATTCATCGTCACCCCAGCGAAGCTAGGGTCTCAGGAGACGAAGGGCCGATCTCCCGGGATGCCAGCTTTCGCTGGCATGACGAAAGGGACTAGCGCCGTCCTGGGCGCGGCAGTCCCACGCCATGCGCGGCCCATATCATCGCGGCAAGGAGCAGCGCGGCGGTGGCCTGATGTGCCACCGCGATCGGCAGCTGCACGCCGGTCAGCAAGGTCTCCACGCCGAGCGTGATCTGCGCGCCGACCAGCAGCATCAGCACGACGCTGCGCATCGGCCGCCGCGCGCGCCAGGCCGCCAGCGCCAGCAGGAAAATGGCGATCGCCACCACCCACGCCCACCAGCGATGCTCGAACTGCACCACTATCGGGTTGGAGCCGAGATTGAAGTCGAGCGGCTTGCCCGCCGTCCAGCCGCCGTCGGGAAACCATTGGTCGCCCATCTTCGGCCAGGAGGCGAAGGCATAGCCCGCGCGCAGGCCCGCGGTGAACGCGCCCAGCATGAGCTGGATCGCAAGCATCAGGATCGCCACGAAAGGCCAGAAGCGGAGCTTCACCCGCCGCACGCCCTTGTCGAGCGCGAACAGATCGAGCGCGGTCCAGATCAGCACCGAATAGATCAGCATCGCGGCGAGCAGGTGGATCGCCAGCCGGAAATGGCTGACTTCGACCCGGACCTCGAGCCCCGAAGCGACCATCCACCAGCCGATGAAGCCCTGCAACCCGCCCAGGCACAGGATCAGGAAGGTGCGCCAGCCGAAGCCTTTGGGGATCCATTTCTTCCACCAGAAGACGAGCAGCACGATCGCCAGCACCGTGCCGATCGCGCGCGCCAGCAGGCGGTGCAGATATTCCCAGAAGAAGATGTGCTTGAAGCCTTCGAGCGTCATGCCCTGGTTGAAGGCGTGATATTGCGGGATCGCCTTGTAGCCGTCGAACGCGCGCTGCCATTGCGCGTCGTTCAGGGGCGGGATCGCGCCCAGGATCGGATCCCATTGCGTGATCGACAGGCCGGATTCGGTCAGACGCGTGATGCCGCCAACCACCACGATCCCGAATACCAAAGCGGCCACGACGAGCAGCCAGAAACCGAGCAGGCGCGGACGGGGCTGGGAACGGAAAGATCGGGCCACGCAACGGCTATGGCCGCTGGCGGCCGGACACGCAATCTAGTCGGCGCTTCTCAGCCGATTCTCTTCCCGCTCCATATAATGCCGCGTGATCGGGACCGCGTCGCGCTTGCTGGCGAGCTGTATCTGGAAGACGAGGTGACCATCATGGCGGAAGGCGGCGATCCCGCCCGCCAGATAGAATTGCCACATGCGGAAGAAGCGCGTGTCGTAAAGGCGCGTGATCTCGGCCTCGGCGGCGGTCACGCGGTCGTACCAAAGCGCGACCGTATGCGCATAATGCAGCCGCAGCACCTCAAGGTCGGTGATCCATAAGAAGGCGCGCTCGATCGCAGGCGCGATCTGGCTGAGTGCGGGCACGTAGGCGCCCGGAAAAATATATTTGGCGATGAAGGGATCGGTCCCGCCCGGCCCGTCGGCCCGCCCGATCGTGTGCAGCAGCATCACACCATCGGGCGTCAGCAATTCCCGGCACTTCTGAAAGAAGGTGCGATAATGCGGCGGGCCGACATGTTCGAACATGCCGACCGAGACGATCCGGTCGAAGCGTCCCTTGACCTGACGATAATCGAACAGCTCGAATCTCACCCTGTCGCTGACGCCCGCCGCCACGGCACGTGCGCGTGCCATCCTCAATTGCTCTTCGGACAAGGTGATGCCCAGCACCTCCACATCCGCGACGCGGTTGAGATAAAGCGCCATCCCGCCCCAGCCGCAGCCGATGTCGAGTATCTTCTGCCCCGGCTTCAACGCCAATTTCGCGGCGATATGCGCCTTCTTGTCGGCCTGGGCCCGATCGAGGTCACCATGCTCGTCGACGAAGTAGGCGCAGCTATATTGACGGTCGGCGTCGAGGAAGAGGTCGTAAAGCTCGGCCGACAGATCATAATGATGCGCGACGTTGCGTCTGGCCCGCCGTTGCCAGTTCCACGTATCGAGCAAAGCCGCGATGCGCTGCGGGCGCCACAGCCGGGTCCGCGCCGGATTGTCCGCATCCCAGCGCAGATTGTAGCCGATCAGATCGAGGAAGCCGCGTATGTCCCCCTCGTCGACGATCAGCCGCCCGTCCATATAGGCCTCGGCCACGCCCATGGCCGGGTTGCGCGCGATCCGGCGCGGCGTGCCCGAGTCGGTGAAACGGATCGTGATCGGCCGCACTTCGGAAGAGGGGGCGCCGTAGAGCAGCTTGCGCCCGCTGGCGGCAAGCACGGTCAAGGGGCCGGTGCGGACGATCGTGCGGAAAAGGCGGTCGAACAGGTACAAAAATCGGCTCCCTGGCAAAGGAGGCACGTCACCGTCCCTTGTGCGCGCCTTGCCGCATCGGTTCCACCAGCCTATTTTCCCGTTCATGGTCCACGCGCACGAACATCACCAGCATAAGCTCGCCGACGGTGCCGAGCTTGAGGCGGAGGCGCAGGCCACGCTGGAGGGCCAGGGCGAGCAATGGACGCCGATGCGCGCGACCGTCTTTTCCGCGCTCGCCGGATTCGACCGCCCCGCATCTGCCTATGACATCGCCGATTCGATCTCCAGATCGGAAGACCGGCGCGTCGCTGCCAACAGCGTTTATCGTATCCTCGATCTGTTCGTGGCCAAGAACCTCGCGCAGCGGGTCGAGACCGCCAACGCCTATGTCGTCAACGCACATCCCGCCTGCCGCCACGACTGCATCTTCCTGGTGTGCGATGCCTGCGGCCAGACCACCCATATCGATGACGATGCGCTTACCGAGCGCGTGCGCAAGGCCGCCGATGCGGCCGGCTTCAGGCCTGTGCGTCCGGTCATCGAAGTCACCGGCCGGTGCCGCAACTGCACCGAAAATTGACGGCGACAGGACGGGAAAGCGAACCGCTACGGCTTTGCCTTCGCGTAATGAAGGGCTAAACCGGGCCGATGTCTGATCGTCCTTCGACCCCGTTGCTTGACACCATCCACATGCCTGCCGATCTGCGCCGTCTGCGGCCGGAGCAGCTGCGTCAGGTGGCTGACGAGTTGCGGGCTGAGATGATTTCGGCGGTGTCGGTCACGGGCGGGCATCTCGGTGCCGGGCTGGGCGTGGTCGAGCTGACCACCGCGGTTCATTATGTGTTCGACACGCCCAATGACGTGCTGATCTGGGACGTCGGCCACCAGGCCTATCCGCACAAGATCCTGACCGGGCGGCGCGAGCGCATCCGCACCTTGCGCCAGGGGGGTGGCCTGTCGGGTTTCACCAAGCGCAGCGAGAGCGATTATGA